>OBMZ01000032.1_pt1 | contig 214970 bp, 242 predicted proteins | sample 1641141 | NCBI WGS metagenome assembly OBMZ01 (sample SAMEA104232307, study PRJEB22302) | sediment metagenome | biome: forest; feature: aquifer; material: sediment | place: USA | collected 2011-08-07 | depth 0.01 m | reverse complement strand
TCCGAGCCGGCGGCGCAGCGCCTACGTTTTCTGCTCGACTTTGGGTACGCGACGGGTCTGCGCGCCAGCGAACTGGTCGGCGCTGCACTTGGCAACGTGCACCTCGACGGGCACGGCGACCGCTGGCTGCATCTTGTCGGAAAAGGGAGCAAGCCCGGGAAGGTAGCCTTGCCGCCCCTCGCATATACGGCGCTAGACCAGTACCTGGCACAGCGGCAGTTGCCGATCAGCCGGGAGAGATGGAATCCGAAGACTCCCCTAGTGGCGAGCCTGGGCGAGGATGGCGCCGTTGGTATAACCGGCGCTCATCTTTGGCGCTTGCTAAGGCGCTTCTTTGCGCAGGCCGCCGACGCGATCGACGCCGATCACCCAGTGGCTGCGGAGAAACTGCGCCGTGCAACGCCCCACTGGATGCGACACAGTCACGCCAGCCACGCGCTGGCTCGCGGGGCTGAACTCACCGCCGTGCGCGACAACCTGCGCCACGCGTCGATCGCCACCACGTCCATGTACCTGCACGGCGACGAACTTGAGCGTGCCAAACAGATGCGGCAGGCATTCGGCGCACGCAAATAGGCGTTCATAGCTGAGAGATTGTCGGGTATCCGCAATTTGCGGGTTGATGCCCTAACTGAATGCTGCAGTGCAAGGATCGAGCAGATCGAAAGCTCGAACTTGCAGGAAAGTCGGCTGTCCCAGAACGACCCTTCTCGGTCGCTCACGATTTGTTGTGGCCGGACGAGAGCGATCTCGGCGTGGAGTTGCCAAGCATGGTCCGCTAGTCGCACTCCGCCTCGGTGACTTGCTCCGCCGAGACGACTCCTTCACGTCACTATGAACAAAGCCCCCAAAACGACTGGGGGCTTTGTCAACAATCCTAGCGCTCCTTGATGGAGCGTTTTATTTCCCCCAATCCGTGCGAGCGTCCCGGCCTTCGGACACCGGCCTGCCCTACGAAGAAAAAAAGCGAGGGGGGCGGAGTCGCGGCGACGTATAGGTACTGAAGCTTGTGCTTCAACTTCGTCGCCCCGGTAAGGCTCATTCTGCCGGAGCGTTCCGTCCATTGGCTTTGCTTCAGCCAGCACTCTCCTTCGTCCTCGAAAATGTCGCGTACTCAATATTTCAAGCCTGCCTCGCTGTTCCTTGCGGTCGTGTCCCTGTGTGCCGTATCCGCGCACGCGGCTTCCGTCGAACCCGGTAACCGCTCCTTTGCGGGCTACAAGCTGGAGCGGGCCGCCGCGCTACCCAGCACGGATACCGGCTGGGACTACAGCTCCCTGGACGAAAAACGCGGGAACATGTTCATCGGCCATCGTAAGGATGGCATTCAGGTGTTCGATGTCCGTCGTGGGGTTCCGGTCAAGACGCTGAAGGAATCCACTGGCGCAAATGCAACCTCGGTCGCACCGGAGTTCGATATCGGCATCGCAGGTACGACCGACGGCGATGTCGTGGTGTTTCAGCTTTCCACCCTTCAGACGCTGAAGCGTTACAAGAGCACCACAGAGGGGTTCGACGGCGCCAGTTACGAACCATTCAGCAAACGTTTCATGATGATTGGCACCCCTGCCAAGGGTAGCCAGGTCACACCGGTGATGTTCTTCGATGCAAAGACAGGCGAGCCAGCAGGCAGCATCGATGTCCAGAGCGAAAAGATCGACCCTGCCCGGTCGGACGCCGCAGGCCACATCTTCCTTCCATTGCGCGACAAGTCAGCAGTAGCTCGTATCGATGTGCGCAACATGAAAGTCGATGCGACCTGGCCGATGCGCGAATGCCTGACGCCTTCTTCCCTGGCGGTTGATCCCGCAAATCAGCGTGTCTTCGTTGCATGCCGGGGCACGGACGCCGTTGCGCCGGCCATGGCGGTGCTCGACAGCAACACGGGGGCGCAGATTGCGAAGCTGCCGATCGGCCGTGGTACCGACGACATGTTCTTTGATGGGCCCCGGAAGACCATCGTAGTCGTCAATGGCGATTCGTCCATGACAGTGATTTCACAGCGTTCCGCTGACGACTATGCGCTCGCCCTCAGTGTCAGCACGCGCCCAACTGCGCGCAGCGGTGCTTACGACTATGCCAGCGGGCGCATTCACCTGTCTTCGGCAGAAACCGTGACCCGGTTCGACAATGCCGGCAAGCCCAAGACCACATTCCTTCCGAACACCTTTCGTGTGCTGACCTATGGCCGTGCCACGCTGAATGCAGGTGGCGCCAGCGAATAGTGCCGTCGAGCTGCAAAAGTCTGGCGGGCCGTCGCATTGGTTGATGCGTCCGCCAGGCCGAGGCGCGCTTATTGGTGGGGAGTGGAGCGGGGCGGTGCTGGTGGCGGTGGAGCATGCCCCGCCTGGCAAGCGGGCGTTCTATGGGAGTTGGCCGCAATGCGGCATTCCTGCGGGACTGGTGCTGTCGACGGCCGCCTTCTATCTGGTCCAGAAGCTGCCGACGAAAGACATGTTGAGCTGGGGCTGGCGTGTGCCATTTGTCGGAAGTGCGGCTTTGGTGCTGATCGGCCTGTACATCCGGCTCAAGATCGAGGAGACGCCAGCCTTTTCGGCAGTGAAGGAGCACAAGCAGAAAGCTCGCTTTCCGGCGGCGGAATTCGTAAGGTCATCATGGCGGTCGCTGTTGGTGGCCATCTTCGCGATGGCATCGCCGAACATCCTTTTCTATATCGCCACGGTCTTCATCCTGCGCTACAGTCCCGAGACCCCGGGTGTGCCGCGCGACGTGGTCTTGGGTAGGCACTGACCTGGTGACAGTGGTGGTATGGCCCCCAGATCGCAGTGCGGCCGATTCAGATAGAGTCAAACGCAGTTACCCATTTGTAATCCGTTAGCAAGGCTGTAGAACGCGGGCAATTTGTACACTCGTTCTCATTGATCAACGAGTTTTCAAGAGGGGTGACTATGAAAGCGAAGCGACAAGCCTTGTTGTTTGCGGCGATTCTGTTTGGTGGAGTGTCGATGTCGTATGCGATGGAAACGGCTGGGTCGAAGCCCGATGCTTCGGCTTCGGCCGGGAAAGCGCTGGCGAAGCGTCAAGCCGCTTTATATGGCGATCCGATTGGTCAAGCCCAGGCGAGCCGAATTGTGGACCTCAAGCCAGGCACGCGGTATGTCAACGTGAGTTCTGGAGAGACGGTTGCGTTTCGATCGGATGAGAAGATCTCTGCGTGGGCCTTTGCACAGATGGTGAGGGATACGAGCGTGGACCTCAACTTGCTGTTGCCAGATTTGCCTCGTAGCGCTGACGTGCGCATCTACATTGAGAGAAGCGACCTGGTCACGGGGGGCTGACCTCCTTGAGTTGCAAGCCTCCGAGCATCCTATCTCTCGGCGCATAGCCTGCCGAGCTCTGATAGCATGGTCGCATGACCGTCCGGCATCCGTCGCCATCGCCGGATCGGAGTAGTTGTGTAATTCCCTGCGACCTTGAGCACCAGCGTTCAGAGAGGCAGATGAATGGCCGCCACATCGCAATCGATCGAGCAAACACCCGCCGGGCAACGTGAGCCCGGTGTCCTTGACCTGATGACTCGCGAACGTTGGATCGAGGTTGGGCGAATCGCACTGACGGGACTCATTGCGTTTCTCTACTGGCAGCAGCTCGTGCCGATCGAGGTTCTCTGGGCGGCGGTCGCCATCGGTCTTTATCCCTTGGTGAAGACGGGTCTGAAGGACCTTTTCACCGAACGCAAGATCGGGACCGAGATATTCGTCACGATCGCGACCATCGTTGCCGTGTTTGGCGGCGAGACCATAGCTGGCGCCGTGCTCATGGTCATCATCCTGATCGCCGAGTTCATCGCCGAGTTGAATACGGATCGCGCGCGCGCGTCCATCAAATCGCTGATTGGATCGGTGCCCCAGGTGGCACTGGTTCGTGATGCCGGGGGTGAACGCACGGTGCCGATTGCGCAGGTTACGGCAGGGCAGGTCGTTCTCGTGCGCACCGGCGAGAAGATTCCTGTGGATGGGGTGGTGGTTGGTGGCGCCGGGGCGGTGAACCAGGCGCCCATCACCGGTGAAAGCGTTCCGCAGGACAAGGCAGAAGGATCGCAGGTATTCGCCGGTACCATCGTCGAGTCGGGCGCGATTGACGTGCGAACCGACAAGGTCGGTGGCGACACGATTTTCTCCCGCATCATTGCGCTGGTAGAGGATGCAGAATCCGAGCGGGCTCCTGTGCAGAAGCTTGCCGATCGGGTGGCGAGTTGGCTCATCCCGGTGGTGCTGGTATTTCTGGTGGGCGTCTTCCTGGTGACACGCGACGTGTCGAAGATCGTCACGCTGCTGATCTTCACCTCGCCCGCCGAACTCGGCCTGGCCACGCCGCTGGTCATGATCGCCGCCATTGCGCGGGCCGCCCGCACCGGCATTCTGATCAAGGGCGGCCTCTACCTCGAATTGCTGGCCAAGGCCGATGCCATGGTCTTCGACAAGACTGGTACGTTGACGGCGAACAAGCCGAAAGTCGTACGTGTGGAAGTACTGGAGCCAGGCCTTTCCGACACGGATTTTCTGAGACTGGCCGCCGCTGCGGATCGCAGGTCAGCTCATCCGCTGGCCAAGGCTGTGGTGGACGAGGCGGCCGCGCGCGACATGCAGGTGCCTGAACCGGACAACTTCGAGCAGATCCAGGCGCGCGGCGTGAAGGCGAGCGTGGAGGGGCGTGTGGTGCTGGTGGGCAATCCCGCATTGCTGCGGGAAGCCGGTGTCACACTGGATCGTAGCGTCGAAGATCCAGGCAGTACGCCCGTGCATGTCGCCGTGGATGGCCGCTTCGCCGGCGTCATCTTCATTGCCGACACCCTGCGGCCGGGTGCCGCCGAGGCGATCGCAGCGTTGCGTGAAAGCGGCGTCAAGCGGATCGTCATGCTGACCGGCGACAATGCGGCGACGGCCCAGGCGATCGCATCCCAGCTTGGCGTGGACGAGGTCAAGGCGGATTTGATGCCCCAAGACAAGGTGGCCGCCATTGCCCAGTTGCAAGCGAAGGGGCTGAAAGTGGCGATGGTTGGTGATGGCGTCAACGATGCGCCAGCGCTGGCGCGCGCCGAAGTTGGCATCGCCATGGGCGGGGGCGGTACGCAGGCAGCGCTCGAGGCTGCCGATATTGCGCTGATGACCGACGACCTGAACAAGATTGTCGCGGCCCGCAATATTGCACGTCGCAGCTATCGAACCATCCAGGAAAACCTTTGGGTAGGTGTAGGCGTGGTCCACGTTCTCGGGATCACCGCTGCACTGATGGGCTGGATCGGACCGATCCAGGCCGCATTCATCCATCTGGGGCCGGACGTCATGGTGTTCCTGAATTCGGTCAAGCTGCTACGCGTGCGTATTCCTCATGCCTGAATTCCAATGCAGGGTGCCAGCCCGAACCCAAAGGTGAGGGCGATCCGGAAGTTCGGGCTGGCAGGAATTCAAGTCTTTGCTTCCGTCGTATGGAGTGGCATAAACGTCTCCGTGGGAATGACGGCGATGATGCCGGCCTTATCCTTCGCTTCTATGGTTACGTCGGAGATTGCGGTTTGAATCGCCGGTACGCCGCTTTCTTCCACAAAGATCTCGACCTTTGAATAGAAGCCGGTTATGTCACTGACAAAGTAACTGTTGAATGGGCCGTGGCCTTTTACCTTGGTGATGGTGAGCCCAGGGGCATGTGTGGATGCAAGGGCTCGTTCGAGCTCCTTCAGCAGGTGAGAAGGAATGACGGCGATTACCAGTTTGATAGTCATGATCTCATACCATGAGGAGTTGCCAGATCGACGGGTGGTCCGTAGACGTCCCCGGCACTTTCTCGTAAGCGCACACCCACCGCGACGAGCCTTCATCCTGTATACGGCGGCGGGACCTACGACCCCTCGCCGACCAAGAAAACTAATCAGGTTGGCACACCGATTGTGACTTCAACACGGTGCGGAGCGGCGACCAATGCGGCTTCCCCGCACTCTAGAGATGGGGGAAGATGTCCAACACCAGGGCGTTAGGAAACCCGCTTCGTCTCTACTGTGGTGGCGAGCATGGCCTCGAAAGTCTTTAACAGCTTCCGCATGTGCGCCTTCTTGTAGGGAAAAATTTCCGCCGGATCGGCGTCATGGACCACTAGTGCCGTATCGGCCTCGAAAACCAGTAGTTCGCCCGTGGGTGTTTCGGCACAATCCAACACCACGTAGTCCAGTCCAAGTGCCGTGTAAGCGCCTTGCAGCGCGGCCGCATGGCGCCGCGCGCAGCCGTGATCGAAGCTCTCCATCAGCCACGACTCTTCCTGCCGCTTCGTCATGGATTCAGCCATGCCGGCATTCACATATTGCACCATCGAGTGGTTGGAGATCGCCACATGGCACAGGTACGGCACGCCTTGAATGAGGACGACGCGGTACTTCCGGAACCGCCCATCCGCACTGCGGTAGTCAACATACAGAGAAACGTGGAACGCATCGCCAGTCGTGCGAAGAAGGTAAGCACCGAGCGCCGCGCGATCATCGACTCGCTCTAGTCCGTGGCCAGCGTGCGAATCGCGGGGACGGATGATGAGCGGAAACCTGCCATGCTCCACGAGCCTGTCGACGAAAAATTCGCCAGTGACGAGGCCTTCCAGTTCCAGGCGGGTGGTGCCACGGATTGGTGGCATCGTCAGTCCCGCGATGCCTGTCAACAATTCCGGCACGTTGTCGGGCGAGAGGCGGCGTATATTTTCCGGCTGGTTCAGCACGGGCCGGGGCCATACCTGCGCGTGATGCGAGCATTGCTGAAGGATGTTCTGGTTGTGGCTCGACGCTCGAATGGCCACGAACAGGACATCGTGATCGGGTATCGTGTCCGGTAGCGTCCCATCGTCGTTCACGTACAGGACGTCGAGTTGCACGTTCGCGTAGGCGAGCAGGCAGTCAAGGGGGATGTTGTCCGTCAGTACGCCTGGCATCATCAGTGCCAGCACGCGCAATGACGGGCCATCCGACGTCCAGGAAGACAGCGCGGTATAGCAGCGCTGCAGTTTCAACGCTTCTGCTTGCATATGTCTGGCCGTTGCGTCATCGCCAATGACCTGAAGAACCAATGAGAGGTCCATCATTAATTTGGCGTCCCTCGGCTCCGCCTGCAAACGCTCCCGCAGAGATTGCGCTAGAGGTCGAAGGTCCTGGTTGGCCAACGTGCGACGGAGCACGCTATGCACGCTGATCAGCGTGCGGCGTGGCTCCAGCAGATTTTGGGAAGGGAAAGCATGCATGGAAGGCCCCACGATTGCAGTTCGTCAAGGGTACCCACGTCTCGTATCGACAGTGGACGCGACAATTTAAGACGCCAGCACACGCCGCGGCATGGAAGGCGTTCATCCTCGTAGGGAGCAATCTTGCGGACATACAGCGTGCAGGATGGCCGGCGCAATCTGCTGGCCGCGCTCACCCAACGCCTCGAACTGACTGACTAGCGCGAGGTTTTGCCGCAGATGCGCCTCGGTGAACATCGACGTCACGACCGTGCCGGTGCGTCCGGCATGGCTTAACGCAAAAAATACCGCGAGGGTGTTGTCATCGACGGGCGTCAGGCCCAGCGTCCGTAGCACGTGATAGATCGGGGGGCGCTTGACCGCGCCTTGCAGGGCACCGCCGCCACCGCCGAACGGACGCGCCAGGAACACCGGGCGGCCTGCGGGGTCGGGTGCCTTGCATAGCGCGTCGAGCACGTTCAGGTTGCCTTCGTAGAGCAGTGCCTGGGCATGCGCCGCAGCGGGACTCGACAACACGGGGGGATGGTCCGTGGCAATGCCCCAGCGGTCGATCTTGCCCGCGCGGCGCGCGTCTTCCAGAAATCCCAGCAGTTCGTCGCTCAGGTCTGCCTCGGCCGGGTCGTGAATCATGTAGTGGTCCACGCGCTCCACGCACAGGTCGCGCAACGATGTGTCGAGACAGGCGCGGGCATAGGCCGGGGAATAGTCGCGATGGGCCAGCATCTTGCGCGCCGCGGCCCGCGCCAGGCTGCGGCCGCCGGGCAGGTGCGACAACACGGCACGTGCGGCGGATTTCGCAAGGCCCAGCTTCGAAGCATTGCGCGGCGGCACGATGCCGAACTTCGTCGTTACGCTCACCGCATCGCGTTTGCCGCGCAGAAAACTGCCCAGCAGCATCTCCGCTTCCCCGAAGCCGTAGGACCGCGCCACATCGAAATGGGTGATGCCGTTGTCGTAGGCCACTTCAAGTGCCCGCAGTGCCTGCGCACGGCCCACCCGGCCGAGCATGGCGCCGCATCCGAATCCGAGTATGCTCATGCACGGCTCCTAAGTAAGCGATAGCCAAATGAGGGGGCTTCTGACAATCAAGTCGCAATCGGCGGGTCCGGAACCATCCAAGCAAACAAGTGTGTCTGCAGTGTCGCGGCGGGCGACGCAGTGGTGTGTGCCATGGGCTCACCGGTTTCGCCAGCGGTTTAGTGCGGCAGCTGTCTCTGTGTGGCTTGCTTTGCCGTTGTGACTGGTGAGCGGCGCGCACGCGAATCCGTTTGAGGCCAATGTACGAAGCGGGCCGCCGCCCATCCGTATGCTCGCCCACATGATTGATGACCGTGTGATTACAGTTCGGTCATAAAGATGCTAGATAGGCTGCCTGCATCGAATGGACTCCCAAATTGCCGCAGGTGTTTTTTTGCAGCGAGCAGTTCAATAGCGCCACGCTTCCCTTTTAGCCTGGGGGGTGTTGGCGTACCGGTGTCGACATCCCGACCGAGCAAGTCGCCATGTCGCCGCCCTCGGTTTAGCCAGATGGGCACTGGATCTGCCGTCATCGTCCGCACGCGAAGCTGTCAAGAGGCAAGCGAGCTTTTCGACTTCAGTCAGCCGTCTCAGCGGTGACCTACACTCGAATTACATCGGTGTTCTGCTTGAGCGCGAGATGAAACCTTGGACGAAGCTATTGCTGGTTGCCCAGTGCGTAGTCATTCTTGGCATCAATTTGGCTGCGCACGCCACGGAGTTCGATTTTCGGCCCCAGGATATGCCTGACCATGGCCGCAGGACGTTGCTTGCTCTGGCCGCGAATCCCCGCCACCACGCGGCGACCCATAAGAAAGAAGATACCCAGAAGAGGTCCAGCTGTTCATCTCGCGAGATCGACAGGTCGCACGCGCCGTACCCCGATCAATCGCCACATGCGGAGTGCCGGCCGGGATACGCATGTGCCAAGTTGCATAGCGGCGGCTGACCTGGCTAGCGGAGCGAAGCAGCGGCACGCGGTGGTGCGATGGTGCAGATCGGCCGGGCGCCTGGTTTTCTTCGGTCATGTCACACGCCATGAAGTCGCATGTGGCCAGCAGCGAAGGTGGCAGAAAGTGTGAGACGGGCACGAATCGCCGAGTTCCTGTGCGGGACGTAGGGAGCCCGTTTCGGTTAGTGGGCTGTGACCGACCCATCTCAGCCGCTCGAAGACCGACCCATCTCAGCCGCTCGAAGACTGACCCAGAAGGGCCGCTATGGTCGCGAATACGGACGGGTCACCTAGATCCGACGGTGAGTCGGACGTTAAATCGATTGCCCCACCGGGATTCGAGCGTGCTCATCTTGGTCGTTGTAGCGATGAATCTCGACCGTCATGTGTACGATTTCTTCATGGATGCTGAGCGCGCGCTTGATTGTTGCGGCCGACAACGTCTCATCGTTTGTCACTAGACTGATGGCACAGGAGAACTTCTCCTTGCCCACGCGCCAGACATGGAGATCGGCAAGTTGTGTGGTGTGGCCTCCAGTGCCCAACGTCGCTACGACTTCGCGGATCTCTTCGACTACGTGGTGATCCATCTCCCGATCCAGCAGGACGACGCCAGTCTGCCGAAGCAAGCCGAATGCCCAGGTGCCGACGAGCGCAGCGCCCACTAGGCCCATGACGGGATCGAGCCAGCCCCAGCCGAGCAGCCAACCGCCAGCAAGCGCGAGAATTGCCAACACCGAGGTTGCCGCATCCGCGAGGACATGCACGTAGGCCGAGCGCAGGTTCAGGTCGTGATGCTTGTGATCGCGCTCATGCGCATGCGCGCCGTGGTGGTGGCCGTGGTCGTGTCCATGACCATGATCGTGTGCACCGCCCAGGATGAGTGCGCAAGCGAGGTTCACCACGAGGCCAATTATCGTGACGGCCATGGCTTCCTTGTAGTGAATGGCTTGCGGAGTAATCATGCGCTCGACAGATCCAACCACCATGAGTGCGGCGATGCCGAGCAGGAAAACAGCGCTCGCGAAGCCGGCGAGCACCTCGATTTTCCAGGTTCCGAAGGCAAAGCGTGTGTCGTTCGCATAACGGCGCGCAGCAGCATATGCGAAGGCACTAAGCCCGATAGCCAGCGCATGAGAACTCATGTGCCAGCCATCGGCCAGCAGCGCCATGGAGTTGTACCACAGGCCCGCTGCGATTTCCACGAACATCATGGTGGCGGTAATCAGCATGACGAGTCGGGTCCCCCGTTCCGCCGCCTGGTTGCCGGTATCGAATATGTGGGAGTGGGTCCACTGGGATAGATCTTGAGTTTGCATGGTAGTGACCGGAAAAGGTGTACTTGTCTCGACGGCGTCTAGGGCTACTTGAAGTAGCTGCGAACAACCGCGATGAGCACCTCGCGCGCATCGCCTTCACTGTCGCTCCGGCTAGCCTCCGCATCGACCAGGTGGCAGCGAATATGCTCTTCCAGCACGACACTCAGGAGTCCGTTCATGGCGCCGCGGCAGCTTGTGATTTGCTGCAGGACGTCCATGCAACCCTTTTCCTCCTCAAGGGCGCGTTCGATGGCATCAATTTGCCCGCGAATACGGCGGACTCGGTTGATAAGTTTCTGCTTGCCTTGGAGCGTGTGACTCATGACTAATGCCTGAATAGGGTAGGGGGGTATAGTATCAGATCGCAACGGCGAGGTTTCGCCAAAGATGCCGTTGGAGGCGGATCCTTCCCTAGGCGTTGGAGAGGTTATTTCGCAGTGCGTCAGCACGCGCGAGGGGCGAAACTCTGAATAGTGCATCCCTTGATGCATCTCATTGATGTGAGTTGGAGTGCCGCCAAGCTATCAATCCGTACGGCGGCGAAAAAAAGTCAAAAAATGCGAGGGGGACGTGCTCGGGCGACGTATGAATAATGTCCCGCAAGTCAGATAGGAGATCTGATCATGGAAAACATTGATGAGTGGCTGGTGCAAGCCAAAAAAGTGACTTATGAGGCGTCTCGAGAGCCGGGCTTGGGCAGGATTCAGCAGCGGTTGTCCCGTGAGCCGTCTCAGATGGTGCTGACCGCGCGCCACGATATCTTGCGAGCGGTGTGCTGCGCGGCACTCGCGTCGCTGGTGGCCTTCACGGCCATCGACAGGATTGCGGTCGGTTTGTACCAGAAACAGCAGCCGACCTGGGTGGCTGCACCCTCGGCGGCCTCGCCGTTTGGCCTGCTGATTGGCAAATGATGAAATCCCGCACGTTTCGTCTGTCGGTGTCGACGCTGGTTGGCGCCCTGGTTGGCGTCCTGATGGCAATCGTCGGCGTCTATGTCACCCATTCGACGGAAGAACCCCACACAAGTCTTCACGAAATGCTCCACGACGCCGTACCGCTGGATAGCAACGAGCGCGAGATCCTGGAACTCAAGGAAGAGGAGTTCACCGCGCGACGTCGCGAGATCGAGTCGCGGCTGCGCGCGGCCAACGGCAAGCTGGCCGAGTCTATCGCGAAGAATCCGCAGTGGAGTCCCGAGGTGGAAGAGGCCACGCGCGAGGTGGAGCGCGCCGCTGCCGATTTGCAGCGTGCCACGCTCGTACACGTGTTCGAGATGCGTGCGGGTTTGAAGCCTGAGCACCGCGCAGCCTATGATCGCGTTCTGGTGGACGCGCTCAAACGTGGCTCGCAGTGACCGATCCTTCTGTCGATGAAGCGCTGGCCAGGCGTGCCGCCCAAGGCGACCAGTACGCGTTCGGCCAGTTGGTGCAACGGCACGGCCGCGCGCTCGCGCAGGCCGCGCGCAGCTTTGGCGTGCCGGAGAGCGACGTTGACGACATCGTGCAGGACACGTTCATCGCCGCCTGGCACGCGCTGGACGATTTCGACTCGGACAAGCTGTTTCGCCCGTGGCTGTTCCGCATCGGCCTGAACAAGATGCGCGATCTCCGCCGGTTCCGACAAGTCAGGCATTTCCTGTTCGGTGCCAAAGACATCGAAGATGCAGAGCTGACGAGCGATGTCCCCGGCCCCGAACGCGAGGTATCGGCCCGCCTCGAACTCGCAAAGATCATGCAGGTGTTGAATCGGCTGGACCTCGCTTCGCGCGAGATCATCATCCTGACCTCGTTCGTTGGCATGTCGCACCCCGAAGCGGCCATGGCACTGGGCACCAGCGCCAAAGCCGTAGAGAGCCGCGTGGCCCGTGCAAGGGCCAAGCTCACCGCGCTGCTGCAATCGAGTCAGGTCTGACGCTGGGCCTCCGGCAAGCCGTATCACCATCTCCCATCATGCTGCATGCCTCGGCTTCCGCTTTAGTGTGCTGTTTCGTGCACGTTATGGTGCGATTCCGAAATATTTCTCCTTTTTTCGAGGGGGAGTCCATGTGGGCGCCGTATTGAAAGCTGAAGCAAACATTTTCCGGTCTCACCCTTTTCGTCCGATGAACCAGGCTACCCCCAAAAAACTCCGCAGCGCTCCCTGCATTGGTGTCGCACTGTTGCTCATGGCAACAGGGTCGATCCAGGCAGCCGAAGCGCCTCCGTATTCCGTTCTTCTACAACAATCCCTGGCGATGGCACCCACCATGATGGTGCAGGCCGCCAATGTGCGCGCGGCAGGTGCCGATGCAGCGCAGGCGCGCGCCTGGCTCAATCCGCGTTTCGATACGCTGGCCGAAAATCTCGGTGCGCCCAGCAGCGGCGGGCAGAGCCAGCGTCAGAACACGTACTCGATCACGCAGCCATTCGAAATCGGCGGGAAGCGCGGCGCGCGGATCGAGGTCGGTGAGCGCAACTACGAAGCGGCCCAGGCGCGGGAGCGCCAGTTGCGGGTCAACTACGCCGCCGAGCTGGCGGTGGCTTATGCCACCGCCGAAGCGGCGTTCGGACGACAGGCACTTGCCGAGGAGAACCTGGCACTCGCCAACGAGGAGCTCACTGTAGCGCGCGCACTGGTGGAAACAGGCAAGGAAGCCACGCTGCGCACCGCGCAGGCGCAGGCCAGCGTATCCGCCGCACAGGCCATCGAAGCAGCCGCCTCTAGCGACGTGACGAGCACCCTGGCGCGACTTTCCGCGCTGTCGGGTGCCACCGAGGCGTATACCGGTATCAGCAGTTCGCTGCTGAGCGCACAGCCCGCCATGACACCGGGTGGGACGACGACGGACGATTCACCCGCTGTGCGCACGGCCGAAGCCGAGCGCAACGCATTCGACGCACAGGTGAACGTGGAGAGAAAGCGCTGGATTCCCGAAGTCGGCATCACGGCAGGCGTGCGCCGGTATGGCTGGTCCAACGAGAGCGGCTATATCGTCGGCTTGACGGCATCGATTCCGCTGTTCGACCGGAATCGCAACGGGATCGACGCCGCTGTCCAGCGTGTGGCAGCCGCTCAGGCGCGTCTCGACACCGTGAGGTTGGAGGCCAACGCCGCGCGGCGGTCGGCGGTTTCGCAGGTTGCCGCCACCGACAAGCAACTGGCTGCGGCAAGCCAGGGCGAGCAGGCCGCATCGGAAGCCTATCGCGTGGGCCGTCTCGGTTACGAGGCGGGCAAGACACCGTTGGTGGAACTGCTGGCTGTACGTCGCGCGTTGGTCGACGCGCGGCAATTGACGATTGACGCCCGCCTGGCACGCGTACGCGCCCTGGCGGCATTGGCTCAGGCGGACGGCCGTCTGGCATTTGAGGAATCACGATGATGACGAAGAACGAGCGTCGGCAGCCGAGCTGGCCCATGATCGCAGGGGTGGCCGCCGCGGCGGCGTTGGTTGGATTTGGCGCGGCACGCGGGCTTGGTTCCCCGTCGGGCGCCGAGGTATCGAAGCTCGCCGCCGCACCGGAAAAGGCAGCCGCCTCGGCGCCGGCCGCCGAGCCTGCGGAGGTCAGAATTCCAGGCGAATACCTTGCCGCGGCAAATATCGCGGTGGAGCCGGTATCGGCGGGTGGTGTCGGCTCGGTACTGTTGGCGCCGGCGTCGGTAGCGGCCGTGCCGGGCAGCGAGGCAGTCATCGCCTCGCGTGCGGCAGGCGCCGTGTTGCGCATCCAGCGCAAACTTGGCGATGCCGTACGTGCGGGCGATGTGCTCGCGCTGGTGGACAGTCCCGAGGCCGCCGCCATGGCCGCCGAGCGTAAGGTGGCGCAGGCCCGTGCGGACCTGGCGCGCAAGACATACGAACGTGAATCGAGCCTGTTTCAGCAAGGCGTGACGCCGCGCCAGGAGATGGAGTCGGCGCGCATGGCCCTGGACGTGGCGCAAGCCGAGGTCCAGCGCGCGGCAACGGTGGCTCAGGCTGCCAAGGTCTCGAGCGATGGCCGCTCGGTGGCCGTCGTCAGCCCCATCGCCGGCAGAATTACCGCGCAGTCGGTCACCCTCGGCGCGTATGTCGCGCCACAGGCAGAGTTGTTCCGCGTGGCGGGCTCCGGCGCGGTACAGGTTGAAGCCTATGTCACCGCTGCCGATACCAGCCGCATTGCCGCCGGCAGCGACGCCACCATCGTGCTCGCCAACGGCGCGCCGCTGGCTGGCCGCGTGCAGGCCGTGACGCCAACCGTTTCGGGCAGTGCCCGCGCCGCCACGGTAGTCGTGACGCCGGTCGATGCCAACAGCGGCCTGATCGTCGGCGAGGGCGTTCAGGTCCGTCTGCATACGAAGGCGGCCGATGCCAACGCGATGTCGGTGCCGGAGGATGCCGTGCAGAACCTCGATGGCCGCGATGTGGTTTTCGTGCGCACGCAGCAGGGCTTTCGCCCCAAGTCCGTGCTGGTTGGCTCGCGCAGCGGTGGTGTGGCGCAAATCCTCTCCGGCGTGAAGCCCGGCGAGCAGGTGGCCACCCGTAATGCCTTCCTGATCAAGGCGGAAATGAACAAGGCGGGCGGGGACGACGAATGATCGAAAGCATCCTGAGCGGCGCCGTCCGCTTCCGGTGGCTCGTGCTGTTCCTCACCGCCGTCGTCGGCGCGATCGGGGCGTGGCAGCTCAACCTGCTGCCCATCGACGTGACGCCGGACATCACGAACAAGCAGGTGCAGATCAACACCGTGGTGCCCACGCTGAGCCCCGTCGAAGTGGAAAAGCGCGTGACGTACCCGATCGAGACGGCCATTGCGGGCCTGAACGGCGTGGAGAACATGCGTTCGCTCTCGCGCAACGGCTTCAGCCAGGTCACGGTGATCTTCAAGGAGAGTTCCAATCTCTACTTCATGCGCCAGCAGGTGACCGAACGTCTCGCGCAGGCGCGACCGAACCTGCCCGCGGGTGTCGAACCCCAGATGGGCCCGGTGTCCACCGGCTTGGGCGAGGTCTTCCACTACAGCGTGGAATACGAGTTCCCGGATGGCAAGGGCGCCAAGGTGAAGGACGGCGAGCCGGGCTGGCAGAGCGACGGCAGCTTCCTGACCGAGCGGGGAGAGCGGCTGACGGATCGCGTATCGAAGCTGGCCTATCTGCGCACGGTGCAGGACTGGATCATCCGTCCGCAACTGCGTACGACCGCTGGTGTGGCCGATGTGGACTCGCTGGGCGGTTACGTCAAGCAGTTCGTGGTGGAGCCGGACGCGGCGAAGATGGCCGCGTATGGCATCTCGTTCGAGGAACTGGCGCAGGCGCTGGAAGATGCCAACCTGTCGGTGGGCGCGAACTTCATCCGCCGTTCGGGTGAGTCGTATCTGGTGCGTGCCGATGCGCGCATCAAGTCGGCTGACGAGATCGCGCGTGCCGTGATCGCGCAGCGCCAGGGCGTGCCGATCACTGTGGGTCAGGTCGCCAATATCAATGTGGGCGGCGAACTACGCTCGGGCGCGGCCAGCCGAAATGGCTACGAGACCGTGGTGGGCAGTGCGCTGATGCTGGTGGGCGCCAACAGCCGCACCGTGGCGCAGGCCGTGGGCGACAAGCTTGAGGAAATCAAGAAGACGTTGCCGCCTGGCGTGGTAATCGTGCCGACGCTGAACCGTTCGCAACTGGTGATGGCAACGATCAAGACCGTGGCCAAGAACCTGGTGGAAGGTGCGGCGCTGGTGGTAGTCATCCTGTTTGCGCTGCTGGGCAACTGGCGCGCGGCCGTGATTGCGGCACTGGTGATTCCGTTGTCGCTGCTGATCAGTGCCATCGGCATGAACGGGCTGAACATCTCGGGCAACCTGATGAGTCTCGGTGCGCTGGACTTCGGCCTGATCATCGACGGCGCGGTCATCATCGTGGAGAACTCGCTGCGGCGCCTGGCCGAACGGCAGCATCACGAAGGCCGTCTGCTCACCCTCAAGGAGCGGCTGGAGGAAGTCATCCTGTCGTCGCGCGAGATGGTGCGTCCTACCGTGTACGGCCAGTTGGTGATCTTCATGGTGTTCCTGCCATGCCTGACGTTCCAGGGCGTGGAAGGCAAGATGTTCTCGCCGATGGTCATCACGCTGATGCTGGCGCTGGCTTCCGCGTTCGTGCTGTCGCTGACGTTTGTGCCGGCCATGGTGGCGGTGCTGCTGCGCAAGAAGGTGTCCGAGAAGGAAGTGCGTGTCATCGCCGTGACCAAGGAACGCTACCGTCCGCTGCTGGAACGTGCCGTGGCGCGTCCGATGCCGTTCCTTGGCGCGGCACTGGTGACGCTGGCGCTGGCGGCGATGGCCTTCACGTTTGTTGGCCGCGAGTTCATGCCGACGCTGGACGAGCAGAATCTGAACCTGTCTTCGGTGCGCATTCCGTCGACATCGATCGACCAGTCCGTGGCCATCGACCTGCCGCTCGAACGCGCGGTGTTGTCGTTGCCTGAAGTACAGACCGTGTACTCCAAGGCGGGTACGGCCAGCCTCGCGGCCGACCCGATGCCGCCGAACGCTTCAGACAACTACATCATCCTGAAACCCAAGAGCGAGTGGCCCGAGGGCATTACCACCAAGGAGCAGGTCATCGAGCGCATTCGCGAGAAGACCGCGCCGATGGTTGGTAACAACTACGACGTGACGCAGCCGATTCAGATGCGGTTCAACGAGCTGATCGGCGGGGTGCGTAGCGATGTGGCAGTGAAGATCTACGGCGAGAATCTCGACGATCTGGCGAGCACCGCGCAAAAGATCGCAGCCGTGCTGCGCAAGACGCCAGGCGCGACGGATACGCGTGTGCCGTTGACCGGTGGCTTCCCGACCTTCGACATCGTGTTCGACCGTGCCGCGATTGCGCGCTACGGCCTGACCGTCAAGGAGGTGGCGGACACCGTGGCGGCAGCCATGGCGGGTCGTCCGTCGGGCCAGATCTTCGATGGTGACCGCCGCTACGACATCGTGATCCGTCTGCCGGGCCAGCAACGCGAGAACCTCGATGTACTGGGTGCACTGCCGGTCATGCTGCCTGCCGTGGAGGGCCAGCCGCGTGCGTCGGTGCCGCTGCGTCAGCTCGTGCAGTTCCGCTTCACGCAGGGGCTGAACGAAGTGAGCCGCGACAACGGCAAGCGTCGTGTGTATGTGGAAGCCAACGTGGGTGGACGTGACCTGGGCAGCTTCGTCGACGATGCCGCGAAGCGGATCGCTGCGGAAGTGAAGCTGCCGCCGGGCATGTACATCGAATGGGGCGGTCAGTTCCAGAACCTCCAGGCCGCAACCCAGCGCCTGGCCATCATCGTGCCGCTGTGCTTCATCCTGATCGCCGCCACGTTGTACATGGCGATAGGTAGTGCCGCGCTGACGGCCACCGTGCTGACGGCCGTGCCGCTGGCGCTGGCAGGTGGCGTGTTTGCTCTGGTGTTGCGCGATATCCCGTTCTCGATCTCGGCCTCGGTTGGATTCATTGCCGTGTCCGGCGTGGCCGTGTTGAACGGACTGGTGCTGATCTCCGCTATCCGCAAGCGTCTGGAGGATGGAGCGGCGCCGAATGAAGCCGTCATCGAAGGCGCGATGGAACGTGTCCGTCCGGTGCTGATGACCGCACTGGTGGCGTCGCTCGGCTTCGTGCCGATGGCGATTGCAACGGGTACTGGCGCGGAAGTGCAGAAGCCGCTGGCAACGGTGGTGATCGGCGGCCTGATCACGGCGACCGTGCTCACGCTGTTTGTGCTGCCAGCCGTGTGCGGCATGGTGCTGCGCCGCCAGAAGAAGCTGGAGAAGCCGGGCGGAGAACTGCTCGAGGCATGACCGTGGCAACGGGGCGGCAGCATGCTGCCGCCCCGACTCTCAAAAGCAACAAAACAGTAGACGAGACAACATGAATATTTCGCTCCGCCCGGCGATTGCTGCCCCCAGCCCGCTGGATAGCTTCCTGACCCGCCATCGCATCGGCATCTGGCGCGTGGTGGTTTCCGTGGTGCTGATCGCCCTCATCACAGGCCACTCGCAATGGGATGACACCTGGATTTCCGCTGCGCTGCTGACGGTGGGCATGCTGGGCGTCACCATGGCCACCGTTGGCCGCCTGTGGTGCGCGCTGTATATCTCGGGCCGCAAGAGCACCGAACTGGTGACGACCGGACCGTACTCGATGTGCCGCCACCCGCTGTATGTGTGCAATTTCGTGGGTATCGTGGGGCTGGGTGCGATGACCGAGTCGATCACGCTTGCCGCGATCCTGGCATTGGCGTTCGCGCTGATGTATCCGGCCGTGATCCGTTCGGAGGATCATCTGTTGTCCCGCAACTTTCCGGAGTTCGACGACTATGCACGTCGCACTCCGGCATTCTTCCCCAGGCTGTCGCTGTTCCGCTCGGAGAGTACCTACCTCGTCCATGTGGGCTCGTTCCAGCGCAACCTTGCCGATTCCGTGTGGTTCCTCGGCATGACGATTGTCGTGAACGCAGTGGAACTGGCACGCCACGCCAAGTGGCTGCCTACGTTTGTACTGCTGCCCTGAGCGTATTGCGATTCAAGACATGAAGGTATTGGTCATCGAAGACGAGGTGCGTTCCGCGGAGTATCTGGCCAAGGGACTCGCCGAATCTGGCTACAGTGTGGACACGGTCCACGATGGCCTCGACGGCATTCACTGGTTCCATGAGGGCGAGTATGACGCCGTGATCCTCGATGTCATGCTGCCCGGGGCCGACGGATGGACAGTGATGAAAGCCATCCGGAACGCGCGTGCCACACCCGTGATTTTCCTGACCGCGTGCGACAGCGTTGCCGACCGCTTCAGGGCGTTCGAACTGGGTGCCGAAGATTATCTGGTAAAGCCGTTTGCATTTGCCGAACTGCTGGCGCGCCTGCGACGGTGTTTGCGCCAGGTGCGCCAGCAGACCGGCGAGCGGCTGCAGATTGCCGATCTCGACATCGACGTACTGGGCCGACGCGTGTATCGCGGCGGACGCTGGATCGAACTGACGAACCAGGAGTTCATGCTGCTGCATCTGCTGGCGCGCCGTGGCGGCGAGGTGTTGTCTCGCGCGATGATCGCCTCGCAGATATGGGATGTGAATTTCGACACCAACACCAATGTGGTGGACGTTGCCATTCGCCGTCTGCGTGCCAAAGTGGATGAACCATTCCAGGTCAAGCTGATTCACACGGTGCGCGGCATGGGCTACGTCTTCGATCCGGAACGCGGCTGCTGACGTGCTGAAACGCATCGCCGCTGCGCCATTGGGCGCCAGCACCATCCTCCCGGGAACACTGGCGCCGCTGGCGCTGCTGGTGTTCGCGCTGGTGATGGCGATCTGCTCGGCGAGCGTGCATATGCTGCCGGCCAGCCACAGGCAGATCCATGCGCAGCCTGTGGTCGAATTCGACAATGCGATTGCTCATTCGCACACGCATGCGCATGCGGCTTCCGCCACAGGTGGGCAGGCCAGCCGGCTGGCGCAGGAGAGCGTTTGCTGCGCGGCAGGTGGGCACGACCACAGCCATCTGGATCATGGCCACGATGCCACGGCGCTGATTCCGACGCCGCACCGGTATGTGTTCCAACTGCTACCCGCCGGGTTCCTGGCTACCTATCTGCTGCCATCGCTCTGGCTGTGGCACTACCGACTCGAGCGTCCGCCTCGACCCTGATCCTGTATCGATCGGGGATAGCGCTGCGCGCTATCGAAACACGACTCATCACAGTCATAGTCACATGCATATTCCAGTTCTACCCGGGCGCTTCGACGCGTCCCGACTCCGGCTGCTCGCGCTGGTCATGGTCGCACTCCTGCTGCTGTTCACAGCCATGCCGTCCTTTGCGCACGGTGTGGCAGAAGGCGACAAGGGGTACATCCAGGAGATCGACGGCGTTCATCTGCTGCCGTTCCTGTATCTCGGCGCCAAGCACATGGTCACGGGCTACGATCACATCCTGTTCCTGCTGGGTGTGATCTTCTTCCTGTACAGGCTCAAGCATATCGGGCTGTATGTCAGCCTCTTCGCGCTGGGTCATTCCACGACCATGCTGCTGGGCGTCTACTTCAATGTGGGCATCAACAGCTACGTCATCGACGCCATCATTGGTTTGTCTGTCGTCTACAAGGCGCTCGACAACATGGGTGCATTCCAGCGCTGGCTGGGATTCCAGCCCAACACCAAGGCGGCTACGCTGATCTTCGGCCTGTTCCACGGCTTTGGCCTGTCCACGAAGATTCTCGAGTACGAGATCTCCCCCAACGGACTGGTGCCGAATCTGCTCGCTTTCAACGTTGGTGTCGAAATCGGACAGTTGCTGGCGCTCTCGGCCATTCTGATCGTCATGGGCTTCTGGCGTCGTACGCCGAGCTTCCTGGCCCACGCCTACACCGCCAACGTCGCGATGATGTCGGCCGGCTTCATCCTCATCGGTTACCAATTGACCGGCCTCTTCGTTTCCTGAGAATCAGATCATGTACAACACCGATATCCCAGCCCGCGCAGAACTGCCGACTTCGGCGCGTCTCATCCGCTCGACGGCCATCGCCGCCGCAGCCGCTACCGTCATCCTCGTTACCATCGTGCTGCCGTCCGAGTACGCGGTCGACCCCACCGGCATCGGTCGCGTCCTCGGCCTCACGGACATGGGCAAGATCAAGGTCCAGCTAGCCGCTGAAGCCAAGGCCGATGCCGAGAAGGATGCCGCCGCACACGCTGCACAACTGGCGGCTGCCAATCCGGTCACGGCGAAGCCGGACAGCCACGGGCACGCGCATGGCCCCGCCGATACGTCGAAGGCGGCGAATGCACATGGTCACGACCATGGCGGCGAAGCGGCGACAGGCTTGGCGGCGACACCGACCGCCGCACCTGCTGCGCCTGCAGCGCAGACCGTGGCGGCAGCGGCGCCTTCCACTGCCGATGCCGCAGCGGGCCGCTCCGACAAGCTCAACTTCGTACTGGCGCCGGGACAGGGCCTGGAAGTGAAGATGGCGATGAAGGCTGGCGCCCGCACTTCGTTCGACTGGACTGCCAACGGCGCCGTGGTCAACTTCGACGCGCACGGCGATGGCAACGGCCGTTCGGTTTCGTACAAGAAGGGCAAGGGCGCGCCTTCCGATACCGGCGAACTGGTGGCGGCATTCGATGGCTACCATGGCTGGTACTGGCGCAACCGTACCGAGAAGGACGTCACGATGACGCTTCGCACGCAAGGCGATTACGCTGAAATCAAGCGGATGTAAGGTTAGCTCTGACAGGCGTGGTCTATCCGGCCACGCCAACTCTGCCTGTGCTCGCAAGGGCCAGGCACTCCGGCCTCACCCATCCGGCGAGGCCGGACCCGAGCGCCACATCGCGCCACATCGTGCCGCATCTCCCGTTTCATCATCGATCGAATCGGAAAAACACCTGCAAAATCAGGTCCAACGCGCGTTTTACAGGTTGTCGCACCCCATCGGATTTGGTAGCATCGTATCCTCCCCCCCAGGATAGGATCTGACATGGGCGTTCATACCTCGCACGCCAGCATCATCAAGCGCCTGAAGCGTGCTGAAGGTCACTTGCGCAGCATCGTCGTCATGATGGAAGAAGGGCGGCCTTGCCTCGCCATCGCACAGCAGTTGCAGGCGGTGGAGAGCGCCGTGACCCAGGCCAAGAAGGCCCTGGTGCATGACCATATCGACCACTGCCTGGAAGAGGCGGTGCGCGATGGCACGCGTCCATCGGACGAGACGCTGCGCGAGTTCAAGTCCATCACCAAATATCTTTGACGCATGCATGCGCGGTGTCCCGTTGTATCGGGAACGCCGCTTGCTTGCGGATTACCGAGCCAGTTTCAGGCCATTGGAGAGATCTCGATGCTTGATGTATTGAAGAACCGGACATACCGGCATTTGTTCACGGCACAGGTCATCGCGCTGATCGGCACCGGCCTGGCAACAGTTGCGCTGGGCCTGCTTGCCTACGATCTGGCGGGCGCCAATGCCGGTAGCGTTCTGGGTACCGCGCTCGCGATCAAGATGGTGGCGTACGTTGGTGTGGCACCTGTCGTGGGCGCCTATGCCAATCGCCTGCCGCGACGTGCCTTCCTGGTGGCGATGGACCTGATCCGGGCCGCTGTGGCGATTTCGCTGCCGTTTGTCAACGAGATCTGGCAGATCTACATCCTGATCTTCGTATTGCAGTCTGCATCCGCTGCCTTCACGCCGACGTTCCAGGCGACGATCCCCGACGTGTTGCGTGACGAGAAGGACTACACGCGCGCACTGTCGCTGTCGCGCCTTGCATACGACATGGAAAGCCTGGTCAGCCCGATGCTCGCGGCGGCGCTGTTGTCGGTCATCAGTTTCCACTGGCTCTTCGGTGGCACCGTGGTCGGCTTCCTGATCTCGGCCGCACTCGTGGTGTCGGTGTCCCTGCCGCAGTCGCGCGCCAAGGAAATCACCGGATCGATTTATGCCAAGACATTCCGTGGCATTTCCATCTATCTGCGCACGCCACGTCTGAAGGGACTGCTGGCGCTGAATCTTGCCGCGGCCGCAGCCAGCGCCATGGTGATCGTGAACACGGTGGTCTACGTGCAGAGCAAGCTGCAACGCCCCAGCACGGACGTGCCGTTTGCGCTGGCTGCGTTCGGTTGCGGCTCGATGCTCGTGGCGCTGCTGTTGCCGCGTCTGCTGGACAAGCGTCCGGACCGGCCCGCCATGCTGACAGGTGCCACGATCATGGCGATCGGACTCGCGGTCGGTAGCCTGGTGGCCTTTGCGGGCGGCCCGTTCGAATGGCATGCGCTGCTGCTGACCTGGTTCGGTATCGGCGTCGGCTATTCGATGACGCAGACACCGAGCGGGCGCCTGCTCAAGCGCTCCGCATCGTCGGCCGATCGCCCTGCGGTGTTCGCGGCGCAGTTCTCGCTGTCGCACGCGTGCTGGCTCATTACGTATCCGTTGGCGGGGCAGCTCGGCGCAAGGCTGGGCATGGGTCCCACGGCTGCGGTCATGTCGGTCATTACCGTAGTGGGTCTGTTCATGGCATGGAAGCTCTGGCCGTCACGCGACGAAGATGTCATCGCGCACGAGCATCCCGATGAAGAGGGCATGCATGTGCACCTGGCGGAAGGCGAGCGCACCGGCGAACGTAGCCACCGTCATGCCTTCACGATCGACGACCAGCACCCGCGATGGCCCGACGCGCATTAGAATAATCGCTTCTTCATGAAACGTCCTGTCCCCGAATCCGCTACGCGGTTCGGGGATTTTTTTATCGATCTGTCTGGATACTTTAAAAGTCCGCATATAAAAATTACTCGATCTCAGTGCGAACATTGAGAGGGCATTACATTTAAGCAATGTGCATAAATCCAACACTTCATTGCATAGAATGATCTCCGGTTCGACAACAGGCACGCAATTGAGGTAACAGGCGCGACACCGATGTCGAGGTGCCTCCGGTAAGGCCTGCCGCTGACGAATCATGACGAGATCAATGCAAACTTGTCATCTGCGTTTTGCGTGAACTGCCTCCTGTTCAGAACAGTGATAACGCCGGGCCTGCATATCATGAGTCGCATTTTCAATCCGGGGAATTCAGCGTGGCAGACGATCTTTATGTAGGCAAATACGCCAATAGCAAGGAAGACATTCACGAGCAATCGCTCAGGCTTCGCATGAAGCGTTTCGAGCTGTTGGCCGGCAACGTGGCGAACATGGATACGCCCAACTACAAGGCACGCGATATCGAGTTCGGTACCGAGCTGGAGCGCGCGATGGGTGTCTCGCATCAGTTCGGTGGAATGATCACCACGTCGGCGGGGCATATCGCCGCTTCGGCGCCGCCGCCCGAGGAAGACCTGATGTTCCGCGTGCCGCTGCAAACCAGCATGGACGGCAATACCGTGGAGATCGACACCGAGCGCGTGGCGATTGCCGAGAACAATGTTCGTCTGCAGTTCTCCATGCAGGCCGCGGCAGGCAAGTACAAGGACATGCAGAAGATGTACCAGGACATGACGCCATGACGCTGTAAGCGTCACCTCGAGCGCCGCAGCAGGTACCAGCGTTACGGCGCGCCTCTGATCCAGCCCTCGGGCTTTCCCTTCGATTTCGTTCCGGACAGCGCAGATGATTGCTGCGCTGGGGGCGCGCTCGTGCGTACGAATCGGAGACCTGTTTGTGACCATGCGCGGATGCAGGCGTCCCGCAATGATGGAAGGGTAGTCGTGAGACGACGTGCATATCTGATGGCCGCGATGATGGCTGCCGTCCTGCTCTGGTTCGCCACTATATCGAACCGCCCGCTCTATGAGCCGGACGAGGGGCGCTACGCGCAGGTGCCGAAGGAGATGGTGGACTCGGGCGACTGGATCACGCCGCGCCTGAACGGTATCAAGTTCTTCGACAAACCTCCGCTGCAGTACTGGGCGACTGCCAGCGCCTATACGGTGTTTGGTCCCAGCGAGTGGACCGCTCGTGCGTGGAGCGCAATGGTGGGGCTTTTCGGCGTCGGCATGGCCTGGTGGGCCGGCAAGGCGCTGTACGGGCGGCGGGAGGGCATGGCCGCCGCATGGGTTCTGGGTGGCGCGCCGCTGTGGATCCTCGGTTCCAATCTCACCACCACGGACATTGGCGTCGCTTCGTTGCTGGGCAGTGCGGTACTGGTCTTTGCCGTGGCGCGTCAGACTGGGAACGCGCGGCTCTACCCGGGCATCTGGCTGCTGCTAGGACTCGCCTTTTTGGCGAAGGGGCTCATTGCCGTGGTGTTGCCGGCGGTGACGCTGCTGCTTTATGTGGTGACGACGCGGCAGTGGCGACTGCTCGCCGATTCACGTTTCTGGCGCTGGAGTCCGCTCGCCATGCTCGTTGCGCTGCCGTGGCTGATCGCGGTCTCGCAGCGCAATCCCGAGTTCCTGCACTACTTCTTCGTGCAGGAGCATTTCGCCCGCTTCTCGTCGACGGTTCACGCGCGCAACAAGCCATGGTGGTTCTTCATCGCGGTGGTGTCCGCAGGCATGATCCCGTGGCTCGGCGTGATGTGGCGCGCCGCGATATTCCGTCGGCAGATCGAGGTCGAGGGGCGATTCGATACGACTGTGTTCCTGTCCATCTGGGCGTTGGTCGTGCTTGCGTTTTTCTCGGTATCCCATTCGAAGCTGCCGCTCTACATCCTGCCGATGCTGCCGCCGCTGGCTGTATTGCTGGGCGGGCGGGTACTGAATGCGAGCCGTCGCGTGCTGTGCGCAGGATTCGTCGCGATGGCGCTGCTCGGCGCAGGTATCGCGCTGTGTCTATGGCGTCCCGAGTGGTCGCAGTCGTTGTTGCGCAAGGAGGTGAGCGACCTGTCCGCGCTGCAAGCGTGGGGCTTCGTGTCTGCCTGTGCGCTGATGGCGGGTGGTGTCATGGCGTGCCGTGCGGTACTGGTCGGTCGCAAGTCGCTGGCGGTGGCGATCGCCGCCGTGGCAAGCCTCTCAGGCATCCAGGCGGGGTTGCTGGCGTCGCGCGCGTTCGAATCGCTGTCGGTCAAGGAAATCGGCCTGAAGGCCAGGACGCTGCGCACTGCCGATACCGAACTCTTCAATGTCGGCCAGATCGACCGGGGGTTGGCGTTCTACTCGACCATGCAGCCTATTGTCGTACAGGCGCGTGGAGAGCTCGATCTTGGCTTCACGGTGGAACCTGAACGATGGGTGGTCGATGACGCGGCGTTCCTGCGTCGGTGGGCAACGCCGGGTCACAAGCTCGCGGTCATGCGTTCGAGCACCTACGCAACGCTGAAGGCGGGAATGAGTCCCGGCACCGCAGAGGTATTTCGTCGCGGCGCGAACGTGCTGGTGGAGCGGCGATGAGAGGTGCACCGCGGTTTGCGCGCTATCTGGTAGTGGGTGCAACCGCCACGGCGGTCCACTACGTGACGCTGATTGTGCTGGTGCGGGAAAGTACCCCGGTCGTCGGCGCCTCGGCTTTCGGTAGTGCCGCGGGGTTGTTGACGCACTATGCCCTGAGCAGTCGCTGGGTCTTTGTGCGAGGTGACGCGCGGCCGTCGTGCCTCAGTCGGTTCATGGTCGTGTCCGGCCTGACTTTGTTGCTCAACGCCGTCCTGATGGCATGTGCTCTGGCATTGGGCTTTCACTATTTGTTGGCGCAGGCGCTCAGCACTGCGGTGGTGACGCTGCTCAACTATGCGCTGCACGCCAACTGGACTTTCATGGCTGGAGAGGTGAGATGAACAGCAACGCGATGAACATGCAACGGGACGCTGTGTCGCAGCTATCCGTGGTGGTGCCGATCTTCAACGAGTCATCGGTGCTGCATCGTTTCCACGCGAGACTGCTGCGCGTCATGGAACGCGTGGGGATGCCGTGGGAGGTGATCTATATCGACGATGGCAGCCGGGATGACTCCCTCTCACTGCTTTACAACCTCCAGGCGAGCGACCCGAGGGTGGGAGTGGTCGAACTCAGCCGGAATTTCGGCAAGGAAGCCGCGCTGACTGCCGGACTCGACGTGGCCAGCGGCGATGCGGTGGTGATCATCGACGCCGATCTGCAGGATCCGCCCGAACTGATTCCACAACTGGTGCAGAAGTGGCAGGAGGGTTTCGACGTGGTCTATGCCACGCGGCTGTCGCGTGATGGGGAAACCTTCCTCAAGAAGTTTTCCGCGCACTGCTTTTACCGCTTGATCGGGCGTCTCAGCGATATCGAGATCCCTGCCGATACCGGGGATTTCCGTCTGCTGAGCCGGCGGGCCGTTGTGGCGCTCGGCGGGTTGAGGGAGCAGCACCGATTCATGAAGGGGCTGTATTCGTGGATCGGATTCCGCCAGGTCTCCGTGCCATACCGGCGCGACGCGCGCGCGAGCGGCACGACGAAGTTCAACTACCGCCGGCTGTTCCGCTTCGCGTTGGATGGCATCACCTCGTTCTCGGCGATTCCATTGAAGCTCGCTACATCGGTGGGACTGATCGTGGCGCTGCCCGCGTTCGCGATGGCGACGTTCATCATCGGCAAAACGCTTCTCTACGGCGAGCCGGTGCGGGGCTATCCGTCGATGATGACGATGATGCTGCTGCTGGGAGGCTTGCAACTGGTGTGCATCGGAGTGCTCGGCGAATACGTTGGCAGGTTGTTCAACGAGACCAAGCGGCGGCCTGTCTATCTGATAGCGAACTACGTGGAGCCGGGAGAAGGCGCATTGCTGCCCACACATTCGCCCGTGCTTACTGTCGAGCATCATGCGAAAACGCAGTACGGCGCCGCGCCTTGCTGCGTGCCACGCGCCGCAAAGTATCAGGATGGTTACGAAGCCGTCATCGCGCGGACATGATCGGTTTCGAAATACGTGCTAGCAAGCGGGAAATGGCGGTGTTATCGCGACAATTGACGGCGTAAACGCGTTCTCATCCTGATTTGGCGCTAATCGGAAGTCCCTAATATCGGACAGGTTCTTCTTCTCCTGAGTGTCATTTCCCATGCTGCAATCCGCTCCTCAACATCTGCATGCGCCGCGCCGCCCGCTGATCAGTGTGCATGACGTGCTATGTCGCGCGCTGGCCGACGAAGACCTTCGTCCTCTCGGGCAGGAACTGCTGAACAAGGTGCAGTCGGAACCGGAAGACGCGGAGTTGCTGATGGACCTGTCGCTGGTGCTGCAGATCATTGGCGATGCCGCGACGGCCCGGCAGTTGCAGTCCGAGGCGATGTCGCTGCAACGTTGCTATGCGGTGCTGCCCGCGTGGACCGGTGATGGCGACGCACTGCGCGTGCTGGCAGTGATGATGCCGGGCGTCCTGATGGACAATACACCAATCGACTGCCTGCTCGCATACGCCAATGTGCAGCTCGATGTGCTCTACGTGAATGGCGATGGCGTGTTGCCTGACGAAGTGCCCGATCACGACGTCCTGTTCGTTGCGATTGGCGAATCGAGCCGCAGCCAACCCCTGTTGCGGTGGTTCGCTCACTATGCCCAGGTCTGGCCCCGGCCCGTGCTGAACCATCCCGAAGCCGTGCGACGTCTGTCGCGCGACATCGTGCCGAATGTGGTCGCGGGAATTCCGGGACTCTTGATGCCGCCTACCGCGTGCGTCGATCGCCTGGCGCTGGAGGCGGTTGTCGCCGGTGAGCATCGCATCGACCAGCTTCTGCAAGGCGGAAGATTTCCGCTGATCGTGCGTCCTGTCGATTCGCACGCGGGTTACGGACTGGAGAAGATCGATGATTGCGCGGCGCTAGCCGTGTATCTCCTGTGCATGCAGGGCGACGCATTCCATGTCTCGCTGTTCATCGACTACAGCAGCACCGACGGGCAGTTCCGCAAGTATCGGGTCGCGCTGGTCCAGGGCGTGCCTTACGTTTGCCATGTTGGCATCTCCAGCCACTGGATGGTCCATTACGCCAATGCGGGCATGGCCGATTCTGCGGTGAAGCGCGCTGAAGAAGCGCGTCTGATGGACGAGTTCGATCAGGGATTCGCACGCCGACACGCCTCGGCGCTGCAGGGTGCGTACATGGCGCTTGGTCTCGACTATGTGGGCCTCGATTGCGCGGAGACCTCTGCCGGTGAACTACTGATCTTCGAGGCGGATAGCGCGATGGTGGTGCATGACGCGGACCCTGCGGACCTCTATCCCTACAAGAAACCACAGATGAGGAAAGTGTTCCGCGCTTTCGAGGCCATGCTCGGTGCTGCGGCATCGCGCTGATAGACGAAACCGTGACTGACGAAACCGCGCGAGAAACACCCATGCAGCATTTCCTTTCTACACAGGGCCGGGGTTTCCTGGCCGTATTGCTCCTGACGATTGCCGCCACGATATGCGGTGTCGGCGGGAGGGCTTCCGCAGCAGCGCCCGTGGAAGTGACAATCGGCGTGCAGAGCATGTTTGCCCCGTGGCAGCGCGCTATCGCCGATGGCGAGTTCGAGAAGGCAACAGGCTGGAAGATTCATTGGCGCCAGTTCGATAGCGGCGGCGATGTCATGGCCGCGATGGCAGCGGGCGATGTGCAGATCGGCGTGGCCGGCAGCAGTCCCGTTGCGGCGGCCGTGAGCCGGGGCGTGAAGGTGGAAGTGTTCTGGATTCTGGACAGCATCGATGCTGCCGAAGCACTGGTGGTGCGCAACGGTTCCGGCATCGGAAAGCCGGAGGATCTGGCGGGCAAGACGCTCGCGGTGCCGTTCGCCTCGACGACGCACTACCACGCGTTGTTCGCGCTTGAGCAGTACGGCGTGACGGGCAAGGTCAAGATCATCAACCTGCAACCCTCCGAGATGCTCGCGGCATGGTCACGCGGCGATATCGATGCCGCATTCGTCTGGGCGCCCGCGTTGCACAAACTGCAAGCCAGCGGCAAGGTGATTCTCACATCGGGCGAGCTGGCGCGGCGCGGACGCCCTACCTTCGATACGCTCGTGGTAGCCAAGGCATTCTCTGCCAGTCATGCGCCGGCCTTGACCGCATTCACGAAGGTCATGGAGCAGGCGACTGAGGACTATGTGAAGGCGCCGCAGACATGGACTTCGACCTCGCCGCAGGTGACAAAGGTTGCGCGCCAGTCCGGGGCGACGCCCGCCGACGTATTGGCAATCATGGCGCTGTATAGCTATCCGCTCGCCAGAGAACAGGCGGGCAGGAACTGGCTCGGCGGAGGCAAGGATGGCGCCGCCGCCCGTGCGCTGGCATCCACCGCACAGTTCCTGAAGGACCAGAAGAAGGTGCCTGTGGTGCTGCCCGACTACAGCGTGGCGATCAATCCTGCTTTCGTCGAAGCGCTGAGGTAGACAGGGATGTCGCTGCAGATTCGTCTCCGGGATGTCTCGGTGAATTATGACAGCCCGCTCGGCGGGCCGGAGGTTGCTGCGCTGTCGCAGGTGAACCTGGACATTGCACCGGGAGAGTTCGTGGTTGCGCTGGGTGCATCGGGGTGCGGCAAGACCACGCTGCTCAACCTGATGGCCGGCTTCGTCGCACCCTCGCAAGGTATCGTGACCATGGCCGCGTCGCGCGCTGCGCAAACGCAGTTCGAGCCGATCACGGGGCCCGGCGTCGAGCGCGGGGTCGTGTTCCAGAGGCATGCGTTAATGCCGTGGCTCGATGTGATGGACAACGTGGCGCTCGGCCTGCGATTCAAGCGACTCACACGCGCGGCGCGCGTGCAGCGGGCGATGGACAGTCTGAGGCAAGTCGGCCTCGAAGGATTCGACAAGCATGCCGTCCATCAACTGTCAGGAGGCATGCAGCAGCGTGTGGGTATCGCGCGTGCGCTTGCCAACGATCCCGCGATGCTGTTGATGGACGAGCCGTTCGGTGCGCTGGATTTCCGCACGCGGCAAGCACTGCAGACGCTGATCCTGAACATCTGGGAGGCTACCCGCAAGACCGTATTCTTCATCACCCACGATATCGACGAAGCGCTCCTGCTCGGCACGCGGCTGCTGATTCTTTCTCCTCGGCCGGGACGCGTCATACGCGATATCCCGCTCGATTTCGGGCGATGCAGCCTGCGGTCCGCCAATCCCCGCGAAGTTCGCGTGAGCGCATCGTTTCTCGCAATGCGTGAACAGGTGCTCGACTTGATCGAACGAGAGCACGAGGTCAGCCATGAAACTTGCTGATCCGCCATGGGAGGCCGCCACGCGTCCCGAACCCAGTGCGGCGCACTCTGCCGCGCGAACCCGGCGGCATTTCGCTGCGATGCGAGGGTGGCCACGTTGGCCGCTCGGTGTGGCCGTAGTCATGACCGCCTTGGTGATGTGGGAGATGACCACGCGTTCCGGATGGGTCGATCCGCTTTTCCTGCCATCGCCGGAGTCCGTCATGTCGCAGCTTTACCTGCTATCGACGGACGGATTCGAGGATGCCACGCTGCTCTCGCATCTCGGATGGAGCGTCACGCGAGTGCTTGCAGCGTTCGGGCTTGCGGTTGTCACGGCAGTTCCCATCGGCGCGCTGACAGCGATGAGCCGCACGGCATGCGCCGTGCTGGACCCCTTCATCGAGTTCTATCGACCGTTGCCGCCGCTCGCGTACCTTCCGCTGCTGGTGTTATGGCTCGGCATTGGCGAGACGTCGAAGATCGTCTTGATCTACCTGGCGATGTTCGCGCCCATCGTGCTGAACACCCGCGCGGGCGTGCAGTCGATCCCGATCGAGCAGATCCGTGCCGCTTGCTCGCTGGGCGCCACACGGCGGCAGTTGCTGCAACATGTGATGGCGCCCGGCGCACTGCCATCGACCCTGACTGGCATGCGGATTGCGATGGGATTCGGCTGGACCACGCTGGTGGCCGCCGAGATGGTTGCGGCAACGGCAGGCCTGGGCTTCATGGTGCATGGCGCCGCGAAGTTCATGGCAACGGACGTGGTCATTGCCGGCATCCTTGCGATTGGATGCGTGGGCCTGCTGTTCGATCTATGCATGCGAGGGATCGAAGGACGCTGGGCGAGCTGGAAACGCTACACGTAAGGAAGTCACGGTGTGTCACTAATTTAGCGCAACGGAGGCATCGACATGGATCATCGCAGCACTCGGCATCTGGTCAAACGCGTCAACTGGTTGCGCGCCGCAGTGCTTGGCGCGAACGATGGCATCATTTCGACGTCGAGCCTGCTGGTCGGGCTGGCGGCAGCCGATGCCACGACCTCCACAATCATGCTGACGGGCCTGGCGTCCCTATCGGCAGGCGCGTTGTCGATGGCGGCCGGCGAGTATGTCTCGGTGAGCAGCCAGGCCGACGTCGAGGGCGCGGATCGCGGCCGCGAGGAGCGCGAGCACGCCACCGAACCTGTGGAGGAGCGCCAGGAACTCATCGCGTTGTATCAAGGACGTGGCCTCGATCCGGAACTGGCAACACGCGTGGCCGACCAGCTCATGGCGCGCGACCCGATCGGCGCCCATCTGCGCGACGAACTCGGTATCACGCAGGAACTCGCCGCAAAACCAGTGCAGGCCGCCTTGGCATCCGCGGCAGCGTTCCTGGCGGGTGCGGTCGTGCCCGTGCTTATGGTGGGCATTGTCCCGCGAGATAGCCTTGCGATAACCCTGACGGTTGCGACGCTCGTGTTGCTCGCGTTGCTGGGCGCGGTAGGCGCTCGCGCAGGCGGGGCGTCGTTGGCACGCGGCGCTCTACGCGTGGCCTTCTGGGGTGCGCTGGCGCTCGGCGTGACCGCCTCCATAGGGGCGCTCTTCGGGGCGAAACCATAGAAGCGCCCGCATCTCGTGCGCAGGTGGCCGCTCAGTGCGTCAACAGTATCGACGGCCGCAGAGGAATGTCGCGACACGAATCGCCGTAGTTCGGTCGATATAATCCGACGGCAATCTATGTTGCACGGCGTCCCAGATAGCCTGCACCTGCAGACGCGGTCCGGCGTGAACATCATGGTGTTCAATGGTGCAGCAATGGATAGACCACAAGGCCAATCAATGCGGCACCAGCAACAATCATCGGTTCGGACAGCTTCTTGAATTTCAGCAGCAGCGCAACAGTGACGAGTGCCAGGAGCCCAGTTGGGATATCGACGATCGAGCGCTTCGCCAGCACGATCACCGCTCCGGTGATGGCGCCGATCGCCGCTGCCGTTACGCCATCGACGAACGCCAGGATCGCGGGCAGCTTGCCGTATTTCTTGAAATACGGCGCGGGGAGAACGGTGAACAGGTAGCAGGGGAGAAACGTTGCGGCAGCCGCGACGCAGGCGCCGGGGAAGCCCGCCACGAGGTAGCCGATGAAGCCCACCGTGATGACAACCGGGCCGGGCGTAATCATCGCGACGGCTACGGCATCGACAAACTGTTTGTCGTTCAGCCAGTGGTGCTCGGTCACCACGCCACCGTACAGGAATGGCACGATGGCGAGTCCGGAACCGAACACGAACGCACCGGCCTTGGCGAAGAACACGGCGATTTGCGTTAGCAGCGGCCAGTCGATGGCGCTCATCATGCCGCTTGCCGTCGTCAGCGGAGCGGCCGCGAAAGCGTTCAGCCTGCCTTGCCGCAGCCATTTTGGCGGCGCGCGGCAGAGCCACACCAGCACGCCGGCCGCGAGGAACAGCCACGCGACCTCCGATTCGGTGATCACCGTCACGGCGACGAGCACTAGATAGATCAACCAGAGCAGCTTGTCCTTGCCTACGCTCTTTTTGGTCAGCTTGTAGGCGCTGATGGCGATGATACCGATCACCGCAGCACCTACGCCGTAGAACACCGACTGCATCCACGTCAGGCCGCCGAATCGCACATACGCCCAGCCAAGCGCCAGCACCATCAGGAACGAAGGCAGCACGAAGGCGATACCGACCAAAGTCGCGCCAACGATGCGGTAATGCACATAGCCGAGGTAGATCGCGAGTTGTGCCGCGAGCGGTCCCGGTGCGAGTTGCGCGAGCGACAATCCTTCCTTGTAGTCGCCATCGGTGATCCACTGCCGTGCATCGACCAGATCGCGGTGCATGTAGCCAGCAAGCGCCACCGGACCACCGAAACCCAGCGTGCCGAGTTTCAGGAAGTACAACACCAGTTGGCGCAGCGTGTAGCTGGGGAGCTCGTGTGTCGGCTCGACCGAGGTGGTTGGCGGGGGCGCGTTCATCTTGTCGTATGGGGAGCGTGTTGCGATGATTTTTAGGAAGTCGACGAACTAGCATGTCCTAGCGTTTGCGTGCGCTGGAGAAATGCGTATAGAGCGAGTCAAGGACATATCCGACCTCAGCCAGCAATGCGTCGTCATCGGAAAGGCGCTCGCGCGCGCCGGCCAATATCGCTTCGAATCCACTGGCCTCCGCTACGGGCGTGCCGCCGATGTCGAGCACATGAACCATCTGGCCCAGTCGCGCCAGACCCTTGTTCTCGTCGAGCCGAAGCTGGCGAGCAATACCTCGAAGGAAACCCGGTCGCCCACATGCGTGAAGGTGGCGCGATCGAAGTCGAAACCGAGCGCATCGTCCGGACAGTCGCGTATGTCTTCGAGCCACAGGAAAGTGGCGTGGGGATCGATGAAACGTCGGATCAGCCAGGCGCTGGCGACGCGATCTACCCATAGGTGCTGACGCGTAGCCCAGCGACGTCCCTGGTATTGCGTCGGGTCGCGACGCGGGATGTTGCCAGCGACCCTTTGCGGTTCTCCCGGCGACAGCATGATGTCGATGGCCGCGTTGAAATCACGGCACTGTGCTTCAGCGCGGGACGTGGCCTCGTTCGGAAAGAAATCGATCTTGCGGATGGCGTCGTAACCACGACCGTACCGGCGCGTCATGCGCAGGAGTCCGGCTTCGTCGGCATCGGCCAACGTGGCGCGCGCGCCGGAGATTTCCGTCATCCAGTCTGCATACTCGGCAGTGCGATCGAACAACGCGCGATACTCGGCATCTTGCTGGGCCGTGTTGGCCTGCACGGAAAGCGTCCAGACCTTGCCATCCTCATGGATCGCGTCTGTTGAGAGCGCCTGCAGTGGCTCGCGCAATCCAGCGACATCGGGGAGCAGATAGACCCCGTCGCGCAAGGCTGCCGCACCCAGCGCCTTGATGCCACGCCAGAACCGCATGCGTGCGGTGGCGGCCGATGTGGGCAGGCTGACAACCAGCAAAACCCATAGGGAGGAAGATGGAACAGGAGACATGCGCCTAGCTTAGTGGGCTGTAGTTCCTGTTTCAATGTTGTAGAGGTCTCTACAAGAAAGGGTTGTGCGCGGCAGATAAGTGTCGATTGCAGCGCAAATGACCGGCAACCCTCCTGTGAGGGGCGCCGATCGTCATCGTCTTACTTCACCGTAAACCGCACCGTTACCGTCTGTCCATCGGCGAACGTGACCGTCGCCACGGCCTTGGCGCCTGACGGCAGCGCGATGGCGTCCTTGGCGACCAGCGCATTGTCGTTGCCCGGTGCCAGCGTGGTTTCCTTCTTGTCCGTGCCGGCCAGCACGGTCAGCTTGCCCTTGGCGCCGGTGACGGATTTCTTCTCGTCGTGGTCGTCGACATACAGGCTGACCTTGCCATCCTTGTTGACGAGTTCGAACTGCATGTCGCTGGCGTTCTGCACCACACCGCCGTACTGTGCGGGCTTCGCGCCGTGAGCATGGACGAGGCCGGCAGAGCCGAGGGCGGCAGCAGCCATGGCGATGGCGATCAACTTCTTCATGGGAGTACTCCAAAAAACGGGCGACTTCCGGGGCGTCGCCACAAAGCCCGTGGATCCAGTGCGATCCGTGCAATCAATACGCTTCGCGTCCGCCTTCCTTCACCATCCGCTCGATGGGCTCGCGTCCGAAGCACCAGACGATCACTGGTGTCAGCACGGCATCGAGCAGTGTGGAACTGAGCAGTCCGCCAAAGATGACGACCGCCACGGGGTGCAGGATTTCCTTGCCGGGCGCATCCGCTGAAATCAGCAGTGGCACCAGTGCGAAGGCCGCCACCAGCGCGGTCATCAACACCGGTGTGAGCCGTTCGAGCGAGCCGCGCACCAGCATGGGAATGCCGAACTGCTCGCCTTCGAAGCGGCAAAGATTGATGTAGTGGCTGACCTTGAGAATGCCGTTGCGCGTGGCAATGCCCGTCAGCGTGATGAAGCCCACCATCGACGCCACGGAGAGCGTCAGTCCGCCGATCCACATCGCAGCAACACTGCCGATCAATGCGAACGGAATGTTGCCCATGATCGCGAGCGTCAGACGGTGTGAACGGTAGCGCGAGAACAGCACGAGATAGATCATCGCGAGCGAGCCCAGCGCCAGTAGCGCGATCAGACGGCTGGCTTGCTCCTGTGCCTGGAACTGGCCTTCGACGCTGACGAAATAGCCACCGGGCAACCCCGACTGCGCGATGGCGTCGCGTACGCCGCCGATGACGCGCGACATGTCGGAGCCATCGGTGTTCGCGTAGACCACGATGCGACGGCGGCCATTCTCGCGACCCACCTGATTCGGGCCATCCGCTTCGTCTACCGTGGCAATGGCCGAGAGCGGTATGGCGCCGCGCGGAGACTGGATCATGACGCGCGCCAGGTCCTGGGGTGTGCGACCCGCATCGGGCAGGCGTACAACGAGATCGAAGCGTTTCACGCCTTCGATGACTTGCGAGACGCGCGCGCCTTCGGCGAGCGTTTGCAGGCTCGCCAGCGCATCACCGGGCGCAATGCCGTACTGCGCAGCCTTGCGATAGTCGAGCCGGATATTGACCTGTGGAATCAGCACCTGCTTCTCCACGGAGATATCGACCAGACCCGGAATGCCATTGAGCCGTCCACGCAGGTTTTCTGCGAGTCCGCGCAGCGTGTCAAGATCGTCGCCATAGATCTTGAGCGCTATCTGCGCACGCACGCCGGACAGCAGGTGATCGAGCCGGTGCGAGATCGGCTGGCCGATGGCTACCGATGCCGGCAGCGTGGAGAGCTGCGCGCGAATGGCTGCCATCACAACTTCGCGGCTGCGGCCCGAGCGTTTCAGATCCACATCGATTTCCGAGGAGTGAACGCCTTCGGCATGCTCGTCGAGTTCCGCGCGACCCGTGCGTCGGCCTACCTGAATCACCTCTGGCACCTGCCGGATCAGCGTTTCGGCCAGCGCACCCATGCGGTTGGCCTCGGCCAGCGAGGTGCCGGGATTGAACATCAGCGACATCACGAGCGAGCCTTCGTTGAACGCCGGCAGGAACGCGCGCGGGAGGAAGGGTACGGTGGCCGCAGCGAGCAGTACCGTTGCCACGGCAGCGGACAGTACGAGCCGGGCGCGCGGGAAGGCCCAGCCCAGCACGCGTGTTTCCACGCGCTTGAGCCATCGCACCAGCGGGCTGTCGGGATGATCGAGACGCCTCATCTCCGGCAGCAGGTAGTACGACAGCACCGGCGTGACCGTCATCGACACGAGCATAGACGCGAGTATCGACACGATATAGGCAATGCCCAGCGGCGCGAACAATCGACCTTCGATACCCGGCAGCGCGAACAGCGGCACGAACACCAGTACGACGATCAGCGTCGCGTAGACGATGCCCGAACGCACTTCGACTGATGCGCGCCAGATGACTTCGAGCACGGACGGTGGATTGTCCATCGTTCATCGCTGCTTGAGTCGCCGCAGGATGTTCTCGACATCCACCACCGCATCATCGACCAGTTCGCCGATAGCGATGGCAAGACCACCCAGCGTCATCACGTTGATCGACTGGCCCAGCAGCTTGAACGCGAGCGCCGTCACGGCCAGTGACAACGGAATCGCGATCAGCGATATCGCCGTGGTGCGCGCGCTGAGCAGGAACGCAAACAGCACGATGGCTACCATGATGGCGCCATCGCGCAGTGCCTCGACCACGTTGCCGATCGATGCCTCGATGAAGTCGGCTTGCCGGAACAGGATCTGCGGCGCAGCCATGCCCGCAGGAAGGCCCTGCTTCAGTTCGCCAAGCGCCTGCTCAAGCTCGCGCGTGAGCTTGACGGTATCGGCTGCCGGTTGCTTCTGCACGCTGACGATGACAGCCGGCAGGCCATTGAAGCCCGCGTCGCCACGCTTGACCGCCGCGGCGTGCCGCACCGTCGCGATCTGCTCCAGCAGCACGGGTGCGTTGTCCCGATAGCTGACAGCGAGTCCGCGCAGGTCTTCCAGCCGCGTGGTACGTGCGAGGTTGCGGATCAGGTACTCGCGGCCGTTCAGGTCGATAAAGCCGCCGCTTGAATTGGCAGCGAAGTCGCGCAGTGCACGGCTCACATCGGCAAGCGTCACGCCAAACTGTGCCATCCGCGCAGTGTCGGGTTCGACGCGCAACTGCCGGACCTCGCCGCCGATGGGGATGACTTGGGACACACCAGGCACGGACAGTAGCCGTGGGCGCAGCACGAAGTCCGCATACTCGCGCGCCACCATCGGGCTGACCTTCGCGGCATCAATGGGCAGTGCAACGAGCATGATCTCGCCCATGATCGACGACACGGGGCCGAGAATCGGCGTAAGACCGCCGGGCAACTGCTCCTTGACCAGTGCCAGCCGTTCGGACACCAGTTGACGGTTGCGATAGATGTCGCTGCCCCAGTCGAACTCCGCATAGACGATAGACAGGCCCACGCCGGACACGGAACGCACGCGCGTAACGCCGGGCATGCCATTGAGCGCAGTCTCGATCGGGAACGACACCAGCAGTTCCACTTCCTGCGGTGCCATGCCACCAGCCTCGGTGATCACGGTGACCAGCGGCTTGTTGAGGTCCGGAAAGACATCGACAGGTGTGCGCCACGCCGTGAGCGCGCCGTACACCATCAGGACGAGCGCGACGGCCAGCACCATCAGGCGATTGCCAAGGCTGGCACGGACGATCCAGTTGAACATGGCGCGTCCTTATCGAATCTGGTTGATCAGCGGGGCACCGGTCACGACGACGCGGTTCTCCGGCGACAACCCGCGCGTGACAACAATGGTCCGCGCATCGAGCGTGCGCATTTCCACGGGCTGCGCGATGAAGCGCTGCGCGCCCGACTTGATCCAGACAACCGGTTCATTGTTCTGGTTGCGCACGACGGCCTCGCTCGGCAGCGCAATGCCTTTTACCGTGTCCGACAGATGCGCGATGACGGTAACGGGCTGGCCGACGGCAAGCGTCGTCGAGCCATCGGTCAACCGGAAGGTCAGCGGCACGGCGCCATTTCTGAGGCTGCGACCCGCGCCGACGAATGTCAGCTTGCCGCTATCGGCGAGCACGCCATTGCGGATACGGCCGAGCAGCGAGGCATCCGCACTCTGCGCCTCGATCATGAGCCGCTGCGGATCGACGATCTCGAACAGAATGTCCTGCGCGGTCACCACCTGGCCTGCGATGACATTGGCCGATGCAATGACACCCGCAGCAGGCGCACGCAACGTATCGGTGGGATGCAGACTTGTCGACACGGCTTCGCGCTGGCCGGTCAGGCTCTGTACTTCCGCACGCGCTGCATCGATATCCTTGCGGGGAATACTGTCCTGCAACGACTCCAGCCGTTCGAGCCGTTGCCGCGCCAGTTTGAGGTTGGCCGTGAGCGTGGCGAGTTGCGCCTGCTGGTTGCCGATATCGAATGGCTCGTTCTTGTGCCGCAGCACCGCAAGTATCTGGCCCTTGGTGACGCGCTGCCCCAGCACCGGGAAGCCATCGTGTGGCGCTTCGAGCCAGCCCGGATGACCGGCCTGCACTCGGCCGCCCGCATTGGGGTCCATCATGACAGTCGCATTGAGCGGCACCGTTTGCGGATGCTCGCCAGCTTGCGGCATGACAGTGCGAATCCCCATACGTCGCTGCGCGAGCTTGGGTATCTGCACGCTACCGTCCGGCAGTCGCGCCAGTCCACTGGTGGTGATGGCTGCGCCTGGTGCATCGAGATGTTCGCCGCCGGGACCGTGCGCACCGGGGGCGGCGTTGGCGAACAAGGCTTGGCTTGCCAGCAGGGCGATCAGGGTTTGGATCAGGATTGTCTTCATGATGGCTTTGCCCTTAGCGAACGGTGCGGCGACGACGCAGGCGCCATGCCATCGCAATCACGAACAGCACCACCAGAACAGCCGCGCCGACCTTTACAACGGGGCTCGCGTGCCAGTGGCCATGCGTATCACCGCGCTGTGCAACGCGCAGCTTGCCTTCGATCAGGTCCGTGTCGTTGCCGGTGACCAGTGTGAACACCAGCGCGTGGTCTCCCGGCTGTCGTAGCGCGGCCAGTAGCGTTGGGCCGGTAAAGGAGAAGCTGCCGACATCGGCGTTCAGCTTCCCCTGCGCCTTCAGCGGGCCGAATTCGACCTCCAATGTTCCTGTGGTGACCGGTTCGTTGGTCTCATAGCGATCGACGAGAACGGAGAATTCGCCGTCCTGCAGCGTGCCGACGAGTTCGAAACTCTCGGTGTTGGCTTCGATGACCGGGCGCGAGGCAGCCCCGGCTGCCGTAGCCCCGGGTGCGTCGAGGTGTTCGCCGTTGGGCCCGTGGGCGCCTGGCGCAGCGTGTGCGGCCGGCAAGGTCAGGGCCACGCAGAGCCAGAGGGATGACATCAGCAGTCGGATCATGGCAGCACTCCCAGTGCCTGGTTCATGTTGGCAATGGCGAAGCCGCGCCGCGCGCGGACGCGGGCCAGTTCGACTTCGGCATCCAGTGCCTGGTTTTGCGCGCGCAGGACTTCGGGCAGGCCGATCTCGCCGGCATTGAAGGTCTTGCGCAGAAGGGTGGCGCGTTCGGTCAGCGTGGCGCTGCGCTGCGTGACGAGCGCAAGCTGCTGCTCGGCCAGCGCAAGCGTCTGCTGCGCGGTATCGATTTCGGATTGCACGACACGCTCGGCACGGTCCCGCTCCGCGCGTGCGGTCATCAGTTCGGTTTGCGCGGCCGTTTCACGGGGCAGGTTGCGCGCATCGGTGGCGAACGGAAAACGCACGTAGACACCGACAGTCTGGTCGCTGGGCAGGCCGCCGCCGGCCGAATCGCGACGATAGGTCACGCCAACCTCGGGCGCGTCGCGCCGGGATTTCTGGAGATAGCCGATCTGACGTTCTCCGCGCTCGACGGCCCGCAGCGCGGCGTCGAGACGGGGATGCGGGGCACCGGCGATGACCGGCGCCGGCAGTTCGTCATAGCGCAGCGGCAGTGCTTGCACACCGGACGTCTGCATCAGCCGCGCGCGCATCTCGATGACGCGCGCCTCGCTTTCCGTCATCAGGGCACGGTTCGCCAGCAGATCCTGTTCGGCGAACAACAGGTCGGTGCGGGCCAGATCGCCAGCGGTGACGCGTCGCTGCACGTCGTCGCGCAACGATAATGCGACGGCCGTGCGGCGGCGCAGCACCTCGTTCTCTGATTCGGCTGCCGCGAGTTGCCAGACCCGTTCGCGCAATTCGGCAGCGACGGCGAGTTGGCCGAGCATCGTCGAGGATTCCGCCTCGGCAGCCTGCGCGTCGGCCAGTGCGCCCCGCGCGCTGCGCTGACCCGGCATCCAGATCGGCACGCCGAGCGCGACTTCACTCTCGCGAATGCCGCGCCGATCCGTCCACTGGTCGCCGCGGTGGCGCAGATCGATAGAGGGCGAACCCGCGATCAGCGAGTTGGCCTGGACACGGCTGGCAGCGGCTTCCTGCCGACGACCTGCCGTGGTCTGCATGGCGACGGAACGCTCCCATGCGACCTCGAACAATGCGTGCAGATCCGTGGCCGGTGTCTGCGCGCATGCGTCGGCCAGCATCGCGAACGATGCGGCCATCCATACGAAAAACTTCTGCATGACTTCCCCAAACGCTTATGGCTCGACAAGCGTCACGGCGGGGCACCGTGTCACGTCAGGACACGGCGAGCAGGAAAGGACAGGGCCCCGCCGTCAGGCGGGCGCGTGAGGGGGACGTAAAGGGGGGCCGGAGGCGACGGCGGGCACGGTGCGTGGTGCAAAGGCCGGCACAACGTGCGTCATGTCGAGCAGGAGCGGCGAGGCCGTCGATGGCAGGGCGCCGAGCAGGTTCGATAGCAGCTCGTATTCGAGCTGATGGCTGGCCGACAGAAACTCGTCGTCCACGTCCATGCCGTCTTCGTCGTGGTGGTGATGCGGGATGTGTTCGGCGTGCGCGGCCAGATGCTCGATCGTATCTTCCGCCTCGGACGTCGCATGCGCGAAATGTCGCTCCGCTGCAGCCATTGCGTGCAGCGGGAGAATCAGCATCATGAGAATGGCAATGATTCGCGACATGGCGCGGCATTCTACAGGACTGGTGGCCCGGGTGGCGGATGTCCCCGGCCGACGCAATGGAATGAAAAAAGAGCCTCGATGGGGATCGAGGCTCGAAAACTCTCTTGGGTTGAGCAAGGGAGTGTCGATGCTTTACGCAGATGTGGCGGTCAGAACTTGTGGCGAATGCCCATCACCACGCCGGTCTGGTCCTTGCCTGGCACCACGTTGGTCGGGCTGCCGGTCGTCGAGTTGAATCCGTTCATGCCCAGTTGGGAATTGCCACGGTTCAGTGCGTAGCCAACGTTCATGTACACGTCAGTTCGTTTCGAGAACGCGTAGTCAGCGGAGGCAACGAACATGATCGGATCGGCGCTGGAATTGCGCGTGTCAGTGTAGTACGCCGCACCAGTCAGCGTGAGCGCCGGGCTCATCGAGTAACGCAGTCCGGCCCAGTAGAGGTTCGAGCCATTGTTCGGCAACGTGCCGACGTTGCCGTTGTACCAGCGGTAGCCCACGAATGCGCGGGCCGGACCGAAGGCGTAGCTCGCGCCGATCAGCGCACGGCGGTCCGTGCGGTCTGCGGTGGCAACGGTGGTGCCCTGGAACTCGTCATAGGCGGCGCCGACCATCAGCGCACCCGCTTCATACAGCAGCGAGGCGCCGAGATTGCGGTCGACCTTGTAGTTGCCCGGCACTTCGCCGGCGCCGGTGCGGCCCGTGCTGTACAGCGCAGTGGCCGTCAGGCCGCCGAACTTGCCACGATACTTGACGGCGTTGTCGGCACGGCCGGCCAATACGTCATCGCTCTTGTACAGCGAGTAACGCGGTGCAAAGCCCATCGGGTCCAGTTGCAGGCCGGTGTCATAGGTCGGCGTGGTCTGGCGGCCCAATGTCAGGGTGCCGTACTTGCTGCCGAGTCCGACAAACGCGCCGCGATCGAACAGGCGGCTGCTGTTGTTCTGCGCGCCAGTATCGAAAGCAATGCCGCTTTCCAGTTCGAAGATGGCCTTCAATCCGCCGCCGAGGTCTTCCACGCCGCGAATGCCCCAGCGGGACGTCGACATGTTGCCAGAGGTCATGCGCACCTGGCTGGAGCCACCCGAAGCGGACGGCACGTTGCTGAGGTACTCGATACCCGCATCGGCCACGCCATAGAGCGTGACGCTGGATTGTGCGTGGACGGTACCGGCCAGCAAGCCTGCAGCCGCTGCAGCGATGGCATAACGAACGGGGGCGTGACGAAATGTCATTGTCTCTCCTCAATGAAAGCGTTCTTTTCGCTTGTGAATCGAGGCGCGAGTATAGAAATCGTCAAATTGCGATCTGATGGCGAATGCATTACAGGAATGACGCTGTCGTCACGTTGCGACATTCGCTTCAAGCAAACGGGCCGCACAGAGGCGGCCCGTTTGTAATGAAAGAGGATGAACGACTAGCGAGCCGCGCCGTCTGCCGAGCGTGCGCCATCGGTATAGACATCGCGTTCGGCAATGCGGCCGCCGTCGGTGTAGGGATCGCGCGGTCGGTGGATTTGTCCCTGCATTTCGTACGATGCGTCGATCACGATGGGCGTCTGCGCGGCATTGGCAGTGGCGGTGATCGCGAGAAGGAAAGTACCGGCGGCGAGCTTGGCGAGAGAGGGCTTCATGGCAGTTCTCAGGAGTTGAATGTTGTTGTGATAAAGCCCGGTCGAGTCTACGGATGCCACATGTAGGGCGAATTGCGTACCCATTACACGTTGGTCATGGATGCGGCCGACGCAGCCATTACCAATCTCCACGCGTAGGGTGACGAGTCCTGTCGATCGATACAGATGTAATCCACCGGCAATCTTTCTTGGGCGCGGTCTGGATAGACTTCCGCATCCCGGCGTGATCTGCCGTGTTGATCGGAGATGGTATGGACTGGAGCGCCCCCCGGCTTGAACATGACATCGCCCGACACCGATGACGCGAATCGGGCGGCCAGCGCGCATGCCATTGCGGCAGCGCGACTTGGCCTGTCTTTGGCGGACTATCTCCGGCTTGGAGAAAATCTCCGTGTTCGTTCGATATTGACACCTCACAACCGCGCCGCCCGACCGTTGCCTGCGCGACGATCAAGTAATGATCTAGTAGTACTGGAGGCGTGCCTGCGCGTCGAGGCGGGTGGTGTCTTCGGGTGCTTCCCGATCTCACTTCGGGCGGATGAGTGAGTTATCGTGTATCAGAACTCCTGGGCAGCCTAATGGCTGCTTAAGGCAAATGGGGACATTGGCGATCCAGGTACTGAGAGACCGCTTCTGGCCGGACTCGGCCGCCGGGCTAGCTGGGACGGGGCTCGCCTTGGCGCCAGCGCTCCCACATGAGTGCCTTCTGAGTCTCGGTGTAGTAGATTCGCCGTCTTTGTTTCATTTGCAGCACCCCTCAGGCTTGCAAAGCCCTTAGTGTGTTGCATCGACCGGTTGAATCCGCAACCCTTAGCGGTCGGTCAGATCGCTCGGAAGAGGACATTCCCATGATGTCTGCGAGGGCAACTCCGAATGCGACAAATAGCGAAGAGAATGCGCTTCTTGTAGCATAGGAACACTTTCCGACCCCGCAGTGTGCTGAGAAATGTAAATGGGATACTTGATAAGCGCACATCTCACTAAAAAGCGCCCGGATGAGGCAACGCTCCGATCGTTGCTGCCGCCCTCTATGGGCTTCACTATTTTTTACAATGAGTCCGCTTGCGTCTATGGTATTGATCTATTTGATTTAACAAAGCCGCCAGCCTTCCCCTTTACCCACCTTGTACCTTCAAGAGACCTTCCCTTAGATCTTGGAGCCCACCTAAGCTCTGTAGCCGTAGCTTATGAAGTGGCGCGGTTAGAAGGATTCGCTAATGGAATTAAACGCGCCTACATCAACCTCGCCGAGCGGCTATCGGCCGGGCTGGAGCAGGACGTCTTGTCCATTTGTGCAGATGATGATGGACTTGATTTCGCGTGCATCGCAGAAGCCGGGAAAGCCGTTTCGCTTATCGCTGCCTGCGGCGATCGGGTATTGGTCTATACGAAAGGGGTGGAGCCGGAATTTAAGCTGGCGGATGACACGCATTTCCATGCAAACGCGTCGAGCCTTTTCGAGCGCTATGCGGAAGCCCCGTCGGAATCTGTTGGGTTGGGATCATGGGATTCACCAGTCGACTATGGTTTTCGTTTGACCCTTAAGACTCCCGGGGTACTGGACTACTAAATACCAGCTCGACGAATCCATCAATGTGCTGCGACGTCCGATTGAGCCCACAGCCGTAGGAGCATAGGAAGTGTAGCTCTAAGTGAAATTGCACACAATCCGAGCCGAATTCTCAACGGCCGCTTCTGGCCGGCTAGCGCCCCTCAACCGCCTACGCCACACGATACGCTGCACCGCACAATCGGCTGGGTGCCAAAGTCTGCCATAGAACAATAGGTCTTACCGGGCAATATTCTCCGTTTTCTGAAGTGACCCCTACCCGTTGTGTCAATTTGGTCTGGCGCCGCCATGCGCGGTGACTTCCCTTGCGCGACCACATCCTTTACGCACTATCGGCATACGTGCGCCGGAAGCCAGTGTAGGTCTATTTACCGTTGCGCGCAACGCTTATTTAGCTCGATCAACGCGGCCTCGATGACGGCCCGATCCGAGTCGTAGTGCTGCGACAGGTTGGCCAGTGCCGCCGTTGCCTCAGGCGACAGCCGCACACGGTTCAGGATGCGCCCGCCTGATTCAACCAGCGCGGCATCCAGGTCTTTGACGCGCTGCGTGGGAGTCTTCGCTTCACCTGTGGCAGGGCGTCCCCGGCCACGTTTCGTTTCTGTCATCTGTCCACTTGAAAAAAGGCCGCTTATAGCGGCCTGTGTCGATTCGGGCCCGTCAAGCGGCCGCGCCGGTTTTCTGATCCATCAGTCCCATGATGACGCGCCGGAAATCCATTGGTTTCTTGATGAACGGAATGCTCACATTGTTGCCGCCAATGCCTCGGATCGAGACTCGGCCGTAACCCAAAATGCGGCCAACAATTCCTTGGTTGATATTGACCGATTCGAGCTTCTCAAGCGGCAGATCGATGGAAACGCGTCGAATGAAGCCCGTCTTCCCGATAACCTTCTTGTTGGTTACAGCCAATTCTGTCGTTGTCACATTGAGGATCGCCAGCAGGATGAAGATGATCGGGAAGATCACCGTCATAACCAGAATAATTGCTAATACGAAATACCAGAACTGGCTCAGCCAGGTGATCGTCGCCTGCGCCTCGATTTTTTCGCCAGGAATCAGCGAGTTTTCGACGAAAGATGCCATTCATTACCTCTTTTTTTCACTTTTTGTTGAACATCACACAAACTACTTCGACCTCGACTGCAATTGTACGGGCGAACCGTCCCGCAAGCCCTCCGGAAACAAGTGGGGTGGCTTGCTCCCAGCCATGGTGGAGCCAAACCTGATGAGCTTTTGGCGTTCACCTCTTGCCGACGACGCTGGAAATAATCGCTCCAGCGATGTTGCCGGCGACCTTCCCGGCGTCTTTCACCGCCGACAAGGCTTGTTCCTCCATGTGAAGTTGGCGCGTCATCGCCGTGACTTCACCGCGTACCAGCTCGCGCCTCATCGAACGCACTTTCTCTGCGTAGTTCTGCGTGAAGATCGACTTCGACCAGTCCCAATCAATGGCCCCTGATTGGGTCTCCCACGGAGATTTTTTCGGCGTTAATTCGCCGTTGTATGCATCGACGGCCGCGCCCACAAGAACCTCAAGACCGAGAATGCCAGGGCCATGCGCGATCTTTTCGCCGGTCGTGAGACCTCTGCTATCCGCGCGAAGGGCGCCGTCAATCTCTGCCTGCGTCGGCGGATCGTTGAAGATGCTGAAATCGCTCATGGATTCTTTTCCGTTGCATCAGGCCGTCAGCTCTTGCCAACGCCTGACCGTAACCTTCCAGTATGTTTCTGCTGCTACGCCATCGTAGGCGCCGAACGAAAATCCGTCGTTCATCTCGATCAAGGCTGTCTCGCCAGACTCCAGTACACCGAAATCGATGACATAGCCCGCTGGCGTATCGGCATGCACGGCAAGTAGCGCAACCGCCTGCCGAATCACGGCCAGGTCCGGAGCTTTGCCCCTATCCCCGCCGTGGTCTGCGAAACGGACTTCCAGGACAATCCCGTCCGCCACGTATGCCCGCCACTCACTGATGAAGCGCACTGGATCGCAGGCCCATACGGGCTTCGAGCGCGATGCTCCATTGAAGCGATAGTCATCCTCAAATTCGGCCACGAAGCCGGTGAAGCGTTTCCACCCATCGGCTGGCTTGATGAACAACCGATGTCCTGCCCGCAGCAAGGCGAGCGCCTCGTTAAGCGAAGGCAGCTTGCGCACCTGGCGATATAGTAGATGACCGAGACTTGCCGGATACGGCGTATGCGCCGGCAGGTCCTTTCCGAGTTGCCGCAGTGCATGCCTCACGAATGGAACCGAGCCCACCGCTACTACGCCTGGAGAAAGGCGAATCCTCTTCCGCTCGACTTGCTTCTCCGACGCACGCGCCACGGCGATACCTTGACGCTCTGCAAAAGCGACCATGATGGCCTCCTCGCGGCCCAGCAAGCCACTGCCCTTGATTTCAACGAGGATGCCAGTTGGTGCGTCCATTTCACTTCTTCCGCTTTTCTATATCGGACTGAACTTGTTCTCAATTGCTTCATCCCGCTCATGAAGGGGGCGAAGCGGGTCGCTAGGCCAGGAGAAGCGATCGCTCTCACCACGATTCCGAAACGCATCGTAGTCGTACCCCGCTCGGATCATCTCGCCGCAGCGTCGGCACTTCGCTCGATGAAGGGCCTTGGTCATCGTGAAGTGTCCACAGGAAAGTGCGACCAGCCGTCCGTGCTTCATCATCGCGTCTTGGCACTGGCCCATCTTCCAAGCCATTGCATGCGTCTGGTCCTCGACCAGAAGCTCGACCGGGTCAGGTTCATCTGCCAGAAGATCCGCGAGAAAGCGATCCACGATAGGGGCAGCAGCAGCCATCTCATATTCCTCTGCCGGCGCGGCCGGCGCTCTTTCGAGCGCTACGCCTGCACCACGTTGTCAACCACGTGGGATTGCTCAATCGCCGTGAACGGGTAGCCGCGCACGATAGCGGCGATCTGTTCATTGGACGGGTGGTCCATGCTGTCCCGAGTAAACCGAATCCCGTCCTTGCGCCCTACAAGCGCTAGGCTCGCCACTTCTTCGGTCCACTGATCGGCTGCAGCAACCTTAGCTGCAAGGGCGGCCTCGCCTTCAATCTTTACGCCAGCCGCCTTGAGTTGGTCGATAAAATCTTTAAATCCGGGCATGTTCACTTTCTCTTTGAGCGCGGCTGCTGACCCCGATGCGGGGCACACCTCGCCATTTTGATTTCTACGCAATGCGGTGGCAAACGACAAAAGCTCTTCGGTGTGCGGGCGCGCCAACACGCTATTCGCAAGTACTTCTTGCACCCAATCACAAGCGATTACGGCAATCATCCACTCAACGTCACGTAGCAACGATTGACGGACCCAATCGGTCTTCTCCGGCCAGCTTCCAAAGCTGTCGGGCAAAAACTCTTGCGCGATGTGTTCAGCACGATCCGCACAATGAGTAATTTGTGTCTGGACTGCGGGCGATATGCGCCGGTAGCGCGCAGCATCCGAGAGCGATTCGGCAAGCTGCGTCAGGTGTCGTACTGTTCTGAAAGCCTGAACAACTACGTCATCGGGATAGGTCATCTGGGTTTTCCGGGTCATTGAGCCAAAGCCAACAGCTTTGCGACCGATGTCCTACAGCAGCGCCGTCCTTACGATACAGGCAGCGCTTGCGATCTCCTTTTCGCTCGCGTGTGCAAGCCGCTTCCCAGCTTCTGTGTCCGCAATGAAGGCCATCAATTCGTCCACGGGCATCGAAAGGGCACGCTCGATCATTGCTTCTGCCAACCCCGATGCGATCCCAGCCCATTTGGCCGGCTGGGGGTCAGTCGATACAGCCACGCTGATGCATTCCGAAATTTTCATGGTGGTCTTTTCCTTGTCCTCAGAACCGGCTCATGCCCTGGTTGAAGACCGTCTTGATTTGCGCAAGAAGCCCGGGCGTACAGGGAGCGTTGTTCATCGTGAACATGTCATTGGCGACGGCGTTACCCAGGCGACCAAACGCCTCTCTAAGCTCCTTGGCGATAATCTCTTCTGCTTCATCTCGGACGTTCAGCAGGATGACCCCTCGCGCACGCAGGGCCCGAATCTGATCGGGCAGCGACGACCGATCCGCATCGATCGCTAGAGTCTTCAATCGCGCGTTGTCGCTCTCCAACCTCGCGATCTTTTCGGCCATCGCCTCGATTGCTACGGATTCTGCGGGTGTGCTCATGTCGTTCCCTTTTTCTGTCTATCGGCGGACGGCCGAACGGATCGCGGAGACAGCTTCCTGCGGCGGCAACGAACCGAAGCGGCGCACGGCGACTTTGACCTTGCGCGAGCCGTGGCGGCGCATGCGCGCCAGTTGCCGCTCCGCACGGTCGATGGTCATAGCGTGAATCATCGGTGCGGTAGAAGCGCCCCTGTCAAACACAACCACCTTGCCGCCCCGGTCCTTGAAATCCTGAATCATCTTTTGTTGGATCAAGTTCACTTTGTCTTTTCCTTTACTGCCCGCGACGGATAGCGAACCTACGCACATCGATGATTTGCCAACACAGTGCGGGAAGTCCGATCACGATGCCAGCAACGGTGAAAGCGTTACCGTCCACCCCAGTTCGATAGGTGACATACGCGCCGAACAGCGCACAGCCTACGACGATGACTGCTACCATGGGCAAGAGCGTACCGACCCAGCAATTTTGGGTGCGTCGGTACGCTCTGTAGTCGTCACAAAAGCTTTCGATGCGCTTGAGGTCCATGATCCTTCCTTTTCCTTGCGGTTAGCGGCGTACCGAAGTCGCGTCAAGCGGCAGCGCCGGCAAGACTGCCTCGATGCCACGGCGCAGCATTGTGGCTGCAACATCCGAAATGGAATCGCCGTAGAGTCCAGTGTTTGCTAGGCGTTTCAGCAAGTCTTCAATACGGTCGTTGATCGTGACGATTAACTGTCCAGAGTCCACCCTAACCCACTCGCGATTCTCGCGAGGCTTGATCGCAAGTTCGTCGGCGACGTCCGAGATCGAGGATTCGTTCCGACCACTCTCCTCGTAGGAGTTCTGGACGTACTGAGTATCGATGTTCAGTGTCTCATCCGCGACCAGCTCTGGCATGCCGTAGTCGTTGACTAGCAGATACCTGACCGCAGCGCGGAATTCATCAAACGTCGCCTTTTGGCTCTTCAATGCGGCCTTTGCTGTAGGCATCACTAGTTTCCTTTTTGCTCTATCGGCACATCTGCGCTGACCATAAAGCGAGTATATGGCCAATTTAACGTTGCGCGCAACGGGTATTTAGTTCGATCAACGCGGCCTCGATGGCAGCCCGAGACTGGGCGATCACTGCTCCGACGCGAACTGGACGAACTCGGCGGCCGGCAACGGTTTGGCAAAGAGATACCCTTGCGCGACGGTGCATCCGAGAGCCCTCAGAAGGTCCACTTGCCGTTGGGTCTCAACGCCTTCGGCAATGGTGGACATGCCAAGCTTCTCCGCAAGGCCGATGACGGACTGCACTACTGCGGCAGCGCCCGGTGTGCGCCCAAGATCAACGACGAAAGCGCGGTCGATTTTGATTGTGTCGAGCGGCAGTGTGCTTACGCGAGATAGGCACGAGTAACCGGTTCCGAAATCATCAATGGAGAGATGGAGGCCCGTATCGTGGAGTGCCTGCAGGAGATCTTGTGAGCGCTCATCCGCCAGAAAGCTCTCCGTGATTTCCACACCGAGCAGCTCGGTGCTCAGGCCGGCGTCGCAGAGCGCGCCGTGGATGACGTCCACCAGGCGATCAGAGAACTGCTTCACCGAAAGGTTGACTGATACCTTGATACCTTTGCCCTGCCCCAGGCCAAAACGCTGCCAGCGTACGGCCTCGGCACAGGCTTCCCGCAGAACCCACTCGCCGATCTCCTCGATCAGGCCGGTTTCTTCTGCGACAGGAATGAATTCGGTCGGGCTCACGAGATCAGACCCGTGGCGCCAACGAAGTAGCGCCTCTGCGCCGACCACCGCCCTTGTGTGCATGTTCACCTGAGGCTGGTAATGGAGCAACAGGCCTTCGCCAGTCTCAAGCGCGCGTCGCAGCCCGCGCTCGATGAATGCGGAGCGCTCAGAAGACCTGACATGCCCGCGCCGTCCATACTCTTCGACTTTCGCTTCGCAGGCATACATTCTTGCCAACATGGAATGCTGAAGGAACGCGTCGAGTTCATTGATGGCTACGCTGATTCCGGATTGAGTGAGGATCGACGCCAAGCGCTCAAGCGCAAAGCCCTTGGCTCGCATTGAGAGGAGTTGATCGGCGAGAACCTCTAGCGCGGGATTTGCTTCCGAAGGAGGCGGAGCCGACGTTGCTTCCATCTGAATGAGCCGGTCCCTCGTGCTTGCAATCACGGTAGCCTGGTAGTCGTTGTTTCGATCCAGGGCATGCAACCCAGTACCCATCGTAATCTCCCTCTTTCGCCGTGCCGTCTCAGCGCATCTCTGCTACTGAGAAATTCGTCGCCTTCATCGTGAAGGTGCGCTCGTTGGTCTGTTCTGCTCGTGTGTCGGGCGCCACGGCGGCCGTACGAGTGATGCGCGGGACAATACGCTCCGTGCGAAGGGCCAAAGGCTTGCCCACTTGCTTGTAGATCAGGTTGACGTAGCCGTCCCTTGCTCCACGCTCCCAGTCCCCAGAGTTGTAAGCGCTCAGGGCCGCGTTCATCGCGGCTGGGCCATTCCCGAACTTCCCGACCGCCTTCTCATAGAAATCCGTCAGGATCTTTCCCCCAACGGCGATGTTGACGCAGGGGTCGAACACATCCTGAATCGACACCCCCATGCGCGCCAGGTTGCGGTCGTTGACCTGTGCTACCCCGAGCGAGACCGTATGGCCACTTGCGATGAGGGTCTGGGCCGTTTTAACCGCCTCCTCAAGCGATCCCGGATAGAGCGAGCGCACGAGCGCCTTGCGCTGTGCCCATGGAAGCTTCACAGGGCCGGCGTCGGCAATCGCGAACTGATGCCCGCGCGACTCGGCGGAAATCACCGCAGCCATGGTTTCCGGATGGACCGTTGGGGCGCAACGCGCGATCAGCGCACTCAGCTCGGGGTCAACGCCCGCTACCATCACTTGAGCATTCGCGTGGCCGACCGCAAATGCGCTAGCCACGATGGCAATCAATGAACATTGAAAAATGTGCACATGGCACCAGCGGCGAATGATTGGAATTAACATGTGATTAACAGTATACGGACTGAATGACGGCCCTGCCTAGAAGGCAGACACGGAAATAACCTTGTTCACAACGCCAACGCTGGCCACGAGTTCTTCGACCTGGCGCCGCTCTTCTGGCGTGATGGTCTTAATCTGGTCCGCGTATCGACTGCGCTGACGCGGCTTCGCCGACTCGTCGCTGTCGGACTGTGCCCCGACGCGGGTCTCGGGTCTCGCATCAGCGGCTTGCTGTTTCGCGGCAACTTGGCCAGCGCCTTGCGGCTGGGCTGCGATGGCGATCCGCTCTCGCATGGCCTCTCGCCCTGCTGCCCACTTGTCCTTAGGCGTTTCCGGCGTGGCTTCCCGAATTTCTACAGGCTCATCAGCCTGGCCCTCAGCCTGCAGGGTCTTCGCCGAAAGGCGTAGCTTTGCCGACTCCTTTGGAGCCGGCATGGAGGCACGAGCCAACAACGTCGGGTTTTCGTAGTAGAACGCCTTCCGCCCATAAATTGGTGGCTGCCCCTTCACGAAGACAATCATGTCCTGGTCGTGCAACACCATGAACTCGTCGGCCGTGACAAGATCGCGGGCGGTCTTGTTCGTACTCACGGACACATTGCCGCCCTTGATACCAATGATGCTTTGACTGGTCGACGCGCCCTCTTCTGTCACCGTCGTCTTGCCGGTCATTCGCGCCAGTTTCTCTGCTGTCTCGATCTTGTTCGGCGCATACGCAATTCGCGTCTCAGCGCCCGAGTCGAACGATTGCTTGTCGCCGTACAGCTCCTCGATCTGCACGATGTCTTGGACGAGGAAGAACATCCGGATGCCATAGCCTGCGACGTAACCCAGTGCTTCCTGCAGGATTGGCAGCTTTTGCAGCGAAGCCGCTTCATCAATGATCATGAGAAGCGGGTGTGTGTAATTCGCCTTGCTGCGGCCGTTCTCGAACTCCATCTCCGCTGCATTTCGCCGGATGAAGATCGCGTAGAAGAGTCGAGTCAGCGGTGTCATGCGCTCCATGTCGTCCGAACTCACCACGTAATACAGGGAAACAGGCTTTTCACCCGTCATCAGATCACGCACCAGGAAGTCGGACCGATTGGTGTTATTCGCAACAATCGGATCCAGGTACAGGGACAGCAGCGACTTCGCTGTGGACAACACCCCCGACCGATCCTTGTCTTCCTTGTTGAGCATCGTCTTGGCTGCATTGGCGATCATCGGATGCGTCTTGGTCGGGTTGCCTAGCGAGTCCCTCCAATTCATCTTCCCTTCCGGGTCGTGGGTCGCCTGCATCATTTCGGTGTACATCTGCTTGTCGCTGTCCCAATTGGGATCACCAAGATAATTCGCGCAAGCAGCGAGTGAGCCTTCCGGGCTCATGTAGCGAACGTGCAAGGCCACGGCCGTCAGGAACTCATAACCCGCCTTGTCGAAGTAATCATCGAGGCCTTTGCCCTTTGGATCGCAGGCCATCGTCATGATCATCTGGGCGTCGGCCACGTCTCGCAGAGTAAAAATGCGGATCTCATCGAGCGGGTTCCAGCAAGCCCCCGTGCCGTCAGTGCAGGCTGGCTGGAATTTGATGGTGGTTTGGCCAGCGGCGCTGCGAAAGCCAGCCGATAGCGCATAGGCTTCGCCCTTCGGATCGTTGACCATGACCGAGTGCCGCCAGGTGAGCAACGTCGGAATCACCATGCCGACGCCTTTACCGGAACGGGTCGGGCAGAAGCCGAAAAGGTGTGTATTGCCGCCGTCGCGCAGCATCTCGACCTTCTTGACGATGGTCTTCTTCAGCTTGAACATCGGCCGCTTGTTGCCATCGCGCTTGGGGATCTTTCTGAAGCGCTCACGCCATGTCCCACGGACCATGATGGGCTCATATCGCTGAGCAAACCTGCGGTGGTGCGGGTGGATGACGTTACCTTTGCGGTCCAGCATGACCGACCCCACTACTACGCCGTCAGCCTTGTGGCCAACGGCATCAATGAAGCCCGTCTTGTCCACATCATCACGCTCAGCAAAATGCGCAGTGCCATGCAGGCCCTCCATGCCCTTGGAGTAGTTCGCGAGTTTGTAGCCGATTAGCCCACCGGAGATCATCGCGCCGACCTCTGCAGCCCCGGCGATCAGGAACATAGTGTGCACAGACGCGCGCAGCGAGAGCACATCCCCATACTTCCAGCCCCACATCACCCACTGCAGCGGCTGGTACAAAGCGAAACCCGCGAGCCTGAAAAGCGGTTGCCCCAGACGCACATCGTAGTGATACTTCCAGGCCCACCACTGGGTTGGAATCGTGCCGGCGAGCAACATGCCCACGATCACGACAATGAACGTCAGGATGGCGTTCTGCAGTGGCGTGCGACGCGAGGTGTATTTAAGGAGAGCGGCCATAGGTGCTTACTTCCGGGTGTCAGTGGGCTGTGGCCATGCTCGTGCGCGCCCGAAAAATCGGGTCTTCGTGGAAGCCGCGTAAGCCTGCGCGAATCGGCGACTTGCCGAGGCCCAGAATGACAGCGTCTTGCCGTCGCATCCGCATTAGTTCTTCTGGCGTGACTGGATTGGGTTCCGCTCCCGTGGCGCCGTGATCAGCTTTCGCCCGGATTTCGTTGGCGATGATCTCTGCAGTGGTAGGACGATTCATCGGGAGGACAACGCGGATTTCGCCTTGTTGCCAGGCGAGGCCTTCAGTGCCATCGGCGCCGATGCTTCGAATGGCAATGAGAGGCTTGACGCCGCGCTCCGACAATCCAGCCAGCGGCTCGTCCATGAAGTCCAGGTGTCCAAGGCTGTCGCAGGCATCCAGAAGGAACAACACGCGGTTCGCATGTGCTTGCGCCCCGTCTTGTGCAGCGTAGCGTGCGATTTGGGACAGGAATGCGTTGATCAATGGCTGCAGGAGGCCAATCTCCCAAGGCTTGACAGTCAGGTAAAGAGTGACGGGCGCTCCGTCGCCTCGCAACTCCGTGATCCTGAAACTGCTGCGCTTGGAGTTCTTTGCAATCTCCGGGTGCGCGAATGGGGAAAGGGCTGCCCGCACCATCTGCAGCGCGGTAGTCGCCTCGCCGTAGGAAAGGTTCAGGAATTCATAGGAGAGGGACTCTGCCGCTTGGCATAGCTCGGTGCTGAGCGCAGCTTCTCGGAAGCTGAATGCCGTCGCATAGGGTCCATCGAGCGTCTTGAGCAGTTCGAACACGTCGCTCAAGCTCGCGTCACCATGGCGCTTCGCGATGATGCACAGGGTCAGGAGCGCACGGGCGTGGCCGACCAATTTGCCCCCCTTGTTCGCCGGCACCAGTGATGCAGCGAGGGCTTCGATGTCGGCTAGTTCGTGAGATGTGTCGCGACGAATTGCGTCAAGAAAGTTGTAGGTGTCTGGGCTCGTTTCGTCGGCAAAGTCAACGCGGCGGATCTCGTTGTGAGCCTCGGTGCGGCGCCAGTTTTCCGTGATGCCTGCCAAATCACCGTTGACGTCGAGCACGACTGCGCTCTGTCGCCATGTCAGTAGTGAGGGCACGAGTACCGTTGTGCCCTTCCCGCTGCGCGCGGGACCAACCACGACGACGGGCTTCATGCTCGTGTCAATCATGGGACGACCCTTCCAGGCACCGATGACAACGCCTGAGGTATCGCCACCGGAAAGGAGCCCTTGTGCCCGGATCACGGCGCCACCGGCCCATGCTGTTCTCGCAGCACCAAACATTCCACCGAGAAACCTAAGGAATCCGCTCATCATGCCTCCGTATGCAATACGCAGTAATGTACATCAAACAATAACTGGCGTCTTTTGCAGCAAAAGAGGAAAGCCTCCTTTGCCGCTCCAGACCCCTGATGGCCATCAGGCCACCAGGACGCTCCATTCGCTACTACGCCCTTCAGCGACCGCGCGCAGACGGCCTGCTGCGTCTTCATAGTCGGCCAACGACGTGCTGCCCAAAGGCTTGAACGTCGGCTCGGCTTCGGCCAGTCGCTTCAACGCCTCCACAGGGTCGTCCGCAATCACCACACGCTGTGTGACCGTAGGGCTGATCCCTTCGCGTCCCCCCACCTTTTGCTCGACCAGTTGCCCTTGAACCAGGAAAACTCGGCTCGGGTTGATATCGCTTGTCATTGCATCGCTCACCACTTCAATGTGCTCCAAAATTCACAATGTGTCCGCCGATCTCAGAATGCATTTTACCATTCACTAGCCACGCGTGATAGCCGTGTCACGAGCGACGACTTCCGCCCTACCGGCGCCGTACTTGATTGTCGCCACCTCTCCGATGCTGAGCCGGCCGTTGGCGTTTTCCAGTTCCCGCAGACTGTGGGTGATGGTCTCCCCGGCCCGGTTGACCTTCTGGACCACGTCGTCCCCCTCGATCTTGATGATCTGGCCGACAAACTCGCCAGATAGCCGCCTACCCGGACCGTCCGTGCTTGTGCCGTTCGTGACCACAGCCTGCGCTGCGCTCTGATGGCCCCCCATGGCACCTGGCGCGAGTTGGACATCGTTTCGCTCCTCGCGCTCGATCTCCGCTACGGCGTCACCAAAACCCATGGCGCGCAGCTTTTCCTTCTGCACCTCCACTGCAGACGCGAACGCCTTTGCCTCTTCGGGCTTGACCGCTGCCAGAGAGTTGGACTTGCGCAGAGCCCGCTGGACCTTACCGTGTTCAGCAATGGCTTCCTGCAAGTCCTGCGCCTGTTCGAAGGGCTTTCCGACGAGTTCGGTAAGGCTCTGCACCTCGTGCTCTGCGCGTGCCATCTGGGCCTGAACCACGGTCACGGCCTTTTCCAAGCCTTCACAGTAGTTGTCCATGCGCGTGACCACACCGGAGCGAGAGAACGCTTCCATCCCTCGCTTTTCGCCATCGGGCATGACCATCAGGTACCAGTTCGCATGCTTGTCAAAACTAAACTGGAATTCAAGGCCTCGATAGGTCAGGCTCTTGGCCGTGCTCAGTGACGTGACATGAGCCTGAATGTCGTCCATCGCTTCCATCACCGCGTCCTTAGCCGAAAGCTGCTGGCCCTCGAACACACCCAGCGCCTTCGCTGCATCGCGCCGCTTCATCAAGCCCCCCAACAGGGCCAGTTCGTTCGGACCGTCCTGACTGACGAAATACTGGTTAGCGCGGAGCCGCGACTGCATCGAAAACTGGCCGTCGCGATGCGCACGCTCCAGGTTGCGCAGCTTTTTCACTTCGTTGGAGAGCTGCGTTTCCTTCAGGATAAGTGGGTTGCCGCTGGCCGCCGCCTTCATGTCCGCCGAGTTCGCGGCCTCGGTGGTCACGTCCTCGATCTCATTGACGCCGACCGTATAGTTGCGCAATTGCTCAATGCCCGAGGCCTTATGCTCCAGCAACTGCCAGCGCCTCGTGTCATAGGTTTGCGACGTGGCGTAGCGATACACGTTCAACTCGAAACCCTCTGGATCGCGCTCGTACAGCATGTTGCCGCGACGGATACCCCGGCCTTCGCGTTGCTCCAGATCTGATGGTCGATACGGCGCATCGATGTGATGGAGGCCGACGATGCGCTTCTGCACGTTGGTGCCGGCGCCCATCTTAGGTGTCGAGCCAAAGAGAAAGCGCACCTCGCCCGCGTTCGTGCGCTTGAAGAGCGCATCCTTTGCCTGCGGTGTGTCGTGATCGTGGATGAACTCGATCTCCGACTCCGGCACGCCGCGCGCAATCAGCTTGGCCTTCATGTCGTCGTAGACCGAAAAGCCCGAGACCCCAGTGGCACCTTCGATATCCGCCATGGAAAACTCTACGTCCGCAGCGTCACCTTCCACGTCCAGCGAGTTCTCGTTCTTGTACTCCTCAATTTCGTCCTCACCGATTGGACGGGACTGCTCGCGCATGTCCAGCCAGCGCTCGGTCCCGCCCTCTTGCTTCACAAGGCGCGAGAAGAACTCGTGCGCACCTTGCTTGCTGTCCAGGCCTTCCTTCATGAGCTGGCCCGTGGTCGGGTCATACATCGAGAACGTGCGGTCGTTCTTGCGCCCGCTGGCGACAAGGTAGTAGGGAAGGCCCTCGTACTCCTTGAGCGTGTGCAGCGTTCCTTTTTTATGGGTTAGCGCGCCATTCTCGTCGCGAACGTAGATCCGTTTCTCCTTGCTGGCCATCTTTGCTTTGGCCGACAAAGGCACCGACAGATCGCAGAACACAAGTTGCGTTCCCTTATCCGCGTCCCATCGCTTCCACTGCTCCACCATGTTGTCGATGGCGTGGTTGATCTTGCTATGGGGATCGTCAGGCGCGGTTGGGTCGATGAGGCGATAGTCGAGGCCTGCCTTGTTCGCCAGCCCTGTCAACGACAACGCGTTGATCTTGCCTTTGGTCTCTCGCGTGAGTTGCCGCAGGTTCTCAAACTGGCCAATGATCGAATGGGGATCGAGGCGCATGACGGGCGTGATGGCCGAGAGGGCCGTCATGTAGGCCGCCTCCTCTGCCGTCTCGTAGCGACGAGCGCCGCGACGCAGATACTCGCCATCCTGCTGCTGCATCTCGAATTTGCCGTCTTCCGTTCGCTGGATGCTGATGGGCTTGTCAGGATCCAGGCTCATTTCGAAGCGGATGCTGCCGTCGTTCTCGCGAGCAATCTCCGGCACGCCAAAGAAGGCTTCCTGAAGCTTGGAGCGCGGCACGACAACGTTCATGGGCTTGCCACCGGCAAGTTTCGGCACAGGGAACACCTTGCCGCGCGCCAACTCTTGCGCTTTGAGATCGTTGAGCGTGACCACATCAGCGAAGCTGCGGTACTCGCCCATGAGCGAGCCCAGGTTCTTGAACTTGGCGAAGCGTTGCGACAACCGATAGCCGGTACCGGAGGGCGCTACTTCGTAGACGTTCTGCACGTCGCCGTACTGTTTGGCCCAGGCGTCGAAGACGTGGAGGCCTTGGGCTTTGAGCTTGTTGTATTGCATGTAACGCTGGACTGTGAACATTTCGGCCAGCGAATTTGATATCGGCGTTCCGGTCGCGTGGATCATTAGCGCATCCTCGCCATAGGTTTTCTGCAGCCATCGGGTCTTGACGAACAAGTCGAAGGCCTTGCCAGAACCTGCCGGGTTCCCCAGACCTGCTACACGGTTCATCTGCGTGTTGAAGAAGAGGTTTTTGAACTCATGACTCTCGTCGATGGCGATCGCGTCTACACCCAGATCGGCCATGTCAACCACCTTGGTCTTCTCGCCGGTTTTTTCTTTGAGCCTCGTGACCTTGGCCTCCAAATTGGCCTTGATCTTCTCCATGTCGCGGATGACGTGACGGTCTCCCCGCTCACGCTTCATGTCCTCAATGGCGCCGCCGATGTCGTCAAGCTGCTCGCCGATGACCTCTATCTCTGCACCAGGCGGCAACGGGATTTTCTTCAAGGCCGAGTGACCGATGATCACGGCGTCCCAGTTTCCCGTGACAATCTTGGAGAACAGGCGTTCACGGTTCTCCTTCTCGAAGTCCTGTGGTGTGGCTGCAAGGACGTTCGCGCCGGGGTAGAGGCGATAGAAGTCGCTTCGCCATTGCAGCGTGAGATGGTTCGGGACTGCGAGCATCGGCTTTTTGCAGATCCCCAATCGGCGTGCTTCCATAAACAGGGCGATCATCTCAAAGGTCTTACCGGCACCAACGGTCTGGTCCAGCAATTCCACCCTGTCTTGCAATCCTCGCCACACCCCATTTTTCTGGTGGCCAAGTAGCTCGATGGCCGGATTCATTCCGGGGAATGTCAGATGTGCCCCGTCGAACTTGCGCTCCACCGAGCGGTTGAATCGCTCGTTGTAGATTCCGGCCAATTCTTGCGCCCGTTCGGGCTCGGCCCATAGCCAGGAGTCCCAGTGCGACTGGATCTTGTCGGCCGCCTGGCGTGCCGCTTCAGTCTGCTCTTCGTCGGTCACGTAGCGAGTCTGCCCGTCCACGACCTCTGGTTTCTTGACCTCCGGGGCGCGACTGTTCATAGCAAGAGCCAGAATGTCGATGGCACCCAATTTGGGTGTGCCGAACTCGCTATTGTTCTTGGCGAAGTCGATGCCCTGCTTCTCGCTCATGAGCCACTGGCCCGTGGCCCGCACGTAGGTGAAGGCAGCCTCACCGCCTGAGATATCGCGAGCAAAGGCTTGGTAGTACTTCGTCGGGATCCAACTCGCGCCGATTGCCGCGTGGATTTCCGAAGGCATCTTGTCGGCGGGGATGACGCCCTGCAGGGATTGCACGTTGCGCTGCAGCTCCAGCTTATCCTTCGCTGCCGCCAGTGCTTGCTCAAGCTTCGTCTTCACGTCGCCCGACAGGTACTCATCAGCCGTGACCACGGTACCGGACTTGGGATCCATGTAGACCAAGTCACCCAACTCGGAAAGGATCTCCTTTTCCCCTCGGCCATAGGCACGCTGCATGTACTCCAAATCGACGCGACCGCGTTGATTGAGGGAGTGCAGCAACGCATCCTTGGCCGTCTCCACGACCTCCAGTTCGCCGGGAGGAAAGAGCACGCGACGACTGAAGATGTCCGCCTTCACCGCACGCGCAGGCCTGGCTTCGACGCCATGCTCCTGTGCGTAGGTCTGAGAGATAGCCTTCTCGTAGTCGAACTCCAGCGCTTGCACCAAGGGCGACTCGGTGTCGTCGAGGAAGATGCGCCGGTTGACGGGATCGTTGAGGAAGCCGAACTTGCCGCGAAAGCCGTCATAGACTCGGTTTAGTTCGCTGCGGCTCGCCTCAATTTGCGCATTGCTGGCTTCGGGGCTGCGCTCCAGACGCATTTGCTCGCGCAAGGCCTCACGGATGCGGATCATTCCCACCATCCGTTCGCCAGCGCGTTCATTGGGCGCCTCCCATTGGGCCGCGCGCTGTACGTTCCGCAGATCCGACAAGCGCTGCCAGACCTGAGGGCCGTCCTTTGTCTCCTTGATGAAGAACGACCCTTCCTTCACGTGCTCTGGGATGTCGGTCGCTTCTGCAGACACCTCGACTTCGTCCGCGCGCTCGACGCGTGAATAAATGCCTTGCGGCAGCGTTTCGACCCAGCGAGCGAGTTGCTCCTGCAGCGTGCCCTTGGACTCATCCGGCAGCACGGTGTATTCGTTGGCCCGGTACATCGAGCCTTCGGCAGAATGCGTGCCCAAGACGTTCTGCGGGTTCTTCAGGAAGTAGTTGTTGACCGCTGCCAAGGCGTGCTCGCCCGACTTCGGATTCTGGATCTCGATGTCAGTCGTTTCTAGCCAGTCCGGACGCTCATCGCGGCCCAGCGTGTTTTCGTGGTCGATACGACGGAAGACGAGAATGTCGGTCACGACCTCCGTGTTGGCATTGCCCTTGAAGGTGTCGTTGGGCAGTCGCACGCCCGACAAAAGCTCAGCGCGGCGCGAGATCCATTGCCGTACGTGAGGATCGAGTTTGTCCAGGAAGTTGTGCGACACGACCATCGACATGAGACCACCTGGCCGCAACAACTCGATGCTCTTGGCGAAGAAGTAGTTGTGAATGGACCAGCCGGAGTATGCCGATCCACGCTCGTCCGCAATGGGTTGGCTCCCGAATGGCGGGTTGCCTACCACCAGATCAAAATAACCTGCCGGCGCGTTGTATGCCTGAAATCCTGTAGCCTGCGCGATTTTTGCCGTTGGGTACAACGACGAAGCAACGCGGCTCGTCAGAATGTCCAACTCCACGCCGTGAATGCTCGACTCGCGTCGCATCTCTGCCGGCATCATGCCGACGAAGTTGCCGCTTCCCATGGACGGGTCAATCATGCGTCCACCGTCATAGCCCATCCGGGACAGGCCTGCGTACATGGCATCGACAACCACCGGCGCCGTATAGAAGGCGTCAAGCTGCGAGCGGCTCGCTGCTGCCCACTCCGCATCCGTCAGCAGCGACTTCAACTCACCATGTTGTTGCGCCCAGGCCTTGTTTTCGGGATCGAAGACGCCTTTCAGTCCGCCCCATCCCACGTATCTGGCCAGCACGCGCAGTTCATCCTCTGTCGCATTGCGGTTCTGCGCATCAAGCGTGCGCACCAGTTCGATGGCACGTACGTTGTCGCGGTACTTCTCCATGAGGCCGCCCTGCCCGATCCCGTCGTCATCCGTAATGACGTGGTCCAGTCGCTCGCCGTACCGCTCTTGCCCTGCCGCCTTAACTTCTCGCACCGAGGCCAAGGCTTGCGCCTCATCTGCTTGCTGCTTTGCAGCTTGGGCGGCTTGCGCCTCTTGTTCACGCTTCTCGATCTGGAGACGAATGGCTTGCGCGCGGCTGCCTTCGGTGAAGAACGCCGACGCCTGGCGCAACTGCTGGTCCGTCATCTGCGTGACGTACATGCCCTCCAACTGCTCGCGGGTGTACGAAATCGGGCCAACAAAAGCGGGACGGCGGATGGAAGGGATGGCTGGCTCTGAAGCGCGGTCTGGCTGCGGAGCCTGTTGCACGTCAACTGGCGATTGATCCATTGGCGCAGGCGCGACAGCAGTGGGTGTTTCGGCTGGCGCAATGCGCGGCGTGGCAACAGTCGGCGTTTGCTGGTCCACTGCCGGCGACTGAAAGACGTCCCTGAATTCTTGAATCTGGATCTCGCGGGCTTCGGCAGTCAGCGCCCAAAGGTTCTTCTGACCTTCCCGGAGCAACTCGCCGCCTCGGGTGAGCTTGTAGTAGTTGAACTGGGGGCCATGCTGGGTTTTCACCAAGGCCGTAAGGTGAAAGGGGCCCGCGCCGCTGGCTTTGCTCACGCCAAACCGGCGTGACACTCCGTTGAGTGTCACTGTTGCCGGGTACAGGTGATGGGTGACAAAGCGGCCGTCTTCGGGGATGGCGCGACGCCAGGCCTCTTCGATTTGGCGCAGTAGGACTATGCCGTTGTTAGCGGTTTGAGCGGAGGGTGGTTGGGCACCCGTGGCCGGTGCGCTCAGTCCACTGGGCGATTCACTTCCGGTGGTTCCTGCTGGATGCCGTGCATCGTCAGAATTTCGCTGCGCGACAGATGCGTGTTGTCCGTCTCGTTCGCCAGTACGTCCTTCTCCAGATCGGTCTGCTCGGTCAGCTTGCCCAGGTACTGGTTCGCCACCAGCAGCGAGACCACTCGATCCGGCCAACCCATCGCCCAGCGATTCGCGATGGAGACCGCCGTCGATCCCATTACCTCGATCTTGAGGGCCGTCGTCTCCCCGTACAGCTCGCGTTTGTAGAGTGCTTCCATGATCATGGCTCCCAGCCGGGTCTTGTGTGTTGTCAATGTTATTAATTAATGTACCAGATTCCGGCGCATCAAGGCCGGTTTGTTGGGGCTGCTGCCCTTGGCGCCGATGTTCGTGCAGTTCGGATCCAGTCACCTTGAGGCGCACTGCCGCCATCAGTTGCGGCTGCACATCCTTCATGAGTTGGGCCCGGTCTTTCATCGTAGTGACCGCGAACCCCGACGCGAGGAGAACCTTGGCCGCAGCTTCGGTCTTGAGCTTGTTCAGTATCGCAACGACGTTGATCAGCGATCCACTGCGCAAGGCGGCATCGAAGGCCAGAGCTTCAGGGGGACGCCACGTTCCCTCTCGGGCTAGAACGGGCGGTGCCGTGTCCTGAGTCGCCTCTTCTCGCGTGGCGCCGAACAGGTCGAGTTGCATCTGTATCTCCAAACTGATGGCAAATAAATAATGCTACGGTGCGGACGAGTATCCGTCCATTTCTTTAACACCGAATTAACACTTTACATCAAGTGACTTCGGAAAGATCCAACAATAGTTGGCAGCGCATCCCCGCCCACTTTTGCTGCAAAAGTGTAGGCCGGCCCCGCGATTGCGGGGCTTTTGCTTGTCCATTTCGGATTGCGCGCCGGGCGGCTTCCACTGTTTATGGTCGAGAAGTGTCGTCCACGCGAGTAGGCGTGGCGCCAAGAGGAGGCTCCTGCGGCTGACAAAACGCCGCCGCCCAAATGGCTTCCGCGATCCCGCGAAACCCATAGTCTCGGCCGGCTCGCTGGACAGCGTCGGATCTCCACACCGCTTCGAAGGCGCTTGGGTCAAAATCCGCCCCAGTCAAAAGCTGGCTCGCACGGGGAGTCTCGGCCAGCAGCACCTCCAGCTCGTGCCGTGCCTCCTCGACTTCGTCGCCCACCTGGTCTCCATTGCCGTTCTCCCAGCCGTGGAAGCCAGGCGCCTCCATACCATCGCTCAGGCGCTCAAGCGCCACCAACAGGCACTTCGCAGCTTGCCGGACAGTTGGACGATTGATGAGTGGCGCTGCTGGAAATTGGCAGCCGGCAGCAGATTTCGTGTTTCCCATTGCTCGCTCAGAGTACTGTATAAATATACAGCATCCGGCAGGCGGGAACACGACCGAAGGCACTAATGCCTCGTAGGAGGCGCACGTGCGCCCTCCTCTTTCATTCAGGCCTATGGAATTTCCCTGCCGGCGTGGCTCCCGCGCGCTTCACTTTCAGCCAGTCACGCGAGGGGCCGGCAACGTAGACGCTGCCCGCACGCTTGGCCACTATGCCTTCGAGCTTGAGCGCTTCGACGTGGCCCCATAGCCAGGCGCCGTCGTCAGTGCCCGTAACCAGCAAAACACCCGGCACGCCAGCCACCAAGTCCCGCAGGCGCTCTTTTCGTGCCTCGATTGGCAGGGAGCGAATGTCGACACCAGCATGCACCAGTAGGTCGAACGCACAAAGCACCACTGGGTCGGCGCCGGCATACCAGCCTCGCCGCAAGGCTCGCTCGTGAAGACGGTTGAAATCCGACCGGCCGATGCTATCCAGAACGCAGACCTCGCCGTCAATGATGTGGTGGCCAGCAGGAAGGGCAGACAGGGCGCGAACAAGCTCCGGAAACCAGCGCGTCGCATCCGCGCCGCCGCGCGTTCTCAGCGCGTCGCGCGTGGCCAGCATGCGGTAGCCGTCCATTTTCGGCTCGAAGGACCAAACGCCGCTGCGCGGCAGCGCCGTGCGACGCTCGGCCAGCATGGGGGAAACGTCTGCGAGCGATATCGTTGTGGTTTGCCTGCGGATCATGGCCGTAACGAATGCGCGTACTGATGTGAGGAGCGTACCAAAAACTTCCCACAAGGATCCGGCGCCATCACCGCTCGACTTCGCGAGCTGGGCCTAGCGCGCTGACACGCCCGAGGCCATCCCTGTAGCTGATCTCAACCAACTTGCCCACTTCGACCGTCCCGGAGAGTGCGACAAGGCTGTGCCTCACGACTTCCCCTTGCCGATTGATGCGCTGCAAAGCGACCGGACCATCGATCTTCAGGATGGGACCAACATACGAGCCCTCGCAGAACTGATCGTTGTCTCGGACTGGGAAGATTTGTTGTTGCCGCTCGCCCCGGTGCAGTCCATCCGCTACCAGCGCGGCAATGTCCACCAGGTCCTGCAGTGACATCGGGCGCTTGCGGCTCACACACACGTCTGCGAAGGCTGCCTGTCCGGCCGGCGCGCGGCGGTACCACTCAGGCGAAATCAACTCGCAGACGGAGGCAAACACCTCTTCAGCCTGTCTCCCGACAGGCTCATGCGGATACTCGTGCTCCGCGTCGCGCCACAGATCAATTAAGCCTGGCTGCTCTCGGGCCTCTGCGATCCCGGCGAGTAGGGCTCGCTTGTCAGTTGCCGAGAAAGAATTGATTCCAAGGTGTCCGAGGAGTTCGTGTCGCAGCGTTCGTTCAACGTCTTGCGTACCACGAATGTTGGAAACTGCGAGGGCGACTCGACGTCTTGCAGGAAAGTAGGCTCCTGCAATGGTGCCGACGCGTTCTTTTGTGGCTTCTGGGATTCCAAGGGCATCCTCCTGCTTGTCTCTGATCACGTACCCAATTGTGAGCGCAATTGGGTACCTTTGGCAAAATTCGATGAGTGCTCTTTTGCACTCATCGACCGAGAGAGCCACTTCCGTACCCATTTCTGCGAGCCTCGTGAAGGACCGACTTCGGCGGTCTACGACCAGCGATTGGCCGGAGTGCGGCCCCCGCTCGATGCCCAGGCTACAGGCCCAATGCCATTTGTACGGGCTTCGCCTGCGCCTCGACGACAGCCCTGCCTTCCCGGCACACCACGCGGACGTTCTCCCCCAGCTTGGGCGCTCGGTCCAGCGCGTCACGCTCCAACACAATGCCCGACTGGCGCCCAACGTCCATGATGAACACGTCGCGATCAGCCGCGACGATCCGTCCGTAATAGGTACTGGCCTGCATGTTGGGCTTCTTCAACTCCGCGACCACCTCCGCAGCGAGCGCGGCAATTCGCACCTCTGCCGAGAGTGGCGCGTCTTCGTCGTTGACGATCACGGCCGATTTCCGCGCTGGCCGTCGGCCAGGAACCACTGATTCGAGCGACTCGCCCAGGTGCTTCCCCACACCGACAAACGGCGGGTACACGACGCCTTGCCCGAGGATCTCGTGGGCTACCGTAGCAGATACACCGTCTACCAAATGCTCCGGTACGCCTTTCATTCGAGCATGCTCTTTCGGCAGAAATTGTCTGAGCAAATTCGGGTCACTTGGGTGGCGTAATTTGGGATCGGTCGACCTGACCTTGGCGTATCCCTTCGTGATGGTGCCGACGTGCTCGCTGTCGGCATCGAAGATCTGCATAGCAAAGTTCTTGCCATTTGCACGGTCGCGAATCTCCTTTGCCCGGAGACCAGCCATCGTCGACCAAGATGGATGATCCTCCGGAACGTTCTCTAGCACGTCCCCCAGTTTCTGCTGGCCACGGCCAGGCGGCTGAAGTTGATCAAAGTCGAACTCGATGCCTTCGCTCACCGCGACCATGCACCAACGAGTGCGATCCTCCAGGGCGTTCCATTCGCTGCCTCGAAGCAAGCGCTCATGGCAGACGTACCCCATGTCACGCAGTTGGTTCCGCAGAATATTGGCGCTCGCGCTGGTGGCATAGGTAGGCACTTGCTCGAAAACAACGGCTGCAGGATTCGCCTTGCTCAAAATGACCAACGCGCCTACAACCAGGTGCCCGACATCGGGGTGCGCTTCGCCGCTGCTCAACCCGCGCTTGGCCTTCCCAGCACGCGATTCGCCGCTGCAAGGCAACCCCATTTCAAGGATCTCGACCTTCGGAATCTGCGCAACACCGCGCTCATCAAAGGCAAGCTCCTGCAAGGGTGCAGCGAACGGCACGGTGTTCTCGTCCCATGCGTCGTTGTGGACGGCTGCATGCTCCAGTAGCTCCTCACGAATCTCGTTCGCAAAGGCCAATCTGTTATCAACACCGGAGGCCTTCAGGCCCGAATGGATCGCATGGGACAAGATCCCGCCACCGTGCGATAGACTCCCCACGGCCAACGGATCACCCGCCTCAAGCTTCTCGCGTAGCCGGCCAAAGCGTTCCTGCTTTTTCAGTTCGGATGCGAGCGGCAACAGGAAAATTTTCCCATGCTGTACTGCAACGCGAATCGAACTCATGCCATCGAACAACGCGAGCAGCTCGCGTGAATTCAAGTCGATGACCGGATTGGTCTTCTCGCCATCCTTCTTGCTGGATACAACGCGGCTCCCGTCAGGATTCGCCTGCAGTACGACTGTGCGTCCCTGCACGACAACGTCATAGCGCTGGCCAGGCTCAAAGCCGGCCCGCTCCGTCTGACGATCCAGCCAAACTCTGGGCGCTCCACGGTTCTGCCCGATTCTCTTGATGTAGTAGCCGTCGATCATGGCCGCCTCTTCTTCTGGTTCTTAAACATTGAAATTTGCGGTGCGCTGCATTCAGCGATCAACGCCGCGCACCTGGCCACGGTCTTGCTCCCGCACGACACCTTTGCCATCCTGGTAGGCGATCTCTGCAATCTCGCCGACTTCTACTGGCCGGGAAAGATCCGCCATGGAGTGCACGACAGCCTCGCCGGCTCGGCCGATCTTTTGCGTCACCACCCCATCGCCGACGCCCACAATCTTTCCGATAAAGAGACCGCTCAGCTTGCCCACAACCTTTTCCTGCAGCGACTGCTCACGACGGCCGGCGCCAAGCAAAGGGCCGTCCTTTGCCCACTCGGCGCTCTTGTGCAGAATGCCTTGCAGCTCGACATTGGTGAACGGCACTGAGATGCCGTGATCGCGCAGCCAGCCGCTCACGCCCGCAAACACTCCCTTCATGAATCCGTACTGGACACGGACATTGCCCTGTTCATCCAAACACTGCTCCCCTGCCCTGGCCACAATTTCCTTGGTCTGGATATCAGGAGGAAGGACGCCGTAACGTGATCTCACGTTCTCGGCAATCGCACATACCGTCTCGTCGCCCTTTGCGATGAGTGATTGGACGCCGTGGTGAAGTTTGGCAAAGCCATAGTTCCCCAGCATCTCCTCCAGGCTATGGTGCATGATGCATTCGTGCGCCATCACCTTCTGCAACTGTCGCATGTCGCCGATGTTTCCCGCCACCACGTAGACCTTGCCATCGTGGTACACGCCATCAGCATAGGGCGACACATCGAACGGCAAGTCGGCGGGCTTACCTATGACCAGCACGGGCGGCATACCTTTCCACGCGCCGCGCAGACGCTCGATCTCCGCGTGGATCTCGGGTAGTGGTAGCGTCGAACCCCGCTCCGGCCCGACCGAAAACAATGCCGGTCCTAGCTCCGACTCGCGTACGACAAACTCGCCGATGAGGCTATCGAAGGCCGAGTGAATGGCATCTCGTTCCGTTCCAACGGGCACGGTTTCCGTTTCCCGTACTCCGAAGGAGAGGTAGCTATTCTTGGCTTGCTTCGCCTCCAACTTGTCCGCGACGAACGAGTCAAAGGCACGTGCGAACAGCTCGCACTTCGTGGACCAGTAGACCTTTCCGCCCTTGTCCTTGTCCAGCCTGGCCGCATTCAACGCGTAGTCGGTGCTGACCTGTCGGCGCTCGGGAACCACCTCCGCGTCCGCAGCCATCGCCTGCTGGTGTTCAGCCTTCTCGCGCCGAAAAGCCAGTGAGTCGAGATTGCTCTGCAGACCCTTGAGTTGCTCAATCGAGTAGACACGGCCATGTTGGGCCTTGTAGAGGTCTCGCATCTCCAGCACGACCGGATGCAGCAAAGTGCTTCGACCAACCGCGACCCTTTCACCACCAAAATCGCCGCTGCGCACGCGCTCAGCCAGCACACCGAACTCAGCCTCTTGCCCCTTGAAGTCGCGGCCAATCGAGGCAAGCCATCCGGTCACATTCTTTTCAAGCCGCTGCTGATAGGCCGCATCAACGGCCTGCGCCTCCTCCACAGTCTGGGGGCGCTTGGTCATTGTCTGAACGAGCCCCTTGAAGGCCCCGACGATCTCTGGGCGAACCTCCCCAAAACGCGGTGAGTTGACTGCCACGAACTTCCCTCCGACCATTTCATGCCGGGTCTTCGTGTCGCCATAGAGAGCATGCTCGCTAAGGTAGGGCTCTTCAGCAATATCGAGCCCCGCCTGGCGGGCGAAGTAGTGATCGACGGCATGAGCCCACTCGTGCGCGAGCGCGCCGGCACCAGTGGTACGGGTCAGGTTGATTTCGTTCACACCTGGCACGAAGTGCGCTGCATTTCTGCCTCCGTGGCCTTGCGCGCCGATGGCCAGCCCGAGCATGCCACCCAACGACAATACTTTCGGTGGCACTTCCAAGATGTCGGCCAGATCGTGAAAGGCGTCATAGGCGTGGTTCAGGTGCATCTGAGCCTCGGCACGCGCTGCAGGCGTTTTCATCCAATTGCCGAAGTTCACACCGCGCAGCCCAAACTCTTCCATTAGCCTCTCGCTGCTAATGTCCTCGCCTTCCATGCGCCGACTCACGCCAACGCGCTCAGCATCGATGACGTTGTAGCCCTTCTCGATGAGTTGGCGTTCCGTGTCTTTGCCGCCGCGAGAACGCCCCTTTGCCGCCTCAACCGCCAACTCGCGCGACTCGAAGGAATCGAGAAAGCCGCGCTTGCCAACCAGCACAAAAGGCTTGATGGCCGCTGCGGCTGCCTGCGCGGCTTCCTCCGTGTTGAATGTATCGAGGTAGTAGCGGTCGACCGAGAGCGAGTACTTCTTGCTGGACCTGAACTCATTTGGGTCAACGCTAACCTTCGGCTGTTCAAGAACCTTGTATCCCTGAACTTCCCAGGATTCTCGCTTGTTCGGCCAACCGGCATCGATAGCCTTGCCCGCGCGCTTGATCTCTTCATACCCAGGCTGCAGGGCGCCAAGGAGCTTGTTTCCCCCGACGATTCGCAGCTCATCCCGATGGGCACGCCATCCGTCCGGATAGACATACTCCAGCAGAGACGTCGTCGGCCCGAGATCAGACAGCGCTACCTGTTTGCCCAGCATGGCGCCTGCCACACGGATATTCGAGTTTGTCCAGGCTTTGAGCGCGTTCGTGTCCTGCGTCCACTTCATCAAGCCTTGCTCGATGCGCTGCAGTCCGCTGATGTAGGTCTGCAGGTGCGCATCGGTAGTCTTAGTGCTGACCGCAGGCTTGGCGGCGACGCTGTCATAGACTTGCTTGAAGATATGCGCAACCATCGGCTGCATGCCTGCATCGATGAGTTGCTGGTAGTCTGGCTTGAGCCAGACATTGGCCTTTACCGTTTCCTTGATCTTCAGGGTGTCATTCAGCCCCTCAAGATCCGACCAGGTGGTCGCCACCTTCCCGCGATTGCGCCGATTGGCTACCAACTCCTCGCCAGCATCGGCAATGCCGGCTACGGCCGGCGTCGTTTCCACGGCGGCGGCAACGGCAGGTCCTCCCTTTAGCGCAACTGCAGCCTGTTCGGGCTGCGTCGGCTTTTCCACGACTGCTGCCGCCTGCCCGACAGGTTGCGCATTCTGCAGCGTCGTTTCGCTGAACAGATCCATTTGCAGCGAAGCCGCTGCGAGGTTGCCGTTGTCCTTGGACATGATCTCAGTGCTGGTCTTTTCTCAGGGTGCAAGCTGATTCACGATGAATGAGCATTGGATAATGCGCACTGCTCGCATCGAGCCCATACCCATCGGGGATTAAGCCTACGACTTACCGCGCATTGCTTTCGAGGCCAACGGATTTCGAACTTACGCTCAGCGTTCCCGCCTTGAATCCGAGCCGCAGCGCCTCGCCGACGCGCGGGCGAACCCCCGGCATCTGCGCAAATGGCAGCTCAATTGCTTCATCGCGCTTGACCTTGATCAGGCTCGCTCGGTGGTCCTGAGCGACCACTGTCCCAAAATACTGGCCTCGCTCGCGATCCGGCTCTTTGATTTGCAGCCCCATCTCTTGCGCCTGTTCGCCAATAGTCGGCGCATTGGGATCGAGACCACTGGCTGCCAGCAGATTTGCTACGCCGTGGAGCCCGTATTCCTGCGCATGGCGCGCAATGCTGCCACTGGTCAGTCCACTTACGACAATCTCGGCCGCGTCCCGTGAAACGCTGCCGTGCAGTAGTCGCTGCACGCTATCCGGCACCCACTCACTCAGCCCGGTCACTTTCGTGCCGGAAGTCCAAGCGAGCAGGCCAGCACGCGTTGTTTGCGTAGCAACTTCAATGGCCGCTTGTCGATGCAGCTCAACCACATCGGCCATCGGTGCCGGCACAGCGTATTTGCCAGGCAGCCCATCGAACCCGAAACCAAGAACGCCCTTCTGCAGCGCCTGCGCTGCAACCATCTGCAGCGAGGCGCGCTGCGGGAGCGGCTGATCTCCGAGCGTCGCGACTCGCACCATCGGCGCTTTCAGAACGGATTGAATCAGGTCCGCTGCACGATGATCACCGGCAAAGTCTGTCCCGGCTGCAACACGTGGTCGGGCGGCCTCTTGCGCCACCCGGCCATTCGTCTCGCGTTGGATTCCAGTTCCCGCCTTGCGCAATCCAGATCCATCGACGCCCTTCGTCAAAGCCGCCTGTAGATCGCCTTTGACGCTTTCAAACACCGCCGCACGCCCGCGAGCCACCAGTCTCTCATCGACTTTGAAGTTGGCCTCGCGCAGAACTTGGGCCATGGAATGGGCATCCATGGACTTCAGCAAGTCCATCACCCCTCGGGGCGACTGCCGCTGCAAGCCACCACGCAGCGCGTGAGAGCCCGCAGAGCCCCATACCCCATCCTTACCGACGGTTGGGCTCATGTAGCTGGGGCGACCGCCCAAATGCCGTGCCTCACTCATCTCCATAGGACCCCTCACCGACGCTCACAATTAACACCTAATTAACAGTTTCGATTATTGCACGCAGGCGCGTAGAACGCCAGGCCGAAGCAGCAGACGCGTGAGATTTTGTTGCCCTGTGTGTCAATGAGACATGGAGGGGTCTACGAACACCGGCAGCGCGCCGTCTGGCGCCGCAAGAGCGACCTTGATTTGCCGCGCTGTTTCCTCCAAAGCGGCCAGGTTCACCATGCCAACCATGAGGAAACCCGGAAACGACTTATCCAAGAACGCGTGCAGCGCGGGCTCGTCCGCGGCGCACACGATTCGCTGGATCAGCTCGCCACGCGGCTCGCGGCCGGACACTGTTGCCTCGGAAAGCCGGCCCGTTACCAAAAAAACATTCTCTTTGCGCATCCGCTAGGCTCCAGATCTGTCAGGCACTTCCACAAGGCTCGTCGAAGAACGACGGTCCCTCCGATTTCAGGTTCATCCTAAAGCTGTACCCGAAATCATCATCATGCTGGACACCAGTAGTCTCGCCCGCCTGCAGTCTGGCAAGCACTGCGTGAAGCTGGTCGATCACGTGCTCGCGCTCGCTGTGACGCGTGCCCTGAAGCCGGACCTCGATCTGCTGCAGTGGGTAAGCGTGGGCTTGCCACGCATCAGTGTGCGAGCCTGGAACCCGCTTGTTTGCAAAGCGATTCGCAGCGGCGTCCCTTGCAGTAGGCTTAGTAGGCTTAGACTCATGTCTCAGCTTGGCATTCTCTGCGGCATACCAAATAAGGAGTTCTTCTTCAAATTGTGGCCAAGCTTGGGCCTTCACGGTCTTTTGAACGCGCCCGTATGCTTCAGGCGCTTGGGGCTCGTAGGCGGCCAGCAGATCGAACAGCATGGACCAGTAGTCTCGATATTTCGCTGCACGGATGAGAGCGAAGATTGTTAGGACAATACAGAAAGTGGTCGGCAAGACGACTTTCATCTCAAATCGCCATCCGCTCGCGAGCCACAAGCTTGCTGGAAGAAGAACAGGCAAATAGAGCCGCCACCAAATCGGGCTCCTCCCTTCCTTCGCCAAACGGAAGGCGCGGTAGATCTTTTCCACTGCCTTGAGGCGCTCCACGTTCGTCCTCGCCATCAATACACTTGCATTCGCATTCATCTTTTCACCCTGATTCAGCCGCCTTGACAAGACCAATCGCTTGGCATACGACGCAACCCTAGCGTTCCAACCCGCCGTTCACACGCTGTACCGCCTGCGCAGGTTGCTGAGTCCGTCGCACCTCTCTCTGCTGTGGAATCCCCAGCGCAGTCATAACCTGCCTGGACACTGCTTGAGCGCCCTCACTCCCAGCCAAGTCGTTCCAGTCAGTCGGCCGCCCTTGCAGGGACTTGAACTCAGGCACCAGCATGACCGCTCGTGAAGTCCCTTGCTCCTGCTCGCCTTCTTTCGCGGGAGCGGCGAAGGCCTCTAGCGCGACCCGACCAGCCTCTACTCCCCGGTTGCCAAACGAAAGCCGAACCGGACGTTGCCCTTCTACGGTCACAGCCTCAATCGAGATGGATCGCACTTCCGTAGAGTCAGGCTCGCGCTCCAGTGACATGCAGTAGCGGCCTTTGGGTGCTTGGTGCCATTGACCGTCGGCAACAGCATCCCCAAGCGACACCATGCGAGAGGAGTTCTTGCCACTAAGCACTTCCACCGTGCTGCCGCGCTGCGAATTCGGATTGACGCCCAAGTCCCTAGCCAAGTAGCCGAGGGCGCGCTCCACATGAAACTGGTCGTTGTCCACGGCCATGATCGGCACAATGTTGTCAGGCCACTTGCCCGCCGCCTCGGCCGCCACCGCTTCCAGATTTCCGGCGTCAAAGCAAACGATCACCGGTAAGCCCGTGGGTTGCCTGAGCGATGCGCCGGTAGCGAAGCCCTCCACGAACAGCGCCGCCCTAGCCGCTTGATCGGGCGATGCGACAGCATGGGCGCACAAGGCATCAAGAGACGGAGCGCCCAACACCGCCATCGTCCCCTTCTTCTGCGCCCCGCGCATGAACGACTTGACCGTGCCATCCTCATTGATGGCCTGAACTGCCCGGATCCCGCCCGCCGCATTGCGCATCGGCACGATCAAATAGTTCTGGTCCTCACGGATCGCCGACTTGCCGTTCTCGCCGACGAACTCTGCGTATCCGAGCAAGACCTTGCCCGAGACCTGGACCAGGCCTTCGGTCGAAATCCCTTTCTTGATCACGTAGCCATGGCCGGCTGCCGGCTGTCCCTGAGCAACAATCTCAGCGGCGTGCTCCGCCGCCACCGCCTGCGCGCGCTTCGTCGCTCGGTCAGCTTCCTCTGCTCGACGCATAGCCTCGGCGCGCATGCGTGCCTTCTGCTCTGGCGTCAGCAGTAGGCCATCGAACCTCCAGGACTGCTGCTCGCCCGTGTACTTGTCATTGATCGCCCCAATCGGTGTGCCATCGCGACCTCCCTTGAGATCCAGAAGATAGGCGCCTGAGGTGTTCGGTCCCTTCTTGCTGAAGGCGCGCACGTTATGCCATTTCCCATCCGCTTTAATGTCGTCGGGGACCTTAAGATTCATGTCCCTCATTGCGGCTCGGAAGCTGTTGATGACCTCACTCTCAGCAGCAGTCTTACCCAGGCAGTGGTCGCGCGGGTCCCACTCTTTGAACTTGGCCAAGTCCAAGCCCTTCGGCACGAACCACACCATCTGCGGCTTGTACCAAACAGCCCCGAGTTCCTTGGCACGGTCCTTTTCCTCGAATGGCACGGCAAGCACGGCTTCACGCTCTGCAAACATGGCTTCCAGACGCGCGCCGTAAGCAACATTGCCAGCTTGCCGGTCACTGCCGCTGTGCGGTGGAGCAGATTGAGTTTCTTCCATCGTGACCTCGCTTAGGCCTGTTCCTTGTAGCCTCCGTGCCAGTTGCTCCGCCTGTGGTTCTGATATTTCTTCTTGGCGGGCTACGGCAACCTCGTCTGCGATCCGCAGCTCTTGCTGCGCTACGCGCGTTTGGGTAATGACTTGGGATGCCACAAGCTCTGAAACGCGTACAGCGTCGAAGAATGCCGATGGGTCAGCCTCGATCAGTGCGGCCGTGTCGCGCACCCACTCTGGGCTAGACCATCGCGCCACTTGCTTCTGCAACGCACCTTGAGCGGAAATGTTCGGTGACGCTTGCCAATCGATTTCGGAAATGACCGCCGACATGGCCAGCGCTTGTGCCAAAGCTTGATCAGCTTGCCCATCTTGCCCGCCGAGTTCGCGGTACTGGGTATCTACCCAATCCGCCAGCGCTTCGAGGGTCTCTGTGCCTGGCTCGAAGTCCGCCGCCACCATTGCAGCTTCCAGCGCCTTGCTGGAGAGCTTTGGGGCAGGCTCATACGCGGGTACGCCTTCGACGTGCACGGCATTGAACACGGCGAACCGTTTGACCTCCGGGACCGCCAGCGCCGTCCCAGTGTTATCCGTCGCGTTCACGAACTGGAGAACAACTGGCTGCGCGTTATCGCGCAAGTTCCAGCCTGCGGCCGATATCTGCTGGCTCGTGAAATACCTCGAATCGGACCATCCGCGATCCTGCATCACCTGCAGCAGCATCCACCGGTTGAAGCCCGTGATCGGCCGTCGCTCACCAGCGCTGACGGTATGAGGCATTTCCATGGCGACGGTCCCGCCGCTCATGAATACGGCGTCGGCGGCCTCCACACGCTCCCTAAACCGCTTGGCAATCGCCAGACGGTGCGCATACCCAGCCGCTCGCGCGTCTTCCTTCGCCTGCAACGCAGGCTCAGTATCGGCCGGAGGTGAAATCTCTTGAATCTGGTCCATTACAGGCCTACCTCAGAAGCCTGCGCGCCGGCAACTTCGAGCGTGACCAAGTAGCAGTCGGCAAGGCCCACCGCCGTGAATTCGCCTATGGCTAGCGGGCGCCCCTGTTTGGCCATCTCCAACAAGTCCTTCAGACTCTCTTCGTCGACCTTCGGCAGATCGATAGGAAGGATCGACCGCCGCTCCAGGGGGAGTAGTTGCGTTCCATGGATGCGGAGGGTGTCGGCTTGCTTCAGGCCGCAACCCACAGGGACCGTGATCATGATTCCCTGCAGCGCCCCGGACGGATCTTTTGCAGCAAAAACCTCAATCGGGATCATTCTTGTGCTCGGTAGTCCACCGCATAACATCAAATGATGTTGAATATCATACAGGACGAGTACATAGTTGGCACGCGCGGTCATTGCCTCGCGTGCCATACCGTAGCCGTTACCCAAAAATCAACGCCCGACTCCGCGCTGCTCAACAGCCAGATCGTGATTCTGTAGCCGGCCCTTGCCTCGCTCATAGCTGACCGTGATCAGGTGACCGACCTGCACGTCATCGCCGCTCAGAACGCTACGGTCATGCACGACAACGTTACGGGGGTCGCGTCCGACTTTTTGCTCAAGGTGACCGGCGCTCAGAGCCATGACTTTGCCTACGAATGTCCCGCTTTCCGGCACCTGGTAGAGTGTGTTGCCCTTCGGGGTCATCTCCTGAGGTGGTGCGTCCGTCCGTGACGGTATTCCCCCTGTTTCACGGGAGGGAGCGTCTGCCAGCAAGCTCGATAGCCCCTGCCCCACTGCGATTTCAAGGCGGTCGAGATCCTTGTTGGTCGGCTCGTAACCCCGCACATCCAATCCTGCGAGCCGTGCAGCAAACCAGGCCTTAGCGCGAAACTCCACCTCGCCCGTGACCTCAATCCCTTGCCAATTTTTTGCATCAGCCAGTTCACTCGCTGCCTGGAAGGTGTCGATTTCCTTGTCCGCGAACCGGATCTTGTCGCCATCATCCACCAGGGCAATGTGTTCCTCGCCGAGGCGGCGGTACTGCCCTGCGCCATCACGGACATATCGGCCACGAAGGAGCGTATCCGGCCCGTCTTGTGTAACGTCGCCAACAGCCGGGCTACCGCTGTTCTCAATGCGCGAGATGTATTCGTTCAAGTCGATGGCACTGTTGCTGACAGTGCGGGGGATGCCGATGATGGCATTCTCTGGCGGCTCAGCAATCAGCTCGTGTGCCTGACGGTCGCGCAGTTGGCTGATCAAGAAGAACGCACGCACGGCGTCGCGCTCGCGCGTCACGAGTTCCTGGCCAGCCATGTAGGACTCCAACTCCCCTTCCTCGCTGAATCGGTGCACCGGAAGGTCAATCGTGCGTGGAATCACGGCAAAGTTCATGCCCTTGCCCAAACTGTCTTTGCCATCCAGGTACAGAAATTCGCCGTGGTCCAAAGACAATTTGTCTCCCACCGCGTACTCGAACCCGTCGAGCGCTCGCAGGAGGTCCTCCTCCGCTGGGGCTTCCGCCCCAAGGGCGGCGCGAACTGCAGCATTCCTGCGCGTCTCGGACGTCCGCGCTGGCACACTGCTGGCCAGTCCATAGTCGCTCGGCGTCTTTCCGAATTGATCGGCCGCCATGAGGTCCGCGCCGGCCGCGACAAGCTGCTTGGCAGCCTCACCATTGCTACGTGCGGCGTAGTGAAGCGCAGTCCTGCCAAAGCGATCAACCGCACGAGTGTCCGCGCCCAACTCAATGAGCTTTGCGACCAATGCGCCATCGTTGCGGTGTGCCGCGCGGATGAGCGCGGAGGCGCCCTGCACCAGGCCAAGCGCACTGGAATCCCGCCTGATCGACGCATTCACGTCGGCGCCCGCCCGCACAAGGTGTTCAGCACACTCTGCGTTCGCCAGCGCGACCAAGGGGATGTCACCAAACGCGAATGCATTCACGTCGGCGCCACCCGCAATCAACTCGGCAGCGAACTCCGCGTCGTTGCGGCGTACTGCATACGCCAGCGGCGACATGTTGGAACGAGTCCAATCCCGCACCGTGGCCGGGATTTTGTGCTCGGCCAACAGCGCCTTTGCCGAATCGATGTCGCCCGACGCGAGCGCCTCCATCACCGCGACTTCACCACCAGTATTGTCCTTCGACATCATTTCCCCCCGAATCTAAATCACATCAAAATGGCGAAAGGGATCAACGTCCCATCCCCCGCTGCTCGACAGCCAGATCGTGATTGCGCAACCGACCTTTGCCCATCTCGTAGCTGATCGTCACCACGTTGCCAAGCGCCGCGTCGTCACCGCTCAACGCTCGCCTATCGTGGGCCATGACATCACGCGGATCTCGTCCGACCTTCTGCTCCAAACGGGTGCCACTCAGAGCCGTGACCTTGCCCACATACGTCCCTGTGACCGCCAGTTGTTCGGCCATCGTATTTCGCTGGGCGACTTCCTTTGCCAAGTCTGGGACAGCTTTCTCCAACGCTTCACGATAAGGTGGGCTTGACTTGGCATACTCAGCCATGTCGTCGAGCCGGTAGTCCGTTTCGTAGCGCGACACGGGCCTCAAATTCGTGAGTTGGTCATACAGCGCGCTGGCATAGTCCACGACATCGATCTGCACTTGAGCAGCCGCCTCTTCTGGCGTCCAGGTCATCGCGCGCTCTTGGCGATCTATACGCATGGCCTGGGACTCACGCGCCTTGCGCTCTTCCTTCTCCGCGACCAAGGTGTCGTCGGCCGCTTTCAGTGCATGAATGTTCGCTACAGTCTGCACACCCGCGCGCTCAAATTCGGCCTTGTAGGCCGGGTTCTCCATGTTGTCGGTGATGGTGACGGCGGCAAAGCGTGCAAGGTTTCTGTCTTTGATCTTGCCGAAATCTTCCACATCCAGTCGCGCCCATTCGCGGGCAGTCTGTTCATCCATCTCATCAAAGGACGCCTCCCAGCGCCCTTCAATACGTCGTTCGGCTTCGACCTCGGCTGCGCTGATCGCCAGTTCGGGGGTTGTTTCCTTCTCACTCATATTCCCACCTCACGCGTTGATAGACTTCGGTGTTACCACGGGCGTCCCATCACTCCCGTCCGCAATCATCATGCGGGCTCCGGCGCTGCCAGTTGCTCCACAGTACGGTCTTGACTGTGCGGCCGACCTTTCCCCGCCACACCGTCGCCACTGTGAGCCGGGTTTTCCGTGTTCGCCCCATCCGGCACCCGTGCGCCGCCGAGTGCCTCCACCAGGTCACCAAGCAAGCCATTCAGCTCGCCGGCCATCAAGAGAAAGTCGCCATCGAAAGCCTCGTCGGCGGTTTCTGTCTGCGTCTTCCCTTCCTTCAGCACGTCCAGCGGCGCCACGCGTTTGACGATCAGCGTGTCAGTCAGCACGAAGGAAACGCGGTCATTCCATGTCATTGCCAGCTTGGTACAGCGTTTCCCCGCAGCAATGTGGCGGCCGATATCGTCCACGTCCACCGGGTGCCGTGCGTAGCGCACGGTGGGCTTGCTTTCTGCTGACGATTGAAGCTCGATATCTTGGTCAATCGTGAAGCCTCCAGGTGCCTCGTCACCGCTGAGCCATTCCGTCATCGCGGCAACCGGCGACACATTGACTTGCAACGTAGTCAGATGCAGGGAGTCCACCGCCTTAAAGAGCATGCCTCTGACCTCGTCGGCTTTGGCGGCGGAGGCGGCGTCGATCACTAGCCAACCGTTGACCGGATCGATCCAGACACGGGTATCACTGCGGATGCTGAAAGCGCGCGGCAGCAGTTCTTCCGTGATTTGTTCCTTCAGCTCCTTGAGTTGCTTGCGGCCTGGCTTGAAGCCCTGCTGCTCTTCGACTTCTGCCGCACGGGCTTTCGTGACCTGATTGACGACGCTCGCCGGCAACAGCTTCTTCTCGGTACGTAGTGTCAGCAGCATTTGGCGCTCCACTGCGTGTACAAGCTCGCCGTTTTCGCGCGGGGCGGCCCAGCCGATGGTCTGCATTTCAAGGCTGGTACCGGGATGAAACGCGTGCTTCGCGAGCGCCTGCGACAACTCGGTGGCATTCAGGCTGAACGCTCCAAGCTTGTTGATTGAAAGGTTGCGAAACCACATGACGTTGTCCTTTGATGTGAGTTGGAGCCGCACGCAACGGCTCATTTGGGATCGGTTCAGTTTGTTCGAAGGGCTTGCCCCGGCTGGCACCTATCGCGCAAGCGCCTGCTCGCGCGGCTGCTCCTTCACCTGCCCGACGCCACGGCTATAGTTGATCTCCGCCCACTCACCGACACCAGGCACTTTGCCCTGCAGCTTGGAGACGTCATGCCAGATGAGTTTGTTGGGGTCACGGCCGGCCTTCTGTGCAATGCGCCCTTCCTCGATGCGCACGATTGGACCGAGGAACAGACCGCTGCTGGCAACGTCGACTTGCGGCTCCTGCGCTACCTCCGCAGCTCGTGACAGCACTGCCGTATTCCAATTGACCCGATGCGCCGTCTTCCAGTCCATCTTGCCGTCAGGCCCTTCGACCTCGACCTCCACTGGCTCTCGGCCGCCTTCGATCAGCGACACGACGTCACCAGGCTGGGCGCCCGCTGCTGAGAGGCTCCGCTCCAGATCCTTACCCCAGACAGTCCGGGACTGGCCGCTCTCGTTCTCGACCGTGACGAAGTAGCTGGCCTTATTCTTGGGGTTGTGGTCATAGGGCGCAGCGCCATGCGCGACCAAGCGTGCCCCTTTTTCCAGGTCCACTATTGCGGTCTGCTCAGCCCGGACCTCATCCATCGCGGCATCGACTTCGTGATCAACCAGGGATGCTGCGATCGCTGGCCGCGCTTGCCCCTCGCGCCCGACACTCCGCGCTGCAACCTTCGTCACGCCGGCAACGACGTCGTCTCGAACCAACCCATCTACGCGCGTAACGGTGCGCGTGACCACTGGCTCTTCGAACGACGCGGCCACTGCAGGATCATTCGCCGCGTTTGCTGGCTCCGTGTGGGTGCCCGTGCGCGCGACGGTGTACTTGACCGTGGCCTGGACTTCTTTGCCCGTAGCATCCACAACCGGGCGCACTTCCACCGTCTCAGGGGTAAGCGCCTCGGCCCTTGCTGCCGCAGCCTCCCGCTTTCTCACCTCTTCGGCCATGCGCTGCGCGAGTCGCTCACGGTCCTGCTCGTTAGGCGTGTAGTTGACTACCTGAAGCCCCATCATCTGGGCTTCAAGCCATGCTTGGGCCAGCATCTTGGGCTTGCCTTTCAGTTCAATGGCCTTCCAACCCTTGGCCAGAGCCAACTCCATCGCGCCTCGGTATGCCTGCTCGGTCTTGTTCTTGAGCACGAGCGACGTGCCCTTGTCCTGCAGCACCGCCAGGCCTCCAGCCGTCGGCCGGTAAGCACCCTCCTTGTCCCGCACCAATTCGCCGCCCAACAGGTGAGTGGGTTCGGCCGTGTTTGCCTTGAGGTGTGGATCGGCGAGGTACTTCGAGCGCGGAACGATATCGACGCCCAGATTGCGACTATCCGGATAGGAGCTGAGCAAGGTGGCAATCGCGGCTTTGTTCTTAGCCAGCTTCTCCGCCTCGATCAACTGGTTCACCTGCTTGGCTAACTCGATGCCCTCAAAGTTATGCAGGCCTTCGAGCCAGTAAGGCGCCATCACAGCGAAATCCGTCTCGACGGCCGGCTCGGTAGGCGCCGCCTGCGCCTGCGGCGGTGCAACGTCAGGGCGATTCGCCACCTCCGCCGTCGGCACCTGTTCCACAGGACTGTCAAGGTCCCCGACGGGCTCGCCCAGGAAGAGATCGGTGGCACGTTGCGGCTCCGCATCCTGCGCCAGAGCAACTGTCCGCTCTGGAACAGGCGCGGGTCCAATCACGATGTCATCTTCAACCTCACCACCCGCTGGCGCCGACGCGTCAGCGTCAGGCCCCGCGACGCTTTGCTGTACATCGGGCGCGTCCACCTCGACAGCCTCGCCCCGCATTTTCAGAAGGGCCTCGTCGGACATACCGAGCATGGCTTCCAATGACGGCATGCCCCGGACGTTCGACGCGTTGTAAAGCGTCTTCTCTCCCACGGAACCATTTGCGGCATTGCGCGTCGTGACACGAACCGTGTTCGCCTTGGCCGAGACCGTCCAGCCATTGGCCCGTGCCTGCTCCGCAGTGACGAAGCGATAGTCCTTCCAGCCAAACGTCTCCATCCCGGTTTTCAGCCGCTCCACGTTCGCCCCCGCGATGTCCACGCCATCGACAGGATTGAATGGGATGCCGGCCCGCGCCTGCTGCGCGAAGCGCTCTTTCAATTGCTCGACTTTGGACTTTTCCGCCATTGGTACACCTCAATATTTAATGACTCGGTTTGCTGCTTTTGCTGCAAAAGACACTTACCGGACATCAAAGGCCACCAAGTGCCCAGAAGGCCCTAGAGACCGATGCGCGCGGCTATGTTAGTCCTGACGCATCGTATTTAACAGCAAATTAACACTTTCTGCTATCGCTCAGGGCCTTTGCCCTTCTCTTCTATTTGCACAGACTGTACCAAGGAAAGACCGCCTTCCTTGTCATAGCCGATTCGCACATTTTCACGAAGAGGGAGGAGGGGAAGATTTCCGAAGGACTCCAAGTTGTGGAGAACTCCAAGGCGCCCAACCTTCTGAACAGCATAGCCCTTTGATTGGACTACCAGTGGCCCTTCATAGGTCTGCCCTGGCTGCGCGAGCGCGCACGGGAATTGTTGGCCGAACAGAGCCTTGGCGGCCTCGGATGCCATTTCCTGGAGCACCTCGTCAGCCTCGCAAGCCAATTCATTCATCTCAGCTTGCTTTTCGCGCAAAATAGCAATCGCCCGCGAAATTTGCGCGGGGAACATTTTGTGCTTTTCGGCCGCAACGACGCCAGGCAAACCATCAACCAGCACATCCTTGCACGCCTCAAGGGTTCGCTCGCTGATGCGCGTCTTCCGCGCTGCGCCCAGGAATTCGTCTTCGGTCCACCGGTCCATGATTAGATGAGAGTAGCGTAACTCTCTATCTTACAAGATCAGACATGCGCCGAGGAGGGCGCGGTCCCGTTATTCCGCACTGACGACCGAGTCAATGAAGCGGCCGATCGATTGCTGAGCTGGCTCACGCGGCACACTGCGCTTTTCCCAACCAAATGCATCACCATACATAGCGATGAACTCATCACGCTGCGCGTCAATCGCACGAGAATAAGCCTCCGAGCGTTCGTTTTCGGTCCGTGCACCCTCCAAACCACTTACGGGGGGAAGGGACTGCTGAACCTCAGCTTCGATAGCATCGGCAATCGGCCCCTCCGGATAGTCGATGGAGAGAACCGCAATTGGTCGAACGATAGAGGCCGTCATATGGATTACCGCAAGGTTACTTTTTGTTACAAGACACCCGCACTGAGCACGGTACTAAACTAACGCTACGTGAGAAGATTAACACCTAATTAACACTTATGCACCCCCCTCACAAGGAGGGGGATTATTACGGCATCGGCCTATGGACAATATGACGCCAGTCAATTGTGACCACAATAGTTGTCGGGCAAAGGCCAATTATAAGGATGTCGGCCGACAATCTGGCAACTTAACCCTACTGGAGAGGGGAGCGTGAATTAACCTGATATAACATTCGTCTATATCAGAAATAGAAATATCGAAACTCGCGCCAGCTCCGCACTGAACACCCTTCCCGCCCCCAATGACTACAAGACACATCTCCTCCCCTGTGACCATTGCCGTCCGCGTCAGCCAAGGCTGACCATCTGGAAGTCCGCCGATAGCGTCCCCTTGGTCTTGACCTGCACCACAGCAGACTTTTGCGGCACTATCGACTTCAACATGGTTTCTTCGACCCCAAGCTTCCTGGCGGCCAAGTTCGTATCCGCCGTAGCAAGGCCCAGCACAATGATCGTGCCGGTTGCTTTGATAAAGTCATCGGGGAAGTGATCGGGAGTTTGGGACATGATCCACAGTCCGAGACCGAACTTGCGGGCTTCGTTGGAAATCTTATTCAGGATGTCCTCGTTCGACTCTCCCACGAAACGCTTACCCTCATCGATCACCAGCAGCTCCACCACGTCGTTCTGCACGCCCCGCTGCATCGCGCGCTCGAAGATCCTTCCGCACACCAAGTCCACAAGCATGCTCTGTACCGGGATCTCCAAGGGCTTGATCTGGTATTGCCAGATTGGCTTTTGGGGCTCGAAAGGCGGTGGCACCGGACTGTAGATGCCGATGGCCCGCAAGTTCTGGAAGCGTTCGTAGACGCTCGTGAGCACGTCCGTGGAGTTGTAGCGGATCATGTCGTCCAACTCCCGCCCGGACACGATGGCGTCCAGGTAGCTCCTGTACGCGTCCATCGCTTTCTCCTTGGTCTTATCCAGTGCCTTGGTCAGATCGGCCTTCTCCCCTTCGTCCAGCGCCGCGTCTCGCTTGGACATCTCCGTCACCTTGCGGTGATATGCTCTGGCCGCCTGGTTCACATCCTTGAGTAGCGCCATCGCAGCGCTGTTGGTCCCGCAGAAATGCGCTTTGAGCTTGCGTTCTGTGAAACGCACTGCGTCGTCCAAGGTTGGCGCCGTCTTGAACAGGTTGCGAGGCTCCCACATGAGGAAGTCGCCTTCGTAGTAATCGCGCTCAACCCACCAACACTTTTTTGAGCGCAGCGCCGGGTCATTGTCGAAATCGTCGAATCCACCCCGATACCGGCCGTTGGCCGGGTCGCGCAGCAACGCCTTGAATCGATCTCGGTGCTCGAAAGCTACGTCTAGGTACACCCGGTTCTCCCGGCCTTTCATGACCGCTCGAATCATCCGTGGGTCGTCGGGCCACCACGTTGATGGATCGTCTGCCTTGAACCCATGCGCGGCGTACAAGTCCTCCAGCAGGTAGCGCATCACCGCTTCCTGTTTGGTGCCCAGAGTCTTGTGCTTCTTGATCGCCGCTATGAATTTCTCGATTGCCCGTCGAACGCCGCCATAGTCGGGGTCGGGATTCAACTCCAGCGGGTTATACCCGTAACCCGTGGCCTCGGAGAACTTGACCACCGAAGCGTAGGGCAACTGGATGTCCCCGTGCGGATCAAAGACATGCACACGAACTGGCTGGTTAAGATCGGCTGCGCTCTCCACGAAACTCGTCACCAGCTCCTCTGCCGCGTAGGTTTTGCCCATGCCGGTGATGCCGCTGACTTGAAGGTGGGGATTGATGACCTTCGTGGTGTCCACGACGACGGGCTCCCCCGTCTTCATGTTGATGCCGATCTTAATTTTCATTTTTTAATACTCCATCCCACAGAACCGTCCGTCAGTACGGCAGCGAGATCTCGCCTCAAATGAGAAAACCGCTCCCGGCCCATACAGGCGCCCCGAGAGCGGCAATCAATCGGCTATTGCAGCTTCGCCAGCTCGTTTTGAACGACTGCCGGTACCTCGCTCGCATCCCACATCACGCCAGTCAGTACGTTTGCGATGCGTTCCGCCAAAGGACCAGGCAAATTGATGCTCAACTGCATGCCGGCCAGAGCTTCCTGATCTGCCGGCTCCAGCTTTTGCAACAATGCCTGCAGGCTGGCCACGGGCACGCGCACACTTACCGGAGGCTGAGCTGCAGCCTTCTCCGACTTGTTAAGCGTGACGCTCGCCGCGCCCAAGATCTGGGCGCGCGCATCTTCCGGGAGCTTATAGCCCGTGCCGATACTCGACACGGATGAAGGCTTCTGCGTAACGGAATCTTGCTGCACGGACGCCTGCTCCATGCGCCCCTGTTCCGCCATCTCCTCAAACGCACGCACTACAGGGTCCGTGGGGCTTTCTTCGCCAAGCGTAGTACCCGGAGCGTCCGCCTGTTGCTCAGTGCTTTGGAAAGGAGCCTGAAATTCTTCGAGATTGCTCGGCGAGGCTGCAGGAGCCAGTGGAGCCCGCTTTGCTGCCTTCGCCTCACGCGCAAACTCATCGATTTGAATGCGGCTCAGAGGCTTCGACAGGTGCTCGGGATCATCCTCGGAAAGCTGCACCCTGCGCTGAATGTCGGCCTGGACAGGCATAGGCAGGATCGATAGGCGGTAGAAATTTTCAACCGTGTCCGCGATCCCGGTCTGTACCCACAACCGCTGCTGCTCCTCGTCACCGAATTTGACATAGCGACTCACCCAACCCTCGCTCTTGCCCAGCTCCTTGGCAATTTGCGTTTGCGTCATGGGCTCGACTTCTGGCGTCCCTTCTATCAGGCTGCGGATAGACGTGGCCATGTCCGCATCCGTCAGATCCTTGCGGTTGACGTTCTCCGCGATTTGATAAACCAAGCGCTTCTTCGGATTCTTCAGATCGTCGCGGATCTTCGCCTGGATTGCCGTCCGCCCCAGCTTCATGTAGGCGCGTGTGCGGCGTTCACCCACGACAACTCGGTAGGTGCCATCGCCCACCGATTCGACCGTGATCGGATGAATCAGGCCTTGCTTTTCAATCGACTGCGCCAGCTCATCGAGACCCTTTTCGTCATCCTCAGCCACGCGACCGTCCGGGTGGTGGAAGGCCTGACGCGGTTGCGTCGGGTCGAAACGGATCTTATCCAGAGGGATGGCCACGGCCTTACCCTCATCGTCCGCGACTGGTGCGGCACGGCGGCTCAACTTCTCAAGTGCCGACGATCTCTTCGTACTCATTCATCTCTCCAAATTCTCTCGACCTACGCGCGCAGCTCGGCAAGAGCTTACTTGCACACGATCTCGGCGCAGACTTGGCGCCACTGGTCACGCAATTCCTTCGGTGCCCCACGGTGAGACCACACGGGCCTCGCGGGGCTCTCCTCCATAGCGTCGGCCACGGCCGTTCGGGTGGAGAGTGTCGCCAGAATCTTGTTTCCGTAGTTCTTGCGCATCCAGGCGTCCTTTTCTCGGTGCGACTTCACGCGCATGTTGGCGCGGTTCATGACCCCAACCCACTTCAGCTTCGGGTTGAGCGAAATGATCGAATCATCAACGACCTGGAGGACGTTCTGAAAGCCGGAGATGCCTGACATCGCCGGCTCCAGCGGAATCACAACAATGTCTGCCCAGATGAGCGGCGACAGGTGCCGCAACCCCACCGCAGGCGGAGTATCAATGATGATGTAGTCGTAGCCAAGGCCGCGAAGCAGATCGGGCATCTCGCTGGAGTACGCTCGCTCTTCGGCCGCTTGGTCGGCGTCGTACCGGTCGAGTTCACGATGCCCGTGCAAGAGATCAATCTGCGGATGCGTCGTCTTTTGCGGCTGAAGTGTCGCGCCCTCGAACAAGTCGCCCACGCCACCTTGGGTAACCGAGATCACGTCGAGATCGTCGGTCAGATACTGGCTCAACGTTCCCTGCGAATCCAAATCCAGGCACAGCACCTTGGACTGCTCGCTCTCAACGCCAGCGTGCGCCAAATGAAACGACAGTGTCGTCTTCCCCGGCCCGCCCTTCTGATTGATGACAACAATGATCTTGGTCTTCGGGCTCTTCTGCGTCTTTCTGGTTTGCATCGGTTTTGCCTCTCGCTTTCACCCTAAGCAACATGCGCAAATTTCAGCGCATACATTAATGCGCATTGTATGCGCCCCACTGGGGCACTCGCAAGGGGATTGAGCAAGAATCTTTTGCAGCAAAAGCCATCAAGCACTGTTGATGAGCCCCGGTCCCTCATACGGATAGACGGCAATACACCACCAGCAGATTGCGGTGTACAGGAACGTCCTAAGCGAAAGCGACCTCGGCAGCACCGACGAATAGTTGGCATTAACTTGTTCGATGGTGTGCTTCATGCGATCCACGAGCGCTGTAGGCAGCACCATGTTCATCGGCACCCATCCAGAGTCAGTGTCCCGCCGTACACTGGCACCGCCTGTTGTCCTGTGAATCCTGGCCAACCGCCACTCAAAGGGCGGGTTGGCCTTCCACGGCTCATACGCCAAGAAGCTTTCCAGCATGTGAACATACATCTTGTTCAGTTTGCGCTGGTAGTGCACGTCTGCGAGCTGGCGACAGTAGGTCATCAACCAGTTCGGGACGGAAGTCTGGGCTGGGACGAACTCCGTGTTCATAATGCCTAGGTTAATATTGTCTGAATCCAGAAGCATACACTGTTCGTCTGTCGCGGAGGATAACTCCCCCAGTGGGGGAGCATAAGGGAACTCTTCTTAGGCTCCTCCACCGCAGCGATTTCGCCAGACCTTCTTAAAGACGATACTCAACGGCAGCATGATCATGAAGCGCTCGCCAGCATAGTTCCGCAAGGTCGGCTGGACCTGCAGATACTTCCCGATAAGCTGGGCACCGAGTTGGCCATACTGCTGAGTCAATGCGTTCGCAATGCTTTGCTGCGGCGTCTGCGCGGTTGTACCCGTTGGCACCGGTGGAACGGACATCTGGACCCCTGCGGTAATCAGCGACATCCCAAACGTGAGCCCAAACAGACGCATGTAGTGGTTGTCCACGTCGGCTTCGATGCCGGCCGCGCCTGAACTGTCGTAGCCTTGCATCGCGCCCAGATTCAACTCCGACCCGTCTTCGAAGCCCATGTAGTTCCAAACCACGAGGTTGCGCGTTTGTCCAACCGCGACCTTGGAGTTATAGACGCCCTGCACCATCGTCAGCGCGGGAACCAGCAAACGGCAACCCGTTACGGTGTCGTACACGTCCTCCGTTACGCGCGCCTTGAGCATACCCGGTTGCCCCGAGTTGAGGTCGCTCTCCAAGCGTAAGGGCAAGTATGACCCACGCTTCAACTCGTTGGGCGAGACGGCGGGCTGCTGCGTGTACTGCAAGTAGCTACGGTCATCCCTTCCACCGTTCTTTATGAAGCTCAGTTTTTCGTCCTGCTCCGAGTCGGACCTTTGCCCACCCTGGCTTGGTGTGGAGTTGGACGGCATTCCCGCAAGCTGCGCCGACAAATTGGATGGCAAGCCCGCTGGCAACGCGCCTGCTCCGTTCTTCTTGTCCTCGCCTGAGTAGTTCTTGGCACTGAGCCCATTGTTTCGCGCCTGTTCGAGGCGCTTTAGCCTATTCTGCTTCGCAATCTGCTCCGCCTGCTGCTCTGCGGTTACAGGCGCGGGAGTTGGCGTAGGGCCCCCCATCGTCCCACTGCCCAGGTCGTTATCGCCGGCACCCGCATTGGAGGCAGCACCGCGCCCTTGCCCCTGCCCGGGCTTCAGCCCAGGCACGCCACTGGCCGCCACAACTCCTGTTGGGGTGAACCCGCCCGCTGCGCCGCCAGTCAACGATGACGAGCCCGTGGTGCTCCCCAGAAGGTCGTCCTGCGCCGATTTTGGCGCAGACCCGACTAGACTCGCGGCCCCAGTACCCCCGCCCGCCGCATCGCCCATCGGCGCCTCGGTCAAGTCCTTCGGGACGACCGTATCGGCCACCTTACCAGGCTGAGACTTTTTCTTGTCTACCTCTGTGGTTTCCTGATGGTCTTTCTTCTTCCGATCCATGGCGTCTAGCGCCGCGAAGAAGATCCCGACCATCAACAGAATGATGGCCACCGCAACACCAATAACGCGTGTGGAGATGCGGTCGGCGTACTTCGGATTTGGACGGATCGAGCCCTCGATCTTGGGCACGCCAGCATCGAGCGAGAACGCATCAACCTTCTTCCCACCATCAGCTTCAGCCATCAGCCGCGCCCCCAAAAAGCGAAACGCGACTTCTCCTTGCGCTTCCAAATGATCTGGACTTTCGCGCTATCGCGAATCAACTCCGCCTTGCTGAACAGCTTGTCCACCACGTAGTGGATAGTCCCAGTTTTCTCGTCCACGGTGCGTCGATAGTCCACGACCATGGCCTTACCCTCATCGTCAATCAGCCTAAGCGTCGGATATTCGCTATGGCGAATCTCGTCTGGCATGGCGATGTACACCCGCTCGCCATCGTTGAATACACGAATTGGCCGAAAGTCAGCATCACCGTCGATCCGATAGTCGAAGGCCATCTTGTCCGGGGCGACGGCGGCCGGCATAACGTTGCTGGCTTCGTCCTTGGCCTTGGCTTCAACCGCGCGCCCCATCTTGTCGTCCCAAGAGGAGACCAATTGCTCAGGGTAGTAGAACCCGATCCGGTTCAGGTACACGCCCTCGGTCTTGGGGGCATAGAGCTTGATGTGGTACGTGCGCCGGTCCGTGGTAATGATCAGATTCGACTCGATATCGTTGTCCTTTGGCTGAACCACGACATGATTGACCGTCCTTCCCTTCTCAATGGAATCGGCAGCTTCCCACGTCCAGTTCGCCGAATCCCCTAGGACGACCTTTCGCGGCATTTCGCCAGGCTCCATCTCAATGTCGCACGCTCGGCTCGGTGAGCACGTGAGCTTCGGCATCGCCTGCCCGAACGGAAAAATCACCTTGCCGTCGGACGACATCAAGGCCTTCGCCTTCTCCCCTGACTGCCAACGCTTGGCCTGAGCCAATACAGCGTCATCCAGGACGTTGTAGCGCTGACCCGCCGCGCAGGCCGCAGACATCCCACCCATCGCATAAACCGCCGCAACCGCAGCGAGAATCAGTTTCTTGCTCATCGTCTATCTCTCTCTCGCTTGCGTTACTTCGCAATCTCTTGCCACTGCATCTCCGGCACCGTGAATCCAGTCGGATTGCTACGGAAGACCTTTTCGTCTGATGATGGGTTGAGTTCGTACTGCACCGTGGCACGCCAACGCGCCACATCAATTTCTTCGCCGGCCAGGCTGTATGAGTGCTCCTCCCAGTCCACCTGCCAGCTCTTGCCGCTCAACCTCAGCGCCGAACGCACGATCACCTGGACCGTCTTCTTTGCGCCAACCTCATTCGGAGGAGCCTTGCGCAGTTCGGTCTTGACGTACCTGTCGGCAGCTCCAGTCAACCTTGAGAAGCCCTTGCTGAGTCGCGAGTTGTTGGCCTGGCGATCAGTGGTCACACTTCGAAGGTTCTCGATCAAGTCGAACATCTCGCGGTACACCAGGCGCTGCGGATCGGTCACCGCTTCATCACCATGCAGTGCCTTCACTGCGACCACTTGCCCGAGCTTGTCGACCTCAAAGACCATCGGGATAAACTTCGATTTCGCGCCGATCCAGATCACGCCGCCAACCGCGAAGCATGCGATCCCCAGCGAAATGAACGCAAACATGCGCCAATTAGCGATTTGCGCCTGCACACGTAGGATGCGGTCCTCATAGGCTGCCTGCGCATTTGCCCACGGGGTGTCTTCCCCTGTGCGCGGCTTAGCCGCAGCATCTTCTGCCTTACTCGATTTCTTGCGAAGTTTGAGCATGTTTTGTTGTACTTGAGTCTCGGAGAAAGGCCGGCACGGTTATATGCGTGGACTTTTGCTGCAAAAGCCCACGCGAGTGCGCGGTCAATCCGCGTGATGGGTGTTGATGGAAACGTGCGTCGCGGCCGACTCTTGCGAAACGTGCCTGTTGGCTTCGCCCAGCTTCTCTCCAAGCGTCGGCTTTCTTGGTCCTTGCTGCGAAACCAGGTGGTCCACAAGCCTCGACAAATCTTTCTCCAAACTCGGCTTGCCACCGATACTTGCACTGCTCGCAGATCCGGGGCCCGCCTCCTCGGGAGACGGTGGAGCTGCTGCGCTCGTGCTGCCGCCTGCCGCAGCGTCGCCCTGTGCGCTTGCCGGCGTAACCGTGACTGGATCCGTCGCTGCAGGAGCAGTACTGCTCGAAGCGTCGCTTGCAGCTTGCGGTGCCGCGCCCGACTCGTTCGCCGCGTCCCGCTGCAGGCCAGCACCGTCCGCCATTTCTGCACCGTAACGGCCCGAGGCAACATTCGGCTTGGCAGGGGCCGCGCCAGTCCCACTTTCGGGCCTGCTAGGTGGCATAGCGGCGGAAGCGTTGTCCGCGACGGGACTACCACCAACAGACAGTGCGGGCTCCGGAGGAGTGAACACCGGCGCGTCGCCTCCGCCGCCGCCCATCGGAGACGCATTTGAAATCGAGCCGCGTCCCATCATGTTATCCATGAAGGCTGACATTGACTGCGGCACTTTACCGGCCGCCGTCGCGGCAGAAGCGCCGCCAGTCGCAATGGCAGCACCAAGTGCGGCGCCAGCCGCTGCAGCCTGACCCACATCACCCGTACCCATAGAGGTCGAACCGGAAGCCAAAGAAGCGGCTACCGAATCGGATTTGTAAGTGAGATAGGCAAGCAACACATAGGCGCCAAGGGCCGACAGCAAGACATTCGTCACCTCCCCCAGGCCGCTACCTCTGAAGGTATCGACACTAAATCCTGAGATGGTATTTGAAACAATATCGCTTATTTGATTATATCCCGACAAGATAACAGTCAGCAGAATTATGCGATAGCTCAACGACAGCAATGCCTTGAATGGCGCTATGCCTTGATCTTTTAGCGTATTCAGCCCTAAGAATGCAAAGCTCAATGGCGACAGCATTACGATCAATCCAAGCTCCAATTGAAGCATGAATATTTTGAAAGCGAAATACAGCCCAACGGCCAAAATCCCCAACATCATATAGAGGAGCAACTGCCCCGCCGTTGTGCCCGCAAAAGGGATTGATCCAACACCGAGTGCGATTACGGACATCGCTGCAGAGACACCAACCGTCTTAGTAACGATGCTACCTGGGCTAGGCAGGTCTACGCCCAACAGACCCTGCATCTGATTGCCAACGGCCTGAATAAACTGAGGCCCATTGTTGATGATGTAGATGCAGATACCGACCCACGCTACAGCACCGACTAGCTTCGCAAATACCGACTGGAGATCCCCATCCGACTTCAAGAGACTGTAGTTGGTGATAAAAAATTGCAGGGTAGCGAACACTCCGAGCCAGGATATAGCCTGTGCCGCCAACTGGTTGACCGCAGGCGCCATGGCCTGCTGGAGCATGCCCAAGACAGTATCGGCGCCGATTGTTTGCGATTGGGCAAATGCCACCGATGCCAGCCCCATCAATAGCGCGGCGACCAACAGTTGACGTGGTTTCATTTCGGCCTCTGATTTAGTCCGTTTTCTTATAATTAATATTGGAATCCGAAGTCAAAGAACCATCGGAATTAATTGTAAGGATGATCGGAAATCCTTGCGGGGATTTGACAGTCACCTTTCCAGATTCGAGTGTATAAGTCGCAATCTTGTCGGAAACAAGACTGTTCTTCAAGGTGACCTTGCCATCAGAAGAAAAGATAAACGTGTCCTTTCCCGAAGTGTACGTCCCACTCACGCCAAGAACCTGCGCCACACCTTCTTGGGCCGGGTTCGAGCTGCTCTTGTTCTGATCGCAGGCCGCTACGGCAAGGGACAGCATCGCGATTGCAATATACTTTTTCACTCAAAGTTCTCCGATGTTCAATCAACGGCCAAAGAGGTTCCACTTTGGCGCTGGCGCAGATTGTGCCGCAGGTATGGCCCTTTGGTAAGGCTGCATGAGGCCCGATGCGTCATCCAGCCCCTTCTGATCCTTCGCTGTCTGTGACGCCATATAGGTGGTCGCTGCTTGAGCCTGACTCGCCATCAGTTCCTGCAGCTTCTGCAATTCTTGAATCTGGCGAATGTTGATCTGGGAAAGCGTTTGGAGGGAGTCCAAGTTACCGTTGGTTGCCTGGCTCCGGTTGTAGAGGTCGGTTAGGGCCGCCTGGCTCGATGCATACTGGTCACGCTGCGTCCCAATCGTACGGAGCGCGTTCTGCATGGTATCCGTGTTGGTCTGATGCCAGGATGTGAACAGCTTGGCAAAATTCCCCGCCGTTGGGCTCTTGAACGTCTGCGCGAAGTTGTTGTCAATCGTGGCGAGGTTGTAGCCGATGGATTGCCCGCCGTTCCAGATCTTCCCGATGGTGTTGATCATGTTGCCAACATCGGGGCCCAGGAGCGAAGTCGGATTGGCAATCAGGTTCTTCAACTCACTCTCGACTTGAATTCCCTGGCGCACGTACGCCTGCACCTGTTGCTCGTAGCTCTGGATAAGTTGCAGATTGTTCTGAATCTGCGTGACTTCGGTGGAGCCACCGGTTCCGGCCACGCTGCCTGCGTTCACATTACCCTGCAGGCTGAGCAGGGCCACCCCCAAGAGCAAAGTTTTCGTTGCAACCCTCATCACCCTCTCCATCAATCTTTTGCTGCAAAAGACGCAGCATTTAATGCACATTGTACATGCAGACGAGGCAGCGTCAAGACTAAGGCGCCGCGTGCGCCAGAATCTCGCCTATGAACTTCCAAGCCATAGAAGGCATGTTCCTGAACTCTGATGTTCCATGGCGAGCCATCCACTTGCTCAAACACTTCTTGGACACACCAATGCGCTGGGCGAACTGCTCTTTCCTTGTCATGCCTAACCGGCTCATCGCATCCTGCAGAAACAGCGCTTGAGCCAAAGGGGCCAGGTTGTCGAAGTCCGCCCTAGCGACGAACTGCCCCCAATTCCTCTCGCCTGCTACGGCGTTCTTCTGAGCGTTCATGATGGTTGGCGTGACCCTCGACGCTCCGACGGCGGCTGATCCTTCTCAAGGAATGCGCAAGTCGTCGCGTCATCGCCGAAGATCTCCGTCGACACGACCTCCATCGCCTCCTCGGTTGTGAAAGCAGTCTCCACGAATTCAGTATCGCTTTGCGCGCGGTTCATTAGCCCCCTCCTTCCATAGGCGGTGTGCAGTCAACATACGGGATTGCCAAAATTGGCCCATATTTGTTGTTGTCCACCATGTCCTTCTGAATCAAGGCCCAGATGTAGTAGTCGTCCGAGTCAAATTCCGGACGCCAACGCCCCTTCGCAACCATGTCTGGCTTCACGTTATTTAGTGCAGTGCGACGGTCTGCGACTTTTTGGCGGTTGGCATACGCGTAAGCACCGTGTCCCGCATATACGCTATATCCGACGTACGCTGCGGTAGTTTGCACACCACCAGGAAACGGGATTGACAGCGTAATGCGTTGCGGTAGCGCGTTGTCATAGCGGGCTTGAAATGGATAGAGGCCACCGGTGTAGTCCTGCCAGCCTTGCGGCGTCAGCACAGAGCCCAACGTTTGGTCCTGAGAGATGATGCCAAACCAAAACAAGCCCGGCGTGCCAGTGTCTGAGCCTGTGTTATAGGAAACCTGCAAAACTGGGACCGCACCAAAGCCAAACGCATCGCCAGGTCTGCCACATACGACCGTAGCCGTTCCGCCCGCATGGGCAGATGCCATTGCTGCGAATAGGCCAAGCATCATTGCCCGCTTCATTCTTCGTGCCATCTTTCAATCCCCCTTCTCAAATCAAATGTTCTTGGCGGAAACCACTGGGACGCGGAACAAGCGTGCGAACGCGCGAACGCTTTGAGCCTGGATCTGCGGAATGTTGGTGGACCTAGCCCACCAGACATTGCTCACCGCCACAATTACGTCCGGCTTATCCGCCATCACCCGCACGAGTGAGTACGCCAGTAGTTGCTCGTAGCAGACGGTTACCCCAACATGCAGACCATTCACCGTGATCGTGTTGCTTCTTGCCAGCAAGTCGGCTTCCGCACCGTCATTGGTCCATGGCTTCCACATGGAAATCGGCACCGGAATACCTTGAATCGCCGCGCGATCCTCGTGCCCCTTCGCTCCCAAAACCACGACGGCGTTCTTGTAGCGTCCGCTGTCTTGCGGCAATTCAGCACCAACTAGAACCTTGGAGTTCTTGGCGGTAAGTTCCTCCTCCGCCTGCGCAAGCATGGCCTGCGCTACGCCGTCGAAACGACCAATGAGTGTCTCTGGTAGGACAAGCGTGGCGTTCGCAGGCATCTCCGAGATGACGCCCCGTAACCACTCAATCCGCTGCATTGAGCTGAGGTACTGCGAGGCATAATCCGCGCCGGCGCTGGAGAGCCTTGGGAAGCTCGTGTCGAAGCCAAGCCAGTCATCATGAATGCTCGGTGCCCTGTGCATGCTCACGTTCGCTGCCGCCACCACCACAGCAAATCCAGCCAACCACCGTACCCGCTGGCGCATCAACGAGATGAACAGCGCAAAGGTCAGTGCCAGGCCTACCCAGCCTCCAGCGGGGAAGAGAATGCCGGCGACTGACAATGGATTCAGCCAACCGACTATTCCGAGTGGAGGCACCAAAGTCACCAATAACGCAAGGACAAAGCCAATCGCCCGCTTGGCGGAGGCACGTGACCAGCAGAGCGCGAATGGAGCGCTCAGCAGAACGCTGGCGGCCAACCACATTCCGAGGCCCCACCAGTGAGGGGCCTCATCACCAAAGAAAACCACGGCTCCGCCTGGAAGATCACGCGAGCCCGCGGCGAAGTAGGCCAGCATTAGCGACAGGCCCTCCCACCTCGATCTCGTAATACCCCACAGCAATGGCAGCGCGAGCAGATTGAGCAAGCTCACTACGCTCTCTCCGCGCCCCCATGTCATCCAACCTATCGCCGCACCTGCGATCAGCGAAAGGACTATGCGTAACAAGCCTGACTCCCTTTCGGCCAAACGACCCAGCCAGGAATGAAAGCGATCGCCCAAGCAAGGGCGTGTCACGGAATCGTGCTCAGCAATCACGCGGCCTCCCGATACAGTTCAGCATTGCTCACAAGATTGGGGCTCAAGCCACGCCGTTGCAGCCAGAACCCGACCCATTTCTCGCCGTGGATGCGATACAGCTCCTTGATTGTTCGACGGTCCTCCACTCCGGATGCGCCCACAAATGCCAAGGCCACGGGGCCAAGTTCAAGCTGAAAGAGACGCCGGCCGGCTGGGCTCGTGAAAAAGTAGTCGCGCTTCGGTGTGGCGTTGGCAAGCAGCTCGATCTCTCGGTCTGTCAAACGCATCGACTTGTAGAGCTTGAGGTTGTCCTCCGTTTGCGCTTCCGGATTGGGCAGGAGGATCTTGGTCTGGCAAGCCGAGAAGATGGTCGAAGCGATGGGCGAATTGGCGACGTCTTGCAATTCTTGTGTAGCGAAGACGACAAAAGAATTTGCCTTCCGAAGCACCTTAAACCATTCGCGCAGCTTCTCCGCAAAGAGTTCATGAGCCAGCATCAGCCAGGCCTCATCCAGAATAATCATCGTCGGCGAGCCGTCCAACGACCGCTCAATCATTCGGAAGATGTACATGAGCACAGGCGCCACATGCTTGTTGTCCATTTCCATGAGCTTCTCCATCTCGAAGACAGTAAAGCGGCTCGACGTAACGTTGTCTCTGCGAGCATTGAGCATGCCGCCCGCCATGTCTCGCTCGTAGCCCATCAGGACTTCCTTCACCTGGCGAAGCTGCACAAGCTGATTGAAATCAGTAAATGAGCGCATCTCGACTGGTCGCGTCTGCAAGAGATCCAGCACGCGCCCGATCTCGGCCGACACATCGAAGTCGACCTTGATCTTGTTCAACTCCAGAATCGTCTCGACGTAGCTTTTCGCCCAGGTACGGTCAGTTTGCCGGTCAATATGCGAGAAGGGAGCAAAGCCGATCTTGAGCGAGTCCGGCGTGTCCTCATCCATGAAGTTGTAGTGATTGCCTCCAGCACCGAGGCACAAGCCCAGCAACGATTCGCCTTTTTCGAAGGCAAACACTTTCGCATCGGGATACCGGAAGTGCGAGGCCGCCATCAATCCGAGAACCGTGGACTTACCGGCACCGGTTGGGCCACAGACAAACGTGTGGCCGACGTCCCCGTTATGCAATACCACTCGGAAAGGGGTGCCCCCGCTGGCCGCACCCTGGAATAGCGGAGGCACCGGGCGATTTGGAAAGTACTTCTTATAGAACGAGCATGGGTTCGAGATCGGTCCCTGCCACGTCGAAGTCAGAGGCAGGCAGTCAGCCAGATTCATGCTGTGAATCTCAGGCTGGCGGACGTTTTCGTAGCCATGCCCAGGAAGCGACCCAAGGAACGCCTCGATGCAATTCTCGGCCTCATCGCGGCAGGGAAAACCGAGACCGCCCACGTGCTTGAGGAAGAAGCGCACCACGCTCTCCAAGTACTGCGCGTCTTCGTCCATGATCACAACCGTCGACGCCCAGAAGCCGTAGCTCACGCGGCCAGACTCAAGGTCCGTAAGCACCTCCTCGGAGTCGAGCGCCATGTCCGCCGCATCTTTGTTGATGGGACCATTCGTCTTACCTGTGAGATCGGCAACAAAACCGCGAATCTTCTGGCGCCACTTGCTACGGACCTTCTTTGTGCTGGCCTTCGCCTTTTCTGGATCGCGTGCAATCCACCGCGTTGTCCAGCGAAACTTCACGTTAAGCCTGTTGAGTATCTCCAGAATGCCGAACTGCGTGCCAGCGTCTGGCAGGCCCTCGATGGCAACGACACGGATGTTCACACCGTTGATAATCGGCCGAATCCCTGGATAGAAGCTATAGCTACCGATGACATAATCGACGCCGCAAGCCACCGACTCGTTCGGCACACGTACCGGATTTGAAATGCCGGTAAGGCACTCTTGAATGTAGGCAAGCTGGTCTTCGTACCAGACCAAACGCTGTGTGATGGGGTCCCGTTCTTGCCGAGGCATCAGACGCACCAGATTGGTCTTCATGCCCGATTCAAGGATCCCGACATAGTCGGCCAACTGGCGCTCAAAATACTCCACGTTCTTCTGCGAGATCTTCTCCGGGTTATTGATACCCTTGTCGCTTGTGTCGTAGGCAAACGACTTGATCCGATTCACTAGGATCGGATCCGGAAGATATGTGAACGTGATGTAGTAGTCGTTCTCGTAGTGCGCGCCTTCCGTTCGATACTGCTTGACTCGCTCGTTCTCAATGGCGCGTGTGACCGTGTCGGGGAACGATCCGTTGTCTTCGTATTCGACCGACTCCGTTCGCAACGTGGTCGAATGAATCATCCAACCACCTGTGAGCTTCTTCACCAAGTCGTTGACGCGTTGCCGGAGATACACGGTTTCCGCATCGCTTGCACACTGCATGTCTGGGCCACGGTACCGGTACGTGCTGATCAACTCACCACCCTTGCCCAAGAGAACACCCGGGCGAATGCACGAGTCATATCGCAGCAAATCAGGGAGTCCCTGGCGCTTCTGGCGGTATTCCTTGTTAAAAAAGTCAACGCCTCCCATTCGAACCTCCAGCAATCATTCCGATCAAAGCGCAAAGGCAGGGCCCGCGAAAGCGGACCCTGCTCTTCATTTTGTGAAGTCCCGCACGTTTGGCGGCTCTTTCCCGATGTGTGATTTCGGGGCGTAATACTTGGCGTATTTGAAATGCCGCAAAATCACGTCGATCATCCAAGGGTCGGCGGCATACGCTTTCCGAGCTGCCCACAAGACGCCGAAGAAGAGACATGCGGGCAGAAGGGCGAATAGGCCATAGGACAAACCGAATCCCACAAACATCGTCCATCCAAGAGCCGCACTGAGGATGCCCATCATGCCGACCAAACGCCGGTCCCCTCCAAGCCACGCAATTCGGCGTAGAAGGGAAAGGCGGACAGGAGTTCTCTCCATAGTCAGCACGCGCTCATCACGAGCACGCGGCTCCGCTCATGGCGTTGTAGGCCAGAGACAAGATGCCGCCGAAGGACAGGATCATCCCGACGATGGTCAGAATAGTGACCATCTTCTTAATGCCGTCAGTCAACTCGGCGCCAAACAGCAGCGCCGCACCGCCGCCGACCATTGACAACACCGAGATACCGAAAAGGAATTTGCCGGTCAGAAGATTCACGACCTTACAGATGCCGTCGCCAAGCTCATCGCCGTTGGCGGCAAAGGCCACGTTCACAGCGACCAAGAGCAGCACTCCCACAATTGCCTGGAGTTGCTTTTTTTTCTCTTTTGCGTTGGACATTATTTGATGATTTTGGTGCATCGAATTTCTCCGTTGTTAAGAAGTCAAGCCGAGTGGTGTTGCGGCTGGGTTCGGATGAACCGGCGCCAAACATAGAAACCGCCTAGCGCGATTGCGCTAGACGACGCGATGAGCACGTAGAGAAAGGCATGAGACGGCGCGCTGCACATGTACGTGCTGCGATGCCACGTGACGAGCCCATTGATCAGCCCGCCCGCTGAGCCAATCACACTGTCCAGGATGTCCACACGAGCCTCCTTTGAAAAATGATCACTGAACGTTCTCCACTTGGAACCGCTGAGAGACCTCGTCATAGCCTCGTACGCGGATGATTTCTTTCACCTTCCGTTTGCCCTTCTCCTTCTCCAAATAGACCACTAGGTTCACGGCCTGGCCGATAAGCACACGCTGGGGGTGCGCCGATACTTCTTGAATCAGTTGGTCCATGCGCGTGAGCCCTTCGTAGCTGGAATTAGCGTGGGCCGTACCCATACCTCCCGGATGCCCGGTGTTCCAGAGCTTCAGCAACGCGAGCGCCGGCCCTCCCTCTCGGACTTCACCAACGGAAATCGAATCGGGCCGAAGGCGGTTCACCGCCTTGGAGATTTGCGCCATGGTCGTCCACGGCGACGAGCGCATGAAAAGACGGTTCTTGAGCAAACATTGCAGCTCGCGCGTGTCCTCAAGAATCAGCATGCGGACCTCGGGCAGTAGCTCGGCGAGTTCCGCCAGCAGGGCATTACAGAACGTCGTTTTGCCCGAGCCCGTGCCACCAATGACCAGAATGTTCAATCGCTCAAGGATGGCTCGCCGCAGGAGTTCCGCTTGCGCGAAGCTCAGCACCCCGGTACGGATATAGTCAGCCAGCCTGAAGATCCTCGTCGCCTTCTTGCGGATCGCGAAACTTGCCCGCTCCACCACTGGAGGCGCCACACCTTCGAAGCGCTCCCCATTGAAGAGAACAAGCTCGCCCTCGACGAAAGGATCCTCTTTGGAAAGCTCGCCGTTGAGGGCCGACGACACCTGGTTCAGGATCGCCAGCGCATCGTCGGCCGACTTGGTGCCCACCTGCTTCATCTCGCCAAGCGACTCGATCCACAGCGTGCCGTCGTCGTTCAGCATGATCTCGATGACGTCGGGATCCGCGAGCGCATTCATGACCTCGGGGCCGAATGCATAGACCAACGCCTGCCGGCGCCGCTCAGTAAGCTCCGCATCCAGTTCCGCGCTCACTTGATCCTTCCTTCCACCCAAACGGTGCCATCGCAGTTCCGCATGACGTCCATGACATCAGGATCAGCCAACGCGCTCATAACCTTCGGCCCGAACGCATTGACCAACGCCTGTCGTTGCGGCTCCGCTTGATCCCCATCGCCGACTTCCGTCCTCATTTGAATCCTTCCTCCTATCCAGCGATCTTTTGCTGCAAAAGATCCGGGTAATGGGCTTCGTGCCCCACGCTGGGGGACGCGGCGCATTATGCATGTACATTATCTTTTGCACAATGCGCGGTTCGTAGTGTACCATCACGCCACAAATAATGTACTTTTCGCCCAACGGCGTCTTCACCAGGCCACGGACCCTACATGCGACCCAAGCTTTTCTCTGTATGCCGCGCGGTTGCCCCCTTCGCCGGGGCACTGGCATTGATGTCGAATGCGCATGCCACTTACACGGTCATTGACGATGATCTCTACCCGACGGCCATGATTCAGGCCCGAAGCCGTTCGGGCACTGACTGGTCGGCGGACACGTTCAAAGTCAACTTCACAAAGGGCTCCTCTGCCGTCGGTCCTCTGGCCCGCCCTTCCGTCGATGACTTGATCCCGCGCATGCAAGCCGCCTCGCTCATCCGAATCGTAGGTAGGCCAGACAGTGCGACAGCGACAGAGAACAAGAAGCAGCACTCGCTCGGTTTGGCCCGTGCGTCCGCCCTACGTGCGTATCTGATTCGCGCCGGGATTCCTTCGGAGATCATTCAGGTCGAGCTGGACGCAACGGGCAATCCCCTTGCTTCCAACGGAATCTCCCAGGCCGACATCTTCATCAGCAACAGGCCAGATCCCCGCGCTGCCACGTATCAAGCCAGTGCAACGATCCGCGCACCGCAAGAACAAGCGATTCCGCACGCATATCGGTTCCTGAATCAGGAAGTGGAAGCGCCTACCGCGCGGATCATGACGGCGGCGCCAGCCACTGCACCCCTGCAGGCTCAAGCAACCCGCAGTAGCTCGGATGAACGCCTGATCCAGTACATCAATCAAGCGGTTCAAGCTGGCCAAATGCTTCCCTCGGTTGCCGCGCAGATCCTGCGCAGCCTGGCCGAAGCCAATGCAACCACCCAACAACCGGCGCCTGCGGCTGCCCCCGCTCCCCAGGCACCTGCTCCTGTTCTTTCACCCACACCGACTTACTCCGCCTCGGCTCCTGCCATAGCCATACCAGCTCGCGTCGAGCGGTGGGTGCTCGACGCACGCCTGACACTCAAGGACAACCTGGACGAATGGTCGAAGGCCTCCGGGTGGCGCCCCACCAACTGGGAAGCCGCCAACTTCTACCAAGTCACGAGCACCACCACCTTGGATGGCGCATTTCCCGACGTGCTCAAACGAATCGCCGACAGCACTGGGTTGAACATCTGCGCGGTCCGCCGCGAGAAGTATGTGCGCGTGACCGACTCCAACGTTCCTTGCAGCAAATAAAGGACTGCCCATGCAAGTCAACAAATCCGTAGGCATTCTCTTGGCCGCTGCCGGCTCGCTTGGGCACGCCACCGCATCACAGGCTGAAGACCTCGCCATCCGGCCGCTTCCTGTTGCCGCTTCCCAAGCCGCACCGACTAACACGCTCGCGCTCGCCGTTCCGATTGCCGCGCCCCAACCAGGGTCCACTACCAGCAGTCTCGCGCTTGCCGTTCCCATCGCGGCGACAGCGAACCCCAACGCTGCGCCCTTACCCATCCAACAGGTCTGGACGCTCATTGCCGGCGACACCGTCGGCCAGAACCTCAACTCTTGGGCAGATAAAGCGGGCTGGAAGGTCCAATGGAATCTTCCCAAGGACATCGTCGTCCCGAACGCGGCCTCCTTTACCGGCAGCTTCGCAGACGCAGCGCAAAGCGTTATTGAGACGCTCGCCGGGAACGGCGCGCTCATCCGTGCTCGTATTTGGGAGGACAACAAAATGGTCGTGGTCTTTGGCCCGGGCGCCGCCCAACAGTAAGGACACTCACCGTCATGACGAACTCCAAGACCCAAGCGTCGGCACGTGCCACCGTATCGCGCACGCACCTCGCCGTCACGATTAGCGCCCTGCTGGGCGCAGCCGCCCTCTCAGGTTGCAGCACCCTCAAAGAGGACGTGCTCGCCTTGAAAACGCAGGCCTCCAACAAGTACGCTGAAGCAAGCGAGAAACAGGCCCAGCCCGTCCCCGTTGTTACCCGCATGCGTGGTGCCTGGCTGCTTGGCGATACTGTCCCAGTCGTCGCCCCTCCTCCGGCCTTTCTTTCACGGAAGATCACCTACAGTCCGCCCCGGCCTGTGACCCTGACCGACGTCGCGGCCTACATCACCCAGAAGCTTGGTGTCAGCATCGACACGTCCGAGGTATGGTCCGTGTCCGGAACGTCAGCAGGGGGCGTACTGCCCGGAGTTGCAACGTCTCCTACTGTGCCCGCGCTTACTGGCACATCCGCTATTAGCATCAATGGCTCCCCTGGTGCTGCGGCAGTCGCCTCCCCCTCCCTCGGTGCCGCAGCATTCCCAGGCATGGGAATGGGAATGGGGGCACAGCAATATTTCTCGGTTGACTATGCCGGCCCGGTAAGTGGTCTACTCGACATCGTCGCGAGCAAAGCTGGCGTTTGGTGGAAGGTCGTTGAAGGGCGCGGGATTCTCTTCTACAGGACCGAAACCAAGACCTTCTATTTCCCCGCCCTCGCAAACAAGTCCAATGGGTCTGGCCAGATCTCCGAGAACTCTATCGGTGCCAGCGGTGGCAGCGGCAGCACGTCGAGCAATGGCTCGCCCAACGGCAGCACGTCCAGCTCATCGTCGGGCGGCTCAAACGCAAAAACCGAATTCGACGTAGACGTATGGCGCGATATCAAGGAAACCGCCCAGACTGTCGCGGCAGGCGCTAAGACTGCTACCAACCCCTCGGCCGGCAGCGTCACTGTTACCGGTACGCCGACCCAAGTTCGCTATGTCGAAGATTGGGCGAAGAGTCTGATCGAGAACCAGAGCCAGCAAGTCAGCGTCACGATGGACATCTATACGGTGGACGTGAATGCCGAGGACAACTACAACTGGAATCCCAACGTCATCTTCAAATCCGTATCAGGTAAGTTCGGCGCCACCCTGAGCGGGCCGCAGGCCCCGGCAATTGTCTCAGGCACGAACCCGCTTTCCCTCACTACCAGCATTCTCAGTACGGCCACGGGTGGCCTGGCCCAGTTCAGTGGTTCCGATGTCGCGTACAACGCCCTGTCCACTCTCGGCCACGTTGCTCAGGTCTTCCACCAAGACATTACGATCCTCAACGGAAGCCCTGGCCTCATGCAGTTGGCCGATGTCGCAGGCTATCTGCAGTCTCAAACGCCGTCCGCGTCGGTTGCTGTCGGCGCAACGCCCCTTCCTCCGAGTCTGACGCCCGGTTCGTTGACCACGGGCCTAACCGCAACGTTCATTCCCAAGATCCTCAATGGAAAGATTTTCTTGGCGATGGACATGACCAACAGCAACGACAAGGGCTTCGGAAAGGCCGGCACTGACACGTCGTTCATCCAGACCCCGAACTACAGCAAGAACACTTTCCAACAAAGCACGATGCTGACACCCGGCCAGTCACTGCTGCTCACTGGCATTCAGCAAAACAAGGGCAAGTCCAACAGTAGCGGCGTCGGCACCCCCAACAACTACTTCCTTGGCGGCGGTGTGGGTAACACCACCAGCAAGCAAATCACCGCAGTCGTCATCACCGCGAAGGTTCTCTGATGAACACGAAATCTACTCTGCGTGTCGCCGTGGCTATCGTGAGCCTCTCTTGCGCTCTCAACGCCTACGCCGACCTGTTGGCGGACCCTCTCGGCCCGCTGCCCAAGGACGTCTCACGTGCGGCGAAGGCCAGCGTGGCATCCGCGACTTCACCCGCGAGCGCCCCCGTTGCCAAGCCCGCACCTGCACCTGCCCCTGCGCCCGTGCCGGTGCCCGCACCCGCCGTTACCCAGGCGCCAACTGCTGCGGCTGTCGCATCGATGACACCACCGCCCGCCTCGCCCGCGCCAGCTCCGACATCGCCTTCTACCAATTCGGCCGCGCATGAGCGCCCTGTCTTCACCAACGCTAACCGCGAGACTTTCCGCGAACTCGATCAGTGGCGCACGCAAAATGCGCTGCTTGCAGAAATGGTGAAGAGCGCAGAAATGAAAGCCAAGCTAGGGAACCAAGGTACGGGCGCTGGCCAAAACGGCTCTTCAGTCTCCAGCGTGGCGCCATATCAGGTCCTTTCCGTTGACGGCGTGGATGACGACCTGATGGCTCTTGTCACCCTCGCCAGTGGTACCACCTTCAAAGCCCGCACAGGCCTCAGCATTCCCGGCCTTGGCAAAGTGATGTCGATCGCTCGCGACGATGTGCTCGTCATGACAAAGACAGGCCCTCGCCATCTCGACTTTGCGCCCAAGACGTCTTTCGCCGGGATGCGCTAAACATGGCCGGCATTATTCAAATTGGCAAGCGTCGCTGGGTTGCCGGAATGACTTGGGCATCGTATGAGGACACGCCCAACAAGGCAGAACTCCGCCAGGACGCTCAGCGCTTGAATTCGACGTGGGCAGCAGTGCGCATTGGCGATGACTGCATCCAGGGTGGCTTCTGTAGCGCCATTGAGGGCGAGAAGGTCTCCAAGCTCTACAGTCTTGCCGCCATGCTCGCAGATTCGCGCAAGCAACCGTGGCTGGGCATCTTCAAGATTGACGAAGGCCTATGGTGGTACGTCGCGGTACGCGATGGCCACGCAATCCTTCCCGATGGCGACGTACTGGGTGGCGAGGCGGAAACATACGCCGCACGCGAGCGCCACTCCGGTTTCACCGATTGGAACTATGTCGAAGGTGATCTCGAACTCCTTGAATCGCTTATCAAGGATGTTAAAGAGGGCCCTACGCGCATCAAGTCCATTGACGGCAACTGGCACCTCCCGAAGATTCTGGCTGGCGCAACCATTGGATTGGCAGCCGTTGCTGCAGGCGGTTGGTGGATGTATTACCAGCACGAGCAAGAAGCCGCCGCTAAGCAGCGCGCGGCCATGGCCCGCATGCGCGAGCAAATGGCCCAGGCCAAGGCCAATGAAAAGCCCGTCGCACCGTCACCGGCCATCACCATGCCGCTCCCGGCAGCCGTCCTGCGCGCCTGCGGCGATGCTGTGACCCTGCCAATCTCCCAGTATGGGTGGCTGATCGATAGCGTGAGCTGCACGGTGGACCAAGCAACCGTCGTATGGGCGCGCAAGGAGGGGGCCACGGTCGAATTCCGACCGGAGGGCGAACTGTCCGATAACGGCGAGAAGACGACTCAGAGGATCTCGCTAGGGTTAAATCGGCAGTCCAAGGACGATCGGATTGCGCTTGGCGACGCCGCAGATCGACTGCGTGCATGGGCGCAGGCAGCAGGCTATACGCTCACACTCACAGTGCCCGCTAGCGACAAGGCTTCCGCAGCCTTACCCGGCGCGGATCCCGCCCCCGCCCTACCAGCGTCGCCCGAGATGAGCGTGAACATTAAGATCAGCATCTCCATTTTCGACCTTGATCTCCCCGACATCCCCGGTCTGCGCCTGACCGCTATCAACATGACCGCAACTGGCTGGGAGCTTATCGGAGCGCTCTATGGACGATAACATCACCGACGATTCCAATCCGCTTCCGTTGCCCGAGAGCTTTGTCGACAAAGTAGCCCTCGATAGCCTCAAGCGCATCGTCTACGTTGATCGCGGTTCCGCTGGCGACCCATTCCTCCTCACCTGGGTAGACCGCAATCGCTCTCGTGGCATCGCCTTCACTGTGAAGCCTGTCGAGTTGGACGAGATTGCTCGTCTTCGCAACACGGGTCTTCGCCAGGTCGAAGAGACGGATGCAGACATGAAGGTGCGGGCGGAAGCGATCGAGCTGCTCAAGACCGCAGCTCGCTATCGTGCGTCCGACATCCACTTCATGATGCGCGGATCGCATACCGAGATCCAGGTCGCCGTAAAGGGTGGCCTACGCGTACTCGCGCAGAAAACTCAGCAAGAAGGAGAGGCGCTCGTTCGAGCAATCTACCAAGGCGTGGCTCAGGTACGCGACGCCAGCTACAACGTCCTCGAATTCCAGAACGCGCAGATTCCCGGCGAGGCGCTTCCGCCAGAAACGGGGCTTACTTCGGTGCGTATTGTTCGCGGACCCTGCTACCCGCAGGCACAAGGCGGCGCATTCATGACGCTGCGCCTCCAGTACTCGACTGCTCACACCGAACACATTCAGCTCAAGGGCTTGGAACTCCCCCGCAAGCCTGAGGGCTCACTGCGACTCGGCGCGATGGGCTACACCCGCAGTAGCATCGAGAAGCTGAAACTTCTGATGGATGCCCCCAGCGGCATCGTCATCTTTACCGGCCCGACAGGCTCCGGCAAAACAACCAGCCTGTTCGAGGTGCTGCAAGAGCAAGCGCGCCAAAAGCCCCAGAACCGCCTGGTGACAATCGAAGATCCGGTCGAATATCCGATGCCGTGGGGCGTTCAGATGGCCGTGACTAACGCAAAAAATGACACCGAGACCGGTGAGCAGTACAGCGACCGCGTTCGCGTCGCATTGCGTATGGCGCCGAAAATTGTTCTGCTCGGCGAACTGCGTGGGCCGGACGTCGCCGTCTCGGCAATCGAGGCCGCTGTAACTGGCCACCAGGTCCTCACCACCGTGCACGTAACGGACCCCTTCCTGTTCGTTGAGCGCCTGGAGATCATGGACAGCACTCGCCTCGCCCGAAAGGTTTTCTGCGACCACAAGATCGTTCGCGGCGTGATTGCCCAGCGTCTCTTGCCCCAACTCTGCCGACGCTGCAGCACTCCGCTGCACATGGCTCCGAATGTACTATCCGACCGCCTCCTAAAAGCCCTGGAAACATGGGGCGAACTGAAGCTCGTGCGTGTCAAGGGACCAGGCTGCCAGCATTGCAACCATGACGGCACTACGACCCGCTTTGCAGTCGCCGAAGTCGTCGTGATGGACGGCAAAGTGATGAAGGATTTTGTCGAGCACGGTAGCGAGGTCGCTCGTGACAACTACCGTGCTCGCCCTGACGCCGACCCGTCCATGCTTGAAGCTGCGATCCACTATGCCTTGTCGGGTGCCGTCGATCCGCGTTCGGTCGAACTGGAAGTGGATCTTATCGAGGCGAAGCCCATGAGCCTCGCAGGAGGATTGAATGTCGCTCAATAAGGCCTCACTCGGCATGTCCACAACGAAGCAAATGAAGGCGGCTAAGCGGGTTCGCCTGAAGAAACCTCGCAGCTTCTGGGCCAAGGTTTCTCATTTCGGTGACCAACTCATGTTCGGTTGGCCGGTTCGCCAAGGACTGTATCGCCATTTGTCCGCGCAGGTTGGTAACACCGTTCCCGTTGAAACTGCCCTTGACAACTACCGTCGTAGGCTGCAGCGCCGCAAACAAGTCACCGCTGACAAGATCGTCGGTGATATATCCCGCCGCATGCGGGATGGCTCCACCCTTGCGAAGGCGCTCTCGAACTGGATTCCGGCCGACGAGGTTAGCATCATCAGTAGCGGCGAGCTGTCTGGGAGTCTGGCCAAATCGCTCGATTTGCTAGTGGAATCCAAGCGCCGGATTGCGAATGTAATGAAGACGGTCAAGTCTTCTATGACTCGGCCGCTAATCTACAGCGTCGCCATCTACGCCTTCGTATGGGTGGTCGGCCGCTTCGTGATACCCGATCTGCAGTTCGCCCTTCCAGAAGAGCGCGCCAGAGGTCTTGTCGCCGGCATGTTCGTGACCGGCCGACTGGCCAATAGCTGGGTTGCGATCATCCCTCCGGTGATCGGGCAAGTGTTGCTCGGCTGGATCGCCTATTCGCTTCCTCGCTGGGAGGGTCGCCGGCGAGTCGCCTTCGAACGGTACTTCCCATACAACTTCTATCGCGACATTCACGGTTATGCCTGGTTGATGGGCTTCACTGCACTGTTGCGTGCCGGGATGCCAGACGTGACGATCCTGAAGAACCAGTTGGAGCACGCCTCGCCCTGGCTGCACGAGCGCCTTCACGCGCTATGGTGGCGTATGGACAACGGTTCCAGCCTTCCCGCAGCCCTGATGGCAGAGGGCACCGGTGGCATGCCGCCCTTTGGTTTCCCAAATCCCGACATCATCGACGACATCGACTCGATGGCTGGATTCTCCGACTTCCCCGAGCGGATTTCGAAAGTCGCCAGCATCTGGGCTGAAGATCTCGAAGAGAGCACGAGGGCTCGCGCCGCACGGTTTGGCTTTTGGGCCGAAATGGTGATGTACGGACTCATGGCGCTGCTCATGCTCGCTGTCAATGCTATGTCGGATCAACTGGCCAACGTGCCAGCCGCGTAGACCTCTTTTCCTTACCCAACCACAACCACCCTCAACTAGGAGCAATACATCATGAGTGAAATTCTCGGCGCCCTGTTCAAGACCCTCGCTGCCCTGATCGGCGTGGCAGCAGTCGCTCTTGTCCTCTATTCCTTCTTCGGTTCGTCAAAGACCGGTAACGCGATCAACGACCTGAACCAACTTCAGACCAACGCTCAGGCCCTGTACAGCACGCAATCTACTTTCACGTCGATTACCAACACAGTCGCGATCAACGGCGGCCTGGCTCCCACTCGCATGGTCAGTGCCGGCGCTCTCGTGAATCCGTGGTCTGGTGCAATCACCGTGAACGTCAATGCCGGCGATGCAACTCGCTTCGACGTTACCGAGGCCGGCGTGCCGAGTGACGCCTGCTCCAAGATGGCGACAAACACACCGTCCATCGTTGGTCTGAAGATCAATGGCGCGGCGCAGGCTTTGCCCATCGATGCAGGCGCGGCCGTTAACGCCTGCAACGCGTCGCCCAACACCCTGATTTTCACCTTCAGTCATTAAACGATGAACTTGCAAGATCTGGAATTCTCCGATCTGTACGTGGCAGAGAATGCGCGGGAGTGCTGGTTTAAGCCGACTCCCGACTCTCTGAACGTCGTGCCTGTTCCTGATGCCTGTGCAGAGGAAGTCATGGCATTGCGCAAGTTCCTCGCGGTTCAGGCGCAGAGCCGTGGCCCGTCATTTCGCGTGAATTGGCCCCCGAAAGGGGGCCCGCGAATGCGCGTGGGCAAGATGGATATCGCGACGGGCAACAGTCTCTTCGTCTGCCGTCGCTATCGGATGCCTCCTGGTGATCTCAGGACCCTTGGAGTGCCCCCGCACTTCGCCAAGAAGCTCTATGACACGACGCTGACAGAGGGTCTCGTGGTCTTCATGGGGAAGACCGGAAGCGGAAAGACGACCGCCGCCGCTTCTCTCGTCCTGGAGCGCTTGCGCCAGCTTGGAGGTGTCTGCTGGACCGTCGAGAACCCCATCGAGATCCCTATGCAAGGTCAACACGGAAAGGGATGGTGCTATCAGACTGAAGTGTCATCGGACGACGACATCGGTCCGGCAATCCGCGACATGCTAAGGGCCAGCCCCAACATCATCTTTATTGGCGAACTGCGCGGTAGCAAGGCAGTGCGTGAGGCCATCACTGCCAGCATCAGTGGTCACCTTGTGGTAACGACGTTCCACGCAGGGGATCTGGTCAGCGGGCTCTCACGCCTTGCCATGCTCGCGAACAACGACAAGATTTCGGCTGCATTAGCCGACGCCCTCCGGGTTGCTGCTCACCTCTCTCTGCACATCGCTGAGCCGGGAAAAACGCCGCCACCGGCTGCGCTTCCCTTCACGCTCCCCGATTCGAAGGGTACTGGCACTCCGCCACGCATCCTGTCGTTTGAACCACTGTGGATGGATAGCGGGTTGCAAGAGAGCCTCCAGTCCATTGTGCGCGACGGTAACTTTCACATGCTCAACAGCGAAGTGGAGCGACAACGCCGCGCAGCAATGCGTCAGTTGCCGTAACGAGAGACACGTCATGCGATTCATCTTGCCCAGTTTGGTATTCGCGTTGCTAACCGGCCTTGTATCGGTTTATCGGTACCAAAGCACGACCACCACCCCGCAAACGCAAGAACTGCAGGCGAGCCAAGCAGGCCAAGTGTTTGTCGCCTATGCGAATGCCGTGGCGGCGTTCATGAACAACAACCCGTCATTCACGGGCTCGGTGTCGGCTGCGCAACTTGCCGCTCAGGGCACGCCTTTCGCAGCGTCGTTTCTTGCGATAGCGGGGAATGCCGTCACTGCGTTTGGCTCGTCTGGTCGAACCATAACAGCCTTCGCCTCGCTGCCGACCGGTGCGATGGGCACCATTGTCTCAATGACCTCGGGGGACGCGGCCTACGGTCTGTCCTCGGGCACCTTCTGGACCAGCGCGCTACCAGGTGCAATTGCCCAGCCTCTCGCAACGACTGTCCCCAACGGTAGCGTTGTCTCAGTTATTCAAATCGGCCTGTAACTAGGATTGGACAGATTCCATGAGTGAAGTCCTCGGTCTCCTTTTCGCCGTCGTCCTCGGCTTATTGTTTGTCCCCACCCTGTCTGGGTACACGCAAACCGCAAATGACAACACGCGAGCCGCCACCACCGCTCAGCAACAGAAGAAGCTGATCGACGCCAGCTCTTTCTACGTTCAGCAGTACAGCACGAACATTCAGAGCATCGCGACCGCCACAACGCCGGCCGTCATCACTGTCCCGATGCTGCAGGCCGTGAACCTCCTAGATGCGTCGTTTAGCGCGACGAACCCCTTTGGCCAGACCTGGCAGACGCAGGTGCTGCAACCCAGTGCCGGCAATCTGCAGGCCTTCGTCATGAGCTATGGCGGCACGGCCATGAATGACAAGGTCGCATCAAAGATCGCAAGCTTCGTTGGTGCGCAAGGTGGTTTTATTCCGAAAAATGACTCGGGCATCTACGCACCGGGGACTGCTTATGGCAATTACGTGCCAACGCCTACGGCCAACTATGCGTCGATCTCTGGCGGGCACCTGGCCGCACTGCTGACGTTCAACAACGGACAGTTGACCAGCAACTACCTGTACCGCAATGCGGTACCCGGCCAGCAGCAGCTCAACACGATGAACACCCCGTTGATTTTGGGGGCAGGCGCCATCGGAACGCTCAGCCAGCCTTGCTCACCGGTGGGCGCGTTCGCGCGCGACTCCAACGGTGCCGCCCTGACCTGCCAAGGCACCGGGCCCTCCGGTACTTGGCAAAAGGCGTCGACCAGCCCGAATATGTACCGCTATGTGTTCACTAGCACCACTACGTGGACGGTCCCTGCTGGTGTGAAGAGCGCACTTGTGACGATGGCTGGTGGCGGTGGTTCTGCCCTTGGCTGGCGATTTGGGAGTCAATATGCGACTGGGCACAGCGGTGGATTTGTGTTCTCGGCACCTGTGAATCTTGTCGCGGGCGAAACGTTGAGTGTCATCGTTGGCGCGGGTGGTCTTGGTTTCTCGCCGGTCAATACGGGTGTGCCCGTCACAGCCTATCCCCAATATACCGTTTGGGGGCCGCCTGCCGGTGATGATGGACTTGGCGGGTATCCCGGAGGCCCTAGCAAACTGATTTCGCCAAGCGCGGGCGCTTTGCTTGAGTGTGACGGCGGAAGCGGAGCGTCAGTTTATTCAGCCGATTCCCTCTCGGGCTCAGTATGGATTCCGGGTCCGCAAACAGGGGCATATGCATACGGAAGCGGTGGCATCCCGACGCCTAATCGTGTTGCCACCGGGCCTTACACGCGGCAAAACGGGCCGGGTGCTTGCGGGACTTCCAACTATGGATTGGGCAATTTCGGATCGTCCTTTTACGCAGGATCAACGACTTCTCTCCCGAGCGGCATCACGAACGGGGCACTAACGCCGTTCGGGTACGGCTCAGGTGGTGGGGTCAGTGTCACAGGCTGCTATGTAAGTCCGACGCAGATTGGCGTCTGTGTCAGCAATTTGCCCGGCCGCGATGGCGTTGTGATGATCGACGTTCTCTACTGACGGAGTGACAGCGTCTACTTCTTCGAGGCCTTGTGGAGTTCTTCAAGAGTCATCTTGATGAACTCATCCACTCCCACATCCAAGGCCTCGGCGAGACTAGCGATTGTGTTCAATGTCGGCGAGCGCTCTCCTCTCTCAAGCAACGAAATGTAGTTTCTTGTGAGATTGGATTCGAAGCTCAAGAATTCCTGCGTCCAGCCACGCTTTCTACGCAACCTCTGCAGTGCTTTGCCAAAAGCAATATTAAGTTTTATGGGTTTCATGCCAGGCGCCCGACCGGGGCCTGCATTGTATGTTTTGATTCACATACATACCGCCAACAATAGTTGGCATTTCCTCGTGCTGTGACCTTTTGCAGCAAAAGTTGCGTTCACGATCCGTCCTTTTCTCATGAGCACATCCGGCGCCACCCTTCCTGCCCTCCTGATTGTCGAATCACCGAACAAAACCAAGAAGATTGAGGAGATGTTTCCCGGTCGATTCAAGGCCATGGCTACGTACGGGCACATTTGCGATTTGCCTGCCGACCCTCCCGTGGGCAGCATTGGCATCGACCGCAAATTGATGCAGGGAGAGTACGAACTCACCTCAGATTCCAACCGGCACATCGATGGCAAAAGGGCGGTCGCCAAGCTTCTCAAGTACCTTCGTGAGAACCCAGGTACTGAGGTCTACCTCGGCACTGACGAAGATCGTGAGGGTGAATCAATCGCAGCCTTCGTGATGAAGCATTTGAAGCTCAAGAACCCCAAGCGGATGCGATTCAATGCGATCACGCGGGAGAAGATCGAGAACGCCTTTCAGCGAGCCGACCACATCGACTGGCACGCCGTCTCATCTCGCGAGGCGCGCCGCCTCATTGACCGAATCATCGGCTATGTGGCCTCGCCGGTCCTAAGGGCCAAGATCAGCCAAAGGCGGGTGGCGGCTGGCCGAGTGCAAACTGCCGTCGAAGCGCTCGTAGTAGAACGCGAGCGCAAGATCCGCAATCACCAGGCGCAGACCTACTACACAGTCCATCTCGATCTGGGCGGATGGCGAGTTGAATGGCAGTATCAAGCACCTAGCGCTCCTAGGAATGGGCCGAAGCCCAACAGCGAGTACGACGTTGACGACCCATCCCCGCGCTGCCTGGACGCCGAGCTGGCCAAGGCTGCAAGCAATCAACGCGCCCTCGCCGTTCAATCCTGTGAAGACTCCTTCGAGCTTCGCCTCCCTCCGTCGCCCTTCTATACCTTCAGCATGGTGCAAGCCGCGAACCGCATCTTTGACTGGGACGCTGAGAAGACCATGCAAGTCGCACAAAAGCTCTTCGAAGGCGACGGCTCTGGCCACGGCCACATCACCTACCACCGAACAGACAGTCCGAACATTGATCCAGTCGCCGCAGAAGAAATCCGCTCCCTATTGCGCTCGCAAGGGATGCCCGTGCCGGAGACCCCCAACCGATGGAAGGTGAAAAACAAGAACGCTCAGGAAGGCCATGAAGGCATCCGACCGTCGTACATCGACGTCGAGGAAGCTGGCGCAACCGAAGAACAACGCGCACTCTACAAGCTAATCCGTGAGAGAGCGCTCTACAGCCAATTGGCGCCGGCTCGATACGCGATCAGACGCGTCGTCCTCACAGACGCGAGGAACGTACACGGCTTCGCGGCTACGGCACGGATACTCTTGGAGCCGGGATGGTTGGCAAGCCCTGCAGCGAAATCTCCAGTCCTGCAGGACGATGAGGAAGCAAAGAAGGAGCCTGAAGCAGTGCGTCTGCCCAAACTCGTTCTAGGCGCTACAGTCAATGTCGAGCGCGCCGAGGTGCGCAGTCACCAAACCAAGGCACCGCCGCGCTATACGCTCAACACCCTGACGGCGAAGCTCGAAAAGCTCGGGATCGGCCGGCCCGCGACCCTTGCTACGATTCTCAAAGGGGTACAGACCAAGGGGTCAATCAAGGTTGGCAAGAATCGCGGGCTCGAAGCTACACCATTGGCTGAAGAGTGCTACGACTTCCTCTATCCACGCTTCGGCTTTGCCCACATAGGCTACACAGCGGAACTTGAAGCTGCGTTGGACCAGATCGCGAAGGGTCTCCTCGACGGGCCGCGCCTGGTGCGCCACGTCTGGGATCGCCTCGATGCCGACTGCGCCGCGTTGGCCAACCCAGCAACCGAACTTCAACAGGCCTAGCGGGGAGCGGAAGGAGCACCGCCAATCCCCGCAGCAAGCGCACCGTGGTCGAATCACCACGGTCGCCCAAGTTCATACCGCCCCAACCTCCCCACATTCACGCGGCTTGCGTTGAACAGCGTTTCGAGCTTCTTATCTGATCGGCCCAACTCACCAGATCCTTGTACGACCCGGGAAGGGAGGCTTGAGCGGCCTGGTCAATCCAACACATCGTGGCGTGGGCTTTGTCCATGCCGGCATTCTCAGCGCGCTTCGCTCGCAACATCTGGGTCAGTCTGGCAGCGTGTTCCGACGATGTGGATAGCCGCCAATAGCCCACGGCAAAAATATCCGAAAACGCTTCACGCCAAAGCATTGTCGATCTCTTGCGTCCTGCTGCGATGTACGTCTGCGCGTCCACGACACCGTTCGCTTCGGTAGGCGCAAGCGCAAACGTTGCAGGGGGGCGCCCATTGAATCCCGGCAGATCTCGCCGCGTATCGAGACAGTGCGCAAACTCATGCATCATCACGCCTTGGTTCCAAAGGGGGGCGTCGGTCTTCTGTGAGGGTCCGAACTCGCGTTGCACGCGCGCCGGGTTCATGTTCATCTCACAGTAGCCAGACGCCAGCGACATCGATGCTGGGGACCCACCCGATGGAACACTCAACTCGGTCTCAGCCCAGCCGCCAGACAGCACGTCACCCAGAATCACCTCAACACCGTAGTTCTCCCGCGCGAAGGCCCGTAGCGTCGCAAATCCTTGTGGATCGTCGTACAGACGGATTCGCTCTTGCTGGAATCTGCCTTGCGAAAGCGCGGGCACGACCATGCTTGTCGTCCATGGTATGAAGTACACAGCGAAGAAACCTAGAAAGGCCCCATAAACGCCTACCGACACAATTCTTTCCAATCGACCAAGACGGAAGAACATCGCTCTGTCTAGCCACGGCAGATCCCTCGCTTTCGCCCCTGCCACCACGACTACCAAAGGAAGCAAGATCCAGAATGGTGAGGAGCCCCACGTCAAGACTACGTTGCTCATGGTGGCAACCGAGATCATCAGCGCCCAAAGCAACGGCATAGCAATGTGGGCAATTGGAACTCCTTTCTCCGGGCATTCGTCCACCGCATGCTGCACCAACGCAACGGCTTCTTGGCGGCCCGCTTTGCCCGCGATCCCCTGCAGATAAGAGGTAAGCTTCAGTTTCCACTCAAGCTTACCTTGCAGCGCCGATTGCTTGAGATCCCTCAGCCATGCCGAATCGACTGCTGTTGTCGGGAGAACAGTCAGCACAAGATCGAACACGGATTCGATCCGTGCTTCGTAGCGCCTTCGGTCTCTGGAAAGCTCTTGGCCAACTATGCGCAGGAAGCGCTTGATGTCATTAAACACTTGTCCCCTCTTCCTAAATGCAACACCCCATGCCTTCTCTGTGAACCGCCCAAAGTAAAAGGCCGCGAGCGACCATCGTTCGCGGCCTGCATGCCAATTATGCTGATTCGATTCCGTGTGGCAAGCCTCATCCAAATCCGAGCATCGCTCTACCTATCGTCAACGTAAGCGGACTCACAGAGGCTTCATGCATCAACCTCCGCGCGCCACTTCAAATAGTCCTCTACTCGATAGAATCCTGCAGCCGCAGCGTTGCGCTCAAGTGCCCAGTCGGTTTCCCCCGGCCGCACCATGACTTGAAGCTCAGGCGAAACCGCCGGCACGGCGTACTCAGCCGTCTCGCCGCAATCATCCTCGCCATCCGCCCAGTCCGTGGGGTCAAGCCATTGCTCCCACGGCTTGTCGGCCCACATCGCCCGCAGTTCGGCTTCGCTCATCTCGCCATGCATGAGGATGTATTCCGCCGCATCGAAGCTGATTGCGTCCGGGTCAATTTCGAGCATCGCGGCGAAGCGCTGTTTGGCCTCTTCAACGATTCGGGCAGCCTCCGCTTCACTAGCTTCAATCGCTGCCGAGATAGCGTCGTCCTCTGCTCGCCGACGCTCGGCTTCCGTACGCAGTTCGGACTCCAGACGTTGTTGCTCGGTGTGGGCTCGGTCGATTACCTCAGACCAGTTTGGCGGAGGAGGACAAGCGCCGGCTTGGACGAGGCGGGCATTCTGATAGTCGATGAACGCTATGCTTTCGGCGATGGCCGGTTCCATGACCACCGGATGATCGCTCGCGCTATCAATCGCAGGCGGTAACCCCTTCTTCGCACGTCCGCTGCCGGCGCGATCCACAAGATACCGTTCACGCCATGCTTCGCCGCGAGCACGCTTACCTTCGCATTCCATGCTCGTTGTGTACCGCATCAACCACAGATGCATGTACCACTGGCGGTCCTCGGCATGTCGAATCGAGATGTCGTGAAACCGTTGATAGAACGCTTCATCGTGCCCACAGTCGAGGCTGTCGCCCTGGTGCGCGACCTCGTGCTCGACAAGACTGAAAATGTAGCTGGCTGTCTTGAGAGGATTTGACCTCAGGCGCTTGACCACATCATCGTTGATGGCGATGTACGACTCACCGTCGGTCCAGGCCTCCGCCGTATTCGATTGGCCTAGCAGAACCTGAAGTGACTTTCCGCCTCTCACGCCGGGCCCGCGACGGTACCGCTCCCCACCTGTACAAACCGCTGCGTAATAGTGAAGGACCGTGCGCAGAGCCGTCCAGGCCCGTCGCGTCTCCTTGTCGAGCGCATCGCGTTCCGGCACGAGCGACGTGCGTTCGATGAAAGCATCGCGCAGTGTCGAGAACGCAATCAACTCGGGTACCTTCAGATACTCAAGCCCCCAGAATCGCGTGCCGTTGTTCTGAACATCCTCACGAAGGTTCGTATGGATGCGGTCGATGCAGTCGACGAGATCATGGGCGTTGTAGCAACCGAAGCGCGCAAGCGTCGCCGGGTGGACGACCACAGCAATACCTTGTCGCGCGATAGCCTCGCCCTTGGGGACATCGAAACCGTCCTCAACAACGGCAAACCTGTTGCTCTGTCGCCTGTTATGGCTATATTGGCACTTCCTCAGAAACGCTTGCAGCGTGACATGCTGTTTGCCCGGAAGCAAGGTGATGACTTCGTCCTTCTCATAGATCTTGACGATTCTCGGGTCACCGGAAAGCAGTGCCCTCGCCGAGTTCTCGCGGCTGGCCTCCGTCTTGCGGTGCTCTCCTAGACGAGATCGGATGTCATCCGCCAGGGCCGAAAACTGTTTCGCAATCGCTCTCCAGACGGGACACGTCTTGCGCAGGATCTCGGTACGCGAGACGTTCAATGCAATCGCCTTCTTTGAGACGATGAGTCCGCCTGCACCCCACACATGTCCGGGGTCGTGCCGAACCAGAACGCCTTGGTTGTAGATGGAAACGGCCCCATCTTCCTTAGCGCGATACCACGCAAATTCGTCTTCAGCATCCCACTTTTCAGTGCGCGGGTCGCGCGTGATGATCCGCCCATTCAACTCGACGCTGATGGGCGTGTAGCGCACGAGATCTCGGATCTCCTGAATCGCCGACATCAACTCGGTGTCGCTGAGTGGTTCGTACCAGCGTCCGGAAATTGCGCACCCGGGGACAGCCTTGTCCACGCCATCCAGATCGTAGCTGTAGCCCATCGCCCGGGTGTCAACTGTCATCTTCCAGGCGTTGGACTCCCAAACAGTGCTGGCGTGCGCCATGATTTGGCCACGTCCGAGCCGGAAACGACCGTAGGTTGCATCGCCTTCCTGGTGCGGCGTTCCGAAGCGACCAAAGTACCGGATGACATCCTCACGGCTGGAGAAGCCCTTGCCGTCATCGCTGCACTCGAATCCATCCTTCGTCATGGAAAGGCGTACTGCCTTTGCCTCTGCATCGACCGAGTTCATCAACAGCTCAATAATGGCCTTACCAATCGAGCCAGCCTGGCTGTAGATGATGTGATGAATGATCTGCGGATCAAGTTCAAATGGAAGCTGCATCGTTCCTGCTTCTAACGTACGTGAGGTGAGGGCTTTAGCCGCAGAGCGGCGTCGGAAGGACGGGCTGACGCAGCGCTACCCCTTGGCAAGCGACGCCGTGAATGCCTTTCGGCTGCGCTTGAAGCTCCCCGTCACCCACGCTACGCCAAAGCAATATAGAACCGTGTATAGATATAGCGAGGACATCGATTCGCCAGCTTCTTGCGCCAGCTCCTCAATCGAGCGCTGCTCGTAGCCAAAGTTCTTGCAAACAACGGGGGGCGGCGGCGGCGAACTCCCTTCGATGCGTAGTGGTATGTCCTTGCACGTCCGCACAGTCAGAAAACCTTCCGGCGCTGCCGGAAGCTGGGACTCGGATGCGAGGAGTTTGTAAGCGTCGCGGGGAATGGTTGCAAACGAAAATCCACTTGCAAGCACCAACACCGCGCAAAACGTGACACTGGGCCAGACGAATAGCACTCTAAGGGCCCAATGCCCCCAGAACGGAAACTGTTTGCCGAACGGTGTCGCGAGAACCCGCTGCAGCAGCTCACGTATTTTCATTGAACTCCCCTTTCGTGATAATTGAGTTGACTATCGCATTCTGCTACGCGAACGGTCGTTAGAGACCAAGTCCCACTTGCTTTCCAAGTGCGAGACTCATTGCCCTCAGTTGCGCGATCTGGACACTCATATCATTCAGCAGATCAAGCATCTCCTGCGGATCTGCGAACCCCATCTCATTCAGACTCAAGCCCACTTCCATGTCCTCTTGCATCGCCTTGAGCTTGGCGGTCATATTCAAAAGCTGGCGCTCGATCCACTGAAGACGCGCCCTGACTGCAGGATCAACCTTGGCTCCGTCTGAAAGCGGCTCGGGCAGGCCATCCAAGACCTTCTCGGCCGCTCCCAGGCAAGCATCTAGTTCGCCCTGCAGATCGATTTCCATGGAGCCGTTAGGTCGGCAGCGGGATGCCTGCCTTCTTGAGTTGCTCCATCAGACCGACCATGGTTGACTTGACCATTTCGACCGCAGTGAGACGCTCTGCCTCGCGCTCGGTGGATTCACGGCGCTCCACCTCGCGCTGCAGCGCTTGTGCCTGCGTGCGGGCCCGTGTGCTAATCGAATAGCGCTCGGCCACGCCCCTGAGCAGCCTCACGATCATCGCTATGAATTGGCCATCTGTAGCGTCCAAATGGATGACATACAGTTTCGGATCCACCGCCTCGACCATCGACCGCACACTGAATGCGCGCACTGCGATCTCCGACTCGGCGGCCGTGCCATCTGCCGACCGAACATCGAGGAATGATTCGCCTTCTTGGCAGAGCAGCAGCCCCGAGAACCGATCTAGCACCAGGTTCACGAAACGCTCGTGAGCCTCGGGCTTGAATGGCGCGGCTTGGCTGATCGCTCCACAAGACTCAGCACCGTCCGCCTGCAGCAATCCGACAAGCATGTCTCGAAGTTGGGCACGGCCCTGCCGCCGCGCCAGTTGGAGCAGCGCACTGGCAAACCAGACGCGCTCTACGGCGCATTGCGGCGCCAACTCGGTTGCCACGACCTCCGCAAACCAAGGGGCATTCAGGTCGATTTCGCCGACGAGATCCCACCGCTCTGACTGGTGGATCAACCCAGGCCAGAGATGCACAACTTCAGTCGCGTCGAGTTGGCCAGCGCACTGGCTGACTTCTTCCAACGACACCGGTGCCTCAGGCAGGTCGAAGCAAAGAGCGGATCTACCGACACGAATGAGGTTTAGTGGCGCCGAACTCTTGCCCGAGCGCGGCACGAACGTCGGCACGCGTTCTACCGGAGTATCGATTCGCGCGTCTGGCACTGGCACCGATTCGGTCTGCGCGATCCGGACTGGATGGGATGTGGGTGCACCCGCTGGCTGCTCGACCGGCCCTGGCTCTTCAACCGTAACGGGTTGCGCATTCGGCTGCGCCGTGGCGTCGACAGTTGCGTCGATGGGGAGGCCTGCGCTGGCATAGACCTCCTCGCCACCGCTCTGCGAGGGGTGGGCGGCTGCCGATTGAAGCGTTGACGCGCCGAGGACCGGAACCACGGGCCCCGAGTCATCGTCATCAAGGAACACCTGCCCGTGGGGCCGAATTGCATGAGCCGGCTCCAACACTGATTGACCCGGACTTGCGTCGCTGATGCCGAAGTCAAATACGTCATCTAGGTGCACCGGAGCCGAGATAGGTTCGGCCTCCATCGACATTTGCGATTGCTGGGGGGCACTGGTATCCGCTGCGACCACGGGATGGGATGTGTGGTCGGTTGCCATCGACTCCAGTACCCCGAGCGCCACTGTATTGAAGTCCTGCACTTCCTGATGCCCAACAGCGACTCCCTGCAGAAGAGATTTGCCGCGCTCGATCAGGGCAGTTTCCTCTGGAACCCGTCCTGTATCTGCCACAGCCTTTGCTGCCTTAACGTCGAATTCCATATGGCCCGGAATTGCCTTGCCCATGTCTTCGAGCAGCGCGCCCAACGTCTCCACAGGGTGAAACACCTCGGCTTCATTCCAGCCCAAGCCGTGGAGCACCAGGAAGAGATCCGACAAGGCAGCCGACAGATTGCCATCGCCGAATTGAATGGCAACGACATCGCCATCGTGCAGCAGGAGTACCCCCGTGTCGATGTGCCGGAAGGTTTGATCGTTGCCCGGTGTGCTTGCGTCATCGAATCCGTACGTCTGGTAGGCCCGCAATGTCGCTGACGGCTCCCACTGACCGATTTCATGGTTACAGCAGAGGACCGCCTCAAAGGAGGCGAAGTCCTGGATCCAGGGGTGGTTTTGATTTGACATGAGAGCCCTCTAGCGAACGGGTTCGGGATGAGTTCAGAAAGTATTGCTAGGCTCAGTGCCACCACCGAGCCAACGCCAGCGCGCTTCCCATAACGAGCAACATGGAAGCTGCCCCGCTGGCGTACCAAGACAGTCGCTGACGCCAGATGGCAGAGACGCCCTTCTGTTGGCTCAGCAACAGCGCCGACAAATCTGTGATCAGTTCCTTCGCCGAGAGCACCGCCTGCTCTCGCAGATTGGTCCGATGCAGCTCAATGGTTTCAACAACTTTTTGCTGCAAAAGATCCGGAGCGGTTTCGATGATCATCTGGCTGCGAGCCATCATGGCCAGCACCACATTGAGGGGATCATCGTCATCCAGGTCGAATTGCCGCTGGAACTCTTGCACCATGGCCGCCTCTTCAGCAGTCAATGGTTGCTTCTTCAAGGCCTCAAGGGCGCTGATGAGACTCAGACTCATGAAAAGTCCTCCCCGCTGAGCGGCGGTCGATAGCCGATGCGGCCGTACAGCGCCTCGCAACACTTTGCGCAGCACTGCGACCGTTCACCTGGCACGTCCATCTCCCGGACGCTTTGAAAAGCCCTCCCCTCACCGCACACGGAGGTCGTCCCCGGCCGGATGCTGATATAGGCGTGAAAGATTGGCTGGTCCGTATGCCGGATCCAGTGATGCGATGCGATGCGAGCAAAGCTCTCTGCTGCCATCACCATTTGCCGAACTCCAAATTCGGCATTTCCGTGTTATCCACCATGTCCCACACCAGTTCGTTGACCTGGCGTTGCCATGCGTGCAGACGAGCGCGGGACAGAGTCGGAATTGCGTATGTGCCGGTCCCCTTCTTCTTGAGTTTCATCGCCTCAGAAGGGAAGGTTTGAAGGTCAAAGAGCATCCGAACCTCCTCGCCCCTTAGTGCAGGGAGATCCAAGACCACTTTGAAACCATCGAGGTATTGTTGATTGAAGGCCGTGAATCGGCGCTCCGGGCCGAAGTGGAGATTGCGCACCGGATAGAGGAACTGAAAGCTCTCTGCCAGTTGCGGCAGCATCTCCAGCCCGTCTGGACGGTCCGACATCAGATAGACGAACCGGAAGTTGATGTTGCTCGCCTCCGTGTGGCTCAGCGTGACATCGAACCACTTCTTCAGAACAGCATCGGCACCATCCGGCGTGTTGACGATCAAATGCGGGCTGCCTGCAAGTAGTTGCTGGAGTTGCGTCTCATAAATGAGGTCCAGATTGCAGAGATGCGATTCCGGGCGGAGTGCCCGGAAGTCGCCCAGGCGCGCTGGACACTTTCGCCGGAAAGTCGCGAACACGTCCCCAGTACGCCCGTCGCCGTCAAACACAGCAAACGGTTCGCCGCGCATTTCGAGCGCGGACGCGAATGCCAGGCAAAAGACGGACTTGCCTACGCCGCCCTTGTTGCCCGACACCATCCAGACCGTTTTGCTAGACATTGCGAGGAGCCTTACCCGGCGTTTGCGACGGCGGGAGCGACGGCAGGACCAATGGCAGGTTCGAACGCCTTCTGGCAGTCAGCCAACCATTGCTGAAGCTTCCAGCGCTCGCTGTGCTCCAGCGCCACCGATTCACCCACTACCGCGTCCACAGCATCCGAGAACGGCATGATCTTGCGCGGGTCCAGCACCTTCGCCACCACGCGGATATGGAGGCCCGGGAAGAAGATCGTGAGACCCTGCTTCTTCTCGATCTGGGCTTTCAAAGGGCTCTCGTGCCAAAGCACAAAGGGGCCGTGCGGGGACTTATCGCCGCCTGCATAGTGCAGATTGCACACGACGCGTACGCGCGAGAAGAACGCACCGTACGCCGTGTAGGCCTCGTTGAGCAAGTTGACCGAATCATGTTGGACGTTCATGACCCACCACAACTCCATCTCCACGGGCATGTCCTGCGCCTTGAGGAATTTGGCGAACGATTCCATGTCGGAGCGCATGTATTCGCCAATGCCAGCCGGCGTGTTCATGATGATGGTGTGCCCCGGATACTTCATCACGAAGTCCATCACATCCATCCAGCCGTTCTCACTGCGTACGTTCGTATGGGCCACGGGCAGGTTGTTGCCGAACATACGCGCCACGTCCGGGTTCCGCGTATCCGCTTCTACGATGGCCACCTTCGCGCCGGAACACATCAGTTGGTCAGCGAGCGCCTGGGCGACCATCGACTTGCCCACCCCTCCTTTATCTCCATGTACAACAATAAATTTCGAAACGGGCTGCGAAGTCTCTACTGGGGCCTTTGCCATCGGACTCTCCGAAAGTGTGAAGGATGAACAGCGATCAATGGACCGCTGCTGTGCAAAGCAGCGGTATCTAAGCGGAATCTACCGTAGGTTTGCGTAATAGTACATTATTAAATGACCAACAAGCAAACGCGCCCATTCTGGGCGCGTATCTTTTGCTGCAAAAGTCACCTTTGCCTACTCTGCCGTCGCCGGACTCTCCAAGGCCAGCTCGATCAACTCATCCGGTTTCGGCTTGTTCCACTCGGCGCCTAGCCAGGTCTCCCCAAGGAAGGCTGCGAAGAGGTCACGAATCGATCTGTGGTTCCAGCCGGAAGTTTCGAAGCGCTTGAGAAGCGGCTGGATCGCCGGGTATTCGCGAAAGCCGCTCAGCAATTCTTCTTGTTCGACGTCCGGCAGTTCTTGGAACAGGGAGCGCAGCTCGTCCTTCTTCTGCCGCAACCATTCCTCCAACAATGCCGCCTTCCTTCGCTCCATGTCCTTGCCAGGACGCGCTTTTGGACTGGCTTCGGCCGCAGCAACCTGTGCGGCTGCTTTCGGCTTCATGATCGAGCGAAGGTAAGACCCTGGCTTCTCGACAGCGCCTACGATCTGTGAAGGCATCGCCAACCGCTTCTCAAGATCCTCCAACCCCTTTTTCAGCGCCTCTACGCCGTGGTCTCGGTACAGGCCTTCGGCCTCGTCTTGAGCCACGCCGAGCTTCAGCGCTTGTTCGATCAGCTTCAGGTCGGCCGGCTCCATCTTGTCGAGCGGCTTGCTGGCGGGCGCCTGCGGCTTCTTGGCGAGCCCTTTCAATAGGACCTCAAACTGGATGTCGGACACGGTCTTATTGTCACGCTCCTTAAACTCCGGAAGCAGACTGACCTTCAACTCCGTATTGGCGTTGATCTCGGCGATGGCAGGCAGCAGAACATCCCGCTTGAAGTAGCGATACTCCCCTTTCTGCTCGTCATAGACTTGGCCGCAAAGCACAGGACGCCACCAGCGCCAATGCTGGCGTGCCGTTTTCCGACCAGGATTGTCGACATAGCGTGCGCAGATTTCGTACAACGCCTTCGCCGGATGGGAGCGCAACTGCGTGATGGACTTCAACATCAAACCGGCGTAGCGGTCCGGATTCAACAATTGCGCCTTGATCTGTGTGTCGTAACGCCACCTCACCTCCACTGCCTTGGTGCGCTTGTCCTTCCTGATCGACGCGCCGCTCAGCAAAACACAGGCGTCCCACACCTCAATCTCGCCGCTGGTCGGGCTCTGCCACTCGACAAGGGTCTTCATGAGGTTCTTCAGAGCCTTCTTGATGTGCTCCGTGTTGTTGCTATCGAAATCGCAGTCCTTCACGATCTCGTGCATACGTGCCGAATACTCTTCCCGGTCTCCCATGCCTTGCGCGCGATACAAGAGCACGTTGTATAGGGTCCGGTCGAAGGCAGATATCTTCCCCCCGTCTTTGGTCGGCATAAGAGCGATGGCGTTCACATGCTTCCGCATGCGGTCGTCACGAGCCTCTGGGGCGTCTACGGGATAGAGTTCGATTTGTTTCATGCGCACGTGGCAGCAACATGTGTGAGTCGGATTTAACCACATACCTCACGCATATTGCTAGCGTCGCCGTCACATCGACCCCCATTGGGGCTCACGCATCCGTGAACGGCGATGCGTGGAGGCGACAGTTGCCCATCCTTGACTCACGCATCGCGGTGCCTCAAGGGACGCTATACCGCAATGTGTGAGCCATTATGGGAGTCATTTGTGGCCCCAGAATAGCTCCCAGATTCACTCACAGAAGCTCCCACGTTCCCTCACGTAGGTTCCCAATTCCACTCACACAGACACCCATAGAAGCTCACACTCGCTCCCATATTCGCTCACGCATTTGAGCATAAGCCATTGATTCAAAGCGATTTTCTGCACCGCAAAGGGTTTAAAGGTGTTGAAGGCTTGTAAACTTTTTTAAACCCCTCGGCAGGGGCTAGGTGAGATATCTAGGCAAAGAATCACCCCGGAAGCATCACTCACGAAGGATCGCGGTTGAATTTTCAGAAGCTTTTGCGCAGGTCTTGAAGTTTTCTGCTGAAGTGTAGGAAAATGTCATCACCTCAACCAACGCCACAAACACGCGATGGCTATCCTTGAAGACATCCTCCTGCAGCCCGAATCCTTGGCCAACATCATGGAACAGGCTGATCGTGCGGAGTTCATGATGGAGGCTGTCCGAGGCAAGCTGCTTGCACCGGACAGCAGGAAAGAGTCCCCCCGCTTCAACGCTACGCAACTCGCCGCCTTGTGCAATGTGGATCGCAACGCGATAGCGTACCGGCTGACGAAGGATGACCACCTTCCGAAGGGACGGATCAATGAGAGCGGGAATCGGCGCGAATTCGATCTATCCGAGGTCCATGCCTGGGTGCGCGAATACCGAGCTGATTACCTGAAACCGGCCGGTCGTGATGCTGTCTGCATTGCCATGACCAACTTTAAGGGGGGTGTCGGCAAGACCACAAGCACAATGACGCTGGGCCAAGGCCTGACGCTGAAAGGACACAGAGTCCTTGTGGTGGATTGCGATCCACAAGGGTCTCTAACGACTCTCTTCGGCATTCTGCCAGCTACAGAAGTGAATGAGGAGGACACCATTCTGCCGGTCTGCATGGGGACTGAGCAGAGCATCAGCAGCGCGATCCGCGAATCGTACTGGCACGGCATTGATGTGGTCGCAGCCGCCCCGCTACTTTTCGCCGCTGAATTCGCGCTCCCCGCCAGGCAGATGCGAGACCCGACTTTCCGGTTCTGGGACGTATTGAATATGGCGCTGGATGAAGTACGCCAAGACTACGACGTGATCCTGATTGACACCCCTCCGGCCCTGTCCTACGTCACGATCAACGCGATCATGGCGTCCGACGGCATCCTGATGCCGCTGCCGCCCAATGCGCTCGCTGTCGCTTCGGCTGCGCAGTTCTGGCGACTTTTCTCCGACTTGGCCGCCCAACTTGTCGAGCAGCGAGGGGTCTCCAAGGAGTTTGACTTTGTTCGCGTCCTCATGACCCAAGTGAAGGTGCGGGGCAAGATTGAGGACGACGATACCATCACGGCGGTCAAGGATTGGATCTACAAAACCTACGAAGGCAAGGTGCTATCCGTCGAGATTCCCGAGACCAAAGCAACGGAGACAAGCGCAGCCAACTTCGGCACCGTCTACGATGAATCGCCCAAGCTCAAGGGAATGATCGACCCTCGAACGTACAAGCGAGCACTCAGCGCCTACGACCAAGTGACCGAGCAAATGGAGGCGTTGATCCGTGCAGCTTGGCAGCGTCAACGCACAGCCTGACGAAACGGGTCTAGGGGTTGTGATTGACGGTCAATCACCCGCCTGTCGTGTAGCGCTGCCGCGCTACCGAATTGGAATTCCCCTTGGGGTGATTGACCGTCAATCACCCCAAGGACCTGAATGTGCCTGGAGGCGAAAGACATGAGCAAGAAAAAGCTTGGCGACTTGGTCGGCCAGATTGACATGGCCGCGTATCAAAGACGCGATGCTGGTGAAGCCACCGCTACGGCCCGCCCGCACACCGGCGTGGGCATGGTGATGGGGGCCATTGCGGGCACGAGTGACCTGGAGCGCAAGCTTACGGAAGCCCAAGATGGCCTCGACCAGGCCAACCAGCGCTTGGCCGAGTACGCAGGTGCCGAGCTGGTGCGTAGGCTCGACCCGGCGACGATTCGCAGGAGCCGTTTTGCAAACCGTGACGAACTGAACTTCGCCGGCCCGGATTGGGAGGCGTTCAAGGCAGAGCTAGCGAGCGCGGGAGGCAATGTCGAACCCATCAAGGTGCGCAGGGTGATTGACCGTCAATCACCTGCTGGGGGGGCGTTGGTCCCCGAGTTCGAAATTGTGTTTGGCCACCGTCGCCATCAAGGCTGCGCGGAGCTTGGCCTTCTCGTGAATGCCATCGTTGCTGAAACGATGGAGGACCGAGTCCTATTCGCTGAAATGGATCGCGAGAATCGCCAGCGGGAAAGCCTCAGTGCTTGGGAGCAGGGCCGCATGTACAACCAAGCGCTCAAGGAAGGGCTCTACCCGAGCATCCGCCAACTCGCCTCGGAACTCGGCGTCAATTTCTCTGACGCCGCACGTTGCTGCAAACTCGCACAATTACCTGAGGCAGTTGTGCAGGCTTTCCCTTCGCCCATGGTGATTCAAGTCCGATGGGCAAAGCCACTAGCCGACGCACTGCAGGCCGATCCGGATGGAATGCTCGAACGCGCCCGCGCACTCCACGCCGAACGCATAACGCTTTCGCCGGCCGACGTCATGGAGCGCTTGTTGAATCAGTCGTCAAAGAACCCCAAGCCCTCAATCCCCATCCAGGCGCGTGGAAAGACGGCCGCAGCGCTGAAGGTCGGGCCAAAGGGCAGGGCGGTAGTCGAATTTGAGGCCGGTGCTCTTGACCCAGCCCGACACGACGCCTTGGTGAAACTCATTGCCGATTTCTTGGATGCGTCGTAGAACGGGGCTAAACCTTTTGCTGCAAAAGATCTGGGACGCAATCGCAAAAGTGAATACGTGAGAGGAAATGGGAGTCGCGACGCCTTCGGCGCGTAACACGGTCACTCCATCCAATCTGCGGCTCTCGCATGGACTTTTAAGAACTACAAGGCCCTTTAAGACCTTTGCAATGGGCCAACCTCAAACACCGCAAAGGGTTGCGGGTCGATAAGTGAGCTTCCTTGGGAATCAGTGTGAGCCCCAGTGGGACCCATCGTGAGTGGGTCTGGGAGAACCCGTGAGATTCCTGGCGCCATACGTGAGTGAGTATGGGAGGCGCGCAAGCGCGGCCATGACTCCCAAATTGGCTCACGTATCCGCCGTGCTCGGCGTATCGAAGGCTTTACCGAGTTCTGCGGTCCGGCGCTGGATCGGAGCACGACCATAGATGTTCATGGTGGTCTGTATGCTCGCGTGCCCGAGCTGCTCCTGAATGACATCCAGCGGAACGTTTCGGGCCACAGCTCGCGTACCGAATGTATGCCGAAGCCAATGTGTGGAAGCGCCGGCCAGCTTGCGTCTCTCATGCTCAGGCAGAGCGGACCGGGCCACAGCCTTCTTTAGCCACCCTTTGACGTGCTCATGCAGCGCCTGGTATCCAACGGGCTGGGACGAGTCACCGAGGCTCGCAAGCAAGGGGTAATCGCCAGACGCCGTTTCGATGCCGCCCAGCCCCCGCTCACGCAGATACGCCTGCAGCGCGTCCAACGCTTGCCCCGGCACTGCAGCGACGCGGTTCTTGGCGCCCTTCCCGTGGACGTGCAGCACCCAGCCTTCCGGTTCCAAGCTGAAGTCCTTCAGGCGAGCAGAGATCAGTTCCTGCGAACGAAGTCCAACCGCTTCCACAAAGCCCAGGATGAAGAGGATTCTGGTGCGTGACGGGGAATCAGGCTGCGCGTGGATGACCCGCAGGATCTCGGCCATGGCACCCTCGCCAATGGCCTTGGTGTCTAGCTTGCGCGCTGCTGGATCGTCACCGAGTTTCCTATTGACCAACACCCACGGGTTGCTTGGGATGTACTGCGCGGCCAGCAACCACGTGAAAAGCGTGCCCAGCACGTTGAGCGCGTACTGGCGGCTTTGATGGCTCAACGGCCCGCGAAAAGGTGCCCAACCNTCAGCACCCGGCTTGGCCCGCGCCTTCGACCGCCAACGCAGCGGGATGTCCGCCAGAAATGCAGCGTATTGGGCGCAGTCGCTGGCCGTCATCTCGCCGAACCCCTTCCCACCGCACTCTTCAAGGAGCCAGAGCAGCAGTCGCCTCGCTTCACGACGGTAGCCCAGCGCCGTCTGCTTCGAGCCCGCCTTTGCTGCTATCCATTCTTCGACTGCATCGGCATCGCTGCGTGCTGCCAAGAGGCTATAGGCGGGCTCGTATGTGAGCTGCGATGGGAGTCGTTGCGCCGCCTCGACCACGCCCGGCAAGCCGGTCTGCGGCAATGCAGCGGCGTCGCTGTGCAGCGGCACGACGAAATGTCGCTGCAGCGGATACGTGTCGCCCAGTAAGTCTCGCAAGAACGCTGCAATGCGTTCGGCCTTGTTGACGCCGACACCGGGCATGGCGCCGAACCAGCGTCCCCCGAGCGCAATGCGGTCGGCCAGGTCCAGAAGACTGACCATGCCCGCGTCCACGAGTCGCTGGGCCGTGACTGGATCAAACCAGGTGGCCACGGGGTCGACAGGGGAGGGTGGCACTACTGACTGCTTTTCCAGTTTCTCCAGCAGCTCAAGCTGCGCGCTGCGCGACCTCTCGCGCCGCTTCGCCCGCGCCGACCCGGCTGCCTCGGCTTGTTCGGGATAGGCCTCCAGGTAGAACCGCCCGACGTCCTCCTCGCTCCAGTCTTCCAACCCTCGGGAGGCAATGAACTCAGCGAGAGACGGACCCTCCTGCGTTTCCTCGTCCACGCGGATCACGAGGCCAATCAAGCGCCACGCCGGCTCATGCTGACGGCGAGCCAGAGCCCGCACCGATTCGACCGTCAACCGGTGTACGCCCGCCGCCTGGTGGCCATGGTGGATGCCCAAATAGCGGAGTGCCGCCGCCTGGAACGGCACACCCATCGCCACTGCCTTCAGGTGGGCGAAGTGGTGTTTGCCAAGGCGCTCGATGGTCGAAAGGGGCTTGCGCATCGCTGTGCTTTCTAAGTCATTGATCGGATGGGCTTTTTGGTAGCGCAAAAAGACAAGCGCAATTTTGCCCGCAAAAAAGTGCCCTTAGATAATAGCAGTTATCTTAGGCTAATAGATCCTTCAAGGCACCTTGACAATACGCACATGTGCGTATAATATGACCCCATTGCAGCACAACGAACAAACAAGGGGATCAAAGATGGATGCGCGGATCGGGGTTCTGAGTAGCGGCAAGTTCTACGCCTTCGCCAACGGCTACCACGCAGAACCCGTGATTGGCTCCTTGGAGGAGGTTGAGGTGGCGCTGTGCCTGCGCGCTGTGCCCGTGGCTCCTGCTGCGCCGACGCCAGTGAAGCCGGCGCTGGTCTTCAAACGGTTCAACGTATTGCTGACTTTCCAGTACCCGGCATGGGACGAAGTGGACGGCATTCCCTACGACGACATTCCCGCCACCAGCAAGCGCGATGCCATCAAGTCCGCGCGCCGGAATGCCGAGCGCGACGGCCATGCCATCAGCGGCCGGGGCCGGTACTACTTCACCGCGACCGAAGCCTAATCACACGCCCTCATTTCACCGTAGCGCAAGAGCCCAACATGCAAGCCATCGAGTCGATCACCACGGCACAAATGCCGATCCGCCGCACCACCACGCAGCGCGTCATCTACTGCGGTCGCACCGCCACTTGCTGCGAGTACCTGCTGCAATCGGGCTCCACCGGCTTGCGCGTCGTATCGCGCCACTTCGATGGCGACACCACTACTGAGGTCCGGCTGATCTATGGCGATGGCCGCACGGCGAAGTTTCGCGAGTACCTGTCCGCAAACGTCGCGCCTGAGTTGGTAGATGCCACCGTAGCCGATTTCGCTGCCAAGGCCGCCGAGCAGCACGCGATTAAGAAGCACGGATTCCACTAAAAAAAGCGCCTGAGGGAGGGAAAAAGGATGTACGCCAATGAAATCGCCACGGGCCGGAACTGGTACACCGCCGACCGAGCCAAGCTGGTGACGTTCAATGACTGCGCCCGCGCGGAGCTGCACTGGAATGACGGCGGCTATGCCTACTCCCTGTTCGACACGGAAGCAGAGGCACGCCAATACCTGCGTGAGCACGGCTTCAACGCCTAACCACAATCCGACGTCCGCCATGGGGCGGGGCATCAGTAACGCAACACGCAAGGGAATGAAAGATGCTGATTCGTTCGAAAAATCCACTGGCTTCGTTCAACCGTCGCTCGCGAGAAGAAAAGGACTTCGCAATTGCAGACGGTTGTCAGATCACCCGCGAATGGAATGTCGATGGCTACGAATGCTGGCACGCTGTAAAGCCGCAAGCTGTACTGAAATCGAGCCTGCCAGGAAACCGCGCCGAAGCTGGCGCTTGCGTCAACGACGCACCGCGCATCTGGTACACGTACCCCGGATGCGGCCACATCTTCGAAACGGTGATCGTCTCCAGGACTGCCTGACCGACCTCATCACCACAGGGGAGGAAACATGAAGACCATCGAACGCCTGTTACGCCGCATCGCCTACGTTGGCACAAGCTGGATCGTAGACGGCCCGACGCCTCCGGGCTTCACTGGCTGGCGTGCCCGCGTGCTGCACGCGGGCATCGCCTTCGGCTGGATGTCGCGCGGCGGCCGGTATGACGACCGTACGCTGTACCGGCGCACCATCGGAAACGCCAGCGCCCGCGCGCACTTCCGTTTCGCCTTCACCGGCAAGTTTCGCCGCGCCGCCTAACAACAACAACGCAATACGAAGGGGATTAAAGATGGCACACCAAAGCATGAGCGCCCGCGCAGTGCAGTCGCGTATCGACAAGGCCGCACAAGCATACGCCGCGCTGATCCGTGACGATCACTGGACGCTGCAACACGCCCATGACGTGTTGATTCACGCGGACCGCGACGGGCTGGATCTGTTCTCGATTGCTGGCCTCGCCAAAGCTATCGCCTGCTATCAGTGCAGCGAGGAGTGAGGAAGATGTCCGTCGCATTGCACCGAGTACAAGACCTCAGCGCCGCTAGCGCCGCGCTCTACGCGAAGGAAGAGTTGCGGCACGCCGTATCAACCTACTGCGAATGGCGGGATCGGCAAATTGATGCCGTCGAGGACGAAGACACGCATCTCGCAGCCTCCATCGGTCGCAATATGAAAGCGCTTCGCGAGCGATTCGATGCTTCCCAATGGGAGCGCGAGATGGCACGCCAGGACGACTCCTAGACTAACGCTGTTGCCGCAATGCAGTTTCCCCTCTTGTATATACGCACCTGTGCGTATATACTTGGTGCCAGTAGTTTCAGTTGAGGGAAGAAAAATGACGCGCACCCAAGCACTCGCAGGCGGCGAAATCGGGATCAACGGACACCACTACAAAGGCGGTCAGTTCTTGCCTTCGACGCAGGCCGAACCCGGCCGCTGGAAAGTCGGTGGCAAGTGGGTGATGACCGGCAGGAGGCTGGTTGCTCCCGGCGAGTTTGCCCTGCAGCCGACACCTTTCTCCGTGGCTCTGTTTCAACTAGCCGGCGTTGGCTACGCAACCACGTTGGATGAGCGTGGCCGGCTGGTCCTGAACCCCGGCGCTAATGGTGATGGCGTGCGCGATTACGACGGCAACCAGATCACCCGAGACACCGAGGTGCGTCCCGGCATCAAGGGGATTCTTGGCAAGGATGCAATCACCATCGGCGCAATTGTTGATGCTTGGAACGACGGCATGCGCTGGTTCGAGGTGACGCCAGACGTTGAAACGAAAACCGCCTAATCACAATCATCCCGCTACGGCGGGCTACCGATCAAGCAAGGGATGGAAGATGGAAGGCACCAAACAAGTCGCGCAACGCATCGTGAACGCCGAAGAAAGCTTCGCCGACACCGTGCAGGAAATCACCGGCTGCACCCGCGACGAGGCATTCAAGGCCCTCGTCACGATGCGCAAGCTGCGCGTCGTCAAGCTCGACCCGATCGGCGGCCGCTACAACGTGACCCACGGGATCTACTTGGAGCGCGACGTCCTGCGCAACGCCATCGCCTACTAACCGCAATACCAAGCAGAGGCCGCAAAAGCACCCAAATCGGCCATAGCGTCGGGCTCGGCCTATCGGGAAGGGCAGGCCCTGCGCCGCATCCAATTGAAGCGCTCACACGCAACCAGCCCGCGACGGCGGGCACCAATCCAAGGGGGACGCCGATATGTTCACCATGACAACGATGGCGCGCGACGAATTCGCCGAAGACGATCAGGAGCGCGCATTCAATGCCTGGCTGCGCGACGTGCGCAAGGCGATGGGCTGTGCGGCAGTGGACGAGGATCTGGCGCACAGCCTGTACGTGGATGGCGCCGACGTCGAGGATGCCGTCGGCGAGCTGCAGGCCAACGCCATCGCCAATACCACACGACTGACGGTGTAAGGACTCCTGCGACGCAATTTTGTGCCACGAATTCAGCTGCTTTTCGCGCCATAAATTGCGCTTAAAGCGGAAGCAGACGGGAGTTGAGATTGAGCATCGACCGACGGACAGCGAAGCAGAAGATCCTCGCCACTGTGCGAGAGATGGCTCGGGAGTTTCCCGATGCGGATTACTGCTTTGCTCGCGAACGCTTCGGCCTGCTTGGAAAAATAAGGGCGGTTACCGGCAACATCATGCCAACCGCGTGCCAGTGTTGGGAGCATGTCGGGCTAGACCGGTCCGGCCTCGTGGATGAGTTCGAATTCACCCAACAGGACATTGCCGCCGCAGTTCAAAAATAAGCAACATCCTCTTGCCAATACGCACATGTGCGTATAATATGGAGACTCATTAATTCATTGACGCACTCCAGACAGCATGAGCAAACACCAGCAGCGGTTGACTGAATCTTTTGCCGATCTGTTTGGCGAGAAGGGTATGCCGATCAACCAACGGAACGCTGAACTGGGCGAAGAGTTGGTGATGCGCATAGGCGTACCGCACAAGGGCGGACGCCTGGCCTTCCACGCATTCAACAAGGGCTACCCGGTCATGGTCAGCGCCAATGCCTTCTGGCACGCCGAGACGCGTTCCTTTCGGTTTCCGGAAGCGACCGACCTGACGGAGACAGACTTTGCGCTGGATAGCGCAGGCTTCACTGCCATGAAGCTGTGGCAGTCGCGCGGCAAACAGTCGGGTATGGCAGGGATCTTCCCCTGGTCCTACGCACAGTATCTGGAACTCGCTGCTGTCAGTGGCGCAAGCTGGTACAGCGCGCCTGATATGTGCTGCGAGCCTGAGGTCGCGGCAAATCAGGAAGAAATCGACTTTCGCATCGATGCCACCGCCACGCTCCTCGAAGGGTGCTTGCGGGTTCTCTACGAGTGGCAGAACGAACTCGCCAAAGAATGCTCGCCGTCGACTGTGGCCAACATGGTCCGTCCTCCGGTGCCTATCCTGCAGGGCTGGTCGGCCAGCGATTACGAACGGAGCTTGGAACTGACCATGCGTGTCTGGGAGCGCTGGCAGCCATGGTTGGACCAACCGGCACTGATTGGAATTGGTTCGGTGTGCCGGCGTACGCTCAAGCACCCGTCGTACGGTCTCTACGCGATCCTGTCGCGGCTCGAAAGCGTGTTCCCCACCAGCTCGCGCGCGCACCTCTTCGGCGTGAAGGGCGCAGCGCTGGAAGAGGTCAAGATGATGCCGTGGATCGCGTCTGCCGACTCGATGGCCTACGACTTCGGCGCGCGCATCAACGCACGCAAGGCCGGCATCTCCAACTCGTTTGATCACCGGACGAAGGAGATGACCGATTGGATGTCGGCTGCAGCGCGTCGCTTGCAGCCGGCTGCGGGCGATCAGTACCGCTTGCCCCTGTTTGCTTGAACCCAGAAAGAAAGCGGCGTTGGAAAGGGATTGCAGCCCTAACCAACGCCTGACACCCCAAACCTATCAGAGAGATTTGGAAATGCTGACTCAATCATACCCTTCTCCCGTTCACGGCACGGCGGAACAGAATACGCATCTGCCAGCTCGCGCCTACACAGTGCTTGCCGTTCTGGTGGGCTTGGTCGGCCTCGCTGCTTCGGCTGTGACAGCCGATTTCTTCATCATCGGTCTCCTGAAGCTTGAGGCCGACGCGCTGGCACGGGATGCGCTAGTCGCTGCAGGTGTCCTCATGATCGTGGCCGAGGTGCTGGCCTTTAGCGTGGCCGCGCTACTACCGCGCGCACGTCTGGCATCGCTGCGTCGTCGCCTGACCATGTTTGGCATGGCGCTGCTGGCCTTCGAGGGTGTGACCATCTACGCAACGCAGGTCGCACTGGCGCAGGCCGCGTCCGCCGACTCCCAGGCCTCGGTAACTCGTGTCGAGTACCTACGCGCGGCCATTGAAGGTCAGCGAGCATCGGCAGCGGCTTTGCGTTCGAATGCCGAGCGGCAGAGTGCAAGCCAATACTCGTGGGTGCGTACCGACGGCGCAAAGAGCCTTCGTGAAGCCGTAACCATCGAAGCGAATATCTCGCGCCAAGCGGCGGAACTGGCGAACCTCCAAGCGGCCCAGCGCCCAACGCTGTCTGGCATCCTTGGTCAAGATGGCCTGGTAGCCTACTCAGTGGCACGCGCCCTGCTGATCTCTAGCGTGGGAATCATGATGTGTGCCGCCGCTGGCGCACTGCTGCAGGCTCGACGTAGCGTCATCGCTGCGCACGCAATGCAAGGCACTGCCACTGCTCCCCAGCCCCAGCGCCCTGTAGAAACCAAGGTTCCAACTCTGCTTTCGAGCGGCGGACGCTACGCCAGTGCCGTTCTTGCACCTATCGCGGTTTCCTTGGCTGCCCCGGCACTCGCGGCGCCAGTTCCAGTGATCAGTATGCCGGCCGCACCGGCGCCGAAGCTTCCCCACGCGAAGCCGCAGCTACAGCCGGCCCAGGCAACGGCAAGCGATAGCACGCCGAAGCCAAAGGTGAAGCGAAGCGCCATGCAGGATAGCGGAGTAGGCGAGGAAGATGGCGCACGTTTTCTGCGGGTGCGTGCCGCGATCCTGGCGGGCGAGATCAAGCCGAGCCAGCGCGACATCTGGAACGCAGTGCGAGCGTCTCAGCGCGTCGCAGCTCGATACCTCGCAGCCATGGAAGAAGCAGGAGAACTGAAACGCGAGGGTAGGCGCCACATTTTGGCGTAAGCGGATGGCAGTGCGCCAACTGCTTTTACCCCAAATCCATTCACCTACTGGTGCCCAATTGGCCTGAAACCCCTCTTTCGTACATCTTTTGCTGCAAAAGCTTGCCCCGCATACTACGGGTCCAGGCATTGATACCGATAACTGTCGTGAGGGCGAATGGACGCCCACAACGCCACACATACAAGGTCGCTACCAAGGTGCGGGCATGGGGCCTGCTGCCAGCAGTCACGGCCGGAATAATCTCGAAAAGTCGCAATGACCATCTACGCCAAGAAGATCACGTCAGAGCAAAGTGCCTGGCTTGAACAGTACGAGAAGGAAACAGGGTTCGAGCCCATGTACCAGGAGGACATCGATTCGGGTGACAAAACGTTTCTCGAAGCCGCCAAGGCAAACGTCAGGTGGTTCGAAGAGTGGAGTTCGGACGCCCATCTTCGTATCGCCGCGAACATTCCAGGCGCACTCGATGCGCTGATGGCCGGAGTCGTACAAGCACGCTGACCCATAGGAAAAGACAAAATGAACGACTACGTGACGATTGTGATTTGCAAGCCGCAAAACGAAGCCGCGAGAGCGAAGATCGCCGCCGCGCTCGAAATGCTCCGTCCGTTCCAGACGGCGATGTCACTCGAAGACGAAATGACCGTGCTGGAAATGATCGAGCAGCACCCGGCCTTTGATGAGGCAATTGCGGATGATGCGCGCGAGCAGACCAAAGCGCGGCATGCGAAAGCCGCTGTTGCAGCGTAGCCAAGGGAAAAGCCGGCCAAGCCGGCACATGGGAATGGAGAAACGATAGTGATCAAGATCGACATTGATTTACGCGACGCTACTAACGCGGAAATCGACACGCTTTACGGGATGCCCGGTTTCGGAAATGTGCTTCGCGAACTGAAGGATAGTGGAAACCGCTATAACGCGGTTCTGACCGTCAGGGAGCCGGGAGACGAGAGCGAAGCGCTGGTAAGCCTGCTGATGGAATTCATGCGCAAGCAAAAGATGCAGGTTGGCGATGTCATTCCGGAGAAACCATACCGGTTTGAGTTTGTTCCATCCCTGAATCCGCGACAGCAAGAGCTTTTGCCTCACATGTTCGAGTCCTTCGCAACATCCAGGTGGCTTCAGAAAGACGGCGAGGTATTCAGACTCACCGAAGATGGCCTCCGAGCCCTCTACTAACGCATCGAAAAAGCAGATGCCTGCTGCAAATCTCACTCCCGATGAATATGCCACTTGGCCAAAGCTGTTGCTCACGGTAGACGGCTGCAAATGTCCGATATGTGGCAAGGCATGGCAGCTTCTTGGACGTGGCCAAGGCTTCGTGAAAGCTGGCGCGTTCAGGCACGTCTCAGCCTGCTTCTCGGCCCAGCTCGCGGAGCGCGGGCTTCAACTGGGGAAATGGGACGACGATAGGCAGGCCCACCACCTGGTGCCACTCTGAACAGGAAAAGAGGCGCATGGAATTGACCGATCCCGAGCGCAAAGCGCTAATCGAGCTTTGGAAGGGTGAGCACCTATCCGGATTTGACAGCCAGCGCCCCGCCTTCCCAGGCGCAGTTGGTCAGGATGGAGCCTCACTGGTAAGGAAGGGGCTTGCAGAACGTATCGGACCGATCACGTACGAGCGCGGCGCTCGGTACACGGCATATAAGTTGACCGAAGCAGGGAAGGACTGCGCCAATGAATGCGTTCCAGAAGCCGTAAAGCGCAGGGCGAGCTTGGGCGGCCATCAATAGGAAAAGCGGGATGGAAAAGGCTCTACTGAAGTTCTGCGGATTCGTCGCCGCTGGCGGCGCGGCTACGTGGATATGGACGCAGTATGACAAGCAAAGCTACTTGTCCTGGGGCTGGATGGTTCTAGCCGTGCTGCTGTTTACGGCGTATATGGCAACTCCGTCTGGACACCAGGGCGACTAGGGAAAGGAGCATCGCAATGTTTTTCCGGTCTATCGTCGAGGCCGTTCCCGCTCGCGTCGGGTCTACAGCTGGCGACCGGGTGGTGGCCATTCTCATCGCCGTTGCCGCAATAACCATCGCAACCGCCCATCGGGCTGCCGGGTTCGTGTGGCCTTATCACGTCTGGTTTCGCCAGTACGAGAAATACCATATCGGTATGTGGGCGCCGAGCAGCATCGAGCATCTAGTGGGAGGCTTCGGGTTAGTGGCTTTCGCCACGCTCATTTTCAGTGGCTTCGTCGAGCCTGTGACGCGTAATCGGCTGGCGACGGGTGTTGTGTTCGGGGTGACTTACTTCTTCGGCTCCACCATCGGCTGGACACATCTCCACTTCGTTGCGACGAGCGACCCGGCCAAACTGGCCGAGATGGCGGCCGACGTGATCGGCATCATCAGCGCCGTTCTCTGGGTGTCGTGGCCGACGGCAGCGAACAAACAACAGCTCGCGCTTGAGAAGGCATCGGTGGATGCCGTGCTCGCCAAATCTGCTGCAGGAAACGCAGCGAGCGACGCCAGGCGCAATTCGTAAGGAAATACAACAGGAGAACTCATGCCTCAAACTGCTGCTCTTAATTCTCTCGCCAATCGGACGCCGTTCGACCAGTTGATTGGTGGTCTCTACTCGACCATCTGGATCACGAAGACGATGGACGGCTATGCCGTTTCCGGTCGGAGCAAGGCCGATGACGCCGTTGTATCCCTGGCGGGCGACGGAGCACCGGCCCTCCTGAACGATCTCGATTCGGTGCTGGGTGGTGAGCCCTGCGTCGATGTGCAAGTCGGTCGTGCGGCCTACGGCATCACCAAGATGGCTATCGTCGGGGGTACTGAATATGTAATGACAGAACACGCGCGAATCCCGCCGACGGGGCGCGGCGAACCGACCGTTGTCATCTGATCTTGATTGGGTGTAACTGGCGCCCCTTGGGGTGCCAAGTTGCATCTTTTGCTGCAAAAGACTAGGCAGCATCCTACGGATCCGCATAGTTGATACCGATATGTTCGGATGGGCGAATGGGCGCCCACATCAAGTCCCAGCCATCGCAATAAAGGATGGTGTTCAAAACTCTCAACCCAGCAGGAGAAATCACGATGATCAAGTTCTTTGCCAAGGGCGTGCTTTTGGCTGTAGCGGTATCAGGCATGTCGGCGTGCGCGCCGATCATTTCGGGGGCCATGAATGCAACCGTCACCGAGGATTCGCTGAAGGCGAAGACTGCAGATTACCTCGGTGTTCCAGCGCAAAGCTTGACGATCTCTTCGGTCGACAAGGGCGCTCTGTCAACGGCGTACAAGGCGCAATATGGCAACTTGCGCTATGGCTGCACCATCTACTACGGCCAGGTCGACTGCAAGCAGCTCCCGTCTCTTGCCGCTGCGGACCAGCCCAGCGTAGTTACGGCACCGCAGCCCGACCAAAAGCCCGCCGCCATGAGCTTCGTTCAAGCGCAAACCAGGCTTAATCAGCTTGGGTTCCCGGTCGGCACTCCCGACGGTGTATTTGGGAAGAAGTCGGTTCAACAGTTGAAGTCGTTCCAGACCTCCCGTGGCCTGAAAGATACCGGCAAGCTGGATAGCTCAACTATTGAAGCATTGCGGTCCGCAAACTGACGCTTTGGGCGCCGAAGATTCATAACGGAAGAGCAAGATGGAAGAGCAGTTGTTGAATGCCGCGATTCAGTCCCTGGTTCAACACACGAGGGTGGGTAACATCTTGGCGTGGAAGGAACAGGTCTACATTGCGTGGCGAGAGCGCGAGGGAGATGTCGACCTCAACCAGGCTGGATTTGCGCTGGCGTGGCTGAACGCAGCGAAAGCCGGCAAGCTGTCGGCAGTGATGGATCCCTACACGGGCTTGCGTGTCACTTTGATCGATTAACATGGGAAGGGTGGCTCTGAAAACGTCACCCTCAAGCCGCCAAGTGCGGCTTTTTTTGCTGAAAATTGGAGAGGACCGATGAACCAAGAGCTATCGCAGGAACTGCTGGCAGAGTTTCGCAGGATCCTTGACCAGACCTTGAAGATCGGCAATGCCTGGCACGAGCGGGTCACGCGGGGAGACATCCCAACAGGCGCCGAGGCGGAGGCCTTCCGGACTGAGATGGATAGTCTCCAAATCCGCGCGAAAACCACATGGGACCTGTACTGTAAAGAGACCAGTGGCTACAAGTTGCCACGATGAGCGGGGTGCACCGGCCGGCGTCATCGCAGCTCGCGGGCCCTGCTACAGGCTGTCAGCAACTCGTGCTAGGATGTTCTAGCGTGTCAATCCACCTGTGACACACGCAGGGCAAATAACCGGTCCGATCAGGTGATCGAACCGGCCCGGTTATCTCCGGTAGTTGGCGATGACAATGATCAGGATGCAGAGCAATCCGATCAACTGGGCAAGGTTAGCGACAACCTGGTTCATGTTTCTCCTATCGGAAAATCGCCCGTTTCAACAATCCAGTCGGCAGCCAGGTGGTGCGAGACCTGGTTGCCTTCTGGCCCTTCTTCGACCGTCCGGTCAAAGCATTTCTGCATCTTATCCTGAAAGCAATCCCCCGCCTGATTGGGGAACTTGACGAGGAGTTGATGCCAGCAATTGCGGCGCGAGACAAGTTTGCCACGTTGTTTTCAAACCTTCCCGACTGCTTCGGCAAAATGGTGTCTAACCCGCCACGACAAGCATACATAGACTTTCTGATTTTTCACGATGCCGTGTGTAACGTGAGGAAGAGATTGGCCGCAAAGCCAAGCCACAGGCGGCATTCTGCGTTTAAGCTCATTCACACTCGCCTAGTTGCAGGTGATGATCGGCAGGGGTCTGCGGTGGCGAATGAAGATCCGGATTGGCGCCACTTCAGGTACATGTCTGCGACCTTGATGTTGTGGAAATCGGCACAGGTCTTCTGGAAGTATTCGCTATCGGCTCGCAGTGGATCATGCTTCTGGGATACTACGCGTCAAGAGCTCACCATTCAGTTCCGAACATCTATTGAGGGGAAAGCATGAGCCGTGCTCCGTCTGTTACCGAAGCCCAACTTAACGTGATCGACGCGTTCGTCGGGCGCGTGCTCGATGCCTACAAGGCAGGGGCTATCACACGCCAAGATGCCATAGACGATATCGGCCACGTCTGGGTGGCCATCGACGTGGGCAACGAGAGTGAGTACACCACGTACCCGAAGAACTGGACGGCTCCCCAGAGGTAACCAGCATGTCCACGGACCAGTACGGAGCCCCAGCATTGTGGGGCGCAGCCGGTGGCGTAGTGGTGGCGGTGTTCAACCAGGCGTTCACGTACTGGAAGGAGCGCCGCCATCGTCAAGATGAGCATCAGCGCGAGCGAACCCGCACGGCCCTCACCGTGGCCATTGCGCTCGAATCCTTCGCGCTGGCATGCTCGAAATGCATCGATGACATCCGCATGGCGGAAGCAGAGGCATCCGCCCAGGCTTCCGAAGACCCACTACGGGCCATCAAGCTTCCCGAATTCGTCATGCCTGTCGCACCGGACTGGAGGTGGGTGAGCCCACACCTGGCCGACGCGATCCTTGGCTTGCAATTGAAGGTCGAGTACAGCCGCGCCTACATTCGGGCGCAAGTGGATTTCTACACCAGCGCTTTCGACACTGTGAATCTGATCGAGGACCACGCGCGCCGGCGCGGTGCCCGCGCGTGGGACTTGGCCAAAGATCTGCGCAGCGAGTGCGGCTTGCCTGCCACCGATCTTAACGGCGAGGAGTGGGATTTTACGCAACAGCTTTTCCCGAAGGAGGAGAGCAGCAATGGCGCATGAATCGCACGCAGGCTGGGTGGTTTTGGCCCGCGACACGCTGGACGCGCTGAACGCAGCAGCCGCAGAGGCTATGCACCGTCCCGTGCATTCGAACTGGGATCCGGATGCCGTTGCGGTCCGACTGCTCCTCCGCGCATGCGGAAACTTGGATGGGGTGATCCTCCTCGTGCTTGCCGGTCTGGTAGCAGAGAGCAGAACGGTGGCCAGGAGTTTGATCGAGAACTCGTTTTGCGTTGCAGCCCTTCGAGAAAACGCGCAGTCCTTCATTGAGATGCTCAGGGCCGACTCCGAGCGGAGTCGTCGAAACCAGGTCGACTTCATCCTCAAGGCGTTTTCGGATGATCCTTCTGACAAGACACGGCTGCAGGAGAGACTTGAGTCCATTGATAAGAAGAACAGCCTTATCAACATCAAGAAGCTGGCCTCAGAGGGACCACTTGCCCGACAGTACCTTGGATATCAGCGTCTGTCCGATGAATCTGCTCATGTCACTGCCAGAGCGTTGCAGCGCCACGTTGAGCTGATAAAGGATGGTTGGAGGTACCGCAACGCACGAGGGACCTCGGAGGAGAGCGCGTCGACACTCCATTACGCTGTGCTCGCGGCGCTGGGCGTCGGGATCGGCGTCACTGAGATCATTCACGCCGTCGAGCGCAACGCAGCTTTTGGCCCCCTGTGCGACAGGTTCGCCGCGATGCCAGCCGTCGCCACTATCTAAGCCGTTAGCCTAGCTTTGTGCGGATGGAAGGGATATAGATAAAAGGCTTCAAGCCCTTCGCACGGACTTCTTTCTTGATGCTGGTCGTAGCGCCCATGCCATGTAAATGGAGTTCCGTGGCGCCAGATCCAACGGCTTGAGCAAGCGCACCGCGACATGCTGCGATCTTGGTCGGGAAGACATCTTGCCGAAAACGGCTCGGCTCGGAGATGGCGGCAGCTTCATCCGCTGTTGGCACAAACCAATAGCCCGGAGCATCCTCGAATACGGTGAATTCGGCTTTCATGTCGACTCGTGCCTTTGCGGGAGGAGATCCGTTATTGTATGGCTTCCCGGACGTATATCACACGATGTCGACGGAGTCTGGCAAGCCTTAGCAGCAGCTTCCCTACTTGCTCGACCAGGTGGATCGAACTGAATCCGGCGCAGTAGCGCGGGCCTTGTTGATCTGCGCCGACATTTCCTTGGACACCTGTGGAAGCACGGCGGCAATGAAATTCTCCGCCTCACTCAGAGGTACGCGGTCCTGGTTGACAGCAACCTCGATTGACAAGCCTTGGGGATTATTCTTGGCCACGAAGAGAAACCCGGTACTGGCCAGCAGAGGAAGGTCGAATTGATATGAGTCGAGGTAGCGCGGCTCCCCCTCACCGGTCACACCGTCAAAGCGGCTTGGTGCGCGGACGGGAATATACCAGCCGGTGGCATTTTTCCCGATGTCTTTGGGCGCGCGCCCCCTGAAAAACACGTTGCAGAAGGCCCGATTTGATTCGAGATGAGGCTGCTCCGCCCAGCATTCAATTTTCTCTACATCGGCCGGAAGACTCCACTTAGGGCGCGCTACGTCGGTCAGCTTCTGGTTGAACTCGGTGGCAGGTGTAGAGCTTTGCTCCTTACTGCCGCACGCAACAAGCGTGGTGGCGAGCGTGACGACCGAAAGGAGTCGGATGGCACGGTGGTAGGTCACAGTCATATTAGTCTTCTATCTACTGTTGTCGCTGCGACTGATGTTCAGTCGCCGGAAGCGTTGGAATTCAAAACTAGAATTGGATCTCGATAGGGGGCCAGAGCTTGTCGCCGGACTTCGCGAAGAACCGGCTTCTTTCAGCTCCCAGAATCCTGATCTGGACAACTCTTACGCCGGATCGCCTCACCAGCCATGTCACGCCAGGTTGCTCTGCACATGGGTGACCGGTCTCGCTGATTTGCCCTTCGGGAAACAGCATCACCGACTCACCACGGGCAAGCGCTTTTGAAAGGGACCGGATACCGTAAGGGGAGTTGCCGTCGATTGGGACAACGGCGCCGAAGCCGAGCCAGGACAACACCGCCATGCCGCGACTGGCTACCTTGGAGCGTCTAGAAAAATCGGTGTCGACCCCGAAGGTCAAAGGTACTGGGCTCGCCAAGGCGACGATCACGCCATCGAGCAAACTGACATGGTTCGAGCAAACGATGACCCGTTCTTGCTGCAGAACCTCAATGGTAGCGGCGGAGTAGGTCGTCCGGACGCGCAGCAGGCGTAAGGCCACACTGCGAAGAAACAGGCGGAGTGTAGGGCGCAACATAGCTGATAGCCAGTGAAATCTACAGATAAATCAAATGATGTGGATGGGGCGACTTTTGCTGCAAAAGCGCCCCATCCCGATGGATCAATTGTCCAGGCTCTTGGACACAGCCTCCCCGGTAATCGCGCCGGCTACAGAACCGCCAACCGCATACCCAGCCAACGCGCTGCCGGTGGCCTCTGCGACCACAAAGGACGTGGCGAAGTCTTCGGTCGATGTATCTTGCTCGGGTTGCCGGTACTGCCCTTGACTCGACGGCGCAGGAGTACCCTGTTGTACCCGGGATGGGTACGCCGAACCCGAGGCCTGGCCAGGTGCGCGGTTAAGGATCTCTCCGCGTCGCAACGAAGCGCCGGCAGACAATTCCTGTTCGCGCAGGCGATTCAGATACTGCTTGGCGTCATCATTATCACCAACCGACGACGCAGGCTCCGTTCGGCGCCAGCCAAGGCAAAGTCGCTTTAAGAAATTCAGCATCGTGTCTCTCCTGCTATCTTGAGTGGCAGCGGCTTAGTGCCCAAGTCCAGCGGCCACATCCTCATAGAAGAACGCCCGATAGAGCCCGCGCAGATAGAAGTAGATTGCCATCCAGGATCCGAGAATAGAGAGCAGCCACAGAGTGCCGATCACCACGTCTCTCAGCGCCATGATGGCTACGCCGGGTTGTCCACGAAATCTGGCTATACCGTACACAACCACGTGGTGCACCAGAACCAAGGCGACTAGCGCCATTATGTATGACTCGAAACTGCTGAATCCAATTTGCTCCCACGTCGGGACTCCACCAATCATCTTGTTCTCCCAGGAAAGGTGACTTGCTAAATAGAAAATCCGAAGTCTTTCGCAAGCAAGTCGAAAAACTTGCGCGCTTCGTGCGGTGCCAGGGACACCACTGCGGCGTCCTGAAACCCGTTATAGGTGACGCGGTAGACCCGCTCCCCCTCAAACAACTCTTCGCCTTGGCGCATCTGCGCAGACGTAATGCCGAAGTTCTTGCGGCGATGCTCGCGCATCGTGTGCATCTGTTCGTCGTCCTCATCGGGGAGCGGTGCGCTGCGCGCAGGGCCTAATGCACCCACCGCATTCAACTCCTCACGGATAGCGGAGATGATGCGCGGCGCACGCGCCGCACTGACTTGCTTCCGATTAACCCACGTCTCTAGGAAGATTTGGTCGCTGCTCGGGTAGGTGGTGACGCAGTACGTCGCCCCTTGCTTGTGCATGGTGGACGGAAAGTCAGCGCGCCACTTTGTGCTCGCGCTGCTGCTTTCCAACTTTGTCAGTTTGATCCGGCCGGTCATCGCTGGCTTCTGTTCCATGAACTAGGCGTTGTCTTCGGCCTGTTTGTCAACGAGGGCTTGGACAGCAGCGATCAGCTCTTCGGGCTTTCCGCCGTGGCTTTCGAATTCACCCAACAGGTCGGCAAAGTCGTCGCGCTGGTACTGCTTTTCTTGTGCGTTCGCCCGCTGCTGCTCTAGCGCGTCCAAATCAATCGCATTCATGCCATACGCGCGTACCAGCCAAGCCTCGGCCTGGTTTCGCTCATCACTGCCGTTGCTGCCATAGCCGTCAGCGCGGGGGCGCACGACGAAGTTATGGATACCTGCAAGGTCACCCGCGAAGCTACGCAACACTTCTTCTGGTGACATCTGGACACGGTCGCACTCACGTACAAACTCAGGAGGAACACGAAGCGTGACTTCAATCGTCTCATCCTCCACGAACTGTCCGCCTTCGCCTGGAATGAGTCCAACCGGCGCACGAAAGCCATTCGGCTTGGCATCACAGAACCAGCCGATGACATTGGGCCTTTTCCCAGGTTCTTTACCAAGGCCTGCGTTGCTGGCATCCAGCTCAGGCACCCGCCGTAGACTCTGGTCTACATATGGTCGGAAGTAGAAAGCGCCGACAGGCAACTCGCCGCTGATTCGAGATGCGGACACGAGGCAGCCAATCTTGCCGACGTCGCGCCGGCTCCATTCGTCGCTGAATGGACTACCACCGGCCAGCTCGCCTCGATTGCCGGCATGCTCGACGGTCATGCGTACAAGCCCATGTTCCCCTGGATGAACAGCGATCAACCGGACGTTGTGCACGGTCGTTTGGTTCGTACCTGATTGCGTGGCCCACGCGAAGACATCGAAGCTCACAAGGTTCTCCTAGTGTTTTGCAGTCTGGGATTCTTTATTCAGCCCAGCGCGATAGATTAACCACACGATCACGGCGTAGGCCAAGACTGCGGGCCCCAGCCAATAGTTCTCGGCCATCAGGCCTCGTCGAACGGTCCCGTTGGCGATTGGAAAGCCAACGGCCCACAGCGCTCAAGTCACAACCAGGTTGAATGCAGTTCCACCCATAATTGCGAACAGATAGCGATTGGCACGCGTCGAGAATGTGGTGCCCGGTTCCGTTGTGGCAAGAAGTAGGAACGTGATCCCGGCGCCGGCAACCAAACAGGCAAGCGCGTGAATCCCGCCGACGATGGTGCCGCCATTCCAGTATGGTGCAATCACGAACAGCCCGGCCGCTTCTGCCATGAATACTCCGAACAGGATGTACCAGAGCTTTCGGGCAATATGTCTTGACGGTAGCTTCACTTGGCTGTCTCCGTACCCTGTTCCATCAGCCACGACACAAACGCAATCACTGGGCCGAAGAACGCGACCATGGCGAAGACAAGCGCACTGACCGCCGCCACCCTGTCAAGAGGAGGTGTCTCGCGCATATTCCAATCTTCTGTGATGGCCCACACAGCACAGTTAGCCGGCAGTGCCCCTAACAGAAGAAGCGCCGCACAGGACGCCGCGAACCACAGGCAAACGTCATGTTCACGCAGCTTGTAGGTCATGCAAGCACACCATGCCGCGAGCAGCGTGCAGAGCCACACCGTCCATGTGGCAGGCCACACGTTCGTCCAATCATTCGTCAGCAGCGATTGCCAAGCTGTCCACCCAGTGCCGACAAGATTCCCCGCTCCGATCATAAGCAAGGGGGCTCCGATAACGACGGCTAGACCGGTGCCTAAGCTGCGCGCGCATTGAGCTGCAGCCGCACCAAGATTTGGACTTTTTATTTGGTTCATTGCCTGTTTTCCGTTCCTTACGTTCGCCGCGAAACCTGCATGTAGCTTTTCGCTTTTTCTAGGTTTGCGAACCGCTCATGTGCGCCGCTCTGACGATGACGCACAACATAGTAATCACCCCTGCTACGACGGAATTTACGGATGGCAAACACATCGCCGTGACTGTTTTGGACCGAAATTTCCGCTCCCTGAACGTCACAGGTGTCGAGCAATTCAACCGGCTTGTTTGTCATTGCCGGCCCCTCGCGCTACTTCCCATAGCCCAAGAATCAAAGTCGCGTGCTTTGGTCATCGCGATCTGCTCCAGTGTCTTACGAACTCAGCCCTTCTTGTATCCACTGGACCACGGCGCACTCAGCGAGCCATCATCGTTGATGCTGTAGGTCGCCGGCAGACCATTCGGGAACTGGAAGCTCACCTTCTTATCGGCAATGGTGTAGGTGGTTTCAACCTCCTTGCCCAGCAGCGTTTTCGTCTTGACCTTGCCGTCGCTGGAAAAGACCAGAAAGCTCTTGCCATCATTGGCGCGGTAGTCGCCATTGAGCGACGCGGTGTTGCCGCCGCATGCTGCCAGAGTGAGCGCGAGAACCAGGATGCTGACGAATTTCATGGTGACTTCTCCCTGAGGGGCCGACTGCCCAGCGCAATCCGCATGACTCTATGTTATACGCACATGTGCGTATTAGCAACCCCTATTTTCGACTTCCGCCGAGAGCATCTGCACTGCCCACTCCGGTGCATTCCGGGCACTGCTGAGCGAGGGTGGAGATTCCCAAGCCTGCACCGTACGCAGAGTGCAAGGTCGCATGGTCTTGTCTGCTAGGAACTTCGCAACCTCGGTCTGAGTCATGCCCAGGCGAGTACGCAGGTCCTTGATCCTTTCATGGCTTGGCGAAGCGGTCTGTCCTTTGTGCTGAGCAGCTTGTACCGGTTGCGCTTCTATTTCCGTTTGCCTCGCTATGTACTTCTGTAAGCCAGGAAGGGATATCTCCACCCCGGCTTGTTCGAGGTAGTCGATGATCTGACGGTACGTGTGACCGCCATTTCTGAGCTTCTTGATCGCTTTCCAGTGAGGCGCGAGCTTCGATGGGGCTTTACCGCTCTTAGGCGTCTGTTGAGTCATAGTTGTCGTTGCACGGAATGCCCAAGAACAGAACCGTGCACTTCACGAGAGGTATTGTGGGAGAGGAAATAAGGGCTTCGGCGCGGGACACGCTAAACCTTACCCGTACATCTCCTGGTGCTTGGAGATCCAATCCGAGGGGAGCAAGGCGATTTGCTGCTCCGCCCAGCGCTTGACGTGCTCCTCGGCCCAGCGCGGTCGACGCGGCGCATGCTTGTAGGGCCCGAGCCTGACGCTTAGACGGCTCGCCACGTATGAGGCCACGTAAAGCACGCCTTGCACCCGAACAAGGGCCGTCCAGGCGCTCCCGTCAGCTTCTTGGATTTGCTTTTCAACCTGCATGAGATCCCCAGCTCGTTTTCAGATCCATTCAGCACGCTACTGCGCGCTGGCGTCCTTGGATTATATGCGCACACGTGCGTATTGTGTGCGGAAATTCTGAACGGGGGGACGTCGCTTAGGACTGATGCGAGAAGAGGCTCTGATCCATCTTTGTGAACGACGCGGCCGTTCGCGTCGGCGTGACGGGAACCGTTTGACGCCACACGACACGGAACCGCTTTTGATCGGGAGTCTCAACCTTGATCACTCCCGCCTCGTCGCCACCCTCATCGAAGTATTCCAGAGACGCGCCATAGAGACGCTGTTCGAGGCTCAGCATGAGGCCAGGTATGGCAGGGTGCTCCAGTTCACCCGGTTCATAGACATGGGCAGGCACGTTGTCCCGACGCTTCAAAGGCGGTACGCCTTCCTGCAAAGGGCTGGTGCGCTTGCTGGCCACGCCTTGCGTTGGTGCGCTTGCTACGCCCGCCTGGCTGACTGCGGCTGGAGCGCGCTCGGCAGCAGCCGGAGCTGTTTGCGCACGGACCGGTGTCTGGGTCTCACTGCGGTCTATTTTGGGGCGCTCAGGAGGCGCCACAGGCCGTGCCTGAGGGGCCGGCTCGGGATCGAGCGTGAAGAAGCCTGCAGGGGCATTTTGCGATTGCTGGGACGGCCCTGAAAGCCCTAGAAGGCCGAATTCTCCTGCTGGAGCATTGCCGTCGCCTTCCGACTCCCCTTCGGCGCTCTGGGGAGGCGGTGGCGCGGATGCTGCGGGGATGGACTTTGGACGTTGAGTCGGCGCAGGGGCTGGAACGGCGCGGCGACTAGGTTCGGCCTCAACGCTCCCGGAGTGGGCGGCCGGAGGAGACAAGGCATCCATCCTCGCCAAAGCAGTTTTCTGTTGCTGCTGCATGAACGACTGCACCCGACCGGAAATTGCGGACAGGTCCACGCCAACCGTTTCGCTACGCACGGCCGCCATGACTGCAATTTGCTCGTTCATACGGGCCTGGCAGATGTCCATGCGCGCAGCCAACATCTCGCTGTAGTAAGTCCGAACCGTAGACGGCTGCAAATGCAATCCGCACTCGTTCAGCAGCTTTGTGAGCTGCGCCCAGGAGAAGCCCTTGTTACGCAAGACGTAGAGGTTCGGCATCAGCTTCTCAAAGACCTGCCGCTGAGTCTGATCCTCAGGGACGAGCAGCAAGGCTGCGGTTCTGAGTGTCTCGTCGGCCGACGCATAGTCAACCGCAGACACCCGGCGAAGCGCCCCCCGCCCCCGCGCGATTGTCGCGTTACTCATCTGCGCTTTCCTTCGACATGTCGGCGTAATACGAACGCACTGTGTTTGCCTTGAGCGTGATTTGGCACGTGGCTAATAGCTTGGCTATCTGTTGCCGGGAACAGCCTCGCTCTCGCAGCACCCGCAGAGACGGCATTAGGCGCTTGAACGCCTGACGCCGGGTGATTTGGTCAGGCTCAATGACCTGGCACATCGCGGCCAATTCACTTTCAGCCAACCCGACATCTGCTGAAGAAATCTTGACTAGCTGCCCTGACTTTCTTGCGCCGACGGCATTCATACCACGCTCGATTGTTAAGTATGTTGAGCGTGAATGTACATGAACCCATGTTCATTCTCAACAGGGCTCATTCCATTCCCTAGACCTATTGCCTGCGGCCGATATGCAAGGCGCGGTGAACCCAGCGTAGACCCGCCAAGCCTTAGCCATCGGTCTGCCAAGCTTCGGTCAACAGTCCGCCAACGATTCCCGGCACGGCTGCTAGAACGAGAGAGGGCAGGATGCCAGATAGATATCTCACGATATCTATCTGATCCTGGTCCGCTAGGTCGCTTCGCGCCCGTCGCAGACACTCAGGGCTCCGCCCCGAGACCCCGTATGGCTGTTGCTGGATCGGATGGCTGGACTGGCTGCTGGGTTGTGGCTGGTTGTAGACCTGCGTGACCCGCCTCGTTGGCGAGGGCACGCGAGGCCTCATGGTCAAGCTGGATAGGCTTGCGAGGGCCTTCGTTGCGCGTCGGCGCCTAGGAAGGTAGGGGGGACTCACAACCATATTTGGGGCTCGTGTGCGCCCCTAGCGAGGGTCTCGCCCAGCTCTCCCGAGCCGATGTGTCGAAAATATTTGACACATCCGTCGGGGGCGTCCATCCTTAACTACATGTACGCTGCACACGAACTCAGCCACGCCGTGCGCACCAGGCGCCGGGAGATGGGCTTATCTCAAAAGGACCTCGCGAACCTTTCAGGGCTTTCGCGGGCGACGGTCGTGCAAATTGAGCGGGGTACGATTAAGGATTTGGGCTTCAATCGCACCGCAGCTTTGCTTAACGCGTTGGGTCTTGGTCTGACGATCTCGCAACCTCACCCGAAACTGCACTTAGAAAAGACGGATGCAACGCCGCTCGATGTGGCGGCGCGGACGGCGAGTGTTAGTTACGCTCTCTCGCTCTCGCCGATGGTTCTTGGCGACGCGTTGCGCACAGGCGAGGTTCCTTATGAGTTCGAGCCTCATGTTTGTGCGCTCCTAGAGGAGGGGCCTGTGTCGATGCTTGCGAAGACGGTCGAGCAGGTTCATGCCCAATGGGAAGTGCCGCGTGAGCAAGTCTGGACCAATATGCGCATCCTGGCAGGCAAATTCAAAGCGACAAGGAATCTCTGGAATGTCAAAGGCTGACCTCACGCGTCCGGGAGCGTGGACCTCGCTTTTCCCCAAGGCGCTGACCTTGATGGAACACCTGGAGCGTGAGACAGACAATCCGCCGTGGACATTCGGCGGGGGTACGGTCTTGATGCTGCGCATCAACCACCGGCAAAGTAAAGACATCGACCTGTTCGTTCCGGATCCGCAGTACCTCGGATACGTGAATCCGCGTCTCAGCGACGCGGCCGAAGCGATAACCACCGAGTACGAGGAGAACGCCGAATACCTGAAGTTGAATTTGCCCACCGGGGAAATCGACATCGTCGTTGGCACCGCTCTGACGGATCAGCCCTTCGAAGTTGCCGAGTACGGAGGCCGTACGGTTCGGGTCGAAACGAATGCGGAGATCATTGCCAAGAAGATGTGGCACCGGGGGGACCGTGCCAAGGCGCGCGACCTGTTTGACCTTTGTGCAGTGGCAAAGGCCGATCCAGAAGCCATTGCGGTGGCAGCACCGTTCATGGAGCGCCACGGCGAAAAATTCCTCGAACTGCTGGCCTCGCGGGAAGACTTCCTGCGGCGTGACTTTGCCGCCATCGATGCGCTTGATTTCCACGACTCATTCGACCAGTGCGCGGAGTTGGGCCGCAGAATCATCGGCCATGCACTCGGGCGCCAGCAGCAGTCACAAGCTGATGGCACGGTCGCCGACGGCCTATACGTCGGACCGATTCTTGAATTGGACGGCGGTGTCGCGGTTCAACGCATCAACCGCCAAGGGGACGTCGTGAGGCATAGCGCGGCATCCTTGACCACGCCGGTCGCTGTGGGTGATTTGGTCGAAATTAGCTACACGGCTGGGATCGGGCGTGTGACGGATCAGGGCCCCAAGCGGGACTTGGGCCAAGGCCGGTAAGCCCTCTGGGTGTTTTTCGATCCCTGCGGTGTATTGTTGCACCCGTTGATGCATGAGAGAATGCACATTATGGCGCGATCCCAATTCAAGAAGAAGCCTGACGCCCAGAAGCGCACCGTCCCAACACTGGTCCGATGGACCGAAGACGAGGCGCAGAAGGTGCGGCACAGCGCGAGCATCCGGCAAATGGACGTGGCGGAGTTCATCCGCCGCGCCGCACTCGGCCGCAAAGCCGATGTCGACTTCGAGACGGAGATCGTCTTGGCACTCAGCGACATTACCCGCGCCGTACGTGCCTTGCATGCGGCCATGGTGGAGCGTGGCATCACGCCACCTGAGGCAGAGCTTTTGCCGCTGATCCTTGAGGCTCGCGCGGCCATGCTGCGCATCTCCAAATAAGGGAGGGGAGGGTGGATCTTTTGCAGCAAAACTCTGACGAAATCATTAATTGTTGCACTGATCTGCAGCCGCAGGCCTTGCACCTGATCCCACGCGCTTTTGTTCGACAGCCCTCCGGTTTGCACCTGGACCTGCTCAATCCGAGCACCGATGGCTGGACCGACGAAGACTTGGCTATCGGCCTGTCACGCACCTACCGCTGGGGCGGGCACTCAACGTGGCCTCTGCCACTGTCAGTCGCTCAGCACTCGATCACAGTCGTGGAGCTATACAAGCGGTTCGCCAAACGACCCCTTACCCGCGTCGAAATGCTACGCGAGCTGCTGCATGACGCTGATGAGGCTTTGATCGGCGGCTTCGATCCCATCAGTCCGATCAAACCAATTCTGGGGCCTGGCTATGCGCAAATCGCCGCGAAGCTACAAGCCGCCGCGTTTTCCCGTTATCGCGTCCCCGAATGGTCCTCCGAAGATAAGCAGATCCACAAGCGTGCCGATCACCTGGCGGCAGCTTCCGAGGCGGTACACGTCGCCGGCTGGTCCGCCGACGAGGTGCAGGATCTCCTCAACATCGGCCTGACACCCCTCAAGACGGATCCCTTGGCCGAGGTATATGGCTGCAAGCCATGGGAACCGTGGCCACCCGTCGTAGCCGCAGAACGATTCCTTGGTCAACTCATGCAGCTCTCGAAGGCAGCCTGAGCGCGCATATGGTCCCAATCATTCCAAAGCAAAGGCAGCACAAGCCAAATGCGACCAAGCGTTTCAATGATCTGATCGACTACCTACAGGGTGAACAGGAGCAGGAAAAGCAGACGCAGCAGGCGGGCGCGGAGCAGGGCGCTGAAGCATCTCCGGCCGGGGCACCTGCAGCCGGCCGGATGGGCGAGCCAAGCGAGTTCACCGATCTGCTGAACTACGCAACTGCGCCGGTGGACACGAAGATCCACGGCGAGAAATGCATTGCAGTCCGGACGCACGGCATCAGCGGCATCGACTCAGCCAGCGTTGAGATGAACGCGGTCGCCCGCAAGAATACGCGTTGCCACGATCCTGTGTATCACTTCATTCTGAGCTGGCCCGAGCACGAGAAGCCGGCGCCCGAGGCGATTTTCGACGCGGCCGAGCACGCCATCAAGGCATTGGGCTTTGAAGAGCATCAGTACGTCATCGCCGTACACGCGAATACCGACAACATTCATGCCCACGTGGCAATGAATCGCGTGCATCCGACGACTTTCAAGAGCCGGCACATCGAATGGGCCAAGCGCACGCTGCACTTCGCAGCTCGGGAAAGCGAGATCAAGCACGGTTGGACCCATGACAATGGGATCTACGTTGTGCAAGCCGATGGACAAGGCAAGAAGCAGATCGTCCTCAATACCAAGCACGCCGAGGCCGAGGTAGAGCAGGGCGCCAATGTGCATCCGGAGATCGAGCGTGAAGACACGCTCCCGGTGTGGCACGACCCCGAAAGCCTGGACTCGTGGCTCAAATCTTCCGTAGCCAAGGCCCTCAAGCAAGACCTACCAGACCTCACCAGTTGGCAGGCCCTGCACGTCTGGCTGGAGAAGCTCGATATCACTCTCAAGGATACCGGGGGAGGGGGCTTGCGCCTGCGCGCCATCTCCCCCGAAACCGGAGAGATTCTGGAAACCCCTGTCAGCAAAGGCCTGCGGCTGCTCAAGCGCCCCGACCTGGAGAAGCGCTGGGGGCCGTTCAAACCACCGTTCACCAATCCGGTCATCGTGCCGGATCTCACCCACCTCACCCCCAGGCAAATTGACAAAGGAGTAGACCGTGTCATCCGAATCGCCCCAGACCGAGGAGTCCCGCCTCCCGACCACGTCCTTGGTATTGATGGAGACCCCTACCGACCTCTATCCGACGAAGGCGGTAGCTTGCATGCAGTGCCCGGTAGCAGTATGGCAACTGGAGGACAAGTCCCTCCGATGCTATTGCCGAGTGCTTTACCGGTTGACGTGGGAGACGGGAAAACCGGGGAAGATCAGGGCGTGCGACATGCCGCTGAAGGCCGCACAGGAGGCGGAGCAGGAGTAGATGCCGCCCTGCCTGCTACCGGCCGCAATGCAGGCCGCAAGGCGCGAGATCCGGCCATGCGCGCCCAGCGCAAGGCCGAGCGTGCAGCCGCACGTGCCGATCTGCGTAAGCGCTACGCCCAGTACCGCAATTTTGTCGCCGATGGCGACACGGACTACTTCACCCGTCTCAAGGCCCTGCAGGTAGAACGATCTCACCAGGTCAAGGCCCTGCAGGCAGAAGCGAAGGCCGCAAAGGCGGCCATTCCGAAGGTTCTGAGTCGTGAGGTGCGGCTAATCTCAGTGATCGAGATCGACGCAGAGATGACGCGCCGCAAGCTCATCGTCGAAGCTCAATACCAGGAGCGACGGGAGGCGCTGAAAATAGCGCGCGTGCCGCCCTTGCAGTGGCGTGAATGGCTATACGAGCAATCGAATCGAGGCGACAAGGCCGCGCTTTCTGCGTTGCGTGGCATCGTCTACCAAGCCCAGCGCGACGCCAAACTTCCGAAGGAGGGTGACAAGGACGACGAGTTGGAGGACTTGGATGTCTCCGCCGCCGATTACCACGATCAGCAGTACAAGCGACTGATGGCGCGGCTGCTAGCCGAGGAACGCAAGGAGAGGGCGATCCGCTCCAGCAGCGTCCAGACCATGCGGCCTCACGAAGTGGATGCGCTGATCCTGGCATATGCCGGTATCCAATGGCGCGTGACGGGCAACGGAAATGTCGAGTACAGCCGCAGTGACGGCCGCCATCTCTTCACCGACCGGGGCAACCGCGTCACGTTTGACCGCATGCGCGTGACGGACGACGAAATCAAGCTCGCGCTCATCCACTCACGGGAAAAGTTCGGCCGTCAGATCACGTTGACCGGCGAGGAGCCGATCTTCGTGGAACGCATGGCACGCGTGGCTGACGACATGGGCCTCAAGGTCCTCAACCCCGAACTGCAAGCTGTCATCCAGGCGCACCGAGCCGCCAAGAAGGAAGCCGCTGGCCAGGTGGCAAAGGAGTCCGCACAGCAAGCGCCACAGGCTGTCGCTCAAGCTCGTGACGCAGGTGAGGCCGCCTCCGACGCGCCTCAGGCACACCAGGCCGCTGCGGACGTCGCAACAGGCACTGACGCCGATCTCGTCGGCAGCCTTCACCCAACGGAACCGGCGCAGCCCGCTACGGGCGAGGAACACTTGCGCGCCATGGTGCTCGGTATTGACCCGCGAGCGAAGTTCGAGATCGCTGATCCGGCAGACGAAAGCCGTCTCTACGTTGGGCCCGTGGCTTCGGCACTGGCAGAGGCGCAGCCCATGTTCGCGCAGCATATTGGGCGCAGCATTTACGTGATCCACCAGCAGGCGGCGCCTGCCGGACACGAGGGCCAAGTGATTGAGGTCCGCTACCGCGCTGGCCGTGCAGACGCAAGTCTTCCTCAAAAGGACAAAGGAAGAGATCTATGAACTGCCGGGCCCCGACTGTTGTCACAGCCAGGTCCCTCAGCTCAAGCGCTGTAATGTCGCTCTTCCAGCGCGACGTAGAAGAGGTCGTCACCTTTACCAGAGCGAAATCTCACCGGACTTCGTATCAAGAAATAGGGGCTCCAGCGGAGCCCCTAGAGATTGGCCTGCGATGGCCATCTTTCGCGTAATACGTCAGTGCCGATCTGGCGTGAACCACGCTGTTGCTCGCTCATAGCCTGAATCGAGCCCAGCAATCATTCCGCATACCCGGCTTGCAGCATCGTCAAACGGAGCTGCAACGCTGGGCTTCAGGCGCGCGGCACTCGCCAAGTCGCTCAACGTGAAGTGTCGTTGCGGCGTAGTCGATGGGCCTTTGCATATGAGCGATTTTCTTTAAGCGCCAGCATTGCCGGCGTGTTGGATGGTGGCCGTGGGCGTGCGATCAATCTGCACCACGCGGCGTTCGGCACGGGTCATGCTTATCCGCAACTCCTTTCAGTACGCGGGCTGATACGGAGTGCCCTGGCCCCAGTTGCGCTCCCAATGCTTCAAGTACACCGCCGCAAGCTTAGGGTTGCCCCACATCACCAGCACGTTCTCGCTATTTTTGTGGGCCGCTGCGTCCGAGTAGTTGAAGGAACCCGTCTCCACGGTCGCGCCGTCGACACAGATCGACTTATCGTGGTGAATCGGGTAGACGGCGATGGTCCTGACCTTGATGCCGGCGTTGGTAACAGCACCCAGAGCAGCGCGAGCCTTCCCGCTCCGGTCTTCACTGATGTTGTTCTTGTAGTCCACCACCATCGCTACATCCACGCCACGCTTCTTGGCGCGCAGTAGGGCAGCCGTAACCGGTGCGCTTGTGAAGCTATAGGTCAGCATTCGAATTTCGGACTTCGCGGAGTCGATGACCTTTACCACTAGCGCCTCGGTACCTTCATTTGGCGAAAAGGCGACTTCCACGGTACCAGTTGCAGGTACCTGTATCGCGCCAGGCTGCAGGGCCGTCGCGATACCCGACTCTACTTCGCCCAGCAGGGTGGCCTTCTTCGCGAACGCAGTTTCGGCAGCAATGAGCGATAGCGCCGCGAGCGCTGCTAGCGCGAGTGTCTTGCGCATCTTTTCTCTCCATTGATTTCAGGTTTCCGGGACGTTCCGGATAACAGATCGGGCATCTGTGATGGCCCTCCCAAATACTACATACATGTTAATGTTTTGCTGCAAAATACTCGCTCACCATGTAAGAGATGCGTGGCGCACATTGTGTTAGCGTTTTGAGTTCCTGCGGGCTATCGCTTCCCTGGCGTGTACGATTGCGCGACGCGCTCGGTCCTCAGCATCCCGAAGCAAATCCCAGTCGGTCGGCGACACTACCCCCACGGCAATCCAACGCGCCCTGTGCGTGAGACTATGCGCCCCAGACGGCGTTTTGCACGGCCACGCTACATCTGCACCGCAACGCGGGCATCTGACATTCAGGGGTAGCGCGCTGGATGACATCGCTGCAAATCGCTACTCGACTTCAATGGAACGACCATCCATCGACTGAGTCCCGATCTTTGCTTCGACGCCCATCGAGTCTTCCCACGCTTGCGCGACATCAGCGACGGCTTCTGGGTCGCCCTTAAGCGCAATGACGGTCTCTCCGCACGCTGGACATTGGCCAGTAAAGGCCGCGTCGATGCCGCTCATGCCTCGCGTGTCCATCTCTTCGAACTCCGAGACTGCAGTTTGACATGCACCACATACCAAGTTCTCAGGGCGCAGCGCAGCGCGCTTTGCCTGAGCTTGCGCGATGCGCTGTTCCTTTGTCCCACGTTGTTTCGCTTGTCCCATTTCTCTACTCCGAGCCGTGCTCGACTATGCTGTTGAGCGAATCCTGCAGCGTCTCCGCTGCAGCGGAATGCAGCGAGATACCTGCTTCATCCAGCGGAATGCCGGAGGGCATCTTCCCCGATTCCGCTGCATCTCGCAGCAGGTTAATCGCCAGTCGTAGTGCGTCTGCAACGGTCAATTCTGGCATGGCCTCTTCTGCTGCCTTGTCGCTTTTGATTGCATGCTCTGTCGGTGCGTGTAATCAGAAGCCGATCACGCCAATGATGCGGACGCTTGACGGGGGAACACCCACGCGCCGAGAGACAGCGTTGCGGGCGCGCTGTTCGAGGCCATATCCCTTGGATGAATCCGCCACGCGCGCTATGAACTCGACTTGGCCGGTCGTTTCCTTGCCATCCTTCGTTACCGTATAGGTGGCTCGGACTGTCAGTCGCTCAATTTTCCTCATCGTGTTTTCCGATTCGCTGGACCAGCGCGAGGGTTCGCTTCGTCATCGTCTTTCCGAAAATCCTTAGCGTGCTTCGCCAACGCTTTGGCTCGGTGCTTTTCCTCCCCCGTGACCGAGTAGAGGGGCACGCCGTCAGCTTGGACGCGAGCGTTGCCCTCGTCAACAGTCAGAACCTCGCAACCGAGCCCCTGAAGCGCCAATGCATTGGCGGGCGCATCTGGCGTGTCGTCCAGGAAGGTGTTGCGCCGCAATGAAGTTCCCCTCGTCCCGGTCACGAACAGCCAGCCGGCTTCGATTTGGCACAAGAACGCACCGTCAGCGGGCTCGGAGTACAGAGACGTGAATGACATCCCGGCATCGGTCCTCTGACCAACTGGCACATCACCCCACAGAAAGAAGCGGTAGCCATCCTGTTCACTGCGGGCAAATATTCGTCCCGCAAAGTAGGCATCAGTGGGTTGGGTCATGACGCTTTCTGGCATTTGTCTGCAGTGCGTTGCATTCGAAGCTTTTCGAGAACCTGACCGTAGTCGTCGTGTAGCTCAGGCCAGCCCTCGCCAGGCGTAAGCGTGGCTGGATCAAGTCTACCGACCGTTACGGCAAAGCGCCTACGCGCGAGCCTTGCCGGTCAAGACTCCGTGGAAATCAGGAAGCGGCTCGGATTCTTGCCAAGCCAACCTGGTGCGCGGCCACGACCCGACCATGTTTTACCTGTTTTGGGATCGAGATACTTCGGCGGAAGACCCGAGACGGGCTTCTTCGCGCCAGTCGCGGGCCGGCCTCGGCGCTTGCGCGGCACCAGGTCTTCGACGGTCAACTCGTAATCGGCCATCAGTCCTTGGATTTTTGCGATCGCGTTAGAAACCTCTTGCGCGCGGACCTCAGCCAGTTGGGCTTCAAGGCGCGTTTTCTCCGCCATCAATTGCTTATAGGTGGCCATCTGAACGATTATCCTTTTTGGTTTGACATTGATATCCGACTGCCGGTCGGTGCGGAGCGCACGTGCGCCAGGTGCTTTTTCTCAATTTTCCTGCTGTCCGGTCCTGGCGAACGCGCAAGAGCCAAAAATAACGCCGCTTAACTCCAATGCGGAGCGAAGTGATCGCTCTGACAGCCTGTTTGTTACAGGGATTATGACTTTCAACTCCACGGCCTCCACAAGGGCCGGTTCGTCAGACGCAGAACGCGCTGCCGTGGCGACTTGTGCGAAAGCGTCGCTCAGGTCCGTCGGATTCATCAGATCTTCAGTCGCGCACTCCACTGCACGCACACAAAGGTCAAAGCCGTTGCTTCGCGCTAATTTCATCAACTCATCGCACAGCCTCGGATCTGTGCACTCCAGCGCGTGCAGCGCAGGATCACCGTACACTCGGACCACTGCTTCCAGGATAGGCACATCGTCCATGCCACTGAGAGAGTGATACTCCCCGAAGAGGTCTACCATCAACATGGCTCCCGGCCACGCCGCCGCTGCCATGCGTACGAGTTCGGACTCGCCTAAGTTTGCTTCAATTCCCTCGACTGTTCTGACACTGAATCTAGCGATCCAATTCAGGCCGTCGTCGCCCGGTTCGACGCTCCACGTGAAAAGGTCTAGATCGCGTGCCCACGGCAGTAGGAGCGCTGGAAGGTTGGAGGAGGCCGGCCGAAACTGACTAAAGACTCTACCCTTGAAATCTGTCGCGTCGTCGTCCGACATCTTTTGAATGTCGCGGCCAACCAGTGACTTCAATAGCATCAATAATGTCGTGGGCATGATAGCGTTTTCTCTCTATGTACGGAACGAACGCGACATACGCGAAACGCCTAGTCTATCGATCCTGGAGCAGTGCAATCGACGTAGCGATGAATCCTTCGAGGCCTTGGCACACGATACCGAGATCCGCCATCAATCGGGAAAGCTGCGCCTTTTGGGACTCATCGTCGCATTCCGACGCTATAGACTTGACCGTGTCGATCTCGCCATTGAGGAAGTCTAGTACGCGCGGCAGCATCCGGTCACGTAGCTCGTTTCTCACTTCCTCTCGGACAACCCTTGCCAGCAGGGTGTTACCAACCTTTACCGTTGTCTGCATGTCTTCCTTACCCTCGTTGTTCGACATAGAACGCTGCACGCGACTCGAAACCCAATAACCTACGATTTAACGTAAGGTTTATTCATACCACTTTGTGTGTATGTCCCGAAGCGTTGCGTTTTCTTGGCGTCCATCGACGGTAAATAAAGGCTCACGAGCCGATTTCGCGCAACATAGACTGCCATGAACTACGCCACACCTTTTCGCTTCACAATCTCGCCATCCCGATAGCTGCTTGTTGGCTATCTGATAGTTCCGAGTTGAGCCAGAGCTGTGCGGATAGCCGCATCTAAATCGACGTTTGAGATTCTGCGACGGCGCTCCCACGATTGCACCATCACGAGGGTTCCATGCCGCAGCGTGAGTGCTAGATAGGTCTTACCCGGCCTGCCTTTCGAAGAAGGAAACTGTACCTTCCAGTGAGTCAAGCCGTCTTCCTCGCGCTCGATCATCGTTAGAGTTGGCGTTTGCATGCCCTACCTCTTTTGTGCATCGTCTAACCCGCCTGCGCCGCCGTTTTCTTCCTATTGATGGTACCCGCAACAGGTGCCGCGTGTCGCAAGAATAACCACGCGCATCCAGAATGGTCTGCAGAATTAGTATGACACTCACTCATCGAGAGCACGGCTGACTCGCTTGCATTTGTACGTGCCAGTGAACGGTTTCCCCATGTCGCGCCTACTGAGCTTCAGTTCGCCGCCAACCTTCTGCAGCTCACCGGAACGCGTAGGTTTGCCGCTTCCGCATTGAGCCACGTACTCGAACTCGACCTCATCGGGACTTTCAGAGCAGACCTTGTACATCACACCGTCGAATGTGTAGGCAGTCCCTGGCTCACCACGGATCTCAATAGCATCACCTTCGACCCTCAGGATAAATCTGTCGGCGGTGACGTCCCCACCAAACTTGACTTGACCATCACAAGCCAACTCCCTCGGCGCCCTTTGGCTGCAGGCGGAAATAGCGGATACACAAGCAAGTGTCACTGCCAACCGTCGCATCAAGGACATAAGATCATTACGCTTTCGTTTTCGCCAGCAACCGGTCGAGCAGCGCTGGAACGCTCGCCCGATCAGTGCCCTTAGGAAGGATCGCGTCCGGAGAATTCGCTGCCTGCCGCAAGCAATCCACGATCTCGCCGACTTCTGCCGGCCGCCGTTCGAGGTGACAGCTCATAGCCAGGCCAACCAGTAGTGCGCGATCCTCCTGTGGCATCGACATTAGAGAGGGCCACACGATTTCTAACCGAACCTTGGCGCGTTCGCCGTCAGCGTTGCCCTCGAACGTGCCTATGAACTGGCCGATTATGGCAACTACAAGAACGACTGCGCCCCCTGCTATAGCGCCCTTCACATTCATCTGCTTTTCCGATCGTTATTCGTCGACGAGTTGGATGGAATCGTCGAGCATGCCCCTAATATCGCCCTCGGTCGAAGGCGCTGCCTGGTAGTTCTGTTTAGCGGGGTAACAGGCCCCGCCCCTATGCATGTCGCATCCCTTTTCCGTCGTCAGTTGGCAGGCACCGCTGCTGCATAGGCGGCACGGCCTTCAGCACAACAAGTGCCATAGTAGGCTGCGAGATCGTCTGGTAGATGCGCTAAGTGTGGCGTCTTGAAGATATCCGCTGGCGACGTTGCCCGCACGTGCGAGTAAAGAAAGAGCACACATTTCAAAGCAACTTCCAGCGTCGGAATTCTCATTACGTTCTGATCATCGAGGTGTGCAACGAACTTGTCACGATAGACGCGCATCTCATCCAGGTACCGCTTCCAAGCTTGAATATTGATTCCGGCTGCCGTCAAAAGGCATGCAAGAAATTGCTGCTGATCTGCGTCATTCCGCACAAGGCGCTTCCAGTGATGCCGCGCCTTGCCATCTGCGAACAACTTACACCATTCGAGTACAGCGATATCCAGCATGTTGCCGTTGACCGTTGCGCCGAACTGCGATGGCTGCTTCAGACTGCCAGTGCCATCTTCGGCGATGAAACCAACGCGGTAATAGGCAATGTTGCGAACACAGTGACAACACAGCAACGAGAGTTTCCGTACGAACCGTGGATCGAGTGGAGTCTGTGACATGTGGTAGCGTTTTCCTCTGTGCCGGCCTGCACCAGCTTTTCCTGCGTGTCAGTCAGCGCGATGTTGGCTGATCGTTGCCCAGCCCCGCACCTTTCCGGTTGCGGCGCGTTGCGTGATCCGCTCCGGCTGCTGCGGAATGGCGAGGTTGTAATGCGTGACGACCAAGCCAAGCTCTTCGTCGCGGTGCAGCGCGCCCTCGACCACCATGCCGTCCCACAGCCAGAAGAGATACTGGCCATGTGCTTCCGGGAGGCCTGGTGTGAAGGTGATACTCATGTTGGGGGCCATGGTGTCTTCTCCGAAGGCTATTGTCCGGTATCTTTCACCGGATAGCGAATTCTCAAGCCCTCCACGGGAATCGAGTGTGAGGGAACGAGCAGCATGCTCGACAGATCGAAAAGGCTCTTGACAGCTACAGTAGGATCGCAGGCCAGCTCGAAACCATAGGCGCGCGATATCGCTTCGGCCTTTGCTCTTGCGGACTCTGCGGACTCGGGAAAGCTCGGCCCGTCCCAATGGCGCCGACCGGAAAGCACATAAGGAAGAACATGTGCCACTCTTGCCAGCGCTTCACCAGTTTCCTTATGCTTCTCAGACAACACCAGCGACGCAGACTCAAGGGTATAACGAGCCTTCTCAACAAACTCATGTGCCGCACGCTCCGCGCTCGCAAGCTGCGCTTCCAGCTCAGAAACACGTTGCTCCCTGTCGTCCAACTTCGCCTGCATTTCCTCCAACGCCTGCCGGTGTCGGGATGTGGTCATGAACATAGCTTTCCCGATCCGTTGGTTAAGCCCAAGGCCAATTGGCCAGTTGCGCCTTGCGACCTTTCGCCACAAGCACTCGATACAGCTTCCTGGCGACGAATGGTGCGCCAAATCCCATCAAGGGAAGATATGCCAGCATCCCGAGGCCCGATGCAAGACACGGGATCAGAACAGCGACGGACGGTTCGCGCAGAGCGAATGAAAATTGCATCCGCCCACAAGTGCTAAGCCATGCGTGGTCGAGAATGTAGAAAAGACTAGCGGCTACAACCGCGTATGCGAGTAGGCCAGCACCAGTCAGCAAAACATATTTTCTGTTCATCACTCTTTTCCGCTTCAAAAGTGCTTGCGCAGTCCGCAACGCCAAACAGCCCAACGCAGGGCGTAACCCCCGAGCACTGCGCAGGTCGGGACGCCGAACATCGCCCAATCGTACGGGATGAACACAAAGTGCAGAATGCCCATGGCAATGATGCTGGCCATGACGGCACCAACGAGCATCAGCACTAGGTCGAGGGAGTCCTTCTGTCTCCAGTCCATGCTTTTCCTGTCTCTTCAACCGCGCCGCGAACCCAGGTTCCATAGATAGTGCAGACAGGCCGCCGTCGCGCCCGCGCAGAGCCCAATGGCCAGCACGATCCAGAAGCTAGGCGGGGAGGACTGCTCTACTTGCACAGTGGCGACCTCGATTCGAACGGATGTCACTTGTGCCGGCCGATCCAGTTGATTGGCTGGGCCAGCGAGCGCGGCACCCGCCATCAATGACAGGTACAAAGCGATCAGAAATTTACGCATATCAGTTCTTTCCGATTCAGTTGGGCCGACTCATTCCGTCTTTGGTGCGGCCGAAGGCGATGCGGACAATTGCCTCTTGCCGGAAGATGTGACGCCAGAAAGGACCGTTGCACCCTTCATAGACACCGCACTGGCCGCGAGCACGTTTTGATGAAACAACCACACTGACGCGCGATGGAATGCTTCGCCTTCGCTCGCGCCGCGCCCAATGGGCTCACAGAGGTGCGGTTCATATACGAGATATTCGTCGCCTTCCCTAAAAAGCTTGAGCCGGTGTTCGGTCTCGATCATCGCATCTTTTCCTTGGCCTTAACGGGCCGGCTTCCAACCCATGTCCTGGCTGCACACAACCATGGAACCATCGGCGGCTTGCCGAACCTCTTGAGACGCCCCGCAGGGTTCACCTACTTTAGCCGGACGCTTGTGCGACAGGCCGTACCATCCGGCGACACCCATCGCCAGAGCAATTGCGAGCGATACGAGCTTTCCTTTGTTCATTGTTGCATCCGATCAATCGGCCTTGAAGAGTCGATGGCTGCAATTCGCAAGCAATGCGTCTGCGTCAACATCGGCGTAGGTTTCTCTAAGTTGGCTCGTGTCACTTGCTCCGAAGACAACACCCACGCCGGCAGGCGCGAATGAAATGGTGCCGCCTGGATGCCCACTCGCCAAGAGTTTCATGTGTTCCCCGTGGCTGGGGTTGAGGCGTTCATAGTCAGCGGGCTTTGCGTCGGTCGCCTTGCTCGTAGCGTTTGTTTTCATACTTTTCCAATTTACTCGACCACCACATCGCCCAAGGCACGGCCACGGGGCTTCCATACGTGATTGCAGGCGTTGCACTCAGCGCTCAAGCCAAGCACTCCACCAGGTATGTGGTCCGTCGCGCAATCCGGCATCTTTCCCTCCGTCACCTCATAGAGCACGTGCTCTTCAATGGTCTCCGTAAGCACGAAGCTCTCCGAGCGACACTTGGGGCAGCGGATCTTGACTCCTTTGCCCGCATAGATCGACATGGTTCGCTTTTCCTAGTCAATCGAAAATGCCCACGCGCGTGGAAATTTCGATGAAACGATATGCGAGTTGACTAGAAGACAAAGCTTGCTCCGGTGCGTCAGGCGGAAACACGGCACGAGCTCCCGCCGCGTTTTGAGTAACCGCGAACGGAAGCAGCGCAGCAAGCTTTTGCGCCTCGCGACCCGCCGCGCTATCGGTGCGCTTGAGGGAACGAAGCGCCTGAAAGATTTCAGCTTTGAAGTGCTCCGCGTAGCATTGAACCTTGTAGGAGTATTCGGGATCTGCATTCGAAAGAATACTTAATACCCCGGCCGGTCCGTTCGCCAGCAATCGCTCGACACAGCCCTTCATCTCATCATCCGACGGTCGGTCGGATTCGTTAGCGCTCACGCTGGCGATTTCCACGTTCGTCGCCTGTGCCACCGATAGCCAACCGCCAGGATGGCCCCGCGAAAGCAAGTCCTTCATCTCTTCGTTCATCATCTTTTCCGTGGCGTCAGGCGGCTTCGCCCAAAATGTGCTTGATGGTCTGTTCTGCCTGAAGCAGTTCGTCGTCAGACCAACCAGGACGGCGGCGAAGCGTCAGCATTTCGGAGAACAGCCGAAAATTCTTCTGATCCAGCTTGTCAACGCTGCGCAGGTCGATCTTGTTCTTCCCGCCACGATAGAAGCTCACGAATGCATGCCCGAGAAACACAGCCGCGTCGCCACCGCCTTCAACGACCGCGATAAGTTCTTGCAGAATTTCTTTCGTTTGCATATGACGATTTCCCTTCAGGTTCCAGCTACCGGTACGGCACGAGGGGCGTGCGCCAGGTACCTGACTGTTGCCGCCGCCACGCAGCGGCAAGGATCAGGAGCCAGCTCGCCTGGTTAGTTGTTGACGGCGTCCTTAAAGGTCTCCCTTTGTTTTTGCTGCAGTTTACCGGGCTAGCCGCTCCTAATAGCCATGCGGGCTTCTGGGCTGCCATCTAAGAAAAACTCCAATAAATCAATAGGTTGCTGTCTGCCTCACTGTATTTTTTGAGGTGCTGTAAACGGCATGTTTTCGTGCTGAATGTTGCGACTACCTCTCATTGCCGCTACCCTTCGCAATCCGTCTCACGCGTGGGAGAAGCGCGATGGATCACTGGCGGTTGGCCTACCTCGGGATGCGGCAGATCCCACAGGAACTCAGCGAGTTCGAGCTTGCCACGTTCTTCACCTACTCCCCCAAGGAACGGGCACTGATTGATGCTCGGCGCAGCCCTTTGTATCGCTTGGCCGTCGCCGTACACATCGGCTTTATCCGCATGACGGGACGCACGCTTGATGCCTGCAAGCAAGTGCCCAGATTTCTCTGGGCGCATGTCGGTGCCCAGGTTGGTGTGACGCCGCCGGACATGGGCACGCTCAACGCACTCTACGATGGGCGCACCGATACACTGTCAAATCACCAGATGCTGGCCTACCAAGCCCTCGGCTTCAGTCCGATGGCTGAGCACCAGCGCCGCTATGTCACGCGCTGGCTCAAGGAACGTTTGACGGGACAACCGAGCCGCACCGCGCTGTTTCATGAGTTGAAGCGCTGGCTGTATGAACATCGGATACTGATACCCCATGATCGCGCACTAAAAAGACTGATTAGCCAGGCCGTCGCCACGGCCGAGGCGGCGCTTGCCGTCGCTCTGGTGCGCGCCTACGGGGCCTCCTTGGACACGTGGGGCATATCACTTGCGCGCCCGCATGGCGACCGCACGAACCTGCAGCAATGGCTTTGGGCCGTCCCGTTGCGAACCTCGACCCACCAGATCGGGGAATTGTTCGACAAGGTCGAACTACTTTATAAGATGGGCATTCACCGAAACTGGCCAGCGGCGTGCAATGAAGCGCTGATACGCTACTATGCCCGGCGCTGCGCCAATCGTCCGCCTTCAGTGAGCAAACGAGTCGCGCAGCAACCCCGCCGATTGGAAGCTGCTTGCTTTCTGCGTTACGCATTATGTGTCGCCACCGATCATCTGGCGACCATGTTGCGACACTGGATTCAGAAGTCCGTCAATGACGTTCGGCGCCTGATTGAGGCTGGCCGACCGGACCCTGGCACCCAGATGCGAGAGTTCGCGACCGCGGTCAAAGCGCTAGCCGCGGATGAGATGCTAACCCGTGATGCACTCTGTCAGCAGTTGTCGGCGCTGGCCGACGCGGCGCTCAACCGGCGTGCGCCCAGCCGTGCCAGCCTGATCCGCGCGCAACTCCTGTCGCGACACCGCCAGGCTCGAGCGTTGCTTGGCAGGTTGGTTCTGCTGCCATTCTCCGCCCTGTCAGCACACCCGGTGATTGAAGCGTTGGCAGTACTTCAGGACCTCTACGCGCAGAGGTCCGATCATCTTCCCGACCCAATCACGATTCGACTTGGCCGCGCCTGGCAACCCGCCCTGGACGGAGAGGACCGACAGCGGGCCCTGGCCGCATTCGAGTGGGGCACGCTTTTCGCCCTGCGGGTGGGATTGCGGAATGGCTCAGTCTTCCTTGAGCACAGCTTTGCCTTCCGAAGCCAAGCGACCCTCTTGATCAGCGCCAGCGATTGGAAGGCCAAACGCAACCACTTCTATGGCCATCTTAAGCTGCCACAGGATGCTCAGGCATTTCTGAAGCCTGTGGTCACACATCTGGATGAAAGCCTCGCCAGGCTCCGGGATGCTGTCGTGTGTGGGAAGCTCAAAATTGACGATGCAATCCACATCGACCCCTTGGTGGCAAGCGCTACGCCCGCGAATGTGGAGACATTGCGAGGCGCACTGTTCGAGCCGCACCCAGGCGGTCAGTTGCCTGAGATCCTGCTCGAGATCGACAGCGCCACGCACTTTAGTTGGCTCTTGCTGGGAAGAGAGCCGCATTCCCGCAGCGAATTGCTATTGGTCTACGCAGCGATACTCGCGCACGGCACATCGATGTCGGCTGCGGATCTCGCCCGAATGGTGCCGGAGTTGTCACCTCCCGCGATCCGGCAGATGATGCATCGGGTTGCGGATGAACGGAAGCTGCGCCACGCGGCTGAAGCCGTGCTGACCTTCATGCATCAGCACCCGATTGCCCAGTATTGGGGGCGTTCCGATTTAGCCTCGTCGGACATGATGTCGTTGGAAACGACACGCTCTGTCTGGAAAGCGCGGGCGGACCCACGCCGGCGGACTGCCTCAATCGGGATGTACACTCACGTTCGCGATCGGTGGGGCATCTTCTATGACCAGCCAATTTTGCTCAACGAGCGCCAGGCCGGCGCAGCGATCGAGGGCGTGATCCGACAAAGCGGTTCGGAAGACGTCGCGCAACTTGCAGTGGATACGCACGGCTTTACAGATTTCGCGATGAGTCTGTCACGGCTGTTGGGCTTCGATCTCTGTCCGCGACTGTCCCACCTGCGCGACAGACGCCTGCATGTTCCCAGGCATCATAATGTGCCTGGCGAACTGGCTGCCGTCACCGATGCAGATGTTCGACTGAGCCTCATTGAGTCCGCCTGGGACGAGCTGGTTCGGATTGCGGCGTCCGCGCAAAGCGGGCAATGCACCGCAGTCCAGGCACTCTCGCGCTTTGGGGTGGCCGCGCGCGGACAGCCAGTCTATGAAGCCGGCATGCATCTCGGACGGTTGTTTCGTACGATCTTCCTGATCGACTATTTCACGAATACCGCATTTCGCCATGAGATGCAGCACGTGTTGAACCGCGGTGAAGCGGTGCACATTCTCCAGCGTGCGATCCATTCCGGCAAGATTCCGATCGAGCTGGCGCGCCATGACGCGTCGCTGGCGGCTGTGTCATCGTCCTTGACCTTGCTATCCAATTCAGTAATGGCTTGGAACACGATGCACATGCAACGCAGCTGGGACGTCCTCGAGAGAATCAACAGCGAGACGACTCGATCTGAGGACCTTCGGCATATCGGTCCGACCCATCTCGAGGGGATCAATCTGCGGGGCACTTTTGAGTTTCCCATCGCGCGCTATGCGCATCGGCTCATGCCGACCGCGGCGTTCCAGTCCGACTCATCTTCGCAGTGGCGTACGGCGTAACCGTTTTTGCTTTGAAAGCGGCTCAGAGGGCTGTACCAAAGAACTGATACCTCTGGGTCCGCAATAGTCACACCGGCGACATGCATCCCCTGACCGCCGAGCGCTTGGCGTCATCCGCTCGTCGGCTCCGACTCGGCTTTTCGGAGGCTGACCGCCCTTCCCTACCGCCACGCCCATGTTACAGATCGGCATCTATTGATGCGGAAAATGGACCAGTCAGCAAGTGATTGATTTTATGGGGATATCTTCCGGACATCGGCCGGAAACCCGCATGAATGCGTTGGGTAGCTATCCCGGTAAATTGCATCGAAAACAAAGGGATACCTATGCCGACAGCGCGGCGACGCTCCAAACCTACCGGCGCGAGGTGGAGCGGCTGATCCTGTGGGCGGTCCTGCAGCTGGGCAAGCCACTGTCCTCGCTCACGCACGAAGACCTGCTCGCCTACGCGCGCTTCCTCGCCGATCCGCAACCGGCCGCGCGCTGGGTCCTGACCGGCAGCAAGAAGCTCGCGCGCAGCCATCCGGACTGGCGCCCCTTTGCCGGGCCGCTGTCGCCCGGCAGCGTGCGCCAGGCGCTGGTCATCCTGAATGCCGGCTTCGCCTGGCTCACCGAGGCGGGCTACCTGGCTGGCAATCCGCTCGCGCTGGCGCGGCGCCGGCGTGCCCCCAGCCGGCCGCGCATCACCCGCTATCTGAGCCATGACTGGTGGGCGACCGTGAAAGACACCGTCGCGGCGATGCCGATCGCCACCGAGCGCGAGCGCCTGCACGCGGCGCGCTGCCGCTGGGTGCTGACCGTGCTCTATCTTGGCGGGCTGCGGGCGTCGGAAGTCACGGGCACCGCCATGGGCGCGTTCTTCTGCCGGCGCGATGCCCAGGGCATCGAGCGCTGGTGGCTGGAGGTGACCGGCAAGGGCAACCAGACCCGGCTGGTACCCGCCACCGACGAGCTGATCGCCGAACTGGCGCGCTACCGCCGCGCCCACGGACTGCCGCCTAGCCCGCAGCTTGGGGAAACGCGTCCGCTGGTGCTGCCGGTCATCGGCCGCGAGACGGGTCGCGACAAGGCCCTGTCACGCGGGGCGCTGCACCTGGTCCTGAAAGAGGTGTTCGGTATGGCCGCGGCGCGCCTGCGGGCGCGCGGGCCCGAATGGGAAGCGCAGGCAGCCGTGCTCGCCAGCGCCTCGGCCCATTGGCTGCGTCATACCGCCGGCTCGCATATGACGGATCAGCAGGTCGACCTGCGCTTTGTGCGCGACAACTTTGGCCATGCCTCGATCGCCACCACCAGCGGCTACCTGCACAGCGAGGAGGATGCGCGGCATGAGGCCACCCAAGCGCGGCACCGCATCGGTTGGACCAGCAAGACCTAGGATGAGCCAGCATCGCAAAACCGCACAGCGCGAAGCCGTCTATCGTCACGGCACCATCGTGGCAAGCTACCTGCATTGCGACTTTCCCTCCAGCCCAAGCGCCACCGCCGCGTTATTCAAGTCATTCAGATGCTGCTTGGCCTCAAGCAAGTGTTCCACTTGCCGTTGCGCGGGCTCCAAGGCTTTGCCATGAGCCTGCGCAAGCTTGCCTTCGCGGACCTGCCGGTGCCGAACTACTCAACCCTGAGCCGTCGCGCACAGGACCTGGAGGTCGTTCTGCCCGCGCTGCGCGCGGGGCAAACGCTGCATCTGGTGGTCGACTGCACCGGCCTGAAGGTGTTCGGTGAAGGCGAATGGAAGGTGCGCAAGCACGGTTATTCCAAGCGTCGCACGTGGCGCAAAGTCCATCTGGCGATGGACGCCAAGAGCGGCCAGATATGCGCGGCGCTGATGACCCATCAGGACGTCGGCGATGCCGACGTGTTGCCTGATTTGCTCGACCAGTTGCAGTCCGACACGCCCGTGGACGTCGTTGGCGGTGATGGCGCGTACGACGCCAAGTCGTGCCATGCAGTGATTGCCGCCACAGGCGCGCAACCGTCGATTCCGCCGCGCGAGGGCGCGATGCCGTGGCCTGAAACCACGCCCGGTGCGGCATGGAGCAATGCGGCCATCGACGCCATTGCAACGAGCAGCAGACGCGAATGGAAAAAGGACAGCGGGTACCACCGTCGCTCGCTGGTCGAGAACCTGAGTATCGACTCAAGACACTCACCGGTCATTCTCTGTGGGCGCGCAAGGTAGGCTCCCAGGCGACCGAGGTGACAATCCGCGCGGACGTGCTCAACCGCATGAATGAGCTTGCCCGCCCGCAGTCCGTCCGTATTGCCTGAATTTCGCCTCTCAGGGGTAGCTTCGCTTTCAAATTCGATTTGTGCAACAACGCCGTCTATATCCTGAGAGATGAACTCAAGCGGCTGTGGTTCTACCCCCGCCCGGCATGCGCCCAGAAGGCTTGGGAGCATTGGTGCGTCCAGGCAAGGCAAGGCCAGATTCCGGCCCTGGAGTTGTTCGCCCAGCGCTCGCAGACCTATTGGCACGGCATCGTCGCGCGATGCCGGCATCCGCTGAACACGAGCGTCGTTGAAGGCATCAACAACACCATCAAGGTCATCAGGCGCCGAGCCTACGGCTACCGTGACGAGGAGTACTTCTCCCTAAAGATCAAGGCCGCGTTCCCCGGAATTCCTCGTTGATCCTAAAAAAACGAACGACTATCATGCCACCCTCGTTCGCCACCATTGGAATCGCTAGATCCAGAGACTGAAGGAAGCTGTGAATGACGTCACCGCTGCCCGCGGACTCGACATCCCATCAGGCGTCATCCATGAACCAGTTGGGTGCAACAACGTGATCGGTGTCGGGATATTTGCCGGAGCTTCTCGCGTTCGTCAACCTACTTTGACCAGCTCCTCCTTATACTTCTTCGCCTTGGTCATGTAGTCACTAGCATTCTTCTCAATCGCTGCCTTTACCTCATCGGTTAAGTCACGCACTAGTTTTGCCGGGACTCCCATCACTAGGCTTTCTGCCGGAAAGGTCTTTCGCTCACCAATCAAGGATCCGGCCCCCACAAGACTTTTCCGTCCGAGTTCTGAGCCATTCAGTATCACCGCCTGGATGCCCACCAGACTATGTGATCCGACCTTGCAGCCGTGGAGCATCGCTTGGTGTCCGACGGAGACCAGCTCGCCCACGTCAACGGGAAAGCCAGGATCAGTGTGCAACACGGCCCCCTCCTGGACATTCGCTCCGCGCCTGATCGTGATCTTGTCATTGTCACCGCGTATCACCGCGCCAGGCCATATAGACACGTCTTCGGCGATTTCTACGTCGCCGATGATTACCGCATGCTCGGATATATACGCGCTCGGATGAATCACCGGTGTCTTTTCTCCGATTCGATAGATCGCCACGAAATGCTCCTCTTTTCTTGATATGACTATACTTTTCGCCAGCAGCCACATTCCCTGCATTGGGCGAAACTCTACTGAACGGGCACTGCATCACGGTTGCGGAGCCCGTTTCGACGTCTGGTAGACCTGACGCTAGATAAAGACTTGTTCCTCCGGTTGGATTACCGGCTCTAGTACCTCGTCCAGTACCTCAATCCAGTGCTTTACTGGCGTAGGCGTGCCACTTTGCAAATGCTGAATGCAACCAATGTTCGCGGAGACGATACAGTCGGGGCGCTTTTCGCCCAGATGCTTAAGCTTCCGGTCTCTGAGTTGAAGTGCAATCTCCGACTGCAGAATAGAGTACGTACCAGCTGAACCGCAACAAAGATGACTTTCCGTGCTGGCATGATGAACTGAGAAGCCCAGCATCGCCAGGTTCTCCTCCACCAATCCCCTCAGCTTCTGACCGTGCTGCAGCGTGCAGGGAGGGTGAAACGCTAGAACCGGCTTGTCGCAAACTTTGACTTTTCCGCGCAGCCTGGGTAGAAGTTCTGGGAGTAGCTCGCTAAGGTCTCGGGTGAGCTCGCTAACTCGAGCGGCCTTCTCGGCATACTTTGAGTCATGTCTTAGCATGTCACCGTAGTCCTTCACAGTCACGCCGCATCCCGATGCATTCATGACAATTGCTTCGACTTCACCAGAGGAAACAGCCGGCCACCAGGCATCGATGTTTCTGCGCATATTGGCGAGGCCGCCCTCGTGATCGCCGGTATGCAGCCGTATTGCTCCACAGCAACCGGATCGAGGAACGCTAACAACCTGAAAGTCAGCTGCATCGAGTACCCGCGCAGTCGCAGCATTGATGTTCGGCATCATCGCCGGCTGGACACAACCCTCGAGCATGAGCACTTTCCTGGCATGGCGACGCGATGGCCGCTGACCGGCAGGTCTGCTCGGCGTAAGCTTGTTGGCTAGCTTAGAAGGAAGTAGCGGTCGAACCATTCTGCCCATCTTCATCGCCGGAGAAAGCAATGGTGAAGTTAGGCCTTCGCGCAGCAGCCAACGCGCTATGCGATCCGTAGGCGGACGAGGAATCCGCTCATCAACTAGTTTCCGGCCAATATGGACCAGCTTGCCGTATTCAACGCCGCTTGGACAAGTGCTTTCGCAGTTTCGGCACGTCAAGCAGCGGTCCAAATTCTGTCGCGTGCTCGCCGTAACCTCCTCCCCCTCAAGCAACTGCTTCATCAGGTAGATGCGACCCCGAGGCCCGTTACGCTCGTCCCCCAAAAGCAGGTAAGTCGGACATGTGGCCGTACAAAACCCGCAATGCACGCACTTTCGCAGAATAGCTTCGGCCTCCTCCCCTTCTGGAGTCTGGGCAAACTCATGACTTAGTTTTGTCTGCATATAGAATCCCTTATAGGCCGGGGTAAAGCCTACCAACATTGAAGATGCCATCCGGGTCGAATGCGTGCTTGAGATTCCGATGAACTTCGAGGAGAGCACCGCTCGGCGGAGTGAACACGCCGCTCCTGCGGTGCGGATCTCTAAATAGCGTTGCATGGCCTCCGAGCGCTGATGCCGTTTCCCGAACCTCCGCTATTGAATCGTCGGTGTATAGCCATCTCAATGCGCCACCCCATTCAATAAACTGATTCGCTGCCTTCAGGGGTTGGGCAACCGCCGGGACCGAAATGCGCCAGAGGGGCGCATCGCTCCGTGTGAAAAAGGCATGACGGTGGTCACGTACGGCGTCCCACCACGCCAATTCTTCACCTGGTTCCAACACAGTTCCACCCAAACGTTTACGCGCTTCCTCGACAGCAGAGGAGGCACCGCTCAGTCGCACAAAGACTTTTCCGTCATGCCATGCACTCGCATTGACTGGCAACGCTTGTCGAGCCAGCCCAATTAGGAAAGACAACGCCGCTTCCTCATCACGGTCAACGACCAGGGTAATCCTCGATGAATGAATGGGCAGGACTTTCAGCGACACCTCGCAGATAACACCGAGTATGCCCATTGAACCGGCCAGCAGACGCGAGACGTCATAACCGGCGACGTTCTTCATCACTTGTCCACCGAACGTCAGAAGTTCTCCTTTGCCATTGATCATGGTCGCGCCGAGAACGAAGTCTCGAATGGAACCCCCGCCGACACGTGCGGGCCCACTAAGACCAGCCGCGACCACTCCTCCTACAGTACTTCCATTAGCAAAGCGTGGCGGCTCAAAAGCAAGGTACTGATTGTGCTTGGCCAGCACAGCCTCGATCTCTTCTACGGGCGTGCCTGCCCGGGCGGTGATAACCAACTCCGACGGTTCATAGCTGCAGATTCCGCTGAGGCGTCGGACATCACACGGTTCGCCACACTGCTCCTCACCGTAGAAGCATTTCGTACCGCCGCCGACGATGTTCAGAAACTTCCCTGCATTTCGTGCGTATATGATTGTCTCAATCAGATGAGACAGTTCCGGGGGAGTCTGAGCCATTCTAGAACCTCGGGATTTCTGGATGCGCGAGCATCCCACGCCGCACAGTCATGCGACCATACTCAGCACATCGATGAAGCGTCGGAATCACCTTTCCAGGGTTCAAGAGCGATTGGGAATCGAATGCGCGCTTTAGTGCAAACATTTGTTCTCGCTCGCCGCCTGAAAATTGGACGCACATTGAGTTTAGTTTCTCCACACCCACACCGTGCTCTCCGGTCACCGTCCCACCAAGCGTGACGCTTGTTTCCAGAATCTCTGCACCGAATTTCTCCGCCAAGTGAAGCTCTTCGGGATTGTTGGCGTCGAACAGGATCAGTGGATGTAGATTTCCGTCCCCGGCGTGGAACACATTGACGCAGCGAAGCCCATAGCGCAACTCCATCTCGCTGATTGCACGAAGAATTGCAGCAAGATTCTTGCGTGGAATCGTAGAATCCATACACAAGTAATCCGGGCTCATGCGCCCCGTAGCCGGAAACGCGTTCTTGCGCCCGCTCCAGAAACGAAGTCGTTGCGCTTCGTCCTGACTCACTTCAAGGCGAGTGGCCCCGCTGGCGGTGAGCACGGCGTTCATCCTCACAATCTCGTCCTCGACCTCCAACGTCGTACCATCGCTCTCGCACAATAGTATTGCGGCCGCATCTAGGTCGTAGCCCGCATGCACGAAATCCTCTACAGCGGCTGTCATCGGCTTGTCCATAAGTTCGAGGCCGGCTGGGATGATGCCAGCTGCGATGACGTTGGCCACAGCGTTGCCTGCGGCCTCGACAGTGTCGAAACTCGCAACAATGCATCGAGCAAGTTCGGGCTTTGGAATTAGCTTGACGGTGACTTCCAATGTCACTGCTAACATCCCTTCACTGCCTACAACAATGCCGAGCAAGTCGAGTCCAGGGGCGTCCAGGGCTTCCGAGCCAAACTCTATCGCCTCGCCCTGGATGGTGTATCCACGAACCTTTAATACGTTCTGCAGTGTGAGTCCGTATTTGAGGCAATGGACGCCCCCGGAATTCTCTGCCACGTTGCCACCGATCGTGCAGGCAATCTGGCTGGAAGGGTCCGGTGCGTAGTACAGCCCATGGGTAGCCGCTGCTTCACTAATCGCAGCGTTACGTACACCACATTGGACCACTGCAGTACAACTCACAGGGTCTACACGGACGATGCGGTTAAAGCGAGCGAGCGAAAGGAGCACTCCCATCTCATGAGGGAGTGCTCCGCCTGACAATCCCGTCCCTGCTCCACGAGCGACAACAGGCGCACCGAGCTTCTTGCACGTTCGCAGAATTGAAACAACCTGCTCTTCCGTTTCGGGAAGCACTACGACCAACGGCTGCGCCCGATAGGCCGTGAGGCCATCGCATTCGAATGGCTGGGTGTCCTCGCGATGCGACAGGATCAACTCGTGGGGGAGGACGCCTTCTAACGCGGAGACAACCTCCGCGCGGCGGACTTCCCTCCGTTCAGCGTCAGCGGGATTTGCCAACCAGCCGTCACGCGTCGCGTTCATGACATTGCCCTCCTGCATCGACGAGTTTGCGTCGTGCAACACCACCTTATAGAACAATCGTTCCGGACCAACGACGTCGCCATAGCAAACCGGCAAGGTGCGCAGTCAGCATGGACAAACGCCGCAGTTCTGAGATGGACTTTTAGTTCCAATCGCTGAAGCTCGAACGTTAAGCGATGACTTCGATGCATTGTGAGAGGAGGTTCAAACAGACTTGTATCAAAGGCGTCGCAAAACGCCATGAGTGGACTATAGACAAACACTCGATACAGCAGGTTGAGAGATATTTGCGGTTGAGTTGCAGAAATCTTGATTGCCCGCCCAGGGCGCTCAGCTTAGCGAGTCAGAGAGCCATTCCGTAAAGGCGGCACACTCCCATCGTTCGAGGGCCCCCGGCTGCCAGCAGAGATAGTGCGCCATCGGGGAAGGTACTGAGCGCTCCGATAAGCGGACAAGTCGCCCACCCTCCAGCCATGTTTGCGCCATACGAGACCTTACTAGCGCCACACCGAACCCGCATGCGGCTGCGTCATAGAGAAGCCCTAGATCGTTAAATTGGGCACCCACGTTCGGCTCTGTTCTAGTCAAGCCGCATCCGGAGAACCAAGTAGTCCAAGGCTCAAGCGGGCTTCGAATTAGGCGCGCTTGGTCGATGACACCCTCAGTTTCGAAACCTTCGAAGGGGCCGAACTCGTTGAGATAGCTAGGGCTGCAGGCTGGCGTTACTTCCTCCGAAAGAATGACGCGATGATTGATGCCCGCATATCCGCCTGCTCCGTACCTGACCTCCAAATCGGATGGCTCGGCCGTGACATCAAGGAACGGAATGGAGACCTGCAGGATAAGGTCGATGTCGGGATACTTGTTCCGGAACAGTTCCAATTTTGGCATAAGGAACTGCCTGGAAAAAGTTGGGGTCACCGCTACACGCAGTCGCACAACCGAGGCTCGTCCGCTCCTGGCCGGCATCTGTTGTAGCGCAGCAAGGCCGCTTCGAACATTTGCCAGATACGCCGCACCATGTGCAGAAAGCGTGAAGTCACTTCGCCCGAAGAGTTCAACGCCGAGGTGGGATTCCAGTTGTCGGATACGGTGACTGACGGCGCTGGTCGTTACACACAACTCGTCGGCGGCACGTGTTGCGCTCCGCAGCCTTGCAACAGTCTCGAAGGTGACAAGGCATTGGATGGGGGGGATGTGTTGAATGGCCATATCTCCTACTCCATTTGGTAAGGCTACCCTGGACGGATATGCCACATGTCATCGCTGGGGCGCGGGAACCGGCCGCGCTTATTAAGTGGCCCCTCGCTTGAGCACTGTTCCGAGGCTGCGACGAGCAACCACCCCAGACTGTTCGCACTGGATCGACCAGTCCGGCTCCCAGCTTGAGTCAAGGACGGAGGTCACGTCCTTCGCAAGGGAAAACCCCTAGGTGAGCCAGCCCCACAAAGTCAGTTCGCGATCTGCAGATGGTTTCCTGCGGTTGCTAGCGACCTCACGGCGAAGAGCGTCGTCTAAGCGATCCGATCGTCTCTTCGACTCCAACCCAACCCCATGATCGCGATCACGATAACTACTTGACATTATGCCGCATGATTCTAAACTTATGTAATCGATTGCATGCAGTGCATGTTTTCTTATCTTTGCTGGGATTGCTTGGATTGTAGCCAATCCACATCACAGATGATCACAATAGATGTAATCGATTACAAACTCACACAGGAGGCAACAATGCAGGAACGTCGTCGTAAGTTTTACGGGTGGGGCTACGAGGGTGACACCGTCACGCCGGAGGAACTCCAGGAGTTCGAGGCAGCGTGGACACGCTTGCTAGGCGTTGAGCACTTCGAAGCGACACCTTTTCCGACGCCCGAAGAGATCTCGTTGCGAAAACCTCGCGTACAGCTGCCCGCTTCGCTTCGCGAAATCTGCACAAGTGATCACTACGACCGCCTGTATCACACCTACGGCGCGGGCACCATGGACGTAGCGCGCGCGATGCGCAGGGAGTTTTCGAATCCTCCGGACGTAATCGCTTACCCGCGGACTGAGCAGGACATCGTGGACCTGTTCGATTGGTGCGGGCGTCAGAACATTGCTGCGGTTCCGTACGGCGGCGGCACCAGTGTCGTGGCCGGAGTTAATCCGCCAGAGCACGATCGTTACCGCGGCGTGGTGTCCATCGACATGAAGCACTTCGACAAGGTGCTGGAAGTAGATCAGACATCGCAGGCCGCCCGCATTCAAGCGGGCGTCCTTGGCCCGGATCTGGAGCGACAACTCAAGCCCACGGGCCTAACCATGCGATTCTTCCTGCAGGCGTGGGAGTTTTCGTCGCTGGGGGGGTGGATCGCGACACGGGCAGCAGGCCACTTTGCAACGGCGTTCACTCAAATCGACGACCATATCGAGAGCATGCGGGTCGTAACACCCCAAGGCGCCATCGAATCCCGACGTTTCCCGGTGTCCGGCTCGGGGCCCAATCCGGATCGACTTTTTCTCGGCTCGGAAGGCGCGCTGGGCATCATTACCGAGGCGTGGGTCAAGCTTCACCGCCGCCCAGTCTTCCGCAAGCAAGTGACAGTACGTTTCCGTGATTATGAGAAGGCCGTCGAGGCCACACGGGTACTGTCCCAATCTGGACTGAACCCTGCAAATGCCCGCCTTGTAGAACGCGAGGAAGCCGAATACACGGGGTCCAGCGATGGCAGCTATGACATTCTCGTGCTGGGATTCGAATCCGCTGACCACCCTGTCGAGGCACGCCTGAAGCGAGCGCTGGAAATTTGTGCTGAGTCCGGTGGCGAATGGGATGATGACCCAGTAAGCGGAAACCAAGGTGGTGCGGACGCCGCGACATCAAGCTGGCGGAACAAATTCCTACGCGGCCCATACTTGCGCGAATACGCCATCGCTCGCGGGGTTATGCGTGAAACCATGGAAACGGCCATCACGTGGGACAAATTCGCCGCCCTCCACAAGCACGTCAAGGCAGAAACGCATCGGGCAATTCGCGAAGTTACCGGACGATCTGGATCGGTTACCTGCCGATTTACGCACCTCTACCCTGATGGGCCAGCGCCTTATTTTACGTGGTTTGCCTACGGTGATAAGGCGCGATTGCCCGAGCAGTTCCAAGCGATCAAACGAATTGCCGAACAAGCCATGGTAGATGCGGGAGGTACGGTCACCCATCACCATGCGCTCGGTAGGGACCACCGTCCTTGGTATGACAAAGAGCGGCCAGAGCTCTTCTGCACCGCGCTGAAAGCGGCTAAACAGGCCTTTGATCCGCACCAGGTTTTGAACCCTGGCGTACTGTTCGACCCGAGCTAATTAGTTGGAACGGTCAATTCGAAAGGAGTAGGACATATGGCAGGCCCCCTTGCAGGTATCAAGGTCCTAGACTTGAGCCGGATCCTTGCTGGACCCTGGAGCACGCAACTGTTGTCCGATTTGGGCGCTGACGTGATTAAGATTGAGCGCCCCGGCAGCGGAGATGACACGCGAGCTTGGGGCCCGCCCTTCCTTACCCGGGAGGATGGCACTACGACGGAGGAGTCAGCGTACTTCCTTTGTGCCAATCGCGGCAAACGTTCGATCACTCTAGATGTAAGTAGCAAGGCCGGTCAGGAATTGCTGCACGAGTTAGTCAAAGATAGCGACGTCTTCGTTGAAAACTACAAGTTCGGCGACATGCAACGCTATGGGTTGGACTTCAAGACATTAAGTGAGATCAATCCTCGCCTCGTCTACTGCTCCATCACGGGTTTTGGCCAAACCGGCCCATACCGCAAGCGAGCGGGGTACGATTTCGTGGTGCAAGCCATGGGAGGGTTGATGAGTATCACGGGAGAGCGCGACGGTCTCCCTGGTGGCGGCCCGCAGAAATGCGGAGTACCGATATCGGACTTGATGACCGGAATGTACGCGAGCGTTGCAATTGTCAGTGCGCTATTTGAGCGAGTCGGCAGTGGCTGCGGGCAGTACATCGACATGAGCCTGTTGGATACTCAGGTGGCATGGCTGGCAAACCAGGCGTCGAACTACTTGGTGGGTGGAACCCATCCACGGCGCTGGGGCAATGCGCATCCCAATCTGGCACCCTATCAGTCATTTCCTGCAAGCGATGGCTCTCTGATCGTAGCGGTCGGTAATGACCGGCAGTTCCGAGCATTGTGTGAGGTGCTAGGGCTAGTCAAGCTCCCATATGATGACCGATATCGAAGCAATGCGGATCGTTTAAAGCACCGTGAAAGCCTTGTGACCGTGCTCTCAGAGCGCTTTGCCGAACGAGAGAGAGACACGTGGCTCACACTGCTGGAATCGGTCGGGGTACCGTCTGGGCCTATTCAAAGCATTCCAGAAGCACTGGAGGATCCACATATCCGTGCACGTGAAATGCTTTTTTCATTGCCCCACAGCAGCGGAGCAAGCGCGCCACAAATTGCGAATCCCATCAAATTCTCCCGTAGCAGTATCGACTATCTTCGCGCTCCCCCAGCGCTGGGCGAACACACTGAAGCCATCCTCAAGGACCAGCTCGGGAAAACTCTGGAGCAAATTCACACACTGCGCCGCAATGGGACGATTTGACGTGTAGGCCGCTCGAACACAGTGATCGCCAAAAAGATCATGTTCAAATGGAGACAGATATGCACCGATTTCTGCGAATTGCGGCGGCATTAGCCGTCTGCGGAGTAACACTAACTATCGGCCAGGCGGCCCAAGCCAAGGAATGGCCAGCCCAACCGATTCGAGTCCTTCTTCCCTATCCGCCTGGCGGCGCGTCAGACGTGACCGCCAGACTCCTGAGCGCTAAACTTAGCCAAGCTTGGGGAGAATCTGTTGTTGTGGAGAACCGACCTGGTGCCAACGGCATCATCGCTAACGAAGCCGTTGCGAAGGCGCAGCCTGACGGCTACACGGTGCTGATGGCGAATCTCGGACCGAATGCCATCAACCCTGCGGTATACGGGAAACTTCCTTATGACACCCTGAAGGACTTTGCTCCAGTTGTCTTGGTGACAACGGTGCCGCTCATTATCGTCACAGCAGCAAATTCGCCAGTAAAGGACCTGCGCCAACTGGTTTCGATGGCAAAGGCTAGGCCAGGGCAGATCACCTTTGGATCCGCCGGCAATGGCTCGGGCAGCCATCTGGCCGGGGAACTCCTTAGTACCATGGCTGGCGTCAAGATGAACCACGTTCCCTATAAGGGAGACGCGCCTTCGCTCACAGACGTGCTCGGTCAGCAGATCAATGTTGCCCTTCCCACCGCGCTTGCGGGATTGCCGCACGTCAAGAGTGGAAAGCTCAGGGCGCTCGCGGTCACGAGCAAGACTCGATTACCGTCACTGCCCGATGTGCCCACGGTAGATGAAGCGCTCGGGATAAACGGCTACGAAGCCGTTTCCTGGGGCGGATTCATGGTCCCGAACGGGACATCACAGGCCATCATTGCTAAGATGAACGGCGAGTTCAACAGAGCGCTCCAGGATCCGGAGGTCCGCGACAAGCTGATGGCTCAAGGGGCGCAGATCGTAGGCGGCACGCCTGAAGCGTTCAATGCGTTTCTTCGCGCCGAAGTTTCGAAGTGGAAGCGAGTGGCAGATTCAGCAAAGGTCCGGCTCGACTAGCCTCACCAGGGATGTCGATCCGTCGTCGGGGTACCCCTCCGACGACGGAAACTGCTTTCGACTACCAACGTCGTTACAATGGATGGCAGACGGCCGACATCCCGGCTGAAGATAACATCTGACCCGATATGGTGAATGTCAAGCAAGTCGCCCTCCTCGCCGGTGTTTCCTCGGCAACAGTCTCCCGTGCACTGACATCGCCGGATCGGCTGCGACCTGGCACGCTGGAGCGCGTGCAGAACGCCATTGCAAGCCTCAACTACGTTCCCTTCTCGGCGGCTCGCGAGCTACGTCAGGGGCGCACGCGATCGGTCGGCATAATTGCGCCGACACTGATGAATGAACTTTACGCAAAAGCAGTAGATACCTTGGAGGCCCAGCTCGATCGGCTTGGGTATACCGTTCTATTGACTTGCCATCGGGACGACAGTGAGACCGAATTGCGCTGCGCGCGCGCCCTATTGGAGCGTAGAGTCGACGGGATGGCAATAATTGGTTCACAACATCATCCCGAAGTCTTCTCGCTGATACACAAGCACGCTATTCCGTATGTACTAATGTGGGCCGTGGACCGCGAAGGGATGCATCCGACGGTGGGGTATGACAACCGCTTGGCCATGCGCAGGCTAACCACCTACTTAGTCAAACAAGGACACCGGCATTTTGCAGTGCTCCCAGGTCCTCTCGAAACTCAGTTTCTATCGTCTCAACGGCTTCTGGGGATCCGAGACGTCCTCAGCGAGAACGGCATTTCCTTACCCGATAACCACATTTTTCCGACCCCTTACGATGCATCTGCTGTGCGGCAAGCGGTGCGCGTCTGCCTGCAGCGCAAGGACTTGCTGTTGCATCGGGAACAGCCGACCGCCCTGATATGCATCAATGACTTCATTGCTGTGGCGGCGATCGCGGAGTGTCGCACATTGGGACTTTCGGTTCCGAGCGACATCTCTGTCACAGGCTTCGGCGACTGGCAGATGGCGGAACTGGTAACACCCGCGCTAACGACAGTGCACTCGAATCCCATTCTGATTGGCGAACTTACTTCGCGCAACTTGATTGAGCAGATCGAAGGAGGACCCAAAAACATCCAGACAGAGTTTGAGCCTGACTTAGTAATTCGCGAAAGTACTGCGCCACCTCGATAATAAATGGCGGCCTCAAATCAAAAGTGCAATGCATTACTGTCCTGATCGTCCCAAGACTTCCCATAGCCGCATGATTTCGCGAGCCTTGGTCTGAGCGGGCAGCTCATGTTGCTGGCGGGCATTTTCCACGTCTTCTAACCGGGCCCAAGGCAAGGCGGCAAGGCGGGGAGATGGCCCCGCCTTGCCGCTGCCTCGCCCCAATGGGCTCCGGAAAGATGGCGGCAAACTGCCATACCGTATCCGGGTAACTCGCGAAAGTGGGTGAGCTTCAGATTCCGGAACCCCAGAAAGTGGACAAAACTATCCTGATAGCTGCGGCCTGTGGCGCGCGCCGTGCAGACCGCACACCCGCGTACAAAGACCGCACCGCATTCAGCGTCAGCGTAGAGGTGATCGGCCGCGAAGTGCTTAAAGATCAAATGGGCATCCAGATCACCGACGAATTTTCGTATCCCGTCAGAGCCGATGTGCGAACCCACCCATGGCATGTGACCTGGCACACCAGGCCACTCCCAGATGCAATCCGGCGCGCGTCAAGGTAGTTGTCGCCTCAGTCATGCAGCCAAGGGCTGTATTTCTTCTGTGACACCGTGACCACCACCGAGTCCCGTTCAGGGTTAAGCGTCGCGGCTCCTCCGGTTTCTGCAGTGTGGTCAATTCGCGCTCGCGAGGCGACGCGCATGGGTGTCTTCTGCCTGCAGCCGTAGCACCTGAGCGAACACGGCTGCGGCATACCAAGTCTGGTCTAGCTATCAGGCCTCAGTAGTTGTCAGTCGGTAGTCGGCGAGTTGTTCACGCAGGCGCATCTTCAGGACCTTGCCAGTCGCACCGATCGGGATGCTTTCCATAAACACCACATCGTCCGGGATCTGCCACTTGGCCGTCTTGCCCTCGTAGAACGCGAGCAGTTCCTCGCGCGTGACCTCTGCGCCAGGCTTCTTGACCACAGCGATAATCGGCCGCTCTTCCCACTTCGGGTGGTGAGCGCTGATGCACGCGGCAATGGCCACGGCCGGGTGCGCCACGGCGATGTTCTCGATGTCGATGGAACTGATCCACTCACCGCCAGATTTGATCAAGTCCTTGCTGCGGTCAGTGATCTGCATGAAACCGTCCGCATCGATCGTGGCTACGTCGCCAGTAGGAAACCATCCGTCCACTAACGGATCGCCGCCTTCGCTCTTGAAGTACGCTTTGATCACCGACGGCCCCTTGACCAGGAGATCCCCATAGGTCTCACCGTCCCAGGGCAATTCCCTGCCGTCGGTGTCCACAATCTTCATGTCCAACCCTGACAATGCGCGCCCCTGCTTGAGCCGGATCGCCAGTTGCGCTTCAGTTTCCAGACTCAGATGCTTTTCCTTCAGCATGCACAGAGTGCCCAGGGGACTTGTCTCCGTCATGCCCCACGCATGCAGTACGTCCACGCCATATTGATCGCGGAAGGCATTGATCATGGCTGGCGGGCAGGCCGAGCCGCCGATCATCGTCCGCTTGAGAGTGCTGAACTTCAGGCCATTGCCCTGCGTATGCGCCAGCAGCATCTGCCAGACGGTCGGCACGCCAGCGGCGAATGTAACCTTCTCGGCCTCGATCAACCCATGGATGGACTTGCCATCCAGTGCCGGGCCTGGGAACACAAGCTTGCAGCCCGCCAGGGCCGCGGAATATGGAAGCCCCCAGGCGTTGACGTGGAACATCGGTACCACTGGCAGCACCGATTCGCGGGCCGACAGATTCATCGCGTCCGGCAGCGTTGCTGCGAGAGCGTGCAGCGTGGTCGAGCGGTGGCTGTACAGCACCCCTTTCGGATTGCCGGTGGTACCGCTGGTGTAGCACATGCTGGAGGCAGAATTCTCGTCGAACTCGGGCCAGTCGTAGGTGTCAGCTTGCCCCGCGATCCAGGCTTCGTAGCTCACGAGGTTCGGAATGCCGGTGTCCTGCGGCAGCTTGTCTGCGTCGGCCAGCGCCACCCACTTTTTCACCGTGGGGCACTTGGTATGCACGGCCTGCACCAGCGGCAGGAAGTTGGTGTCGAAGGCCAGCACCTGGTCCTCGGCGTGGTTGATGATCCAGGCGATCTGGTCGGGGTGCAGGCGCGGGTTGATGGTGTGCAGAACGCGGCCCGAGCCCGAGACGCCGTAGTAGAGCTCCAGGTGGCGGTAGCCATTCCAGGCCAGCGTGGCCACCCGCTCGGAGAACGCCAGCTTATCGGCGTCGAGCGCGTTGGCCACGCAGCGCGCGCGCCGTGCGACGTCGGCCCAGGTGCAGCGGTGGATGTCGCCCTCGACGCGGCGAGAGACGATTTCGGCTTCACCATGGTGGCGCTCGGCAAAGTCGATCAGGTTGGAAATCAAAAGCGGACGATCTTGCATCAAACCGAGCATGAAACACGCTCCTTGTGTGAAAAGAATGTCAATAAGCACCAGCACTCATCACCGCATCCCGCCAAGGATGTGGTGCGGCGCCAGAAAAACGTCTTGTCGCCTGCGTCCTCAGCTCGAGGGATTGCTGCTGCGTTCGATGTTCTGCGTCAGAAGTTCGACGAGGCGCTCCGGCATCGTGATGTGCGGGTTGTGCGTTGCATTCAGCTCGTGAAACGTCCAGCCGGAATGGCCGCGGGCGCGTGCGGCAGAACTGCCGAAGCTGTCGTACAGACCGATCCGTGTGCAGTAGACATACGTGGCCGGGAGACGGCTCGCATGATCCCTCGCCGGAAGTGCGGACGTGAATGTGTGCAAGGGCTGAGGCCCTCGTCGCGTCGCTGCGAGGTCGAGATCACGCGTGGGCGTGTCCTCGGGCATGGGCGTGGGTGGAATCAACCACCCGAATCCCTTCTGCTGCGCGGCTTCCAGCACGCCCTGACTCTGTACCCGAGGCAAGAGGTCGAGCGCACACTCACCGGGCTCCGGAAGCAGCGCGTCGACGTAAATCAGCCGCCGGATCCGATTGGCCACCCGCGCAGCAACGCCAGTCGCAACCATCCCGCCATAGCTGTGTCCAACGAGCACGACATCGGATAGATCTTCGTGTTCGATGACCTGAACGATGTCTTCGATGTGCGTGTTAAGGTCAATGCCAGGATTCAGCAAGTGCGCTCTCTCCCCCAAGCCGGTACAGGTCGGCATGACGAAGCGGATGCCCTTGCCGAGGAAAAGCGAATGCATCCGCCACCACGCCCACCCGCCGGACCAAGCACCATGCACTCCCACGAAGACAGGCATGGCCGGCCTCAGCATCGGTAGGCGAGGAAACCGCCATCCAGAAGGACTTCGGCACCGGTGACGTAGGCGGCCGCATCCGATGCGAGAAACAGAATGGCATTGGCAGCATCCTCTCTGCCTCCAGTGCCACCGAGCGGCACGGTCTCGAAGAACTTCTCTCGCATGGCCGGATCCGCGGAGACCACGGACGTTCTCATTGGGGGCAGCAGCCCCGGCACAATCGCATTGACGCGCACCCCCGATCTTGCGTACTCACCGGCTGCGCACCGGGTCATTCCCAGCACGCCCGCCTTGACCCCGGCATAGCCCATGTGAAGGCCCGGCAATCCGCAGTAGGCCGCAATCGACGACACCGTCACGATTGATCCGCCACCGGCCCGAACAATCGCTTTCGCCCCGTGCCGAATCGCCAGGAAGGTCCCACGAATGTGCACCGACGTCAGCCGGTCCATGTATTCAACATTTTCATGGTCCGGCACCATTCCGCTGATGCCGGCATTGCTGACAACGACATGCACGGCCCCGAAGTCCTTTTCCGCGGACGCTATCGCGTGCCTCCAGTCCGTCTCGCTCGACACATCGAGCTTGACAAAAGACGCGTCCCCGCCCGTTTCATTGATGGCCTGCGTCACTGCGACGCCCTCTTCCTCCAATAAGTCCGCGAGCACGACGCGAGCACCCTCGGTGGCGAACATCCTCGCCGTCACTTCACCAATGCCACTGGCAGCGCCAGTCACAAAAACAGTCTTGTCCTTGAACCGCATGCTTGTCTCCAATGTTGATGCCACCCCGTCAGGGCAGCTATTTGTGCATGTCTGATATTGTACATATATATTAGCTGCATGCAAAACTATACCCGCGATGAGCCTCTTCTTATTGGCGAATGGAAACGATTTTGCCGTCGGACATGTCCACGGCAGTGCCACGGGCGAATGCCATTCAGCTAACATATCAACCCTACACAGCTTCAACACTCAACCTGGGCGAGCATCGATGCCTCGCCATCGCGAACAATCAGAGGGCTATGCGACGGACATCCAACAAGGCAGCCAGCACGCGCGGACTTACGACCGACGCCGGACCTGGCGAACTCAGCAGGCAGCGGACCACCAAGATGGCAAAGCGCATGCCAGCGCCATCGCTCGCCGAGCAAGCCTACAAAGCCATCGAGGAACTGATCATCACGCTCCAATTACCGCCCGGCATGGCTTTGTCCGAAAGCAGCCTGTCTGAATCCCTGGAGATCGGCCGAACCCCCATTCGCGAGGCATTGCAACGTCTCGCCATGGAGGGACTGGTATCCATCGTTCCCAAGCGCGGGGTGTTCGTTTCCGAAACAAACATCCTGACCCAACTGCGCTTGCTGGAACTGCGGCGTGAAGTTCAGCGTTTGCTGGCTCGGCTTGCTGCCGAGAGAGCCACCGTGGAGGAGAGGGCCAAGTTCGCCAACATTGAAGCTGGATTGACCCAAGCCGCCGCAGAGCATGATGAGAAGCTGTTTTCCCAGCTTGACCGTGAACTGGACGAGCGGATGTGGGACGCAGCGCGAAACGAATTCATTGTCAAGACGATGTCATTGATGCGTGGCCTGTCCCGGCGTTTCTGGTTTGAACACTATCGCCGCACGGGCGACCTTCCATTGGCCGCCAAGCTTCATGCAAAGATCGCGAAAGCCATAAGCCAGGGCAAGCCGGCGGATGCTGCGACCGCGTCGGATCGCCTGATCGACTACATCGAGAGCTTTTCTCGCGAGACGATCGAAAAGTGACGGCGGCACGCGCGCGTACGGAAGCGCTCGGCTCCGTGCTCTGCGCGCACGGAGCCAGGACCGCCGGCACAACATAACTTTGCCCGGAACATCGCGGTTTCCTACTGCGTTCCGCCCTCGCTTTCGGGAGCATCCCGGCTGACATCCGGGAAAATCCAGATCGACAGGACCATGAACACCGCAAGGAAGAAGGCAACATAAGCCGGCCGGGACAGGTCGTGCGAGAGTTCGTACCGGCCGGTCAGCGCGAACACGCCGAAAATCAGAATCGAGAGAATGAATTTGAACTTGAACGGCATCGTGGACTCCTGGGGTGACGATTCGGTTTCAATGGGCGTCCGTGCGCGACTCGGGAATCTTGACGTTGCCCGGCTTGGGCGTGCGCGACGTCCGGCGCAGATTCTTCTTCAGGTACTTTCTGCTGTACCCATTGAACAGATGACCGAAGAAGCCGCGATCCAGGTCGGAGGTTCCGAGCAGCCAATCGAAAATGGGCGTACCGATTCCCATATTGACTTCCATCATCAATGCTTGGTCATGGTGCGCCTGGTGATGCCTTCGCGCGGTATTGATGATGGGAAGATTGCGGATCAGCCAGTTGTCATCGACGTGGCAGCAGAAGTGAACGACCTCGTAGAACATATAGCTGCCCGTCAGGGCAGTCATCAGAAGCCATCCAAAGTTGGGAGAAATGATGAGGCCGGCGGTCAGTGAGGGCGCGAGCGACAGCAGCGTCAACACGATCATGGTGAACGGGGGAAAGAATGTCACGCGCCAGTCGCGGTGATCCGCAAATCGCATCTCCTGCTCCGTGAAGAACTGGTGATGCATGAGGGTGTGCCGGATATACAGTGCCCTCAGCATTGGATTCTTGCGCGGCCTGTGCATTGTTTGTGTGTGCAGAAGATATTCAGCGAGCTGATAGGAAAGGAATCCCAATGGCAGAGCCAGCCAATCCCGCCATTGCACACTCACGAGATTGGACGTGTAGATGTAGATGGCCGCGATACCACTCATCGCGATGATCATCAGATGCAGCCATCCGTGGTACCACCCTGCTACGCGATACCTGTATTCCTTGCGATAGCGACGTTGTCTGTCGCTCATGCAGCTGTGTTGAAGTTCCATGATTACCTTCGTGGAAATCGGGTTGAAAAGCTGAAATTCAGGGGCAAGTTGATCGCGAATCGCCAGTGCCGACTCAACTACAGGCGATGCGCAGAAACTCCTCGATGCTTTCCGAAGTCAGATGCCATTCGTTCGAAAGGTTTGCCACCATGGCTCGCATGAAGGCGTCCGAGGATGAGTGGGCCAACCCGGCGTTGCCCGTATGGTCGAAAAGCAGCGCGAAGGCCAGCTGCCTGGGTTCCTGCCCTTCGTAGCCCCATTCGAATCCCATGTCCGTATAGCGTTGAATATCTGCCTTGTCGGGCAGCGGCCTGCCATCAACATGAACCTTGACGCCATCGATGGTTCGATCACCTGTGTAGGTTTTCATAGCTACTCCTTGTTGTGATGTGCACTACAGTTCCACCGCTCCGGCGATCACGCTCATCACATCCGGGCTCGCAAGCGCATTCTCGAGTGAGCCTGAATAGATGATTTCCCCTCGTTCAATGACGAGGAGTTTGTCAATGTATTCAGGCACGTGATGCAAGTTAGATTCCGCCATCACGATGGCCTTTCCGGATTGGCGGATCGCCGCGATCCCTTCTGCTACCTGCGGAATGATGGCTGGCGACAGCCCTTCGAATGGCTCGTCGAGCAGCAACAACTCCGCATCGAGAGCGAGCGCGCGTGCAATCGACACCATTTTTCGCTCACCACCAGAGAGTTCGGCGCCGCCGCGTTTTCGATATCGCTCGAGCTTGGGGAAGATCCGGTAGGCCTCTGCGATGCGCTCGGCGGCGGGACGCCCGCGCATGCGGGTCCAGGTCGGGAGTTCGATGTTTTCCTCAACCGTCAGGTCGGCATAGACCTCGGATTCCTCGGGCGAGAAGCCGATGCCCTGCTGCGCGATTTGCCAAGTGGCCAGCTCCGCCAGATCTTGATCATGCCACCGCAGGTGGCCGGAGACCGGGCGGAGGTAGCCCATCAGCGTCCGGAACGTGGTGGTCTTGCCGGCGCCGTTGCGCCCCAGAAGGCACACCAGTTCACCAGGCTTCACATCAAGATTGACACCCCGCAGAATCCGGCTGCCCTGGATGTCTACGCACAGATCAACGACGTTCAGCATAGCAGCGTCTCCCCGGCGGATTGAGCCTGCTTGCTGTGCGCCGGTCCGATGACGGCCTCCAGCATGAGCGGGTCTTTGAAGAAGGCATCTGGCGTCATGTCTCCGATCACTCGCCCTTCCTGAAGCGCCACGATGCGGTGGGAGTACCTTGCGACAAGGGTCATATCATGTTCGACTTGGATGATCGTACCGACCCCTTGCAGGCGCGCCGCCTTGACGAGCAATTCCATGATGTCGTATTTGTCGGCGCTAGCCACGCCGGAGGTTGGTTCGTCCATCAGGATGGCCCTGGGACGCAACGCGAAGGCGCTTGCGATATCGAGCAGCTTCTTCTCTCCCTGGGAAAGTTCGCCGGTCTTTGTCGTCAACTTCTGGGACAACCCGAAAGTGGCCGCGACCCGCTGGACTTCGTCATCTATTTGACGGCTCTTGAAGAGCGTGGCGAACGGATTGCGCGCCTTGCCCAGCCTGGATGAAACTGCCACGGCGATCGATTCCCAGACGGAAAGGCTGGGAAAGACATTCACGAGCTGGAATGAGCGGGCCATGCCCAAGGCTGCCAGCCTGACAGGGCCAATTCCGGCGATGCTCCGGCCGCTGAAATGCACGGATCCGCTCGTGGGCTTGGACAGTCCAGTCAGCACATTGACTAGCGTCGTCTTGCCTGCGCCGTTGGGACCGACAATCGAGACGAACTCAGTATCGCCTACGTTCAACGAGACGTCCCTTAACGCCTGGTACGAGCCGTAGGCCTTGGAAACATTTTGAGCACTAAGTATCATATTCATGGCTGTGTTCCTGGGTTCTTGCGTCCGCCGTACTTCGAGAGGGTTCCGAGCAACCCATCCGGAAGTGCGAGAACGAGAACCGTCAGCGTGGCGCCCAGCAGGAATCGCCAATACTGGGTTTCGGAGGCCGCGATGTCCTGGAGCAGGACGAAGATGAGCGCGCCGACGCCCGGGCCTGAGAATGTGCCGGCCCCACCAAGGACCAGCATGAAGATGAGATTGCCCGATTGGGTCCAGTACGCCAGCTCCGGGTCGGCAAGGCCGGTCGAGACTCCGAGCATAGCCCCACCAATGGAACCCAGCATGCCTGACAGGACAAAGGCGCCGAGTCGCAGGCGATACACATGCACCCCGAGATATCGCGCCTTGTTCTCGTTGTCCCGGATTGCTTGCAGATGCAGCCCGACGGGAGACTTGATCATGCGATAGGTCACCAGGACGAACACCACATACACGACCAGACAGTAGTAGTAGAACGGCCCGCTGAGAAACTGTGTGGCGCTCATGTCCCATGTCTGCCCGAGCAGCGTCGGCCGCAGCACGCGCATGCCTTGGTCGCCGCCGGTGAGGTCATAGAACTTGAACAGGAAGGAGTGCAGGAGCATCCCGATGGCCAATGTCAGTACGCCAAAAAAGATGTGCGTAAACCTCACGCACAGGGAGCCAACGATAAGCGCGATGGATGCGCCCACTCCCGAGGCAACCAGGAGAATCCACTCGAACGACAAGATTCCGTGTTGAGTCGCCACGGCCGCGCAGTAGGCACCGATCGCGAGGAACATGGCGTGTCCGAAGGACAGCATCCCTGTGTATCCGAACAGAATGTTCATTCCCAGTACTGCAATGCCGTAGGCAATCACCGGCATGAGCGTGACGGTGGCATAGGCACTCAGCAAGACCGGCGACACAGCCAAGCCCACCAGGAGAATCACCAATGGACCAACACCGCCAAGCAAGAGTGGTTGTGCCGCCGGCGTCGAGGCCGGAAGCGTCTCGGGCAACGCGCTCATACGGCCTCCTTTCCGAACAGGCCCTTGGGGCGGAACAGCAGAACGGCCACGACAACGAGATAGATGGAGAGAATCTCGACTTCAGAGGCGAACGTCACAGCGACCGTCCGCATCAGGCCGACGATGACCGCGCCTGCTACGGCTCCGGCCATGCTCCCCAGGCCGCCAATCACCACGACGGCAAAGGCGTCAACGACGAGTTCGGCCGCCATCGTCAGTGAGGCCGCCGAAGTCGGGACGATTAGCGCGCCGCCGACCGTTCCCAGGATGCAGCCTACGGTGAACACAAGTGTGAAGACTCGCGAGGCGTTCACTCCCAATGCTTCTGTCATGTCCCTGTTCTCGGCGGTAGCGCGCACGATCCGGCCGACCCGACTGCGCTTGAGTGTCAGGCCCAGTATCAGCGCAATGGCAATGCTGGCCAGAATCACGAGCAGGTTGTAGATGGGAATGCTGACGGCTTGAGCCTCAAGCGTTCCATACGCACCGTACAATGCCGTATCCATCGAGCGCGGCGCTGCTCCCCAGAAGAACCGGAACACATCCTGGAACATCAGCACTAGGCCGAACGTCAGCAGCAACTGATAGCTGGGATCGCGCCGATAGACCGGGCGCAGCAGCAGTTCCAAGGGTGCGCCGACCAACCCGATCGCCAAGCCGGCAAGGACCAACACAGGAATCAGCAGCAGCGCTGGCAGTTGCCATTGCTGCACGATGCTAACAACAGTGATCGCGAAGAAGGCGCCAAGGGCATAGAAAGAGCCGCAAGCAAGATTGACGATCTTCTGAACACCAAATATCAACTGCAACCCGCAGGCCACGAGAAACAGTACGGCCGCCTGGAACAGGCCTGCCAGAATGAGATTCAAATATTGCACAACGGCTTTGCTCCGGGATGGAGGGGCGGACCGATAGGGATGCCCCTGTAGAAGGTGCCGCGCCAAGACCACGATGTTCTGGTGATCCGCGACGCCGTGCGCCGCGAGAAACCCGCAGCGGCGCTGCTCGGGTGGCGGAAGATCAGATGCGGAAATCAGCGCTCTTGATCCACTGCCAGTAGTCCGCGCCTGCGGGCTTTTGCAGTCTGTCGGAGAACACCACCGTGATATCCGACAGCAGCGGGTACGGATAGTCACTCTGGTGTTTGGCCAAGCCCTGGTAGAACATCTGCTCGGCGATCTTGTCAGCCCGGTATCGTCCACGTCCGCCAAAACTTTCGACTTCGGCGCCCACAATCGATTCCGCGATCTCATCCGTCTTTGGCCACCGGCCAGTGGCTTTGGCGGCCTTCTCGACGCCAGCCTTGTAGGCCATCAGGTTGAAGTACGCACGGTCCGCCGATGAGGTCGGCACAGCCTTGTAGCGCGCCTGGTACTCCGAAACAAAGGTCTTCTGCAGCTCGGATGCCCCCGGCAAGGCAAAGAAGAAGGTGTTGTGCCCCAGCACGGTACCTTCCGGGACGAAACTGCTTCTCAGGTCATTGATCTGCCCTCCTGCCACGGTCGAGGCAATGATGGATCGCAATCCGGAGGCGGACGCCTGGCGCAGGAAGATCGGCAAGTCCGAGAGAAAGAGCGAGGTGAAGATCAGATCGGGCTTGGACGCATTCAGCGCAGCCACGTTGGTCGTGAGGTCCGTGGCGCCGACCTTGACCCACTGCTCAGATACGACCTTGGCCTTGATCCCGAACCTTTCGAGCAGCGCCTTGAACGTATCCCAGCAGTTGCGGCCATAGGAATAGTCCGGGTTGATGCCCGCCACGGTGACAAACTTGCCCTTGTAGTGCTTTATGACCATGAGTGCGGCCATCACCGCTTCGCACTCGTTGTCGGTGGAACGAAACACGAAGCGCGATTTCGGCATCGACTCCTGAACACCGTTCTGGGTCGTGCCATCCCAGCACTGCAGGAGAACGCGCTCATCCTCGGCAACGGGCGCGACGGCCAGGGTGACACCCGTGGAGATGAGGCCATGCACGGCATCGACTTTTTCCTGGAGCACGAGGTGCCGGAAGCGCTCGATGGTGTCCTTTGGTGTCGTCTCTTCCTGGACGACGAGCTCCACTCTTCTGCCCGCGATGCCGCCGGACCGATTGATGCGATCCGCCCCCCATCTGACGGCCCGGATGCTGTCCTCACCCAGAAACGCCCCGACTCCTGATCGTGGTGCGAGCAATCCAAGGCGCAGTGGCCGGTCTTGCGCGATGGCCGGAGCCCCAAGGGCCAATGCTGCACCGCCCAGTGCCCCGCGCAAAAAGATCCGTCGATTGATCATGAGGTCTCCTGTGCCTTTTGGCATATTCTTCGAGTTGATATATGTTGCTAATATGTTAGTAGCATATCACCTTTAAGAAGATGCCCGGGACTGGTGTTTTCCCTTGCTTTGTCGCCGCCCGTCTCGACGATCGTAGAACAAAGGAAGAGTGTCACCGTTACCGAAGGAATGTCGTCAATTCGCGCGGCAACGGCGCGGCAACCGGACGTACCATCAAAAGAATCAAGGACTTACGCCCAACGAACTAATATTGTCACCGGCTGAGATACTATGAAGGGCCGCGGAGGAAGCCCCTGGAGTAAAACGAAGATTCGCAGTCTCGTTTCTCCAAGGAGCACGCAAATGAACACGCCTCGCACAGCCCTTCAGGGGCAGAATACGACGATCACCGGCTGGCTGTACATGGCCTTCGAACTGGGCGAGAAGGGCTGGAAGCTGTCGCTGGGCGACGGCGTGCATGGACCGAGCCGGCATACGCTGGTGGCTGGCGACCTGCATGCAGTCCTGGAAGTGATCGCCAAGGCCAAGGCACGCTGCGGCCTCGCGTCGCAAGCCCCGGTGCGCAGTTGCTACGAAGCCGGGCGCGATGGCTTCTGGCTGCACCGCTGGTTGACCGAACAAGGCATCCTTAACCTGGTCGTGGATTCGTCCAGCATCGAAGTCAATCGCCGTGCGCGACGCGCCAAGACTGACCGGCTCGACGGCGACAAGCTGCTCTCGATGTTGATGCGTTACCACGCCGGCGAGCGGCGCGTGTGGACAGTCGCGCGGGTGCCCACACCAGAGCAGGAAGATGAGCGGCGTTTGCACCGCGAGCTCGGTCGACTCAAGCAGGAACGCACGTCCCACAGCAACCGGATTCGTTCGCTGCTGGTATTGCACAACCTGCGGGTCACCCGCATCGGGGACCGATCCTGGAACCACTGGTGGAACGCTCATGGCTCGCAACTGCCTGCCGGCTTGGGTGCCGAGATCGAGCGTGAAGTCGCAAGACTGGCGCTGGTCGTAACGCAGATCAAAGCGATCGAATCCCAGCAGCACAAGGCCGTGAAGGCCGGCACGCAGCCAGCCATCGCGCAGCTCGCCCGACTCGGCGGGATCGGCGTGGGCAGTGCCTGGCTCCTGATCAAGGAACTGTTTGGCTGGCGGCGCTTTCACAACCGGCGCGAAGTCGCAGGCTGCCTGGGACTGGCACCAACGCCCTACAGCAGTGGCGAAACTCAGGTCGAGCAAGGCATCAGCAAGGCGGGCAACAAACGATCCCGCTGGCTGATGATCGAACTGGCATGGAGCTGGTTACGCTACCAGCCAACGAGTCAGCTCACGCAATGGTTCAATGAGCGCTTCGCGCCAGGCAGCAAGCGCATGCGGCGCGTCGGCATTGTCGCACTTGCCCGCCGATTGGCAATTGCCCTGTGGCGCTATCTCGACTACGGCGAGATTCCTCCCGGGGCAAGCCTCAAACCAGCAGTGAGGTGATTCCGATCTAAGCGTTGAGAGCGAAGCGGTAACGATAGCAGGTCAGCGCGCCCGTGCGCGACCCGGGCTACCCCGCGGGTAGCCGTCCCGCTGAGATGGGGCGCGCAGGTAACAGGGGTAGTCCCTGCGCTTTGCGCATGTGGTATGTGGTGCCTGGCTTCCACGCCGGCACGGATAGAAGGTAGGCCGGCCAATAGGCCGGTATTGAGACACCCCGACCTGGTCTCGCCGCCGCGTCAGTCCGCAAAGCAAAGGGCTTACAAGGAGGAGTATTGGGGGCGGCTTCAGAATTCGGAAAATATTGCCCTCTAAGACCACGCGAGTTAGCGCTCGGCTGGACGCCGCAAGGGGCGGAACTTTCCTGCTTCCGGTTTATGGCTCATGCGCCACACGTAGTCGCCGGTCAGGTTGATATGCTCCCACCCCAAGGGCGACAAATAGGGATACAGCGCCGGATCGACCGGCATGCCGCGGCTCTCCATTGCCTGCACAGCGCGCTCAAGATAGACGGTGTTCCAGAGAACGATCGCCGCAGTCACCAGGTTTAGTCCGCTGGCGCGATACCGTTGTTGCTCGAAACTGCGATCGCGTATTTCGCCGAGACGGTAGAAGAAGATGGATCGCGCAAGCGCATTGCGGGCTTCCCCCTTGTTCAAACCAGCATGCGTGCGGCGGCGCAATTCGAGATCCTGAAGCCAGTCCAGGGTGAACAACGTCCGCTCGATGCGGCCGAGTTCGCGAAGCGCGACGGCCAAGCCATTCTGCCGAGGATAGCTGCCAAGCTTGCGCAGCATCAGGGAGGCTGTGACTGTGCCCTGCCGGATAGATGTAGCGAGGCGGAGAATCTCGTCCCAGTGAGACCGGATCAGGTTTTCCCGATACGTGCCGCCAATCATCGGTGCCACGGCCGGATAGTCATCTGGGCTACCTGGGATATACAGCTTTGTTTCCGCAAGATCGCGAATGCGGGGCGCGAATCGGAACCCGAGCAGGTGCATCAGGGCAAAGACGTGGTCGGTGAAGCCGTTGGTATCCGTGTAATGCTCCTTGATTCGCAGATCTGACTCGTGATGAAGCAGGCCGTCAAGTACGTAGGTGGAATCACGAACGCCGACGTTCACCAGCTTGGTGTGATATGGCCCATACTGGTCCGAGATATGGGTGTAGATCATCCGGCCGGGCTCCGAACCATACTTCGGGTTGACGTGGCCAGTGCTCTCGGCCCACCCGCCGGCCTTGAAACGCTGACCGTCTGAGGACGAGGTCGTGCCATCACCCCAATGCGCGGCAAATGAATGCGCCGACTGCGCGTTGATCAGCTCTGCCAAGCTTTGCGAATATGTGTCGTCCCGGATATGCCAGGCTTGCAGCCACGCCAGCTTGGCATACGTGGTACCGGGACAGGATTCTGCCATCTTGGTCAGTCCGAGATTGATGGCATCGGCAAGAATCGTCGTCAACAGCAACGTTTTATCGGAGGCTGGCTCGTCGGTTTTCAGGTGCGTGAAATGGTGAGTGAATCCGGTCCATGCATCCACCTCCATCAGGAGCTCGGTAATCTTGACGCGTGGCAGCATGAGGGACGTCTGGTCGATCAATGTCTGTGCCTCCATCGGGACAGAGGCGTCGAGCGGCGAGATCTTCAAGCCAGACTCAGTGATGATCGCATCCGGCAGCTTTTTTGCGGCGGCAAGCCGGTTAACGGTGGCCAGCTTCATTTCCAGTAGCCGGCGCCGCTCTTCCAGGAAACGGTCGCAATCGGTAGTTACCGGCAGTGGCAGCAAGCGGTTCTCCCTAAGCGCACCGAACTTTTCGGTCGGCAGCAGATATTCCTCGAAGTCCTTGAATTGCCGCGATCCTTCAACCCAGATATCACCGGAACGCAGGCGGTTCCTCAGTTCGGACAGTGCGCACATTTCATAGAACCGTCGGTCGATGCCGTTCTTGGTCTGTACCAGAGGCTCCCAACGTTTCTTGATAAAGGAGGTCGGTGCGTCGGCCGGGACCTTACGGGCGTCGTTGGCGTTCATTGTCCGGATCGTTTCGATCGCCGCCAGTAAGTCCCTGGCTGCCGGCGCTGCACGCAGTTTCAATATGTCGAGGAACTCGGGTACATAGCGACGCAGCGTGGAGAAGTAGTCGCCAACCAGATGCAGGAAATCGAAGGTTTCTGGCTGCGCAAGCTGTTCGGCCTCCGAGACGCTCTTCGTGAAAACGTGCCAAGGCATCACAGCTTCGATCGCCTCGAATGGGTCGCCGCCGCTCTCTTTGGCCTTCAGAAGGGCGCGGCCGATCTTCGAGTACTGGTGGATCTTGTCGTTGAGCGCCTTGCCTGACAGGTGAAACTGCTCGCGGTGCTTCTTCTTTGCCAGATTGAACAGCCGTCCAAGGATACGGTCATGGAGGTCGACGATTTCGTCGGTCACCGTTGCACGAGCCTCAACGACGATCGCGGTCAGCGTTGCGTGACGGCGTTGTTGCTCGAATTTCGCAAGGTCATAGGGTGTCATCTGGGCCCCCTCGCGGGCAATCTTGAGCAGCCGGTTCTGGTGAACCAGTCGTTCGATTCCATCTGGCAGGTTGATCGCTCGTAGCATCTTCAAGCGATTGATGTGCTGCAACATCTGGCGAGAACTGGCCTTGCCCGGAGGTAAGCGCAGCCAGGCAAGCCAGGTTAGGCGCCCATCGGGCCGGCGATGCAGAAGTTGATCCAGTTGATGTCGGTGGTGATCTGTGAGCGGTTCGGTCAAGACCTGGTATATGCGACGAGTTGCTCGCGTCACGGCTTCCGCACAGATGCGCTCCATTACGTTGACGCCGGGGAGCAGCAACGCCTGCTGCCTCAGAAAATCGATCAGTGCTGTGGCCAAGATGATTCCCTTGTCGGTCTGCTGCGCTAGCTCGACGAGTGCCTGCACTGCTGCGCGATAGTCGGCCATTGTGAAAGCACGCATCTGGAGCACGGCTTGCAGTTCTGCCTGATGCTCTCTACGGGTCTTATCGCGCCTTCCGTAGTCTTCCCAATGCGATGGCGCGATGCGTAGCTGACGAGCTACCATCTCGAGCAATGCTTGGGGTGGTTCCTCGCCGGCGGACAGCATGATGCCGGGATAGCGCATGTAGCAGAGCTGCACGGCGAACCCGAGCCGGTTTTCAGCGCCGCGACGCTGCCGGATTAGTGCAAGGTCCGTTTCATTGAACGTGTAGTGGCGAATGAGCTCGTCCTCACTGTCCGGGAAAGAAAGCAGACTTTCTCGCTCGGTGTTGGAGAGTACGGTACGACGTGGCATGCCATTCCTTGAAAAAACGGATTCCAGCGGGGGGCGCTACGCCGATTTCCGTGGGTAAGGTTTGTGAAAATTGTGCAGTCTATATCGTCGTGCTGAGATAATTGGTATTATCGCGGCACGTGTTTTTATTAATGTAAGTGGAGCCGATGAAATCGCGCCAGACCCGACGCACCGCTTCCGCGCCTGCTGAGCCCAGCCTCCCGGATGCGGATGCGCTGGCTGCATTGCGCGGCTGGTATGCGGGGATCAGTTCCCGTGCGGCGGTAGCACACTACCTTTCTGGCCGCAAAGCATCGGGCCAGTCCGCACGCGGCATGCTGGGGGACATTCGTCGACAACTCGTCGCGTTCGCGGAAAGCCGCCACCGGCCGGATCTGGCCGCACTGTTCGAGCACACCCCCGCAGAACGGCAGGGGCGCGCCGGCGCGGTCGAACGTGCGATCAAGCTGCTGCCCTCGCTGCCGGTACCCCAGCCCGAGATCAGCGACACCATCGATCCATGGCTCGCGCCACGCACCGTCAAGGCGCTGCAGGCCCATGGCATCCGCACGCTGTCGGACCTGACCGTGCGTATCCCACGCCGGCGCGGCTGGTGGAAGGTGATCGAGGGGCTCGGCATCACCGGCGCCCGGCAGGTCGAAGCGTTCTTTGCCGCTCATCCGCAGCTTACTGAGCGCGCCCGGGCTCTGATAGCGGTCGCCCATCCCCGCGGCATCGTGCCGTGGGAGCAGTTGCGTGTGCCGCGCGAAGTTGATGGGTCGCAGGGCAGCTTCCGCGCACCGCGCGAGGCCTGCACGCTGAACGCCACGAACGATTACGAGGCGGTACGAGCCTGGCTTTCGCTCCACGAAACAGCCGCCACGCAGCGCGCGTATCGCAAGGAAGCCGAGCGGCTGATCCTTTGGGCAATTGTCGAGCGGGGTCGGGCGCTCTCGTCGCTGACGACCGATGATGCCATCGCGTACCGGGCTTTCGTCCGGCGCCCAACGCCGCGCGAGCGCTGGGTTGGGCCGCCGCGGCCGCGTGACTCGGTGGAGTGGCGCCCCTTCTCTGGTGGCCTGTCGGCACGCTCGGCCGCCTATGCGCTCACGGTGTTGTCGGCCCTGTTTCGGTGGCTCATCGAGCAGCGCTACGTGCTGGCCAACCCGTTTGCCGGCATCAAGGTTCGCGGCCATGCCTCGCGACCNGCNCTGGATACGGCNCGAGGCTTTACCGAAGGGGAATGGCTNCTGCTGCGGGCCATCGCNGACGGTCTGGAGNGGTCCTANGGCTGGTCCGAGCCGGCGGCGCAGCGCCTACGTTTTCTGCTCGACTTTGGGTACGCGACGGGTCTGCGCGCCAGCGAACTGGTAGGCGCCGCACTAGGCAACGTCCGCCTCGACGGGCACGGCGACCACTGGCTACATCTGATCGGAAAAGGCGGCAAGCCCGGAAAGGTAGCCTTGCCGCCACTCGCATATACGGCGCTAGACCAATACCTGGCACAGCGGCAGTTGCCGATCAGCCGGGAGAGATGGAATCCGAAAACACCCCTAGTGGGGAGTTTGGGCGAGGATGGCACCGTCGGCATTTCCGGTGCTCATCTTTGGCGCTTGCTGCGGCGGTTCTTTGTGCAGGCCGCTGACGCCATCGAAGCCGATCACCCAGTGGCGGCGGAGAAGCTGCGCCGTGCAACGCCCCACTGGATGCGGCACAGTCACGCCAGCCACGCACTGGCCCGCGGGGCTGAGCTCACCGCCGTGCGCGACAACCTGCGCCACGCGTCGATCGCCACCACGTCCATGTACCTGCACGGCGATGAACTTGAGCGTGCTAGGCAGATGCGGCTGGCATTCGGCGCTCGCAGATAGGCGCTCGTAGCTGAGCGGTTTTCGGGTATCCGTTGCTGGTTGATGCCCTCATTGAATGCTGCAATGCAAGGGGCCAACAAATCCGAAACACGATTTCGCAGGCGGATCGGCTGTTCCAGTTCGACCCATCACTGCCATCGGCGCGCGCTTTCAAAGACGACCGAAGTCGGGAAACTTCGGTCACTGGCTGGCCGCTCGTGGAGCGATCGAGTCTGGTCCAGTGCCTGGGCAATTCCCAGCCTGGCAATCACACCACCGCTTGGTCCCATGGCCATTTCGTTGTTTGTTATTCAACTTCAGCACTGTCGTTGTCGCCGACTTGGGAGTCCCGCGTTCGTTACACACGGCCGCCTCAGCAAGTGCGGTGGAGCTCGCCTCGGCGGCTTCCTTGCGCTCGCTGTACCGGTTCATCAGGTAGTGGCTGCGCTACCGGTTCCCAGACGACAGGCCCGCCGACGCGGCAGGCGTTTCAGCGCGAAACAATCGCAGGGCGCATACGGCAGCCACCAACTCAACCAATGCAAACAAGCCCAAGGCAGGCCCGAATCCGTAGCGAAGCACCGCCCCGAAAAGCAGACTTCCCAGCCCAAAGCCGACGAACAGCGTGAATACGTTCAGCCCCATCGCTTGCCCCGGCCGCTTCCCGCCAAGCGATGTGACGATGCCACCAAATAGCGGCTGGGTCATGTCGTAGCCCAGGGACAACATCATCGCAACAACAGGTGCGAACTTCACCGGGAATCCGGTGAGCAGGACCGCGCCTGCCGCGGCACTGACAGCGAGCCCGATCGGAAGCATTCTCGCACGGCCCCATCGATCTGCCAGACGACCGATGAACGGTCCCAACAGAAAACCGGGCACCCCATAGCCGAGCAAGGCCAAGCCAACCCCTGCGGCGCCCATGCCATAGCGACGCTCGAAATACACCCCTAGCCAGGTGAAGACGCCCGAGTGGAACATCGAATTGACCAGAACGTAGCCAAAGGTCCGCTGCCCGCGCGGCGTACCGAGCAGAGTCTTGTAGCCGCGAAACAAATCACGCAGCGTCCCGGTCACCGGCTGGGTCGCCGCCGCGATCACGCGGCGATAGGACAGCAGAAGTAGCAAGATGGCGGCGCCAGCCGCCCCGACGACCAGGAACAATCCTCGCCAGCCAATCATCGGAACCAGAAGCGCGCCTAATGGCGAGCCGAACGCCATGCCGCCGGCCATTGCGCCAAAGAGCCAGCCAAGCGGACGTCCACGTTGTTCGTAGGGAAACAGGCGACCGACCAGCGCCAAGCCAAGCGGAACGACGCCGCTGGCGCCAATCCCCGTCGCGATCCGCCACAATGCGATTTGCTCGATGGACGTCGCACTCGCCGTCAGCGCGGTCAGCACGGCAAACGCGGCCAGCGACACGAACATGACCCGACGAATGCCGAGCCGATCGGCGAGCAGCCCGTAGACCAGCGTCGCGATGCCATATGGAATCAAATAGGCCGGCACGATCAGGCCCACGGTCTGTTCTGCCACTCCGAAGATACGCGCCAGCGCCGGGATGATCGGCGCCACCATGTAAGCCTGGAAGAAGATGATGAACGTGGTGCCGGCAAGCATGCGAAGCAGACGCTCGCGCTCGTCAGCAGACACAGGGAAGGCTACATCAGGCACCACTTTGGTTCTCCGTTGAGGTGGGGGGGCTACGCGCCCGTCAATCCAGACGGTTCTGGGAGCAGTTGATTGCGATTCAGCATGGACCTTTCCCCAATGGGAAGGTCAAGCGTTGAGACAGACCGTCGTGGAAAGACCGGAGCACGACATCAGTCCGCCAGGGCGGGGATCACGAAGAAGTAGGCGTTGAGCATGTACAGACCGGACAGCACCAGCACCACCGCGCCGGCCATCTCGAATGCCTTCTGATATCGCTGCAGGGCGGAAAGGCCCTTGAGCCAGCCCATCGCCACGGCGCCGAGGATCACGGGCACGGCGCGCCCCAGCGCAAAGGCCAGCAGCAGCGTGCCACCGAACAGCGGCGATCCGACCGCCGCGGCTATGCCCAGCAGCACCACCAGCGCGGGCGTGCAGAACGGGCAAACGGCGATCGCGAACGCCATGCCGAGGAGGATGGCGCCCCAACTGCTACCGACGCGTTTGGCCCGGATGGGAATCGCGGGTAAGGGCAGCCGGATCCAGCCCGGCCAGGCCAGGCCGAGCAAGATCAGCAACGGGCCGAGCACCAGGCCCCATTGCCGCCCGAGCAACTGCGCTGCCCATTGCCCGCCAAACGCCGCAGCGATCCCCAGCAGTGTCTGCACGACCACCATGCCAAGGATGAACATGGCACCGTAGAGCGTGGCGGTGCGCGGCTCACGCGCCTTCGTGACGTAGGCGAGCGACACCGGGATGGAGGCCAGCGCGACGGGGTTGAACGTGAAGACGAAGCCCAAAAGAAAGCCGACGCCTAGCGACGCGAGGCTTGGTTGTTGCAGTGTCATGCGCAGCGCTTCGATATCCATGGGACGTTTCCTGGGCCCGAGTTGATGAGTTGACGCGATGCTCGTATCTACGAGCGACCATTCAAACTTGTTTCTGTTCCAGCCGTCGCTCCAGTTCCTGCCGAAGCTGTGCGGCGCTGGGCAGCCTCGCAAAGATCAACTCCCCATCGATGGCGATGGCAGGCGGTGTCAGCACGCCAAGCTCCACCGCGTAGTCCACTTCGTCCAGGAGGTTGATGTCACGCCAAACCACGTTCTGGCCGCCAAACGCGCGGGCGATTTCCCGTAGGTTCTCGTGCGTGCGCTCACACTGGCTGCAACCGGGCGTGAAGAAGATATCTACCTTGATGCTCATAACGGGTCCGACGCTTGGGGGGTGAGACGGGCATTCCGATTCGCCGTACTGGATTCGAGTGCTGCCAAGATCGGGCACACATCCACGGGCTGGTCGTCCGCCGTACAGACATCGATCAGCTTGCTCAGTGCCCGCGACATGGCTTGCATCGCTTTGATCTTCTGTTCGAGCTCCAGCTTCTTGCGAATCGCCAGACTGCGGATGTCGCCGCAGCAAGAACCGTCATCGGCGCGCAGGTCGAGCAATTGGCGGATCTCCGCCAGCGTCATGCCGCATTGCTGCGCGTGCTTGATGAAGTCGAGTCGCCGCAGTGCATCGGGACCATAGAGCCGGTAACCGGCATCCGACTTGCTGTCCGGCATCAGGAGGCGCTCGTCCTCATAGAAGCGAATCGTGTCGGCACTAACCTCGGCGAGCCGCGCGAGCTTGCCGACGGTCAACGTGGTCCCTGGCTGGGCGTCCTCCTTCGACAAGGCTTCGGGCTGCCGTTGTCGTGCACCGGTGCCCGGTTGAGCCGTCGCGGAGGCGCGGCGGCTTGCCTTATCTGACCTGACTGGTGTGACTTCTGCCATGATCCAACCTGCATTCGATGTGGTGGCGCGCTGAAATCGCGCCACGCGGATGACCGATCGTCGGCCAGGGACTAGCCGATAACCTGCGTCTCATATCCATCCTCCTGCAACCGCGCGGCAATCGCCGTTTCGTCCAGTAGCGCGCCATCAAACAACACGTCGATCTGCTGATGAGCGGCCTGCGCGCGCACTTGCTTCGCACCCGGCAGGCTGCTTAGCAGGCGCGTGACACGCTGCTCGCACTTCTCGCAGTTCAGGCGCTGTTCGCCCGTGACGGCAAATCTGACGGACTTGAACATGGTGAAGACTCCTTTGAAACCGTTACGCGTTCGTTTTTGCGGGCGGCGAGGACAACGGTCCAACCGTCCGGATTGCCTCAAAAAAATAGCCGCCGTGGCCCCATAGCGAATTGACGAAAATCGTCGTCACGCTGGCCGCCATGGCGACCATGCCCCACACGGGGTAGACCAGGCCCGTCGCTGCCGCCGGAATGCCGATGCCGTTGAATAGGAAGGCGAGTAGCACGTTCTGCACGATCTTCTGATAGCTGTGGCGGCTGATCATGTATGCGTCGAGCACAGCGGCCAGCCGGGCGTTCAGGATGATCACATCCGCCGACTCGATCGCGATATCGGCGCCGTGCCCGAAGGCGATGCCGACATCGGCCTGCATCAGCGCCGGCGCATCATTGATGCCATCGCCGACCATTGCCACGCGACTGCTCGTCTGCAGTTGCCGGACCAGGGCCGCCTTCTCGGCGGGCAGCACCTGCGCATGGACTTCGTCGATGCTGGCGGCCGCCGCAAAATGCCGTGCCGCACGAGCGTTGTCGCCGGTCAGGAGCGTGGTGCGGATCCCGAGCGCGTGCAGGCGCTCGACCGTCTCGACGGCGTCAGCCCGCAACGCATCGCCGAGCGCCAGCCACCCAAGCAGCGCGCCGTCGCGCGCTACGCCAATGACGGTGGATCCGCTCGCTTCCAGTTCCGCCAGGCGCGCGTCGAGTCCGCCCCCAGGCAATGCCACGCCTTCGGTCGAGAGGAACCGCGCATTGCCGACCACCAGCCTCGACTGGCCCATGCGTGCCAGCACACCTTGACCCGCGACCGCCTCGAAGTCCTCGACGTTCGACAGCGTGATGCCACGGTGAAAGGCCGCTTCGACGACGGCCCGCGCGAGCGGATGTTCCGAAAACGCTTCGGCACCTGCCGCCACGGCAAGTAGCTCCTCTTCGTTGCATGCGAGCGCGATGACTTCTCGCAGGCCAGGCCGGCCTTCTGTGAGCGTGCCGGTCTTGTCGAACACCACGTGGTCAACGCGGCGGAGCACCTGAAATGCCTCACCTGTGCGCATGAGCACGCCGCGCTCGGCGGCTTCGCCGGCGCCGCGCACGATCGAGAGCGGCGCCGAGATCCCCACGGCGCACGGATAGCCCATCACGAGCACGCTCAGCCCGGCAAAGATGGCGCGCTGCAGGTCGGGTGCAGCGCCTACGAGCAACGGTCCGACGAGCCATAGGGCGGCAGCGGCAAGGGCCGTCGACAGCACCAGTGGCGTATAGACCCGCAGGATACGGTCCACGAGATGGAGCACGCCGGGCTTGAGGGCGCGGGCTTCCTCCACGCTACGGATAACCTGTCGGAGAAAGCTCTCCTCGCCCACGGCAGTTGCGCACACGAGCAGCGTGCCATGCCCGTTCAAGGCGCCGCTCAGGACGCGGTCGCCGACATGCTTCTCGACGGGAATCGGCTCCCCCGTGACCAACGACTCGTCCACCTCGGAGTGTCCCGATTCAACCTCGCCGTCGACCGGCACGCGCGCCCCGGGACGAATGCGCACGCGGTCCCCAACCCGCACGGCGTCGAGCGGAACCGACTGTTCGGAGCCATCCCGCACGACCAGCGCCATGTCTGGTTCGAGATCGAGCAGCTTCTTCACAGCCTGCGAACTGCGCGTCTTGACGATCAGCGAGAGCCACTCGGAAAAGATGTGGTAGCTGAGCACCATCACCGCGACGGCGAAGAATGCCTCGGTCGGGTAGCCAGCGGGGCGCAGGGTGAGACCGATGAGGCCGCCCGCGAGCCCGGCAAAGGCACCGAACTCGACCAGCACATGCTGGTTGAGAATTCCGCGCCGCAAGGCCATCGCCGCCATGTAGACGATATGGCGGCCGATGCCGAAAATGAGAGCCAGTGCGAGCGCGCCCGCCAACCACGGGACGCTCGGGCCCAGCAGGCCCTGCAACTTGAACGCGTAGATCGCGGTGCCGAAGGCGCCGAGCCCTACCGTACCTGTCAGTGCTTGTCTCACCCCGTAGCCACGCAAGACGACGAATGCAAACGCAACCAGGCTCACGAGCGAAAAGACGCAAAGCGGAAACCAGGCGCTATCGACCGGGTAGCCGACCAGGCCCATTGCGGCGATGCTCATTGCTAGCGCGGCGAGAAATCGGCCACGCTCGCGCGTTAGCGCCCGTTCTTCCTCATCGAAGGGGCGCAGCTTGCGCGGGTCCGATATCGTGTAACCGATGTCCCTCAACGTTTGCAGTAGGTCCTGGGCGCGCGCAACGTTGGGGTCATACTCGATCAGTGCCTGTTCATGTGTCAGGCTGACGGCGACCTTGGTGACGCCAGGCCGCTTGCCCAGTGCCTTCTCGATGGTCCCGGTGCACAACGAGCAGTGCAGCCCGCCGATCCGGGCGCGAATGCGCCGGCAGCCCGGTACACTGGCCGGTTCCTCGCTCCAGACGTGTGGAGCGGAACTGGCCGATATTGCGACGGTCATCACAATGTTCCTCACCAGATTGATCGGCACCCAAAGGCCCGCAGGGCCGCTGCACACGGCGGCGCACCAGTGCGGGTTCTCCGTTGGACAACTCAATCCTAGACCTTGGACCTTACTCCAAGGTCAAGCCAAACGTGCAAACGCGGGAGCGTGGGTGGCGCCGATGGTGCTCGGTGTGCAGAAAGAGGCTCCCATGGATTCGATCGAGGCGGCCCCGCTCCACGCGCGGCAATCCGGTTGCTCGCTCGGCATGGCCCATCAGGCGCTTGACCTTCCCCCTGTGGCAAGGTCGATAGTCAATGCAGGGTCGTCCTGATTGGATGCCGATAAACCATCGCATGGGAATGCGCCATGACCGAGTTATCTGCCCGTCCATTGGCGGAGGCCATCTACGCCGCGTACGCCCTGGCGTTGAGGCACGAGAATGTAAGCGCCGCCGATCAACTGCTGCGCGCGCTCGAATTGCTGGCCGCCCAGTCCGGTGATAGCACGCACCTGGATGCCGCCTACGCCTTGATTGAGCGATCGATATCGGCGACGCACCACCTGCGACCAAACGAGCGTTCCGCACATTAGCGCGGGGGAGCGAGGGGATGGGCGCCGATCGCCCGCTCGATATCGATTCGATTGATCAACCGATTGACAGTCGCTTGTCTGCCCGAAGCGGCCATCTGCGCTTGCTTAGACGGATAGCAGCAAATGGCCCGTTCGGCGCCCTTCAACCGCCCACGTCACACGATACGTCGCACCGCACAGGACGAAGTCAACCACGAAATACGGATACCCAGAGCTTCTTGCTGGCTGCGAGCCAACGTCGGCGATAGGACAAGAGTCTTAACGGCCAATATTTTCCGAATTCTGAAGCCGCCCCAAGTTAACCTAAATCTTTCGGGATCATTACATTTATGCTCCCATTCGGCCTGCGACCTACGTCGGGGAATAAAATGCAATCGAAAAAGGCTTTGGATAGAAGATTCGAACCGCTACTTGTGATGTAAGGACGGGAATGAACTCAGGCATGCCGCTATCCATATCCGTTGGCGTGGCCCTCTGCCTTGCGCCTGGACAGATGTGGGCGATACAACTGGCATGGGTTGCCGAGACTCCTGCTGGACTCGGCATTGAAGGAATCAAGGCAGAACGTCTCGACGGAGGGGATGAGGTCCAACTATTGGCGTTGGCGGCCAATCCCCGGCATCACTTGATGAAGCACGTTACGCCGCCGAAGGCGACGAATCTCCCGACGGACCGGTCGGAGCCGGCATCTGCGCCGGACAGTCAACAGGCGGGTTGCGAAGATGACAAGAAGACAAGGTCCATTGAACCCGTTGTTCCCAAAAATAGTGGACCCAATGCGCCCTAGTGCAGGACCATAACCTGGAGATCTAAACGATGAAACAAAAGCTGATGGTCGGAGCCTTCATTGCTGCCGTATCGCTGACTGCGGCCGCGGTCGATATGAGCAATGTCGTAAAAACCTACGAATTGCAGGATGGTTCGAAAGTGCACGTCTTTAAGGACGGCAAGATGGGCATGGAGAACAAGTTTGGCAAGTCCATGAGCATGCCCGAAGGAAAGGTCATGGAGACCAAGGACGGCACGAAAATCATCATGAAGGGCAATGAGATTTTCAGGCTTGACGAAGCCCTCAAGAAGGGCCACAGCGAAGGGGGCTAATCTGACAAGGGCGCTTTAAGCGCCCTACTTCGCCCACTCAGGGAGCGCAGAAACAAAGATCCGCAACGGTTTCGTTGCCTGTATTCTCCATTCCTGCCGTTCCCCCCCAAGCAAATGAATCGTCACGGGCTGACTATTCGCCATCGGCGTCATGGCTTCACTCTGGGATAGCACGACAGCGATGTCGATGCTTTTGTCACCCAGGTTTCGCAAGCTGAGCGAAACCGTCTCACCGGTCCGGACGGCACGGCTCGCAGGCTGGCCGTCGAGATGGTCCACTTCCACCACCCACTCCGTCACCGGCAATGTCTTCCCTGCCGCGCCGGGCGCCAGATATGCGGCCGCCGCAGGATGCACGTCCGGCACGGGAATGATGTGTGCGTGAGCGACAAGCCCGGACAACCCCGCCAGCCCAAAAATTCCAAACTTGATTCGACGCAACGTTATCTCCTTCTCAGTAGAAAAGTTGAAACACAAACTGCGGTCACGTGCATCTGTATCCCGGCGATAGCGGCCCGGTACGGTAACGCGCCCCAGTGGGGCCCCTTTGACCGCGCGCGCTCGTGTGGGATCAGGTCAGTCCGATGCGACCATGCGGGAAAGTCATGGTGAAACGGGTTCTTCCGTCGGAAGACGACGCGGCAATATTTCCGCCATGCGCAACAACGATCGCCTTCGTGATCGACAGTCCCAGCCCGACACTGTCTGAATCCAGTCGCGCCCTTGACTTGTCGGCCCGATAAAACCGATCAAAGATATAAGGAAGCAGATCCGGCCGGATCTCCTCGCCTTCATTCTCTACCACAATCATGGCAGTTGTACCCTGCTCCCGCACAGAAACCATGATCTGACGGCCCTCCGCGGTGTAACGCAGCGCATTAGACAAGAGGTTGCTGAGCGCCCGACGCACCATCAGGCGATCGCCCGTGATTCGGGCATTGCCGTGAAGTTGCAGGTTGACGCCCTTGTCCTCGGCCAGCGCGTCGTAGAAGTCGAAGAGTGCCTGGACCTCGTCGGCAATGTCGATCGATTCCTCGTTGGGCAGCGTAATGCCGTGCTCCATTTTTGCCAGGTACAGCATATCCGAGACCATCCGTCCAAGACGCTGGAACTCCTCGGCGTTTGAGGTGAGCACGTCACGATACTTTGCAGCGTCACGCGGCTGGGCCAGAACGACATGGGTCTGCGTCATGAGGTTGGTAATCGGGGTGCGCAACTCGTGCGCCAGATCTGACGAAAACTCGGACAATCGTTGAAAGTCGTTCTGCAGACGCTCGAGCATCGCGTTCAATGTCGCCGCGAGATCCGCCATCTCAACCGGCACCGCAGCCACCGGCATGCGCGCATCTAACCTGTTCGCCGTCACATCTTTAGCGCGCGATGCCATCATGCGCAGTGGCGCCAGACCGCGGCGTGCGGCCCACCAGCCCAGCAAGCCGCTGGCGAAGGCGGCAAGCATTGTATAGAAAGCCAAGGACCGGCGGAAAGCATGCATGAAGTGTGCATGAATCTCAGTGTCCATTCCGACGACTACTTTCAAGGTGCCCGCGCCTAAAACGGGCACTTCCGCTCGCATGCCACGGTAGTGCTTGGCTTCCTGCTGCCACACGAAGGTGCCTTCGGAGATCAGCTCCTCGTTCGTAACGCTCTCCGCCGGCCTGAAATCGAAATCCCGCGTGGCGAAAAGCGTCTTGCCTTGAGCGGTCTGCACCCGCGCGACAAAGCCTCGATGGTGTTCCACCAGCTCCCGCAGGCGAGCAGGCAAATGATCCACAGGCGTTTCATTCGCGACGCGTTCAATCAGACGGATGTTGTCACCCAGCACCACAAAATCTTCGTTGGCAAAATGCCTCTCCATCGCCAGCCAGATGAGCACTCCGAGTCCGAGCAGGACGACGGCGGAAGACAGCGAGAACAGGATGGTCAGCCGAACAGTCAGAGACAGACGTTGCCTCATAACGGATCCTCGGGCGCCTCGAGTACGTATCCCATGCCGCGCACGGTCTGGATCAGTTTCACCTCAAAGCCGTCATCGATTTTTGCCCGCAGGCGCCGAATCGCCACGTCGATCACGTTACTGTCGCTATCGAAGTTCATGTCCCACACCTGCGAGGCAATGAGGGATCGGGGAAGCACCTCCCCCCGTCGACGTGCAAATAACTCGAGCAAGGCGAATTCCTTGCTGGTCAGCGTGATGCGTCGACCACCGCGAGACGCCCGCCGCCGGCTCAGATCCAGAATCAGATCGGCCACTTGAATCCGGTCCATTGCTAGTTGCACCGCGCCTCGGCGCAGCAGCGTCCTGACCCTGGCAAGCAGCTCCGAAAAGGCAAATGGCTTGACTAGATAGTCGTCCGCCCCAAGCTCGAGGCCTCGCACGCGGTCCGCAACACTGTCTCGCGCCGTCAGAAACAAGACCGGGACAGCATTCCCTGCCGCGCGGACGGCATGCAGAATATGCCATCCGTCGACGTCGGGCAGCATGACATCGAGGATGATGAGATCGTAGGTTTCGTTGACCGCGAGATGTTGACCATCGAGTCCATTGGCGACCAGGTCTACAACGAACCCCGCCTCGGTCAAGCCTTGCCGGAGATACTCCCCCGTCTTGACTTCATCTTCCACTACCAGCAGCTTCATTTGCCCAACCTCCTCCCAACCCGATCGACCGGGTTTTGTTAATACAATTCTTGTATCCGGCGTAGTCTACCGATGACGTATCGGGGTGACTCAAACCTGTCCGGAATGTAATGTTTATGTAAGTCATCGGTAGCCAGCATCTCGCTACTCTTTGACCTGCCGCAAAACCGACGCGGCCATTCAAGCGAAAAGGACTATTTTCATGCGACGTGATCGACCGTCTGGCATCTTGCTGCCCAACCTGCCACGCCGCCGTTTCGTACAAGGTTTGGCCGCCGGCGGGGTAATGGCGGGGCTGAGTGCCTTGGGCGGAACTGCTTGGGCACAATCCTCGGGCCTCCCGCAAAGCGCTTCATCCGGCACCGCGCCGGTATTGACCGGGACGGAATTTGACCTTGTCATCGCCGAATCGGTTGTCAACTTTACCGGTACGCCGCGGGTGGCGACAACTATCAATGGGATGCTTCCGGGCCCGACGCTGCGCTGGCGGCAAGGTGACACGGTGACGATCCGCGTAACGAACCAATTGCGCGAGCACACGTCGATCCACTGGCACGGCATCATCCTGCCGTTCCAGATGGACGGCGTACCGGGGATCAGCTTCGCCGGTATCGCCCCTGGCGAGACATTTACCTACCAGTTCAAGGTCGAACAGACCGGAAGCTACTGGTATCACTCGCATTCCGGCTTCCAGGAAATGACCGGCGTGTATGGCGGCATCGTGATTGATCCGGCCGCCGGCGTGGACGGTGTCCGAGCCGACCGGGACTACACGATTCTGCTCTCGGACTGGACCGACGAGGATCCCATGCGGGTCCTGTCAAAACTGAAGGTTCAAGGCGACTACTACAACTACAACAAGCCGACCGTCTTCGATTTCTTCCGCGACGTTTCAAACGACGGTGTGAAGAGCGCTTTCGAAAAGCGCAAGATGTGGAACGAGATGCGGATGAATCCGACCGACCTCGCGGACCTTTCCGGTGCCACGCTGACCTATCTGACCAATGGCGTCACCCCCGCTGGCAATTGGACAGGCCTGTTCAAGCCCGGTGAGAAAGTGCGCCTACGATTCATCAACGGGTCCGGAAATACGTTTTATGACGTCCGTATTCCCGGCCTGAAGCTCAAAGTTATCCAAGTTGACGGCCAAAATCTGGAGCCCGTAAGCGTTGACGAGTTCCGCTTTGGTGCCGGCGAGACCTACGACGTGCTGGTGGAGCCGCGAGACGACGCCTATACGATCTTCTCCCAATCCATGGATCGCACTGGCTACGCCCGCGGCACACTCGCAGTGCGAGCAGGACTGAGCGCACAGGTGCCGGCAGTCGACAAGCCCGAGTGGCTCACCATGGCCGACATGATGGGCAGTATGGGTGGCATGGGTGGCATGAACCACGGGGCCATGACCATGGACCATAGCCAGCACGCGATGGGCGCCATGGACGCTTCGCTCAAGGTCCCCAGCACCAAGGCGCGGCACGCCAAGACCGAATATGGGGCCACCACGGACATGCACGTGGACATGGCCCGAACCAATCTCGACGACCCCGGCATCGGCCTGCGCAACAATGGGCGCCGAGTTCTGACCCTGGCCGATCAACATACTATTGGCGGCCCCCTCGACAAGCGTGGCCCCGCCAGGGAAGTTGAACTGCACCTGACCGGCAACATGGAGCGCTACTCCTGGTCAATCGATGGTGTTGAGTACGGCAAATCCACACCGGTCCGCTTCAAGTACGGTGAACGACTGCGTGTGATTCTGCACAATGACACGATGATGACCCACCCGATGCACCTGCACGGCATGTGGAGTGAGCTAGAGTCGCCTGACGGTTCGTTCCAGGCCCGGCGACATACCATCCCGGTCCAACCTGCGCAGCGGGTCAGCTTCCTCGTAACCGCCGACGCATTGGGCCGCTGGGCATGGCACTGCCATCTTATGTTGCACATGGATGCCGGGATGTTCCGCGAAGTACTTGTGGCCTGATCCGACTCTCTTCAACCGACTACCAGATCC
>OBMZ01000018.1_pt1 | contig 226182 bp, 199 predicted proteins | sample 1641141 | NCBI WGS metagenome assembly OBMZ01 (sample SAMEA104232307, study PRJEB22302) | sediment metagenome | biome: forest; feature: aquifer; material: sediment | place: USA | collected 2011-08-07 | depth 0.01 m | reverse complement strand
GCCCCGCAACCCTTGTCGCTGCTGCGTTTGCAGCGCGTTTCGTGTTGCGAGGGGGCGAATAGTACGGGACACCCACAGGGTTGGCAAGCACTTTGTCATAAAAGTTTTATGCAACGATAAAAGCGCCGTTTTAATCACTCAATGGGGCGTGATCAACCCTGTATAGAATCTGTGCATCGGCCTCCCCTGGCCCTCTTTCAAAAGGAAGCATCCATGACTATTGAAGCGACGTGGCTGGCAAACTCCGGTGCGAGCTTGTGTGACCTAAGCAATGGCACGGCCCATTGGAAGGCGGATCTCGACGCACCGGCCGGCGATGCGACCCTTCCCAATCCTCATGACCTGCTGGATTCCGCCCTGGCTGCCTGCACCACCCTCACCCTGCAGATCTACGCAAAGCGGAGGAACTACGACCTGCAGGAAGTTCGCGTGACGGTTTCGCATGAAGAGGCGCCCGGCACCTACAAACTGGTGCGACGCCTTGAACTCCAGGGCAATCTTGATGAGAAGGCCCGGGAGGATCTGCTGCGCGTCGCCAACAAGTGTCCGGTTCACAAGGTACTCTCCTCCCAGATCTCGATCGACACCACGCTCGCAGGCTGACACATCTCCGGCGTCTTGATTTAATGAATGATAATCGTTATCATTCATTCCCTCGGGTTCAGACACGCCCGAGTCAGCAAATGGGTTCCCGGACACTTCCCGTGTCCGGCCTTTTTCGCTATCCAGCCATTCTTCCCCTTCGTCATCACCCTGCCCTACTAGGTCCGCAACGTTGCCTGGCAGCGCGACACGCACTTGTCGTCCACTGACCTTGCACCGTCGTTGGGCGCATTCGCTCGCTTTGTGCGCTGCCCCACGCAGCCAGTGTTGCTACGGGTCGTAGACGCCACCCTACCGCTTTGTCGGCCTGGGGCATCGGCTTACCATGAAGCCAAAAAAGAACATTGGCAGCACGAAGCAAGGAATGCATCAGGAGCGGGGACACCTTGGCGAATTACATTGAAGAGTATTGCGCGCGCATCCGGCAGGGCGGCGCGCGAGGTCTTGCGGAAAAACCCGTCGTCATCGGCCAGGACAACATCTACGCGATGCATTACGTGCCGTACGAGTACTGGAACAACAGTGCGCGGCTCGTGATCGTCAGTACCACGCCCGGGCATACGCATGTCCGGCTTGCAGCAACTGTCACAGAAGAACTGCTGCAAACCCATGCGCCGGGACCACAGATCCAGCGTGAGAACAAGCGCCGCGTGGAGTTGGGCGGGCGGATGGTGCGCCCCAACCTCATACGAATGCTCGACCACTTTCACGTGCCGGCACTGATCAGCCAGCCAGATGCCACGTCCCTGTGGGAAGAGGCGGGCTTCGATTCGATCCAGCCGCTGGCGTTGCTGCCCCACGCCACGACGCGCCGCGGGCTGGCTTTCGACGGTCCGCTGGATGAACTGCTTGACACACCGATGCTGCGTGACGTGTTCCAGCGGGAGTTTCTGGACCGGCTCCCGCAATATCCCCGGGACGCCCTCTACATCGGACTTGGGCGCACGGCATGGTCCGGACTCGAACACGCCGTCCGAGCGGGGCTGCTCCGCCAGCAACAACTGCTGGGCATGATGCCCGTCCCCACACGGGCCGGCAGCATGGTGCGCTACTTCCTGCGCGAGGTCCGGGAAGCCGATCTTTCCCCCAACGATCCGGTCCGGCATCGCATTGCCTGGCTCGATGCCGCCCATCGGGAAATGGAAGCTGGCGTGGAACGGCTGCGCACCGAATCGATACCTTCGGCACAACCTCGCCGGCTCACCGCCTGACCCTGCAACCGAAGTGACCCAGACCCCACGTCGGTAGGGATCAACCCACGCGTCCCGCGCCGATATTCCCTCTTGAGGAATCTGACCTCCTCGCATTCCCGATTGGCGGCCCCCGTTTGAGTGCGGAGGGCCGCGATTTTTTTGTGCCGTCGGACTGCCGGCTTCGGCCAGTCGCAAATCCGACACCTTCCATGGAAAATTCCTACACGAACTGCGGAATCGTCGCATTACCGGAGCACTAACGTCTCCCTATACTGCCCCGTCATGTAGTGACCGCCCCATTGAATGGTCGGGCTACCACCAAGGCAGCAAGGCATGGCAAGCATTCTTATCGTCGACGACCACCCAGCGCTACGGCTGGCGCTGCGTACCCAGCTTTCACAACTGCTGGGCGTGACAACCCTTCTGGAGGCCGATAACGGGCAAGGCGCGCTCAACCTGGTCCGGCAGCACAGGCCAGACCTTGTCCTGCTGGATCTCGACATCCCCCGCATGAGCGGCCTGGATGCCGTGCCACGCATACGTGCCCTCCACCCCGCCGTCCGCATCCTGGTACTTTCCGCGCAAGACCCCATCCCGTTCGCAGCACGTGCCTACCACGCCGGCGCACAAGGCTTCGTGAGCAAGACGCAAAACATGGACGCCATCCTCCGATGCGTCGAAAGCGTGCTTGGGGGCTTCACCGTATTCCCGAACAACAACCCTCGCGACAACCCGCGCGAAAGCCGCGTCGTGGGCGACAGCGAAGGACTGAGCAAGCTGACGGACAAGGAAGTGGAAATCCTGCGGATGCTGACCCGGGGCATGAGCAACAAGGCCATCGGCAAGGCGCTGTTCATCAGCAACAAGACGGTAAGCAGCTACAAGACCCGCGTGATGAAAAAGCTGGCTGCGGATTCACTGGTGGACCTGATCGACTTTGCCCGCCGCTGCCGGCTGATTCCATGACGTCCTCCGGCACCCCCTCCGTGCTGACCACCGAGGAATGCCAGGCGTTCGGCCCGGCGCTGGCAAGCGCCGCGCGCGAGGACCCCACCGTGTACCACCTGCTACTGACCCGCCTGATCGACGCCAACCATGGCGATCTCACCGATCTGCGTCGAGCCGCCAAACTGCGTGACTGGGCTGGCGTGCACCGGAGCATTCATCGCCTCAAGGGCAGTGCGGCGCTGGCCCGATGTCCGACGCTGGTCGCGGCCGGCAAGTCCATCGAGTCTGCGGCGAAGTATCGCAAGGCCGCCGTCGTGAACGCCCTGCTGCCGCGCTACGTCGCCATCGTCACCGAATTCAACGACCGATTGCGCGATTTGCGCAGTAACAGGCGCTCCGCGCCGGGTGGCGGCTTCGTTCAAGGAATTTGATCAAGCCGTCCATCAGGCACGCGTGCAAGTGCCCTGACACGCTGGCAAACTGTGAACCTGCTCCGGCCGCGCCCCCAAGTCATGTCTGCCGCCGGGAGCCTCAACAGTTTAGGCGGGAGACCTTGTCGTGGGTGATTTACAGAGCTTGCTCGATGGTCACGGGCTGATGCTCGTGTTTCTCAATGTACTGGCCGAACAGGCCGGGCTGCCGATTCCTGCCTACCCCATGCTGTTTGTGGCGGGCGCATTGTCGATGCAACCGAACGGCCCCTCGATCGGCACGGTACTGTTCGCCGTGATTGTCGCCTGTCTGATCGCCGACACCGCCTGGTACTTCGCCGGAAAGCGGCTGGGCCAGCCAATGCTGCGCACGATCTGCCGCGTCTCGATCTCACCGGACACCTGCATCCGACAGACCCAGTCGCTCTACCTGCGCGTGGGCCCCCGGTCGCTGATCTTCGCCAAGCTGCTGCCTGGCGCCGGCGCGCTCTCCACGTCGATGGCCGGCATGACCGCCACGCCGTTCCTGACCTTCATCTTCTATGACGCGCTCGGCGCACTGGTATGGGCGGGCGCCGCACTGGTCGCCGGCATGGTCTTCAGCGATTTCGTCGATACGATCCTGGCCGCCTTCAGCGCCTTCGGCCATATCGCCCTCATGGTGGTGCTCGGCGCATTCGCGCTGTTCATCGCCTGGCGATTCTGGATGCGCTGGCGCCTGCTGCGCCGGTCCGGCCTGATTCCGCGCATGACGGTCATGGAATTCGAGCAGCGCCGGGCGGCAGGAGACAAGCCGGTCGTCGTCATCGATGTGCGCGCCCATGGCGCCGCCCCCATCGAGCGCATTCCCGGCTCGATCGTGATGGAAATCAAGGGCCCCTTCGACACGTTGTCCGGCCATGACGCCAGTTCCGACTTCGTGGTCTATTGCGCATGTCCACACGAGATGTCGGCTGCCGTCCTGGCCGAACGCCTGCGCACGGCCGGGTATCCGAACACTTGGGCGCTGGCCGGGGGATTCGACGAATGGAAGCGGCTGCAAGGCACTTCAGGCCTGCCAACCGCCACGCCAGACGCGCCACAGCAGATCATCGCGCACTAGACCCGGCGCCGGAGGCTCCACGCCGCCCTTTCGGTTCCCCTGTCGCTTCCTATACTTGGCCCAAGCCGTTTGTGCACGGAGGGTGACATGCCGGGCGAAGACCATGGTTGGGAAGAGGAAGCCGCGCGCGTGGCCCACCGCCGTCGCGCGCTCGATATTCCCGAGGTAGCAGGAACCGACGGACGCAACCGCGCGCTGGCGCTTTCCGGGGGCGGCATTCGCAGCGCCACGTTCTGCCTGGGCGTGATGCAGGCGCTGGCCGAAGCGCCTGCGCCGGATGCCACCCCGAATGCCACCCCCGAAGCCACCCCCAATACCAGCTCCACGCCGGCCGACACCCCGGGCACGCGCTCGCTGCTGGCCCAGTTCGACTACCTTTCGACGGTCAGCGGCGGCGGCTACATCGGATCGTTCTTCACCAGCCTGTTCGTGCCGGGCCGTCTGCGCCGTGGCACCAGTCCGCTTCAGGCCGCGCAGGACGCCTATCGCACGCTGCAGTACGAGCCACCGGGCCGTATCCGAACGGGAGATGTCTACAGCGACGCCCCGGGCCGGGCCGCCGTAGCATGGCTACGCGAGAACGGCCGCTATCTCACCCCGACTGGTGCTGGCGACAACCTGTACGCGGCGGCAGTCATCGTCCGCAACTGGATGGCGATGCAATACGTCATCGGCAGTGCGTTGCTGGTACTGCTGGCCGCCTTGGCATTGGGCCTCCACAAGGCCACCGGGACCTGGCCCGGCTTGTGGCAGGGCGAGATGGACCTCCTGCATGACGCACGCCAGGCCATCAACGACGGCGACCTGGGAATCTGGTGGAGCTCCTACCTCTGGATGCCGGTGGCATCCACCGTGCTGTTCGTGCTACCACCCGGCATCGCGTACTGGCTCGTCTATCCCACATCCGACAATCCGCAGCAGCCGGTGCGTGCGCTCAACGGCGCCGTCCTGCTCACGATGCTTCTCGGCGCGCTGTTCCTTGCGGCATCGCTATGGTTCCAGACGATTGAACCGAACATGCGCGTTGCCTATGCCTGTTTCGTGATCGGCCTGCTGGCGTGGCTCGGCGTGGCCGCCTGCCTGGTCATGCTGATGCCCGCGCCACGCACAGTCACCAACTACCGTGTGCGCGCCACGCGGGTACTGCGTGGCGCGATGGGGTTCACGGCGATGCTGGCCGCGCTGGGCCTGGCCGACACGGTCGCCCGCACGTGCTACCTCTACAGCTTCATGGCGGCGCACCCATGGGCCGCGATCGGCCCGGCCGGCGCGCTCGGCGGCCTGGTGTGGCTGGTCCGCTACGGGGCGACGCTATTCGACGACGGCAAGCAGGGCGCCACGGATTCGGTCTGGCGCTCGCTGCTATCCCGGCTGCCCGTGTCGCTGCTCGCGGGATTGGTCGCCGCACTGGTCGCGCTGCTCGTCTTCGTGCTGTGGTCCTGGATCGTGCTCTGGGTGCGCTGGGACGGCGGCGAGCCCGTCGACTGGCATGTGTTCGGCAAGGCGTGGACCACCGCCGCGCTCGCCACGCTGACGTTGCTAGCGTTGTGCATGGCGATCGTAGTGGGACGCTTCGCGGGCTTCCTGAACTTGTCCACGCTGCAGTCGTTCTACGCGGCCCGCCTGACGCGGGCTTACCTCGGCGCGTCCAACGGCAATCGATTCAGCACCCCCGCGACGGACCGCGCGGCACGCCAGCGCTTCAGCGTGGCCGAGCCCGCGCCGGATGACGCGCTCAGCCTCAACGACTACTACGACCCCCGCGTTCTGGCCCCGCTGCACCTGATCAACGTGACGATGAACCAGACGGTGGACCCCGCGGAGCAGCTCGTTCAACGCGACCGCAAGGGCAAGCCGCTCTGCATCGGCCCTGGACCCGCGCTGGTGCAACCGGGCAATGCCCAGCAGCTTCCCGCCGACGCCTACGTACGCTTCACGGTCGACGGGCAACTCTGCTGCGCGAAATCGCAGCAGCCCGCCGGCGCCGCTACACGTTCGATCGAGATGGCGCAGGCGCGTACCGTCGGCGACTGGATCGCGATCTCTGGCGCCGCGATCTCCACGGGCCTCGGGCGCGCCACGACGCTGGGCACGTCGCTACTGCTCGGGCTGGCCAATCTGCGGCTGGGGATCTGGTGGCCGTCGAACATGGCCGAAGGCGGATCGTGCGCAGTACCGTCGGCCATGCGCCGCCCCGATATCGAACAGCGACTGCATCCGGCGTTGGGCGTGATCACAGGTCTGTTCCGCACGCAGTACTACCTTGCGTGCGAACTGGCCGCGCGCTTCCACGGCACACGGCGACGCTGGCAGTACCTGTCGGACGGCGGGCACTTCGAGAACACCGCCATCTACGAACTGCTGCGCCCCGAGCGCCGTGTCGGCCTGATCGTCGTCTGTGACTGCGGTTGCGACGGGGATTACCGCTTTGGCGATCTTGCCAATCTGATCCGGCTGGCGCGCATCGACTTCGGGCTTGAGATCGTTGTCGATCAGGCGGCGCCGGACGACGCCGTTCTGGGCCCGGTATTCGGCACCCCAGACGACTTGGCCGCCAATGCCCCACCCGAGTCCCGGGACAAGGTCGCCATCCTGCTCAACGTCCATATCGCCGGCCAGGCGGGGGCACCCGACAGCGCGCCGATCACACGCATCGTGCTGCTCAAGCCTCGCCTGACGCCATCGGCGCCAGCGGACGTGCGGCAGTACGGCGCAATGCACCCGGCATTCCCGCAGGAAGGCACGGCCGACCAGTTCTTCGATGAAGCGCAGTGGGAAAGCTATCGTGCGCTCGGCGTGGCCATTGGTCGGCGCATTGCCAGCGGTGCCGTCGCGTCGCGCTTGTTCAGCCACGTGTGATTCGGCCGGGTGTAACGGTGGCCCCACGGCCGTCATGGCTACTTTGCCGCCGCCAGCACGATCTGGCCGGTGTGACTACCATAGCCCGTCCCTGATTCAAGACCTCGCGTGGCATGCGTCGCGCGAGGCATGCAAGCTTTCCCCATGACTCCCTATTCCCTGCTCGACCTCTCGCCCATCATCGAAGGCAGCGACGCCACCCAGGCCATGCGCAACACGCTGAGCCTGGCGCAGCACGCGGAACGTCTTGGCTATCGGCGCTTCTGGCTGGCCGAACACCACAACATGCCGGGCATTGCCAGTGCCGCCACGGCGGTGCTGATCGGGTACGTCGCCAACGGCACCTCGACGATCCGGGTCGGCTCCGGTGGCATCATGCTGCCCAACCATTCCCCGCTGGTGGTGGCCGAACAGTTCGGCACGCTGGCCTCACTCTATCCGGGCCGGATCGACCTCGGGCTGGGCCGCGCCCCCGGCACCGACCAGGCCACGGCACGCGCGCTGCGCCGAACCCTGAGCCACGACTCGGCCGACTCGTTCCCGCAGGATGTGGAAGAACTGCAAGCGTACTTTGATGAGGTGCGACCCGGCCAGCGCGTGCGCGCCGTGCCGGGCGCGGGGCTCAAGGTGCCACTGTGGCTCCTCGGTTCCAGCCTGTTCGGCGCGCAGCTAGCAGCGGCGATGGGCCTGCCTTTCGCGTTTGCTTCGCACTTTGCCCCGGGCTTCATGCGGCAGGCGATAGACCTGTATCGCCGCACCTTCCGCCCGTCGGAGCAGCTCGATCGTCCGCATGTGATGCTTGGCCTCAACGTGTTCGCCGCCGAGACCGACGCTGAGGCGCGTCACCTGTTCAGTTCGCTGCAGCAGCAGTTTCTGGCGCTGGTTCGCGGCACGCCGGGACAGCTCAAGCCGCCGGTCGACGATATCGAGCGTCTGTGGGATGCCAGCGAAGCGGAGCATATCCGCCGATCCCTCGCCTGCTCGGTCGTGGGAGACCCGGCGGCGGTACGCGAGGGCATCCAGCGTTTCGTGGACGATTTGCGGCCAGATGAGCTGATGCTGACCGGCCAGATCTACGACCATGCCGCCCGGCTGCGATCGTTCGAGATCGCAGCCGATGCCATGCGCGCGCTACAGCCCGCATCATCGCAGACGGCGTGATGACGGGAAGTCGTCGATAACAGGAAGGCCAGCAGGTTCAGACCGTTGCCAGCCGGAACGCCGACACCGCACGCATCATCGACTGCGCCTGCTCGGCCAGCGATTGCGCGGCAGCGGCCGCTTCTTCCACAAGCGCGGCATTCTGCTGCGTGACGGAGTCCATCTGCGTCACGGCCTGGCCCACCTGCTCGATGCCGGTGCTCTGCTCGGCCGACGCGGCGCTGATCTCGCCCATGATGTCGGTGACGCGTCTGACCGCGCCAACCACCTCCTGCATTGTGGCGCCGGCCTTGGCCACCAGTGTCGAACCGGTGTCGACCTGCGCCACCGAGTTGTCGATCAGCGTCTTGATCTCCTTCGCCGCATTGGCGCTGCGTTGGGCGAGACTACGCACCTCACCCGCCACCACCGCGAACCCGCGTCCTTGTTCACCGGCGCGCGCGGCTTCCACCGCAGCGTTCAGCGCCAGGATATTGGTCTGGAATGCGATGCCCTCGATCACGCCGATGATGTCGACGATCTTGCGCGAGGCCTGGTTGATCTCGCCCATCGTGCTCACCACTTCGCTGACCACCTCGCCGCCACGGTTGGCGATCTCCGACGCGTTGACGGCCAGCGCGCTGGCCTGCCGCGCATTGTCGGCGTTCTGGCGCACGATGCCGGTCAGTTCCTCCATGCTCGATGCGGTCTGCTCGAGCGCGGCGGCCTGCTGTTCAGTCCGTTGCGAGAGATCGTTGTTGCCAGCCGAGATCTGATGCGTGGCGCTGGCGATGGCGCCGGCCGCGCCGCGGATATCGCCCAGCGTTGCGGCAAGTCGCTCCTGCATCTGCTGCATGGCGGCCAGCACGCTGCGATCGTCGTCACCGCGCACCTGCAGCGGCACGGTCAGGTCGCCGCCCGCGATACGCGTCACTGATTCCACGGCGTAGGCCGGCTCGCCACCAAGACTGCGCTGGACCGTCCGCATGATCATGCCCATCACGGCCGCAATCAGCGCTCCGATCAGCAAGGTACTGGCGATCGCGTTGATCAGGTTGGCGCGGAAGGCATCCTCGATGTCGACCAGGAACACGCCCGTGGCGACGAACCAGTCCCAGTCCGCCACGTAGCGCCCGTAGGTCAGCTTGCGCTTCGGCGTTTCGGTGCCGGGCAGGCGGCCCCGGTAGGTCGAAAAGCCAGCGTCCTCGCCGGTGGTGCGGCGCGCGCCTTCGATAATCGCGCGGTAGACGTACACCCCGTCGGGGTCCTTGAAGTCGCCGACCATATTGCCTTCGGTCTGCGGCAGGCCCGGGTTCAGCACCACCTGCGGCTTGGAATCGACAATGAACAGGTAGCCGTTCTGGCCGAAGCGCATCGCGCGCAGCGCGTCCTTGGCGGCGGCCTGGGCGTCCTCTTTCGACATCACGCCCTTGGCGGCGCGTTCAGCGTACAGCTTGACGATGCCCTCGCCGGTGGTCACAAGCGATTGCAGCGCGTCGCGCCGCTCGGCCATCATCACGGACCGCGCGTGGAAGGCATTCCATGTACCGAGCGCAAGCAGCAGCAACCACATGACGGCTAGCGCCGCCCAGAGTTTGGTATTGAGGGTAAGTCGATTCATGATCCGGCAGGGGGTTACCTGAGACCTCGTGGATATCGGCACACCGCGGCAAAACCCTTAGTCCGCCCCTGGTCGGGGTCACGCCACTGGCGCCCCACACCGCCTGCGTGGAGAATGCGTTATCCGCCACGCGAGCGCCCGACGCCTAGCTGCCATGACGTTCACCTTTGTCGAATCTGATCCAACCGAGACCGATCCGCTGCAGGGTGAGCTGGCCCTGCTGGAACACGCGATCAGCACCGGCCCCGTGGCACAGCTCTGGGAGGCGCCGCTCTCGCTCGTCATCCCGCGCAGCTACCTGCGCCAACCGGGTATCGAGGAGGCGCGGGCCCAGTTCGCGGCCCAGGGTTGCCCGGTCTGGCTGCGCATGTCCGGCGGCGGGCTGGTGCCGCAGGGTCCGGGCATCCTCAATGTCAGCCTGGCCTACGCTGTACCCCGGGGCGTGGCGACGTGGATGGAACCGGTCTACCTCCATCTGTGCGAAGTCATCGCACAAGGGCTGCGCGAGGTCGGCGTGGAAACCCATTGGCAGGCCGTGGAAGGTTCGTTCTGTGACGGCCGCTTCAACCTGGCATGGGGTCCCGGCGATAGCGCCCGCAAGATCGCAGGCACAGCGCAGTACTGGCGCCGCGCCCCAAGCGCGGTGCAGACACCCGACGGTCAGCGGCATCTGGTGCTGGCCCATGCCATTCTGCTCGTGGACGCGGACCCGGTCGAAATCAACGCCCGCGCCAATGCGTTCGAAGCGGCCATCCACAGCGGCCGTCACTACGATCCGGCCAAGGTGGTCAGCGTGCACGAGGCGTCGGGTATCGACGATGCCACCGGCCTGACCGAAACTGTGAAGACGGCGATCCGGAACGCCATCGCGCGCTCGACAGCGCCCGGGCAATAAGCCCCGCTAGTTCTGCGGCGAGAACCTGATATCGCCGTACCAGGCGCGTGCCACGCCGCCCGTGTTGTCGGTATCGGTCAGGATGCCGTAGCCGGTCAGCTTGCCGGGCTTCTCATGAAAGACTTTCTCGAAATCGGCGACGACATTGCGGCGCAGGCTCTGCCATTTGCCCGCCTCGTTACCAACCACGATCATCTGCACCCGGCTGGAATGGGGGTTCTCGATGACGGTACCGGGCGCGGCGCTGTTGGTCCAGATGTACATCAACGTGGCGTAAGGCAGACTCTCGCCCAGAGCATGGGCCGCGAACATCTCTGCGCGATCGCCAATCGACAGGCTGTCGACCTGACCGCCGAAGAAGAACACGAGCCGTGCGGGCGAGTCCTCGCGGTCGGCCACGCGATTGTCGGCATTCTGGATCGGCGCGGCCACCTTCCAGCGCCACGAGACGACCGGTGTCTTGTTCAGATCGAAGTCGCCCTCGTGTACCAGCCCGGATGCCGAGCCGCTGGCATCGGCTTCGAGCACCGTGGTACCTTGGTCCGCCACCAGCACATAGCTGGTCATCTTTTTTCCGGGCAAGACCGGCCTGTTCTGCCATCCGCTCGGCAGCCCGCTGCCAGGCCGGGCCGTTGAGAATACAACCCCCGGCTCCACCGTCTGCGCGCGTACCGGCACGCAGTGGAGAACGGTTGGCAGCAGACAGGCCGCCAGTCCCAACAGCCGGGCTTTGGTGAGGATAGACGGCATAGTGACCGTTGATGTCGGGATGCGTTGGACGAGGATGACACGAGCATTCTAGGTGCCCGCCGTGATCGCTGTCGACGCGGCGTCGAAAACAAGAACGCGGGAACGGGAAAGGTCGGTATGGATCTGGTTGTCGGCACCATTGGCTGGCTCTGCGTCGAGCTCGTTTTTTACGGCCTGTTCTATGCGATCGGCTGGAGCTTCATCAAGATGGTCACGCTGGGGCGCCACCCGGGCCCATGGCGGGGAGCGGAAGGTTTCGTCGACGCCGAACTCGTGGCATTCGCCGGCATCGTTGTCACGTTGGTCGTGGTCCTGGTCGCCTGGAAGTACCTGGCGCCCTGATGCGTCGACGCTGCGTCATCCGCTGATGTGATACGAAAAGATCACATTGACAGTTGCTTACAACTGCGCGTCCGCGCGGTCATGCCGGGGTGATAAGGTGCACCGTCGCGCGGGCCAGCCGGTACCGGCTGGCTGCCACGTATTCTGAGATCCCTTGCCACACCCTAGATTTCGTTCGCTCCACGTGCCTTCATCCGTCCTGATGCGTCGCCTGACGCTCGCCGCAACCGCTACGGTCACCGTGATCGCCGCGCTGGTCGCGCCCCCCGCCCTGGCCGAGGGGACCGTCACGGCGGCGGACGCCGACCAGCCGGCAGCGCTGACCAAGGCCCCGGACGCCGCCCAGGCGCTCGCGCCCGTGCGCTTCCTGCTAACGTTCGACGACGGGCCCGATAGCGGCCCCGACGGCAGCACGCCCGTGATCCTTCGCCAGCTTGCCAACAATCCGATTGCGCCCGGCATCAAGGCCGTCTTCTTCGTCCAGACCGCGCACCGGCGCCGTGGCGGTAGCCCGGAGGGGCAGGCGCAGATGCGCGACACCTGCGCGGCAGGCCACCTGCTGGCCGTGCACAGCGGCCTGCCCGAAGGGCACGTCCCGCACACCCGGCTGACGCCGGAAAAGCTCGCCTACTCGCTGCGCTCTGGTGAGGCCGACATCGTCGCGCAGTGCGGCCACGTCGCCCCCGTGGTGCGGCCGCCCGACTGGGCCCATAACGACGCCACCGAGGCCGTCTATCACCAGCTCGGTCTGGACATGCTGATGGCCGACGCCAACGCGCGCGACGGCAAGATCTACGGCTGGCATATCAGCCTGCGCCGGCGCTCGCACATGGTCAGCGAGCTCGAACGGGTTGGCCGCGCCATGGCCACGCACCGGCTCGAACCCGTGGACGGCGTGGTGCCGGTGATCGTTGCTTTTCACGACACCAATGACTTCACGGCGTCGCACATGACCGATTACCTGCAGATCCTGGTCGATGCGGCGCGCGAAAACGGTTTGCCGCTGGCCGATCCGCCGTTCTATACCGATACAGGCGCCGCCGAACAAGCCGCCGTCGCCCGTGCCAAGGCAGGGCTGTACGCACGCGAAAGCTGGCCCTGATCCGGTACATGGTCGGCTTGCCCTTGTGTGAAGCGGGGACATACGGAATCGTCCCGGAAGTGCTACGCTAGTTGCCCGTGGTGCCCTTACCAGGAGAAACACCGTGCCCCGCAAGACCCCCATCGAACGCTACCGAAATATCGGCATCAGTGCGCACATCGACGCTGGCAAGACGACGACGACGGAGCGCATCCTCTTCTACACCGGCGTGAACCACAAGCTGGGCGAGGTGCACGACGGCGCGGCCACCATGGACTGGATGGAGCAGGAGCAGGAGCGCGGCATCACCATCACGTCCGCCGCCACCACGGCGTTCTGGAAAGGCATGGCCAACAACTATCCGGAACACCGCATCAACATCATCGACACGCCCGGACACGTGGACTTCACCATCGAGGTGGAACGCTCGATGCGCGTGCTTGATGGCGCCTGCATGGTCTATGACGCCGTGGGCGGCGTGCAGCCGCAATCGGAAACCGTCTGGCGTCAGGCCAACAAGTACAGCGTGCCGCGCATCGCGTTCGTCAACAAGATGGATCGCGTGGGCGCGGACTTCTTCCGCGTGCGCACGCAGATTGCCGACCGCCTCAAGGGCAATGCCGTGCCGATCCAGATCCCCGTTGGCGCCGAGGACCACTTCAAGGGTGTGGTCGATCTGGTCAAGATGCGCGCGATCGTCTGGGACGACGACAGCCAGGGCGTCCGGTTCGAATACACCGATATCCCGCCCGAACTCGTTGCCACCGCGAAGGAATGGCACGACAAGATGGTTGAGGCCGCGGCCGAAGCCAGCGAGGAGCTGCTCGAGCGTTACCTGAGCGGCGAGCCGCTGTCCGAGGAAGAGATCAAGACCGGCCTGCGCAAGCGCACGGTGGCCGGCGAAATCGTGCCGATGCTCTGCGGCAGCGCGTTCAAGAACAAGGGCGTGCAGGCGATGCTCGACGCCGTGATCGACTACCTGCCCTCCCCGGTGGACGTGCCCGCCATCCTGGGGCATACCGAGGACGACAAGGAAGCCGAGCGCCACCCGAGCGACGACGAGCCGTTTTCCGCGCTGGCGTTCAAGATCATGACCGACCCGTTCGTCGGTCAGCTGATCTTCTTCCGCGTCTATTCCGGTGTGGTCAATTCCGGCGACACGGTCTACAACCCGGTAAAGGGCAAGCGCGAGCGCCTGGGCCGCATCCTGCAGATGCACGCCAACGTGCGCAACGAGATCAAGGAAGTGCGTGCGGGCGACATCGCTGCGGCGGTGGGGCTCAAGGAAGCCACCACGGGCGACACGCTGTGCGACCCGGACAAGGTCATCATCCTCGAACGCATGAGCTTCCCGGAACCCGTGATTTCGCAGGCCGTGGAACCGAAGACCAAGGCCGACCAGGAAAAGATGGGCATCGCCCTGAACCGGCTGGCGCAGGAAGATCCTTCGTTCCGCGTGGCGACCGACGAGGAGTCCGGCCAGACGATCATTTCCGGCATGGGCGAACTGCATCTGGAAATCCTGGTCGACCGCATGAAGCGCGAGTTCGGCGTGGAGGCATCGGTCGGCAAGCCGCAAGTGGCGTATCGTGAAACGATCAAGGGCAAGGCCCGCGACGTCGAAGGCAAGTTCATCAAGCAGTCGGGCGGCCGTGGACAGTATGGTCACGTGGTGCTCGATGTGGAACCGATGCCGCAGGGCGGCGGCTACGAGTTCGTCGATGCCATCAAGGGTGGCGTGGTGCCGCGCGAGTTCATCCCCGCGGTGGACAAGGGCATCCGCGAAACGCTGGAGACGGGGGTGCTGGCCGGTTACCCGGTGGTCGACGTGAAGGCCACGCTGGTGTTCGGCTCGTACCACGACGTCGACTCGAACGAGAACGCGTTCCGCATGGCCGGCTCGATGGCGTTCAAGGAAGGGATGCGGCGCGCCAAGCCGGTGCTACTGGAACCGATGATGGCCGTGGAGGTGGAAACACCCGAGGAATTCACGGGCAACGTGATGGGTGATTTGTCATCGCGGCGCGGCATGGTGCATGGTATGGAGGACATCGCCGGCGGTGGCGGCAAGATTGTGCGCGCCGAAGTGCCGCTGGCGACGATGTTCGGCTATTCGACGTCGCTGCGTTCGCTGACCCAGGGCCGTGCCACGTTCACGATGGAATTCAAGCATTACGCCGAGGCACCGGCCAACGTGGCGGAAGCGGTGATCAACGCGCGCAAGGTTGGATAAGTCGCGCAGCAGGGCCGACAAACCCGGGGATTTGGACCTGTCCGCTTCCCCAGCCGTAACCGCCGGCCCACCGGCGGCCTTCGCACTTTCAGGAGCGCATCATGATGGCATTTCTTGGCACCGTGTTCGTTGGCCTGATCGTCGGTTTGATTGCTAGAGCGATCAAGCCCGGCGACGACAAGATGGGTTGGATCATGACGATCGTCCTCGGCATTCTGGGGTCGGTGGCGGCGGGTTACGTGGGACGCGCCCTTGGCATGTATCAGCCCGGGCAACCGGCCGGCTGGATTGCCTCGGTGATCGGCGCCATCGTGCTGTTGGCGATCTACGATATGGTCCGGCGCAAAGCCTGAGCCCTGCGCCCTGAGCCATAAACCCGCGGCGATCCCGGAACGGCCGGGATCGCTCAGTTCTCGCAGCGGAGCAGTGTCGCGTCGCTGCCGGGCGCGACCATCGCCGTGATCTGCGGCGCCAGCGAGCGCAGCACCCGTAATGACAATGCGCTGGTGAACGAGTAACGCGCGGCGTAGGGCTCCCGCACGTGAATCGTCACGGTGCCGAAATAGCGATCACCGAGCAGGAACACGAACGTCGCCGAGCGGCTGACCGAGCGCGACGAGATCACGCGGCCACCCGGGCCATAGGTCTGGAAGCGTTGGTCGCCGGTGCCGGTCTTGCCGGCAATGATCAATGGCGCCCCCACCGCCTGCCCCTTCCGATTCAATGGCACGAACGCACCGTTGATGGACTTGGCGGTGCCGTTCTGCACGACATCGAGCATGGATCGCCGCACCAGCATGGCGATCTCCGGCACGATCAGCGGCTTGCCGGGCGCCGGTTGCAGCCGGTAGGCGCTTGCGTAGGGCGTGTCCGACGCGAAGGCCAGCGCGCGCACCGCCGAGGGCTGGGCGTCCACCCCGTTGGCCAGGATGATCCCCGCCAGTTCGGCCAGCGCGGCAGGCCGGTCACCCGATGCGCCGATCGCCGTGCCGTAGGACGGCGTGAGCGAATCGAACGGATAGCCCAGCCGTTGCCAGCGCGTGGCGATCTTCCCAAAGGCCTCGCGTTCCAGCAGCGTGCGAATGCGGCCATCCTGACCGAGCTTGCTGCGCGTCTTGAACAACCATGCATAGACAGTCTGGCGATCGGGCGCGCTCGCCTTCAGGATCTCCTTCAGCGTCGCATCCGGATGCGTGCCCAAATACTCGACCATCCACAGCTCCAGCGGGTGGATGCGCGACAGGTAGCCCCGATCGTTGAGGTTGAACTTGTCGTGGCCGTACTTCACATACAGCGCCTGCAGGTCCTCGTCCGACAGCGTCTCCTTCTGTTTCGGCATCCACTGGCGCAGCGTGCGCGCGTATGTCTCGAAATCGGTGTTTGGCCGCGCGCTCAGTAACGTGACGGACAGCCGCACGGCCGCCAGATGCGGCGTCGGCTGCTTGACCCGGCCGAGCAGCACCTTGAGCCGCTCGTCGTTGTCCTTGCCGCGATAACGCTGGTAGAACGCGGTCATGAACGCCGTACCTTCTTCGTCGGCAAACTGCTCGAGATAAGCGCGACGGCCGGGCGCGTAGCGGTCCTCGAGCAAATCACGTGCGTCAGGGTGCGCCTGGTAAACCTCATAACGCACGATGTCCCGCATCATCCGCACGAACACCAGGTTGACCGAATGCTGGAAACCCACGCGCACTGTCATCTGGTGCTCGCCTTCCCATTTCTCAAAGTTCGAGAAGCTCTGCATGCCACCGCCGGTAAAGAACGCCTCTCCGGCGCTGCCCGAATACTTGCGCTCCATCGCGGCATCGAGCATCGTGGCCAGCCGACGGTCAGCCGGGGATTTCGCGGCGATCAGGTAGTCGACCGCCCAGCGTGTCAGCACATCCTGGCGCGGCACCTGGAGCGCGGTCAGCTCGGCGCGGCTCATGTCCACGTAGCGATCATGCAGTTCGCTGATGATCTCGAGATACGTCACCAGCGTGCGCAGCTTGGCGGTCGACCCGAGATTGAGCCGCGCCCCGGCGTTGATGTCGAACGGCTGGTCAACATTGTCAGTCTGCACGCGCACCACGCTCGCATTGCCAACGCGCTCGAACAGCGTGAAGCTGGCCACGAGACGCGATGGGTCATCGCCTTCGCGTAGCAGGTTCTTGCCATACAGGCCCATCTCGTGCGCGACGCCCTTGTCACGCATCCGCAGCAGCGTATCGGTAACCAGGCGCTGTGCCTCGCGATTGATGGTGCTGTCGACGGTCAGGTCCAGCCGGTCCAGGTCATAGCGGCTGTTGATGCCGATCATGTGCGAGACATCGTTGCTGACCTGGTTGACGGCCTTGCGCGTGACCCACGGCTCGGCGTCCGGGCGTGGCGGCGGTGGGGCCTTGTCCAACGACTGCTCCAGCGCCGCGTCTCTCAACTCCGGCGTGATGACGTTGTTCGCAGCCAGCAGGCGCAGGTAGCTACCTGTCAGCGCATCGAGGTTCGTGTCATCGCGCCGCAGGTGATACGACGGACGCCGCTGCGAGATGATCAGTGACAACGCACGCTTGTAAGCCTGCGCTTCGCGTGGCGTGGGGTCACGCGGATTCATCTGCTGCAGCGCGGCGTTGAACTCGCTGAAATCTTCGCCGTACCAGACGTAAAGCGCGTCGCCGATACCGTTGATCTCGCCGTGGCCAACTCGCGCCGACAGCGGCACGGTATTCAGATAGTCCAGCACGACGTTCTCGCGCACGCGCTGCGTGTCGGGTCCGTCATGGTAGGCGCGCAGTGAAGCGGAGGCCATCTGCCGGAACTTTTCGGAGACCGACTGCGTTTTTCCCTTCGGGGAATGCCGGTACTTCTCGATCTGTGTGGCCAGCGTGCTGCCACCGGGGGTGTCGTGGTGCCGGTCAGCGAACTTGATGCCCTGGTCGAGTACCGCACGCGACAGCCGGCGCCAATCCAGCGCCGGATTCATCATCGGATACTCGGGATTGAGCAGGTTCTGGTTCTCCACATAGAGCAGAGAGGAGATCAGCACCTTCGGAATCGACTCGAAGTTGTCATATTGGCGCTGCGGGTAGCGCGCGAATGCCAGCGTCAACGCGTTGCAGTCGCGCACTAGCAGACCGGCCTGGTTCTTCTCGCGATAGGGCGGAAAGATGCCGTTGTCCATCAGTCGCACCATGTCGGGCGACATGCGCGCCTGGGAACTGGTCACGTAACCTTGCTTGAGCAGACGCTCGCCAAACTCACCCAGGCGCTCGTAGCCGAGTCGCTCGTCGTAGGGGCCGGAGTGTGGATAGCGGATGCTGTCGCTGGGGCCGGGCTCGATGGAGTACGTCAACGACTGGCCCAGCCGGCTCATGTACCGAGCCTGCCATTGCGAGGTGCGAACCTCATTCGCGACGAGGCTCACAACGATGTAGGTGCCGCCGCATGCGGCGACCGTCATCCCGACGAGAATCCAGCCACGACGTGACACGTTTCGCATCCGGTTGCGCCGGGCCTGCCGTCTCGGCGGGCGTCACCGGCTCATAGCCTCACGCAAGTCGGCCGTCATTTGACGGCCGTGCGTGCTTTTATATTACGCCCAACCGCAGCGGTTTGCCGCAGGGAAGTTGGCTGGCGCACATGGGTGTCAGCCTTCGTGCACTGGGCGCAACAGGCAGCTTGGGAATCACACCCGGAATGGGGATGCGGGAGGCTACGTGTGGCTGCTAGGCGGCAGCGACGGGACGTCCGCCAAACGGGTATCCCGGGTCGTTGTACCCGTGCGTCGACGCATGTCCGCGCGGCACCAGGCCGTCGACCATGGCTTCTTCCGCCGGGGTGATCGCCGCGGCCACCGCGCCAAAGTAATCCTCGAATTGCGCCAGCGTACGCGGGCCAGCGATCACCGAACTGATGATCGGGTTGGCAAGCACCCACGCGGTGGCGAACTGGCCCGGCGTCAGTCCACGACCCTCGGCATGGCTCTTGAGCGTCTGCGCGATGACCAGCGATTCCTCGCGGAATTCGGTTTCCATGATGCGCCTGTCCGCGCGGCCGGCGCGCGTTTCCGCACCGGGTGCCTGGCCGGGTAGATACTTGCCGGTCAGGACACCACGCGCGATCGGGCTGTAGGGCACCACGCCCAGGCCGAAGTGCTGGCATGCGGGCAGGATCTCGACTTCGGGCACCCGGTTCAGCAGGTTGTAATACGGCTGACAGGCAACCGGACGCGGCACGCCGAGCCGGTCGCACAGCGCGGCGATTTCCGCGATGCGCCAGCCCCGGAAATTCGACACGGCCCAGTAGCGGATCTTGCCGGCCCGGATCAGGTCACCCATCGCACGCACGGGCTCTTCGAGATTGGCGCCGGCGAAATCGCGATGCAGGTAAAGGATGTCGATGTAGTCGGTGGCCAGACGGGTCAGGCTGTCTTCCACCGAACGCATGATCCACGTGCGCGAGTAGTTCGACTGGTTCGGGCCACTACCCATCGCGTTACCGAGCTTGGTCGCCAGCACCCAGTCGTGGCGACTGCCGGCCAGCAACCGTCCTACCATCTGTTCGGATGCCCCCTTGCTGTACACGTCGGCGGTGTCGATAAAGTTCACACCGTGCTCACGCGCGCTGGCGACGATGCGGGCGGCCTCGGCCTCGTCGGTCTGATCGGCGAACATCATCGTGCCCAGGCACAGGTTCGAGACGTTCAGGTTGCTGGCGCCAAGGCGGCGGTACTGCATGGCGAAATCTGGCATGGTGGATTCCTGAGTAGGACGAGCGGAGAGGACTTCACGCATTGTGCCGCGTTGCGGTAGAGCTTGCAGGGCGCCAGATGTCTGCCGGGCGGCAGCGAAAAAAAAGCGGCACGATCGCTCGTGCCGCTTTTCCGTCCGGAAACGTGCCTTGCTCAGTCTTCGAGCTTTGGCAGCGCCGCGCTGGTCTGGTTCGACAGCAGGCCGGACTTGGCGTACGTCTGCAGCTTCTCGCGCGTGTCGACGATGTCGAGCGTACGCATCGTGAGTTGGCCAATACGGTCCAGCGGCGTGAACATCGACTCGCCCTTTTCCATCGTCAGGCGCTCGGGCTTGTACGTCAGGTTCGGCGACGTCGTGTTCAGGATCGAGTAGTCGTTACCGCGACGCAGTTCGATCGTCACCTCGCCGGTCACGGCGCCAGCCACCCAGCGCTGGGCGGTTTCGCGCAGCATGATGGCTTGCGGATCGAACCAGCGGCCCTGGTACAGCAGGCGGCCCAGACGGCGGCCGTTGTCGCGGTACTGCTCGATGGTGTCTTCGTTGTGGATACCGGTGATCAGGCGCTCGTAAGCGATGAACAGCAGCGCCAGGCCCGGGGCTTCGTAGATGCCGCGGCTCTTGGCTTCGATGATGCGGTTCTCGATCTGGTCGCTCATGCCCAGGCCATGACGGCCACCGATGACATTGGCTTCCATGAGCAGGTCGACGGCATTGGCGAACGTCTTGCCATTCAGCGCCACCGGCTGGCCTTCCTCGAAGCGCACGGTCACTTCCTCGCGCTTCACTTCGACGTCATCGCGCCAGAACTGCACGCCCATGATCGGCTGGACGATGCGGATGCCGGAATCCAGGTGCTCCAGATCCTTGGCCTCGTGCGTGGCGCCGAGCATGTTCGAATCAGTCGAGTACGCCTTTTCCGCCGACATCTTGTAGGCATGGCCGTGCTGGCGCATGAACTCGGACATTTCGGCGCGGCCACCTAGTTCGTCGATGAACTGCTGGTCCAGCCACGGCTTGTAGATCTGCAGACCCGGGTTGGTCAGCAGGCCGTAGCGGTAGAAGCGCTCGATGTCGTTGCCCTTGAACGTGCTGCCGTCGCCCCAGATGTTGACGCCGTCTTCCTTCATGGCCGCCACCAGCATCGTGCCGGTCACGGCACGGCCGATCGGGGTCGTGTTGAAGTAGGTCACGCCGGCGGTCGAGATATGGAACGCGCCGCATTGCAGCGCGGCGATACCTTCGGCCACCAGTTGGGTGCGGCAATCCACCAGACGGGCGGCCTCGGCGCCGTACGCCATGGCGCGGCGGGGGATGTCGTCGTAATCCGGTTCGTCGGGCTGGCCCAGGTTCGCCGTGTAGGCGTAGGGAATGGCGCCCTTCTGGCGCATCCAGAGGAGCGCGGCGCTGGTATCGAGTCCGCCCGAGAAGGCGATTCCGACGCGCTGGCCGGAAGGAATGTGCTGCAGGATGGTAGTCATCGCCAGAAAACCAGGTGAATTTGTCGGCTCTTGGGGCGCCCCCGCACGATCGCGTCATGCGGCGAGCCGGTCCGGCGCCCGAAACTCGTAACCGTGAATTGTGACATGGCCCGGCGTCAGCGCCAAACGGCAACGGTGAAACAAGCCTTTCGCGACCCGTCATATCTGTCCCCGAAAATAGATGTGGACATCCCCCGGACTCTCGCCTAATCTTTGTGGACGCCGTACACAAGTACCGGTTCAGCCCCCCGCCCGGCCGTATTGGGCGCCCAATCCACAGGAGTTATCGATGTCCTCGAAAGTCCAGCCGTATCTGTTTTTCGATGGTCGCGCTGAGGAAGCGGCCGAGTTCTACAAGACCGCCCTGGGCGCGCAGGTTGGCGCCATGCTGCGCTACCGCGATGGCCCCAAGGATGCCGGTCCCGGCTGTGGTCCGGCCGTCATCGACGAAGACAAAATCATGCATATGGCGCTGCAAATCGGCGATGCCGTGATCATGGGGTCCGACGGGGAAGCCAAGGGCAAGACCGAGTTCAAGGGCTTCGGCCTGTCGCTGAACGTGGCCAATGCCGCCGAGTGCGACAAGACGATGGAAAAGCTCGCCGAGGGTGGCCAGATCAACATGCCGCCGTCGCAGACGTTCTTCAGTGAGCGCTTTGGCATGGTCACCGACAAGTTCGGCGTGATGTGGATGGTGATCGCCGGGCCCAAGGAATAACCTGGGCCACTGGGCCACTGGGCCACTGGGCCACTGGGCCACTGGGCCACTGGGCCACTGGGCCACTGGTCCACTGGTCCACTGGTCCACTGGTCCACTGGTCCACTGGTCCACTGGTCCACTGGTCCACTGATCATCGTTGCCGTTCTTCGGCTGGCCGTACCGTACAGTCCCGTACAATGCGCGGCCAACCGGAGAACACCATGGAATCCCGCCTGACCGATCTGGAGATCAAGGTCGCCTTCCAGGAAGACCTGATCGAGACGCTGAATCTCGCCGTCGCCCGCCAACAGCAGCAGATCGATCTGTTGCAGGCGCAGTTTCGCGCGCTGTACCAACAAGTGCGTGCCAGCGCACCCATGGCTGCCGAGTCCGATCCGCAGCACGAAATCCCGCCGCACTACTGAAACCTGTCGATGGCCCGCACCGGCATCACATGTCGGAACGATCACCGCGCGGCACGGGTCTGACTGCGTAACTTCGATTCGCATCCCGGCCATGTCCCGTACCCTGATCAACCGCCTGTCCCACGCGCGCCGCCCGTTGCTGGCCCTGGCCATTGTCGCGGCGGCGCTGGGCACTGCCCACGCCGGCTACAACGTCTGGACTGGCGAATACACGTTCACCAAGGACGAGTTGCAAAGCGCGGTGGACAAGCGCTTCCCGGCCACGCTGCGCTATGGCGAACTGGTCAGCGTGCGGCTTTCGAACCCGCGCCTCGTGCTCGACGAGGCCGGCAACCGCATCACCACCCGGGTGGACGCGGCGCTCTCGAACACGGTAATCCCGTCCCCGCCGGTCAACGGCTCGCTGGCGCTGAACAGCGGCGTCCGCTACGACGCCACGCGCCGCGCGGTGCTGCTGGACAACCCGACGGTGCAGGACGTGGAGGTGCAAGGCATGAGCCAGTACCGCGAGCAACTCAACGCCATTGGCGCCGTGGTCGCCCAGCAACTGCTGAAGGACTATCCCCTGTACACGTTCAAACCCGAAGAACTCCGCTTCAACGGCAAGGATGTCGAGCCAGGCGCCATCACCGTGGCGCCCGACGGCATCCGCGTGCAGGTCAACCTGCGCTAGCGTCCCGCGCGAAACGCCAGCGCCAGCCCCACCGGAATGGCAATCATGCCGACCAGCGCAAGCGGCGCGGGCCGGTTGCTCAGCGCGACGAAGTCCAGCAGAACGGTCACAGGCGGCACCAGATAGAACAGGCTGGTCACGTTGACCAGGTTACCGGCCTGGATCAGCCGGTAGAACAGCAGCGTCGCCACCACCGAAATCACGATCCCCATCCAGAGCAGCGGGAAAATGAAGCCCGGCACGTGCTCGAGCCGGAACGGCTGGAACGGCACGCACAGCAGGCACATCGCCAGCGCCACCGTGTACTGCAGCGGCAGGATCTCCACCGGGGCCTGCCGGATGCCTTTCTGCCCGATAGCGCCCAACGTCATGCACGCGAGCGCGGCCAGGGCGGCCCCCCCAGCCAGCCATCGAGAACCTTGCGGCCATCAGGCTATCGGCCACGATCGTCACCAGCCCGGCCAGCGCCAGCGTCAGACCCGCCAGCCGCGCTACCGACACGCGCCGCTCCATCCAGAGCAAAGTCAGGATTGGCTGCACGCCCAGCACGGTAGCCAGCACACCTGGTGTCATGCCGAAATCCAGTGCCAGCAGGTAGCTGATCGAGTAACCGCCGATCATCAGCGCGCCCGTCACCGCCACACGCACACGCGTACCGGGTGCTGGCAGCATGCGTCGGCGTGCCACGCCGATGGCGGCGAGCAGGGTCAGCGCGATGACGAACCGCAACGTGAGAAACGCAAATGGCGAGGCATGGGAAAGTCCCACACGGCTGAAGATCGCGCCTCCACTCCAGAGCAGCACAAACAAAGGGGTTGCGCCATACACGGCAAGCGCGTGCATGGACGTGCGCATGGCGGATGCGTCCGCCATGACGTCCTTTTCGGAATTCATGAATTGTCCTGTCAAAAACCACGCAGGCTCCGGCGCGTGCCGCGCGCGATGCGCGAGCACGTCTTCGTCAGCGATACCGGAGACGTCAGTCGGCTGGAATCAGCCGCGCGGCGGCGCGCAGGGGGGCGCCGTGACAGAAACAGGGGTCATGAGATGACTGGTTGGGGGGCACCCGAAGATATCGGGCAATGCGTCGATCCTAGCGGCGGGCGCCGCCGTGGTCAATCGGTGGTCAGTCGGTAGTCAATCGCCGGCCAGCCCGATCCCGCTCGCCAGCGCAGACAGTGTGGGCCCGATCGGCGCGGATACCTTGAGTGTCAGCAGCGGATCGGCGCGCGTGGTGCCAAGGTTCAGCGCGGCGATCGGCAAACCTAGCTCGTTCGCCCACAGGCAGAAGCGATAGCCCGAAAACACCGTCAGCGACGACCCGACCACCAGCACGGCATCGGAGCTGGCGAGTGCCGCCCGGCCGGTATCGACGCGCTCGCGCGGCACCGACTCGCCAAAAAACACCACATCTGGCTTGAGCACGCCCTCGCATCGCTCGCAAATCGGCACCGCGAAATTGTCGAATAACGGCGACTCCAGATGCGCGTCGCCGTCCGCGGCGGGTAATGCCGTCATGTCACGAAAATCGGGATTGTGTTGCCAGAGCCAGTGCTGCAACTCCGCGCGCGGGTAGCGCGTGGCGCACGACATACACACGACCTGCCTGATGCTGCCGTGCAACTCGACGACATCGCGGCTGCCCGCCTGCTGGTGCAGTCCGTCCACGTTCTGGGTAACCAGCGCCGACACGCGCCCGGCATCGCCAAGCCGCGCCACCACGCGATGACTGATATTTGGATGTGCCCCCGCCGCCACCGGCCAACCGACCATGCTGCGCGCCCAGTAGCGCTGCCGTGCCGCATGACCGCTCATGAACGCGCTGATGGTCATCGGCGCCGAGCGTTGCCAGCGGCCTTGTTCGTCGCGATAGCCCGGAATGCCGGAGTCCGTGCTGATGCCGGCGCCGGTCAGGACGAACAGGCGCCGATGCCGTTCAACGAAGTCCTGAAGCGCGGCGGAATGGTTCACGAATGCGTTGCGGCGTTATCGCGAGCGGCTTGGCGAGCGGCTTGGCGCGCCTCCCATGCCCGCAGTTCCTGGCGATAGCGCTCCATCTCGTCGTTGTAGAAATCGAAGACGCATGGATCGCAGCCGCTGCCGCAGCACTCGTTGTCGCCGGGTCTTTCTGGCGGCGCGGGTTTTGGATCGTCGGGGGGCGTGTGGAAATGTTCTGCGGAAGACACGGAAGACACGGAAGACGCAATGGAATCAGGTACGGCGCCAGTATATGCCGCATCGGCTATCCCGCGCCTGAGCGGACAGAAGCCGACATGCGTGGCCGCCGATCTGAATGGTTCCGGCGCGCGTGATGAATTGTTTTGATCTTGGCGCATGGCATACGCCACATGCGGACCACACTGCTAGTGTTGAAGGTCGCGGCAATGTCCTTCGCCGCCCCCTCTTCTTCATGTCATCTGCGATGCGCCACGCCTCTGCCCTTCTTCGCTGCGCCGCATGGTTGGCAGTGCTGTGTTCGGGCGCGATAGCCGGCCCGTCGGCACTGGCGGCCGAGCCCGCCGCGGCATCGGCGCCGCAGGGCCGGCCGAAGATCTGCCTGGTGCTTTCGGGCGGCGGCGCGCGGGGCGCGGCCCATATTGGCGTGCTCAAGGTGCTCGAGGAACTGCGCGTGCCGATCGATTGCATCGCCGGCACCAGCATGGGATCGATCGTCGGCGGCGCGTACGCGACCGGCATGAGCACGTCGGACATGGAGAAACTCGTCGGCGGGCTGACGACGGGAACGATCTTCAAGGAGCGCCCGCCCCGTCAGGATCTGGCCATTCGCCGCAAGATCGACGACCACACGAACCTTTTCACGCCCGAGATCGGCGTGCGCTCGGACGGCCTGCTTTTGCCCAAGGGTGCCGTCTCGGGCGTGCAGCTCGAAACCGTATTGCGGCAGCTCGCCAATGCTCCCGGCTATCGCAACTTCGACACACTGCCGATTCCGTATCGGGCAGTCGCCACGGATCTGGTCGCAGGTACGCCGGTGGTGTTCAGCCAGGGCGAACTGGCCAACGTGATGCGGGCAAGCATGTCGGTGCCGGGCGCGGTAGCGCCCACCGAGTATGAAGGCAAGCTACTGGTCGATGGCGGCCTGACCGACAACCTGCCCGTCGACGTGGCGCGGGCGATGGGCGCGGACATCATCATCGCCGTCAATCTCGGCACACCGCTGATGAAGCGCGAAGAGCTGACCTCGATCATCGGGGTAACCGGACAGATGCTCAACATCCTGACCGAGCAGAACGTGCGCACATCGCTGGCCTCCTTGAGGCCCACCGACATCCTCATCAAGCCCGAATTGGGGGATTTCTCGGCAGGTGATTTCGACCACCTGCCCAAGACGATCCCGATCGGCGAGGCCGCCGCACGGAAAGAGGCGAGCCGGCTGTCCGAGCTGTCGATCCCGCCGGCACAATACGCCCAACTGCGCGCGCGACAGGTGGCGCTGCCGCCGCCCGACGTGCGGCCCGTCGACGAAATCCGCTTTGCGCCGATGGAACGTGTAAATCCGGAGTTCGCGGCCGCCACGATGGAGACCAAGCCCGGTGAGCCGATCACGCAGGCCACTCTCGATCGCGACATGCGCCGCCTGTTCGGCACCGGCGACTTCGAGCATGTGAACTATCGCTTCCTGGAGGAACCGGGCAAGCGCGTGCTTTCGGTCGATGCGATCGAGAAATCCTACGGCCCCGACTATCTGCGCTTCGGTCTCGGGCTGAGCACCGACTTCCGCGGCGATGCCTACTTCAACCTGCTGGCCAGCTACCGCCGCACTTGGCTGAACTCGCTCGGGGCGGAGTGGCGAACCGATGCGCAGGTGGGTCAGACTTCGAGCCTGATCAGCGAGTTCTACCAGCCGCTCGATACGCGCCAGCTTTTCTTCGTGGCGCCACGTATCGAACTGGAGCGGCGGCCGGTCAATATCTTCAGCGGCAGCACCAGACTGGCCCAGTACGATCTGCGCCGCACCGACTTCGCATTCGACATCGGCAGCCAGATCACCAAGTACGGCGAGGCCCGGCTTGGCGTGGTCGTTGGGGAGCAGAATGCTTCGCTATCCACCGGCCCCGCGTATCTGAGTCCCGGCCCTGGCCGCGTCAACCGGCGCGCCATCGAAGGCCGGCTGGTCGCGGATCAGCTCGACAACCTCAACTTCCCGCGCTTCGGGTACGGCGGCACGCTGAACGTCTACGCCTCGCAGGGTGGCATGGGCGCGACCGATACCTATACCAAGGGCGATATCTCAGGCGCGTGGGCATACTCGATCGGCAATAACACGCTCAGTTTGGCGTTCAAGGCCGGCAGCAATATCGGCGGCCCCGCCCTGCCGAAGTACGACCTGTTCCAATGGGGTGGCTTCCTGCAGCAGTCGGGGTACAGCACGGGGCAACTCATCGGCGGCAATTTGCAGTTCGCGCGGATGGTCTACTACAACAAGCTGATCCACCAGACGTTCTTCGACGGCGTCTACGCCGGCTTCTCGCTTGAGGCCGGGCGCGTCGGCGCGCCGCTGGTGCCGGGTAGTCCAAAGGGGCTGCTGAAGTCGATGGCGGCATTCCTGGGCATCGACAGCCCGGTCGGGCCGCTTTACCTCGGCTATGGCCGGGCGGCGGGCGGCAGCTATGCGTTCTACCTGTTCCTGGGCAAGCCTTGAAGGTGCCTTTTGAGGAGGCCTTGAGCGATCCTGAAGCCGTCGCGAACAGCCCCTGAGCGACCGATGTGCCTCCCGGCGCTGGCTGTCGGCGCCTTCCCCCACCTTAGTTGTATTTAATGTCTCTGTACCCCTACCTATACTCGATTCGTCGTCAGGACCCCCGTCTTGACCGACACCCCCTTCCCCGTCGCCGTCCCGACCGGCGACATTTTTTTGTCCAGAAGGCGGCAATCAGCGCTCTGGGGCGTTAAGATGCGCGATTATCGAACGCTCCCCCGCACCGTTTTATCCGCCATGGACGCTCCGAGCCCCAGCCCCATCAGTCTCAAACCGGCGCAAGCCGACACCGTGCGCGCTGCCAAGCCGCCCGCTGACATCCTCGGCAGCTTTGCCGGCGATCCTAACTTCATGCTCTCGCTGGCGCGCGGACTGACCGTGCTCGAGGCATTCTCCGAACGCAAGCGCCCACTGACTATTTCTCAGGTGGCGCAGCGCACGCAGTTGTCGCGCGCTTCGGTTCGCCGCTGCCTCTACACGCTGGAACAGCTTGGCTACGTCAGCCAGCAGGACGGCCACTTCGCGCTGCGTCCGCGCGTGCTGCACCTTGGCCACGCATTTTTCTCGTCGAGTGCGATCGTCTCTCTGGCGCAGCCCGTTCTGGATAGCCTCAGCGCGCGCGTGCACGAGACCTCGGCGCTCGCCATCCTCGACGGCACCGACATCCTGTATCTGGTTCGCTCGGAAGTGCAGCGCGTGCTGACGCACTCGCTCGGCATGGGCAGCCGCCTGCCGGCCTATTGCACGTCCACCGGCCGCCTGTTGCTGGCCCATCAGCCGCAACCGATCCTGGAGGCGTTCTTCGACCATGCTGAACTGCGCCCGCGCACGCTGCTGACCAAGATCTCGCGTCCTGAGCTCGAGGCAGCCTTCCAGCGCGCCCGCGACATGGACTATGTGCTGATCGACGAGGAACTGGAGCCGGGATTGCGCGCGATCGCCGTGCCCGTGCGGTCGCAGGCCGGCGTGGTGCTGGCGGCCATCAGCGTCAGCGTGAAGGCCAACAAGGTGTCGGAGGGGGAAATGATTGCGCGGCTGCTCGGCCCCATGCGGGAGGCGGCAGCCGCGATCGGCAAGATGATTGGCAACTAAGCGGAAACTGAGCGGAAGCTAAGCGGAAACTGAGCCGCTTTCCGCTTGCGCCGGGGTGTCAGCCCCGGTGCGCCAGTTCGAGCTGGAACACCAGGCGCTGCAGGAAGTTTTCCATGCGGCCGTCCGGGTTCAGGAACGCGCATCCGTAGTGGTGCACGGTGTTGTCGTCGAAGCCCACCAGCCAATGACCCACCACCTGCATGTCGAGCTCCAGTCGGCCGAGTTCGGCAAAGTCCAGCAGGCAGCGCTTGATCACGGTGCCCACGGGCAACTGGTCCGCGCCCACCGCGCGCGAGCGCAAACCCACCCCTGACAACGACAAGTCAGCGATATCGAGCTGCAGCGCCTGCTTTTCCGTCTCGGGAATTCGCAGTTCGCAGCGGTAGCCCTTGGTCAGCAACGTGCGCGCGCGGAAATGGCGGCGGCGCTGGAAGTGGTACAGCTTTTCGGGAAAATCGGCGATGAACGCGGGACCGCCTTCGAAGCGCGTGGCGCCCGGCGTGCCAACGATAAAGTTGACCGGCACTCCGCGCAGCAGGCCGGAAAAGGCGTTCTGCTCGGACGACATCAATGCCTGCCGCTCGCCATCGGCACGGCACCAATCGAAAATGAAAGTCTTGTTGGCCGGATCGACATGCAGGATCGACGTCACGATCTCGGAGCCGCCCTTCGAGCGCACATTCAGCAGGCACTTCTGCCAGGCCATATCGCGCAGCACGGTGCCGATCTGTGAGCTGTGCGTCAACCGGTAGCGTTCATCCGACTGGGCCGCAGCGTCCCGCTCGTCGGCCTCGCCATCGACCTGGGACTGTGATTGGGCCAGCTTGGACCCGATGGGTTCTTGAAGACTCATGGAGATACGCTACATCGAAAGGGTTGCGCCACAACGCACCCTTTTGGGGGGCGGGAACTGGAAAGCGGTGACAGCTCGCGGCGACCAGCCGCCGCATGGTAAGCGCCACCCGAAGGTGGCGCAAGCACCTGCCATATGCTTCGGCAAAATACGACGTAACTTTAGCGACAGACTTCCGAGGGGTGGCGCACGTAACGCTTCTTCCACTTCGCGACGCACTCGAATGGCGATAACGGCGCCACCTTGCTATACGTGTGAGGATGCGTTTGCCTCGGCATGGAGCCAGTCGAACAACGCCAGCCGGCGCGAGTCATGCTCGAACGGCACAGGCGAAAGCAGATGGTACGCCGAGCCATCAGCCACGAAACCCCGGGGTGCGGCCATGCGACCGTCGGACAACTCGTCATAGGCCATCAGCTCCGAAGCAATCGCCCAGCCAAGCCCGGCGGACGCGGCCTGCAGGCTTAGATAAAAGTGCTCGTACCAGACGTCCGTGCTGCCAGTGAGCACATACCCCGCGCTACGCGCCCAGCGCTGCCAGGCATCGGGTCTAGTGCGCGTATGCAGCCAGGGCATTGCATCGAGCCCGTGATCTGCCAGATCCGGCCGGCAAACCGGCCCCACCCGCTCGGGCGTCACCTCCCGCGTGTGCCAGCGCGTATCGAACGGGAAATCATTGCGACGCAATGCCACGTCGACACCGCTACGCGCAAAGTCGATCGCGCCGCCAGCAGCCATCAGATGCAACGGGATATCGGGATGCCGAGCGGAAAACCGTGCCAACCGAGGAATCAGCCAGCGCATGGCGATGGTTGGCTCGCATGACAACACCAGCGCGGTGTTCGCAGCGGGCTTGCGGATGCGCTCGACCGCCGCCGCAAGCAAGTCCATCGACTGCGTGGCCGCGGACTGGAGAGTGCGGCCAGCCTCGGTCAGAAAGACCGCGCGATTACGCCGTTCGAACAGGCTCACGCCGAGTTCGGCTTCAAGCTGGCGGATCTGCCGACTGATCGCGCCGTGGGTCAGGTGCAACTCGTCGGCCGCGCGGGCGAAGTTCTGGTGACGCGCGGCGGCTTCGAAGAAGCGAATCCAGCCGAGCCAGTGCATCGATGGCATGCCAATCAGTCAGTTTTTCTCACGGAATATGGCGAGTATATATCGTTTGCCGTACCCGTTTCTGCGAATAAAAATGGCATATGTCGTGCCATCGAATACACGGCTTACGCAACGAAAACTGACTGAAATACCACAACAATGACCCCACTCGCCGAACTGCTGGCCGTCGCGGCCATCACCCTTCTTGCCGTCATCAGCCCTGGCCCGGACTTCGCCATGGTCACGCGCAACAGCTACCTGTTTGGCCGCCGCACCGGGCTGCTTTGCGCGCTGGGCATCGCGCTCGGCGTGCAGGTACACGTCGCCTACACCATGTTCGGCGTGTCACTGCTGGTGCGCCACGCGCACGGGCTGCTCTCGATCATCAAGCTGGCTGGTGCGGCCTACTTGATCTGGATCGGCATTCAGACACTACGCAATCGCAAGGCGTTGGACGTCGACGCCGATGGGGCACCCGCCGTTTCGGGACTGGCGGCGTTTCGCATGGGTTTCCTGACCAATGCGCTCAACCCGAAGACCACACTGTTCGTGGTCAGCACGTACTCGCAGGTCGTCAACGAGCACACGCCCGCCGCCGTGCAGTTTGGCTATGGATTGTTCATGTCGGCCACGCATTGGGTCTGGTTTAGCATCGTCGCGTGGTGTTTCGGCTCGAAGTCGCTGCGTGCCACGATGCTGCGATACCAACGACAGCTCGATGTCATCATCGGGACTGCCCTATTCGGGCTGGGCGTGGCACTTGGCGTCAGGTAGCCCACCGCGTTGAGCAAGCCATCCAGATACTGCATGCAACATGCGTTACAGCCGTTACATGGCAGATCTGAAGCCAACACTCAGAGCGGCTGTCCGGGCGATCACCGGCCGAGCGGCACGGCGTGACAGGTGTCAGCGTTGGGGGCAGCGGTCTGGACCGTTCGCGACAAGTGGATAGACGGCCCGCGCCACATGCCGCGCGCCCTGTCGGTCAAGCACGCTCTCGAACAGGACGAACCGGTCGATCGTGCAGGCAGGCAGCGACAGTGCCCGACGGGCCGCCAGCCAGTCCCGCAGTACATGCTCCGGCACCTCAGGCCGGCAACGTGCCAGGGTCAAATGTGGCCAGAAGCGGCGGCGCTCGGGTGGAATCCCTTCGCGCTCCAGCGCGGCGGTGATGGCGTCGACCAACGCCTGCATCGGCGCCGACGCCTCCAGCCCGGCCCAGAGTATGGCGCCCTGGCGGCCACGAAAGCGGCCGACACCCTTCACCTGCAACACCACGGACGGCGCAGCTACCTCGGACAACACCCGTTCAATCCGCACCGCCGTGGGGTCATCCTGCTCGCCCAGAAAGCGCAGGGTCAGGTGCAACTGCGCGGCCATCGTCGGCCGAATGCCGTGCTGTGCGGGAACGATGCGCAGCAGGTCGGCCACCAGCGCGGCGGGAGGCTGGATGGCGACGAACAGACGCGCCACGCGCGCTCCCGCCTTCGTCAGTCCAGGGCAAGGGCGGCCTGACCCAGCGCCGTGGCTTGCAACTGGCCCGGATAAAGCACGCCCTCCAGCGTCAGCAGCGCACGCTTGCGGTCCACGCCGCCCGCGTAGCCGGTCAGGTCGCCGGACGCGCCAAGCACGCGATGACACGGAACGATGATCGACAAGGGATTGCGCCCCACGGCACCGCCCACCGCCCGCGAATGGCTTGGCGGCAAGCCGAGCCCCGCGCCGAGTTGTCCGTAGGTCGAAGTCTCACCAAATTCGATATCGCACAGCGCTTGCCAGATCCGCTGCTGGAACGCGCTGCCAACCAGCCGGAACGGGACGGAGAATCCATGCAATGCCCCGTCGAAGTAGGCGCCGAGTTCCATCGCGGCCTGCTCCAGCACGCGCGCATCCGCTGCGGGCATCGCCGAGACGGGAGTGGGACGCGCCAGCCCGGGGTAGTACTTCTGGCCGGCAAAGAACACGCCGGTCAACGCGCCGCCATCGGCACGCAACAGCATGTCGCCCAGCGGGCTGTCGATGATGTGATGGCTGCTCATGCCGCCTGCTCCTCGATATCGCTACCCTGAAGCTTCAGCGCTTCGTAGCGGTGCCAGAGATGGATTGCCGCATAGGCGCGCCACGGCGCCCATCCGGCGGTCTTCGCCTGCATCCCGCGAACCGTATCGACGCCCAGCACCTTGCGCAGCGCATAGTCGGTGCCCGGAAATGCGTCAGGCCAGCCTAACGCGCGCATTGCGACGTATTGCGCCGTCCAGTCTCCGATGCCATCGATGGCACGCAATTGCGCCACGGTCACCTCGGGTGGCGCGTGGGGATCGAGATCGATCTCATGGGCAGCCACGCTGCGGGCCAACGCACGAATCGTCCGGGTCTTCGCGGCGGTCACGCCAGCCGCCCGATATGCCTCGTCGGGCAATGCAGCCAGAGCCTGCGCGGTCGGGAAGGCGTGAGTCAGCGGCGCTTGGCCGGCAGGCGTGGTAAGTCCCGCTTGGGCCGCTTCCGGCAACGGCTCGCCGGCCGCCTGCGCCAGCCGAGCCAGAATGCGCCGCGCCTGCACCACCGGAATCACCTGACCGACGATCGCGCGCACCCCGATCTCGAATCCGTCGAACGCGCCGGGCAGGCGCATTCCAGGCGTCTGCGCAGCCAGTTCGCCCAGGTGGGCATCGACGATGTCGGGGCGACAGCCCAAATCGCATAACCGCCGGACCTTGCCCAATGCCTGCGGAATCACGGGCGCCAACGCGCCGGACAACGTGATGCGCAGCACCGCGCGCCGCGCCACATGCTCGAGCCGCACCCAGCCCGCATGACACCGGCCACCCGCTTCGATCGACAACGTGCGCGAGTACACCTCGCCATCACATTGTTCGATGCCGTCGACGGCACGCACGGCCAGAAATCCGAGCAGCGCCCCCCACGCCATCGGCGGCCGGTAGCCGAGCTCGAACACGAGCCGGTCCGCCATGCCATCTGCGGCGCGCTTGCGCATCGCCAGCGGCGTCAGGCCATAGCGTTCCTTGAGCACGTCGTTGAACCGCCGCACGCTGCCAAAGCCGGCTGCCAGCGCCACCTCGGTGACGGGCAGCGCGGTGTCTGTCAGCAGGCGCTTGGCCAGCAGTAGCTTTTGCGTCTGGGCGTACTCATGCACCGACACGCCGAACTCGGCATCGAACAGGCGGCGCAGGTGACGCTCGGTCACACCGATCCGCGCGGCCAGCTGGGCCACGCCCGCGCCGGCCATGAAGCCTTCGTCGATCAACGTGGCGGCCGCCTGCGCCAGCCGGCCGGAGATGTCCGCCAGCCCATGCCCCGGCGCCAATTCCGGGCGACAACGCAGACAAGGCCTGAAGCCGTGTTTCTCCGCGGCGGCGGCGGTCTCGTAGAACGTGCAGTTCTCGCGCTTGGGCGTGCGCACGGCGCAAATCGGCCGGCAGTACACGCCCGTCGACGACACCCCGACGAAGAAGCGTCCGTCGAAGCGCCGGTCATGCGAGGCCACGGCCTTGTAGCAGGTGTCAGGATCGAGTTCCATGCCATGCATCCTACGCCTTTACGACATGACAAACCCGCTGGAATCGGACATTCGCCTCGGGCCCGGATGCCGCCGGCGGTCACGATTGTTGGCCCCGAATCTGAAAGTGTGCCGGCACGCGGTTCGCGTGTCGTCCATCCGGCTAGAATCCTTGCAGACGGCCAACCGGCGCCGTCTACGGAGAATTCATGCGTCGTCTTGTCACCAGTTTTGCCGCCAGCTTCGTCACCGGCGCGGCTTGCTTCATTTTGGCGGGCCTGAGCGCCCTGCCCGTGCCCGCCTTCGCCGCGCGGCCGAGCAGTGTCGCGCCCCCGCCACCCGCAGCGCCGGTCATCCGCGCGGAGCGCGTGGCCGCCGTGGAAGGCATCACCGAGTACCGGCTGCCGAACGGCCTCCGGATCCTGCTCGCCCCCGACGACGCCCAGCCGACCACCACGGTGAACATGACCTACCTCGTGGGCAGCCGGCACGAGAACTACGGCGAAACCGGCATGGCGCACCTGCTCGAGCACCTGATGTTCAAGGGCACGCCGTCATTGCCGGGCCGGACGATTCCCACCGAGTTCGCCCGGCGCGGCATGCAGTTCAACGGCACGACGGCGCAGGACCGCACCAACTATTTCGAGACCTTTGCTGCCAGCGACGACAACCTCGACTGGGCGCTCCGGATGGAAGCGGACCGCATGGTCAACAGCTTCATCTCGCGCGCCGACCTCGACAAGGAAATGACGGTCGTGCGCAACGAGATGGAGATCGGTGAGAACAATCCGATGCGGATGCTGCAACAGCAGATGTACGCGGCGGCCTATCGGTGGCACAACTACGCCAAGGCGCCAATCGGCGCGCGCAGCGATGTGGAGCGTGTCGGCATCCAGAACCTGCAGGCGTTCTATCGACGCTACTACCAGCCCGACAACGCAGTGCTGGTGGTAGCCGGGCAGTTCGATCCGGTGCGTGCGCTGTCACGGATCGAGCAGGCGTTCGGGCCGATTCCGCGGCCCACGCGCGTGCTCCCGACCGAGCACACCGTGGAACCGCCGCAGGAAGGCGCCCGGGAACTGACGCTGACGCGCCCCGGGGACAGCAGCATCGTGGCCGCGATGTATCACGTCGCGCCTGGCGCGCACCCCGACACCACGGCCCTCGCGCTGCTGACGGTCATCCTCGCCGACACGCCGGGAGGGCGGCTCGAGCATGCGCTGGTGGACACGCGCAAGGCGGCATGGCAGATGTCGATGTTCGACGCGATGAAGGATCCCGGCGTGATCCTGTTCGCGGCAGGGACAGGCAAGGACCGGCCCATCGAGCCGGTGCGCGCGGCGCTGCTTGCGGAAATCGAAGGACTGGCCGCAAAGCCAGTCACCCAGGACGAACTGGATCGCGCCCGCGTGCGGATGCGTAACGCGTACGAGAAGATTCTCAACGATCCGGCGCGCTATGGCGTGGCGCTGTCCGAATCCATTGCAAAGGGCGACTGGCGCCTGCTCTTTATCGCGCGCGACCGCGTGGAAACCACCACGCTGGAAGACGTACAGCGCGTGGCGGAGAACTACCTGCGCCAGACGAACCGCACGGTCGGCGAGTTCCTGCCCGGAGACAAACCCCAGCTTGCGACCATTCCGCAGTCGCCCGACGTGGCCGCGCTGGTACGCGACTACGCCGGCAAGGCTGTCGCGCAGGCCGTGCCCACGTTCGACCCAAGCCCGGCCAACATTGACGCCCACACGGTGCGCCAGACGCTTCCAAACGGGATGGAGCTTGCGCTGCTATCCAAGCCCACGCGCGGCGAAGCGGTCAATGGCACGCTGGTCCTGCATCTGGGCAATACCCAGTCGCTGCAAGGGAAAACAGCGATTGGCTCGCTGACGGCCGGAATGCTCGACCGTGGCGCGGGCGTGTTCAGCCGCCAGCAGATTGCGGATCGGTTCGAGGCGCTCAAGGCCAATGTATCGATCTCGGGCAGTTCGGAGCGGCTGACGGTACGGTTCGAGACGCACCGTGCCTACCTGCCCGACCTGTTGGACCTGTTGCGAACGGTGCTGCGCATGCCGACATTCCCGTCGGCCGAACTGGAAACCCTGCGCGCCAGCAGTATCGCGGGGGTAGACAGCCAGCGTCGCCAGCCCAACGCGCTGGCACCGAACGCCCTCGGGCGCCATGGCAACCCATATCCGGCCGAAGATCCACGCTACACGCCAACCTTCGACGAAAGCGTGGCCAGCCTCAGGGGCGTGACGCAGGCCGATCTGCGCGAGTTCCATGCGCAGTTCTACGGCGCCGACCACGCGCAGCTTGCGATCGTCGGTGACTTCGATGCCGCCGACGCCGCGAAGCAGATCCAGTTCCTGTTCGGCGACTGGCGGGCCCAGGTACCGTTCGAACGCGTGGATCGCCCGTTCATCGCCATTCCGGCGGCCAGCTTCACACTCGACACGCCTGGCAAGGCCAACGCTGTGTACCTGGCATCGCAACCCGTCGATCTGCTCAACGACTCGCCGGACTACCCGCTGATGCTGATCGCAGCCAGAGTGCTCGGCGGCACCGGTATGCGCAGCCGGTTGGCCGATCGGTTGCGGCAGCAGGAAGGCATCAGCTATGGCGTCTCGAGCTCGCTGTCGATTGGCGCACTCGACCGCGCAGGACGCTTTGCCTTATGGGCCGTCTACGCACCGCAGAACCAGACGCGCCTGCGCGACGCGGTGGGTCAAGAGATGCAACGCTTTGTGCGCGATGGCATCACATCCGTCGAGTTGTCGGAAGCCGTCAGCGGGCTGCTGCAACAGGGCCTGATCAGTCGCACAAGGGATGGCCTTCTGGCTGGGGCGCTGGCGAATCAGCTTTACCTTGGACGCACCATGGCCCATACGGCCGAAGTGGAGGCTCGCATCAGCAAGGCCACGCCGGAGGCGGTCAATGACGCGATCCGGCGTTACCTGAGTCCGGATACGTTGACGCAGGCATTTGCCGGAGACTTCGGCTCGGGTGCAGGCACCCCGGCAGCAACGGCGGCGGAACCCGCCACCGCGCCAGCAGCCGCCCCAGCGGAACCGGCCAGACCATGATCCGGCAATGCAGCGGGATATGTCGGAAACGTCATGCCCAAAGCCTTGAGACCTGACGACAATCACTGTATATTTATACAGTGATTGTTCAGACTAGAGGTATGGATGTCGATCGTGCGAGCTGGCAGCAAGGCAGAAGCGCTCAGGCTTCTGGCCTCTGAGCGGATGCTTGCGCTTGAGCTGGATTACGAGACCGGATGGCAGGACGCCGTCGAACTCGGACGGCTCGGAGAGAAGCGCGGTATCAAGGTGCAGTACCGCGGACAGGAGAGCATCGCTGTCCGCTCCCATGACGCCCTGATCGAAGGGCTTGGCAAACCCAAGACAACGTTCCGGCAACGCAATCTGTATTGCCAGTTCGATCTCGGCACGATGGCCGACCAGCATCTTCTGGAGCTCGAGGCCAAGGCGAGCCGCCTCGGCGACTACATCCTGGCGGGGCACCTTCTACGCGATGTGGACGGCGTGTGGGCGTGACCGGTTGAGACCGGCGCCGGCGGTAGTTGTGGTGATGGTGGCAATGGCGTTGCCGGCGATTTCCCCAGTTACAACAAGGATGGCGGCATCGTGCGCCGTTGCCGCATCCGACAGCGCAATCGCAAAGGCTGTTGCTACTGCTATTACTACGGCCGGTGTTATTGCCAGACGCGCATCGCGCCGGCCCAGCGGGCGGCTGCGGAGGTGTGCATCATCGCGCGATCCGCTTCGTTGGCCGACTGGGACTCGACTGCCGCGCCGTCGATGGCCGTGCAGCACAACACGCCGGTCACCAGTGTCTTGATATTCCCGCGTCCGGTGCTGGCCAGCGCGGCCAGACGGTCATAGCCGTCCAGCACGATCAGGTGGTCGCCGTCGCGTGGATGCATCTCGAGCGTGTACAGGTGATCGCACTCGCATTGCATCCTGCCGCCCGATACCGCGACGACGATCGCGCTGGGAAGCGCCAGACCGCTGTCGCGTACCGAGTTCAGCAACCGGTCCAGATGGGCTTGCGCGCGATAGTCGCGCGCCGAATGCGACGGTTCCGGGCCGCGGCTCAGCGACATCAGTTCGTCCGGGGATACGACCAGTGTGTAAGCCTGCAGCGTCGTGCGATACGTCGCCACCACGGCACGAAGCCGGTGCACTGCGTGGAGATCGTCCTGGGACACCTTTGACTGCTGCCCCGCCGTGACCGGCCCTTGCGAGGCCGTTACCTGGAACCTGCTCATCCTGTCTCCTATCCCCTCAGGCCCATCTGGCCTGATCGTTCCGGCTTTCTTGAGCCGTGCTCAGTCGCGCAGCAGTTGCTTGGCGATGATGAGCTGCTGGATCTGCGTCGTGCCTTCATAGAGGCGCAGCAGACGCACGTCGCGGTAGAAGCGCTCGGCCTTGTATTCGGCGATATAACCCGCACCACCGTGGATCTGCACCGCGCGGTCCGCTACGCGGCCCACCATCTCGGTACAGAACATCTTCGTGCACGATGCCAGCATGCTGACTTCCGGATCGCTCTTGCCAGCCGGCTTCGCATCATAACGCTGTGCGCAATCGCGCACCATCGACAGGCCCGCATAGAGTTCGGCCTGGCTGTCGGCCAGCATCCCCTGGATCAGTTGGAAATCGCCGATCGGCTTGCCGAACTGCTTGCGCTCCTTCGCGTACGCCACGGCGTCGGTAATCAGCCGGTGCGCCATGCCGCAGGCCAGCGCCGAGATGTGCAGGCGGCCACGGTCCAGCACCTTCATCGCCGTCTTGAAACCCACGCCCGGAACGCCGCCGATGATGTTGGCGGCCGGCACGCGCACGTTTTCCAGCACCACGTCGCACGTCTTGGTACCGCGCTGGCCCATCTTCTTGTCCGGCTTGCCCAGTGAGATGCCCGGGGTATCGGCCGGCACGATGAACGACGAAATGCCCGACGCGCCTTGGCCACCCGTGCGTGCCATTAGCGTGAACGCCCCCGCGCGCGGCGCGTTGGTGATGAACCGCTTGGTACCGTTGATCACGTAGTGGTCGCCGTCGAGGTCGGCGCGCGTTTGCAGCGAGGCGGCGTCGGAGCCGGCGTTCGGCTCGGTCAGCGCGAACGAGATGATCAGTTCGCCGCTGGCGATCTTCGGCAGATAGGTCTGCTTCTGTTCCTCGGTGCCGTCCATCAGGATGCCCTGCGAGCCGATACCCACGTTAGTGCCGAACACCGAGCGGAAGGCAAAAGCAGTGTGGCCCAAGTCGTAGACCACATCGCATTCCTGCGACATCGACAGGCCGATGCCACCATAGCTCTCGGGAATCGAGATGCCGAACAGGCCCATTTCCTTCATGTCGGCCACGATATCGGCCGGCACATCGTCAATCTCTTCGAGCGTGTCCTCGGCCGGCTTCAGGCGATCGTCGATAAAACGCTGCACCGAAGCGCGCAGCAAGGAAAAGGATTCGGCGTCGAGGGCCATGGCAATCTCCGGTGATTCAGATGCGATAACGAAGGCGAACAATGGTACGCGGACTACCGAATTTGACAATCCACTGCGACTTGGACAGAACCGAAAGTATTTTTTGACAATAAGCCAGATTGCAGATTATCGATCACATTTCTTTTTGGCGAGGGTTTCGCGGGTGTAGCCGTAGCCCACGCGCAATTGATGCTCGACAGCATCGGCCTGGTCCAGGCAGGAGAACACGAGATCGTCCTTGAACTTCTGCGTGACGCCCTTGAGCCGTGGGGCCTCATAAGAAATCTCCCGCGCGCGGCAGCGCAGGAACAGCAGCGTTTCCTCCGACGCCGAACGCAGCTGCGACTGATCGACGCGCTGGCATTGCACGAGGTCGGGTTCTGCCTGCGCGATCAATGGCATGAGCAACAACTGCGGTAGCAGAATCAGCAGATAACGCAAAACTGGCATTGGCAGGCTTCGGAAAAGATCGGCAAAGACTTGGATAAGGGGGCTGGGGCGCAATCCGCAAGCATCATTGCGCAGCGTGAAGCGTCATGCAAGCCATACGGTCACGTGAGACGCTAGCCAGCCAAATTCCGCGCCAGCCCACAGCAGCATTTGCAGAAACACTATTCACCGGCAAAGACAATGTTCCGCGAACCCAGCGCGGGCCGGGCCCTTCCGAATATGGCTGGCAACCATCTGCGCACTTCTGCTGTGCAGTCTTCGTTTTACGAGTTACGCTAAGTAAGCACACGGGCCCCAGTGTGCGACGTCGCTCCCGCCACGAACCGCCTGGCCTCGTCGCCCATTGCGCCCGCCCCCATCCGGCGGCAAGCCCCACCGCCAAGAATCAGAAGGTCCTATGACAGACACCGCCTCTTCCGTCACCACCGGTACGGCACCCTCCCCAGAAGAAGTCAAAAAACGCATCTTCGCGATTGTTGCCGCGTCGTCCGGCAATCTGGTGGAATGGTTCGACTTTTATGTCTATGCGTTCAGCGCGATCTATTTCGCGTCATCGTTCTTCCCCAAAGCCGACCCCACCGCGCAGCTCCTGAACACCGCCGGGGTGTTCGCGGCCGGCTTCCTGATGCGGCCGATCGGCGGATGGCTATTCGGCCGCATTGCCGATCGCACCGGCCGCAAGCACTCGATGGTGATCTCGGTCACGATGATGTGCTTCGGCTCGCTGATGATCGCCTGCCTGCCGACCTATGCCGCGATCGGCAACCTGGCGCCAGCGCTTCTGCTGCTGGCCCGGCTGCTGCAGGGCCTCTCGGTCGGTGGCGAGTACGGCACTACCGCCACGTACATGAGCGAAGTGGCGCTCAAGGGCCGGCGCGGCTTCTTCTCATCGTTCCAGTACGTGACCCTGATCGGCGGTCAGCTGCTGGCCGTACTGGTGATCGTGATCCTGGAGCAGTTGCTGACCGAGGCCGAACTGAAGGCCTGGGGCTGGCGCATCCCGTTCGTGGTTGGCGCGGTCACCGCGGTGGTGGCCCTGCTGCTGCGCCGCACGCTGCATGAAACGACCACCGCCCAGTCGCGCAACAGCAAAGGCGCCGGCACCGTGGGCGAGCTCTTCCGCCACCACAAGGCCGCGTTCTTCACGGTGCTCGGGTACACGGCCGGCGGCTCGCTGATCTTCTACACGTTCACCACGTACATGCAGAAGTACCTGGTCAACACGGCCGGCATGCCGATCAAGACGGCCAGCTACGTGATGACAGGCTGCCTGTTCCTGTACATGTGCATGCAGCCGCTGTTCGGCATGTTGTCGGACCGCATCGGTCGCCGCAACAACATGCTGATGTTCGGCGCGCTGGGCGCAGTCGCCACAGTGCCGATCCTGACCGCGCTCAAGACCGTCAGCAGCCCCGAGATGGCGCTGTTGCTGATCTGCGTGGCGCTGGCCATCGTCAGCTTCTACACGTCGATCAGCGGCATCGTGAAGGCCGAGATGTTCCCGCCGGAAGTGCGTGCGCTGGGCGTCGGCCTGGCATACGCGGTCGCCAACGCCATTTTTGGCGGCTCGGCCGAATATGTGGCGCTGGGCCTGAAATCGATCGGGCACGAGAGCGCGTTCTACTGGTATGTCACCGCGATGATGGTGGTGGCGTTCCTGGTCAGCCTGCGCCTGCCGCGCCAGGCCAAGTACCTGCATCACGAGCACTGACCGGCCACCCGCCGCAGTCATGGCAAACTGAGGGGCCTTCGGGCCCCTTTTTATTTGCACGCGGCCTTCGCTCTCCTCCCCGCCATGGATCTCAACGCCCTGCGCCTGTTCGTCGATATCGTCGACGCTGGCAATCTCAGCGCCGCCGCGCGCAAGCTCAAGATGACGCGCGCCAACGTCAGCTACCACCTCAAGGCTCTGGAGGAGGAACTCGGCGTGCAACTGCTGCGCCGGACGACCCGGCACGTGGAACCGACGCCGGTGGGCGCCGGACTGTATGAGCACGGCAAAAACATCCTGGGTGAAGTGGCTGCGGCCAACGCGCTGATCAGCAGCATGGGCAAGAGCCTCCAGGGCCATGTGCGGCTGTCGGTACCCACCGGTCTGGGTCACACGATGATCTCGCCGCTGCTGGTGCGCTTCAAACAGCGCTATCCCGATATCACGCTCGACGTCGTCTTCGACAACCGCATCCACAACCTCGTCTCCGAGGATGTGGAAGTGGCGTTGCGCATCATCTCCACGCCTCCCGACTCGGTCGTTGCCACCGAAATCGGCGGGGTGGACTGGCTGCTTTGCGCTGCGCCGTCGTATCTGGCCGGACGCACGCCGCCCGCGCACCTTGCCGACCTGACGACCCATGCGATCGTGTGCGCGTCGCCGATCGGGCAGAAACTCAAGGTGTCAGGCACGCGCGACGGCACCGCCGACCGCGAACAGGTGGTGCTGGAGCCAACCCTGAGTTCCGAGAACTTCGCGTTCCTCAAGGAGGCCGTGGTCGGCGGACTCGGCATCGGCATTTTTCCGCTCTATGCGGTGGACAAGGAACTGGCCAGCGGCGCGCTGGAATCGCTGCTCGGCGACTATCAGATCAGCGCGTTCGGCAGCAAGCTGTACATGCTGACCATGCCCAATCGCTACCAGACCATGGCAACGCGCTACCTGCTTACGTTCCTGAGAACAGAGCTGCAGGCGATCTGGCCGCGCATTCGTGCCGGCGGTGCCGACAGTGCCTATAGTGAGAACACTCAGGACTAAACTGCGCGTGGCTCGCGTAGGAAGGAAGGCAATCATGGCAATGGCAGGCACTCTGGCTGGCCGGCTCAGCCGTATGAACAGCCAGTTCGACATCATTCGTCATCCTTACAGCCTCAGCAGCATGGCCACTGCGCAGGCTGCCCATGTACCAGGAAACCGTCTGGCCAAAACGCTGTTGCTCGAGGACGAAGGCGGCTATGTGGCGGTTGTGATTCCTTCGAGTCACCATCTGCAGATGTCAACCATCTGCGAGATGACCGGCCGCAAGCTCGTGCTCGCGCACGAGGATGAGATCCGCGAAGTGTTCAAGGACTGCGACCTTGGCGCCATCCCGCCTTGCGCGATGTCGTACGGCATGCAGACCTACGTGGACGAAAGCCTGTTCGACGAACCGGAAGTCTGGTTCGAGGCCGGCGACCACATGGAACTCGTGCACATGCAACGCGATCAGTTCATGACGTTGATGAGCGATGCGGAAAGCGGCAAGTTCTCGCACCGCATGATGTAGCACCCTTCCCTTATGTCTTCAGGGGGGCGACAGTGCCGCCGACACGGCGGCACTGTCGTCTTTCAGGTCCACGCCGGACCGACCGAGCGCGACCGCCCCTTGCATCAGGAACACCAGCCTGTCCGCCGCCTGCGCATAAGACAGTCCTTCGGGCCGCACGTTGGAGATGCAGTTGCGCTGGGCATCCGTACGCCCCACACGGGGGTCGAATGTCAGGTAGATCCCAAGGCTATCCGGCGAACTGAGCCCCGGACGCTCGCCAATCAGCATCACCACCTGCCGCGCACCAAGGCGCTCGCCAATCTCGTCGCCCAACGCCACCCGCGATTGCCGCGCGACCACCACCGGTCCAACCCGCCAGTCATGCAGACGCGCCAGCACTGCCTGCAGCAGCGGCACCGCGTGGCGCTGCGCGGCCAGTGCGGAAAGCCCGTCGGCGATCACGAAGACGACATCGTATGGCTGCGCCGATGGAACGAGTCGCGCGCGGCTCTCGGCATCGAGACTTCGGCCCAGGTCAGGGCGACGCAGGTACTGGTCGCGATCCGCCGCTGCGCCATGCACGTGCAGCACGTGCAGCGCATCCAGGCCGGCATCGCGCAGCGCGGTTTCCAACGCCGCCACATCGATCGCCAGATGCACGGCATCACGCGCCTGTGCATGGGCCAGGCCAAACGCCAGGATCGACGCGGTCTTCTGCGCGTGACCGGTGCGGCCGATGGCGATGCGGGCGCGTGTGAACTGGCGCAAGCGCGCCCACGGGTCTTCGGGGTTCGCTGGCGTCGACATGGTGTTCCTCCTCCCGTTCAAAGCGTGTCCGCCATGGTCAGCAGCGCCTGGCGCGTGCCAGGCTCCAGCAACCGCCCGCCCGCGTCGACAATGCCCATCTTGCGCAGCCACGCCTCGAACTCCGGCGCGGGCCGCAGGCCAAGGACTTCGCGCAGGTACAGCGCGTCATGAAACGACGTGCTCTGGTAGTTCAGCATGATGTCGTCGGCGCCGGGCACGCCCATGATGAAGTTGATGCCCGCCACGCCAAACAGCGTCAGCAGGTTGTCCATGTCGTCCTGATCGGCCTCGGCGTGGTTCGTGTAACAGACGTCGCAGCCCATCGGCACGCCCAGCAGCTTGCCGCAGAAGTGGTCCTCAAGCCCGGCCCGGATGATCTGCTTGCCGTCGTAGAGATACTCGGGACCGATGAACCCCACCACGGTATTGACCAGCAACGGCTCGAACCGGCGCGCCACCGCATACGCGCGCGCCTCCATGGTCTGCTGATCCACACCATGGTGGGCGTTGGCGGAAAGCGCGCTGCCCTGGCCGGTCTCGAAATACATCACGTTGTGCCCCACCGTGCCGCGCCGCAGCGACAACGCCGCCTGCCGTGCCTCTTCGAGCAGCGCCAGAGAGATGCCGAACGCTTCATTGGCCGCCTGGCTGCCAGCCACCGACTGGAACACCAAATCGACCGGCGCGCCCTGCTCCATCACGCGCAAGGTGTTGGTGACGTGAGTCAGCACGCAAGACTGGGTGGGGATCTCGTAGCGGGTGCGAATGTCATCCAGAAGCTTCAGCAACGTGGTGATCGCCCCAAGGTTGTCGCTGGCCGGGTTGATGCCGATGGTGGCATCGCCGCAGCCGTACAGCAGCCCGTCGATGATCGATGCGGCGATGCCGCGCGGGTCGTCGGTCGGATGGTTCGGCTGCAGCCGCACGGCGAGGCGCCCGGGCAGCCCGATGGTGTTACGGAAGGCGGTGACCACCGCGCATTTGCGCGCCACGGCCACCAGGTCCTGGTTGCGCATGAGCTTGCTCACGGCTGCCGCCATCTCGGGGGTGACGCCTGGCGCCACCCGCGCCAGCGTGGCCGTATCGGTGTCGTGCCGCAGCAGCCAGTCCCGAAACTCCCCGACGGTCAGGCTGGCAAGCGCCGCGAACGCCTGCGCGTCGTGGCTGTCCACGATCAGCCGGGTGACCTCGTCGGCCTCGTAAGGAACCAGCGGCTCCGCAAGGCAATGCGCCAGCGGCATGTCCGCCAGCGCCATACGCGCCGCAATCCGCTCTTCTTCGCTGGCGGCGGCGATACCCGCGAGGGCGTCGCCCGACCGGGCCGGACTGGCCTTGGCCAGCAGCGTGCGCAGATCGTCAAAGACGTGTCGGCGTACGCCGACGGTATGCGTGAAGGCCATGCAAGTGGTCTCCTGAAGGGCTGCCACGGAACTTCAATATAGGCCAGTGCTGCAAATATCACGCCCGGGCAACCGTCCGCACGATTTGTCCCGTTATCAGCTTGTCTCGTCATCCTGTCTTGCCATTGTTACGCCCGGCATCGACAATCGTGGCGATTGCTTCCTTGCTTCATTTCCGCAACGCCCCGCTCTCCGCCGAGATATGCCGCAGTTGGACAACGAATTGGACACCGAACAGACCGAAGACCGCGCCGGAACCGGCAGCACCGAACAGCCTGACCAAACCCGGCCCCTGACTCCCGCCGCCTGGTTCAGCGTCAAGACCGTGTCGTACGTGTTGACCGCCGGGGCCCTGCTGCTGGTGATGCACGCCAACCTGGTGTCCGCCCTGCTCGCCGGCCTGCTGCTCTACTCTCTGGTGGATGTGCTGGCGCCACGGCTGATGCGACTGCATTCGCGCCGCGACGCCATCGCCGTGGCGATCCTGTCCACCATCATCCTGCTGGTGCTGACCGGCAGCATCTGGGCGCTCATCCGCTTTATCAGCGGCGACGGCAATACGCTGGACCGGCTGCTCGACCATTCCGCCGACATCATCGACCGCTCTCGCGCCCAGTTGCCAGCCTGGCTGAGCGACTACCTGCCCAACGGGGTCGACGAACTCGCCACGACCCTGATCTCGGCATTGCGCGAGCACGCGCAGATGGCGCAGCGGCTCGGCGCCGATATCCTGCGCACGCTGGTCCATATCCTCGTCGGCCTCATCATCGGCGCGATGATCGCGCTGTACCGCGCCATTTCCCGCCCGAATCGTCGCCCGCTAGCCTTGGCCCTGGTGGACCGGGCCCGCACGCTGCAGACTGCGTTCTCGCAGTTCATCTTCGCGCAGATCCAGATCTCGCTCGTCAACACAATCCTGACCGCGATCTACCTGCTGGTGCTGCTGCCCCTGTTCCACCAGCACCTGCCGCTCTCCAAGACGCTGGTGGCCATCACGTTTATCGCCGGACTGCTGCCGGTGCTGGGCAACCTGATCTCGAATACGGCCATTGTCATCGCCTCGCTTTCGGTCTCGCTGCCGATCGCGGTGGTGTCGCTGCTGTTCCTGGTGTTGATCCACAAGCTCGAGTACTTCCTCAACGCGCGAATCATCGGCGCGCGTATACACGCCGCCGCATGGGAACTGCTGACAGTGATGCTGGTGATGGAAACGCTCTACGGCATCCCCGGCGTGATCGCGGGACCGATCTTCTATGCCTACGTAAAGCGCGAACTGAGCACGGCCGGGCTTGTGTAGGCGCTCAGCCAAGTGCTTGATTTCATTGCTTTGTCGTACGCAGAAATTGGTACGACCAATATGCGGGAAGACTAGTCGACCTTGCTCCGCACGAAGTCGATGTGCGTCTGCATCGCCGTGCGGGCTTCTTCCGGCCGGCGCGCCAGAATCGCCTCGCAAAGCGTGCGGTGCTGCCGCAGCAGCAGGTCCGACGACTCATCGTCGGCCTCGCGCAGCCCGGTGCCGTTGATCGTGATGTGCTCGCGCAACATGCCAATCACGCTGGTATGCAGATGCAGGAACATCGTGTTGTGCGAAGCCTGCGCGATGGCGTCGTGCAGCTTCGCATCCGCATCGGCCTCGGCGCGCTTGTCATCGGTCATGCGCGAGCGCTCCAGTTCCTTGAGCAGCGCGCGTATACGCTTCAGATCCGCTGCATCGGCACGCAACGCCGCGAAGTAGGCGGTGGCGCCTTCCAGTACCCTGCGGAACTCCAGAATGTCATCGCGCAGCGCCGGGTGATCGGCCACGAGCTGGCCCCAGGGCGAGGCGATGCCCGTGCGCAACTGATCGGTGACGTATACGCCCGCGCCGCGTCGGCTTTGCAGCAGGTTGCGCGCCGCCAGGCGCTGGATCGCCTCGCGGATCGTGTTGCGCGCCACCCCGAACTGCTCCGCCAGAACACGCTCCGCAGGCAGCCGCGTGCCGACGGGCCAGGTGCCGTCCAGCAGCGCGGTCTCCATCTTGCGCATGATGTCTTCCACACGGTTGCGTGCGTTGCCTGCCCCCATCCCTCATCCCTTGAAATCCGGTCGCTCCGGCAAGTGGTCCAACCAATTTGTGCTCCGGCGCGAGAGCGGGAATTATGCGCCCAAAAATGTCGCAGCGCCTTGCCGGGCAGGTTGCGCCGCCATCCGGAGACTGACAAATGGAATCCAGGCAGTACCCCACCACCGCGCCACAGCAGGTGTACCTGTTCGGCACGTGCCTCGTTGATCTCTTCGTTCCGCAGGCCGGTCTGGATGCCGTGCGATTGCTCGAGCGCGAAGGCCTGACCGTTCACTTTCCGCGCGGACAAAGCTGCTGCGGCCAGCCGGCGTACAGCAGCGGCAACCCCGAGCAGGCTCGCAAGGTCGCCCGCGCGCAGCTGGACCTGTTCCGGGAACCCTGGCCGATCATCGTGCCGTCCGGCTCGTGCTCCGGCATGATGCGTCATCACTGGCCTACGCTGTTCGCCGACGACCCCAGCGACCCTGACGCCGCTGCACTGGCCCGTGACATTGCCTCCCGCGTCTACGAACTCGCAGAATTCCTGCTCAATGTGCTTCATGTGCGCTTCGACGCCACGCCCGCCGACGCGCCGCACGAGCGCGTGGTGCTGCATACGTCCTGCGCGGCACGCCGGGAAATGGGCACCCGCGCCCACGGCGTGGCGTTGCTGGACGCGCTACCCGGGGTGACACGCGTCGAGCATGAGCGCGAGTCCGAATGCTGCGGCTTCGGCGGCACGTTCTCGCTCAAGCACGCCGATATCTCCGGCGCGATGGTGCGCGACAAGGTGGCCTCCGCCTGCGCCACCGGGTGCGACCGACTCGTCTCCGCCGATTGCGGCTGCCTGCTCAATATCGGCCATGCGGCCGCCCACACCGGCGCGCCGCTGCCGGTCGAGCATCTGGCTTCGTTCCTGTGGCGCCGCACTGGAGGTGCCGAATGACGACGATGAGCGCGCGCGAGCGCATGATCGGGCGGCTGCGTGCCGCCGCGCCCGCTTCCGGTGCGACGCTGAGCGGAGACACCCAGAAACTGGACCGGCGGATCGACGACCATTTCGATAGCCGCCGTGGTCAGGCACCATCGATCGACGCGATGGTCGCCTCGATGCAGGCCGCCTTAACTGCCTCCCACGCCGACGTGATCTGCACCGACGCGGCAAGCTGGCCCGCATGGGTCGCGCGGCGGCTGGCGGACGAAGGCGTGCGCCGACTGCTGCTGGACCGCGATCGCCCCGAAGGCGCCGCACTTGCGCGGGCGCTGCCATCCAGCATCGACACCGTAACGTTCGACCGTCCGCTGGAAGCATGGAAAGCGGAACTGTTCGATACCGTCGATGCCGGCTTCACCGTGGCCCGCTCCGGGCTGGCCGCTACCGGCACGCTGGTGCTGGCGCCCGATGCCGGATCGCCACGCACGATGTCGCTGGTGCCGCCCACGCATATCGCACTAGTCTACGCATCGGCGCTGCACCCCGACCTTCATGCCGCCGCGCGAGCCGAGCGCTGGTTGGACGGCATGCCGACCAACCTGGTGATGGTCTCCGGCCCGTCCAAGACCTCCGACATCCAGCAAACGCTGGCCTACGGCGCGCACGGCCCACGCAGGCTGTGGGTCGTGATCGTGACCGACGGAGAAGCCGCGCGATGAGCCAGCAACCCCTGCATTTCGTTCCCACCGAGGACTTTCGCGCCCGCGCGCGCGCCGCGCTCGACGATCCCAAGCTGCGCAAGAGCTTTCGCGGCGCTATGGACTTCCTCCAGCAGAAGCGGGCCGTGCAGTTCCCCGACGGTGACGAACTCGAGCACCTGCGCAACCTCGGCGAAGCCATCCGCCAGCACGCGCTGGCCAATCTGCCCGACCTGCTGGTCGAACTCGAAGGCAATCTGACCGCTGCCGGCGTGCAGGTCCACTGGGCCGAGACCGCCGATGAAGCCAACGCGATCATCCTGCGGATCGCCCAGGGCCACGCCGCCCGGCGCGTGATCAAGGGCAAGTCGATGGCCAGCGAGGAGATGGAACTCAACCATTACCTGGCCGAGCGCGGCATCGACTGCATCGAATCGGACATGGGCGAGTACATCGTCCAGCTGGCCGGCGAGAAGCCATCGCACATCGTGATGCCGGCGATCCACAAGACCAAGGCCGATATCGCGACGCTGTTCGAGCAACACATCCCCGATACGCCGTACACGGAAGACGTGGATGCGCTGATCCAGACCGGCCGCCGCGCGCTGCGCCAGGCGTTCGTCGAGGCCGATATCGGCCTGTCCGGCGTCAACTTCGCGGCGGCGGACACCGGCACGCTGTGGCTGGTGGAGAACGAGGGCAATGGCCGTCTTTCCACCACTGTGCCCGACGTGCATATCGCCGTCATGGGGATGGAGAAGGTGGTGGCGAAGCTGTCGCACATCGTGCCGCTCTCCAGCCTGCTGACGCGTTCCGCGACCGGGCAGCCCATCACCACCTACTTCAACCTGATCTCGAGCCCACGCAAGCCGCATGAGCAGGACGGTCCGCGCGAAGTCCATCTGGTGCTGCTCGACAACGGCCGCAGCCAGGCATACGCCGACGAGCAGCTACGCGCCACGCTGCAGTGCATTCGCTGCGGCGCGTGCATGAACCACTGCCCGGTCTACACGCGCATCGGCGGTCATGCCTACGGCACGACTTATCCGGGACCGATCGGCAAGATCATCTCGCCCCACCTGCTCGGCCTCGACGCCACGGCCGATCTGGCAACGGCATCGAGCCTGTGTGGCGCGTGCGGCGAGGTCTGTCCCGTGCGCATTCCGATTCCGCAGCTGCTGGTGCGATTGCGCACTGAGGCGAACCGCAACCCCGACGAGGCCGTGCCGCACGCGCTCAAGGGCCAAGGCGCGAAGTTCAGTCGCCGCGAGCACCTGGTGTGGCGCTTCTGGAGCGGCGCGTTCGCCCATCCCACCACGTACCGCCTGTTCCGCTGGGCCGCCACGCGGCTGCGAGCGCTGACGCCATCGCGGCAAATGGGCTGGACGCAGCATCGCAAGCCACTGACGCCGGCGCCAAAGAGCCTTTCCGACCTGCTCGACGCACGCAACCAGCCCGAGTAGCGGCATCGCGCGGCATCCCACCAAAAGAACTCAGACAAACCACCAAGGAGACTTCCAGATGCAACCCTGGACCCAGATCTATACGCCGCTGGGCAGCCTCTGGCTGTCCGCGCTCGCGGCGGCGATACCCATCCTGTTTTTCTTCGTCGCACTCGCGGTACTGCGCATGAAGGGCCATGTGGCGGCGGCTGTCACGCTGGCACTGGCGCTGGCCGTGGCGATCTTCGCGTACGGGATGCCCGCGCAGCAGGCATTTGCCGCGGCCGGCTTCGGCTTTGCCTATGGCCTGTGGCCAATCGCGTGGATCATCGTCACCGCGGTGTTCCTCTACAAGATCGTGGTCAAGACCGGGCAGTTCGACGTCATCCGCGCGTCGGTGCTGTCGATCACCGATGACCAGCGCCTGCAGATGCTGCTGATCGGCTTTGCCTTCGGGGCGTTCCTGGAAGGTGCGGCGGGCTTCGGCGCACCGGTGGCGATTACCGCCGCGCTGCTGGTCGGGCTCGGGTTCAACCCGCTCTATGCGGCCGGGCTCTGCCTGATCGCGAACACCGCGCCGGTGGCGTTTGGCGCGATGGGCATCCCGATCATCGTGGCCGGACAGGTCACGGGCATCGACCCGATGCATATCGGCGCGATGGCGGGCCGCCAATTGCCGCTGCTGTCGCTGGCCGTGCCGTTCTGGCTGGTGTTCATGATGGATGGCGCCAAGGGCGTGCGCGAGACCTGGCCAGCCGCGCTGGTCGTCGGTGGCAGCTTCGCCGTCACGCAGTACTTCACGTCGAACCACATCGGGCCCGAGCTGCCGGACATCACGTCGGCACTGGTCAGTCTGATCTCGCTCGCCGCGTTCCTGCGTGTGTGGCAACCGCGCTCGGCATCGCAAGCGGCTGGTGGCACGGTTGCGGCCGGCGGCACTGTGGCGATGGCCGGGTTCGGTGGCGGTATGGGTGCGCCCGCGAGCCGCAAAGCATCGCCCTACACGTTCGGCCAGACCGTGCGCGCATGGGCGCCGTTCGGCATCCTGACCGCCATCGTCACGGTCTGGAGCCTGGCACCGTTCAAGGCACTGTTCGCCGGCAACGGCGCGCTGGCGGGAACGGTACTGAAGTTCAAGGTGCCGATGCTCGACCAGCTCGTGATCAAGAGCGCCCCGATCGTGGCATCGCCCAAGCCCTATGAGGCCGTGCTGAAGCTCGACCTGCTGTCGGCCGTCGGTACCGCGATCCTGCTGACCGCCATCATCTCGGCAGTGCTGCTGCGCATGAAGCCGAGCGATGCCATCACCACCTTCAAGGAAACGCTGCTGGAACTGCGCCGCCCGATCGCCTCGATCGGTCTGGTACTGGCGTTCGCGTTCGTCGCCAACTACTCCGGTATGTCATCGACGCTGGCGCTGCTGCTGGCCGGAACCGGCGCGGCGTTCCCGTTCTTCTCGCCGCTGCTCGGCTGGCTGGGGGTGTTCCTGACCGGCTCGGATACGTCGTCGAACGCGCTGTTCTGCTCGCTGCAGCATACGACCGCGCATCAGATCGGCGTATCGGACACGCTGCTGGTGGCCGCCAACACCACGGGCGGCGTGACCGGCAAGATGATCTCGCCGCAGTCGATCGCGGTGGCTTGCGCGGCGACGGGTCTGGTCGGCAAGGAGTCAGAACTGTTCCGCTTCACCGTGAAGCACAGCCTGCTGTTCGCAGCCATCGTGGGTGTGATCACGATGATCCAGGCGTACTGGCTGACGGGGATGATTCCGGGATAAGAAGCGGTGAGGGTGCTTTTGCCCCCCTCTCCCGCGCGGGAGAGGGCGGCGCATACCAACGGTTGGCACCCAACTCAATCGTTCGCCGCCTCGCGCGGCAGGAACTGGTTGCCTTCGGTCAGCGGTGCATACCGGTACGTCGCCGGCGTGCGGCTCAGTTTGACCGGAGCGCCCAGGCCCTTGTAACCGCCGGGCATCTCCACCACCATCTCGCGATGGGCGGTATGCGGATGCGTCAGTGCATCGGGCACCGACAACACCGGTGCGCACGGTACACCGGCCGCAGACAGTTCGTCGGCCAGCGCCTTGCCGTCCCACGTGGCCAGCTTCGATTCCAGCGTGCCCTTCAATTGCGCCCGATTGACCGAGCGCGCGCCTGCCGTTGCAAAGCGTTCGTCGTCGGCCAGCTCCGCCACGCCGAGGTACTCGCACAGGATGCGGAATTGCCGGTCGTTACCGACGGCAAGGAAGATCGGATCGGTCGCGGTGGCCACCGTGTCGTACGGGTAGATGTTCGGATGCGCGTTACCGGTGCGCCCGGGCGTCTTGCCACTCATGAACCAGTTGGCCGCATGGGGATGCAGCAGCGACAGGCCCGAGTCATACAGCGCCGATTCCACGAACTGCCCACGTCCGCTGCGTTCGCGCTCCTGCAATGCCAGCAGCACGCCCAGCGCGGCGTTCAGACCAGTGACCATGTCCACCACGGGCAAACCAACGCGCAGCGGTTCTCGGTCGGCCTCGCCGTTGATGCTCATGATGCCGGCCATCGCCTGGATCGCCGCGTCATAACCCGGCAGTCCACCCAGCGGACCATCGGCGCCGAAGCCCGACACGCGGCAATGCACGAGCCGGGGGAAGCGCTGCGACAGCACATCGAAACCAAGGCCCCATTTCTCGAGCGTGCCGGTCTTGAAGTTCTCGATCAGCACGTCGGCATCGGCCAGCAGCGTCAGCAAGACTTCGCGGTCGGTATCGGCCGTCAGGTCCAGCTTCATGATGCGCTTGTTGCGATTGAGGCCGAAGTAGTACGACGCCACGCCATCGCGGAACGGCGGCCCCCAGGTGCGTGTGTCATCGCCCTGCGGAGGCTCGATCTTGAGTACGTCCGCGCCGTGATCGCCGAGGATCTGGCCGCAAAGCGGGCCGCCCAGAATGCGCGACAGATCGACTACGCGAATGCCTGCCAGCGCGCCGGGTGTGAGTGGCGTCATGTCTCCTCCTGTTCTTGTCATGATCAGTCGAGCTGCGCGCCCGACTTCTGCACCACGGAACGCCATTTGCCGACTTCCGACTTCACGAAGCCACCAAGCTGCTCTGGCGTGGTGGCCGGCGCGAACTCCAGCCCCTGTGCCAGCAGCGTCTTGCGCACGTCTGGCTGTGCCAACGCATCGGCAAATGCGTGATTGAGCTTGCGGATGACTTCCGGTGGCGTACCTGCAGGTGCTACCACTCCGAAGAATACCGAAACATCGAAGCCGGCAACACCCTGTTCCGCCACGGTGGGCACATCGGGCAATGCCTGCGAACGCCCTTTCGTGGTCACCCCGAGCGCGCGCACCTTGCCGCTCTTGATGAACGGCAGCGCGGTCAGCACATCGGTGAACGTCATGCTGACCTGCCCACCCAGCAGATCATTGAGCGCCGGGCCGGTGCCCTTGTATGGCACATGCTGGAAGTCGGTGCCGGCCAGGTTGTTGAACAGCACGCCGGCCAGGTGCGACGATGCGCCATTGCCCGACGACGCATAGGACAGCTTGCCCGGATGCGCCTTGCTGTACGCGATCAGCTCTTGCACGTTCTTCGCGGGCACGCTCGGATTTACCACCAGCACATTGGGCAGTTGGCCGATCTGGATCACCGGCGCGAAGCTCTTGACCGGGTCGTAGTTGATCTTGCGATACAGGCTGACGTTGATGGCCAGCGGCGCCGACGTGCCGAACATCAGCGTGTAGCCATCGGGCTCGGCACGCGCGACGACTTCCGCGCCGATATTGCCGCCCGCGCCGGCGCGGTTCTCCACGACCACGGGCTGGCCAAGGCTGTTCTTCAACGCAGCGGCCAGCGTGCGGGCCATCGCGTCGGTGGGTCCGCCGGGCGGATAGGTCACCACCAGCATGATCGGCTTGCTCGGGAATTCCTTCTGCGCGAAGGCCGGCGTGGTGGTAAGCGTGAACGTGCAGGCGACCAACGAGGTCAGCGCGGCAAGGGCCGCGCGGCGGTGCCATTGGGGCATGATGGGTTGTCTCCGGTAAAGCTTTTTATGTTTGGAATGCGCGCCGCGGGCGCGCGAGGTGCGCCGTTGCGGGCGCACCGTACTGCCTGGGTGCTCTCTGGGTGTTATCCAGCTTTCCTTTGGTGAGCCGTCAGAACACGTTGATCTGGTCCACGGGCCCCGCCGCGCGCACCACACCATCGGCGGACGGCTCCACGGTTTCGGCCAGCCATTCTGGCTCGACGCCGCCGCCGAGCGGATCCTGCGGCAACACGCGATGCACCAGCACCAGCTGCGCCAGCCGCATCCGGCGAACCGAACCGATCTGGCCGGCTTCCCATGCCATGGCGACGGCACTGGTCACGTGATACAGCGCGGAAGCCGCCTGACGCGCCAGCACGTCGCCATCGGCCCCGGCTTCTGCCGCATGGGTCGCCAGCGCGACGGTGTTGGCCAGGGCCAGATCGAACGTGGCGCGCGCGGTGGCGTGCATCGGCGTATCGCCAAGCAGCGCCTGCAGGTGTGCCTGCAACACGGGCAGCGAGCCCTCGCGGCGAATTGCGCGCAGCACGTCGAGTGCGACGATATTGCTCGTGCCTTCCCAGATCGAACCGAGATGCGCGTCGCGCACGAGGCGCGGGTCGCTCCATTCCTCGATGTAGCCGCAGCCGCCGCGGATCTCCATCGCATCACCCGTGACCTTGCGTGCGTCTCGGCAGGCGCGGAACTTGATCAGCGGTGTCAGGATGCGCATCAGCGGATAGGCGTCGGCATCGCCCGCGTCGGCACGGCGCAGGGCTTCGGCAGTCTGGAACACCATCGTGCGCGCCTGCTCCGTGGGCAGCGTCAGCTTCAGCAACTGGCGACGCATCAGCGGCATGTCCGCCAGGCGCTTGCCGAACGCGCGGCGCTCGCGGGCGATGAACTGGCCCTCGGTCAACGCCCGGCGCATCAGGCCGGCCGCGCGCACGCCGTTGGACAGGCGCGAGTTGTTGATCATGTCGGCCATCTGCACGAAACCACGGCCCAGTTCGCCAACCAGGTAGGCGTGCGCGCCCTCCAGCCGGATCTCGCCGCTAGCCATCGAGCGTGTGCCGAGCTTGTCCTTGAGACGGATGATGCGGAAGTGGTTGGCGCTGCCATCCGCCAGCGTGCGCGGCAACAGGAACAGCGAGACGCCCTTGATACCGGCAACGGCCGAACCGTCGGCTTCCTCCACCCGCGCCAGCACCATCGCCAGCGCGGCATCGGGATTCGAGCAGAACCACTTGTCGCCCACCAGACGCCAGCCACCCTCGGCGTTGCCGTCGCGAATCGCACGGGTGGTCGTGGCGGCGACGTCAGAGCCTGCCCCCTGTTCGGTCATGAACATCGCGCCCTGGTAAAGGTCGTCGAACACCTGCGTGGTCAGGTTCGGCAGGAAGCGGTCGACCAGCGCCGGATCGCCGAACTTGCGCAGCGTGCGCGTCAGCGAGTCGGTCATCGACAGCGGGCAGCACAGGCCGAATTCGGCCTGCACGAACAGGTAGGTCAGTGCGTACTTCGCGGCAGGGGGCATTGGCTTGTCCCAGCCGAGCACGCCGCCGCGATGCGACGCCGCAGCCAGCCCGAATTCCGAGAACGCCACGCGCTCCAGTTCCACGTAGGACGGATGCTTATGGATGCGCTGGGCATCCAGGCCGGTGCGGGTGCGGTGCGACAGCGTGGGCGGCGCGTGATCGGCCTCGTTGGCCAGTTCGTCGAGCACGCCGCCGGCCAGCGCGCCCATGCGCTCGAGGTGCGGCAGCAGGTGGTTGAACAGGTCAGCAGGCAGGTAGAGCGGCAGCAGCGCGCGCAGGTCCGGATCGGCCGTGAACAGACTCGCGCCATGGCGATCTGGCACCGGATGCGCGGCAACTTCGGGGTACGCGGTGGTGGACGCGGCTGGGCGCGCGGCGCTGGTCGGCATGAATCGTCTCCTGGAAGTCCCCGTCCTGGACACGATGCCTGTCGGGCGGCTGTCGGGCGGGATGGTTTGCGTCCATTATTCAAACCCCAACGATTCGTGTCTAATTCTAAAATTGGCTCGATCAATACAAATTTTGTATCACCATGGAATTCCGACATCTGCGCTACTTCCTTGTGCTCGCCGAGGAACTTCATTTCGGGCGCGCCGCACGGCGACTGTCGATTTCGCAGCCGCCGCTATCGCTCAATATCCAGCAACTCGAAGCCTCGGTCGGCGCCCGGCTGTTCGAGCGTGACAGCCGTGGCGTGCGCCTGACCGCGGCCGGACGCGCGTTTCGGGAATCGGCCATGGCACTACTGGCGCAGGCCGAGGAAGCCCGGCTACTGGCGCGGGAGATCGAGGCCGGCGCGGTGGGACGGCTGCGGGTCGGCTTCGTGGGGTCGATGCTCTATCGTGGGCTGCCCCAGCGCCTGAAGGAGTTCCAGACGCGCTATCCCGGCATCCACGTGGCCCTGACAGAGCTGAACTCACAAGAGCAGATTGATGCACTTTTGCACGGTGAACTCGATGCGGGCTTTGTCCACACCAGCCGCGTGCCGGATGAGCTGGCCACCACGCTGGCGCACCGCGAACCGTTCGTCTGCTGCATGCCAGCCAAGCATCCGCTTGGCCAACAGGATACGGTAGCGCTCACTGACTTACGCGGCGAGCCATTCGTCCTGTTCTCCCGCAAGGCGTCGCCCGACTACTACAGCCGCATTTTCGATATGTGCGCCGCGCACGGCTTCTATCCCCAGATTCGCCATGAGGTGCGGCACTGGCTGTCCGTGGTGTCGTTGGTGTCACAGGGGATGGGGATTGCCGTGGTGCCTGCTGCGATGGCACGCTCCGGCATGGCAGGCGCCGCGTTTCGGCCACTTGCGGATGCGACCGTGCCTTCGGAGGTGTATTGCGTGTGGAAGCAGGCGCCGGATCACCCGGCACGCGACCATTTCGTCGAAATGGTCAGGCTGGCCGCCAGCGTGGCCGACATCTAGACACTCGGCAAGAAGGCGCCAGGAATACGCCAAAAGAAGAAGCCACTGGCCGAAGCCAGTGGCTTGAGAAGTACGCGTGGAACGGGGTGTTCAGCGTGCTTGCAGCTTAGCCCCGAGGCGACTTCGCAACCAATACCGCAATTGTGTTATTCGGAACATAAGGGGGGTTTACCGGGGGCAAATCGTCGTCGATTTCCCAATATGCGATGCGCGGTAAACCACCGTCAAAGCGCCAAACGGCTACGAATGCTATACAATCGAGAACGATTTCTATTTACGTAGCCGGCAGGTTCCGAGCCTGCCGCGCGGCGCTGATCGCGCCCCTGGACTGGAAGCATATGCGGTTGTCTGAACTGCCCCGGCGCACTGCCGCCGTTGTGAAATCCGTGGATGACGAATTCACGCATGATCCCATTGCGCGCCGTCTGCGCGACCTGGGCTTCGTGCCCGGCGAGACCGTGCAGATCATCGCGTTCGGACCGTTCGGCAAGGATCCGCTCGTTGCCCAGGTTGGCTACTCGCGATTCGCGTTGCGCCGCTCGGAAGCCGCCCGCATCACCGTGGAAGTGGCCAGCGCCACCGTGACCAGCATCGCGCCAGCCGGCGAAACCGAAGCGCCGCCATCGCAGCGCATCGCGTAACCGGCCTGCCTCTTCGCACTCACATGTCAGTCGCACAGAATCCCACCGCCGCCCTGCGCATTGCGCTGGTAGGCAATCCCAACTGCGGCAAGACCGCACTGTTCAATCGTCTCACCGGCAGCCGCCAGAAGGTGGCCAACTACGCGGGCGTCACCGTCGAACGCAAGGAAGGCCAGTTTGTATCGCCGGGCGGGCGCACGGTTCGCATCCTCGACCTGCCGGGCGCCTACAGCCTGGACTCCGCCAGCCTGGATGAAGCCATCACGCGCGAGGTCTGCCTGGGCCAGCGCCCGGGCGAGACACGCCCGGACCTGATCGTGTCCGTGGTGGCCGCCACCAATCTGCGCCTGCACCTGCGCTTCGTGCTGGAACTGCGCCGCCTTGGGGTGCCGATGGTGGTGGTGCTGAACATGAGCGATGCCGCCGAACGGCGCGGCATCAAGATCGATCGCGAAGCGCTGTCGCGTGAACTTGGCGTGCCAGTGGTGCAAACCGTCGCGGTCAAGCACGATGGCGCTGCATCGCTGATCAAGCTGTTCGACGACACGCTGCCACCGGCGCCACAGGCCCAGCCGCTCGATAGCGTGTCGGAGCTCGATACGCACGCCGAGGTCAAGCGGCTGCTCGACGTCGCCGTCACGGTGCCCACGCGCACCGCGCAGTTCGAGGACAAGCTCGACGTCGTGGTGCTGCACCCGGTTTTCGGCTTGGCGATTCTGGCGGTGCTGCTGTTCTTCATGTTCCAGGCCGTGTTCTCGTGGGCCACGCCGTTGATGGACGGCATCGAGGCCGGCGTGCACTGGTTCGGCGAGCTGGTCGGCACGACGATGCCCGACGGGATGCTCAAGAGCCTGATCGTGGACGGCATCATCGCGGGCGTTGGCAGCGTGATCGTGTTCCTGCCGCAGATCCTGTTCCTGTTCCTGTTTATCCTGACGCTTGAGGAATCGGGCTACCTGCCGCGCGCGGCGTTTCTGCTTGACCGCCTGATGATGAGCGCGGGCCTGTCCGGCCGCTCGTTCATTCCCCTGCTCTCCAGCTTCGCCTGCGCGATTCCGGGGATCATGGCCACGCGCACGATCCAGGACCCGCGCGACCGGCTGACGACCATTCTCGTGGCGCCGCTGATGACCTGCTCGGCACGCCTGCCTGTCTACGCGCTGCTGATCGCCGCATTCATCCCGGAACGCACGGTGGCCGGATTGTTCAACCTGCAGGGCCTGGTGCTCTTCGTGCTCTACGTGGCCGGCATCGTCAGCGCGCTGCTGGTGGCATACGTGCTCAAGTGGTTCCGCCGCGACCACACCGAGCATCCGCTGCTGATGGAATTGCCGGCGTATCGCGTGCCGAATCCGCGCGACATCGCCATTGGCCTGTGGGAACGCGCCCGCATCTTCCTGTCACGTGTCGGCCGCGTGATCCTGACGATGACGGTGCTGCTGTGGTTCCTGGCGACGTTCCCGTCGCCGCCCGAAGGCGCCACCATGCCGGCGATCGACTATAGCTTTGCGGGGATGATCGGGCGCGCGCTCGAACATGTCTTCGCCCCGATCGGCTTTAACTGGCAGATCTGTATCGCCCTGGTGCCCGGCATGGCTGCCCGCGAAGTCGCCGTGGGCGCGCTGGGTACGGTCTACGCGCTGTCCGGCAGCGACGACGCCGTGGCCACGCAGCTCGCACCGATGATTGCCGCTCAGTGGCCGCTGGCCACCGCGCTGTCGCTGCTGGCGTGGTACGTCTTCGCGCCGCAGTGCATCTCCACGCTCGCCGTGATCCGTCGCGAAACCAACTCCTGGAAGGTGATGGCCGCCTCCGTCGCCTACCTGGGCGGGCTGGCCTACCTCGCGTCGTTCATCACGTACCGCGTGGCGTTGATGTTCAGTTGAACGGGCACAAAGACCATGACGTTCTATCAAGCCTTTGAAACGCTGGTGGTTCCGCTGATCGTGCTGGCCTGCGCCGTGCACGTGGTGGGCCGCTACATGCCGCGCACGCGCGAGCGCGTGAAAGCGAGCCTGGCCGCGGGGCTGGGCGGAGCATCGGCCAGCGGCTGGCGTGGCTGGGTCGCGCGACGACTCGCGCCGCGCGAGGCTGCCGGTTGCGCCACGGGGTGCGATACGAACAGTGGATGCAGCACCTGCGGATCCAATACCTCGACCAAGTCGACGGAGTCGGGCGGCGCCAGCAACGAGCATATCGTCCGCTTCGTACGCAAATCCTGACGACGGGATCGACGGATGATGCCTGACGACGGCGACCTGAAAGGGTCGCCGTTTTCATTTGCGGGGACGCAAGCCACGCTCGCAGAAATGGGTACGCTTTGGTCCGTGCGCACCCCTCTCCCACGACGCAGGCGAGGGGTTGGGGGAGTGGGCGTGCAGGCTCTGCCTGCCGCCTTGTCGCAATTTGAGGCGCTATTCCCTCTCACCCGGCCCCTCTCCCGCAAGCGGGAAAGGGGGGCAAACCAAGGAGGCAAGCGTACGCAGAAACGGGTACGCACCTCGCAGGAGTGCGTTACTGTGCCGTGCCCGGAATCGTGATCGACAACGGCATGGCCTCCACCCCGGCCGTGCACGTCGCCGTGACCGAGAAGGGGCCAGCCGCCGTCGGCAGGATCGACGCCGAGTTGGGCGCGAGCACCGACTGCGCGACCACGATGTTGCTGCTCGTTGTCGACCACGCCCAGCTCGTCCCGCAACCGGTGATGCCCTCATCCACACCACGATGCATCAGTTGCACCGCGACAGTCGCGCCAGCCAGGCGGTTCACCACCAATGGCTGTGGACCGTTGTAGACCAGCGCCCACGTTGGTTGCTCCGTGACAAACAGCGTGGCGCGCGGCTTTGCGCTCAGCGTCAAGCTGCTGGCCATCTCCGAAAGAATGCTCTGCAGCGGCGACGCGCCGTTCGGCCGACCGGTGCTGACCGTGGTGAGACGCGTCGAGGAATCCGGCAACACGAGCAACGATGGCGATGTGGTCGTAAAGGTCCACAGGCCGGTGAAATCCGGGGTCGAATCGTTTCCATCGCTACGCACCACCTGTGAGAGGTACGTCTGCGGGAAGCCGTTGAGCACGTTCAGCGCATTGATCTGCGAGCCGTTCTGCGACAGCACGAGCCGGAAGCTCGACACCCCGGTCGGGAACACCGACACCGGGAAAGCACCGGTCAGGGTGCTGCCATCCGGCGCCGTGACCTGGACGCTGACCACCGACAGCGCGACGGTGCTGCCCCCATTGACGCCAAGCAGCACGCCGACATTGGCCACGCCTGCGGCCTGCACCGCCGACGTGGTGCTGCGCCAGGTCCATCCGGTGGCGCTGGCGGAGCGATCCGCGCCGTCGCTGTCGATCAGGGATGCCGTCACGCGCAGGGTCTGTCCGTCCGTCATCGAAAGCGATGGGTACGGCAGCGCAAGGCTGTACGTCCTGCTGCCCGGCGCAACCACTGTAATCGTCGTCGATGCCTGTGGCAGCACGGTCGTCGCATTATTGGCGCCGGTCACGGTCGCCACCACGCTGATGTTGGCGATACCCAGACCCACGCCGGTCACCACCGCGCCGCCCGGTACCGATGCGTTCGCCACGACGGCGATGGAGGAGTTGATGGTCGACCAGGCAAATGTGGTCGAACCGGTAACGTCATTGCCAAGATTGTCAACGACTGACGCAGTCAGCGGCATCGTGTCGCCTACCGCGACCTTGCCGGAGGTCTGGTTCAACACCAGCGTATAGGACGTCGCTACCGCGCCGGAGCCGCCGCTACCGGCGCTACCGCCACTGCCCGCGCCGCCGGATGGCGCCGATCCCGAGCCCGAACTACCGCCTCCGCCGCCGCATGCCACCATCAGCATGGCGATCGCCGCACAGGCGAGCCATGTGGTCCACGTACGTGTCCGCATGATGATCCCCTCTTGTAGTTTTGGGCCCGTTCCCAGAATCAGACTAGGCGCGATGCGGCGGATGCAATACCGGCCAGAGGATTGAGTGCGAACCAACACAAGGGGCGCGTTTCATCCCTTTGTCGTAAGACGCAACGGCCATGACGGCTCCAAATCGCACCGATGCAGGGCACATCCAGGCGGATCCGCGCCCGATTCCAGGTTGACGCCAGCCCGTGTTCTGCACTACGCTCCTTGAGTCGCACAACCGCTGCGACACATTTCCCAGCACGATGACCGCTACCGCACTCAACCTCCGCCACGCCGCCGATGCCTCGCGCATCGATGCCGCCGTGCGCGCGTGCGTCGCGGGCCTGCTGTCGTGCCGCGCCCTGGGCGCTTCCTCGCTACTGCTAAGCCTACCGATCGGTTGCCGGGCCTAGAGCCCTGTGGCAGTTCGGCAGCCTTTCGCCACCGTTTTTCCGTCCGTTTTCCGTTTTTGACGCATTCGTCGCATCTTCCCTTAGCGAGGAAGGAGATTTCTCATGCCCATGTTGCAGGATCCATCCACCAAATATCGCCCCGCCGCCACGGTCGACTTGCCTGACCGAACCTGGCCGTCGCGCCAGATCACCCGCGCGCCGCGCTGGATGAGCACCGATCTGCGCGACGGCAACCAGGCGCTGATCGAACCGATGAACAGCGCGCGCAAGCTGCGATTCTTCGAGCAACTCGTCAAGATCGGGCTCAAGGAAATCGAAGTGGCATTCCCCTCTGCATCGCAGACCGATTTCGATTTCGTGCGGATGCTGATCGAGGAAGATCGCATCCCCGAGGACGTCAACATCGTCGTGCTGACCCAGGCACGCGATGACCTGATCCGCCGCACGGTGGAGTCCGTGCGCGGCGCCAGGCGCGCGACGGTGCATCTCTACAACCCGATCGCGCCCGCATGGCGCCGCATCGTGTTCAATGCATCGCGCGAGGAGATCAAGGAAGTGGCCGTCTCCGGCACGCGCCTGATCCGTGAACTGACCGATGCCATGCCGGACACCGCATGGACCTACGAGTACTCGCCCGAAACCTTCAGCCTGGCCGAACTCGACTTCTCGCTCGAAGTATCGGACGCGGTGTCGGCCGTGTGGGAGCCCGATGCCAACCAACCGATGGTTCTGAATCTTCCGACCACAGTGGAATGCAGCACCCCCAACGTGTTCGCGGACCAGGTCGAATGGATGCATCGCCGTCTGGCGCGGCGCGAGCACATCGTGCTGTCGGTGCATCCGCACAACGATCGTGGCACTGCCGTGGCCGCGGCGGAACTGGCCGTGATGGCCGGTGCCGATCGCGTGGAAGGCTGTCTGTTCGGCAACGGCGAGCGCACCGGCAATGTGGATCTGGTCACGCTGGCGCTGAACCTGTACACACAGGGCGTGGACCCGCAACTGGACTTCTCCGATATCGACGAAGTGCGCCAGTGCGTCGAGCACTGCAATCAGTTGCCTGTGCACCCGCGTCATCCGTACGTGGGCGATCTGGTCTTCACGGCATTCTCGGGTTCCCATCAGGACGCGATCCGCAAGGGATTCGCCCAGCAGAAGGACGACGCGATCTGGGAAGTGCCTTACCTGCCGATCGATCCGGCCGATCTCGGCCGCAGCTATGACGCGGTGATCCGTGTGAACAGCCAGTCCGGCAAGGGCGGCATGGCCTATCTGCTCGAACAGATGCACGGCATCTACATGCCGCGCCGCCTGCAGATCGAGTTCAGTCGGGCGGTGCAAGCCATGACCGATGACACCGGGCTCGAGGCCAGTGCCGCGGATCTCTACGCACTGTTCCGCCGCGAGTATCTCGACGTCGAGGCGCCACTGCGCTACGTATCGCATCGCATGGTATCGGCCAGCGACGCCGCCGCGGAAGTGGAGATCGATATCGTGCGCGATGGTCGTCCGATGCGCATGCGTGGCACGGGCAATGGTCCGATCGATGCGGCAGTGGATGCGTTCACGCGCGGCCTGGGCGTGGCGGTGCGTGTGATGGACTATCACGAGCACGCCATGACCACCGGCGCCGATGCCAACGCGGCTTGCTATGTGGAAGTGCGCGTCGCGGGCTCGATCACGGGCTTCGGCGCGGGCGTCGATCCCAGTATCGTCACAGCGTCACTGAAGGCCGTGGTCTCCGGTATCAATCGCCATCTGCAAACCCGCGACATGTCGGAAGCCGTGGAGGCCAGGGCGGCCTGATGACTGGCGGATGCCCTGCATCCGAGAAAACCGGTGTGCCCTCCCCCCAGAGGGCACACCGCGAAAGACGTCCTCTCGGACGCCCACGACATGCGCGGTGCACAACCACGTGCGCACAGCGTACGGCGGAGGCCGCGTGGGCGCCACGAATCATTCCGCATGTGGTTAGAAGCCCTGTCCGCACAAGCTTGATCGCGGTTTGCACAAAGCTGTAGCGATCTGTCGCGCACAGGCGACGATCAATCCCCCTTTCAATAACAGGGTGATTCTTGCTTGTGCTACGTCAAGGTCTGCAAGGGAACCAAGGGACACACTGGGCGCACATTTTCAATGTCCAGTGCTTTCAGACCATGACCACTACCCTCTCTCCCCGCCGCAAGACCCTTGTTTCCTCCATCTGCATGGCGCTGACCGCCGCCACGATCGGCGCGCTCTCGGCACCGGCCGTGGCCGCCGACGAACAGCAGAGCAACTGGATGATCCGCCTGCGCGGCACGTTCCTGAACATGGACAACAAGTCCGACCCGGTTGGCGGTGTGGGCGCATCTGATCGGATCAGCGTCAACAACAAGTGGATTCCGGAACTGGACGTTACCTACTTCATCGTGCCGAACATTGCCGCTGAACTGGTGCTGACGATCCCGCAAAAGCAGGATGTCCGTCTGGATGGCGCGAAGATCGGCACGTTCAGCCACCTGCCACCGAGCCTGCTGCTGCAGTACCACTTCATTCCGAATGGCACCTTCCGTCCCTATGTTGGCGCTGGTGTGAACGTGACGCGAATCTGGGGCGCGGACATCGCCGGCAACACGCTCGGCCTGGACCGCTGGAGCGTGGGCCCGGCCCTGCAGGTCGGCATGGACTACAAGGTAACCAAGAACTGGTTCCTCAACGTCGACGTCAAGAAGATCTGGATCTCGAGCAACGTCTACGCGAATGGAACAGGCCAGAAGGTATCGAACGTGCAGCTCAATCCGTGGCTGTTCAGCGCCGGTGTCGGCTATCGCTTCTAAGCGGCGATTTTTCTCCTCCTTGTCAAACGGCTGAGCTCGCGACGGCTCACTCCGATTCCAGGCGCGCGGTGATACCGCGCGCTTTTTTTCGTTCAGTAAGACAAGGAGGAAGGTGTCTTATCTGAATGCAGGCTCGTCGAAGCTGCGCAGCTTTCGCGAGTGCAGTTGTTCGACGCCGTTCTCACGCAGTATGCGGATCGCCTCCAGCCCGATGGTCATGTGCTGGCTCACACGCTGACGGTAGAACGCATTCGCCATGCCGCGCAGCTTGAGTTCGCCGTGTAGCGGCTTGTCCGATACGCACAGGAGCGTGCCGTAGGGCACACGCAGTCGGAAGCCATTGGCGGCCACCGCGGCGCTCTCCATGTCGATGGCGATCGCGCGTGACTGGTTGAAGCGCGCGTAGAGCGACTTCGATTTCAGTTCCCAGTTGCGATCGTCGGTTGACACCACCGTGCCTGTGCGCATCCGTGTCTTCATCTCGGTACCGGACAATCCCGTCACACGCGCCACTGCTTCCTGCAATGCCACCTGGATCTCGGCGATCGGCGGCACCGGCACCCAGGGCGGCAGGTCGTGGTCGAGCACGTGGTCGTCGCGCACATACGCATGCGCCAGCACGTAGTCACCAAGCTGCTGCGAGCGGCGCAGCCCGCCGCAGTGGCCCACCATCAGCCAGCAATGTGGGCGCAGCACGGCGAGGTGGTCCGTCATCGTCTTCGCGTTGGAAGGCCCCACGCCGATGTTGACCAGCGTGACACCCAGCCCATCCTCGCGCACGAGGTGGTAGGCCGGCATCTGCGGCAATGCGCGTGGACGTGTCGCGTCATCCGGCTCCTGCTCGCCGAGTTGCTGGATCACGTCGCCGGGCTCGACAAAGCGCACATAGCCATCGCCACCGTCACCGGCCATCAGCGAACGGCCCAGTGTCACGAACTCGTCGACGTAACGTTGATAGTTTGTGAACAGCACGAAACGCTGGAAATGCTGCGGCGCGGTACCCGTGTAGTGATAAAGCCGCTGCAGTGCCAGATCCACACGCTCCGCAGAAAACAGCGACAGCGGCCAGGCTTCGCCCGGAGTGGGCTCATACGTGCCATTGGCGATCGAGTCATCAATGCGGCTCAGTTCCGGCAGCACGAATGACGCCTCGAGTTCACGCGCCTGCGTGTAGCTGATATCGGTGGTCGATGCTTCGATCACGAACGGCAGCGGGATCGGTCGGCGCGAAAGCCCTACCACCACCGGCACGCGGTGATAACGCATCAGGCGCTCGATCTGGTCGCGGTAGTAGTCGCACAGCAGGTCCGGCCGCGTCACCGTGGTGCCATAGACCCCGGGATAGGCCACCGTGCCCCAGGAAGGCCGGCTGTCGGTGACCATCGTCTCGAGATTGACCGAGATGCCCAGGTATGGATAGCACGCGTGCGCGGCCGACGGCAGCGGCTTGCCCTGGGCAAACGCGTCAAATCGCGCGCGCACGGCGGCCACTGAGCTGTCATAGATCTCGCGGATACGCGCCAGCGCGCTATCTGCGTCGTTGAACTCGGCAAGCTGATCTGCCGGGTGGGCGGAGGAGAAGATCGTGGCATTCATGGCAGGCATCATACCGCTAGCCCAAGGGACACGACAGGGCCCCGCGCGGGCCCTCGTGCGGCACCGAACGAGGGGGCTTAACGGACAAAGTTGTTTGACGCAGCCGTGTTCGCTTAGCTACACTCTGTCGCCAAAACGCGCGAACCATACGCGCGCCCGTGGCGGAAGGCACTGGCGTACCCCCACTTTCGTGGGAGTAAGGCGTGCGTGCCCAAGTACCAGGCTGGAGGAATCGTCAATGGAAATCCGCAACCCGTTGCCCGCAGATATCGAGGCAGCCCGGCGTCTGCTTGCCGCCAATGGTTGGGAACAACAGGTCAGCAATCCCGAACGGTTCGCGCAGCTCATCGCCAACTCGCAACGCGTCGCAGTGGCGGTGGAGGGCGGCGAGGTCATCGGCTTCGCGCGCGCGCTCTGCGACGACATCGCGAACGGCTATATCTCGATGGTTGCCGTAGCGCCACAGCATCGTCGCCGCGGTGTCGGCCGCGCACTGCTGCGGCATGTCATGGGCAACGATCCGGATATCACCTGGGTTCTACGCGCGGCGCGCTCGTCGGAAGCCGCATTCTTCGGCCAACTCGGGTTCACGCCGTCGATGGTGGCGATGGAGTGGCGGCGCCGCTGAGCAAGCCCGCCACAAGGTCTCACTCATCAGGTCTCACAGCAGGCATCACGGGCTCAGGCATCACGGCGCGGAATTTTGCGCCATGGCACGACGGAATTCCGCTTCCGTGCCCTCCATGTGGAACAACTTGCCTCCCGGCGCGAAGCGGTCGGCGCTGGACAGGCCTCCCACCACCACGGGCTGAAAGCCCGCATCGCGTACCAGCCTGCCGGCAATGATCAGCGCGCCGGCATCGTTCCCCGCCATCGGCACCGCCATCAACGGCCCCTTGCGATTGCTCTCACGCGCGAAGGACCCCGCGCTCGTGAAATTGAAGACACGCACGACGCGCGCGCCTGGCAGGTATTTGGCGGTGGTCACCCCGATGCCATTGGCTTTGACCTCCTCGACGATCGCCCCATCGCGCGGCGCGACAGCGTTGGTGGCGTCGAGCACGATCTTGCCCTTCCAGTCATGCTGGCTGCCCAGTTCGGGCAACGCGCCGTAAGGCACGGCAAGCAGGACAACATTGGAAAACGCCAGGGCCTGGTCCACGGTCCCGGCCTGTGCCAGCGATCCCAGTTTCTCGACCAACGGCTTGAGTTCTTCGGGATGGCGCGACGAGAACATCACCGGATGCCCCACACCCACCCAGATACCCCCGATCGTGCCGCCGATGTGGCCGGCACCGATGACGCCGATCTTCGATCTCGGCTTGCCGCGTAGTGACTGTGCCGACGCCGGCAACGCCACGGTGCCCAACGCCGCGGACGCCACCCCGATCAGGAAACCGCGCCGCTCACTCCGAAACCCCTTGCCTGTCTGGCTCATGACACGCTCCAGTCGTTCCGATCCAGACACTCTAGGCGAAATCACGGCACGTGGCGGCGCAAGTTGTCACGGGAACGCCCTGCCAGCGCAAAGCGTACCCGTTTCTGCGTGAAGCGAACTTACTCGGGCTGGATGTTTGCCGCCTTGATGATGCGGCCCCATTTCGCCGATTCCTGCGCCTGGAACTTCGCAAGTTCGGCCGGCGAACTTGTGAACACGTCGGTACCGGTCGACTGGTAGAAGGTGGCGGCCGTCTCGCTCCTGGCGGCCTTGACCAGCATCTGGTTCAGCTTGCCGACCACTGCGGGCGGCGTGCCGGCCGGCGCATAGGCCGCAAACCAGTAGCTCATCTCGTAGCCCTTCACGCCAGCCTCGTCGATCGTCGGCACGTCAGGCGCCAGCGGCGAGCGCGCCTTGCCAGAGACACCCAGCGCGCGCAGCTTGCCGCTCTTCACCTGCGGCAGCCCCGTCGCCGTGTCGGTGATCATCATCTGGATCTGGTTGCCGAGCAAGTCGGTGATCGCCAGCGGGTTGCTCTTGTACGGCACATGCAGCAGTTCCACGTGCGCCATCTGCTGGAACAGCTCGCCGGCAATGCGCGACGAAGAACTGCCGCTGCCGAAGCTGAGTTTGCCCGGCTCCTTCTTTGCCAGCGCGATGAACTCGCCCACGGTCTTGGCCGGTACCTGCGGATTGACCACCATGATCTGGCCGCCACGGCCCAGCGCCGTCAGCGGCGCATAGTCCTTGACCGGGTCGTACGGCAGCTTCTTGAACAGATGCTCATTGGCTGCGTGCGTCGTGTTGGTGGTGATCAGCACCGTATAGCCATCGGGGGCGGCCTTCGCCACGTCGCCGGCGGCGATGAAGCCATTCGCGCCCGGCTTGTTGTCGACCACCACGGTCACCTTCGCTTCCTGCGTCACGGCCTGGCCCACGGCGCGCGCGAGCTGGTCCGTCGCGCTACCGGCCGCGAAGGGCACGACAAAGCGGATCGGCTTGTCGGGAAATTCGGCCCACGCACTGCCGGCCGGCAAGGCCAGGCACGTGAACGTAGCGAAAGCGAGTAGGGCTGCGGGGGCCTGCGGCCTGCGAAACGCGGACATCTGTGTCTCCTCCAGTTGTTTTGTGATGGAACAGCTTGGCAATCATGAAGCGCCGCCGGCAAACCGCGGCGGCAAGGGAATCGGCATGTCCAGCAGCAGAAACGCCAGCGCCTTGCCGTGTGTATCGAGATTGAGCGCATCGTTGACGCCGCCATCGAGCGCGCCATCAATGACGAAGTTCATCGCGTGGATCGACGGCACCAGATAGCGTTTCACGGCCCCGGGGTGCCGATGCGCAAACAACGCGCGCACCGCATCTTCGGTCACGTGCGCGACGAGGTGATCGAAATCGCGGGCATCGTAGGCAATCACGCTGATGTTGGAGCGGTCGCCCTTGTCGCCGGTGCGGCCGTGAGCAAACCGGTAGAGCTTTGTGGTTACGGTCATGGCAGGCTCCGGTCAGGACAACAGGGTATGGCGCGGCGCCACGGCGGAGCGCGGCGCCAGACACGACATCGCGTTAAGGCGCGCACGCAATGCCGTGCGCACGCCACCACCGCCCGCGGGGCCGCAGGTGTAGAGCGCATTGACCTCGCGCAGCAGCGCCTGGGCCACCGCCTTGTCCTCGTGCGCAAGGGCGGCGCGCAGGCGCACATCGCGTGCCTCGGCCTCATGCGGCTGCAGCCGCGCCAGCATCTCGCCGGCGTCATCGGCAAACACGCTCAGGACGCCGATCAGGTCGAAGCGGATCGGCACGTCGAAACCAAGCCCCTTCATGCGCTTGCCAAGGATGTCGGCAGCCAGTCGCGCACGCGCCGCCGCATTGGGGCCTGCATACGAGATCTCGCCCTCGGCAATCCACCCGCCCTGGTAGAACAGGTTGACCTTGAGCGTGTCCGGACGCGCATGGCCTCGGATATTGCGGACAGCTACGCGATCCGGACCGACCTGCGCGACGGTCACCTCGCCGATATCGGCGACCACGTCGGGGGTCAGGTAGGCGCAGGGGTCGTGCACCTCGTACAGAAGTTGTTCCTTCACGGTGCGCAGATCCACGCAGCCGCCGGTGCCAGCCGCCTTGAAGACCTCGATGCCACCATCGGCATCGAGCCGCGCGATCGGAAAACCGACGGCGTGTACATCGGGCACGTCCTTCATGCCCGGATCGGCAAAATAGCCGCCGCTGACCTGCGCGCCGCATTCGAGCAGATGGCCGGCCATCGTCGCAGCAGCCAGGCGATTCCAGTCATCCCAGGCCCAGCCGAAGTGCGCCATCGCCGGACCCACAGCCAGCGCGGGATCGGCCACGCGGCCGCACACCACCACCTGCGCGCCGTCGCGCAGCGCATCGGCAATGCCCTGCGCGCCGATGTAGGCGTTGGCGCAGACGAAACGCGCCTCCGGGAAAGTGTCGCCGACGATACCGCGCAGCAGCGCCCGACCTTCGTCGTGCGACAGGTCATCACCCTCCACGACGGCCACACGCGGCACCGGCAGACCCAACTCCACCGCCAGCTCGCCGATACGACGGGCCGCCGCACGCGGATTGGCCGCGCCGAAGTTGCCGACGATCGGAATGTCGTTGACCAGGCACAAACCGAGGACTGGCGTCAGGAGCTGGTCCAGCAGCGGTTCGTAGCCATGCTCGGGATCGTCGCGACGTGCCAGTTGCGCAAGTGCCAACGTGCGTTCGGCCAGCGTTTCGAAGATCAGCGCGGCAGGTCCGCCCGCGGCAATCAGCGTGCGCACCACTGGCAGGGCGGCGTCGGTGCGGTCACCGGAAAATCCGGCGCCGGAGCCGATCAGCAAGGGGACAGTCATGGCGTTTCCGAAACTCGAAGAAAAGGACGGCGAACCCATTCTAGGTCTCGCAGGCTCTCACTAACAAACGGATGATTTGGATTAATCTATCGATATCTCCGATAAATCCCCACTACCCGAGCCATGCTGTCGAACCTGTCGGTCAAGCACCTGCGCGCTTTCGTTGCGCTGGCCACCCATCGCAATTTCACGCGCGCTGCGCAGGCGTGCCACTTGTCCCAATCGGCATTCAGCGCGTTGATCCAGACGCTCGAGGAACAGGCGGGCTGCCGGCTTTTCGAACGCACCACACGACATGTGGACCTGAGCACCGACGGGCGCCGATTCGAGGAGATGGCGCGTCGGCTGCTGGGCGATTTCGAAGCGGCCTTCGATGATCTGCGCGACCATGCCGAGCGCCGCAAGGGTCGCGTGGCGATCGCTGCGCTACCGTCGCTCGCGGGCGGCGACCTGCCGCCGTTGCTGGCCAGCTTCCACCAGCAATATCCCGGTATCGCGCTCGAACTGCACGACCAGCTCGCCGACGGCTGCATCGAGTTGGTGCGACGTGGACAGGCCGACTTCGCGCTGGCGCCCGCGCCGGCCCAGGACGCCGACCTGCGCGTCGAAGCGCTGGTGCGCGATAGTTTCCATCTGGTCTGCCCGGCCGATCACCCGCTGGCCGGGAAGCGGCGCGTTACGCCACAAGCCCTGGCCGGACTGCCATTTATCCAGCTGTCGCGCACCAGCAGCGTGAGGCAGCACCTCGATGCAGCTCTGCATCCGCTCAAGCTGAACGGAGTCATGGAAGTCGAGCACCTGGCTACCGTGGCGGCGCTCGTCGAGGCGGGTCTGGGCGTGTCGGTCGTGCCAGCGCTGGCGCTATTCCAGTTCCGGCGCGAAGGGCTGGCCATCCGGCCCATGCAAATGCCCACGCTGGTGCGCGACATCTGCGTGGTACGGCTCAAGGATCGGGGCGATTCGGCGGCGGCAACCGCGATGCTGGATTGCCTGCGCGCGCATTACCGGAGCGGCAGGCGCTAGAGCTAGACCTGGAGGATTGGGCTCAGAAGTGGCCGAGGTAGCCGCCATCGACGGCCAGCACCTGCCCTGTCACGTACGATGCCGCCGGCGAAGCCAGGAACACCACCGCGCCCGCCACCTCTTCCGGTTGGCCCCAGCGGCCCAGTGAGGTCCGGTTGCGCAGCCACTCTGCCACGGTCTTGTCGGCCACCATCGTCTGATTTGGCTCGGTAGCGAAGTATCCCGGCGCAATGGCGTTGACGGTAATGCCCTGGCGGCCCAGATCGGCGGCCATCGCACGCGTCAGCGCATCGAGTCCGCCCTTGGTGGCGGGATAGAGCACGTCATTGGCGCGCGCCACCTGGCCAGCGATCGACGTGACATTGACGATCCGTCCATACCCGCCACGCTGCATCCATTGCGCCGCATGACGGCACAACGCATAGGGCGCGACGAGGTTGGTCTCCAGCATCTGCCGCAGGTCGGCCGCATCGAGGTGGGCCATCGAATTGCGATTACGCGCGCCGGCATTATTGACGAGGATGTCGAGCCGCCCGTGACAGGCGACGATATCGTCGAACGCCGCGGCCACGGCGGCTTCATCGGTGATGTCGAGAACGAGCGCCTCGGCGCCTAGGCCGTTGGCCCGCAGTTGCGCGACGGCTTCGTCCACGCGCGCGGCGTTGCGCGCGCAGATCAGGACGTGCGCGCCAGCGGCGGCCAGGCCGGCGGCAATCGCCTGGCCAAGGCCCTGCGCACCGCCCGTGACCAGTGCCACGCGGCCGGTGAGCGAGAAGGGATGGGCTGTGGATGCATTTTCCATGCGGGGAAATATACCGCAGCCCCCCGGTCTTCAGCGAATCAGCTTGCCGGTCGACGAGACGATCGACATTTCCACGAACGAGGAACCAGTGTGGCGCGTCGGACTATAGCTGATCAGGATGCCGCCGAGATCGTAGTCGCGCAGGCCTTCAAGCGCCGCCACGAGCTTCTCGCGTGTGGGCTCAGGTCCCGCGCGGCGCAACCCCTCGACCAGCACCTTTGCCGACATGAAGCCCTCCATGCCCGCATTGCTCGGCTCCACCTTCTGCGCCTTGGCCAGGCCGCGATATTCGCTGGCAACGCTCATCTGGCTCGAGTTCATGCCCGGCACCACCTGCGTGATGATCAAGCCCCGGGCATCGTCGCCCAGTTCCTTGATGAACGAATCGGCTGCGTTGTTGGACAGCGTGACGAACTGCGCCTGGCTACCGGCCTTCTTCATCTCGTGGATGATTCGGGCAGCCTCCGAGCCCGAACCGATCACCATCACGGCCTGCGGATCGGCCTTGTTGACGCTGGCCACACCCTGGCTGATATCCCCCATCGGGCGATTGAACGACGCCGCGCCAGCTGGCTGCACGCCACGTGCCTGCAAGGCCGTGTTGAACCCCTCGAAGACGTCCTGCCCGAATCCGTCGTTGGCGTAGAAGATCGCGATCCGGTTCATGCCGGATGTGGCCAGATGATTGATCGCCCTGGCCACTTCATCCTGGTATTTCGCGCGCACGTTGAACACGTAGCGATTGACCGGTCGATGCAGCGTGATGGCCCCGGTCAGCGGCGCCACCAGCGGCACCTTCTCCGCGCCGATGATCGGCAGGATGCTCTCGTTCTGCGGCGTGCCACGCACCATGAACAGCGCGAAGACCTTGTCGTCGGCAATCAGCTTGCGCACATTGCCGGGCGTGCGTTTGGCATCGAAGCCGTCGTCATAGGTCAGCAGTTCGATGCGCCGGCCCGCAACGCCGCCGCTGGCATTGACCGCATTGAGATAGACCTGGGCACCGGCGATCTGCTCCTTGACCGAGCCCGCCACCGGGCCGGTGACGCCGGCCGACTGGCCGATGCGGATGGTGTTCTTGGTGATGCCGGGTTCCGCGTGTGCCGCGATGGGCGCGACAAACCCGAGCGTGGCGGCGAATATGCCGCACGCGAACTGCCTTGCGTTCATTGTTGACCCCTCCAGTAGCGCTGGTGTGTTTGATTTTTAAGCGCGCCGCGCAACTGCGGCGGCATGGGGACGGTAACCCAATGGGTGGCAATGAGCAAACAAAGCGGCGGATAGGGCGGAATTTGGCGCAAAAAGTGCGGTGAAGTGTTGCTGCGGCATCACACCGGAAACCTGAAGACTCCGGTACCGGTTTCAGGTGTGGCCGCAGCATGGCGCGTGATGGGACACACGCCGGGGCGCGCCACGACGGGCGCGCGAAGGGAGAGGCCTGGCCCCGCTTGGATCAGGGGAAGGCCGGTACAGCAGGATCCAGGCCGGCGAAGGACGCTTCGGGGTGCGCCTTCTGCAGCAGCGCCTCGACTTCTTCAACACGGCCGCGCGGCACATCCACCATCAGCAGCAGTTTGCCTGCCTCGATGTCCTTCTCGAACGACCGTAGTCGACTGTTCGGCGCCGAGCTGCCGATCATGCTCGCGGCCCACGCGCCAAACACGGCGCCCAGCACGGCGAGCACGCCGACCAGGCCCCATTGCGGAGAGTCGCTGACGATCGGGAACATCGCCACCACCACACCGGCCACGATACCGACACCACCGCCAACCATCAGACCCATTTCCGCAGCGTGAACGATGTCCGAAGTCTGGAACAGGTTTGCCTCGTGCAGACCCGTCATGTCGGCGCCATCGCGTCCCACGAAATGGATGTGGCTATTCTCGATGCGAGCCAGCAGCAGGTCGTCCATGGTACGGCGCGCGCTCGCCAGGTCGGGCAACAACCAGAAGATCCGTTTGCGCATGACTAGCCTCCTCTGTCAGGCCGCCCCGTACTCTGATGATCCGTCTTCGGGACGGGTTAGTAGCTGTTCTACTCTCTCCACGAAGCCTGCGCAAGGTACCGAATGGATGACGGGAAGTGGGGTGCCAAACGGAGAATTTCGCGCGTCACTTCGCCTGTGCGAACGCCATCAGAATGTGATCGGTAGACGCACCGTCACCGTCAGATCCGGTGTGTCTCGCGTCAGGCCCGCGCCCACCGAAAGGTTCAGTGTGTACCGGTTGTTGAAGCGATAGGAGTAGCCCACGAGCAGCGTGCCCTGCGTGATGCGCACGGAGCCTGGGACGGTCTGCCCGTTCTGCTTGGTCGGCCAGATGATGCTCTGGTCGTAGCCGATACTGAACGACGCGTGCTCGTTGAGCGACAGGCCCATGCCAAAGTTGAACTCGAAGATGTCTCCCGGTGCGATCTTGCCGAGGAATTCCTGCTGGCCGTTCAGCACGGTGCGATAGATGTTGTCACGCGCGAAGTTGTGCAGGTAGCTGAAGGTACCAAAGAACACCGCCGGATCGGTCGGCAACAGCCACGTGACGCCAGGCTGGATTGCCTGGAAGCCGGTGCCGGTCGGCATGCCCAGCGGCAACCCGGTGCCGGTAGTGTTGCTGACACAACGGGTCACGCAATCGGTCACCACCTCGAACGGATCCTTGCCGGTGTTCGACTTGTAGCGCAGCCAGCCGATGAAGTACGGCATCTTCTCGTTGCCGTAGTTGAGCTGGTAGCGCAACGTCGCCTCAACGTCGCCCAGGCCGCTGCCGCTCGCATTGAAGGCGTTGTCGACGGCGGTGCCGGTGAAGATTTCGCGGCTGACGGTATCGCTGCTCGAATGCACGTACGGCACCTTGGCTTCGATCTCGAGACGCTTGGTAATGCCGTAGCGGAAGGCCATGGACGTGATGTACGTCGACGTCTTGATCTCGCGCACGTCGATCAGGCCGATCAGCAGCGCGGGAATCACCGTGTAGCCGACCAGTACCGCGCGGTCACTCGACGAGTAGCCGTACTGGAAGCTCGGTTCGATCACGATCTTGCCCTGGGGCGTGAGTACGCCAGGCTGGTCGAAGATTGGCGCGATCTCTGGTGGACGCGTATCGCGCTCCGGCGGCCTGCCCACCGGTTGTTCGGGACCCGCGGCGGACTCGCCTTGCTGGTCGCCCTGCGCGGCCTGGCCCTGCTGCACGTTCTGTGGCGCCACGGCCTGCGGCGGCGCGTCGGATGGCGCCTGTTGGGCCTGTACGCCTTGCTGGGCCGTGCTGTTGATCTGTGTGGCGCTGGCGCCCGCCGCGGCCGCGGCGGCATTGGTCGCCATGTTGCTCGGCGTCACGCCGGTGCCTACCCCGGCCTGGCCACCACGTTTGCGCGCCAGCGATTCGCTATCCACCGTGCTGCGCAGTTCGCGGATCGTGGCCTCCTGTTCGGCCAGCGCCCGTTTCATCGCCTCCAGCTGCTTCGCCTGTTCGGTCAGTTCCTTCTGCAGCGTTTCGAGCTTGGCGGCCGCCGGCGGCCCATCGTCGGGCGGAGTCTGCGCATGAGCCATGCCGCCAAGCAGGCACATCGTAGAGCAACTGGCAAGACCAATGCCCTGCAGCGAGCGCTTCTTCATGACGTCTACCTCCCCCGAGGACGGCGGGCAAAAACGCTAAGGCCCGCTACCAGTTCGTCGATGTCTTCCTTTCCACGACCAAAGTTTCCTGCGACTGCCTTATTGCTGTTACTTCATGCCGGCCATTGTTGGAATGACGCTGTTCAGCGCGGTGTTTGCCATTTGCGCGCGGAATGCCGCCAGCGTGTTCACGCTGGCGTTGATCGTCATCAGGCTCTGGATATTCTGGTTGTTGAGGGTATTCTGGATAACCGTGGCCGGCATGTTCGCTACCGAACCTACGTTCGCGGTGTTGGCCGCGCCGTTCTGTATCACCGTGAGCAGGCCGTTGGTGACGACCGTGCCCGCCGCCGCGACGGCGGTCGCGGCCTGTTGTTGCGCTACGCCGGCGGCGCCCGTTGCCTGGGCGATCCCGCCGCTTGCTGCTGCAGTCGAAGTGGACGCCGCGACACCGGCAGCGCCTTGCGCGCTGGCTGCCGCGCCATTCGCTGCCGTGGTCGCGGATTGTCCCGCCTGACCGGCCTGACCCGTTGCAGCCTGCGCGGCAGCAATCGCCGCGCTCGCTATGCTGTTGGCGCCGGTTACGGCAACAGTCACCGGCGCCAGGGCCTGTGCGAGTTGCGCGGCCTGTGCCGAGGTGATGCTGCTGATGTTGGGAATCGTGATGCTCGTGGCCACGGCCAGCGCGCCATTGACGAAGACGGCGCGGTCAATACCGAAGCCAACCTGCAAACCGGCGACATCGAAACCGCCACGCGATTCTTCAAGCCGCGCCTGCGCGACCGGCTTCCACCTGGCCATGCCGTCGCGTGCTTCGGCCACCTGCGCAGCGGGCTCCCGCGTGGCCATTGTCATGGCAGCCACGAGCGTGTCCCCGATGGGGTGATGCCGCGCAACGGACGCCTTGTCCACCGGTTCTACTCCCCGCGCAGGCGCTTCGGCGATCGACTCGACAGCTTTCCCGGACACGTTCTCCGCGACGTTGTCCGCAACGATGGGGTCTGCGGCACGCGCCGCAACAGTGATTGGATCTTCGGATAGCGCCGACAGCTGTTTCGGCGTCGGCATTGCAGGCAGGTCGATGGCGACTGGAGTCGCCACGCCCGCGGTATCGGCTGACTCGGGTGCCAAGGTCTCGACACCGGCGTGGGCATTGCCCGCGCAGGCCAGCCCCGCGCCAAGCAGCACGGCCGCGGTTGTCGACCTGGCCGTGCATCTTGGTGCGGGTGAAATGGTTGTCTGGACCATGATGTTCCTCAGCTCAGAAATCGGCGGGGCCATGCTTTGGCATGACGGTGAAGAACAGACTGTCTCGCGGAACTCCCATCCAGTAAGGGCCCGACGGCGCCACGCGCCAGTCGGCTGCCAGGTTGAATCGCGCGCGGTCCGTGCGATTGTGGATAACGAACAGCAACTGGCTGTCCCAGATCTTTTCGAAGTGATCGCGCTCGATGGAGCGGGTGCCGCGCGCGGGGTCACCGATCAGCACGCGGTCGCCCTTGATCCCCTTGATCACGACGAAGTGGTGATAACCGTTCTCGACGATCAGCACGATCGCCGGAATCTGCGCTTCCTCGAGCTTCGATAGCGGCAACTCGTAGCCGTCGGCCAGGAACCCGCGCGACTCGAGGAACCGCTTCATGTCAAGCAGGGAGAATCCTTCCGAGCGGATCTTGGCCTGATCGCCGTTGACATACATGTTGGCGAAGACCGTCTCTTCATTGACGGGGAATCCGTACTGAAAGGTCAGTAGCGTGGCCACGGCGGCCGAGCCGCAGCTGAAGTCGTATTGCTGTCGGATGGTCGTGCGGAAGCGCGCTTCGCGCAGGCTGGTCACGGGCACTGTGTAAGAGTTGCCCTGATCGCCCGGAATGCGAATGGTATCGGCGCGGGCTTCGGCGATGCCACCCAGCGCCACCGCCAGCGTGGCGGCTGCCAACAGCAGGCTGCGCATGATCATTTGAACTGGACGTTGAGGATGGTCGCGTTCTGGATCAGTACGTTGTTGCCCGAATTCTGGATCACGGTCGGCAAACCCGCGGCATTGGCGAACGAACCGTCCGAGACATAGTTGCTGCCCGACAGCGTGTTGATGGCAGCGTTGCCGCCCACGGTGCCGTTCAGGCGCATGTCGTTGACGACCAGTTCAGCGCCACCGCGCACGTCGTCGAGCTTGCTGCTCGCGACCGCATTGGCTGTCGTGCCGAAAATATTCAACTTGGGGGCAGCATCCGGCGTTACCGCCGTCACGCTTGCCGCCGCGCCCGCCACAACAGTGGCTGCGCCCGTATCACTGCTTGCCACCGCGACGGCCGTGGCGGATGCCTCGGCGACGGGGGGCCCCGCAATAGCCTGCGCAAACGGCCAGGCCAGGATGGCTGTCGACATTGCCAGGACAGCTCGGCGATGCAATCGCATGGTGCGTCTCCTCATGCCCCGAGGCACGGCCCCCCATCCGGGCCGCCAGCGTCGGAAGCGATTTCGGACCTACAGGCGTCTGATGCGGCAGAGCGGTCGACAAACAATGCCGTCGGCACGCACTGCCCCATCCGATTCAACCCTGCGGGTGCTGTACCGTTCCGTGCGGAACGGTACAGACGCTCGAAGGACTTACTTGCCGACTGCCAGGTTCGCCTGGACGTTGACGCTTTGTTGCACCAGCGACGACATGCCGCTGTTCTGGTTGGCCATCATGATGCCGGCTGCGGACTGGCCGACGCTGGACATCATGTTCGACATGTTGAAGGTGCCTGCATCGACATAGTTGGTGCCGCCGTTGCCGCCAGCGCCGCCAACCGCACCGTTGCCGGTACCACCCGTGCCGCCCATGCCCACGCCACCAGCACCGCCAGCGCCAGACGAAGCGCCAACCGCGCCATTGCCTGCCGTTGCGCTGCCATTCGACGCCATGCTGCTTGCGCTGCCGTTAGTGGCTGCACCGCCAGCGCCACCGTTGCCGGCAACACTGTTCTGCGCACCACCGGCGCCGCCGGTCGAAGTCGCGGCGCCACCAGTTGCCGCGCCGGCAGTCGAGGTGTTGGCGCCGCCAGCACCGCCAGAACCAGTGCCTGCGCCGCCTGCGGCAGCTGCCGTAGCCGCACCGCCTGCACCACCTGCACCGCCCGTGCCGCTACCCGCGCCACCAGTGCCCGAAGCAGTACCACCGGTGCCATTGCCACCCGCTCCGGAAGTAGCCGAGCTGTTGCCGGCATTGCCATGGACCTTGCCGAGCGCGGACCCAGCAGCGCTGTCGCCGCCCAGGCCACCGCTGGCGCCCAGAGCACCGCCACCGCTACCCTTGGCATTGCCGCCGTCGCCACCGAAGCCGCCCAGGGCGCCGGCACCTGCGGCTCCGCCACTGCCCTTGCCCGAGCCGCCGAAGCCGCCTACGCCAAGGCTCGCCGTGAGCGCGCCGCCACCGTTGCTCTTGGCGTTGCCGCCATCGCCAGCCCAGCCAACGGCCTTGCCGCCTGCCGCGCCATCGCCAGCGGTTGCGCTGCCATTGGAGGCATAACCCGCCTTGGCGCTGCCATTGATTGCCGAGCCGCCGCTGCCGCCGCCGCCACCAGCGCCGCTAGCGCCACCCGAACCACCCGAGCCGCCCTTGCCGTCGCCGCCATAACCGGCGCCACCCTTGCCACCCGCGCCACCATTGGCGGTGCCATTGTTGGTGGCAACGTTACCGATGTTGTGGATGTAGTTGCCGGTCACATAGCCTTCAAGCTTGCTGATGGCCAGCGCCTTGCTGGAGTTGAACGAGTTGGTGAAGTTGGCGGTAGCCGTACTGCCATTGGCCGCAGCGGCATTGCCATAGCCGTGCATGTCCTGATCGGTGTGATTCTTGGAGTTGGTGTTGGTGTTGGTGGTGTTCTTCGTCTTGTTGGTGGTCGACGAGGAAGAGTTTCCATTAGCCTGGAGAGCCGTCGAATTTTCATTCGCAGATGCACCAGCACCGCTCTGCGTGGATGTTGCCGTCGCATTCTGGGTATTGGTGGTGCCGGTCTTTTCGTTGTTGTTCGTCGGGTTTGCCAGCGCCTGGCCACCTATGCCAAAAGCCAGCGCAATCGCCGACGCAAGTAATGTCTTGTTCATACGTTGCTCCCAGGAGAATTTCACATTGCGGCTCAGCCTCCGGCCACCGCTCATACAGCCAGAACGCCGGCTGGAGGTTCAGGTCCCGCACGGTTGCTGGACCAGCCTTCCCCTGCGCATATTCAGTGCCAGCACGCATGGCGCGCGGCGCATCCCGTTGAAATACAAAGGCTGGCGCGGAATTCCCTGGGAACTTTTTCCGTTTGTTGTGCGCCGCACATTCACCAGGAACCTGTGCATGGGAGTAGACATGTCACAGCGGTGTGACACCGATTTTGGCCGTCAGGCGAACCGGCCCGGCACGTCCGAAAAAAATGCCAGAAATTCAATGTGTTATGACCGTACGAGCGACACGCTGAAGACGGCAACCCGCGTAACGGCGGTGAAACAGCGATGCCACCGCCCCCCAACCATCCCCCCCCAAGGTGCCGGCAAGCCTGACTAGTCAGTGTCGGCTTCGTCATGCTGCAAGCGCGTGAAACCGGGCCGCGCGGACATATGACTACGCCCCGGTGCGCAGGAATCGCCGCTGCACACCGTCTTTTCTTGCGGCTGGCGGACGTTCGATGCCGTCTCGCAACACATATGGTCGCGGATTGTGCTTCGCACGCCGCGAGTGCGTTTGATGCTGGCCGCCATGTCTGATTTAAAGTACATTACACGCGTCTAGGACTTGTCAGCGCTTACGCAAGGGAAACCATGAGTGAAGCCGTCGTTCCCCTGTATCACCAGATTTACGTGGTGCTCCGCCAGCAGATCGTGGAAGGCCGCTTCGGCCAGGGCCCGCTGCCAGGCGAAATCGACCTTGCCAAGCAATTTCACGCTTCGCGCGTGACGATGCGGCGCGTGTTCGACCGCCTGGTTCAGGAAGGCCTGGTCCGCCGCCATCGCGGACTCGGGACGTTCGTGAACCCGCATCCAGTCAGGCCGCAGGTCACCGAGGAACGCGCCACGAGCCTGCTCGGCGCCATCATCGACATGGGCGAGAAGACCGCGGTCAAGGTCATCTCGATCGACGAGGTGCACGCCACCCCTGAAGTCGCGGAAGCGCTGCAGATCCAGGTGGGCGATCCCGTGGTCAAGATCGTGCGCGTGCGTCACTACCGCAACCGCCCTCTGTCCCACATCACGGTCTACCTGCCGATCGACCTGGGCCGCTCACTGACCCGCAAGGATCTGGAAAACACGCCGATGCTGCGCCTGCTGGAAGCCGCCGGTGTGGAGCTGGGCCGCGCGTCGCAAGTGCTGACGGCCCGCCTGGCCGACGTGGTCGTGGCCCCGCTGCTCGACGTGCCCGTTGGCGGCGCGCTGCTGGCCGTGCGCCGCGTGGTGCTCGACAAGAACGGGCGTCCGGTGCAACTGCTGATGGGCCAGTATCGACCCGACCGCTACGAGTACCGCATGGAACTGTCGCCAATGGGCGGCGGGGACAGCGCCAACGTGTGGGTGGAGAACGAAACCCGCACGGGCCTGCGCGACTGACCTGCGGGCGAGGCCGGAACCCACTCCTCGTACCGGCCTCGCGACGAATCAGAATCGGGCGATACTGCGCACTCCACATCACAACCGAGGAGCTTTCGTCATGCCAGTCGTTCGCCCGGGCGAGCATCAGCCTGCCTGCAAGTCTGCCCTGCAATCCACCAGCAGCCGGCGGCGCGCATCCTGTGCAGCGCTGCTCGCGCTGGCCGCGTGGTGCATCGCGCCTTCCGCACAGGCCGCGCAAGCTGCGATCGCTGGCGGCAAGCCTATCCGCATCCTCGTAGGCGCGCCCGCGGGCGGTACCACCGACACGCTGGCACGCACGATCGCCCAAGAAATGTCGCAGACGCTGGACCAGCCCGTGGTGGTCGAGAACCGCCCCGGCGCAGGCGGCAATATCGCTGCCGACATGGTGGCCAAGAGCCCGGCCGACGGCACTACGCTGCTGATGAGCTTCACCAGCCATACGATCAACGCGACGCTGTACAAGAAGCTGCCGTTCGATCCGATCCAGGACTTCACGCCGATCACGCTCGTGGCCACCGTGCCCAGCGTGCTGGTGGCACGGCCCAACCTGCCCGCCAACAACATCCCCGAACTGATCCGTCTGGCCAAGTCCGAGCCGGGCAAGCTGAACTTCGGCATCGGCGCGGTGGGATCGTCGGTGCATCTGGCCGGTGACATGTTCAAGATGATGACGGGAACGTATATCGTCAACATCCCGTACAAGGGCACCACGCCCGCCATCACGGATCTGCTCGCGGGGCAGGTTGACCTGATGTTCGCCAGCACGATCAACGTGGCGCAGCACGTCAAGGCCGGCAAGCTCAAGGTGCTCGGCGTGACCAGCCCGACGCCGCTGCCGCAGTTTCCGGGCGCGCAGCCGATTGGCGCCACCGTGAAGGGTTTCGAGTCCAGCGCGTGGTTCGGCCTGTTCGGCCCGGCCAATCTGCCGCCGGAGATCACACAGGCCCTGTATCAGGCCGCACGCCACGGGCTCGAGCAGCCCGCAGTGCGCAAGCGCCTGGAAACCGATGGCGCGCAGCCCAGTGCCATGCCGCCCGAGGCGTTCGCGAATTTCGTGAAGCAGGACGTCAAGCGCTGGGCCACGGTGGTGAAGTATTCAGGAGCCAAGCCCGAATGACCCTGCCGCACGGCAAGACCGCGGTCGACCCCAGCCAACTGCCCGCCACGCTCGCCCAGAAACTGGTCGCTCGCGCGGCAGGTGTGTCGCATGTCACGCCAGGATCGGTGGTGATGTGCAAGGTCGACCTGGCCATGTCGCACGACTCGAGCGGACCGCGCCGCGTGGCGCCGCTGCTGCGCGAACTCGGCGCAAAGGTCTGGGATCCGTCCCGCTTCGTGGTGGTCACCGACCACTACGTGCCTGCGGCCGACCCCGAAGCCGAATCGATTCTGCGCTTCACGCGCGACTGGGTGCGTGAAGCGGGCATTCAGAACTTCATCGACAACGAAGGCATCTGCCACGTGGTGCTGCCCGAGCGCGGCCATATCCTGCCCGGACGCTTCATCGTCGGCGGCGACAGCCACAGCCCCACGGGCGGCGCTTTTGGCGCGTACATGTTCGGTATCGGCGCCACGGAAATGGCCGGCGTGCTGGCCACGGGGGAGATCTGGCTGCGTGTGCCGAACACGATCCGGGTCGAGTGGCAGGGGACGCTGTCGGACGGCGTTTGCGCCAAGGACATCATGCTGTTCCTGTGCGCCACGCTGGGTATGGCGGGTGGCCGCTACGAAGTGATCGAATACACCGGGAGCACGGTAAAGACGCTGTCGATGCAGGAGCGCATGACGCTCACGAACATGAGCACCGAACTCGGTGCGCAAACGGCGCTGATCGCGCCGGATGCCACGACGATGGCCTGGCTTGCCGATGCCGGCGTCGATGCCGCCACGCTCGCCGCGATCGAACCGCGCCAGTGGCGCAGCGATGCCGACGCACCGGTACTGGCCACACATCGCTTCGATGCCGGCACGCTGGTACCGCAGGTAGCCGCGCCGCATTCGCCGGCCAACAGCGGCCCGGTCGACCAGGCCGCCGGCGCGCCGATCGAGATCGCCTATCTGGGCGCCTGCACCGGCGCCAAGCTCGAAGACCTGCGCATGGCCGCGCGCGTGCTGCGCGGGCGCAAGGTGGCACCGGGCGTGTCGTTGAAGGTCGCGCCGGCCTCGCTGCGCGACCAGCAACAAGCGGCCACCGAAGGGACGCTCGGCGTGCTGATGGATGCCGGCGCGGAGCTGCTGCCGAACGCGTGCAATGCGTGCGCCGGCTACGGCGCCACACGCTTTCCGGCCGGCAGCCGCGCCATCGCCTCGACCGCGCGCAACTTCCCCGGCCGCATGGGCGATGCAGGTAGCGCCGTATGGCTGGCATCGCCCATGACCGTGGCTGCCAGCGCCGCCACCGGCTGCATCACTGACCCACGCACGTTACTGGCATGACCCCGGCTCCGGATTTCCACCCCCCGCCCTCTGGCCGCATCTGGCGCTTCGGCGAAAACGTCGATACCGACGCGATGGCGCCGGGCCGATTCATGAAGGACGGGCTCGATGTGCTGGCAAGCCACTGCCTGGAAAACCTGCGGCCGGAGTTTCCGGGCGCGGTCAAACCCGGCGACGTCATCGTGGCGGGCAGCAACTTCGGCATGGGGTCTTCGCGTGAGCAGGCAGCCCAGGCATTGAAGCATCTTGGCGTGGCGGCCGTGCTGGCGTCGTCGTTCGCCGGGCTGTTTTATCGCAACGCGATCAACATTGGGCTGCCGGTGCTGGTGTGCGCGGATACGGCCGCATTGGCCGACGGAGCGCGAGCCACGTTCTTCCTCGATGCGGCCGAGATCAGGCTCTGCGATGGCCGGCGCGTATCCTGCGAACCGGTGCCCGATTTCCTGCGCGCACTGTTGCACGCGGGCGGGCTGGTGCCGCACCTCAAAGCCCGCCTCAATAAAGTCTGAGACCTGGTGTCAGTGGGCAGCCGGCCCGTTGCTGAGGTGTCCTGACTCACCACCTCCTGACACACCACCATTGCGCGACCAGGCACCATGCGTGGCCAGGGGCGGTGCGACGGCAGCGGCCTCGCGCAGCAGCGACAGCGCCTCGTCATCCGAGGTCTGCGTGAAATCGAGATAGAACGCGCCGACCGCGCCAAAGTTTTCGGGGATATTCAGGCAGACCACGCGATCCGCCACGGCGCGGAGCGTGTCGAGGCCATCCACGGATCCCACCGGCACCGCCGCCACGACCTCCGCGGCACCCGCCATGCGCACGGCATCGAGCGCCGCACGCATCGTCGCGCCGGTAGCCACGCCATCATCGACAACGATCACGCGCCGGCCCGCCATCGCGGTAACGGGGTGCCCCTGGCGATACCGCTGCTGTCGACGGCAGATCTCGCCAAGCTGACGGCCGCGTTCCGCATCGAACGCGCCAGACTCCAGCGCGCGGCGTGCCCACGGGTCGTCGTTGACGACCGTATGCGGCCCGCTGCCACCGGCATCGCCCTCGACCACGGCACCAAGCGCCAGTTCCGGATAGCCGGGCGCGCCAATCTTGCGCACGAGCAGCACATCAAGTGTCGCGTCGAGCATGCGTGCGACTTCGTAGGCAACGGGAACGCCACCGCGTGGCAAGGCCAGCACAAGTGCCGGATCGCCATCATGTGAGCGGGAACAGCCAAGCGCGGCCAGATGACGACCGAGGTACTGGCCCGCCTCGCGGCGGTTGGCAAAAGATGGCGGAAGACTCATAACGGGCTCCCCCAGGCTGGCAGGAAAGATGGGATGCAAACCGCGCCGGGCGCGGCTCCACAGCCACTATAGTCCTGGCCGAACAGCCCGGCGGCGCTTTGTTCGCGCTGTCTTTGCGACACGACAAACCCACAACATATGCAGGGCCGTTGTTGTGATGAAAGCGCTTGATGTGCGGTGCATATCCGCGATTGATGGTGGAACTGGAACAGTCTTTTCGGGCGGATGCCGCTGATTCCTCCGCCAGGCTTGGGTAGGATGCACTGCGTGACGGCAATCCCGTCCGGTTCCTTGACACGCGGTGCCCAGGCGGCCCGCCCTGAATGAGTGAGCGTTACCGTGAATCCGCAACAGATCTCCCGCACCAACGACGAGGCCAAGCAACCGGAGGCCGACCTCGACATCCCCTTCGGCTCGCTCGACGCGGCCGCCATGGCCGAGCTGCCGTACACGTTCCGGCAAACCGGCACGTGCACGCGCTACTACCAGGAGTTCTTCGGCTGAGTATGGGAATGGCGGCGGGCCGGATGCAACCGGCCGCCGCGAACGCCCATCTGGCGCCTGTAGCCCCTTCCTCCGCCGTCAGTAGGTCTTGTACGGCAGGAACTTGCCGGACATCTCGATGCGAACGCGATCGCCGTTGGGATCGGGTTCGCGCTGCAGGTCCATGCGGAAGTCGATGGCACTCATGATCCCGTCGCCGAATTCCTCGTGAATCAATGCCTTGAAGGTCGTGCCGTAGACGCTGATCAGTTCGTAGAAGCGATAGATCAGCGGGTCCGTGGGCACCTGCGTGGGTAGCGAGCCCTTGTAGGGCACGGCACGCAGCCACGGTTCGGCCTCGGCGGGAAGCCCGAAGATCTCCATCACGGCGCGCGCACCGGCTTCATCGAAGGCCATCTGGCCCAGGCAGGCCGCGGTCGTCCATTCCTTGCTCTTGCCGACACGTTCGGCTACATCGGCCCATCGAATGCCACGCAGCACCTTGGCTTCGATAATCAGGTCGGTCACGTCACTACGATTCATGGTCTCTCCGTTCGTCATGGATGAATGCGGAGAGGACGTGAACACCGGCGCGCCTGTGCTCGCCCCTGCCCTTGCTCGCCTATGGCTATGGCTATGGCACCTGGGTGCGATCGATGACCGCCACGGCATCCGCGCCATCGACGCCGCCGTGGGCACGGGCGAATTGCGGCACGGTAAGCGGGCTCAGACCTTCAAGCGCCTGCAAGACCAGCACGATGAGCATGACCGGCATGACGTCCTCCCTCGGGATTACGGCGAACTCATTGGCGCAAACTTCATGCCACCGGGCCAGCGGCATCCGCGCCCTGCATTTGACGCATCGTGGGGCAATCCGGGCACTGGCCGCCGCCACGGACACGCATTGCGCACCATGTCCGGGCACCCGCCGATTCCGGCTCAACCAGCGAAAGCGTACCCGTTTCTGCGTCCAACGTGGGGAACGTCTCCTGCGATGACAGGGGTCCTCCGATACCGCAACCGAGCCCCTCGCATCGGAAAATCTTTGCACGACTCATTTCCGATGTAACGCCACATTATTTGGCGCGCCATCGCGCGTGCATGTCCGAGCGTTCGCGTCACATTCCTCCAAACCCTTGCCAGTCAAGGGCTGGCGGGTTATCTGTCAGGTCAGAAAACAAGCGGTCGGCGCGTTGCGGCGTGAGAGACCGTCTTACAAGTGCAACCGCGCAAGAGAAGAGACCGTCGCTAGAGTGAAGCCGTGTTCAACGCGAACCGGATATGGAGCCCCGAATGAAACGCGCACTCACCCTGGCCTTGCTGCTCGTCACCACCAGTGCCCTGCTTTCCGCGTGCATCGTGGTGCCGCCGCGCGGACCGCATTACCACTACGACCACTATGACCGCTATGGCGGCCGCTACTGAGCCCGCTGGGCCCGGATGCAACCGACACCGGTTTCCGACTCAACGCTAGCCAAGGAGACATCATGAAACGCCAGCTACTGCTCGCCGCCGCCGTGCTTGCCACCGGCAGCGTCTTCGGACTGATTTCGCCGGGCGCCCAGGCGCACGACAACTACTATCGAAGCCCACCGCCGCCCCCGCGCCACGAGGTTCGCCCCGCGCCACGGCCCGGCCATGTCTGGGTACCAGGCCACTATGACCACGCTCGAGACAACTACGCCTGGCGCGGCGGCTACTGGCAATCGGCACGGCCCGGCTACCGCTACGTGCCGGAGCGCTGGGAGCGTGGTCCGCACGGGTGGTACAAGCGCCCGGGCTACTGGGGCCGATAAGGGGCCGATAAGTCGCACGGACGAATGGCTCCGCCAGGTGGGCGCGATCGGTAAACGGCAGCCTGGCGTTGGTCGGGGCATGGGCATGTGACCCCGACCAACGCCAGATTTGCCAGCCGATCAGGCTCGCCGAGGGTGGTTGGAACCCGGGAGACGGACGGCCGACAGGCAATCTTTTATCTCCTACTGAAGTGGGGTACATCCCTCATCCATTTGAACTAGTGCGACTCCCATTCCGCGTCAACCCGATGTCCGGATATATGGCATAAATGCCCTTTTTCATGGGTTTCATCAGTGTGTCAGCCAGCACGATATTCGTTAATGCCACACCCCCCAACCGGGTGAATAATTGATAATTGTCAGACCACTTTCATTCAAATCGGTTGCATCGATGAAACATTCTCGGGAATCACTGTATCAAGCGTGAAACCCTTGTGACAGCACGTCCAGCAAGGCTTAGCGGGCAGGCGCGCCACCAAATGAATGAATCTGGAGACGGATTATGAGGCGGACTTCATTCCATCCCGACACCGCCTCTAATCCAGCCGCTTGCAATCAGATCAACCAGCCCATAAGATGAATTTAAGTTCGATTTTGGAGCGAGATTTTCTTTCGGGTTTGGGTTCGGGTCATACTTCCGGTCGCGCGGACAAGTCCATCCTGACAAATGGACAAAGACTGACACGGAAGCACGGGGTTGGCGCAGTTTCGCGGCACCGCCATTGGGGCGGCTGTCTGTCCTGACGCAGCAATGATTCCCGCAAGCAAAGCATCCCGCAGCTCACCCATGAACGGGGAGTGAAGAAGAATGAACGCCTTGCTTATCGAGGAGCATCCATTGCTCCGGCTCGGGCTGCTGCAGATGCTCGAGACCATTCAGGAATTCGGCCACGTACTTGCATTGTCGCCAGCTGACGTTGCCCGAACTGAAGTACCTCATCGGAATGCCGAACTGCTGGTCTTTGGCATGCCCGGCGACCAGGCCTATGGATGGGCGCAACTCGAACAGGCGCGCGAGCGTCTGGCGCCTCAACGCATCCTGGTGCTGGCCGACGCCTTGCCGCTGCACGTGCCGAACGCGGAGGCCGCGCGCGGCATCTGCGGATGCCTGCCGAAGTCCACATCGCTGCCCGTGATCGAGGCCGCCATCCGGCTGACCATCTCTAGCGTGCAGGGCCTGATGCTCGCAAGCGAGGTCTGCGCGACGCCATCGGCATCGCGCTCGGCCATGCATGCCACGCAATCGCTGGCATCGGCTGCGCCATTGCCGTTGCCACCGGCCATGCAGGAGCCGCTTTCGCCCGGCGCTTGCGCCAGCGTCCTGCGCACCACCGTTGCCGTGCGCGACCTCACGAGTCTGCGCCCGGGCCAGCCGATCAGTTCGTCGGCTGCCCCGTTGTCGCCGATGGTCGAGGAGGAGCCTGGCTACGACGAAGCAGAGATGCTGCAGATCACGCCGCGCCAGTACGAAGTGCTGGTGCTGCTGGCACGCGGGTATCCGATCAAAACCGTCAGCCGGATGCTCAATATCTCGGTGGCCACCGTGAAGAGCCACGCCTGCACGCTTTATCAGCGCCTCAAGGTTCGTAACAAGGGAGAAGCCGTGTATGCGGCATTGCAGCGCGGCGCAACACTTGAGTGGGTCCATGGCGACGAACACTCGGCTCGCGACGGCGGTGTGCGGCGCGTGATCGCCCGCGGCCCCGACGCACAGTACGACAGCAGCTTGCCTGCCTGACTCTCCGGATCTCCCGGACCCCTGCCATGCGGGCGCCTTCCTCGGAAGGCGCCCTTTTTCATTGGGCACGGCACATTGGGCACGTCACGCCCGGGCGCTGCCACTGTGTGGGGTAGCAGACAGTGGCTTCAGGACACCCCCCCTACAGTCCGCGTATTGCTAACCAAAATGTGACTGTCATGGGCGTAAACGAACTGGATAACCTCTTCGACGCGGCCGACAAGCCCGGCGATGCATCGACGCCACGCGGCGCCAATGGCCGGCGCCGGGCACTGATCACCGGCATCACCGGCCAGGACGGTTCGTACCTGTGCGAATACCTGCTCGACAAGGGATACGAAGTCCACGGCATCAAGCGGCGCAGTTCGCTGTTCAATACCGAGCGTATCGATCATCTGTACGAGGACCCGCAAGCACCGGACCGCAGGTTGATCCTCCATCACGGCGACATGACCGATACGGCGAGCCTCGTGCGCGTCGTGCAACAGTCCCGCCCCGACGAGGTCTACAACCTCGCGGCGCAGAGCCACGTGCAGGTGTCCTTCGAGGAGCCCGAGTACACCGCCAACACCGACGCCGTCGGCACGCTGCGCCTGCTCGAGGCGATGCGGATTCTCGGCATGGAGCAAAGCACGCGTTTCTACCAGGCATCCACGTCCGAACTGTATGGACTGGTGCAGGAGATTCCGCAGAAGGAAACCACGCCGTTCTATCCGCGCAGCCCGTATGCCGTGGCCAAGCTCTACGCCTACTGGATCACCGTGAACTACCGTGAAGCCTATGGCATGTACGCGTGCAACGGCATCCTGTTCAATCACGAAAGCCCCGTGCGCGGCGAGACGTTCGTCACCCGCAAGATCACACGCGCCATCGCGCGCATCGCGCTGGGCCTGCAGGAAGTGCTCTATCTTGGCAACCTGTCCGCGCTGCGCGACTGGGGCCATGCGCGCGACTACGTCGAGATGCAGTGGCTGATGCTGCAGCAGGAAACGCCGCGTGATTTCGTCATCGCCACGGGCGAGCAACACAGCGTGCGCGAGTTCGTCACGCTCTCCGCGCAGAAGCTCGGGCTAACGGTCACCTTCGAGGGCAGCGGCGTCGACGAGGTCGGCATCATTTCTCATATCGACACCTCACGCCGCGAGTTGTCCTCCCGCTGCAAGGTCGGCGACGTGATCGTGCGCGTGGACCCGCGCTACTTCCGCCCGACCGAAGTCGAGACGCTGCTGGGCGACCCGACGCAGGCACGTGAGCAACTGGGCTGGTCCCCACGCATCACGTTCGACGAACTAGTGCACGAAATGATCGAAGCGGACTTCGTGGCCGCGCGGCGTGACGCGCTGGTCAAGATGGCCGGCTTCAGAACCTATGACTACCATGAGTGACGCACGCCCGAGAGTGTTCGTGGCCGGCCATCGCGGCATGGTCGGTTCCGCGATCGTGCGCGCGCTGGCCGCGCGTGGCGACGTGGAACTGGTCCTGCGCACCCACCGCGAACTGGATCTGACCGAACAGCGGGACGTGCGCCATTTCTTCGCCACCGAACGGATCTCCCAGGTCTACCTGGCGGCCGCGCGCGTGGGCGGCATCCATGCCAATAACGTCTATCCCGCCGAGTTCATCCAGCAGAACCTGACGATCGCGGCCAACGTGATTCACGAAGCCTGGCGCGGCGGTGTCGAGCAGTTGCTGTTCCTGGGTTCGAGTTGCATCTATCCGAAGTTCGCGTCGCAGCCCATCCAGGAATCGGCGTTGCTGACCGGCGCGCTCGAGCCCACCAACGCGCCATACGCGATCGCCAAGATCGCCGGCATGATGATGTGCGACAGCTACAACCGCCAATACGGCGTCGACTACCGGAGCGTGATGCCCACGAACCTCTATGGTCCGGGCGACAACTACCATCCCGAGAACAGCCACGTCATCCCGGCATTGATCCGACGCATCCACGAGGCCAGGCTGGCGGATGCGCCGGAGGTCGCCGTGTGGGGCTCCGGTGCGCCGATGCGCGAATTCCTTCACGCCGACGACCTCGCCCACGCCTGCCTGCATGTGATGGACCTGCCCCAGGCATCGTACCGGGCGCATACGCAGGGCGCCGGATTCCTGAACGTCGGGAGCGGCGAAGAAGTCTCGATTCGACAGCTGGCGCTGCTGATCGCGCGCGTGGTCGGCTATCGCGGCAACATCGCGTTCGACCCGACGCGCCCAGACGGCACGCCACGCAAGATGCTCGACTGCGGCCTTATCAACGCAACCGGCTGGCAGCCGCAGGTGTCGCTGGAATCCGGCCTGCGATCGACCTACCAGGAGGCGCTTTCGAGCGGACGGCTCAGCGTCGAGCCGGAAGCGCTGGCCACGCCAACCTAGCGGTTCGAACGAAGCCAAGCGACTCCCGGGAGACCAACATGCGTCTGCAGCGCAACTTCGTATGGGACACCCTGCTGGCGGCGACGCTGTTGCTGATCGTCGGCTACTGCCATGCGATATCGCATATGGACTCGCCGATGCTGCTGCTGTCGACCCTGATGCTGACCGCGATGGTCATCATCCACTGGTTGCTGCACGTGCGGGAACGCGTCCCATCGCTGGCGAACTCTAGCGTGCTGCTCTTCGAGACGCTGTTTCTCGTCGTAGCCCCCTCCGTGCAGCGCGCCTATTACGAATGGCATATGGTCAACACGGCCACGCTCGAGGAAAGCCTGGCGGTGAGCACCAACCTGCTCTGCACGCTGTTCGTGATGACCTACGTTGCCACGCGGTACTACATGCAGCGGCGCGACCAGCATCGGTCGCGCACACGTCGGCCACGTCCGCCCACGTTCGTGCGCACGCTGCGCCTGAACGCGCCGCGCACGTTCGTGCTGCTGGGCGTGGCGGCAGTCGCCGCAATGCTGTCCTGGCAGACCATCGACCTGCGCGCGCAGTCTGAAGTGATTGAAGCCACGCCGCAGTACCTTCTGGTGCAGAAGTACCTCTGCTTCATGCCGGTGCCGATGCTGCTGATGCTGGTCAACGTGAAGGGGCGCAAGCTGCTGCGCCAGCCGTTCTGGCTGCTGGTCACGCTGTTCGTGCTGGCCTGTGTGCTGATCACGCAGAATCCGCTGATCGAGAAGCGCAACGCCATCGGGCCGATCTACCTGAGCCTGTTGCTGATGCTGATGCCGTGGTTCTCCCGCACGCCTCGCCGCCTGGTGTCGACGCTCGTGCTTCTGACCGGCGTCTTCTTTCCGTTGCTGTCGATCTTCACGCACACCGACCTGTCGGCATGGCAGCCTTCGGAGATCCTCGATCCGTGGCTGTATTTCTCGCACTTCCTTGATCTGCACTACGACGCCTGGGCCAACATCGCCACGGTCATCGAGATGGTGAACCGCGACGGCCTGAGCTATGGCCACCAGCTGGCGGGCAGCCTGCTTTTCTTCGTGCCACACACGCTTTGGGAAACCAAACCGCTCGCCACAGGCATCGAGATCGGCCAGTTCCTGATGGCGTACTACAAGCTCGATTTCGACAACCTGTCGGCGCCGCTGATCGCGGAGGCCTACATCGATTTCTTCGCATTTGGCGTGATCGCCTACGCAATTGCCCTGGCGTTTATCGTGCGGCTGCTGGACAAGCTCTGCCGTAGCGGCGGCATCATGGCGCTGCCCGCCGGTATCTATTTCTCGATCTTCCTGATCTTCGCGCTGCGCGGCGCACTGATGATTGCCATGGCCTACGGCAGCGGCGCCTTGATGGCGTTCCTCACCATCGGCTGGTTCGTTTCCGGCAAGCGCAGGCTCCATACCCGGCGCTCCCGCAATGTTCGCCCGCTAGGCCCCACGCCGGTCCGTCCGGCCATCTAGTCGATTCGCTTCGATTGCGTTTGCAGGACCCGCCAGCATCTACGTCGGCGAAATCGAAGCGAACCCAGGCGGGTCCCTCCCCTCGCATTGCCCATGCCACGCTCCGGCACTGCCGGAGCGTCAGCCAACGTCTCAGTGCTGCGCATCCAGCGAGCCCCGGCTCAGTCGCACGATGGCCTGCGTCGGCATCATCCAGAGAGCGGTCATGGCATTGGCCGCGATCAGCGCCTCCACCACATGCGGGAAGCTGACCGCATCGGCGAAGTACAGGATGGTGCAGAGCACGCCTGCAGCCAGAAACTCGGCCATTCCGATGTTCCCCAGGCTGACGAACGCCTTCGCGCCCATCAGTACCGGAGTGCTCGCCGCCGAGGTTACCAGCAGGGCAAAGTAGACCGCGCACAGCGTTGCCAGCTTGTTGGAGATCGGGTATTCACCGGCCGTCCACAGCGACACCGCCGCGCCACCAACGAATGCCGCGCCAATGATGGCCAGCAGCCCATAGGCCACATAGCACGTGGCCAGCTTGCGATAGATCCTGATCACCCACTGCCAGTCGCCCGCCAGCATGTTGCGGTGAATGATCGGCCAGAGCGGCTGGTTGATCATGTAGACAAAGCTATGCAGCAGCAGGTTGGCGCGAAAGAGCAAGGCGAGCAGCGCGGCATCGCGCGGCATGTCGGTTTCGTAGCACAGCAGCACCGCGCCCTGCTGCAGGAAAACCACAGCCAGTTGCGCCTGCAGGAGCGACCAGGAATTGCGTGCCAGTTCGCGCGCGAACGCCTTGCCAGGAAACGCATGAGGCCATCCGGCGCGTACCACCACGCCGATCATGTTCACGACGCGGATCAGGATGAAACCGGCCTGGCTGGCCACGAACAGCAACGTCACATCGACATGTTCCTCGCCGGGCGGGCGGAAATAGGTCACCAGCAGAATGAACACGACATTCAGAATGCTGCCCGCCGCGGTAATCAGGTTGTTCACATGCTGACGATGCTGCCCCTGGTTTACCGCCTCGCCCACGGAGAGCACAGTCAGCATCGCATAGCAGACCAGCGCCGCGGTGAAGAGACTGTAGTGCCTGGCGGAGAACAGGTTGATGCCACTCTGTTCGAGTACCGGCCGCAGGACCAGCACCAGCACGATCAGCGACGCGAAGATCGCCGACAGCCCCACCCACGACACCGTCAGAACACCTGCCAGTTGCCCGCGCCGCCGATCGTCGGCAGCGATGGAGGTGACGGTCGGCCAGATACCGATCGCCACCAGCGACAGCCATGCCGTCACGCCGAAGTAGACCATCATCGCGCTGAAATCGTCGGTGTCCAGCACCCGGGCGAAGAGCGGAATGCTGACGGCCTGCAAGCCGATGCTGCAAACCTTCGACACCATCGAGCTTGCCACGGCCAGGCGCAATGCCCGCTTGGCCTCGCTGGCCCGCTCCGCGGCCGCGCCGTACTGCCCGCCTTGCGCGGCCGCCGCCATCCCGGTTTCGGTTTCACCCTCCAGCAACTCCCCCTTGATGGTCGTCACACATACCTCCAGATGGCCAGGCTTCAGATTGATGTTCGCCGATGCCGCTCATGGCATCGGCTTGGAAAATGGGGACGCGCGGACACGCACGATGCAGGACCGCCCGGCATTGGAGCCTAGTCCCCTGACCCATTGGCTTCTGTTCGCTCGCGCACAACCGTGCCAGGCGCTGGCGCGTGCGTGCGGAGGCGAACGTTCCCTTCCGGCGACTCTCCCTACACTTCGCACGTGAATGAGCCGCCTTGTCGCACTGACCAACGGTGGATCCCGAATGGATACCTCCACCCTGACCAGCCCGGGGTGGCAGTACTGAAGTAGACCGATGAAAATCCTGCTTTATTGCCTCAACTACGCGCCGGAACTGACTGGTATCGGCAAGTACACCGGAGAGCAGGCCGAATGGCTTGCCGCGCGCGGGCACCAGGTGCGCGTGATCACGGCGCCGCCCTATTACCCTGCCTGGAAGATCGACCGGGCATACCGGGGCCTGCGCTACCGGCGCGAGATGCGCCACGCCGTCGACGTCATGCGCGCGCCGCTGTGGGTGCCCGAGCGTCCGTCCGGCGTGAAGCGACTGCTGCATCTCGCGTCGTTCGCCGTCACCAGTCTTGGATGGCTGGCACGCCAAGTGGCATGGCGCCCCGACGTGGTGTTCACCGTCGAGCCGCCATTGTTCTGCAGCCCCGCGACGCTGTTGTTCGCCCGGCTCACCGGCGCGAAGGCATGGCTGCATATCCAGGACTACGAGGTCGATGCCGCCTTCAAGCTGGGGCTGCTCAAGGGCGGCCTGCCGCAACGCATGGCGAGTACGTTCGAGCGCTTCATCATGCGGCGCTATGACCATGTGTCATCGATCTCGCACACGATGGTGGCACTGGCACGCCAGAAAGGCGTGGACGCCACGCGCGTGTCCATGCTGCCCAACTGGGTAGATCTGGCGGCACTAGCGCGCCGAGGCGACGCGGATTTCCGCGCACGCCTTGGAATACCGGCGAACGCCGTCGTGGCGCTGTATTCCGGCACCATCGGCACCAAGCAGGGCATCGAGATCTTGGCCGACGCGGCGCGGCACCTGTGCTCGCGCGATGACCTTCATTTCATCATCTGCGGCGCGGGCGCCGGAGTGCCGGCATTGCGCACGCAATGCGAAGGCCTGGCACGCGTGCATTTCCTCCCGCTGCAATCGGCCGAAGACTTCCCGGCGCTGCTCGATTGCGCCGACATCCACCTGATGCCCCAGCGGGCCGACGCCGCCGACCTCGTGCTGCCGTCCAAGCTCACGAACATGCTCGCCAGCGGAAAACCCGTGGTGGCCACTGCTGCACCGGACACCGAGCTGGGCAAGCTGGTCATTCAGTTCGGCTCGCTGGTCGAACCCGGCAACAGCGTGGCAATGGCCGATGCCATCGCGGCGCTGGCCGACGATCCGCCGCGCCGTCAGGCACTCGGGTCGGCCGGAAAGGCGTGGGCAGCCGCCCATCTCGACCGGGACGCCGTGCTGGCGGAATTCGAGCGAACGTTGCTGCGATTGCGTGCCCCACGTGGCGTGGCCGATCAGGCCGCCGCCGACCTCGCCGGGAAATAAGGCCGGGCACACGTCATGTGACCGCTTTGTGGTCTGGCGTACGGTACGTACGCCAGCGCGGGGCCATGATGAAACCATCGTCACCGGCCTGACCGGGAACAAGGCTCGGGCTGGTTCCAGCCCGGCATTAGGAGCCTGCTGTATGTTTCAGGACCTGTCGACTTTCCGCATGCCACCCGGCTTCCGTGGCCGCTCCGCCGTTGTCGTGCAACTGTGGTGGTGTGTCCAGAGCCTGTTCTTTCATCACTCTCCGCATTTCGCCAACGGATTCCGCTGCTGGCTGTTGCGCCGCTTTGGCGCCCGCGTGGGCCATCACGTCGTCATCCGGCCCAGCGTCCGCATCACCTATCCGTGGAAGGTCAGCATCGGCGACTACGCGTGGATCGGTGACGGCGCCGAGCTGTACAGCCTGGCCGAGATCGAGATCGGCGATCACGCGGTGGTATCCCAGTTCAGCTACCTGTGCGGCGGCGACCATGACTACCGCAGCAGCGACTTCGCCATCCGGGGACGCCCTATCCGCATCGCGGACGAGGCGTGGGTGGCCAGTCACACCTTTATCGCGCCTGGCGTCAGCATCGGCAAAGGGGCCGTAATCGGCGCCCGCAGCGCGGTATTCACCGACATGCCTGCCGGCATGCTCTGCGTGGGCAGTCCTTGCCGGCCGTTGCGGCCGCGCCTGGACACCGCCTCGCAGAACCAGACGCGTCCGCATTCGCAGGCGGCCGCGCCATCAGAACTAGATTCCGCTCAAGTCAACTAGATAACGGGAACGCGGAAACCAAACAGGGAACTCATGGCTGCCAATGATCGACATCTATCACAACATCCTATGGCCTAGGTACAAGGGAGCCGTATTCAGCGAAGCTTTCTCTCACGCACACAAAGCCGGGCATAAGGTGCGCTTCTTCCATATCTCGTCCACGGGATACGGGCGCACGGCCTACAGCGGCGTCGACACCAGTTATCACCGGTACCCGTACGAGATTCTTTTCGATGAACCGTACGAGGCGATTCCGACGTGGAAGATGTCGCTGCGGCTCATGCGCGAGGTCTGGCGTTCGAAGAACCGTCTGATCCTGATGCCTGGCTACCATCGCGTGGAGTTCTGGGCAATGCTGGTAGCGTGCATGTTGAGTGGCAAGCGTCGTGCCGTGTTCTGCGATTCCACCATCCAGGACCAGGCCGACCATCCGATGAAGCGGCGGCTGAAGCGGTTCTTCTTCAGCCGGTGCGATGGCGTGTTCGTCTACGGCCGACGCTCCGCCGAGTATGCGATCGCGATGGGTGCCGACCCCACGAAAGTCATCTGCCATTGTCAGGCCGCCGCGCTGCCGCACTCGTACAACGCTGCCGAAGCCAACCGAATACGTATCGCCAACGCGCCGCCAGCGGAGGCGCCACGTTTCCTGTTCGCGGGCCTGGTATGCCGCGCCAAGGGCATCGAGGATCTGCTCCGAGCGTTCGTGGAAGTGCGCAGGCAATTGCCGGCCGCCACGCTGGTACTGGCGGGACCGGTCGTCGAGGCCGACCAGTTGCCGGAACTGGCCCGTTCACTGGGCCTTGGCGATGCCGCGCAGTTCCTGGGCGCCATGGATATCGATCAACTGGCGCAGCAGTACTCGCGCGCGACGTGCCTGGTACTGCCGAGCCACACGGAAGCCTGGGGCCTGGTCGTGAACGAAGCGCTCAACTATGGCTGCCCGGCAGTGGTCAGCGATTGCTGCGGTTGCATCCCCGAACTGATCAAGGAAGGCCGCACGGGCCATACGTTCGTCACGCGCGACGTCGACGATCTGGCGCGCGTGCTGTTGAAGGCGACCAGCAGCTTCGCCGACGTCCAGGCCACCATGCGGAACTGCGTTGATGTGGTGCGAAAGTACACGCCTGCCCGCGCCGGCCGATCCATCATCAAAGGCTGCCAGAAGATACTGAAGAGGGCCCGAACATGACGATACCCAACACCCTCGGTCCCATCGCCCGGCAGCCAGTCGACGATGACATCCCGCCATCGCCGGCGCAGTCTCTCGCGCAGGCTGGCGCACCATCAACAGTTGCGCGGCCAGTGCTGTTCCTCGGGCCGCTTCCGCCGCCACATCACGGCTTCTCCGCGTCGAACCAACGCATGGTGGACCAGATTCGCCAGCACGCGCCAGTCGTGGTGCTGGACGTCGCGCCACGGGCGTCCGGCCGGTTCGGCGGCCGGTTTGGCGGTCTGCAGGCGCTGGGCAATCGCGCACGGCAACTCTGGCGCATGGTCCGGCTCGTGACGAACCGCAAGCCCGGCAACCGGCCGCATACGCTGTACATGGGGCTCTCGGGCGGCCTTGGCCAACTGCTCGACGCGCCTTTCGTGGCACTGGCGCACTGGTCTGGCATGGACATCTACTTCCATCATCACAGCTTCGCGTACATCAACCGGCCCACGTGGTACACGCGCCTGATCCTGCGTTGCGCGCCGCGCGGCAGGCATCTGACGCTGTGCGACCGGATGCGCGCGGAGCTGGCCCGCCTCTACCGGCTGACCCCGGACCGTGTCCAGGTACTGTCCAACCTGAGCCTCATCGACCTGCCTGCAACGACATCGACAGAGGCACCGGCTCGCCGGCATTCGGAAGCGATCAACGTCGGCTTCCTGTCGAACATCACCGCCGCCAAGGGCATCTTCACATTCCTGGAGGTAGTGCGACTGGCGCAGGAGATCGGCATCCCGGTTTGCGCCCGGATCGCAGGGCCAGTGGCACGCGATATCCGCGCGAGGTTCGACACGGAACTGGCCCGCACGCCCTGCACGCGCTACCTCGGTCCGATTCATGGCACGGAGAAGGAGGCGTTCTTCCAGGATATCGACGTGCTGATGTTCCCGACGACCTATCACAACGAAGCAGCCCCGCTGATCGTGCTTGAAGCGCACAGCCATGGTGTGCCCGTCGTTGCGCATGACCGTGGCTGTATCGGGTCCATGATCGACGAGCGCAATGGCGTGCTGGTGCCGGCCGACGCGGACTTTGCCGAAGCCGCCATCGCTTACCTGCGGAACATGATGCTCGCGCACTCGCAGGCCGAATCGCAGGCCGAATCGAAACGTGCGGCGCTGCTCGCCGACTTCCAGGCTCAGCGCGGACGCGCCGAGGCCGTTCTGGCGCGCGCGGTGGCGGATATCAGCCACTGCCCCGACTGACCGGGGCAGCGGCAAGGGCGAGTCAGATTACCGGTCAGATGTCGTGATAGCGCATCAACACGACCCCGGCCTGCCTGAACGCGGTGGCAAGGGGCGTCGGATGCATCAGCGGCTCGCCCTCCTCCCGGCGCCATGGCTCGGCGAATCCCGGGTGCACCGACATCTCGGTCACGCCTTCCGGCAGCATCGCCGGCAACCGCAGCGCCCATCCCTGCTGACGCGTATCCGCGCCCACGTAGAAGTCCGGGCTGCGCAGGCCGTTGAAGTGGCGCAGCAGCATCACGTTCATCGCGCCGCGCATGTGGTTCTTCAGGAAGTAGCAGTTCTGCGGCGGCCGGACACGCTCGATGCCGGCGCGCAGCATTTCGTCGCGCAGCACCCGCATGACGGCGGGGTACTTGTGCAGATGGCCATGCCCATCGACGTGCGACACGTTCACGCCGTGATCGCGCAGCTCGTCAAGCTGGAGCCGGAACTCGCGCCGGATATCGGCGGCATCGATCAGGCCCGCCATCGCGCGGGCGCGCTGGATCTTTGGCGGGAACAGCGAGCCGTCCTTGCGGCACAGCGTGGAGGACGCGCCATGCGGGCGCCGCCCTTCCACGATATTGAAGTGCAGCCCGAACGAGAACCGGCTGTGATTGTCTCGCGCGTACTGGCACGCGCGTGCTGTCGCCGGGCTGCCCGCCAGGATCGTCGCGCTGGTCAGCAGCCCAGCGTCGAAGCAGGCAACGGTGGCCTGAAACGTATCGTCGTCATAGCCGAAATCGTCGGCGTTGATGATCACGCCCTTCATGCTTCCCCCTCCTTGTTTTTGGTGCGGCAAGAATGCGCCGACGGGCCGGATGCGCGGCCAGTGGTGCGAACGATACGCGGCACGTCAAGGGGCCTTCCGTGCGCCGCGCAACACATCGGCGCGACAAGGGCCATTGGGGCAGTCCTTCGGACGTCAATGTGGTGAAACGCACCGATAGCGCACATTGCAGGCTCCTACGATGCACGTAAATGCGCGGGACTGCGATGTCCGCGCTCGTTTCAACGACTGCGGAGAGGATGCCGTGAAGAGATGCCCTGACCACGCCACCTGCAGGCAGGATGCCGGATCGTTTCATGCGCTGGGAGCCACGCTTGCCATGGCCTGCGCGGCGCTGCTGCTGAGCGCGTGCGCGGTGTCTCCGGGGATGCAGTTCAGCTCCAGTGCGCCGGTCAATGCGGTGAGCCCGAACGCGATGCCTGATGTCACACCCATCACGCTCGACCTCGTGCACGAACAGCAGGCGCACTCCAAGCCGACCAATGCCGGCGTGGAGGACCTGTACGGCACACCAACGCCTTATCGTATCGGCCCTGGCGACATCATCTCGGTCGTGGTCTGGGACCACCCCGAACTCGTGTTCCCGACGCAGACGTACAGCATCGGCGCGGCCTTCGAGATCCCGACGTCGAGCGGTGGCTCCAACATGCCTGGGTACGTGGTCAGCCCCGCAGGCGATATCCAGTTTCCCTACGCCGGGGTGATGCGGGTGGCGGGCAAGACCGCCAACGAAGTCCGCGATGAGATGGCGCGCATTCTGTCGCGCGTGGTGCGTGACCCGCAGATGACCGTGCGCGTGCTCGGATTCCGCAGCCAGCGCGTCTACGTGGATGGGGAAGTCAAGACCCCGGGGATGCTGGCCATCGACGATGCGCCAATGACACTGGTCGAGGCGCTGAACCGCGCCGGCGGCGTGCTTAACCTGACCGGCGACAACAGCCGCGTCCGTGTCACACGTGGTGAACGCAGCTGGTACGTCAACATTCCGGCACTGCTGGCCAAGGGCACAGACCCCGCGCGGATTCTGCTGCAATCGGGCGACATCGTTCGCGTGGAGCAACGCGAAGACAGCAAGATCTTCGTGACAGGCGAGGTGGTCAAGCCCTCGTCGCTGCTGATGCGTAACGGCCGCATGACGCTGAACGAAGCGCTGGGCGATGCCGGTGGCGTGAATCCGTCGTCGGCCAACGCCGAACAGATCTTCGTGATTCGCCGGGCCACCGACGGCAAGCCGAAGGTGTACCACCTCGACGGCACCTCGCCGGTGGCACTGGCCATCGCCGAGAGCTTCGAGCTCGAACCCAAGGACGTGGTCTACGTGGATGCCCGTGACCTCGTGCGCTGGAGCCGTGTGATGACGCTGCTGATCCAGCCGGTCGTCGGCACGGCCACCATTGTCAAGCCATAAGACATGGAAGTCATGAGAGAGGAAAAGGAAGCCGCATTCATCCGGTCGATCCTCGTGGTGTGTATCGGCAACCGGTGCCGCAGCCCGATGGCGGCGGCACTGCTTGGCCGCGCGCTGCCGCAGTGCCGCGTGCTGTCGGCGGGCCTGGCACCCCCGGTAGGCGCCGCGGCCGATCCGCGCGCGGTGCGCCTGCTGGCGGTGGAGGGCAGCGATCTGACCGACCACCGCGCGCGCGCCGTGAGCGCCGCGCTCGTCGCCGGCGCGGACCTCGTGCTGGTCATGGATGAAGAGCAACGCGACGCGCTGGAGGACATGTACCCCCAGGCGCGCGGCAAGACCTATCGCCTGTGCGAACAGGAACAAACCGACGTGCCAGATCCGTTCAGCGGATCGATGAGCATGTTCGTCATCGCGCTTGGGCTGATCAAGATGGGGGTTGAATCCTGGTCGGCAAGAATTCATGCGGCAGAACCGGCACACCGCCACGGAGGGGCATGATGAGTAACGTAAGGCATTTCCGAGAGCCCTCGCCAGAGCCATGGGAGGAAAGCGACAACGCCGTCGACATGACGTCCTATGTCGATGTGCTGATTCGCTATCGCTGGACCTTCCTCGTCGTCGCGGGGACGATCCTCGGCGTCGGCCTGTTGTACGCGCTGATGGCCCGCCCGATCTACCGCGCCGACATCATGGTCCAGGTGGAGGAATCCAACCCGACCAATAACGCGAGCAAGCTGATCGCCAGCATTTCGCCGGGGCTCGACGTGAAACCGGCAGCCACGGCTGAGATGGAACTGCTGCGCTCACGCGCGGTGGTGGGCAAGGCAGTGGAAACGCTGCGTCTCGACATCGACGCCAAGCCACGCTATTTCCCGCTTATCGGCGCATCGATCGCCAGCTACAACAAGGAGCTGTCGAAGCCGGGGCTGTTCGGCTTTGGCGGGTTCGCCTGGGGCAGCGAATCGATCGTAGTCGACCGGCTCGACGTGCCCGAACAGATGGAAGACCGCCGCATGGTCGTGACCGCGCTGGGCGACAGCAAGTACCGGCTCGAGTTCGCCAGCAGCGAGAAATCCGCCGAAGGCACGGTCGGCCAGCCGCTGACGGTGGCCACCGACAGCGGCACCGTCTCGATCGACATCAGTCAGCTGGACGCACACGCCGGCACCCAGTTCCGCGTGCGCCGCGTGCCACGCGCCACCGCCATCGCCAACCTGCAGGACCAGTTGATGATCGGCGAGCGCGGCAAGCAGAGCGGCGTGATCGGCGTGGCGCTGGAGGACACATCGGCCGTCACCGCCGCCGCCATCCTGAATGAGATCGCCAGCGAGTACGTGGACCAGAACCTGCGCCGCAAGGCCGCGGAAGCCGAGAAGTCGGTGAACTTCCTCGAAAGCCAGCTGCCGCAGCTCAAGCAGCAGATGGAGACCTCCGAGGCACGCTACAACGCGATGCGCAACCAGCGCGGCACGATCGACCTCAGCGAGGAATCGAAGCTGATCCTGGCGCAGTCGGTGCAGATCCAGGGCAAGCTGCAGGAACTGCGTCAGAAGCGCCAGGAACTGATCGTGCGCTTTACCGCGAATCACCCCACGATCGAAATCCTGGATAGCCAGATCGCAGGCCTGACCGCGCAGCTCAACGGCGTCTCCGGCAAGATCCAGAAGCTGCCAGACGTGGAACAGGACGTGGTGCGCCTGATGCGCGATGTGAAGGTCAACACGGAGCTTTACCAGTCCTTGCTCAATGACGTGCAGCAACTGCGGCTGCTGAAGGCCAGCAAGGTCGGCACGGCACGCCTGATCGACGCCGCCGACGTGCCGATCAAGCCGGTGCGTCCAAACCGGATGCTGGTCACGGGCGTATCGGTGGCGATGGCTGTCGTCATGGGACTGCTCGCGGTTGGGGTGCGCCGCGTCTTCGATGGCGGCATCACCGACGCCGAAGAGATCGAGACGCAATGCGGCATGACCGTCTACGCCACGATTCCCATGAGTCCGAACCAGGCCCGCCTGGCACGCAACAAGGAGAGCGGCGGCGATGTGCTGGCACTCGACCAGCCGGACGATCCGGCCATCGAAAGCCTGCGTGCGTTCCGCACGGCATTGCAGTTCGCGCTGCTCTCCGCGCAGCGCAACAACGTCGTGGTCTTCACGGGCCCGTCGCCCGAGGCCGGCAAGTCGTTTGTCAGCGTCAACTTCGCTGTGGTCGCGGCCGCCGCCGGGCGCAAGGTGATTCTGGTCGACAGCGACCTGCGCCGTGGTCTGCTCAACGAGCGCTTCAATGTGTCGCGCAAACCCGGCCTGACCGAGGCTCTGACCGGCACGCGGCTCGACCAGGTCATCCAGCACGACGTGGCGCCCGGTGTGGACTTCATCGCTACCGGCGCGGAGCCGCCGCTTGCGGCAGACCTGCTGCAGAGCCCCGGCATGGACACTCTGCTCGCAGAGCTGCGTTCACGCTATGACCTCGTGCTGATCGACACGCCTCCGGTTCTGGCGGCATCCGATGCCGGTATCCTGGCGCCGAAGGCCGGCGCGGTGTTCATGGTGGCTCGCGCTGACAAGACCACGACCGCCGAACTTACCGCCGCACGCCGCCTGGTCGAGCAGACAGGTGGCGAGATCAAGGGCGTGCTGTTCAATGGGCTCAAGATCGAAGGACGCTGGTACCGCTCGCATTACCACTTCGGCAAGTACCGCTACCTGAACCGCTACGGCCACGATCACGCCAAGCAGGCGTGAACCACGCCAGGAAAGACAAGGCCGCTTCTTCGGAAGCGGCCTTGTCTTTTCGCTCATCGCTACGCGCCTGCTGGCGCATCGTCATGGCTGATAAGCGGGCGCGACCGCTGTCATCGCCAGATGCCGCCGGACCAGCATGACGAGCAAGGCGATCATGACGATGGGAAGCACGTTGAGATACTGGTGCAGATACGCGGATAGCAGCGCCTGAGCCGGCGCCACCCAGGCCAAGGCGAAGACGATCCATCCTAGGGGCGACAGCGGCAACCTGTTGCCATCGCGCAGAAGAAAGGCCATCGGCAAGATAAGCCAGGCCAGGTCGTAGAACATGACGTAGGGTTGCAGCAGCAACGTGGCAAGGATGAACGAGGCCGCCCGTAGCTCGAATCTGGCGCGCTGCGCCCAGAGGAACGCCATCGCAAGAACCGCCGGTGCTGCGACGAGGCCGTGCAACAGGTAGGCGCCGTTGACAGAGAGGCCGATGCTACGGCCCAGCGCGAAAGCGGTTGGCATCCCCGGCCACATCATGTTGCCGCCTTGCTCCACCGCCAGCGTGCCGAATTGCGGCAGGAACGCTGCAAACGCGCGCCATGCGTCCTGCCCGAGCAGCACGACGCTGGCGCCAACGAAAACGGCAGTGCAAAGCGCCGAGACGCCAAACACCTTCCAATGCCTGCCGCAGATGAGCGCCAGCGGAAACAGGATACCGAATTGCGGCTTGATCGCCAGCACGGCGATGCATACCCCCGCAAGCGCCGCCTCGACTTCGAGCAGTGCCAGCGCCGCGCCGGCAGCAGCGAGCGTGAACAGGGAGTTTTGACCAAGCCCGATGGCAATGGCAGCCCCCGGGAACGCCAGCAGCAGCGACAGATACCCACGGTCGATACCGCGACAGATGCGCAGCAGCACGGCGCCATAGACGAGCAGGCCGAGCACTGAATCCAGGATCAGCGCCGCACCAAAGGGCAGTTGCCCCAACGGCAAGACCACCAGCAGGAACGTGGGCGGATACGGCCATGCCGAATAGTCGCTGAGCCCCAAGGCGCGTTCCATGGGCAGCATCCACTCCGGCGAGAATACCGAGGCCGCCCCATGTTCCACGGCAACCTTTGCGGCGGACCAGAAGATCGCGAAGTCGATGCCGAGCATGGGGGCCGATTGGTCCCCGAGAATGTAGAACCGGATGATCCATATCCCCAGGACCAGAATCTGGATCGTGAGTGCCACCCCGGCGTAGACCGTCAGGCGGCGCACGCCCGGGCGCTTCTCATGCATCGACGACATGGGCTCCCTCCTGAATGATCTTTCGCGGAGTCTACCTCTTCAATCCTCAAATATCGTGCAGGCACTCCCCGATGCGGGGGCGTGTTTTCCCTGACGTCGGTCGAAATGGGCTGGTGACCAGCGCGCCCTGCTCCATAATCTGGGCACAAATCATATAGGGGAGACAAGTCGATGACGCAATCCAATCAGGACAACCGCGGCGCGAAGATGCAACTCCAGGGCAAGGTCGCCGTCGTCACCGGCGCCGGCAGCGGGATCGGCCGCGCCGTGGCACAGGCGCTGGCGCAGCGCGGCTGTCATCTGGCGCTTGCGGACCGCAATCAGGAAGGGCTCGCCGAGACCGCCGCGCTGCCGGAACTGAACAGCGTGAAAGTCAGTCTCCACACCCTTGACGTGGCCGACCGCGACGCGGTGGCGGCCTTTCCGCAAACGGTGCTGGCCCACCACGATCGCATCGATCTCCTCGTCAACAATGCCGGTGTGGCGCTGGCCGGCAGCTTTGAACAGGTCAGCGAGACTGACTTCGATTGGGTCATGGCGATCAACTTCCATGGCGTGGTGCGCATGACGCGGGCCTTCCTCCCATTGCTGCATCGCAGCGACGACGCCCGCATCGTCAACATCTCCAGCCTGTTCGGCCTGATCTCGCCGCCGGGGCAGAGTGCCTACTCGGCCAGCAAGTTCGCCGTGCGCGGGTTCTCCAATGCACTGCGCCATGAACTGGCCGACAGCCGCGTTGGCGTCACCGTCGTCCACCCCGGCGGCATTGCCACATCAATCGCCCGGAATGCGCGCGTGTCCGCGGACATTCCGCAAGCGCAAATGCAGGAGCGCCTCGCGAACTCGCAGAAGATGCTGCGGATGCCGCCGCCGAAGGCGGCCGACATCATCGTGCGCGGTATCGAGAAGCGTAGCGCCCGCGTGCTGGTCGGCTCGGACGCGGTCGTGATGTCGTGGCTCGAAAGACTGTTCCCGGTACGCTACTGGAACCTGCTCGCCCGTCGCGCCAAGCTTTGAACGCGGCGGCTGATCGCCGCCTAGCCGATGTATTCGATCAGTGCCACAACCTCTGTGCCCGGGTCCGACCCGGGCGTGAGGGTCAGCGTGCAGCGCTGCCGCGTGTTGCAGCGGAAAGGCAGCCGTTCCTCGGCCGGCCCGCTTGCCTTGAATACGGACAGTTTGGTGGCATCGCCGCTCACGATGGCGTAGCTCCCCCTGTCGCCCGCGGTATCGAAGACGACGCGCGTGACGACCGCATTGAGCGGCAGGATCGCCGTCGGCATGGACCCACGCTGGCCACGCGCCACCCTGAGTGCCATGACCTTGGTCCTGACGGCGGCCGATGCGGCCACGTGCCAGCCAATCTCGGCATCGGCATACACGTTCGCCGCCCCCTTGCCACGGCAGCCTTCCAGCGTCACCACGCGGCGATTGCCAGCGAGGTTGTTGGCCTCCGAGAACATCAATGCTTCGTCGGGATAGGTGTAGTTCACGAAATCGCAGTTGCGATAGACCGCCCGCCCCTGCGCAGCCGGCGTGTTGCCCGAGACATACTGGTGGCGTCCCATGATCTGGCAATTGTCGAACACGACTTGCGCGCCCGCCGTGTTGCCCGGTGAAAACACTGCGGAAACGGTATCGGCCGCAAACGGGCGAAACCCCTGCGAGCCGAAATCGCATTCCCGAAAGCCGATATTGCCCTGCTCCCATTCGCACAGCATCAGGCCGGCGTTGCGCGACTTCTGCTCCACTCGCAAACCGTGGGCCTTGAACGAGCAGACACCCATTGCATGGTTGTTGCCGCGCAGATTGAACAGGTACGTCTGTGTCGACGGCTCGTAGCCGCTCACATCGCAGTCGGTCAGCTTGATATGGCCGCCTCGGCGCATGTCGATCCATGGGCTGGAGCACCAGTACCGGCAATGCTCGAACCAGTAGTTCAGGAACTGGTCTGACGTGTTTTTCTCGCCCACGTGCAGGAACGAATCCCACGTGCCGGCCCAGGTGCAGCGCCAGAACTTCCACTCGCTATTGCAGTTGTCACCGGTCAGGTCAACGCCGTAGCGCCACGTTCCGGTGAACATGCAATCGTCGAAGGCATAGTCCTGCGCGCCGCCGGAACTCACGCTCGTGATCAGGTCGCTCCTGGCGTCCATGCCATGGAATTGCAGGTTGCGCAGCCGCACGCCCAGCGCCTTGTCCTGGTTGTTGAACAACGCCCCCGAGCCGTCGCGGCCCGGCTTGTAGAGGATGACAACGGTGCCCGGCGGGCCATCGCCCTCGATCGTGAAGCCGCATGTGCGGCTGGGAAACTGCCTGGCATTGAACAGCACGCCGGGCCTGGTCAGCAGATAGGTGCCGCGAGGCACGACGATTCGCGCGCCGCCGATGTTGTTCGGGTTCTCGCCGAATGCCGGCGCATGCACCTGGCCGGCTACGGCTTGCAGCGCTGCGCGGAAAGCCTCATCCGAAGGCGACTTTCCGGTGCCGTCCAGCCCCGGAAAGTCGGCAACGGACACCACCTTCTCCGCGGCGTCTGACTTCGGGTTGGCTGGAGCACCCAGATCGCGCGCACCGGCGGCGGTGGCCACGCCCGCGCCGGTCAGGGCGCCAAGCGTTGCCAGAAAACTGCGTCGAAGATTGGGCATCGATGAGTTCCCGTTCCTGTTTGGGAAGCGTTGGTGCCTGCCCCGCGCGGTCTACGCCGCGCGCTGGGTCACTGGCGTGAACGATATGGCTGCCTCGGGCGTATCCGACGTCTCGGAGCTGTCCATCGACATCCACCGGAGATGCTCGATCAGTTGCTCGGCGAAGGCCTGTCGGCTCGCGTCGAGGAACAGTGAATGATCGAGCAGCGGCAAGGTGCGGAACTGGACATTGCGCAATCCCTGGATAGCCTCCAGGTGCTTGCCCAGGCCCAGTCGCAGTTCATGCAAACCCACGTCCGTGGCGCCATACAGGAACATCGTCGGCACGCCACGCCGGTCCAGTTCCCGCACGGCGGCAGCGGCGAACTCGGGCATGGTCTGCTGCACGTCGTTACGCCGCATCCGCCCGCCGACAGCGGACACGCGGTCGTGCACACGCTGCCGTACCCTGCGCAACGTTGCCGACAAGAGGCGGCGCGCGTTGATCTCGCCACGGAACAGCCGTTGCCAGGTTTCCCATTGCCGTGCCGCGGCCAGGTAGACACGCATCGAACGCAGGTGGTCGCCCACCGCCGCATCATCGGCCTCGTCCCAGCGAAACTTCACCAGGTTCACCAGCAGCAGCCCGCTGACGCCCGGGTTGCTCAGCGCGGCATACAGGCCCATGAATGCGCCGGAGCAAACGCCGGCAACCACGACGTCGCCAAAGCCGCGCGCGCGTGCCCAATCCACGGCGGCAGCAAGGTCCGCGCGGGGCTTCATCGAATAGATCGCCGACACGCTCATCTTGCACGCCGGGGCAGGGCTGTCGCCCAGGGCCGATACGTCCAGCCGCAGTGCCGCCGTGCCTGCGCGTGCCAGTTGCCGCGAGACGTCCACGAACATGCGGCCGTCTCCGATGTGATGATTGCCGCCGGTGTTCGGAAAGATCACGACCGTGTTTGCCTGTCTGGCGTTGGCATTGGCCTCTGCGGGCACGCAGAGGATGCCGAACATCCGTGCTTCGTCCAGCCACACCGGGTGTTCCACGACACCGTCCATGCCCTCGCCCACCAGCGCGTCGCCAGCGCTGTTGGCGCTGTTGGCACTGTCAGGTGCGGCCTCCGCGCTGGCCGACACTTCAGGCTGGCGGGCCGTGCCTGCTTTCACCCAGTCGGCTACGTGCTTCCAGGCCTCCACGGGCACATCCGCGAACTCGGTCGAACGCATCATCTCCGGATACTCGGCGAACGGCGCCATGTCGACGTCAACGCCAGCCTCGCCAAGTTTCAGGGCCATCGCCGCAACTGGCGATGCCGCATCCGGCCATGCATCGAGCAGCAACACGCGACGGGCGGGCACGACGTCATCGAGCCGCATCGCCTGGATGGCGGCGATGGTCGCGGCGGACAAGCGGAAGCTGAGCACGTCCTGCTCGCCGGCAGGCGTGGGCGGTACCTCGAGTTCGGGAATCATGCTGTTGCGCCAGCCCGCATGCAACGCGCGAAGCTCCCGCAGATACAAGCGGCCGTTGACGACGGGGGCCAGCATGACCACGCCGCTGACTTCCCGCCCGCGCGCGGCGGCAAGCGCGGCGAGCGATGCCCCCAGGCGAAGCCCGCACAGCACCACCCGGGTGACGTGCGTCTCGCGGCGTAGCGCCAGGACGGCCGCCGCGATATCCGCCAGCGCGCCGCCGAACATGTCCGCGCCGGGCTCCAGATCGGCGGAATCTCCTGTGCCACGGTAGTCGAAGCGCAGCACCGGCACACCAGACATCGCCAGCGCATCGGCCAGATGCCGCCACGCGCGATGGGACCACAGCATCTCGTGGCCCTGCGGCGCGCACATCACCACACCCGTGTCGCCCCCAGCCTCATGCAACCACCCCGCGCAGCCTTCGAACACGACCCGTCTCATGGGTCCTCCCGTTGCAATGGACGGGGTGCCCACGCCAGCCCGCCTCCGCGATGTCGCCCAGACCGGCGTCCGCAGAAACGGGTACGCACCCCGCCGGGCCAGGCCCGTCAGCTCGTTGTTGTCTTGTCTTCCACGGCAGGGACGTGGGCAATCTGCCGGACCGCTGGCATGACCGTGGGCATGCCGAGATAGGGATTCATGGTGCCGAAGCCGACGCGGTTGCTGCGCTTCGGCATCACGCCGTTGAGAATGCCGCCCGAGAGACTGGCCCCGGCGCGGGTCAGGCGCTTGATGGTTTCCTCGACCTGCGACGGCAGCGTCGAATCGGCCCGCAGCACGAGCAACGTCGCGCCCACGACATTGGCGACGAGCATGGCATCCGCCACCGCCAGAACGGGCGGGGTATCGATCAGGACGAGGTCGAAGCGCTCCGCACCAGCACGCAGGCAATCCGCAAAGGCAGGACGCATAAGCAGTTCCGACGGGTTCGTAGGCGGCGCGCCGGCAGGCAGGATCGACAGCCCGTTGACGACGGTTGGCCGTGCCGCGTCGACCAGCGTGGCGCGGCCGGCCAGCACTTCGGCCATACCCGGACCCGCCGGCTGGCCGAACCAGCTCGACACCCGCCCTCGGCGCAGGTCGGCATCGACGAGCAACACGCGCTGGCCCGCTTCGGCGAACAGCACAGCCAGGTTGACCGAGACAAACGTCTTGCCCGCCCCTGCGGTGGGGCTGGTCACGGCCACCACCTTGTTGCTGCCCTCGCGACGCAGGAAATGCAGTGCCGCGCGCACGCTGCGCAGGCCCTCCACGGCCATCGAATGCGGCGCGTTGCGGGCCAGCAGGTATTGATCATGCAAACCCCAATGACCCGGCTCGGCATCGCCGGCCCCGTGCGGCAACGCCTGCGCGACCTGGCGCCCGGGCTCCGGCGCCTGCAGCGCCAGCATTGTCCCGATATCCTGGTCCTTCGCCGTCAGCAGCCGCTCCAGTTCCACCTGTTCGCGGCTGTACGCGACATCCCCGAGCATGGCCAGGCCAAGCGTCTCCTCGGCATCATTGGCGGTGGCCACGGCCGGCTTCATGCGCTGGCGCACCGAGACCACGCACATCGCCAGGCAGATGCCCAGCAACCCGCCGCCCATCGTGAGCGGCGCGGTGCCCACGCCGATTGGCGAGACCGGTGTCAGCGCGATGTCGACCACGCGGGTCTGCCGGGTGCTGTCGAGCTTGGCCAGCGAGAGCTGTTCGAGCCGGTTGCGCAAGGACATGTACATGTCCTCGGCCACCTTGACGTCACGCGTCAGGGCCACGGACTCGCGCTCGGAGACCGACAGCGTCTGCATCCGGGTATCCAGCTCCTTGCGGTCCCGCGTGAGCTGCTGGATCTGGCTGTCCATCGTTCGTACTTCGTTCGACTCTTCCGTAAAGCGCTGCAGCAGCTTGGTGCGGTCGAGCTTGAGCTGGGCGATCTGCTTCTGGTAATCGATGCTGCTGTTCAGGTACGACTGGGCGTCCTGGCTCGGCTGCATCGATCCCGTGCGCGAGCGGTAGCGCGTGAGCGCCGCCTCGGCGCGTTCGAGCTCGTCCTTGACACGCGGCAGTTCGCCGCTCAGGAAGGCCAGCGTGGAGGCTGCCTCGTCGCGGCGCGTCTCGGCCTGTCCGGTAATGTAGGAATCGGCGATGCCGTTGATCAGCGCGGCTACCGCGGTGCGGTCACTGCTCTGCCACGCGATGCGTACCGTGCTGGTATCGCTGCCATCGCTGCCGATGCGCAGTTCACGCGCCACGGTATCGATCGTCTGCGCCGTGTCGTGCCGTGTGACAGTGAATCGCGTGCCCGCGCGCGCGTCGATGCGCGACACCAGGATGGACACGCCATTCTCTTCGACACGGCTGCCGATCTTGCCATCGGTCACGAGCTCGCCGTCGAGCGTCAGGCGATAGGCATCCCCAGGCAACACTTCGAGCGTCATTGGCACGTTGAGCAGGCGCTCCGGCACGTCCAGGGTGCGGATGTCGACCCGCTCGCCGCCCCACGCGTAACCGAGCCGCTCCGGCCACGGTCCCCGGAGCTTGCCCGCCTGCGCGAAGTGCGCGGCCACGCCGCCCAGCAATGGCGCGCGCAGCGGCTCGACGGAGATGTACAGGCGCAGGCGCTCCACCACCGGGCCGACCACGGCGCGGCTGCGCAGCATCCCCACGTCGAACGGTTCGGTGCGCTGCGTGGTGCCCGAGCCGTCACCCTTCTGATAGATCTGCACGAGCGTGTGGGCATCGTAGAGATTGGGACGGGAAATGCCGATCATCGCGGCAATCGTGGCACCAATGACGCCAGCCGCGACAATCCAGCCAGCATGGTCCATCCATGCGCGCAAATGGCGCCCCCCCTTGCGCGTGGCGCTGCTCCCTGGCGCCGGCATCGCGCCGGCAGATGACATGGTGCTCACGTAATACTCCCCTGACGCCTGGCTGGCTCCCGGTGGCCATGGCGCACCGGAGGCCGCGGGACTACTTGCGTCCGTAGTTGTCCTCGACTCTGACGATGTCGTCCTCCCCCAGATACGCGCCCGACTGCACCTCGATGATTTCCAGCGGCGTCTTGCCGGGATTCTCGAGTCGATGCAGCGTGCCGATCGGGATATAGGTCGACTGGTTTTCGGTAAGAATGCTGGTGGTCTCGCCGCAGGTCACCCGCGCGGTGCCGCGCACAACGACCCAATGCTCCGCGCGGTGGTAGTGCATCTGCAGGGAAAGGCTCGCGCCGGGCTCGACGACGATCCGCTTGACCTGGAAGCGGTCGCCATGGTCGATGGAGTCGTAGCATCCCCACGGCCGGTGTACCTTGCGGTGATTGACGATCTCCGCGCCATGCTCCTGGCGCAGCCGCTGCACCACGTTCTTGACGTCCTGCACGTGGTGCTTGTCGACCACAAGCACCGCATCGGCGGTTTCCACCACCACCACGTCCTGCACGCCCACGCACGCGATCAGCCTGCCCTCCGAATGGGCCAGGCACGAACTCGCGCCGTCGAACAACACGCGGCCACGGCCGGCATTGCCGGCGTTGTCCTTCGTGGCGATATCCCAGATGGCCGCCCACGAGCCCACGTCCGACCATCCGGCATCCATCGGCACGAGCATGCCGGGGATACCGCGCAGCCCGTCGAGCTTTTCCATCACCGCGTAGTCGATCGAATCCGACGGGCAAGTGTCGAACGCCTCTTGTCCGATCCGGAATACATCATCCTTGCCGCTTTCACTGGGCTGGCCCGTCTCGTAGGCCGCGCAGCAACGGGCGTGCATCTCTGGCTGGAGCTGCATCACGGCCTTGAGCCATACCGATGCCAGCACGACAAAGATGCCGCAGTTCCACCAGTACTCGCCCGAGTCGACGTAGTGCTGCGCAAGTTCCAGGTGTGGCTTCTCGACGAACCGCTCGATCAGGAACCCGCCCGGCGGCACCGGCACGGCGGCGCGGATGTAGCCGAAGCCTGTTTCCGGCGCGGTGGGACGCACGCCCAGCGTGACGATCGCGCCGCGCTCCGCGTGCAGTACAGCGGCGGCAATGGCATCACGGAAGGCATCGCTATCGGTCACGCTGTGATCAGCCGGCGTGGCCACCAGCACGGCATCGCCACCTTCGCCAGCCGAAGCCATCGCGTGCAGCGCAGCCATGGTCAGCGCGGGCGCGGTATTGCGGCCGCACGGCTCCGAAACGATACGCGCGCGCTTGCCCTTGCGCTTGAGCATGTCGGCGACCATGAAGCGATGCTCTTCGCCGCATACGACGATCTGCGGCGCCTCGACACCGGCCGGACGGCCAGTGCGCGCGGCAACGCCTTCCAGGCGGGCCGCCGTGGCTTCCAGCAACGTATCGTTGGCCACCAGGTTGAGCAGCTGTTTGGGATACTGCTCACGCGACAGCGGCCAGAGCCGCGTGCCGGCGCCGCCCGCAAGGATGACTGGCTGAATCACTGGCCGCTTCACAGGCTGGATCACAGGCATGGAGGTTGCCCGTCCCGGCGCCAACACCGCTGGCGCCTCTACCTGCGCCTGCACCATGACAGGTGGCAGGATCTTCCTCTCCCGGCTTCGCACTCTCATCATGCCCCCGCCTCTACGCAGAAATAGGTTCGCAAGATAGTTCCGGACCGCTGTCCGGACGGATGCCGCCAGTGTAGAAATTCAGCCCGCGCCATCTCTGTTCGATTCCGCACACGCTCGCCGGCGGGGCCGTGCGGCAAGACCGCGCATCTTGCCGTTCTGTGGCCCAGCGTACCGATGCGCGCGCGCGTTGTCGCTGCAATAGCGCTGATTGCGCCCTTGCCGGCCACGGCGGGCAAAGCACAACAGGCATTCGAACCTTGCGGAGAATCGACATGGAGCGCGGTACTGAAACTGTCCTGGGGACGCTCGCGGGTTGCGGCGGCGGAGCGGACTCTGCGGCAGCTATCGCCCCCGCGAACACGCGGCCGGGCGGCCTGCACGGCGAAGACGCGATCTGGCAGGAAACCAACTGCTACATGGACCTGTGGATCGAACTGCTCTACGGCTGGGGACTGGACCCGCGCGCCGCGCTGGCGTTCACGGTCACCCAGGACTTCGAAGGCGACCACTTCACGTTCTTCAAATATCCGCAGGCCGATATCGAGCAGCTTTACGGCACGGTCGTGCAGGAGATGGCCGTCTACGACACGCTGGAGGCACACGTCGCCGAACAGGTCGGACGCGGCCATACCGTGCTGGTCGAAGTCGACAGCTATTACCTGCCCGATACCCGCGCCACGGCGTACCGTCGCGGGCACGTGAAGACCACGATCGCCGTCGACCGCATCGACACGGCGGCCCAGCGGCTCTCGTACTACCACAGCGTGGGCTACTACACCGCCGAGAGCGAGGACTATCGCGGGTTGCTGCGGCTCGATCCTGCCCTGCGCGACAACGGGGACGTGCTGTTTCCGTACGCCGAATGCGCCAAGCGCGTGCGGACGCCGCTGCAGGGCGCGGCGTTGGCGAATGCCGTGGCCGTGCAGATGCGCCGGCATCTGGGCCGGCGTCCGGCGCACAACCCCGTATCGCGCTGGCGCGAGGCGTTCGGCGATCAGGTCGGCAACGTGCTGGCCCGTGGCGATGCGTACTTTCATCACTATGGATTCAACCTGCCGCGCCAACTCGGCGCGAACTTCGAGATGCTGGGCCACTGCCTGACCTGGCTCGGCGAACACGGCTATCGCGTGCCGGCATCTGCGATCCGTGGCGCGGCGACGATCGCGTCGGAGTGCAAGGTATTGCAGTTCCGGCTCGCGCGCGCCGTGGCGCGTGGCCGCCCAGACCTGTGCGCGGAGACACTGGACACGCTGGAGGCCGCCTACTCGGAGGTCATCGACGGGCTGCTGCAATCGTTCGGCAGCATCGATCCTGCGCATTCCTGAACCCCTTGTCGTGAAAGAGGGCCGACACGCCTGGCGCGCCGGCCCTCTCCCCTGCTCCATCCCCATCCCGAGGCGATGTATCAGGCGTGCACGTCGGCCAGCGCGGGCAGCAGGCGGTCGTACTCGCGCTTGACCAGCTTGTAGCACTCGCATGAGTGCTTCTCCAGGCCGCAGCGGTCCAGCACGGTGATATGGCCGCGGCTATGGTGGATCAGTCCAAGGTCCTCGAGCTTGCCGGCGGCTTCGGTCACACCTTCGCGGCGCACGCCGAGCATGTTGGCGATGACCTGCTGCGTGATCACCAGTTCATTGGTACTCATGCGGTCGATGGCCAGCAGCAACCAGCGGCAAAGCTGCTTGTTGAGCGAGTGGTGGCGGTTGCACGCTGCGGTCTGCGCAATCTGCGTCAACACAGCCTGCACATAGAGCAGCGTCACGCGCTGCAGCGCGGGCAGCTGGCCCAGTTCCGAACGCAGCACACGGGCCGGAATCCGGTACGCGAAACCCGGGCTGCGCACTTCCACGCGACTCGGCATCGTGTCGCCACCGGTCACCACTGGAATGCCCACCAGCCCCTCGTTGCCGACGGCCGCGAATTCGACGGTAGCGCCGTCTTCCAGCAGTGACAGCAGCGAGACCACCGACGTGGTCGGAAAATAGACGTGGACGATTCGCTGACCCGAGTCGGTCAGCAGTTCGCCGGCACGCAGGCGAACCAGCTCGAAGTGCCTCGACAACGCCTCCCATTCATGGCGCGGCAATGCGTTGAGCAAGTGATTGACATGCAAGTCCGACCGATGCGTGATCATTTCTAATTCCTCCTTCTGATCCCGAAGCGGCTTCGGAACGCATCCCGCGCCAATCCAAGCGCCCAGGATACGTGACCCGGTTTCGCCGCTCCACCCGTATTCGATTGATGGCGCAAGCCGGCAGCCCTGGGGCCGCCACCCGTTTTCTCCGCCGGGGTTCGACCCCGACTGGCTGTGTTGTTGCTGGCTCTATTAAGTGCTATGCCGCACAGAACCGACAGTAGGCGAACGGTTGGGTCGGCCAGTCATGCTTTGGTAGGTTGGATGGAGGAAAACGGTGGAGGTGCAAGGTGTACGCATAGGCATCACCCGCGCGGGGCGCAGCCGGTGCCAGATGCGCCCGCCGCGCCAGCGTTGGGCTGGCGGGAAAGGTTGAAGTGGGATGAAGGAGGTTGAGATCAGCCGTCGTAGCTGACCGGGCGGGAAGCATTGAGTGCCGAAACTTCGCCCGAAGGGATGGCGCTGGCGCCGCTGGTGACGCCAGCGTCATGCATCAGGCGGATGCGCCGCGTTTCACCCGGGCCAAGGTGGAACCAGTCGGTCTCAGGCTGCATGGCATGGTCCACGATATGAACCCATCGCGCGAAGCGCCGCGTGCCCACCGTGAGCCACCATTGGTCGCCTTCGCGCGCCACGCTGGCCTGCAGCCCCGGCTCGCGCAGCGCGGCGGCGCGGCGATCGGGGAGGTACACCGACTGACTGAGCGGCGGACCGGGTGGCTGATTGAGCAACCCGTTGTCCTCATCCATTGTGTGTAGCGTGGCAATGACCACGTCGTGCGCAGGCGGGCCAAACCGGTAGGCGTAGGTGAAATCGAAGAAATGATCGAACATCTCCGCCGCGCCCAGCCTGCGTGTCTCGCGTGGTGCCAATGTGAGCGTTTGCTCCGCCCGTGCCGCCACCGCCTCGCCATCGCGCAGGCAGCGCAGTGTCAAACATACGGTGCGAGGCGTGGCGGATTCGTTGATCACGTGCGCGTGCAGACCATTCAACCCTTCATCCGTCAGGATGACCTGCAGCGGCTGCCATACCTGGCGCAACGCATGCCATGCGGACTTCGGCCTCGCGCGCGCATCGACGATGCCCCATCCGGCGCCTGGCACCAGATCCTGCAACTGCCACACCAGTCCGCCCTGGCACGTGGACCCCGCACGGCGCCATTCGCCGAAGACCTCCGTCATGATCTCGGCCACTACCGCGCGCGACAGCGCCAGGTATCGTTCCGGTTGCTCGTAGCGCAGCCGGGGTGGATCGACATCGAACAGATCGCGCAGATAGAAATCGCGGATGTCCTCGAAGTCCCACGCCGCGCCCGCGTCGCGCGGTACACGTGCCTTCCAGCGGGGATCATGCAGCGGTTGGAACAGGCCCGCCTCGGAAAGCGTGCGCCCGCACGGCACGTTCGCAAAGGCCAGGCATTCCGAGGTGAAACGGACGTTGGCCATCCGCGCATCGGACAACGGGCGCTGATAGGCGCCCACGCCGTAGTAGTGACTGACACCCGTATCGGGCTGGAACGGCCACGCGCCCTCGCTCGGCGAATTACGCACGTAGATCACGTCGGGTCGATGCTCGCGTACGAGCGACGGAATCAGTTCGTCGAACAAGGGCTGGCGCCACACGTTGCGCGGCGTTCCCATCATCGCGGCCTGCTGTTCCGCCTCGCTGCCGCCGCACAGCACCGCCAGACTGGCGTGCGCCCGCGTGGACGTCAGCCACTGCGCCACTTCGCCCGCGGCATCGGCCATCAGCGCCGGGCTGGCGCTGGACTCGCTGCCATAGTCGAAGTTGGCGAACATGAAGTCCTGCCAGACCATCAGGCCGAGCGCATCGCACTGGCGATAGAACGCCTCTCCCGGATAGCAGGTGACGCCACTGACGCGAACCATATTGGCCCCGGCATCGCGCGCGAGTTGCAGCCAGCGTGCCACGGACGCGTCCGTATCCGCCAGCCCCGGAAGATCGTGACTCGACACACAGGCGCCACGGCAGAACACGCGCTCGCCATTGACGCGCAGCGCGAACGCGCCGTCGTCGCCGGAGCGGTCCTCGGTAATCGTGCGGAAGCCAGTATGCCCACACGCGATCCCAAGCGCGCCGATACTCGCCTCGACGCGGTACAGGGCGGGTTCACCATGCGTATGCGGCCACCAGCGCTGCGCCTGCGCCACGCGCAGCGTGCCCGCAAGCGTATGCCCGCCGACGCGGCGCAGTTCGCCTTGCCACACTGCGTGGTCGGGGCCGATGGCCGCGAACGTTCCCTGCTCTGGCGCCGGACCCGGAAAGTGCAACTGAAGCACCACGACGCCGTCATCACCATCCAGATGACTCGACAACTCGGCGCGCACGCCGTGTGTGACATCGGCGCCCATCGGGTCGAGCAGTTCGATGTCGCGCCATGGCCCCACCGCATGAACGGGCGGGCACCAGCCGGGCATATGACCAAGCAGCGTGGTGCGTACCGCACGCAGCGTCGGCGGCACGATCATGCGCGGCTTCCAACGCACCGGCCCGCGCTGCGTGCGTAGCCACGGGTGCATCGCGCGGAAGCAAAGGTGCAGCACGTTGTCGCCGGCCAGTTCCACTTCCACCTGGTGGGCGGTGAACATGTGCCGCACGGTCAGCACCTTCGTGCCGTTGAACCAGACCTCGGCCAATGTCGCCAGACCATTGAAGCGCAGCAGCCGGCGTCCGTCGCCCTGGAATCGAAGCTTGTACCAGTAGTCATGCTGATGCAGTGGCGGCGGCGCAGCCTCATCCCAGCGGCCTGCGGCACGCAAGGCGCTCGCGACGGTACCCGGCACCGGTGCCGGCAGCCAGTGACCGCCATCATCGAGCTCGCCCGGATGCGCGACCGCGTTCGCGAAGGTTTCCAGCAGGGTCCAGTCGCCTTCAAGCCGCGCATCGCCCACGGCTACACCCGGGCGCAATACCGGCAGCAGAGCCGGCTCCGGATCGCGCGCAGTCATGAGACGGTCTCCCCGAAGCACGCGGCCAATGCCGGCACGGTGCCCTGGTAAGCTGCCTCGAGCTGTGCCAGGCAATCCTGGCATCCGTCGGGCTTGTGGCTGATCACGGCGCGCATCAGGCGGAACTGCATCACCATAGCTTCCGACGCCATCGTGTAGCAGGCTTCGGCCACCGTATCTGGCACCACCTTTCCGTTCATCACGAGCCAGCGCACGTAGCGGCCCATCAGCTCGAAATTGGCGCCGAGCTGGCGCAGCACGCTCGCGGCGTAGATCTGGAAGTTGGGCTCGCCGCGCGACATCAGTTGCTCGAGGTGTGCCGGAAATGCCTCGCGGAAAGCCTTGATCGGGTTCTGGCGCGGACGGCGGGCCAGATGGCTGCGCAGCAGGTCCATCGACGCCCGCAGCAAGGCATCCTCCGCCTGTGCGGCAAAGCGGCGGCGCACAACCTCCGCCTGCGGAAACGACGCGGCGCCCCAGGAAGACTCACCATCAAGGCTGCGAAAGATCGACACGTAGTCGTCGCCGCTCGCGGTGTGATAGCCGTCGTGATGGTAGTAGCCCACGGCCGTGGCCTCGGGCACCAGCACGTCGATCGCAATGCAGGACCGCGCGTGCTGCCGACGATATGCGCCGGGCGACTGCGGCAGTTGATAGTTATCGACCTCGAGCAGCACCACGTTGCCGCGATTGGTCTGCGCGGCCACATGCGTTTCGAGTCTGCCGTAGGTCGACAATTCGTCCTTGACGATGCCGTAGAGCAGCTCGAGGTCCGCTGACGGAATATTCAGCGATGTGAACTGGTCACCCTCGAAATCGAGGGTGACCGTAAATGGCAATGCGGCGATGGGCTCCAGCTCCCATCCATGCAACAACTCGATCCAGAGATCGATATGGCGGTTGGCATGCGACCACACGGGGTTACCCCCGTGCAGCGCATAGGCTCCGCCGCGCGTGCGCACCTTGCCATCACCGTACATTTAGATGCCTCCCAGCGTTTCCCTTACTGCCTGAGGCCACCTGGCTGGGTCAAGTCCATGGTGCTTCAGGAGCGCCAGCACCAGCCGTTCGATACCGAAACCGACGCAGCCCGTGTGGGCGACGCCACCGTCGTGCAGTCCGATATGCCAGAGCGCACCGAAGTGATCCATGTGGTAGTTGAAGCTCATGCAGGCCGTCGGCGGCGCGCCGTCGTTCACCGGGATCAGCAGTTCGAACTTGAGCTTCAGCTCGCGCTGGCTATCTGCCACGATCTTGCCGCCGCGCCCGAAGAACGGGTCATTGGCCACGTCGACTTCCACCGGAAGCTGCAGGGCCCGACCGAACGCCAGCCCACGCTCCATCCACAACTCGCGGAACGCCACGATCCGCTCGGGGGACCCCAGGCAAACGTACTCGCGCTGCCGGAATAACTGCATCCGGGTAGGCTCCAGCGACGGTTCGTGCCGATAGCAGTACGACATCACGTCGACGATCTTGCCCTCGGCGGGCAGCGGGCCGCGCTTGCCGATGACGGGATAGATCGGGTAGCAGGCGGCGGGCGTCATCACCACGCCCGTGAACTGCTGCTGATCGGTCCAGTCCTGCTTGTCCTCGAGCCGCGCCAGCAGTTGTCGATGCCCGCGATCGTCGCCGCAGAAGCTGTGGATCGTGCCGGCAAGCTGCGGAAAGCTCTTGAGATACTCGCTGGTTTCGAAATCATCCTTGCCGATCGCTGGCGGGAAGCGCAGCACTTCGGCGTTCTGGTCCGCGCCGATCCGCGTGAACGCGGCATTCAGGCCGTCGGCGATGCCTTCGAACACGGCACTGCGGCCGTAGAGGCCACGCACGCCAGTCTGGATCAGCAGCCCCGCTGCCAGCAGCGATTCGAGGAACGTTGGCGGTTGCGCGGCCATTGGGTCCGCGCCACCTGCCGGACGTGCCTCGGTAAGAGTGTGTGCATCCATGGATGCCTCCTTCAGGAACGATCGGCCAGCAGCAGGTTCGCTGTATTGGTCTGAATGCGATCGTTGTTGATCATCAGCGGCGCCGACCACAGATCGCGCAGGTGGCGTCCCAGGCTGAATGGCGTGCCATGCTTGTAGCCCGCCATCCCGCACACCAGCAGCGCCTGCTGCACGACTTCCAGTGCCATCGTCGACATCGCCGTCTTCAGACCGTTCATCTCGGCCGCCAGCGCGAATGCGGCGGATACCGAAGCGCCCGCATGGCGGCTGCGCTGATGCGCCAGCGCCAGATCCACGCGGCCTTCCATCATCTGCAGCAGGCTGACGGCTTCGGACACACGCGATGCGGACGGCGGCAACTGGCCCGGACGCGCGCGTGCCTGTCCCTGGAAGAAGGTCTTGGCGCGCGATACGGCATCGCTGGCGATGCCGAGCCACAGCGAGCTCCAAAGAATGTGGGAGACCGGTGTCATGGTGGCGTCAGCGATCTCGCCGAACGGCACCGGCAGCACCTGATCCACCTGGCCGGTGGCTTCCAGCCGGAAGCCATTGCTGCAGGTGCCGCGCATGCCGAGCGTGTCCCACGCATTCAGGCCTTGCAGCGTGTAGTCGGACTTCAGCGCGCAGACCAGCACCTGATCGGACGGCGAGGCATCCGCATTGCGGCGCGCGGTAATCAGGATGCCGTCGGCGTGGGCGCCATAGGAAATCGTCGGCGCCATCTTCAGCAGGTGGAAGCGGTCGCCATCCACGTTGACGGCGCAGCCGCTGCTACGCAGCGCGCCACCGATCGCCTCTTCGGACGTGGCGGACGCCAGCAGCAATTGCTCGCTGGCGATGCGTGCCAGCAGGTGCTGATGCCACGGACTGCCGGTGCCGTGATCGAGCAGGCACGCCACCTGGATCTGGTGCATCGCATAGATCATGCCGGTGGACGCACAGGTCTCGCCCAGCACCTTGCAGATCGCGGCCACCGTGGCCAGCGATGCGCCGCTGCCGCCGAGCACGGCCGGCACCATCGCGCCGAGCAGACCCTGGTCGCGCAGGACTTCGAACGCTTCGTGCGGAAAACGCGCTTCCTGGTCCACGGCGTCGGCAAAGCGCTGCGCGACCATTGCGGCCTCGCGCGCGGCGGCCAGCAATGCATCGCTGGCCATCGCGCCGCCAGCGTCGGGGTTGGCGTGCGCCAGCGTAACCTTCGCTCCGGTGTTCATGCTGCCTCCTGCTGCTGGCGAATGGCTTCCACCGCGGCCGCCAGCGAGTCAACGCTGCGGAATAGCTGGCGCGTCAGCATCTGATCCGGGATCTCGATATCGAACGCGTTTTCCAGCGCCAACATCACATGCACGGTGGCCAGGGACGAGAGTCCCGCCGCGTAGAGATCGTCGTTGTCAGCCAGGGTGGCCAGCGGTACATCTAGCCGGGCCACTTCGCCCAGAATATTGCGGATGGTTGCTTTCATTCGTAGTCTCCGATTGCGTTGACGGGCTCCATTCCATGGGTTTTGCGTGGTCGTTTCGGTGCGATTTCGCACCAAACCGAGCGCGCGGCGGCGTCTACCCCTCAGTGGGTCTCTTTATTGTTGGTTCAGTAAGCCGTGGTGCCGGTCCAGCCATGCAGCGCGGTGCGCAGGATGATCCGAAGGTCGAGCTGGAACGACCAGTGCTGGATGTAGTAGATGTCGAACTCGATGCGCTTGCGCATCTTCTCGACCGTGTCCGTCTGGCCACGCAGACCGTTGATCTGGGCCCAGCCGGTGATGCCGGGCTTCACGCGGTGGCGCAGCATGTAGCGGTCGATCAGTTCCTTGTAGAGCTCGTTATGCTCCATCGCGTGCGGACGCGGGCCGACCACTGACATCTCGCCGCGCAGCACGTTGATGAACTGCGGCAACTCGTCGAGGCTGGTCCGGCGCAGGAACGCGCCGACGCGGGTCACGCGCGGATCACCGCGCACGGCCTGGGTCACGCCACCGCCGTCCTGGTGCTGGCGCATGGTGCGGAACTTGTACACGTTGAAAGGCTGGCCGTCGATGCCCAGGCGCTGCTGCCGGAACAGCACGGGACCGGGCGACGACAGCTTGACCATCGCGGCTATCAGCAACAGCAACGGGCTCAGGCAGACCAGCACACCGAGCGAGAACACGCGATCGAAGCTGGCCTTGACCACGCCCGTGATGCCCGAGACGGGCGGACTGTTCAGGTCGATGACGGGCAGACCCATGAACTCGCTGAAGCGGTGGCCCAGCAGCTCGACGGACGACACGTCGGGCACCCAGCGGATGTCGATCATCTCATTGCGGAACTGGCGCACCACGCCGGACAGATCGCGGCAAGCGGCCATCGGCAGCGTCAGCCAGATCTCGCGCACGCCATGGTCGCGCACGAAGCCGCTGACTTCCTCGATCTGGCGCAGCGGGGTCACGTCGTACGGAATCGCGTCGGACTCCTCGTCATACACGCCCACGACGCGATAGCCGGCATCGCGGAAGTGCTGCACGCGATCGTACATTTCTCGGCCCAGCGGGCCGTAGCCGAAGATCAGCACGCGCTTGGCGTTGATGCCCTGCTGGCGCACGTTGGCCAGCATCCGGAACATCACGACCCGCGACAGCGCCAGCATCACGCCCGTGCCAATGAACCAGCCCATCGACCAGACGCGTGAGACCGCCCCGATCTGGTGGATCAGGAACGCACCGAGCAGGCCGGAGATGAACACCAAGGTCCATGCGGCGGCAATGCGCAACCCCAGCACGGCGCGACTGCGGCCGCGCCATGATTCGTAGATGCCGAAGGCAGGAAAGATCAGCAGCGCGCCGAGCGCGCACAGCATCGTCAGGAACCCGTTGACGGGTGCCGCGCTCCTGATGCCGTCATGGAAATACAGCGCGCCCATGGCGATGCCGCATACCGCGATCAGTACCGCATCACCGAGTCGATAGAGATAGTGAAGTGCAGAGTGCCGCTCGGCGGCAACATTCCATTCCGACGCCATGACCGCCCCAAAGCCCTCGCGGGAAACCAAGTGCAGTCATGGTTGCGCACGTATGGCGCGTCGTCTGTTGGCAGGCGCACAAACCCCTCGAGCGCCTGCGACCTGGATGGCGTCAGCAGGCGCAACGCCGGGTCGCGCAATCCGGCCGTGCGGCGACGTTGATCTGGCAGACGCGGCAGTCCGCTTGCCAGGCCCACTCGCCACGCTCGTACGGGCGGTCACGGCCAGAAAGAAAGGTGGCGATGCCCTGCACCCAGATGTGCGTCACGCCCGCCACGCCACTCACCGGCAGCACGAGCACTGTGGCCAGCACACCGGATGCCAGCAGCATCGCAACCGGGCCGTGCGGCACCTCGTGACGCATGATGAATGGCAGGCTGACGCAGAAGCCGAGCGCCAGTCCGCTCACCACCTCGGACATCGAATGCGCGTGCAGCGCGAGCCGGGACATGCCGACGGCAAGTGCCAGCAACACGCCGGCCACGGCGGCCAGCAGGCTCAGGGTTCGATAGCGTGACGGCACGGCAAGGCATGCGAACACGGGCAGGATCGACGCAGCCATCATCGCGTGGCCGGAGAAGCCCGTGAAGTTGAGCGCGGCGCTGCCGATGCCCCAGCCCATGAAGGCGAGCTTCGACACCAGCACGAGGCAGGCCGTCAGCGAGAACGCGATCAGCCAGTGCCGCGCGACGGCGTTGGCGCCATGCCACCGCAGCCACGCATACAGGAAGACGGCGCACGGCAGCAGAAAGGCCGATTCACCGAAGAAGGAAACGAGTTGCCAACGACTCATGACACGCGGACCTCGTACGGTTCAACGTACGGATTGCCAATTGCTTGGGATGCCGCAGCGTAGCAGTCCATATCCATCCCCTCTGTGCGCAAGGGCACGCCAGGGTCTCCATCCCGAAGCATGAGATGGGCGACGCTCTCCGCCCCCGAGGATGAGATGCCGCGCAGGCGCGCGCGTCACCCTGAGTCTTCTGGTTGATGGAGTGTCGCCGCGCGATTCGATATGTTCGTAAGTAATGGGCGTTCGCGCACGCGAGCGTCCATTTCAAAGCCCGCATGGTCCCCCGGTCGGCGGGCTTCTTTTTTGGCGCGACGATCGGCGTGACCGTGGGGCGTAGCACCCCGCGACCGGGTTCAGGACATTTCGTGGTGAGCGCCGTCGGTGATGCGCGCCAGCGCGACGATCATGGCGCGTGCGGCATCGATGTGCCGGCCGGCCTCGCGCTCGCCGATCTCGACTGCCGCGATGATCGCAGCCTCCTCGGTGGCAAAGTTCCGTCCGTGCAGCTCTCCCCGATACAACAACGGCCCGCCTACGATGGCGAGCCGTATCTCATAGCAACATGCCCACTTGCCCCGGCCCTCGCGCACGGCGAAACCATGCACGGCCAGGATATCCAGACTGCGATCCATACGACCCCCTTCTTCCCCCGTGCGGCCGGCCTGTCATCTCACCGGCTTCTGATCACGAGCACATCCAGCATAGTCGCATCGACGCGCGCCTGCCTTCATCCGATCGCAGGAGATCCCTCTGGATATACCCTTGTGTGGGGTGGTAGTACCGGCGTGGACGAGATATCCGCCAGGGTTGCTGGCGGCGGCACGGGCCTCACGTGCGGCATCGCCAACGCTTCGCGGGGGAAGCATTGCCCGCCCGCCCATACCAGCGCGGCGGCAGCGCACACAAGGTCCACCGGCGCGGGCACAGCCTGGCAACCGCCGGCGCCGAGCTTCGCGGCGTGGCCGATCAGCGCGGCATCGAGCGCATCGGACAGGACAAGCCAGCGGCGCGGTGCCAGCTGCGCGTGCACGCGGTCGAGCAGTTCGTGGGGGTCATCCTCGGCGCTGCAATCGACCACGACCAGATCCACACCGCCGGGTGGCAAGGGTTCGGCTTCATCGGGATTGTCGATCGTGTGCTGCGACACGCGCGCTGTGGCGCCGTTGGGCAACCATTCCGGGCAATGCCATCGCACCGGCTGCGGTACGTCCTGCAACTCCATGCGCCGCGCGAGGATGCGGCACATCATTTCGTTTCTGGCGATCAGGTAGGTCGTCATCGAAGTACTAATGAGCATCTCGTCGGCATCGTCGCGCAGCATGTTGCGCTGGCGGGATGCCCGGTATGCGGTGGTCGGCTCATTTCAAGGTAGCAACGACCACCTGCGGCCGCCTCATGCTTTTGGATGAGGGCAGGCCGGCGAAAGGCGGAAACTGGACGATCCGAGGGCGCGCGCGCCCGGTGCGGCAACCGGTGCTCAGGCTGCCTCGCAAGCGTGCTGCGCGCTCAGGGATGACATCGGGATATGGGTCGGCCGGGCCGGCGTCGGGCCGGGCCAGTTCAACGATGCGCCGCGCTGGAGCGCGACGTACACGGCCTCGCCCTTGTTGCGCACATGCAGGCGCTGATAGAGCGTGCAGGCGTGGGTCTTCGCCGTGGCCACCGAGATATTGAGCAGGCGGCTGACCGTCTTGATCGGATAGCCACGCGCCAGCAGGGCCAGCACTTCGTACTGGCGCTCGGTGATGTTGAGCAGGTGCGCGCCAACTGCCGGCGTTTCGGTCGGCACCGCGTGGGTGTCCGCGTGCGCGGGCGCTGCGGCGTCGGCGCCGTGCAGCGGCACTACGACTGGCGTGGCAACGAGTCTCGACAACTCCGCGGGCACGGCGTCCGCGAGCGGTTCGTGGACACGATTGGCAGGTGCATGCGACGGGAAACACTCGCCGCCGGCCAGCACGAGCCGGATAGCGGCTTCCAGCGCCTCGGAAGAACAGGTCTTGGCCAGCAGACCGCGCACCTTCTCGGGCAGGCCGCCTTCCGGCATCGGCGCCGGCAGATGATCGGCAAGCACCAGCACGCGCAGCGGCTGCAGACGCAGACACAACTCGGCCAGTATCGGCCAGCCCGCGCCACTGTCGGCGGGCATCCCGATAATCAGCAGATCGGCATGATGCACCCACGGCTCGGGGGCGTGCAGCGTGGTGGGGTCGAGGTCGACGAGATCGCCGGGGACGTGCGCCTGAGACAAAAGGTGGTGCAGTCCGAGACGCAACAAGGGGTGTGGCTCGAACAAGAGGATGGTGGCCATGACTGCTCACTTCTTCTTGGCGCGCCGCACGAAGCGTTCGCTTCTGCAACGCGCTGATTGGAGGCGCTCCACTTGTAGCGTGGCTGCACTTCCATACGATCGGGTATAGCCTCCTGAGCCTACAGCAGCTTCCCGTCCTGGCCCGCCGCCGTCAAACTGGCCCTCCCTTGGAGGATGCCTGACCGCCCCGTTTGCGCATGTAGCGCATTAGATCCTTCTGAATACTGATTCAAACTAAATCTAATTCTGATGTTCAGCATAGGAAGGGCACTGAGTGAATGCAAGGTGATGGTGCGGCGCAGCGGGTTTCTCCGTAGGAGGACGCAGGGAGCCATTGCAGGATCTGTAGCGACGATTTGCGCACATAGCAATGGGCGTGTGAATCTCCGCTGTGCGGCGCACAAGAGCCCGCCTGCGACGACGGCAAGTGACGCTGCGGCAACGCCCGGATTCAAACCGGAGGCCCATAATGGCGGCCTCGATTCACGGACACGGTTCGCAGGCCACGCGCTGCGCTGCTCCGACTCAATAACTACAGGGGGCCCCTTGGCCGCTACCGAAAATACTGGCTCGCAATCACAGCCACAATCGCAATCGCCTGCCGACCTCACGGCTCTGCCCGACAACCCGGACCTGGTACCGGGCATGCCATATCGCCACTACAAGGGTGGCGCCTATCTCGTGACCGGGGTTGGCCGTTTCGAAGCCGACATGACACCGGTCGTGGTGTACGAATCCATGCGTGACCGCTCGCTGCTCTGGGTACGACACGCCGACGTGTTCACCGAGCCCGTCTCGACCGCGACGGGCGACGTCGCCAGATTCGCGCCGCACTGGGCACCGGCCTTGTCGTGTCTGGACTTCCTGCCACGCAAGACGGTCCTTCAGGTACTGGCCTTGTACGATGCGCCGTACCGCAAATACCATGACCGGCGACACGTGCTGGAGATGTTCGAGCAAGCCCACGCACTCGGCATCGCACTCAATCCTGCGCAAGCGCTGGCCGTCCTGTTTCATGACGCCGTGTACGTCCCGGGCTTCGAGCACAACGAAGCGGCCTCGGCGGCCTTGCTCGACACCATGGTCGAGGACGTGAACGCCGACGTGATTCACCTTGCAAGGCAGATCATTCTCGACACCCGCACGCATGAAGCAAGCGTGCCCGACGCCGCAACGGTCCTGGATCTCGATCTCCTCCGTCTGGCCGCCGACGATGATGTCTTCGACGCGCATGGGCTAGCCGTATTCGATGAGAACCGCGGCTTGCTGGCGAGCAGGGTCCAACTTTCCGGCGAGGCGCTGTATCACGCATTCATGGTTCGCCGCGCGGCATTCCTCGGGGCACTGGCGCAACGGCCGAAACTGTTTTTGACGACGGCATTCGCCGAATTCGAAGGTCCGGCTCGTCGCAATATCGCAAGAGTTCTTGCAAGCTTCGGGCAAGCGAAAGCCAACTGATGCAGGGCTGCGAAGACCATCTCCGGACCTGCCCCGGAGATGTGTCTGAAATATGACTGTCATCGAAATCGCACCAAAGTCGCCCCAAATGACAGATGTCATGCAAACGTCCGGCCATCTGCTAACCTGAATCTCCAGAAGCCGGTTTCGTGCAGCCTGAAGAAGGACCAATAATCATGGGCAGACACATCGCGGCGCTGGCGCTGCTATTCGCCGCGGTCAGTGCATTTGCCGGAGATGTCACTGGGGCTGGTTCCACATTCGTCTACCCGCTGATGGCGAAATGGGCGGCCACGTATTACGCCAGGACAGGCCGGCAGATCGATTACCAACCCATCGGCTCAGGCAACGGCATCCGGCAGATCAAGGCGGCCAGCATCACGTTCGGCACCACGGACATGCCGCTCAAACCCGAAGAACTCGAGCGCGCAGGACTGGCCCAGTTTCCCATCGCGGTAGGCGGCGTCGTGCCGGTGATCAACCTGCAGGGCATTGGCGCGGGGCAGATCCACATGACGGGCGCGCTGCTGGCCGATATCTATCGCGGCAAGATCGCCAACTGGAACGATGCGGCCATTGCGTCGGCCAATCCCGGCGTGCAGTTTCCCGACCTGAAGATCACGGTGGTCCATCGCGGCGACGGCTCGGGCACCACGTTCAACTGGACCGACTACCTTTCCAAGGTCAGCCCCGAATGGAAGGCGGCAGTCGGGGCAGGCACCACGGTGCGTTGGCCCATCGGGATGAACGCGAGCGGCAATGAGGGCGTATCGCTCTATATCCACAATATTCGCGGCGCGATCGGCTATGTGGAACTGACCTACGCGCTGCAGAAGAGCCTGCCCTATGCGTTGGTCCAGAACCGCGATGGTCTCTACGTGAAGCCTTCGCGCGAATCGTTCAGCGCCGCGGTGACGGCCGTGGAATGGAACCCGCGGCTCGACTTCTATCAGGTGCTGACCAATGCGCCGGGCCCGAACGCGTGGCCGATCACGGGCACGGTCTTCGTGCTGATGCAGCGTTCCGCCGCGCACCCGTCGAATACGAAGGATGCGCTGGCGTTCTTTCAGTGGGCGCTTGCCGAAGGGCAATCCGATGCGTCGGCCGAGCACTACGTGGCACTGCCGCCGGAACTGGTGAAGCAGGTGATCGCGTACTGGGCGGAGACCTTCAAGTAGCGTCGATCAGAACGCGTACGCGGCGCACAGATTTACGACGTTGGTCTCGTGGCTGCGCACCATGCCGAGCGCCTTTGCCACATCGACGTGCAGCACGCCCGGAACCTGCCTTGAACTTGCTTTGAAGTTACCTTGAGGCGCGATGCCGGCATGACCGCTATGGCCATGCCGTGCCGATCAACCGATCAACGCGAGGAATCGAGCGCCTCGCCGTTCTTCTGCACGTCCTGCGCCTTCAGGTAGCTCTCGATCAGCAGCTGATACGCGGGGAAGATCTTCGTGTAGATCTCGGCCCACTGCTGGGCGTCGTCACGGTTCCAGGTGCGCTGCAGTTCGGACGCCACCGCGGCGGTATCCATCGGCACCACGCCTGCCTGCACCACGCGGGCCAGCGTAATTTCCTGCGCCATCTTCGAGTACGTGCCCGAGGCATCGACCACGGCAAAGACCTTGTAGCCGTCGGCAACCGCGCTGATGGACGGGAACGCCATGCACACGCTGGTGATGGTGCCGGCGATGATCAGTGTCTTCTTGCCCGTGGCCTTCACGGCGGCGACGAACTCAGGGTTGTCCCACGCATTGATCTCGCCCTTGCGCGCAACGTACTTCGCGTGCGGCGCGTTCTCATGGATCTCGGGGATCAGCGGGCCGTTGGGGCCTTGCGGCACCGAAGCCGTGGTAATCACTGGCAGCTTGCTCAGCGTGGCCATTTTCGCCAGCGCGGCGGCACGTTGGCGCAGCTCGGGCATCGGCATGTCACCGACGGTCTGGAACAAACCGCTCTGGTGGTCGATCAGCAGCATGGCCGTATCAGCCGGATCGATCACGGGACGGGCGCCGTTGAAGTTGGCGGGTTGGGTCATGGTGAAGCTCCTTCTTCATAAGGTGGTGGCACGCCACCGTAAGGGGAGAGGGCCCGCCGCCGGGACGATGGCGGGTCGATGACGACAGCTTAGTTTTGGAACACTGATGGCGGTAGATTGCTAAGTTGCACATCAGAGTCCTATCTCATGAACAATGGTGCCCGGGACGCTTGTCCGCCTGCTTCGCCTGGTCCGCCTGATGCCGGGATCGAATATCTGGCCCAGCGCTTCGGCGCAATGCAGGAGGCGTAGACCCGGCATCGCGCCGGATCGCGTGTAGTTCGAACGAACTACACGCACGGGGGGACGAGATTCCTCCCTTCGACGGTCGCCCGTGGGCGACATGCTGTCTACAGTCGGTCTCATCAACAGGCGCGGCCATCGCCGCCCGATATCGAGACCGATTGCAAGCCGGAGACAGCATGTACCTGACCCAGGGCCTACACCGTCGTGTGCAGCAGACGCCCGACCACGTCGCCACAATATTCAGAAGCCGCCGGCGTACCTATCGTGAGTTCTCCGAGCGTGTCTCGCGCCTCGCCGGCGCCTTGCAGCAACTCGGCATGAACCCAGGCGACCGCGTCAGCATGCTGTCCCTGAACTCGGACCGCTATCTCGAATACGCAATGAGCGTGTGGTGGGGCGGTGGCGTCCTCAATCCAGTCAACACGCGCTGGAGCGTGCCGGAAATCGTCTATTCGCTCGATGACTGCGATACCGGCATCCTGATCGTCGACGACCATTTTCTGGCCATGGCCGAGCCGATTCGCGCCACGGCGAAGCGGGCACCGATTTTTATTCATGCGGGCGACGGCGCGCCGCCGGCAGGAATGCTGGGATTCGAGGCCCTGCTAGCAGACGCTGCCCCCGTACCGGATGCCATGCGTGGCGGCGAGGATCTGGCCTCGATCATGTACACGGGCGGCACCACCGGCAAGCCAAAGGGTGTCATGCAGTCGCACATGAACCTGTGGTCGTCGTCGATCTCGCGCCTCGCCCAGTTCCCGCTGGACGAAGCGACGATCACGCTCCACGCGGCACCGCTGTTCCATACGGCGGCGATGGCCAAGGCAGTGGGTGTGTTCGTCATCGGCGGCACGCACACGATGGTCCCGACGTTCGATCCGGCCGAGGTGCTGGAAACGCTCGAACGCGAGCGCGTCAACGACATCATGCTCGTGCCCACGATGCTGCAGGCGATCCTGGCGTGCCCGGACTTCGCCAGACGCGATGTCAGCAGCCTGAAGCGCATCAACTATGGCGCGTCACCGATCAACGGCGCGGTGCTCGATGCGGCGCTGGCCGCCATGCCGAATGTCGAGTTCTCGCACGCCTATGGGCTGACCGAAGCGTCGCCGGTGGTATCGGTCAATCCGCCTGCCAACCACGGCCCGGTGGGCCGCGCCAGCGGGCTGTACCGGTCGGCGGGCCGCCCCGGCTTCGGTGTGTTCGTCAAGGTCGTCGACCCGAACGGCGATGAAGTCCCACGCAACACGGTCGGCGAGATCATCGTGCGCGGCCCCAACATCATGCTGGGATACTGGAACAAGCCGGAGGAAACGCGGCAGGCACTGCGCAACGGCTGGCTGCATACGGGCGACGGCGCATACATGGACGATGCCGGCTATCTGTTCATCGTCGATCGCATCAAGGACATGATCGTCACCGGCGGCGAGAACGTCTATTCGGCCGAGGTCGAGAACGCGCTGGCCCAACATCCGGCAGTCCATTCCTGCGCGGTCATTGGCGTGCCGCACGAGCGCTGGGGCGAAGCGGTTCACGCGGTGGTGGTGCTCAGACCCGGCTTGCCGGCTGGCGAGGACGAATTGTGCACGCATTGCCGCGCGCTCATCGCCAGCTACAAGTGCCCCAAGAGCGTGGAGTTCCGCACCGAGCTGCCGCTCTCCGCAGCGGGCAAGATCCTCAAGCGCGAACTGCGCACGCGCTACTGGCAGGACCAGCCGCGGCAGGTCAGCTGAACCAATCGGGTCGATAGCGAACGACCCCACACCTATCTCCTCGTCACAAAAAAAGAAGGAAAGCGCAATGACCAACAAAGTGGTGGTAGCCGGTGTCGGCATGATTCCCTTTACCAAGCCGGGCGCGAGCGACGACTACGGCGTGATGGGCGCGCGCGCCGCGAAAGCGGCGCTCGCCGACGCTGGCATCGACTACGCGCTGGTGCAGCAGGCCTACGTAGGCTACGTGTTCGGCGATTCGACGTCGGGACAGACGGCGATCTACGGTGTCGGCCTGACCGGCATTCCGGTCATCAACGTCAACAACAACTGCGCCACGGGATCGACGGCGTTGTATCTGGCCCGGCAGGCCGTGGAGAGTGGCGCGGTGGAATGCGCGATCGCGCTCGGCTTCGAACAGATGGTGCCCGGCGCGCTGAAGGGCGCGTACACGGACCGCCCCGGCCCGATGGAGCGCTTCGCCCGTGTGATGAACGACGTCCAGGGCTTCGACGAACAGGCGCCGCGCGCGGCGCAGTTCTTCGGCGGTGCCGGCCGTGCCTACATGAAGGAATTCGGCATTCGGCCCGAGACCTTCGCGCGTATCTCCGTGAAAGCCCGCCAGCACGCGGCGCGTAATCCGTTCGCCGTATTCCGCAACACCGTCACGCTGGAAGATGTGATGACCTCCCCGAAGGTGTTCGATCCGCTGACGCGTCTGCAGTGCTGTCCGCCCACCTGCGGCGCGGCCGCCGCGATCCTGTGCACCGAGGCGTTCGCGCGCAAGCATGGGCTCGACACGCGCGTGGCCATCGCGGCGCAGGCCATGACCACCGACCGCAACAGCACCTTCGATGAAGGCGACATGCGCAAGGTGGTCGGCTACGACATGACGCACGCGGCGGCCACCCAGGTCTACGAACGCGCAGGCATCGGGCCCGGCGACGTCGACGTGGTGGAACTGCACGACTGCTTCACCGCGAACGAACTGATCACCTACGAAGGGCTGGGCCTGACGCCCGAAGGCACCGCCGAGAAGTTCATCCTCGACGGCGACAACACGTACGGTGGCCGCGTGGTGACCAACCCCTCGGGCGGCCTGCTGTCCAAGGGCCACCCGCTCGGCGCCACGGGACTCGCACAGTGCGCGGAACTGGTCTGGCAACTGCGCGGCGAAGCAGGCGACCGGCAGGTAGCCGGCGCGCGCCTGGCACTGCAGCACAACCTGGGTCTGGGCGGCGCGTGCGTGGTCACGTTGTACCAGCGCCAGTGACGGCCCGCCGAGCATCGACGGACAGCACTGAAAAAGACGACTAGAACGAAGGAGACACGAAGCATGAGCAAACTGACCAACAAGGTAGCGATCGTATCGGGCTCCGGCCGGGGCATCGGCCGCGAGATCGCGCTGAAGCTGGCAAGCGAAGGGGCGGCGGTTGTCGTCAACGATCTTGACGCGGAACCGGCCGAGGCCGTGGTCCGCGAGATCACCACGATGGGCGGCCGGGCCGTAGCCTGCGTGGGCAGCGTGACCGAGGCCGACTTCGGCACGCGCTTCGTGGGTACCGCATTGCAGACTTTTGGCGGGCTCGACATCATCGTCAACAACGCCGGCTATACGTGGGACAACGTGATCCAGAAAATGACCGACGACCAGTGGTCGGCCATCATGGATGTGCACGTCACAGCGCCGTTCCGCATTCTGCGCGCTGCGGCGGACTACTTCCGCGAGACCTCGAAGCAGGAAGCCGAGCAAGGCCGCGAAGTATTCCGCAAGGTGGTGAACATCTCCTCGGCCTCGGGCGTGATAGGCAATGCCGGCCAGGCCAACTATTCGGCGGGCAAGGCTGCCATCAACGGCCTGACCAAGGCGCTGGCCAAGGAGTGGGGACGCTACAAGGTCAACGTCAACAGCGTCGCGTTCGGCCTGATCAAGACGCGCCTGACCGAGGCCGTAGCAGGCGAAGGCCATGCCACCATCGACATCGCTGGCAATGAAATCAAGGTGGGCGTGAATCCGCAGCTCATGAAGAACATCGAGGCCACGATTCCGCTGGGCCGTGGCGGCACGCCCGCCGAAGCCGCCGGCTCCGTCTACCTGCTTTGCATTCCGGAATCCAACTACATCACGGGTCAGGTGCTTGTGGTGGGTGGCGGCCGTCCCAGAACGGAAGGAGACCGAGATGGATAACGCAAGACGCCGCGCGCTGCGCCGGCTAGGCTGGGGCATGGCGGGCGTGGCCGGCATGCAGATTGCGCTGCCCAGCCGCGCAACGCCGACATATCCCTCCCGCGCCGTGCGGCTGATCATGCCGTACGCAGCCGGGGGTACCGGCGATGTGGTGGCGCGTCTGATTGCCGAGGGGCTGGCCAAGACCTGGCAGCGCCCCGTGGTGGTGGACAACAAGCCTGGCGCGGGCGGCATGATCGGCGCCGATCTGGTCGCCAAGTCCGAGCCAGACGGCTACACGCTGCTGACGGCGCTGACCGGGCTCGTGCAGGCGCCATCGCTGTATGGCAAGGCCGCCTACAACCCGGTGCGCGATTTTGCGCCGATCTCGGAACTGGCTACGTCCCATCTGGCACTGGTCGTGCAGCAGGATTTCCCGGCACGCACCGCGAAGGAGTTCGCAGAGCACCTGGCGCGCCAGGGACAGCCGCTACCCTATGGCACCTATGGCCTCGGTTCGAGCGGTCATCTGCAGATGGAAATCTTCGCTCGCGCCACTGGCATCTCGCTGGTGCACGTGCCGTACAAGGGCGAGGGTCCGCTGGTCAACGATCTGCTCGGCCGGCAGATCCCCGCTGGCGTGGTTGGCGCGGTCACGGCACGTCAGTACGCGCAGGCTGGCAAGTTGCGCCCGCTTGCCGTGGCCGGCGGGAGCCGTTCGCCACTGCTGCCCGATGTGCCGACGTTCCGGGAGTCCGGCTACGCCGGGCTAGAGCGACAGGGCTGGATCGGCCTTTTCGCGCCGGCAAATACGCCCCGCGATGTGGTCGACAAGATCAGTCGCGATGTGAATCGCGTGATCGTGTCCGATGCGCTGCGCGCGCGGCTGGTGGACATGGGCATCATCGTCAAGGGCAGCACGCCATCGGCATTCGCGGACGTCGTCAAGGCCGAGCAGGAATACTGGGCCGACGCGATCCGCGCGGCCAACATCCGGCTCGAGTAAGCCGGTATCCCCACACGCTCCACTCACTCAACCACCGGAGACAACATGAACGCTCGCGAGCAAACGGCTGCCGAACAGATCGCAGCCCCATTCTCGATCACCCCCGTGACGCCCGTCATCGGCGCGGAGATCGGCGATATCGATCTGCGCGAAACGCTGGACGACTCCACCTATCAGGCACTGCGCCAGGCACTGGTGCGCCACAAGGTCCTGTTCTTCCGCGATCAGGACATTTCGCCCGCGCAGCACGTGGCGCTCGCCCGGCGCTTTGGCGAACTCGAGGTCCATCCGGTCTTTCCGCATCACCCCGACCATCCCGAACTGGTGCTGCTGGGCGGGAACAAGGATGCGAAGGGGCGCGAGAACATCTATCACTCGGACGTCTCATGGCGTGCCGTGCCGTCGATGGGATCGATGTTGCGCTGCGTGGAATGTCCGCCGATGGGCGGCGACACGATCTGGGTCAACATGGCCCAGGCATATGCCGGACTGCCGGACGATGTGAAGGCGCGAATCGAGGGCCTCGAGGCGGTGCATGACCTGATGCCGGGGTTCGGCGCGCGCATGTCGGCCGAGGAGCGCCTTGTCAACCGCGAGAAGTTCCCGCCCGCCACGCATCCGGTGGTGCGCACGCATCCTGAAAGCGGCGAGAAGATCCTCTACGTCAACGAAGGCTTCGTGACGCACCTGGCCAACTATGGCGCGCACATCCAGTATCGCGTGGGGGCGGATTTCCGCCTGGGCGAGCTCGACCTGCTGCAGTACCTCTATCGGCAGGCCACGGTGCCCGAATATCAGGTCCGGATGAAGTGGCGACCCAACACCATCGCGTTCTGGGACAACCGCTCCACCCAGCACTACGCGGTGCAGGACTACTTCCCCGCTGTGCGTCGCATGATGCGTGCGACGATCATCGGCGAGCGTCCAGTCTGAGGCCGCGCTCACTGGCACGGCGCGCCCGTGAGCGCATCATGGTGGCGCAGCGCCGCCGGTGGCTATCGAAGCAGTCCAAGACTACGCCCGATGGCGACGGCTTCCGTGCGGCTCTGCGCGCCGAGCTTGGCGTTGATCTTGCGCAGGTGAGACTTGATCGTCAGCTCCGACACGAACATTTTCTCGGCGATCACGCGATTGCGATGGCCTGCGGCAAGCATCTGCAGGACTTCCTGCTCTCGGGTCGTCAACGGTTCCGCGATGGCAACGCCGCGCGCCTGGTTCACTTCCACGCCGGCTGCGGCCAATGGCGCCGGAATCTGCGCAAGCACTGTGCGGACGAACTGAAGTTCGATGCCGGCGCGGACGCATTCCGCTTCACGCGCGTCGGCCCATCGCCTTAGCAGATCCGCCAGACGGTCCCCTTCGTCCAGGAACGTCCGCGCGAGGCCTTCATGGCTGGCGAGCCGCAGGGCCTCGGTCAACTGCTCGAACGCTTCGGACTGCTTGCCCGCGCCATCGAGCGCCATGGCCAGTAAAAGCCGGAGTTTCAGTGCGCGCCAGTGCCGCTGGCGTTGGGTGGCAACCGCAATGGCATCGGCCAGTTCTGACGCGGTCTGTTCATGCTCGCCATGCGCGATCGCGAGTCTCCAGCGGATCGAGTCTGGGAAGTCGATGTCGTTCGCATGGCCATAGCTGTCACTCGCGGCCCAGTCGGCGTGCAGTTCGGCGCTGCGCAACGCCTGATCGGCGGCATCGAGCCGGCCTTCGATCGTGGCAACGCGCACGCGCTCCAGCCAGGCCGAACAGATGGCGCGCGGCAACTGAATGCCGCGGCCGATCTCCTCAAGCTCCGCCAGCATACGCAGCCAGCGGTCGCGGTCGCCGCCCAGCAGCGCCAACCGCGCCGAGAGAATGAACCCGGCAATCATAGCGTCCGGCGGCGCGTAGCCCTTGCAGTAGGGCATCGCTTCGGCCAGCACGCGTGCGCAATCCTCGAGAGCGTTCGCCTCATAGAGGGCCGTGGCCCATGCCGGAAGGAAGGCGTGTCTGAGACTGCTCACCTCGCTAGGGCTCCAGCCGCGCTCGGCGACGGCGCGGAACCGCGCAAGTGCATTGCTGAGTCGGCCCTGCACCAGATCGATGACGCCTTCGAGAGAATCCGCGATGCCACGCTGGAATCCTGTCCGCACATCGTTCGCACCCGGCATCAGGCGCGACAGCACACGGCGCGCGTCCTCGTACCGATGACTGGCCACCAGCGAAAACGCCTGCGAGTTGACCACGCTGGCGTACCGGAAGGGCGCGTCCGGGGGAATCCGCTCCAGATGCGCCAGGCCGGCGGCCAGACACGCTTCGATCTGGTCGGTCATCGCCAGCAGCACACATCGCAGCGTCTCGACCTCGAAGGCAATCTTCGCCTGCTGGTCGGCGGGAACATCCGCCGCAAGCAACGCCGCCATCGTCTGCATCGCTTCCGAATAGCGGCGATTGAGCAACAGGACCCAGGCATAGGCCAGACCCATGCGATGGGGGTCCGCGAGCAGACGCTTGCGGTCGATGCGGTCGAGCCATCGCGCCAGCAGTCGCACGCGACCCGCCTGGAACAGGGCTGGTGTATGGATGGCAATCAGCGGCAGCGCCTCATCGTCAAGCCCGGCTTGCAGCAGGTGCTCGATCGCCGGGACGGGACGATCCTCCGACAGGTACCAGCGCGATGCCGCCACGTGCAGCGCGCGCGCCTTGTCCGGATAGGTCACTTGCAGCCGATGCTGCAGGAAGCTGGCGAAGAGGCTGTGATAGCGATACCACTGATGCTCGCCATCGAGCGGCGTAATGAACAGGTTGTTCCGCTCCAGGAAGCTCAGCATTTCGCGGCTGTCGTGCCGTCCGGTCACGGCATCGCACAGTGGCGCCGACAGTTGGCCAAGCAGACTGGTCTGTAGCAGGAAGTCGCGGCAGGATTCGCTTTGCCCCATCAGGATGTCTTCCGCCAGATACTCGGCCAGCTCGATATTGGTACCCGAGAACGAGCGGACGAACGCCGCATGATTGGGATGTCCGCGCAGCGAGAGCGTGGCCAGGTAGACGGCTGCCGCCCAGCCCTCGGTGCAGCGCCATAGCGTGGCGATCTCGCCGTCCGGCAGCGGCAGCCCGCACTTGTCCCGGATGAAGCTGGCGGCCTCTTCCGCGCTGAAGCGCAATGCGGCCGGGTTGATATCCAGAAGCTGGCCCCTTGCGCGAAGTCCACCAAGGCCGAGGTCTGGCGTGGCGCGCGTGCCGATGACCAGCACACCCTGCGGCGACAGCACTCTGACCAGTTGCTGCAGATATTCGGTGATCGCGTCATTCTGGATGACTTCGAGATCGTCGAGCAGGATGGCGAATGGGTGCGCATAGGAGGCCGCGATCTCGATGATCTCGTGCGCGATGGCTTCGCCAGCAATGGTGTCGGAGCGTTCGTCGCGCTGATGGCGGGTCAAGCCCGGCAGCCTGAGCAAGCCCGTGTGGAGATGCAGAAGAAAACGCTGCAGGTCATTGTCGGCGGCATCGCATCGCAACCACACGCAGGCTCGCTGGCCGGCCTGGCACCGTTCCAGGTACTGCTGCATCAGCGTGGTCTTGCCGAAGCCGGCTGCGGCGCGGACCAGGATCAGACGGGCCGAGGCGGCGTCCACCATCACGTCGACAAGGCGCGAGCGGACCAGATGATTCGGCAAGGCGCGGGGCAGCACGAGCTTGGAGGCAACCAGGCCCCGCCGCTGCGTGTCACTGTCACCGGGCTTGCGGCTGATGGCTGCGCTCATTGCTCCTTCCCTCACCATGCGTGGCGTGGGGCGTTCGCCATGGGTTATCTCCGTTTGATCTTTTCGGGCGGCACTTGCGGCACGCCTGTGTCCCGCGGCTGTGATCCGCTCGTCGCCATTTGAAAAGCTGTGCGGATTCTGCCATGTCGACGGCACGACCGAGATTCTCCCATCGCGGCACTAGGCTGTCGTGGTTCTTTCGAACTAGCGGGACCGATGACATATGGCTGCCGGCCAGATCATTCGAGACGCTGATAGTGTTTGGGAGGCTGCGGGCGACTATGCGCCGCAATGATTGCGATCTTCTCGTATTGCGCTCTGGAATTTCTTCCAGTGAATATCGCCAATTTTTGCTGTTTTCCCCAAATGCGCGGGCAACGGCCTCTGCGGTATACGCACGGCACGTATACACCATATATGGTGGCCAGGTGGCGCGTAAACCGTACCAATGGGGCGTCCGCGCACGAAGCGTACCCAACGCTGCGTATGTTTTTCTTTAATAATCAATGCCAAATTGAATTACACGATTTCTGGAAATTCCGCCCGTTTGGGTGCCTGAGAAGCCAGATTGCGATGGGGGTGACGACGCGGAATCCGCCCATTGGCCTTCATCAAGGTGCGTGCGACACGACAAGAAGCCGCTTGGGCGCGTGGAGAACGGCATCGGGTGGTTTGATTTGGTGATCTTTCTGGAGAGACCCATCATTCCTTCTATGAATTCTGAAAATGATGCACCTTCGGTGACATGCAGTCGGCGGACGCGACATCAAGGCGTCGATGCTGTGGCCGCAGCAGTTGGCCCTGCGCGGGCGTTGCCGTCTGGGGGTGTGTTGCCCTGCCCTGGCCGCCGTGCAGTCGTCCAGGCTTATGCCAGCGCTTCACCGGGGGGCCTAGACCAGGATGGCGTCACTGTGCTGTGCCCGATCTGCCGACAGGCGGGCCAGAAATCGGTATTCGATCCGCCACTCAGCAAGACCAGGAGTTCACTATGCTTCAGGCAAAAAATAATTTACATTGCACTTTGTGATGCAGAACAGGCCGGATGAAACAGGAGACTGGATAATCCTGTTGTAATTCAGTCACTTATGTGCGGATGGCCAATGTCGGCGTTCGCGCACGCCGGACGAAATCCCAAGCGCACAAAGTGCATTCAGAGGCCATAGACCCCCATGCCTGACGATCGAGATACGCTGGCCGCCACGAAACTGACGCGAACGGAATTTGCCGTCGTGCGGGCGTACGCCCAGGGCATGAAGCCCCTGGAGATCGCCAACCGGTACCTGCAGGACCCCGACGACGACGACGATCTGACCGAGCACCAGGCCATACAACGCATCCTGGCGCTGCGCGATCGGTTGGTCCAGTTCGCTTTGCAGCATGATCGCCCCGATATAGCGGAGATGTTCGAGGCGCTGCGCGGGCGCTCCGACGCCGGCATGACTCGCCGGGTAGATGCGCTGACTTCGATCGAACAGTTGGGCCAGGGGCGCCCACTTCCGGGGCATCAGGTCTCCCTCTGGTTCGGCCCCAGCCTGTCTCGACGACTGATGGCAGCCGGCATCCGGACGATCGCCGACATGACCGACCTGGCCAATCGAAAAGGCAGCGGCTGGTGGCGTCATGTGCCGCGTATCGGGCGACATTCTGCGGAGATCATCGTCCGCTGGCTTGCCACGCAATCCGCCCAGACGGCGCTCAAGGTCAGTCCGCATGTGCTCGCATCGGCACAAATAGTGGATCGTAAAGCACTTTATGCGAGGCCATTGGGACGAGGTATGGCATTCCCTGTTCCGCTTGAACTGATGCGTGCACCGGAAACATTTGCTCCCTGGGCGATGGCGCTGGGGGAAGAACTCAAAGACGTTCAAGGATGGGTGGCAGCACGGGCGAGCTCTCCAAACACCTGGAAGAGCTACCGTCGCGAGGCCGAGCGGTTTCTGCTCTGGGCTGCCGGGCAAGGTAAGTCATTACGTGCCATGGCTGCCGATGACCTGGATGCGTATCGGGCGTTCCTTGCCAATCCGGAGCCTTCATCATTCTGGTGTGGCCCGGCCGGTCCGCGTGACAAGGCGCACTGGCGGCCGTTCGAAGGGCCATTGCGTACCAGTTCCTGCGAGGCGGCGATGCGGGTGATCAGCGCGCTGTTGCGGGCATTGCGCAAGGGAGATCCGGCCAGGTTGGCGCGGAGCGGCGTGGTCGATGATGGGACTGCCACCGTGCAGGCATCCTCCAAACCGGCGACGTTACCCCGCGAGACGATCGAATCATTCCTGGCCTGGCTGAGTGCCAGCCCGTCTTCACCACGGCAGCGTGCCGCGTTGGCGGCAGCGCTACTGCTCGCTCGTCACGGAATTCGGATCGTCGAACTGGCTTCGTTTCGCCTGGTTCATTTTTCCTGCTCACCGTCTGCGGCGCCCCCTACGGGCCGGCTGCTGCTCGAAGCAAAGAGTACGGCGAGGCGTGGCGAGATCGTCCTGGATCAGGATGCGTGGTCCGCCCTGTCGGCCCATTGGACGGACCGACAACTGGCGTGGGATACGTTGAGTGAGGGATGGGATCCTGATGCCGCGTTGCTGGCGCCGATCGAGTACCCGTCGACAGCACGGGGGCGAGCCAAGCAATCGATAGCGACGGCAGGTTACTCGGCCAGTGGCTTGGAGCAGTTGCTCCGGGCAAGCTGGCGACGTTTTGCCGAGACGCACGACGTCGACGTGGAAGCCTTCACGCCGAGGCAGTTGCGGTTGGGGTGATTGCGATCCAATAGAGCAGTTTCGTCACCCGATTGGATCGCAATGGATCCTCATGGTTGGAAGATGCTCAGATCAGCGTCTTGTCCAGGCCGAAGCGGGCCTTGAGGACGTCCAGCAGGTCTTCCCGGGCACTGCGGTCGGTGAGTTGAACATCAAGCATGACACGGCCGGAGTCCCACTCTTTGATCGTCCCGAGTAGCTGGCCCGATTCTGTCCGAATCTTGTACTGGCGGCTGATCTCCTTGACCTTGCGGGACTTCCCTTCCTGGGCCTGCTTGCGAATCGCTTCGACCTCGCGGCTGGACATGCCGTCGTTCATGATTCGCGTGGCCAGATCGCGCGTGCGGTCTTCTCCGGCAACCTTGCAGTACAGCGTCAGCTCGTAGCCGGTAGCAATCCCGATCGCGCTCGGACGTTCGCGCATGACCGCCAGAACGGACTCGGGCAGCTTGAGCAAGGCCAGTGTCTTGTTGACGGTGCCGGCCGACATTCCGGTCAGTTCGCAGATTTCGTCCTCCTTCTGAACCTTGCCCTCATCGAGCAACTGGCGCCAGGCGATCGCGTTGTCGAGTGCGGACTGGTCCGACCGCTGCTCGTTGAGCAGGAAGGAAAGGCGATAGAAATCGAGATCGCTCAGGTCGGTCTCGATGAAGCATTCCATCTCGAGCTTGCCCGCCGACGCCAGTGCGCGCTTGCGGTAGTGACCGTCGATCAGGATGTAGTGGCCAGGACGGGTCGGGTCGGACGCAGCCAGACCCGGCGTCTTTTGACCATGCGTGGCGATCGACGCCGCGCGCTCCTGCACTACCGCCGGATCGTAGATGCGGCGGGCATTGAAGGGGTTGTCATGCAGCTGAGCGATGGGAATCTTTATCAGCGTCCGCCCTTCGATCACGCTCTCATCACTTTCAGCGCTGAAAGTCGATTGCGGCGGCATTGCGCGCGCCGACTGCAACAGCCCATTTGGATGCTGGGAAATGGCCGCCTCCGCACGCGCGAACCGGTCGATCGCGTCGCTGCGGGTCTTTTCTGCGGCCATGCCGGCGAGCATCCCCGCCTTGAGACTCTTCAATTTCGTTGCCATAGGTATTACTCAATCAGGGACAAGATTTCATCCACCATCATGTCGACTTCCTGCACGGCCTCGCGTGCTCCCGGCACACCATGCACCGTGCAGCCAATGGCTTGGCACTCTCGAAAGGCCGAACGCGAACCGACCATTGCGTTCAACAGCGGGACATCGCCGTCATCACCGAGGATCTCGATGGCCTGACGCGCAATAGACACGCGGCGCTGGACCATGTTCGCCATCACACGGATCTGAAGCGTTTCGTTCTGTACTTGGGCGTGCTGCGCCAGTGTTTTGGCGGCAACGGCTGCCCAGAGGTCTGGCGGCGACGGCACGACCGGGATGATTGCCAGATCGGAGATCAGCAAGGCGCTAGATGGGGCTGCAGAATGGACGGCAGGCGGGCAATCGACAAGGATGTAGTCGTAATCGTTGACGAACTTGCGCACTTCCCGGTGCATGGCGCCTCCCGATGGAGCCAATCCGATCACTGAGGCCGGAAATGGGCGTTCGTCGCTAGCTTGCGCAGCCCAGCGCGTAGCAGTGCCTTGCTCATCCATATCCACCAACAGCGACCGGGCACCGCGGAGTCCAAGCGTGCCAGCGATATGCATACTGACTGTGGTCTTGCCGCAGCCGCCCTTTTGGTTGAAAACGGTGATGATCTTTGCTGCCACTACGGCCTCACTTTCAGCGCTGAAAGCGCGAATGATGGTATTCAGTTAAGGCGTCACTTTAGCCAAATAGACATTCCGCTACAACCCGTTTTTCAAAAATTGAAATTTTGAAATCTGATCGAGAGCGTAAAGGCGTTACAGCGCGATCGCAAGCGAGAGATGGCCTGCCAAGCAACGGAAATCCGCCTGAATTGCCTGCGCAGATCGCTTCTTCTTGAAAAGCGGTACGGAATCCGCCTAAAGTAGGGGTAGTGCGCTCTACGGCGCACATGACACCGCAACACATTGTGGTTATGATGCCTGCTACAGTCGAGTCAAGTCGTGTCAACCTCGTCGGCTTCCGTTCGGTTTCTACGAGAATTCAACATGCTTGAGCGGTTGTTTGCGCTGTGTAACGAACTTGCTTCGAAAGGAAATTCTTATGGCAACCGGTACGGTCAAGTGGTTCAACGAGACCAAGGGTTTCGGCTTCATTACTCCGGATGACGGTGGTGCAGATCTGTTTGCTCACTTCTCGGAAATCCAGGGCAGCGGCTTCAAGACGCTGAAGGACGGTCAACGCGTGACGTTCGAAGTGAAGCAAGGCCCGAAGGGTCTGCAGGCATCTGCAATCAAGCCTGCGTAAGCTGGACCACCACCAGCGCCGGCGTATCGCGTCAGTGACTCGTCCGGCAGCAAAAAAGGCAAGCGTTACGCTTGCCTTTTTTGTTTCGCCCTGCCAAGGGGATCAGGAAAGCTTGCGGACGCTCGTTCGGGATGGCTGCAGGATCAGTGCCTTCGAAGAATCGGCATCTACCTTCGCACCAGGATAGACCACGAGCACATCCTTGAGCGCCTTACGGAACAGCGCCCGGAACTTGCGCTCGCTCTCCGTTTCCGTACCGAACTGCATCTGCAAGGCTTCCCAGGGAATCTCGGTGCGCCGCTGAATCGTGAAGAAGCGATACGTCAGCCACGAATACACGTCCAACGCGAAAGGCGACTGCTTGAGTGCCTTGAGCGCACGCATATCCACGGGTACCGGGCGGTTGACCAGCTCGTTGAAAAACGGCTCGGACAACACCACGAAGCTCTCGAACATCGAGCCTTGCCCTGGCTGCATCGGATCCCACCATGTCGACAGCTGATCCGCCAGCAAGTAGCCAACGCGATCGATCGATAGCGGTTCATGATTCGGCGCCTGATTCGGCACAGGCACCGACTTGTTCTGCACGATCGCAATCGTCGCGGAGAACAACCGAATCATCTGCTGGCGTACCAGCGTCATCGTCCCACGCTTGCCCCCCGTGGCCATCGGGATGCCCAGGTTGTACATGAACTCGGACAGCGAGTTGCCAAGGGAAATACGTCGATCCTCGACGGTTCCAGTGAACTCGCCTCGCTTCTTCTTGGCCATGATCTCCTTGCCGATCCAGGCCAGCATCAAGCGCGGATAGGACCCGTAAGGGTAGCCAAGGGATACAGTTTCCGAGACGAGCTTCTGCCGGCCGTTCGTAGCCCGCTCGGAGCGCTGCTGCGTGAAATAGCCAGGCTGGATCATCAACGAGATGTTGCCACTAGTGCGCGTCCACACCGGCGGCGCACCCTTTGGCGCGCGATAGGGCAACGTCACCTGTACGCTGGCACGGCTCAGAAAGCCTACTTCACCGCTTTGCCATGCGTCCTCGCGTTCCATGGCCTGAGCCTCGTCGAACAGGCGTTGGAATTTTTCGGATGGGACAAGGCCGTTCTCGTTTCCGGGAACGATGATACGGGATGGCTCGTTGTCCCCTACCAGGACGGAGCGATCCTCGTCGATGGCCATTGAGCGTTTGATCGGCATATTGACGGGCTTCGAATTACCCGCCTTTGTACGCGATCACGTAAACGTTGTCACGCAGAAACGGGTACGTATACGTATTTCCCATGCCTTCGTGCTGGCTAACGGGTTTCAGGTGCCGGGTATCCGGCTAGTGGCGAGATGGCAGGTCGACGGTGGGCAATCCCGAAGGGTTGTCCACGGTTGCCTGCTCATCCACTACAAGTAAACGATACCGATACGGGTTAACTACTCGTAAACCGTATACGGTGTGACTCGAGCCCTGATTACAAAAGAGAATTTGACCCTAGTTGTACCCGTTTCTGCGAGTAAACGTACCTGATTCTGCGAACGGCCGAACCCGAATCTGCGACAAACCGAACCCGTTTCAGCGCAATCGCCGAACCGGATTCTGCGTGGATAAGTCACTGATCCCACAGGGTTTTCCACAGCAGGAAAGCACCAAAGCGTACCCGTTTCTGCGCCGAAGCCTCGGGGGCCGTCGATATGACACGTATTCTTGCGTCCGAAAGGGTGTTGTCCACGCAGAATCGGGTACGCAAACGGCTTGTCAGCATCGCGAACCTGCCCTAGGCGTACCCGATTCTGCGTCCGTATCGGCCGATAGCGAACCTGTTTCTGCGCTGAGCCCCAATCGGCACGCAAAAACACCAAAGCGTACCTATTTCTGCGGCGTACCCAATTCTGCGAGTGGGGCCGAAATCACCCGCACGAGCGCGTCGCGTACCCATTTCTGCGTACGCGAATGTCATACGTAAGGACGCTGGCGTACCTATTTCTGCGAGCCGAGGTAACGTATACGGTCAGCTTCACGGGCATGCGGTACGTATACGTCGGGCTTATTGAAAAGCTAGTGCACACTTCGCACGTATACGTTCAGAGTGGCTTATTGCGTTGCGTACCTGTTTCTGCGGCGCGCCTCCGTATACATACGAGACTAAAGACAAACAAGGCTGGTGGGAAACAGCGAGGCCGTACCCGTTTCTGCGTACGAATGCCGGAAAACAGCGTACCCGTTTCTGCGAGCACCCTTCGGAATGGGGCATCGGCGCCGTGGTGGCGAGTGCGCTGTACCCGTTTCTGCGTGGATAACCCGATTGCCTCTTTGATAGGCAGGAAAGGTCGATCAGACTCCTTGACCGTGAGCGCTCAGGCTCGTTGGATCGGCGCGACATGAAGATGGACCTACTTACCCACCAGGCGTACCCATTTCTGCGGAGCAACTGGAGGTGTCCGTCGGATCCGCGCGAAAAGCGTACCTATTTCTGCGTGCCCATGCGGATGGGTTGGGACGAGGGGACCGTGCAGGCCAGCGTCGACGGAGGACGAGAGCGTACCCGATTCTGCGAGAGGGTCAGGAGTGGGTAGGGGCTGCCAGGGGGATGCCGGGCGCAGTGCTTGGCTTGGGGCGCTATGAAAGCGTTGGGCGTAAAAAAACCCGCCATAAAGGCGGGTTCTTCGCGATCGAGCGCACCGTCAAGGTGCACTCGGAATCACAACGCTTACAGCGGGGTGATGTTCGCAGCTTGCAGACCCTTCGGGCCGTTCTTGACTTCGAACGACACGCGTTGGTTTTCCTGCAGCGACTTGAAGCCGTCGGCACGGACTTCCGAGAAGTGAGCGAACAGATCGTCACCGCCAGCGTCCGGCTTGATGAAGCCAAAGCCCTTGGCGTCGTTGAACCACTTTACGATACCGGTTTGCATGGTATTGCTTTCCAAAAAAAATATAAAAGAAACCGATGGTGCACACACCACCGTACAGCGAACTCAAGGAAAGGACACCATGGACAACCGAAGTACCAAGACGGTGGCTAACGAATGAACTGTTGCCTCGTCGCTTGAATCTGGCGGAGATTTATACGGGGGATTGAGGCTCCCGTCAAGGCAGGGGATTACCCCAACCTAAGCTGGATCAACAAACCCAGCATATGGGATCATCTCGCCTTTTTGCATATTGTCGATGAAGTGCCCGTTGGCAGACAGCGCTGGCGGCGCAGTGAGCACTTCGTCAACAGTCAGGAGATCAGTGATGTCCACGTCGGACCAGAGGCCACGGCCAGGCAGCGAATCCACCCTCGCACAGCCATCGACCGGTGTGCTCGAGCGTCTCTTCAAGCTCGGTGAACACAAGACCGACGCCCGCACCGAAATTCTCGCGGGCGTGACCACATTTCTTACCATGGCGTACATCATTTTCGTCAACCCGAGCATCCTTGGCGATGCCGGTGTGCCGAAAGATGCAGTGTTCGTGGCCACCTGCCTGGCCGCCGCCATCGGCACGTTGATCATGGGGTTCTACGCGAACTATCCGATCGCGATGGCGCCTGGCATGGGGCTGAACGCCTACTTTGCCTATACGGTCGTCAAGGGCATGGGCTTGCCGTGGGAAGCCGCGCTTGGCGCGGTTTTCATTTCAGGCTGCCTCTTCTTGCTGGTGACGCTGTTCCGTGTGCGCGAGATGATCGTCAACGGGATTCCGCACGCGCTGCGCGTGGCGATCACTGCGGGCATCGGCCTGTTCCTCGCGATCGTCGCGCTTAAGAATGCAGGCATCATCACAGCCAGCCCGGCCACGCTTGTCACCATCGGCGACCTGCATCAGACGTCCGCGATCCTGGCGGTGATTGGCTTCTTCGCCATCGTCGCGCTGGATCATCTTAAGGTGAAAGGCGCCATCCTGATCGGCATTCTCGGCACCACGATCCTGAGTTTCGTTTTCGGTGGGAACACGTTCCACGGCGTATTTTCCGCGCCACCGTCCATCGCCCCCACGCTGTTCAAGCTTGATATTTCCGCTGCGCTGTCGATCGGCATCGTCAACGTCGTGCTGGTGTTCTTCCTGGTGGAGCTGTTCGATGCCACGGGCACGCTGATGGGCGTGGCCAATCGCGCCGGGCTGCTGAAGGCAGGTCGGATGGACCGTCTGAACAAGGCGTTGATGGCGGACAGCACCGCGATCATGGCCGGCTCGTTGCTCGGCACGTCGTCCACCACGGCCTATATCGAAAGCGCTTCGGGCGTGCAGGCCGGCGGCCGCACGGGCCTGACAGCGGTAACCGTGGCGGTATTGTTCCTGGCGTGCCTGTTCATTGCGCCGCTGGCTGGCACCGTTCCCGCCTACGCAACGGCGCCCGCGCTGCTCTATGTCTCCTGCCTGATGCTGCGCGAACTGGTCGATGTGGACTGGAGCGATGCGACCGAGGTCGTGCCCGCGGTGCTGACGGCGCTTGGAATGCCGTTCACCTACTCGGTGGCCAATGGCGTGGCGTTTGGTTTCATCGCCTATGCCGGCCTCAAGCTCCTGACCGGCCGCGCGCGCGAGGTGCCGGTGATGGCGTGGGTCATCGCGGCAGTCTTCCTGTTCAAGTTCTACTACCTGCCAGGGCACTGAGCACGGCGGCTTGGCCATTTGCTGTGAAAACAGGGCGGCCTTGGCCGTCCTTTTTCTTTCCGCGGGCGTTGCCATGCCATCGTCAAAATGAAAACGATGACATTCGGCGGATGGAAATGCTGCAGTGCGTACCTATTTCTGCGTATGAAACGCGGGATCGGGACACCCACCGTACCCGTTTCTGCGGGGAATGTGAGTGCTTATTTACCTTGTAGCCTCCGCATAAAGCCGCGTACACGCCTCATACAAAAGTATGAGAGTAGGAGGAAGGGGACTACGCCGGGCTGGACAAAAGAGGCCAAATGCACTGAACTATAGGCGTGGCAAAAATTTGAGGGCGCAAGAGCGCCCTTTCTTGACTCCGGGAATCGGAGGACGCCGGCGATAACCGGCAAGCGTTTCCGACAAAGCGCCAGATCCGGCAAGTTTCAGCCAATACAAGGATCGGCCGACAATGAGACCGTTCGCTTTCGCGCCAACGGCTTCGCCACCACGAAATAAAGAGCGCGCGAACCAGATACGCGTCATATAAAGACAGATCCAATCCAGAACAGAGATAGTGGTAACAAGCGAACGTGTAGTGCCGGGGGATGTTGTGCAACGGGGAACAGATCATGACCGCAGGAGAAATCCGGCGTCCCGCCATCGGGCCCATCAGCGAATCCGCCAAGCCGTCCGCCCACCGTGCGTGGACTGTCCTGGGTGAAGCGTCAGCAGGCATCGCGCTGTCAGACTGGCATGAGGATTACGCCATTGCCGAAGTCGCCGCCGTGCTTGCCGATGACCAGGAAGTATCGCCGCGCACCCGCGCCGCGGTAGAAGGACTACTGCACCGGCACCGCCTGCTGGCCGAAGAGCTTTCGCGACAGCGCAAGCTGCTCCAGGAATGGATTCTCAGCCAGCAGACCTACAAGACGCTGTACTTCCAGTACTCCGGCCAGTCGCCCGACGCACCGAACATCGAGCTGATGCTCGAAAAGGACATGGTGCGCCGACGAATCCGCGATCAGCTGAGCGCCGGACGCGACCAGGTCAGCGTCGCGGAAGAATCCCCACACAGTTTGTCCAGACCGTGATTCCCACGTTGCGCGCGGCACCGACCGCGCAGCCAGCGGACCCCGAACGGGCCATGCGGCTCGCCGCCACACCTGCGGGCTTGGGTTCCGCCACTAACAAGAAGTTCAACGTCCGGGAGAACGTCATGGACCGACTGTGCAAGGCGCCGACACGGACCGCACAGATCGTGCTCGTGTCGCGCTATGAAGATTTTGGATTTAACGCGAACCAGTTTGGCTCCGGATGGGAAATCCGCCGGGTGCAGCAGGTTCGCGACCTCGAGCGCCTGGTGCGTGCGAGTTCGCCCATGGCTGGCGTGCTCGACCTGCAGACGCCTTACACCGATGCCGAGCTGAGCCAGCTCGAACAGGCGCTACAGCACCTGCATGTGATGTGGGTCGCCATTACATCCACGGCAATGCTGGAGGACGAGCGCATCCGTCGTCTGATCCGGGACTATTGCGTCGACTACGTGCGCACGCCATTCTCGTTCGACGAGTTGCTTTACACGCTCAAGCACGCGCATGGCATGGCATGTCTGCACGGGGCTCGCTCGCCCGAACTGGTGGCGCGCGGGCCGATGATCGGAGAGTGCGCGCCCATGCGCAACATGTTCCGCTCGCTGGCGAAGGTCGCGCACAACGACGCGCCGGTGTTCATCTCCGGCGAATCGGGCACGGGCAAGGAACTCGCAGCCCAGGCCATCCACGAAGCGTCGAGCCGCCGCAAGGGGCCGTTCGTGGCGATCAACTGCGGCGCGATTCCATCGCACCTCGTGCAATCGGAACTGTTCGGCTACGAGAAAGGCGCGTTCACCGGCGCGAACCAGCGCAAGATCGGCTGGATCGAGCAGGCCCAGGGCGGCACGCTGTTCCTCGACGAGATTGGTGACCTGCCGCTGGAAAGCCAGGTTGCCCTGCTGCGATTCCTGCAGCAAGGCATGATCACGCGCCTAGGCGGGCACCAGTCGATTCCGCTCGACCTGCGCATCATCTCCGCCACGCACGTGGACCTGGTGGCGGCACAGAGCGACGGCCGGTTCCGCTCCGATCTGTTCCACCGGCTCTGCGTGCTGACACTGACCATTCCGCCGCTGCGCGAGCGTGGCGAGGACATCCTGCTGCTCGCGAATACGGTGCTGGCCGAACACGGCCACGAGGCGCACCGGCGTATTCGCGGCTTCTCCACCTGCGCGACGCAGGCCATGATGCAGTACATGTGGCCGGGCAATGTGCGCGAACTGATCAACCGCGTGCGTCGCGCCATCGTGATGACCGACAACCGGAAAATCACGGCGGAGGATCTGCAACTGCACGGTGGGGTGGAGGTGCCACGCAAGACGCTGGATGCGATTCGCGAGGAGGCGGAACGCGAGGCGATCCGCTCCGTCATGGCCAGCCATGGTTTTCACGTGGTGCCGGCGGCGCGCGAGCTCAACGTGTCGCGCGTGACGCTATACCGGTTGATGCACAAGCACAACATCCGCATCGACACGCAGCCCGGCGCGTCGGCGGAGTAGCGACTTCGATGCAGAAAGTTCTGAAACAGCACGTGCAGTAAGTGCCAAGGGAGACTTGGCGACGTCCGCTCGCCAGGTCTCCTTTGTCCTGCCGCCCGGACAGCGGTGGCAGGCTAGCGCGGCTTGGCCCGCGCAATGCCGAACGATTCTTCCTCCCGGAGTGATCAGCTCATGCTGATCTTGCCGCGCCGTCCGCGCGGCGGCGTGGTGCCATCGTGGTTGTGATCGGGCAGCGCCTCGTGCGGATCGATCGCGCTATCGCGAGCCTGCCGCTCATCGGATTTTGCCGGCTGGTCCGGCTTGAAGCGCACGTCTCCCCATGCCCAGCCAAAGGTACGGACATAGGTGTCGTTGCTGACGGCCGCATGGCTGTTCAAGTTCACGTCGTCGGGCCGGTCGAAGTATGCGTAGTTGCCTGCCAGGGCCGGCGTCGCAATGCTCGAGAGCAAGGCCAGCGCGAGGGCGGCAAGGACTCTAGCGTGCATGGGTGGCTCCCTCCCTCACTAAAAAAGGTGCCCGCCGGGGGACGGAGCACGTAAACCGGTGTAGATCCGCGCGCGACAAAAAGCAACGACCAATCACCCGCCCGCGTGAGAAAGCGGCCCGTCAGTAACTGGGCGGCCCGCTGCGGGATCGGCTGGCGCAGGCAGCCACGCCACAGCCGGCGGCCGCGCAATAGGACATGGCGGGTCGTCTGGGCGCTCGCGGCGACGGGAGCAGGGGCGGCGACAGCAGATCCTGGACGCTTGGCGCGGGGCCCGCAAGTCGATAGGCGCGTCTGCGCGCCGTCATGCGCGCTGGTGGATGACGCATGGCTGTTTCCTCTCCCGGGGTCACTTTCGTATTGTTGTCACTGGCTCGTGTTCTTCTGGCACTGACTCTCCAGAGCGACAAGCGTGCCAATGTCATGCTTTCTCTTGTGCCGCAAGGCCTGCAGGCCGTTGACGTGCCAAGCGTTCCCGGCGGGATGACATGCTTCGATGCCATTCGGTTTCGCGGCTGTAACCGAAGGCGTGAATGTCGGCTGCAAGCGCGTGCACGCGCGCAACAAGCCGGCAAACCGTGGGCGCTTCAGCGGGCCGGCCTGGCCGGCAGCCCGGGCCGGATTCGGGGGGAAACGGAAGATGAGCGGTGGATTAACGGCCTGCGCATCCACTGGAAGGGCGGCCATGCGAGTCCAGGCCACGAGGTGAGCGGTTCGGCGTCCACATGGCATGTCCGGCGTGGTAGACAGCGATGCCTGTGCACCTTGTTGCAACGCTGAAACAGGCGGTCAGGCGATCCGCTGCCGCAGAAATGGGTACGCTCGGTGCTTGCCGAACCAGACCGCACCGCGCTCGGTGCCGTGTTCTAGCGAGGCGTGCCGGCCGGGGACGACGCGCTGGTGCCTGCGGCTTGCGATCCGTTACTGGAGATGGGTTTGGGGCCCGGCCCCGGCGCCTGATTCCGATCGCATCCTGCCAGCGTGCCCAGGCAGAACGTCAGGCAGAGCGTCAGCCCGATGTCGCGCACAACATGGGACCGGCCAAGCATGGTGCGAATCACGATTGCCTCCTGGTATCCCGGCGAGTGGATGACCCGGCCGGTTATTGTGCCTTGATCTACTCTAGCAGGCGTGTGCGCGCGGTGCTTGACCGCGCGCACTATGATGAACTCACGCCCGGATGCCGATGACGGCGGTCGTATTCATCGTGGCGCGGCCGCACGACTTTGACGGTGCCGATCTCTCCACTTATGCTTGGCGAAGTTACCCAAGGATGAACGCCATGCCCCCTGAACACGCCCCAAACAACCCGGAGCAGGCTTCCTCGCAACGGGCGCCCAGGCGCTGGCTTCCAGACCGGCACACCGGTGGGCGCACCGTGCGCGTGGTGTCGGCCTCAATCAATTCGTGGCTGGACCATCGCGCCGCCAGCAAGGGCGCGGCGTTGTCTTTCTACATGCTGTTCTCGCTGGCGCCTATCCTGGTGCTGGTCATTTCCATCGCCGGACTGTTCTTCGGCGCCGAGGCGGCGCGCGGTGAGATCTTCGCGCAGATTCAGGATCTGGTCGGTGCCAAGGGCGCCGCCGCGATCGAGGGCATTCTGGCCGCCACGCATCGCGCGGGCGGCAGCGGTGTGGCGGCAGTCATTGCCACCGGCATCCTGTTCGTCGGCGCCACCAGCGCGTTCGCAGAGCTCAAGAGCAGCCTGGACGACATTTGGCATGCGCCGCCGCCGGCCGGCGCTGGCTGGCAGAAGCTGCTGCGGGCCCGGCTGCTGTCGTTCAGCATCGTTCTGGTACTGGCTTTCATGCTGCTGGTGTCGCTGATCGTGAACGCCGCGCTGGCCGTGATCGACCGTTTCTGGGGGCAGCTCTGGACGGCCACATGGTTCGCGCCGGTGGCTGAAGGCATCTCGACGCTGTTTTCGTTCGCCGTCGTTACCGCACTGTTCGCGGTGATCTTCAAGATGCTGCCGAATGCGCGCATCGCGTGGCGCGACGTGATGATGGGCTCCGTCATCACGGCCCTGTTGTTTGCCGTGGGCAAGCGCCTGATCGGCCTGTACCTGGGCAACAGTGCGGTGGCATCGTCGTACGGGGCAGCCGGATCGGTCGTGGCGCTGATGCTCTGGATCTATTATTCGGCACAAATCTTCTTCTTCGGTGCCGAACTGACGCGCCAATACGCACTGCAATTCGGTAGTCTGCGCGGTCATGATCCCGCGCAGGAGCGCGAAACGGTAAAATAGCGCCCCTGTCCGCCCTCGGGCCAGCCGCGCCCCGGTGCCGCTGCGCCGTTCGGGCCTTTGCCATCACCAGATATCACCTGCCAGGTTCCCCCAGCCGTGAGTTCGCTCGTTTCCGAAATTGCGCGTCGGCGCACATTTGCCATCATCTCCCACCCGGACGCGGGTAAGACCACACTGACCGAGAAGCTGCTCTGGTTCGGCGGCGCAATTCAGGTGGCCGGCGAGGTGCGCGCGCGCAAGGCCGATCGCCATGCCACCTCGGACTGGATGGAGCTGGAAAAGCAGCGCGGCATCTCGGTGACGTCGTCGGTGATGCAGTTCCCGTATCAGGCGCGTCCGGAGTTGCCCGAGAACATCGTGAACCTGCTCGACACGCCGGGCCACGAGGACTTCTCCGAAGACACCTACCGCACGCTGACCGCCGTGGATTCGGCCGTGATGGTGATCGACTCGGTCAACGGTGTGGAAGCGCAGACGATCAAGCTGCTCAACGTCTGCCGTTTGCGCGCCACGCCGATCCTCACGTTCATCAACAAGCTGGACCGAGAAGGCCGCTCGCCGATCGAACTGCTCGATGAAATCGAGGACGTGCTCCAGATTCAGTGCGCGCCGATGACCTGGCCGATCGGCATGGGCAAGGCGTTCCGTGGCGTGTATCACCTGATCGACGACAAGGTGCAGCTGTTCGACCCGAAGGGCGAGAAGGGCACGGCGGCGATCATCGACGGCATCGACAACCCGGAACTCGACCGTCTCCTGGGCTCGCAGGCCGAGGAGCTCCGCATCGAGGTGGAACTGGTGCGCGGCGCGTCGCACACGTTCGACAAGGAAGCGTTCCTGGCCGGCAAGCAGTCGCCGGTCTACTTCGGCTCGGCCATCAACAACTTCGGTGTGCAGTCGCTGCTCGACGCGCTGTGCGAGCTGTCGCCCCCGCCGCTGGCGCGCCAGACCGAAAGCCGCACCGTGGAGCCCGAGGAGGCCAAGTTCACCGGCTTCGTGTTCAAGATCCAGGCGAACATGGACCCGCGTCACCGCGACCGCATTGCGTTCGTGCGCGTCTGCTCGGGCCGCTTCGATCGCGGCATGAAGCTGCTGCACGTGTCGCAGGGCAAGACTGTCGCGATCAACAACGCCATCACCTTCATGGCGCAGGACCGTAACACGACTGAGGAAGCCTTCGCGGGCGACATCATCGGCGTGCCGAACCACGGCACGATCCGTCTCGGCGACGTGTTCACGGAAGGCGAGCCGCTGCGCTTCACGGGCATCCCGTCGTTCGCGCCCGAGTTCTTCCGCCGCGCGCGACTGAACAACCCGCTCAAGGTCAAGCAGCTGCAGAAGGGTTTGCAGCAGCTTGCCGAAGAAGGCGCGACGCAGATGTTCCGTCCGCTGGCTTCGAACGATCTGGTGTTGGGCGCGGTCGGCATGCTGCAGTTCGATGTGGTGGCGCACCGCCTGGAGCACGAGTACGGTGTGGACGCGATCTTTGAATCGCACGAATGCGCCACGGCCCGCTGGCTGAAGGGCGATCCGGCCGAAATCGAGAAGCTGATCGACAAGGCCGGGCACAACGTGGCGCTCGATGGTGCGGGCGACCATGTCTACCTGGCCCCAAGCATGGTCAACCTGCGTCTGACGCAGGAGCGCTTCCCGAATATCCGGTTCCTGGAAACGCGCGAGATCGTCTGATCCCCAGCGTAGTTCGAGAACGGAAACGGCCCGCAGAAGCGGGCCGTTTCCGTTGGTGCGTGAGGCGTGACCTGTCAGTACGCCAGCGATGCCTGGATATAGAACGTGCGCGGCATGCCGACGTACATGCCACGGTTGTTGTCGACAGAACGCGTGAAGTAGCGGCGATCGAACAGGTTCTTGATGCCGACTGCCAGCTTCAGGTTCTGCGCGGCCTTGCCGAAGTCGTAGCCCATGCGCATGTTCAGCAGCGCATAGCCGGGAATGTCGCCGAGCGTGCCATCCGCCGATTGCTGCGTCTGGTACATGGGGTTGTTTTTGGCCGGGTCGCCTGACGAGTGTTGCTTCGACTGCGCGAAGCCGTCCACATTGAAAGCCCAGCGGTTGCGCACGTATCGCATCCCCAGCGTGGCCACGTGGCGCGAATAGAAGGGCAGGTCGCGGCCAGCGAACGCGCCTTGCTGGTAGGTGGCGTCCGTGAACGTGTACGTGGCGTAGGCGGTCAGGCCGGCCAGCTTTTTCGTCAGCGAGCCGAAGTCGAAGCGCAGGCCCGATTCCATACCGCGGTGCTTCGTCGCGCCAAGGTTCGTCCACGCATCCTGCAAGCCGTTCCGGCCGGCGCGCAGCTGCAGTTCGTCATCGAAGTTGATGTTGAACAGCGTCAACTCACCGCCCCAGCCGTTCACGTCATGAAAGTGCGTGCCGATTTCATAGGTCTTCGCCTTCTCGGGCGTCAGACCGTTAGTGGTGCGGTTGATCTGCGAGTACTGGACGGGCCCGAACGAAACGCCCGCATTGGCGAAGGCGGTCCAGTTGTCGGTGACGTGGTACATCACCGAGACCGACGGCAGCGGCTCGTTCGCCGAGTTGTCGGTTCGCTTGCCGATCATGTTGTCCGTGATGTTCGAGCGGATGAACTCGTAGCGCAGGCCCGGCGTGATCGTCCACTTGCCCCAGTTGATGGTGTCGTCGATGTAGATCGCGTTGGCCGTGGTGCTGCCGTCGCTGGACTGGTACAGGTTGCCAGGCAGGTTGGGCGCGTACACGCTGCCCGGCGTGTAGAAGGCCGTGCGTGTTGTCCGTTCGGAACTGGCCTCGCGCAAATAGCGATAGCCGACGCTAACCTCGTTGCTGACGCTGCCGGTGCGGAACAGCTGCGAGTAGCGCGGCTCGATCGCGAACACGTGATAGCCGCGCGGCGATTTGGTCAGCAGCATCCGGCCGCCGTTTTGCCGCTCGAGTGTGCTGCCGCGAAAGCTGTCGGTGTAGTACGTCAGGACTTCGAACTTGCGGTTGTTGTCGTTGTGCGCGTACTTGAGCGAGAAGTCCGTACGGCGGCCTGTGAAATCGTCATACGGGCGCGTGGACTGGAACGGGTTAGCCGCGAATTGCTCCGGCGTGAGGCCCCCCGGCATTCCGGCGTGCGCTTCGTAGTAGTGGAAGGCGGCCGAGAGCTCGTCGGTCTTGGAGATCCGGTAGGCGCCCTTGAGCATCAGGTCGTCGATATCGACGTTGTCATTGCTCTCGCGGTAGCCATTGCCATGCACGCCCGAGTAGAGCAGGGCGCCACCGAGACCGTTGTCGTTGGTGCCGCCGATGAAGGCCGTGGGGTTGGCCTTGATGTTGCTGCCGTGGCTGTAGATGTCGGTGGAGACCGACGCGTCAGCCGCGAAGGTTCTGGGGATCGGGCGCGTCACGAAGTTGATGATGCCGCCCACGTTCTGCGGGCCGTATCGCACTGAACCCGCGCCACGCACCACGTCGACTGCCGCGAGGTTGCCCAGCGACGTAGGAGCCATTGACAGTTGTGGCTGTCCATAAGGCGCTGCGGCCACAGGCACGCCATCCATCAGGATCGTCGAACGGGGGGAGAGCCGCGAGGTCAGCCCGCGCACGCCCACGTTTAGCGAGATATCACTGCCGCCTGTGCCATTGTTGTCCTGCACTTGCACGCCGGGCACGCGTTTCAGCACGTCGCGCACGTTATTGGCGCCCGTCTCGACAACGGCCTTCCGGTCGACGATGGTCCGTGCGCCGGGATGCTCCAACACCTTTTCCTCGCTGGGGGCCTCGAGCCAGTTGCCTACCACGGTCATGGTGTTGAGCGTGGTCTCATTGGCCGGGGTGGCGGTCGGTGCGGTCTGGGAGCGGGAGGAGAGAGGAAGGGCGAGTAGGGCGACGCCGGTGGCGCAAAGGGTCAGGCGAAAAGCTGGCAGCACAGTGAACATCCGAGGTAGGTAAATGCAAGGGCCTGATGGTGCGCAGCGCAGCGCGTCGCGAAACGCACGAACTGCGTCATAAGGCCTTTAAGTCTTAAATAGGAATGATTTGCAATTACACATCCAGCGGCGAATGTTGTCGAACATGTATCGTGATTGGATCAATGTTGATACATATAAGATTGCAGGCGGCCCGGCTTGCCTCCGTTGTCGCTCGACATGGTTCGCGGCGCCAACCGCATGCGTTGCCAATCCGGTGCTCGGGAATCGTCAGTACGCCAGCGACGCCTGCAAATAGACCGTGCGGGGCATACCCACGTACATACCCAGGTTGTTGTCGTTGGAGCGCGTGTAATAGCGGCGATCGAAGACGTTCTTGAAGCCGAGCACCAGCTTCAGGTTCTGCGCGGTCTTGCCGAAGTCGTATCCCACGCGCACGTTCATCAGCGCATAGCCGGGGATGTCGCCGAGTGCGCCGTCTGACGATTCCTGGGTTTGATACACAGTCGATTGCGCCGGATTGCCTGGCGAGCGTTGTTTCGACTGCGCGAAGCCGTCCACATTGAAAGCCCAGCGGTTGCGCACATATCGCATTCCCAGCGTGGCCACATGGCGCGAATAGAAGGGGAGATCGCGTCCAGCGAATGCGCCTTGCTGGTAGATGGCGTCCGTGAACGTGTAGGTGGCATAGGCGGTCAGGCCGGCCAGCGTATTCGTCAGCGAGCCGAAGTCGAAGCGCAGGCCCGATTCGACACCGCGATGGGTGGTGGCGCCGAGGTTCGTCCACGCATCGAGCGCGCCGCCGCGGCCTCCCTGAAGCTGCAGTTCGTCATCGAAGTCGATATTGAATAGCGTTAGCTCCCCGCCCCAGCCGTTGACGCCATCGAAGTGCGTGCCAATTTCATAGGTCTTCGCCTTCTCGGGCTTCAGACCGTTCGTGGTCGACGCGATCTGGAAGTACTGCAGCGGACCGAACGATACGCCTGCGTTGGCAAATGCCGTCCATTTGTCGCTGAGGTGGTAGAGCATGGACAACGATGGCAGCGGTTCGTCGGCCGATACGTCCCGCCTGACGCCAGTGAAGTGGTCAGTCAGGTTCGTGCGGATGAATTCGTAGCGCAGACCCGGCGTGATGGTCCAGTTGCCGACATTGATCGTATCGTCGACGTAGAACGCATTGGCCGTAGTGCCGCCCGTGCGCCACTGATACACGGGTGCCGGCAAATCGGGCGCATAGACGCTGCCCGGGGCGTAAAAGGCGGTACGCGTGGCTTTTTCCTCGCTGCCCTCGCGCAGGTAACGGTAGCCGACGCTTATCTCGTTGCTGATGCTCCCGGTGCGGAACAATTGCGAGTAGCGCGGCTCGATGGCGAACACATGGTAGTTCCGTGGCGAGGTGGTCAGGCGGAGACGCTGTGGCGTGGTGTTTCTGCGCGGTTGCTCCAGCGCGCTCCCGCGGAAGCTGCTGGTGTAGTACATCAGCACTTCGAAATTGCGGTTGTTGTCGTTGTGCGCGTACTTGAAGGAGTAATCAGAGCGCCGACCCGAGAAACTGTCGTACGGGCGCGTGGACTGAAAGGGATCGTCCGCGAACTGCTGCGGTGTCAGGCCGCCCGGCATACTGGCGTGTGCGTCGTAGTAGTGGAAAGCAGTCGAGAGTTCGTCGGTCTTCGAAATCCGGTAGGCCCCCTTGAGCATCAGGTCATCGATATCGACGTTGTCATTGCTCTCGCGGTAGCCATTGCCATGCACGCCCGAGTAGAGCAGGGCGCCACCGAGACCGTTGTCGTTGGTGCCGCCGATGAAGGCGGTGGGGTTGGCCTTGATGCTGCTGCCGTGGCTGTAGATGTCGGTGGAGACAGACGCGTCGGCCGCGAAGGTCTTGGGGATCGCCCGTGTCACGAAGCTGATGATGCCGCCGACGTTCTGCGGACCGTATCGCACCGAACCCGCGCCACGGACCACGTCCACCGCTTCCAGATTGCCCAGGGACAGCGGCGCCATGGACAGTTGCGGCTGCCCGTAGGGCGCCACGGCCACCGGCACGCCATCCATCAGGATCGTCGAACGGGGGGAGAGCCGCGAGGTCAACCCGCGCACGCCCACGTTCAGCGAGATATCGCTGCCGCCTGTGCCGTTGTTGTCCCGTACCTGGACACCAGGCACCTGGCGCAGCACATCGCGCACATTGTTGGCCCCTGTCTCGGCGATGGCTTCCCGGGCGATGATGGTCCGGGCGCCGGGGTGCTCGAGGACCTTTTCCTCATTTGGGGCCTCAAGCCAGTTGCCCACCACGGTCACGGTCTTGAGCGTGGCTTCGTTGCCCGCGCTCGCGGCTGGTGGGGTTTGGGATTGGGAGGAGAGGGGGAGGGTGAGAAGCGCGACGCTGGTCGCGCAGAAGGCAAGGCGGAATGCTGGCAGCACAATGGATATCCGGGAAGCATTGACATGTGCCCGGTGCGACATTGGCGTGGCAAAAAGCGAGCCATAAGGCACAAGGCTGGGCGAGTATAAATGCGAATGGTTCGCATTTACTTTGTGCTTTCTCAAGTTCCTGCCCGAAGGCACTACATCAATGCATCAACGTTGATACATGAAAGCGTCAGCACTTCCCGACCGCCTCGTTTAGAATCACCACCTTTGTGTCCAAGTGCACGCATTCGTGCGCTTCCCGCCTCGCAGCACACCAAATATGCTGCCGAAACATCTCCGACGTGCTCCTTCGAGCGCCGATACACCCAATGTCCACCGCCCCCGCGCAAGCGGCTGACGAGCCGCAAACCGTTTTTCGTGATCCTGCTTTCCGGCATTTCTGGTTCGCCCGGCTTTGCACCACCATCGCCTATCAAATCTTCACTGTCGCCGTCGGCTGGCAGATGTATGACCTGACGCGCGATCCGTTCATGCTCGGCATGGTCGGGCTGGTGCAGTTTCTGCCGTCGATCGTCCTGCTGCTGATGTCGGGTCATGTGGCGGACCGGTTCGATCGCCGCATCGTGGTGCGTACCTGTCAGGTGCTGGAAGCGCTGATCGCGGCATTGATGGCCGCGGCGAGTTTCTCGGGCTGGGTCACGAGCGAGCACATCTTCCTGTTCGTTGCAGCGATTGGCGGATGCCGCGCCTTTGAAACCCCCACGCTCCAGGCATTGCTGCCCAGCGTGGTGACGTCACGCCAGTTGCCGCGCGCCGTGGCGTTGTCGAGTTCGGCGGGGCAGACCGCGATCATCATCGGGCCGGCGCTGGGTGGCTTTGCCTACGTAGCGGGGCCCGGTGTGGTCTATTCGATCAGCGCCGCGCTGTTCGCGATTGCCGCGATCCTGGTCACAACGCTGAAGCTCCGGCAGGCCGCGCAGCGGATGACCGCGCAGGCCAGCCTCAAGACCCTGTTCGCCGGATTTGCCTATATCCGAAGCCATCAGGTGCTGCTGGGCGCGGTGTCGCTGGACCTGTTCGCGGTGCTGCTCGGCGGCGCCACGGCGCTGCTGCCGATCTACGCGCGCGACATCCTGCATACCGGTCCGTGGGGTCTTGGCCTGCTGCGCTCGGCGCCCGCGATCGGCGCGTTGACCACCGCGCTCTGGCTGGCCCGCAACCCGCTCAACCGTCGCGTTGGGCGCGTGATGTTCACGGCCGTGGCGATCTTTGGTCTGGCGACGATGGTGTTCGGCGTTTCCAAATGGCTGCCGTTGTCGATGGCAGCGCTCGTGGTGCTCGGTGCTTCAGACATGATCAGCGTCGTGGTGCGCCAGACGCTGGTGCAGCTCGACACCCCCGATGACATGCGCGGACGCGTGGGCGCGGTGAATTCGGTGTTCATCGGCGCTTCCAACCAGCTTGGCGAGTTCGAATCCGGGGTGACCGCCGCGCTGCTCGGGCCGGTTGGCGCGGTCCTGCTGGGTGGTGTCGGCACGCTGATCGTGGTGGTGGCGTGGATGCGCCTGTTCCCGAACCTCACCGAGCGTGATCGCCTGCACGACCATCATCCGGCCAAGGCAAGCTGAGCGGCATGGCCGCTCGCCGGCAGAAAAGCGTACCCGTTTCTGCGCGCCGGTGATCGCGCTATAGTCGCCCAATGTCCGCCCCCTCCACACCCCTCCATGACAACGCGGTGTTCTCCGCGCTCACGCAATCGCGTGCGTCGCTGGAGCGTGCCTGCGCGCTGGGTGACGGGTTTGGCCTCGCGCTCTGGCGCAACCGGATGGACGACACCGCGTATGCGCGGCCCGGCCATCACACGATGTCGGTCTACCTCGAAGGCGGCTTCTCGACGTACCGGCGCGACGTACCCGACCGCAAGGGCGCGCCCGACCGCCTGTGCCTGCTGCCTGCCGACCATGAGTCTCGCTGGCACGTCGGCGGCACGCAGCGCTTCATGCATCTCTACTTCCAGCCCGAGCATCTGGCCTGGCACTGCGTGCGTGTGCTGGACATGGAGCCACGCGCGCTGCAGTTGCAGGACCGCCTGTTTGCCGAAGACGATGCGCTGGTGGCGCTGACCCGCCACATGGTTGCGCTCGACTGGGAAGCGCCCGACATGCGCATGGCCGCCAATGCGATGGCGCACGAGGCAGTGACGCGGATGCTGCTGTCACACGGTACGCGCCAGCCTTCGGTCGACTGGCGCGGCGGTCTTTCCGCCGCCGCGCGTCGGCGTGTGACGGAGTGGGTTCACGCCCATCCGGCCGCTAATCCCACGCTCGGAGACCTGGCCGCGCTGGCGGATCTGTCTGAGTACCACTTCGCGCGCATGTTCCGCATTTCATTCGGAATGCCCCCGCATGTCTGGATCATGCGCGCGCGGCTGTCACGGGCGTGCGGGCTGCTGGGCGACCGGCGGCTCTCGTTGCAACAGGTAGCCGACCAGGCTGGCTTTGCCTCCGCCAGCCATTTCAACAACAGGTTCCGCGCCGCCTATGGGGTGACGCCGGGACAAGCGCGTGCGTCTGGAATGGGCGCACTACCGTCTATTTCGGCCTCTCAGGGATCGTAAGGCGCACATTTAGGCCATCTCGCTGCACTGCGTCACGCAGAAATGGGTACGCTTTTGCTGAAGACCGATCCGGAACGTCTCGGTCCGACGGGTGTCTACGAGCTTTGCCCTGAAAGGAAGGAGCCGACGGATGGACCTGAAATTCATTGATGCCGCCAAAGTCGAGGCCACCTGGACCTATCTCGCGCAATTCGCGGTTAGCCAGGGGCTGAACCTGCTGGCTGCGCTGGCGATACTGGTTGGCGGGTGGTGGTTGTCTGGCCGCGTCAGCCGGGCGTTGACGCGGGCGCTGCAGCGCACCTACATCGACGACACCCTGAGGCCGATGCTGACCGCGGTGGCGCAATGGATCATCCGGATCCTGACCATCGTGCTGGTGCTGTCGCAGTTTGGTGTGCAGACCGCCAGCATCATCGCGATGCTGGGTGCCGCCGGCCTGGCGATCGGGCTGGCGTTGCAAGGCACGCTGCAGAACATCGCGGCCGGCATCATGCTGGTGCTGCTGCGGCCGTTCCGCGTCGGGCAGTACATCGACGCGCAGGGCGTGGCGGGCACGGTGCGCGAAACCGGCCTCTTCATGACCGAGTTGACGACGGCCGATGGCGTTTGCATGCGCGTGCCGAACGGCAAGATCTGGGGCAGCGCCATCACCAACTACAGCGAGAACCCGACGCGCCGCCTGGACATCGAGGCCATCGTCACGTTCGACAGCGACATTCAGGCGGGCCTCGATGCGCTCAAGGCCATGATGGCCGAGGAGTCACGCCTGCTGCCCGAGCCGAGGCCCGAAGTCATGGTGACCCGCTACACCGACCGGGGCATCACGCTGAACGCGCGCTACTGGACGAACAGCGGCGACTTCTGGAACGTCCAATATGGCTTCTTCGGCCGGCTGCAACAGCGGCTAGAGGATGCCGGTTGCCGCTTGGCCGTACCCGTGCAGGAAGTACGCAGGCCAGAGAGCGGCGACGCCGCCCGGGCGTAGCCCACACGCACGCGAAACGCGTCTAAAACGCGTACAAAACGCGCGCAAGAATCGTACGCAGAAACGGGTACGCTTTCGCGGCCGCCGCTCCGGCGGCCGTCCCCCCAATTCCATTAATGCTCTTCCGCGAACAGCGAACACGCGCCGGCTTCGGCTGTGCTCACGTGCGCGCGAAACCCGCCGAAGAGGTCGCGGCCCACGCCATGCCGATTGCGCGTCAGGTCAGGTGTGTCCATGGGCCGGGACGCCCACTCCGCCTCGTCGACCCTGACCGTGAGCACGCCTGCCGGGGCATCCACGCGCACGATATCGCCCGTGCGGACCTTGCCGATCTCTCCGCCCGAATGCGCTTCGGGGCAGACGTGGATGGCAGCCGGTACTTTGCCCGATGCGCCCGACATGCGGCCATCCGTCACCAGCGCCACGTGGAAGCCGCGATCCTGCAGCAATGTCAGCGTCGGCGTGAGCTTGTGCAGCTCGGGCATCCCGCACGCGGACGGGCCTTGCCACGGGAGCACGGCCACGAAATCACGCTCCAGCTCGCCACGCTTGAAGGCAGCCAGCAGATCGTCCTGGCGATGGAACACGATGGCGGGTGCTTCCACGACCTGATGCTCGGGTTTGACGGCCGATGTCTTGATGACGCAGCGGCCGAGCTTGCCATCGAGCAGCTTGATACCGCCGTCGGGGGCGAACGGGCTGTCGGCGGTGCGCACGATGGTGTCGTCCAGGGACTTCACCGGGCCGTCGATCCAGCTCAGCTTGCCGTCTCGCAGCACCGGCTCGCGCGTGTAATCGGCCAGACCGGTGCCGGCGATCGTATTGACGTCGTCATGCAGCAGTCCCAGCGACAGCAGCCCACGTATCACCACCGGCAGCCCGCCGGCCGCCTGGAACTGGTTTACGTCGGCCTTGCCGTTCGGGTACACGCGCGCCAGCAAGGGCACGGCGGCGGACAGTTCGTCGAAATCGTCCCAGGTCAGGAGAATGCCGGCCACGCGGGCCATGGCGATCAGGTGCAACGTGTGGTTGGTGGACCCACCAGTGGCCAGCAACCCGACGATACCGTTAACAAAGGCGCGTTCGTCCAGGACTTCGGCAATCGGCATGTAGCGCGTGCCGCCGTGGACGAGCCGCAGCGCCTGGCGCGCGGATTCGCGGGTCAGGGCCTCGCGGAGCGGCGTGTTCGGATTGATGAAGGCCGTGCCCGGCAGATGGAGGCCCATGATCTCCATGAGCATCTGGTTCGAATTGGCGGTGCCGTAGAACGTGCAGGTGCCCGGGCCGTGGTACGACCGTGTCTCGGCTTCCAGCAGTTCCTCGCGCCCGATCTTGCCTTCCGCGTAGAGCTGGCGGATGTGCGCCTTTTCCTCGTTGCCCATGCCGGTCGTCATCGGGCCACCCGGCACGAACACGGCGGGCAGGTGTCCGAACGACAGCGCGCCCATCACCAGGCCTGGCACGATCTTGTCGCACACGCCGAGGCAGAGCACGCCGTCGAACATCTGGTGCGATAGCGCGACCGCGGTGGCCATCGCGATCACGTCACGCGAGAACAGCGACAGGTCCATGCCGTCCTGGCCCTGCGTGACCCCATCGCACATGGCCGGCGTGCCACCGGCGAACTGCGCGGTACCGCCGGATTCCAGCGCGGCTTCCTTGATCCACTGCGGAAAGGCGTTCAGCGGCTGGTGTGCGGACAGCATCTCGTTGTAGGCCGACACGATCGCGAGATTCGGCCGCTCCTGCGCCTTGAGCCGGATCTTCGCGTCATCGGGCATCGCCGCCACACCGTGTGCGAGATTGGTGCACGACAGGTTGGCGCGTTCGACCTTCTGGCCCGCCATGGCGCGGGTGCGCTCCAGGTAGGCCTGGCGGGTAGGGGCACTGCGGGCCACGATGCGGACCGTGACCGCATCCAGTACGGGGTGGCGGGGCATGGAAGTCTCCTGTAGGGCGCTATCAGCGTAGTCGAAATTCATGGGCATCATCGGAATGCCGTCCGGATCGACGACATGTCCGTCTGCATGTGGGATTGAAGCGGCTCACGGTTGTTCCGCCACGGTGATCCGGGCCACGCAGAAACGGGTACGCTTTGGGTCCGATGTGCGGCGCGGGTCATGCTCGTGGCCACTTCCCCCTGCCCAAGCGGCGGCGAGTGACGTACCATGGCCGGAACCAATGCGCCGCGCGGCGGACTCAATAGTTGCCGGGGCGCCCCATCCCCCGCAAGGAGCCTAGGGTGAGCTTGCCCGATTTCGACATGGTGCTGTTCGGCGGCACCGGAGACCTGGCGCGGCGCAAGCTGCTGCCAGCCCTTTTCGACGCGCACCGCACGGGGTGTCTCCACCCGTCCTCGCGCATTCTCGCTACCGGAAGTCATCCGCACACCACCGAGCAATACAAGGCGATGCTCGAGGAAAGCGTGCGTCCTGGCCTCGAACATGCGCCACCCGAAGCGTGGACCTCGTTCATGGATCGTATCGGCTACGTGCAGGCCGACGCGCGCCAGCCGGCGCACTTCGACGCGCTGGCCGAGCAGGTGCTGGCCCGCAAGCCCGAAGTGGTCGTGTGCTATCTGGCCACGGCGCCGCATATCTTCGTGCCGATCTGCGAGCAACTGGGGCGAACCGGCCTCAATACACCCAACGTGCGCGTGGTGCTTGAGAAGCCGCTCGGCCATGATCTCGACTCGTCGGAGGCGATCAACAACGCCGTGTCGCGGTATTTCGGCGAGGAACAGATCTACCGGATCGACCATTACCTGGGCAAGGAATCGGTCCAGAACCTGATGGCGATCCGCTTCGCCAACGCGCTGTTCGAGCCGCTGTGGCGGCGCGAGTGGGTGCAGGACGTGCAGATCACCATCGCCGAGGAACTGGGCGTGGAGACACGCGGTGATTTCTACGATCGCACCGGCGCGCTGCGAGACATGGTGCAGAACCACCTGGTGCAACTGCTGTGCATGGTGGCGATGGAACCGCCGGCCAGCCTGTCCGAAGACGCGATTCGCGACGAGAAGATCAAGATCCTCAAGGCGCTCAAGCCAATCCTGCCGCAGGACGTTGCCGAGAAGACCGTGCGCGGCCAGTATCGCGCCGGCGCCGTCGGCGGCAAGCCCGTGGTCAGCTACGTCGACGAGCAGGGCATCGCCGCCGACAGCACGACCGAGACCTTTGTTGCCATCAAGGCCGAAATCGCCAACTGGCGCTGGGAAGGGGTGCCGTTCTACCTGCGCACGGGCAAGCGGATGCAATCGCGCGTGGCCGAGATCGTGGTCCATTTCCGCGACGTGCCCCATGCGATCTTTCCCCGGCCGCTGACCCTGTCGCCGCAGAACCGGCTCGTGATACGGCTGCAGCCCGAAGAGAGCATCCGCCTGTATTTCCTGGTCAAGCAACCGGGCGATACCGTGGAGCTGACGCCGACCTCGCTCGATCTCGACTTCGCCAACTCGTTCAAGATGCGCCGTGCGGGCGCATACGAGCGGCTGTTGCTCGACGTGATCCGCGGCAAGCTTGGCCTGTTCGTGCGACGCGACGAGCAGGTGCAGGCGTGGCGCTGGGTCGAGCCGATTCTCGATACGTGGGACCAGAGCACCGTGCCGCCCAAACCGTACACGGCCGGCACCTGGGGACCGGCGGCATCGTCGGCCCTGATGTCGCGCGACGGCGCGTTATGGCATGAGGAGGCCTGACGCGCCACCGAAGGATCGGAGACATCGGAAACATCGGATTCACCACGACACGAGAACCATAAGGAGTAGAAGGAGCAGCCCATGCGCCAATTCGAACATGCGACGTTGATGGACCAGGCTGAATCACTGGCCATCTCGATCGGTCACGCGCTTGATCTCGCGATCAAGGCCAAAGGCTGGGCCGTGCTGGCCGTGTCGGGCGGCAAGTCGCCACAAGCCATGTTCGAACGACTGCGCTACCGCCCCGTTCGCTGGGAAGCCGTGACGGTCACGCTGGTCGACGAGCGCGCGGTGCCGCCCGATGACGCCGACAGCAACGGAGCCATGGTGCGCAGCCACTTGCTGCGCGAAGGCGCGGGCGTGGCGGCCTGGGCGCCGTTGATCCGCGATGAGGCCGAGGCCGCGCATCCGCAAAGCGCGGTGGCGCGCCTGAATCAGGCCTTCCTGCAACCGGATGTAGTAGTGCTGGGCATGGGCGAAGATGGTCACACGGCCTCGCTGTTTCCGGATGCGCCTGAGCTTCAGACCGCCCTGTCCGAACCGACTCCGGGCTATATCGTTACCCATCCGTCCGTCGCGCCCCATGCGCGCGTCACGCTGAACCTGGCCGCGTTGCTGGCGGCGGACCGCATGTTCCTGGCAATCAGCGGCGAGAAGAAGGCCGCCGTGCTGGAGCAGGCGCTGAAGACGCCGACGCCCTCGTTGCCGGTCAGTGTCGTGCTGGCACGGCACCGCCACGGCGTCGATGTCTTCCGGGTCTAAGCCGATGACGGATCGCGCGATGTCCTATCCCCGGATCCTGGCCGACGTGGGCGGCACCAACGTGCGCTTTGCCATGGAGACAGCGCCGATGCGGATCGGCGAGATCACCGCATACAAGGTGGCCGAGCACGCCTCGCTCGAAGCAGCGATGCGGCTCTACATGCTGACGCGTAGCGGCGCGGCCCGGCCGCGCCATGCGGCCATCGGCCTGGCCAATCCGGTCACTGGTGACCAGGTCAAGCTGACCAACCACAACTGGGCGTTCTCCGTCGAGGCCATGCGCCGCGCGCTCGATCTCGACACGCTGGTGGCCATCAACGACTTCACCTCGCTGGCGCTGGCGCTGCCGTATCTGCCCGACGCCAGCCTTGTGCAGGTACGCGACGGCACGGCGGTGGCCACGGCGCCCCGGGCCTTGATCGGGCCGGGAACCGGCCTTGGCGTATCCGGCCTGATTCCCGCGCCGGGTGGCGCGGTGGCGCTGGCGGGCGAGGGCGGGCACATCGAGATCATGCCGGTCACCGACGACGAGTGGATCGCCTGGCACGCCGCCCACGATCAGTTTGGGCGCGTGTCGGCGGAGCGGCTGCTGTCGGGTATGGGTCTCTCGCATATTCATGCCGCGCTGTCCGCAGAAATGGGTACGCCTCTGGAGGTGCCGCTGGCACCGGCGCAGGTGACGGACGGCGCGATGCGCGCGGGCGACCCGGTATGCCGCCGCGCTTTCGACGCGTTCTGCGGGATGCTCGGCTCGGTTGCCGCCGATGTCGCGCTGGTGCTCGGCGCACGTGGTGGCGTCTATCTCGGCGGTGGTATCGTTCCACGCTTTGTCGATGCCCTACGGGCGTCGACCTTCGCGGAGCGCTTTGTCGCCAAGGGCCGCATGGGCAGTTTCCTTGCCGATGTGCCGGTGTACGTGATCACGGCCGAGTATCCGGCGCTGCCGGGCCTGGCTCGCGCACTGGCGGATCGGCTTGAAGCCGACGCGCGCCGCGCCGAGACCTCTCAATCCTGAAAGACGATGCGTGTATTGCTGGTAGAAGATGACGCCATGATCGGCGAAAGCGTGAAGGTGGCGCTGCGCCAGGAGGGTTTTACGGTCGACTGGGTGCGCGATGGCGATGCCGGGCTCGATGCCGCATCGGACCAGCACGGTCCCCGGGCCGACGGCGGCTACGACGTGGTGTTGCTAGACCTGGGTTTGCCGCGCCGCCCGGGGCTCGACGTCCTGAAGACGCTACGGGCCCGCAACGTGCGCACGCCGGTGCTGATCCTGACCGCGCGCGACGCGGTGGCCGACCGCGTGGCCGGACTCAACGCTGGCGCCGACGACTACCTGATCAAGCCGTTCGACCTGCAGGAGCTGGCGGCCCGTATGCACGCGCTGGTGCGCCGTGCCGAGGGGCGCGCGGAACCGGTGCTGCGCTACGGCGACATCATGCTCAACCCCGCCACCCGCGAAGCCACCCAGGCCGGCGCGTCCGTCCGGCTGTCGGCGCGTGAATTCGCACTGCTGTCGGCGCTGATGGCCCGACCCGGCAAGGTGTGGTCGGTGCCGCAGCTTCAGGAGCGGTTGTATGGCTGGGATGACGAAGTCGGCAGCAATACGGTGGAGGTCTATATTCATACGCTGCGCCGCAAGTTCGGCGCGGCGCTGATTCGCAATATCCGCGGGGTGGGCTATGTGATCCCCGCCGAAAGCGGCGCGGAACAAGACACCAAGGGTGGTCCCGAGGGAGCCATGCATTGATGCGCTCGATTCAACGTACGCTGCTCTGGTGGCTGGCGGCGGGGCTTGCCGTGGGGATCGCCGTGGCCACCGCGCTGATCTATGGGCAGGCGCGGCAGGAAGCCAACGCGCTGTTCGACTACCAGATGAAGCAACTGGCGGCCGCGTTGCCGAGCCAGTTTTCCGCGCCGGCGCCGCCGCCGTTCGATTCCGGCAGCGCCACCGGCGCCGACCTGCTGCATGCCGACGAGGACGTCGTGATCCATATTTGGGATGGTTCGGGACGCAGCCTCTATCTGTCGCACTCGCATCCGGCGTTGCCCCCGCAGGCGGAGCTAGGTTTCTCGAATGCGCAGACCAACTCTGGCGAGTGGCGCATCTACAGCGTGCAACTCGGGCCGGCGGTCGTGCAGATCGCCCAGCCGATGAGCGCGCGTCGCACGCTGGCCGCGCATATGGCGCTGCGCACGGTGGCGCCGCTGCTGCTGTTGTTGCCGCTGCTTGGCTGGCTGGTGTGGCTGGCGGTGGGGCGTGGCTTGCGGCCGCTGCGCGAGATTGCCAGCGAGGTGAGCGCGCGCGATGCCAACACGCTGGCGCCGCTGTCCGTGCGCAATATGCCCGTGGAGATCGCGCCGTTATCCGATGCCTTGAATCAGTTGCTGGGGCGGCTGGCGCATGCCATCGACACGCAACGCGCGTTCGTGGCCGATGCCGCTCATGCGTTGCGCACGCCGCTGGCCGCGCTGCAGTTGCAGGCTCAACTCGTCGAACGCGCCGAAAATGCCGAGGCCCGGCAGGAGGCCGTGGGCCAGCTACGGCAGGGGCTTGAGCGGTTGACCCACCTCGTGGCGCAGTTGCTCACGCTGGCGCGGCAGGAGCCAGGTGCCGTGCCGCCGCCACATGAACCGATCGACCTGCGCGAACTGGCCGTCGGCGTGGTGGCGGATATGTCCCAGGCCGCCATCAATCGCGATATCGACCTCGGTCTGGATGACAAGGCCGGGAGTCAGGCCACCGTGCGTGGCGATGCCGATGCCTTGCGCATCCTGCTGACCAATCTGGTCGACAACGCGCTGCAATACATTCCGCGTGGCGGTTGCATCGATGTGCGGGTGAGCGAGATCGCGGCGGGTGTGGAACTGGCCGTGATCGACAACGGCCCGGGCATCTCAGCCGCCGAGCGCGAGCGCGTATTCGATCGCTTCTATCGCGTTCCAGATGCGCCCACCGGCGGCAGCGGGCTGGGTCTGGCCATCGTGGCCGAGATCGCACAGTCGCACGGCGCGCGCGTCTTTCTGGAAGATGCGGCGCCGGGGCTGTGTGTGCGGGTGGTGTTTCCTGTGACCGCCTGATCTGTCGGCTGATCAGAGTACCGGCGCCACCAGCGGCTCGCCGGCAAAGTGCCGCCGCGCGTTCTCGACGAACTGGCTGACCGAGGCGAAGATTGCTTCGGGCGACCAGCCGGCCACGTGCGGCGTCAGCACGACGTTGGGGCAATCGAACAGTTCGACGGGCGGTGCCGGCTCGCTTTCATAGACATCGAGCCCAGCGCCGCCTAGTTCGCCTGCCCGAAGCGCGGCCGCCAGCGCCGCCGTGTCTACCACGCTGCCACGCGCGATATTCACCAGATAGCCCGCCGGGCCCAGCGCGCGCAGCACGGGCGTGTCGACCATATGGCGCGTCTCTGCGCCGCCCGGCGTGGCGATGATCAGGTAGTCGGCCCATTCGGCCAGGGACATCACGCTGTCGAAGTAGCGATGCGGCACGTCCGTGCGCGGGCGGCGGTTGTGATAGCCGATTTCCAGATCGAACCCGAGACCACGTTGCGCGATTCGCCGGCCGATCGTGCCCAGCCCGACGATGCCCATCCGCTTGCCTGACAAATTCGGGGCCAGCGGCAGCGCATTGCGCCAGATGCCTTCGCGCGTGGCGCGATCGTACGCGGGTACGCGGCGTACCGACGCCAGCAGCAACGCCATCGCATGGTCTGCCACGCAACTGTCATTGGTGCCGGCGCCGTTGCCGACGGCAATGCCGCGTTCGCGGCATTTGGCGGTGTCAATGTTCTCGTAGCCGGCACCCATCGCGCAGACCAGCTCCAGCGAGGGCATCGCGTCGATTTCTTTCGCGGTCAAGCCAATGCTGCCGATGGTGAGCACCGCGCGGAAGGTCTTGCCATTGGTAGCGACCTCGGTAGCGCGTTCGGCGGCAGTCGGCGCATAGCGAACGTCGTAGTGTTCGGCGATAAGGGCGAGGTGGGCAGGTTCGAGATGGTTGAGGATGAGCAGAGCGGGCTTCATGACTTCAGGACGTAACGGCAAGGCGAGGGAGAGACTGCTTCTGGATGTCGGCTTCAGCGGCCGAAGCGCCATTTTATGCCTGATGCTCGATGGCTGCCGGCCCTCGCCCACGCTCGCAGAAACGGGTACGCTTCGGGCATTTGGCGTGCGCAGAAATAGGTACGCTTTGGCGGTCGAGGATGGTGGAGATGTCCGGCATCCTCCCGCAGCCGCTCGCAATCACCCGATGCCCACTACCCTCACCCGAGAATCCCCAACCTGGCTGCCCGCCCCCGATAGCTGGCAATACCACCTGCTGCTCGGCGCGGCCGGGATGCTGATCCTGGGGCCGCTCGGCGGCATCGCCGCGGCCTACATGAACTTCTCGCTCGGGTTCTTCGTGGGGGGACAGGTACTGGCCGGCATTCTCGGGTCGGCCGTGACGGCGGGCTACGGCGCATCCGGGCGTCACGGCGCGAACTACATCCAGACCGCCGCCGCGTCCGTGGCTGGCATGAGCGGCATAGCCGTCGTGATCCAGGCGATGGGCTGGATGGGCATGACGCCGCCGCCGATGTGGCAGCTGATCGGCTACATGCTCTGCATCGGCATGTATGGGGTGGGCGTGGGAATGCTCTATACCCCGCTGCTGGTGGACCGGATGCAGCTCACGTTCCCGTCCGGGCTCGCGGTGGCCAATATCCTGCGCGCGCTGACCGATCCCGTGCTGCTGCGGCGCTCGGTTGCCCGCCTGGCGGGCGGCACCGGGCTTGGCGTGCTGGCGAGCATCGGTGCCACACGCGTGGTATGGCTTGGCGCGATCGACCTGTCGGCTTCCACGTTTGGCGCGGGCATGATCGTCGGTGCCCGCATTGGCATCGCGGCGCTGGTCGGCGGGCTCGCGAGCTGGGCGTTGACGCCGTACTTTGTTTCCATCGGCTGGCTGGCACCGGGCGACCCCTATCGCAAGATCACGTTCCTGATCGCGCTGGGCATGATCATGGGCGCGGCGGCCGTCGATGTGTCGCTGCTCCTGATGCGCGCGGCGCAACGCACGCGTGCCATTGCCTCGGGCGGCAGGGCGCCGCAGCGCTGGATCGTCGCATGGGTAGCGGTCTGGGGCGCGGCGGTCGTGGCCACCGGCGTGGCCTGGTTCGGCCAACCGGTCGGCTATCAACTGATGGCCGTGGCACTGGTGCTGATATTCGCGCTAGTCAACGGCATCTCGGTCGGCATGGTCGACCAGAATCCGATTTCGTCCGCGTTCGTGCTGACGGTGATCCTGATGGCGGCGGTGGGTTTGCGTCAGCCGCATGTCGGCTTGATTGCCGCAACCGTGCTGCTGGTCTCCACCGCGGAGGCGTGTGACATGCAGCAAGACCGTTCCACCGGCTGGCGCCTTGGCACCAATCGCATGATCCAGTTCGGCTATCAGGTCGCCGGTATCGTCGTGGGCGCGATCCTGGCGGTGCTGCTCGCGCGTCTGTTCATGGATGCTTATCCGGTTCTGCGACTGGATCAGACCACGCTGCCCGCCGATGCGCAGCCCGCGCGCTGGACGTCGGCCATGACCTACAAGATTGTCGGTGCGCTGCGCAGCATGACTGAGGACAAGCCGTATCTGCGTCTGGCGGTATGGATCGGCCTGGGCATTGGGCTCGTCACCGAAGTCCTGCGCAAGCTGATAAGGGCGTCGGCGCGTTATCGCCGGTTCGCGGAGCAGAGCCGTGTTGGCAAGGGCTGCGATTTCCTTCTGGATGCCGTGCTGCTGCCGTCGCCGTATGCGTCGTCCTTCGGCGGCTTCGTCAACTTGCCCGCCGCCGCGTGGATGGCGGCCGGTGGCGTGGTCGCCAGCCTGGTCGACAGCCGGGTGCAATCGTCATCAAAAGATGCGGCGTTGCCCGATGACATGAGCACGACATCGCTGGTCGGTGGCGGACTGATCGCCGGCGATGCGCTGGCCGCGCTGGGGTTCGGCATCGCGGGCCTGCTGGCGGTCGTGCACTGATACGGCGGACTAGATCACCTGCAGCATTGCGTGTGGCGGCTTGCGTGCGAGCAACCCCGACAGTTTCTTGAGCGCCATCGAAAGCTGCGCGCGCTCCGCCACGCCGCCGAGCGATATACGAATGGCGTTGGGCGCATCGGCTCCATCGGAAAACGCATCCGATGCGGTCACCCGCAGGTGCTCGTCGCTGGCCGCGCGGCTGAATCCGCTCGACGTCCAGTAACTTGGCAACGGGTGCCACACATGGATGCCAGATTGCGGCGACTGGTCTGCACCGATCAGCCATTGCCGCGCCATCTGCTGCCGCGCCGCCGCTTCGCTGCGAATGCCGTTCAGCAATGCCTCGGCGGACCCATCGCGAATCCACTGCGTGGCAAGCGCGGTGGCAATCGGCGACGCCATGAGGGTGATCGCGCGTAGCGCGGCCAGAATCAATTCCTGCGTGTCGACATCGGGCGCCACCACGTATGCGGTGCGCAATCCGGGGCTCAGGCATTTCGACAGGGTCGCGATATGAATCGTTTGCGCCGGCGCGAGTGCGGCCACCGGGGGCGGCGCGTCGGGCGTGAGCAGCCAGTACGGGTCGTCCTCGATGATCCGCGCGCCGCACCGGGCGGCCACCCGTGCGATGTCACGCCGACGGTGCTCGGGCATCGTGTGCGTGGTGGGATTCTGCAGCGTCGGGTTCAGGTAGATGAGCCGAATCGCGTGCGCGCGGCAAGCGGCCTCGAGCGCGTCGGGGCGCATTCCGTCGTCATCTGTCGCCACCGTCACCACGCGCCGCCCCGTTTGCGCCGCCGCCGCGCGCAGCCCCGGATAGATCAGCGGCTCCGCCGCGATGACTGACCGGGGGTCGCTGAGGCTGAGGATCACTGCCGACAACGCCGATTGGGCGCCGGGACTGGCGATCACGCGTGAGGACGCTACCGTTCCAAGCATCGGTCCGAGCCACCGCGCACCGGCTTCGCGATCCGGCTGGGTGCCGCCGCCCAACTGGTAGGTCATTAACAGGCTGGCGTCCGCGTGCAGCGTCACCTGCGCCAACCCGCGCCGGAGCATGTCGTCGAAGTCGATGCTCTCCGGCGGTGGTGGCACGTTCATGCTCAGGTCCACAGTCTGGGCCAGTTCGAAGACCGGCGCGGCGACGAAGGTGCCGAGCGAGCCGCGTGGTTCGACCAGCCGGCGGCGCCGCGCCTCGGCCAGCGCCCGCGTCACCGTGGTCAGGTCCACGCCAAGCATTGCTGCCAGTTCTCGCTGAGGCGCCAGCCGGTCCCCGGGAGAGAGCCGCCCGTCCGCCACCGCGTGTTCGAGGAATCCCGCGATCTGCAGATAGCGCGGCCCGCCGGTCGGGCTGAACTCGCCGATCCAGGCCGGCTTGCCTGTAAGCGCGGATGTCTTTGTACGCACCGAAAAATCCGTCTTGTATGGATGTTGTCTTACCTTAGCATCCCGCGCACCTCAGGCCAATCCATACAAATACCCGGAATACGCCTGTGCCCCCATCAATAGGTGTCTGAAATGCGTGAGCGAGTTACCGCCCCGGAGCATGTCCGCCGGCGGATACCCATCCCCCCCAAAGTCCGCGCGTGGCTCTACGTCGCGGCTCCCCTGATCCTCAGCGGTTGTTCCTACGATCTGCTCTCCCCGAGCGGCGCCGTAGGTGTGCAAACGCGCAACCTGATCGTGTTGTCCACCGCGCTGATGCTGTTGGTGGTCATCCCGGTCATCATCCTGACGCTGGTGTTCGCGTGGCGGTATCGCGAGACCAACACCAAGGCCGAGTACGCGCCGCGCTGGTCGCATTCGACCAAGATCGAGGTCGTCGTCTGGGGCATCCCGTGCGTGATCGTGGCGCTGCTCGGCATCATCATCTGGGACACCACGCATAAGCTCGACCCGTTCCGGCCGCTCGAGTCGAAGGTGGCGCCGATAGAGGTGGACGTCGTCGCGCTCGACTGGAAGTGGCTGTTCATCTATCCGCAGTACGGCGTGGCATCGCTGAACGAGCTACCTGTGCCGGTCGGCACGCCCATCAACTTCCGCATCACGGCCGAATCGACGATGAATGCACTGTTCATCCCGAAGCTCGGCAGCATGGTCTATGCGATGAGCGGGATGCAAACCAAGCTGCATCTGATCGCCGATGAAACTGGCGTGTTCGACGGCCGCTCCGCGGCCTACAGCGGCGCCGGCTTCTCGGACATGCATTTCCGGACGGTTGCCACCTCGCGCGAGGATTTCGATGCCTGGATCGCCCGCGCCCGCGCGTCCGGCAACGTGCTCGACGAACAGACCTACCGCGCGCTGAAGCAGCCCAGCAGCAAGGACCCGGTCACCATCTACGCAAACGTTTCGCCACGCCTGTTCCAGGGTGTCGTCGATCAATACATGGCCAGCAATGGCGACATCTGCCGCGCGGACAGCCCCGAGACGCTGCGCGCCGCTCTGCCGCCGCTGCCCGACACCGTGGAGCAATAACCCATGTTCGGAAAACTGACTCTCGATGCCATCCCCATGCACGAACCCATCATCATGGGCACGCTGGTGGTGGTACTGCTGGGCGGCGCCGCCCTGTTCGGCGCGATCACGTATCACCGCAAGTGGACCTACCTCTGGCGCGAGTGGATCTGCTCGGTGGACCACAAGCGCGTTGGCGTGATGTACATCATCATGGCGCTGGTCATGCTGCTGCGCGGCTTTGCCGACGCCATCATGATGCGCACGCAGCAGGCCATTGCCGTCGGCGAGACCGCCGGTTACCTGCCGCCGCACCACTACGACCAGATCTTCACGGCGCACGGCGTGATCATGATCTTCTTCGTGGCCACGCCCTTCATCCTGGGCTTGATGAACGTGATCGTGCCGCTGCAGATCGGCGCGCGCGACGTGGCCTATCCGTTCGTCAACTCGCTGAGCTTCTGGCTCTCGGCCATTGGCGCGGTGCTGGTGATGATCTCGATGTTCGTTGGCGATTTCGCCGCCACCGGATGGGTGGCCTACCCACCGCTCAGTGGTCTTGAGTACAGTCCGACCGTTGGGGTGGATTACTACATCTGGGCGCTACAGATATCAGGGCTTGGCACCACGCTGACAGGCATCAACTTCATCGTCACGATCCTGCGGATGCGCGCGCCGGGCCTGACGCTGATGAAGATGCCGGTGTTCACGTGGACCGCGCTGATCACGAACATCCTGATCGTCGCGATCTTCCCTGTGCTCACCGCCACGCTGGCGCTGCTTACCGCCGACCGCTATCTGGACATGCATTTCTTCACCAGCGAGCTTGGCGGGAACGCGATGATGTACGTGAACCTGATCTGGATCTGGGGCCACCCCGAGGTCTACGTGCTGATCCTGCCGTGCTTCGGCGCGTTCTCGGAGATCATCGCCACGTTCTCGCGCAAGCCGCTGTTCGGCTACAAGTCGATGGTCTACGCGACGTCGTCGATTGGTGTGCTGTCGTTCTTCGTCTGGCTGCACCACTTCTTCACGATGGGCTCGGGCGCCAGCGTCAACGCGTTCTTCGGCATCATGACGTCGATCATCTCGATTCCGACCGGCGTGAAGCTGTTCAACTGGCTGTTCACGATGTATCGCGGCCGCATCCGCTTCCATTCGTCGACGCTGTGGACCATCGGCTTCATGGTGACGTTCGCGGTGGGCGGCATGACCGGCGTGCTGCTGGCCGTGCCGGGCGCGGACTTCGTGCTGCATAACAGCCTGTTCCTGATCGCCCACTTCCACAACGTGATCATCGGTGGCGTGGTCTTCGGTTGTCTGGCGGCCATGTCGTTCTGGTTCCCGAAGGTGTTCGGCTTCACGCTCAACGAGTTCTGGGGCAAGGTCGCGTTCTGGTGCTGGCTGATCGGCTTCTACCTGGCCTTCATGCCGCTGTACGCGCTGGGCCTGATGGGTATGACCCGCCGCATGAACCACTACACCAACCCCGAGTGGCAGCCGTACCTGATCGTCGCGCTGGTTGGCGCGTGCATCATCGGCGCCGGCATCCTGGCAATCCTGTGGCAGCTCTACGTCAGCGTGCGTGACCGCAACCAGAACCGTGACTTGACCGGCGATCCGTGGGATGGCCGCAGCCTGGAGTGGGCCACCGCCTCGCCCGCGCCGTTCTACAACTTCGCGCACGTGCCGAACATCACGTCGCTGGAGCAGCACTGGGAAGACAAGGATACCGGCCGCGCCTACGCGCAGCCCGCCAGGTACGAGGACATCCATATGCCGCGCAATACATCGGCTGGCTTCCTCGTCTCCGTGTTTGGCCTTGTGTTCTGTTTCGGCTTTGTCTGGCACATCTGGTGGATGGTGGGCTTCGGCCTGGCCGCGATGATCTTCACCTTCATCGCCCGCGCGTATGACCGCGACGTGGACTACTACGTCCCCGCCGCCGAAGTGGAACGCATCGAACGCGCGCGCTTCCAGCAACTGCAAGGCTCCAACTGATCATGACGACATCCCTGAAACTCCGGGCCGACGCAGCGCCCGGCATCCATGCGCCGGGCCATGCGTCCGACGCCCACGGCCATGACGCTGCCCACGGTCACGACGGACACGACGATCACGTGGTGCAGTCGCGCACCACGCTGGGCTTCTGGCTCTATCTGATGAGCGACTGCCTGATCTTCGCGGTGCTGTTCGCGACGTTCGGCGTGCTGGTCAACAACACCGCGGGCGGCCCGGGCGGGCGCGAACTGTTCGACCTGCGCTTCGTGCTCGGTGAAACGATGCTGCTGCTGACCAGCAGCCTGACCTTCGGCGTGGCGATGATCAAGTTGGAGGACGGCAAGGCCAATCCGAACCAGGTGATCCGCTGGATAGTGCTGACGTTCGCGCTCGGCGCGGCGTTCGTCGGCATGGAGATCTTCGAGTTCATGGAACTGATTCACGAAGGGGCGGGCCCGGGCCGCAGCGCCTATCTGTCGGCGTTCTTCATGCTGGTGGGCACGCACGGCCTGCACGTCACGGCCGGGCTGCTCTGGATCATCGTGATGGTGCACCAGATCCAGGTGTTCGGCCTCGACGGCATCGTGCGTCGACGCCTGGCCTGCCTGAGCCTGTTCTGGCACTTCCTGGATCTCGTGTGGATCTGCGTTTTCTCCATCGTCTACCTGAGGACCTTCCTGTGAAGCCCACCAGCGCTACCGCTCATGAATCGTCGCACGGCAGCATTCGCAGCCACCTGATCGGCTACGGGCTGTCGGTGGTGCTGACCCTGGTGTCCTTCGGTGCCGTGATGAGTGGGGTACTGCCGCCGGGCTACGGGCTCGCGGTCATCGTCCTGCTCTGCATCGCGCAGTTGCTGGTGCAACTGGTCTTCTTCCTGCATCTGGGCCCGCGCAAGGGGCAGCGTGGCAACACGGCGATCTTCGCCTGCACGGTGTTCCTGATTGCCATCGTGGTGTCTGGCTCGCTGTGGGTCATGCACAACGCCAATCTGAACATGATGCCGATGCAGTCCATGCCGCTGCAGGCCAGCCCGAAGGGCTGAGCGAATCGAACCGATCCGGTTTGGGGAAGGCGTGGCGGCACAATGGGCGTTGTGCCGCCGCGCCCCTTTTTTATCCAGGCTTCAACTCGGCGGCGAGCCGTCCTTGAAGCACGCCTTGAGCTGGCTGCGCAACTCTGGCGTGTCCTGATGCTCGTGCACCTGTACAGCGTGCTGGACCGCGGCTTCCAGCAGTTCCTCTTCGGTATCAGCACTGAGTGCCACCGTGCAATGCATCTGGCTGGGATAGTCGCGGCAATCGATGAATTTGCGTCCCATCGTTGCCTCCTGGCGCGAATGGTTCGTCGGGATGGGAACCTCGGGGGCTCCCAGTGCGGAGGCCGGCTGCGCAGCATCCGCGAGTTCGGCTCCTCCTGCAGGCGTGGTCGTTGACGGGACACCGGCGCGGTTGGCCGATGTCATGTCCAGTATAGAGCGTGGCACGCATCGCCAAGCACGGCCCGGCGATTCACGCTAACCTGTCGCGGTTCCCATATTCCGCAGATCAGGAAAAGTCATGACTCAAGCACTCAGGATCGATTTTGTTTCCGATATCGCATGCCCATGGTGCGCCATTGGCCTGACGTCGCTCACGCAGGCGCTGGAGCGTCTCGGGGACGAAGTGGAAGCCGAGATCGTCGTGCATCCGTTCGAACTGAATCCGGACATGCCGCCGGAAGGCCGCACCATCCTCGACTACGTCAGCACGAAGTACGGCAGCACCGCCGAGCAGCTTGCCGAGCGCCAGGTACAGATCCGCGAGCGCGGCGAGGCGGTCGGATTCGAGTTTGGCCCCCGGACGCATATCTACAACACGTTCGACGCGCATCGCGTGTTGCAGTGGGCCGGCACGCAGGGCAAGAAGCTGCCGCTCAAGCTGGCCTTGCTGAAGGCCTATCACGGCGCGGGCAAGGACCCGAGCAATCACGACGTGATTGTGGAGGCCGCGCAATCGGCGGGTCTCGATGGCGCGGAGGCGCGCCGCATTCTGGAAAGCGATGCCTATGCCGATGAAGTGCGCGCTGAGGTGGCGCAGTTCCAGTCGATGGGTATCAACTCGGTGCCATCGGTCATTTTGGACAACCGCTACCTCCTCACGGGCGGGCAACCGCCGGAAGCCTTCGAGCAGGTGATTCGCGAAGTGCTGGAAAAACGGCAGTCATGAAGTGATCGTGGCCGCGTGCGGGTCTCCACCCGCACGCGGCCACGTTGCCTGCTGGACGTCGGGGCGACTTTACTCGTGCCCCTTACTCATGCCCCGTTACGAACTTCTTCGTCGAGTGATAGCCACGCTTGCTGGCATCGGCGACGGCATGGCCGGCAGCCTTGGCGCCGTCGCCAATCGCAATCGCGGTCTCGTGCACCGCGTGTCCGGTCTTCTTGCCTGCCGCCTTGACGTCGGCCTTGAATTCACGGGCGCCTTCGGCCACGCTGGCGTTGGCCAGCGTACTGAAGGCGATCAGCACGATCGCAACGAGGGAAGTTGCTTTCTTCATCAACGGTATCCCGACTCGGTCTCTGATGCGTGCATTGTAGTACCGTCCGATGCGTGTGACGTTCAGCGCGCACCGGCGCCCGGCTCCGTGATCGCGCTGTAGACCATCGTGCGCAATTGGCGGCGCACGGGATAGGCCGACGACGGCAGGAGCTGGGTCAGGAAGAGGCCGATCAGGTCTTCCTCAGGATCGACCCAGAAGAAGGTGCTGGCCGCGCCGCCCCAGAAGAAGTCTCCGGCGCTGCCGGGAATCAGCGTGGTGGCTGGCGTGAGCGTCGTGGCGAAGCCGAGTCCGAATCCGACGCCTTCGTAGGTGGCCTCGCTGAACATCGAGCGGGACATGCGCGGCAGATCCACACCGCCCGGCAGATGGTTGGCGGTCATCAGCGCCAGGGTCTTCGGACTCAGCAGGCGCGCGCCATCGAGTTCGCCACCCTGCAGCAACATGCGTGCGAAGCACATGTAGTCCGCCGCCGTCGACACCAGACCACCGCCACCCGAGACAAAGCTGGGCGGCTTCAGGTAGGTGCTGGCCAGAGGATCGTCCTGGAGCATCGGCCCACGCGGCGAAATGACCTTCGAACCCAGCGCGCCGATGGCGTAGCACGCGCAGAAGCGCGATACCTTGTCCTCGGGTACGTGGAACGCGGTATCGACCATGCCCAGCGGATCGAAGATGCGTTCCTTCAGGAAGGTCTCGAACGGCATGCCGCTGATCTTGCCGACCAGGTAGCCCAGCACGTCGGTCGATACCGAGTAGTTCCAGGCCTCGCCCGGCGAGAACTCTAGCGGCAGCGTGGCCAGCTTCTCGATCATGTCGTCGAGCGTGCCGTCCGTAGCGATGTCGCCCAGCTTCAGCCTGCGATAGGCGGCATCGACATTGGTGTTCTGCTGGAAGCCGTAGGTCAGTCCAGAGGTGTGGCGCAGCAGGTCGACCACCTGCATCGGTCGTGCTGGCGCGCGCGTCTGGAAGCTCTCCATGAAGCCGCCGGTGAAGACGCCGAGGTTTTCCCATGCGGGAATGTACTTGCTGACCGGATCGTCCAGCGCGATCTTGCATTCCTCGAGCAGCATCATGATCGCCACCGAGGTGATCGGCTTGGTCATCGAGTAGATGCGGAAGATCGAGTCCTCGGCCAGCGGCACCTGCCGCTCGCGGTCGGCCTGGCCCAGCACCGAGTTCAACACCAGCTCGCCACGCCGCCACACCTGGGTCAGCGCGCACGGTAGCTTGCCGTTGGCGATATACGCTTCATTGATGAAACGATCGATCCGCCCCAGCCGCTCCCGGGACATCCCCTGCGTTTCCCTGCCTTGCATATCCATGGCTTCTCCTCGATCCGGCGTTCAGTCCAGTGCTGCATGTGCCGTGAAGGGTCAAGGATACCCCGGGAGACGCGGATCCCGCTCAGTCGCCAGCCTTCTCCGGCGGCACGGCCTTGCCGAGCAGCTTGCCGAGCAGGCCGGTCTTGCCGGTCTCCGCGCGGCGGCTGCCCTTAGGCAGCGAGCCAGCCCGGTTGGCACCGTACTGTTTCATGCTGTTGTTGATCTTCAGGCCCTTGTTCTTTTCCAGGTCAGTTTTCTTCACGGACGTCATCCCACGAGTTGAGCCCGGCATTGTACGCAGGTGGGCCGGCAAGCGGCCGGTTCGGGCCGTCAGGTGGCCTTGCGAGGGGGCATAACAATTCATTACAACGCCAGCATCCCGCCCGCATTATGCTCGCCGACCGTGACGATAAGGGATACGGAAGGATCGAATGAAAAGGGATTGCGGCGTTCGTGTGATGACGGCAGCATGGCTGCTTGCGGCAGCCAGTTCCGGTAACGCGCTGGCCCAACATGTGGTGGGCGGCATGGGCGAGCCGGTGCGGATGGGGGCGTTCGACGCGCGCGGCCAGTTCGAAGGCCAGGCCATTCTGGCTGCGCCGGTGTCAGGCAAGGAGAAGGCGCGCGCCAGACCGACCGGCACGCGCCGAGTGCCCGCCGCAGGCACGCGTGGCGTGACACCCACGCTGCCCGGCAAGCAGTTGCCGTAGGCGCCGCGGGAGGGCGGCGCCGGGCGGATCAGTGGCTTGCGGCCCCGACGGCGCCGATGCCGGTCTCGGAACGCAGTTCCTGTGCCTCGAAACCGGCACGGTCGATACGTGCCCGGGGCGACCTGTCGGTAATCGAGAAGAACCAGATGCCGACGAAGCCGATCGTCATTGAGAACAGCGCCGGAGACGTGTACGGGAACGGCGCATTCTTGAAGTGGAACACGTCGACCCACACCGCCTGCGACAGGACCGTCAGAATCACGGCTGACAGCAGGCCGAGGAAGCCGCCAACCATCGCGCCGCGCGTGGTGCAGTTCTTCCACAGCACCGACATGAACAGCACCGGGAAGTTGGCCGATGCCGCCACGGCGAACGCCAGCGACACCATGAACGCGATGTTCTGCTTCTCGAAGACGATGCCGAGCACCACGGCGATGATGCCGAGGATGATCGTGGTGATGCGCGACACGCGCAGTTCCATCGAGCTGGTTGCCTTGCCGTGCATGAAGACCGTGGAGTACAGGTCGTGCGACACCGCCGACGCGCCGGCCAGCGTGAGGCCGGCCACCACGGCCAGGATTGTCGCGAACGCCACCGCCGAGATGAACCCGAGGAACACGTTGCCGCCCACTGCAGTGGCCAGGTGAACGGCCGCCATGTTGAGGCCGCCGAGCAGCTTGCCGCTACCGTCCTGGAACGTCGGGTTGGTGCTCACCAGCACGATGGCGCCGAAGCCGATGATGAACGTCAGGATGTAGAAGTAGCCGATCCACGTGGTGGCCCAGAACACGGACTTGCGCGCTTCCTTGGCGTTGGGCACGGTGAAGAATCGCATCAGGACGTGCGGCAGGCCGGCCGTGCCGAACATCAGCGCGATGCCGAACGAGATCGCAGAAATCGGGTCCTTGATGAATGTGCCCGGGCCCATGATCGCGTCCTTCTTGGCATGGACTTCAACGGCCTTGGCGAACAGTGCCTCGGGGCTGAAGTGGAACTGCGCCATGACCATGAAGGCCATGAACGATGCGCCGCCCAACAGCAGGCCAGCCTTGATGATCTGCACCCAGGTGGTTGCCGTCATGCCGCCGAACAGCACGTACACCATCATCAGCGCGCCAACGATCACCACCGCGATCCAGTACTCGAGCCCGAACAGCAGCTTGATCAGTTGCCCGGCGCCCACCATCTGCGCGATCAGGTAGAACGCCACCACCACCAGCGTGCCCGACGCCGCGAACGCGCGGATCGGGCCCTGCTTGAAGCGGTAGGCGGCCACATCGGCAAACGTGAAGCGGCCGAGGTTGCGCAGGCGCTCCGCCATCAGGAACGTGATGATTGGCCAGCCGACCAGGAAGCCGATCGAGTAGATCAGGCCGTCGTAGCCGTTTGCGAACACGGCGGCGGAAATGCCGAGGAACGATGCTGCCGACATGTAGTCGCCAGCGATGGCCAGGCCGTTCTGGAAGCCGGTGATGCCACCACCGCCCGTATAGAACGCCGCCGCGGACGTGGTTCGCTTGGCCGCCCATTTGGTGATGAACAGCGTGCCGATGACGAACACGACAAACATGCCGATGGCCGTCCAGTTGGTGGGCTGTTTGACGGCCTGTCCAAGATCACCACCCGCGGCCAGCGCGGCCGTCGACAACAGCAATGCGCCGCCTGCGGCGATAACGTGATGCGTTTTCATGCGACCTCCCGCTTGATCTGCTCGGTGAGCTCGTCATAGGTGTTGTTGGCATGACGCACGTAGAGCCCCGTGATGACGACGGTGAAGACGATCACGAACAGCCCGATCGGCATGCCCCAAGTGGTCACGCCGTCTCCGACCTTCTTGGCCATCAGGTCCTTGTCGAAGGCAATCAGCAGCACGTAGCCGTAATACACCACGAGCATGACGAGCGTGAGTATCCAGCCAAGCCGCGAGCGCTTGTGGACGAGTCGTTGATACCGTGGGTTGGTCTTCAGTCTTTCGACCAGATCGTCATTCATCTCTGTCTCCTGCGTACTTGTGCGCTTTGCATGGCCGAGTGCCGCCCGCGCGCCACGCCAGCGGGGTGCGCAATATGAGCGTCATCAGGGAACCATGCCGACAAGGTACGGTGCTCGGCTTACCTGCTTCTTACACGGGTCAGAGAATTTCCCGGGGGTAAACGCGGAGTGGTGCGTCGGGATGGGCTTGGGGCGTCACGACATTGCGTGCTGCCGCGCGCGGGAGAACTAGAACGAGACGGTGAGGTTCGTCATGACCACCTGTTCGGACGAGCCGGGATTGAACCAGTAGCAGCCGACCGTCACGCTCTTGAACGTGAGTTGCACCAGGCCGCCACGCTGGAACTCACGATCGCCGCCGTAGATCCGCGTTCGTTGCATCACGAAGCCAAGCCGCAGCCAATCGACCGGACGATACCCAAGCTCGCTCCAGGCATAGAGATAACTTGGCGTTTGCGTGCCGGAGCCGGTCAGGTACTCGGCTTCGATGTAGTAGTCGAACTTGTACGCGGCGAGACTCGCCTCCAGCCCCGGAATCACGCCGTGGATGCTTCCCATGGCGAAGCCGATGATCGGCGTCACCTTGTAGGTGAATGTTTCGCCGCCGGCGAAGGACCAGCCAACGAAGGCCGATTGCGCGTGCATGGCCTCGTAGTTGGCACGCGCTTCGAGATGCAGCTTGTCGCGCTCCGCGATCGCGATGGCGGAAAGGTAACTCTGTTCCTGACGCGGCATGTTCCAGTAGCCGGCGAGCGAGAAATTCCAGGCGGGTGGCTGCGCTTCCTGCGATGCGTTGGCCGCAGGCGCGGCAGCCTCCTGCGCGTGCGCGCTGGATACGGCCAGCGCGATACCCAATGCGGCGACCGGGTGGCGCATCTCATCCCCCCAGGGCGATGACGGCCATCGTCAGGACGACACCGAGCGCGGTCATGCCAAGGCCGGTGGCCCAGCCATTGAATCCCGCGTGGCGACCGAGCGCCATGCCGCCGACGAACAGCATGATGAGGGTCAGGATGCGGGAAACGATCAGGGCCGTCGGCACATCGCTCAGCAACACGAATGGCAGCGCGACGGGAAACGTGGACAGCACGACGATGAAGAAGATGCGGATGGACCCCAGCAAGTCGCGGGCATTGAGCTTCGCCCGCTCAGGGAGTTCTACGGCATTGGCCATCCGCTGACGCAACATGTCGATCTCGGCGTCACTCAGCAGCAACTGCGCGCTGGGTGACAGCGCGGTGCGGATGGCACGCACGGCCTCGGTTGCGGTTGGCGCCTCCCGGGCGGCCGTTGCGACCTTGAATCGCATCCCGCGATCCGCCAGGGTACGTACCAGGAACATGATCGCGTCGACGAGCCCCCAGGCCAGATTGCAGCCAAGCGCCGTGACGAGCATCGTGTGGCCCGCGTCGGCCCCGGAAGTCGGGGAGGCTGCAGAAGTTGCCGAAGATACCGCGCCGACGAACGTCAGGGCCATGAACAGCCCAAAGCACATCTCCGCGACACGATCGACGACATTAAGGGCTGGATCGCGCCCTTCGTCCGCCTGCTCCATCGCATCGGACTCCGATTGGCTTCCTGGCATGGCTGTTCACCTGGCGAGTAAGTTGGAGTGGTTCGAGTTGGTTCCGGGCGGACGGCTGTGTTCAGGACTGCGGCGCTACTGGCCGTCGCACGCCAGGCTCGATGCGCCCGTGTCCTTGAAGGTCACCACTACCTTGCTGTCCTTGGCGATGGTGATGGTCTGGCCATAGCTCACGGTCGGCATGAAGGCGATATCCGGCGCGACGGCCACGGGCGGATTCCGCGCGCCGTCGACACTCAGCGCCAGCTCGACGCGATAGGTATCCACCGCCACGCCCTGGCCCTGTGCCTTCTGCGCGAACTTCTGCTTGAACGCGCACAGGTCGGTGGTGATCTTTTCCAGCGCGGTGGAGATATCGACGGGTTTGCCGGGCGGGATTGGCGCGGTATTGCAGGCCGCCAGCCAGCAGGGGCCCAGCACGGCAATCAAGGCGGTACGCATCAATGGCTTCAAGATCTTCTCCTGCGAGGCGGCTGTCCGTTGTGCTCGATCCACTTTATCCCTGCCGCTGTATGGTCTCCATTGGTCCAAAGCCCTAGGGACCCCCCAAGGGACCAATGGAAACCAGCCGGATGCTCAGAACTGATGGCGCATGCCGACCATGACGCCCACGCGTGTGGTGCTGTCGATGTCGGTCACCGGCGTGCCAGCCCAATACTCGGTCTCGCGGCCGACGGTGCCGCCGCGCGCGTAGACGACATCGGCCTCTACGTACAGGCTGGTGCGCTTGGAGAGCGCGTAGTCGCCGACCAGGGCGACGCTGTCGGCGTTGCCGCTGCCCAGCAGGATGGGTGTCTCCTGGAACTGCGTGGTCACGGCCCCGCGTTGCTGGTAGCGGTAATAGGCGCCAGACAGATGCAGCGCAGGGGTGAGCTGATAGCCGAGGCCGATGAACGAGGTGGCGAATGAGGCATCGCTGGCTGTTTCGCGACGTCCCATGTGGCCCAGGTAGGCCGTGGCCTTGCCGAACGCGTAGGACCCGCCCACCGAGTAATTGCGGATCGTGTTCGTGCCATCGGTGCTGCTGCGCTGGTCGTAGGCCACGCCCAGCGCCAGCGGTCCCTGCTGGTATTTCACGCCGCCGCCGAGCGTGGTGCCGCGGCTCTGGTTGCCGGGTTGCTCGCCCGCGCCGTAGTCGAGCTGGACGGAGAACGGGCCGACCGTGTTTTGATAGACCACGCTGTTGTTGATGCGGTAGTCCTGGAAGAAGATGTCGCCGCCGACGTACAGCGGGTCGGACCAGAAGTTGCCCCAGCCCCGATCGAGCGGATTGAACGCCCAGCCGATGTTGTTGAGCGCGTTGTACTGGCGCCCGAAGGTCAGACTGCCCCAGTTGCCGGAGAGACCGGCCCAGGCCTGGCGGCCGAAAAATGCGTTGTAGGCCGCGCGGCCATCGTCGCTGCCGATGCCGGCCTCGAGCTGGAAGATGGCCCTGTTGCCGCCCCCAAGGTCCTCGGAGCCCCGCAGGCCGAAGCGGCTGCCTACCATGCCGCCCGATACGAGCGCGACCTGGTCATGATGCCGGCCATCGAGGTTCGAGGTATAGCGCACCGCCGAACTGACGATGCCGTACAGGTTCACACCGGATTCGGCGTAAGTGGTGCCGGGCACGACGGTAGCGGCAAGCAGCCAGAGGCTGGCTGACTTCTTCATGGATTGTCCTCCGGAATTCGGTCCCGCCCGGCGCATGAGCGCGTCCAGGGGCAGACCGGTCAGGCAGTTGCCTGGGGGGTTCCAGTCCCGTGCGGCGGTCCCGTCAGGGCGCGCGGGGCGTTATCCAGACCGTGCGCGGCAAACGGCGCGTAGGCCCGGATCGAGGGTCGAAGCGGCAGGCAAAGCCTGGAGGGGGCGCAAGCCGGACCGCTCGTTGGCAGGTTCGGGCAGGCTGGTGGGGCGGGCGCGAGGGCCCAGGGATGTGTTCGCCGGATACCCACTTCGACGTTCGTGACGGCGGCTCGTGTGCGGATAAAGACATGCACGATGGGCCGCGTCCGGCGTGGCGAACGATGCGTAGTTTACTGCATTCGCCCCAACGCCCCGAAATGCGCGTCTTTTGACGCACGTCCCTTTCTGACCGGCCGGTTCTGGCAATAGACTGAAAGCGGCCACATGCGGCGTGCGTCGCGCCGCCCGGCGTTCATCCAATCAGCGAGCCCCTATCCATGTCACTGCCCCATCTTTCGTCTGGCCAGACCGCGAGCGTCCTGCCGCTCGGCACGGACCTGGCGCAAACACCGAGTAGCGCGCTGTTCAAGGCCCCCCACCTCGAAGTTGCCCGGCTCGTCATGCTGGCCGGCAAGCGGCTGCCACAGCACGCGGTACCCGGCCCGGTCACGATTCAATGTCTCGAAGGCGAAATCGAGGTAACGCTCGGCAGCGTTGCCCAACGGCTTCGACACGGCGATCTGCTCTACCTCGCTGGCGGGGAGCCGCACGACGTGGCGGCGCTCAGCGATGCGTCGCTGCTGTTGACGATCGTGCTGCTGAATCACGGCTGACACACGACTGACAAGAGGATCCGATGGGTATCAGCAGATGGTTCAGGCGTCGCGGGACCGAGGCATCCGGTGGGGGCGCCAGAGGCGGACGTGACGTCGAAGACACAATCGAGCGCATGACGGCGTTGAATCCGCGCCTGCGGTTGGCCACGCGCTACCAGCAGAGGCTGGCGCCCGATACCGCCGCGGCGCTCGAATACGTCAGGGGGCTGGTGGCCCAACTGCCCGCCGTTCATGAGGCATGCGCGGCCGACTGGTCGACGGATGCCTGCATCCATGCCTGCTTTGCGACGGCGGACGACGTATCCCGCGCGCTGAATGGGGCCGCGACACTGCGCAAGTTCTTCGACAACAACCTGGCGGCCGATGAGGCGTACGCGGTGCTCGGCATGACCATGGTGGAGCGCCACACGCTCGGCGTGGCCACGGAAGGCGATACCGTGCGCTCCGATGTGCCGCAGACGACATTCAGCTTCAGCGATCACCAACTCACGATGTGCGAGCCGACCGAGGCAGCGCTGCGCGAGGAGATCGTGCGCCGAATGCTCGACCAACTGGCGATCCAGGGGATGGCGCGCATTGCCAGCAGGCTGACGAAGCGCGATGCGCTCAAGCAGGAGATCGCACTGCTCAAGACGCGGCAGCGCCTGCTCGAGTCGCAAGGCAAGGGGATGGGCGCGGTAGTGGGCGGCGCGGTGGAACCGGCAATCGGTGAGGTGGCGAAACTGGACGCCGAAATCGCGCGCAACGATGCCGAACTGGCCAAGCTGTCCGAGGCCACCGGCACGCTCGATCGCCAACTGGACATCCTGATCAAGGTGATCGGGGATGTCAGGCAATTGCTCCGGGTGGATTACCGGCACGTGCGGCTGAGCCGCATGAATGTCCTGCTGACGAATGACGACGTGGGTGGCGATGACGTCGAGCTGTCGTCGGCGACCATCCCCGGTGACCCGCCGCTGGTCCGGGCGTTCATGCTGGTGCGGGTGAAGCGCAGTGCGATAGTCCCGGTGCGCAATATGCTGGACGAAGCGGAGCGCTTCCTCTAAGAGACGTTTCGTTTTCTTTCGATAACGTCTCTACGCGCTTCAGGCGTCCAGTGCCTGACACAGCGCCCGCAGATCGCGAACGATCAGGTGCGGAGGCGGGCTGCTGCGTGACCATTGCGCGGCGGACGCCTCTTCGGAGCGCACCACCCATGCGGCCTGTGCGCCTGCGGCGATCGCGCCGGCTACGTCGAGGTCGGGATCGTCACCGACGTGAAGCATTCGGCCGGGCGCGCATCCGGCTGCATCGGCTGCCGCGTGGAAAATCGCGGCGCCGGGTTTGCCGCTGCCGAAGCTCTGCGGGTTCAGCGAAGCCCGGAAGAACTGGTGCCCGCCAGTCAGCTTGAGATTCGCATTGCCATTCGATACCGCGACGAGTGGAAACCGCTGGCTCAGCCATTCCAGCGCGGGCAGCGCATCGTCGAAGAAATCGACCTGCTGGCGCGCAGCGTAGAAAGCGTCGTAGGCGGCCTCGGCAAGGCCGGGGTCTTCGTTCGACATGTCGAGCACCAGCCGGATCGAGCCCAGCCGCAGCGCGCGCATGTCGCCAGCCAGTTCGGGGCGCATGGCCTCGAACTGGACGCGGAGGTCACGCAGCACCTGGGGCGATGAAAGGATCGGTGCGGATTTGGGCGCTTGCTGCAGCAACCAGTCATGCAGGACCTGTTCCGCGCGCACGACGGCAGGTTCGAAAGCCCAAAGGGTGTCGTCGAGATCGAGAGATATTGCGGAGATACCGGCCAGACGCATGGTGGGGAACGTGAAAAAGCGGAGTTGCGGGGGGACTCCGCCGAATTTACCATCTTCGTTCGCATCGCCCCCGCAGGCCGGGTCGACCGCAAGGTCACTTCAGGCTGAGCGTGAATGGCAATAGCAACACGTTGACCAGCAGCAGCGCATACACGATCACGATGGCCGCAGGGATGACCACGGGCGGCCGATAAGGCGGGTAGGCGTGTCGACGGCGCCAGAGGACTCCAGCCGTGGTTCCTGTGATGACCAGTGCCAGCAAGGCGCTGGCCCACGCCAGTGATGCAGGTCCGGACTCGTCGGCATTCGTCGCCGTGTCCGAATCGGTCAGCGAGATGTCGACAGCGGTTGTCGAAGTGATGGGGGCGCGGGCGACAGACATGGCAACGGGTGTTTCAAACGATGTCGTGCGAACCGGCTGCGCGATGGCAGCGGTGGCTGTCGCGCGGACAGGTGCCGTTATGGTTGTCATGCGTTGCGCTGGCGCGGCGGGTGTCGGCGGCGCGTCATGACGTCCGGTCGATGGCGCGCTCGCTGCGACGTGCGGTGCGGCGGCCGTCGTGCTGTGCATCGAACTGCGGTCCCGCCAGAACAGGTGGAACAGGCCATCGAGGCAGCGTGCCGAATCACAGGCATCCCGCCGGGCGCGCCAGGCGACGATATCGGCGTTCTGGATCGTGCCCTTGTGCAGCATCCTTTGCTGCTCGGCATAGATGCGTTCGTAACGCTCGGACAGTCCCGGTGAATCGCACACCAGGCGATTGCGCGTGCCACTTGCGCGTGAGCTGCTGGTGTTCAGCGAGCAGCGCATCCCGTTGCCGCTGGGGTCATCGCAAATCACAGGGGCGTTGGTTCCGCGCGAATGGCAGATGATGTCCGATGCGCTCACGTTGCCTGCCGCGAGCAGGCCGGTTGCGAGGCAGATGGCCATACGAATGGCCCAGCGCACAGTGACCCTCTTCATCATGCCCCCCCATTGAAGCGGCCTGGTTTTATAACGTAGACGAAAGCCCGGGCGATGCCCAAGCACGCAATGCGATGGGCGGGTCATGATGCACTTGCCGCCAGATCGGGTTTCCCATACGCGCGACGTTCCGATCATTCGTCCGCCGTCGTAATTCCTGAGACGGAAAGCCTCCATCGTGGCGGCGCCGTTACTGGGTGATTGCGTGTGCATCCTCAGAACGCTCGTGACGCAGCGTGCCGTGATCAATGGGACGCCGCGCCCGGTATGTGGCGAACGGGCGTTTGAAGCCTGGGGCTGGCTCCTTGCACCCTATTGCGCCACGAGGGGCGGCCGCAGCCGCGTCGAGTCGTGGCTGTCACGAGATGAAGACAACCTGATGTGAAGCCTTTGCGCTGCGGAATTGAATTCTTTCGATGCGTCGGCCGAACGCAAGCGGTGCCCATAGAATGCGTCTGGATTGGGTCCATTGCAGTACCGCTGCTGTGGGGAGGCCCGCGGTGGCATCACAATAACCTGAGTTACCCGAGGAGACTGATATGAGCCATCGTTTCGCCGCTGCCGGCGCAGTGTTCGCGTTGTTGTTGCTGTCCGCCACCGCTGGCGCACAGACACAACCGCAGCCGCAACCACCCGCGAACGCGCAGGAAGCCAAGGCGAAGTTCACGGAGAAGTTCAACGAGGCGGATGCCAACCACGATGGCAAGCTGACGCGCGAGGAAGCCGAGGCAGGAATGCCGCACGTGGCGAAGGACTTCGACAAGATCGATGCCAAGAAGAAGGGCTACGTCACGCAGAAGCAGGTTGGCGCGTACTACGCCGCCAAGGCGAAGCAGCGCCGCGCTCAGGACCCGGGCAACCTGAACTGATCCGAGCCGCATCCGCCAGGGCGGTCGCCACCGGCGCCGCCTTGTGCGCGTCTGAGCGTATCTCCAGACCGGTCCCCCCGGTTGTCGAAAGACCCGTGTGACGTGCGTGATAACATTTAAAAAATTCGCGCGCGAACTAAATTACCCGGGTGCCGTCTTGAATCCTCGACTTGTCTACCTCCTGAATGTCGGTCAGCGTCGGCTGCATCGATGGACACAGGCGCGCACCGCCGCCGGTGGCGTCACCGCATCGCAGGCCGGAATGCTGTTCTTCCTCGGCAAGAACGATGGCGCGTTGATGAGCGAGGCAGGCGCGGCGCTCGACCTTGGCGCGCCGGGCGTGAGCGGGCTGGTGGATCGCATGGAGCGGGCGGGGCTGGTCGAACGCGGCCTGGACGAGCACGATCGCCGGGCCTTCCGCATCTGGCTGACCGATGCCGGACGCACCGCGCTCAAGCGCTCCCGGTCGAATCTCACCGAACTGAATGCCCGATTGACCGAGGGGTTCACGGCCGCCGAGATCGATGTGGTGGCGCGCTGGCTGACGAGCCTGCAGGACAAGTTCCCGGCCAGCGACGACGAGTGATGCCGGGGATGAACGAAGGCGCCGAAGCAGACGACGCGGACGACGCGGACGACGCCTTCTGACGCATCACTGCTTGGCGATCCTGCTGAAGTCCGGCTGGCGCTTCTGGGCAAACGCCGTGAAGGCTTCCTTCGCTTCCGCGCTGCGCAGCCGCTCCACGAACGTCGAACTCTCGGCGTCCATCTGCGCGACCAGTTTCTCGGCCTCCCGCATCAGACGCTTCATTGCCGTCAGAGAGCCGGACGGCTTGGTGGCGATCTTTTCCGCGATGCGTCGGCCTTCCGCGCGCAGCTGGTCGCCCGGAACCGTCCGGTTCGCGATGCCCCATGCCACGGCGGTGTCCGCCGGCAACGGATCGCCCAGCGAGAACATTTCAAACGCGCGCGCGTGGCCGATGCGCAACGGCAGCAGGTAGCTCGACGCTGCCTCGGGCACAAGCGCGAGGTTCACGAACGGCGTGATCAACTGCGCATCGTCGGCCAGAACCACATAGTCACAATGCAGCAGCATGGTCGTGCCGACGCCGACGGCCTTGCCCTGGACTGCCGCGACGATCGGCACTGTGGCATTCGCCAGGCTATGCAGGAATCGCACGACATGGCGCTCCTTGGGTGCGTTCCCGGTGGCCTGGGCCGCGAACTCCCCGATGTCGTTGCCGGCCGTGAAGGAATCACCGTCAGCCTGAATCAGCACGACCCGGACCGATGCGTCGGTCGATGCATTCTCGATGGCGTCCGCCAGGGCGCCGTACATGTCGTTGGTCAGCGCGTTCTTCTTGTCCGCTCGCGAAATCGTGAGGGTCAGCACGCCACGTTCAAGTCCTGCTTGGATTTCCGGAATCACGGCTTTGTCTCCTGCAATGGAAGGGGTAGGGGCAATGAAGATGTTCGTATACGAAGTAGATGCAAAGTATAGTTTATTCGCGTGCGAAGTAAACCGGCGCGAGCATCACCCTTTCCTCCAGAGCCGCGGCAGGCGCGTGACCTGTATGCCATCAGCAATCACCCCATGAGGGTTTGTGCCGACTTTTCCGCTTGGCGGCGTTGCAGTCTACTGAACCCAGGTTGTGCAGTGTGGCCGGGGGGCGCGCGGCGTCTCCCCGGGGTTTGGAAACCTTTCTGGAGACAACACCATGGTGACCAAGCAGGACGATGCCTTCATTCTGAGAAACCTGATCGCGCTGGCTGCCGTGGAGACACTAGGCGGCGCCATTGCACTCGGGCTGGTGTTCAATCTACTGACATGACCTGATGCTCGTGGCGCTGCGTGCGGCTGACCCGCGCGCAACGCCACGAGTCCCGGATTCCGCGCCATCCGGCGACCGGCATTTCGCTTCCAGCAGACTTTCCAGGCCATCACTACAATGGCGCATTGCCCGGCTCGTTGCCGGGCCAGATCTGGGAGTGGAGGATGCGAATTCTGGTTGTCGGAGTGGGAGCCACGGGTGGCTACTTTGGCGCGCGGCTGCTGCAGGCCGGGCGTGATGTGACGTTCCTGGTGCGCCCCCGCCGCGCCGCGCAACTGGCCGAACACGGCCTGCGAGTTAAGAGCCCGCACGGCGACCTGCATTTCCCGAATCCCCCTGTGGTGTTGTCCGAGCAGATCACGCAGCCTTATGACGTGGTGTTGCTGAGCTGCAAGGCGTACGACCTCGAAAGCGCCATGGATGGCTTCGCGCCCGCCATGGGGCCGAACACGGTCATCATCCCGTTGCTCAACGGCATGCAGCATCTGGATCGCCTCGATGCGCGTTTCGGCGCCGGGCGTGTCATGGGGGGCCGCTGCTTGATCTCCAGCACGCTCGATGACCAGGGCACCATTCTTCATCTGTCGAGCTTCCACGTTCTGTCGTTTGGCGAGCGCCCTTCGGGCAGCAGTGAGCGCGCGCTGGCCTTGGCCGCCGCTTTCAGCGATGCCGGCTTCGACGTCCAACGCAGCGACGCCATGCTGCAGGACATGTGGGAGAAATGGCTGTTCCTTGCCACGCTGGCATCGGCTACCTGCCTGATGCGAGCGACCATCGGCGATATTCTCGCCGCGCCACGCGGGCGCGAGACCATCGCGGCGTTGCTTGGCGAATGCGCCGGCGTTGCGGCCGCCAATGGCTATCCGGCCCGGGGCCCCGCACTGGAGCAGGCGAAGACCACGCTGTTTGCCGAAGGATCGCCGCTGACGGCCTCGATGCTGCGCGACCTAGAGCGCGGCGGGGCGATCGAATCGGACCAGATCGTGGGTGACATGCTGGCCCGCCGTGGCCAGACCGCAGCGCCCACGCTGGAGATGGCGCTGACCAGCCTGAAAGCCTACGAAGCGCGCCGCGCGCGCGGAGGCTGAAGCCGCTGGCGTCCGATTCGCCCGCATCGCAGAATTTGTCAGGACAGAATCAAGCCTGATACACGCGATTTCGATTGGGCGAACGACGCCGTTTACCTACACTCCGCACATTACAAGCAGCGCCCGGCACGAGCCATGCCGGGTAAAACAAGAGCGGAGGAGGTCGTAAATGCGGGAAATCCTGTTCAAGGTGGGCCTTGCCTCGCTGGCGGCCTGCACCACGCTGGGCGCCAGCGCTCAGAGCACCACGGCATGCAACGGCGCAGGTTGCGGCTTTGGCGGAGGTGGCCTGCTGAACCAGCAGACCACCTTGCGCCTGAGCGCGGCTCAACTGGCGGCACTGCTCGGATCCACTGACGATGGGCGCCAGCTCATGCAGGTTGCGGGCGTGCCACGGTGCGACATCGAGATCGTGACGCTGCGCTACCGCACGGTGGGCGGCGCCGGGGAACCGGCGAACGCCAGCGCCGCGCTGATGATTCCCGGTGGCGCGGCCTGCAGTGGTCCGCGCCCGACGCTGCTGTACGCGCACGGCACCACGACATACAAGAAGTACAACCTCGCCGATATCACGCAGACCGACCCACGTAACGGCGACGGCGCGTCGGAGGGCATCAGCGTGGCTGCGATGTACGCGGCGCAGGGCTATATCGTCGTGGCCAGCAACTATGCCGGCTATGCGGGCTCGGATCTCGACTATCACCCGTACCTGAATGGGGCGCAGCAATCGGCCGACATGGTGGGCGCGCTTGCCGCCGCGCGTGTCGTCATGCGGGCGCCGGGTGGCGGGCGCAACGTGCAGGAGAGCGGCAAGCTCTTCGTCACCGGATATTCGCAGGGTGGCTACGTGGCGATGGCCACGCACCGGCTGCTGCAGGCTGCCGGGATTCCGGTGACCGCGTCGGCGCCGGGGTCGGGGCCGTATGCACTGGCGGCAATGGGCGACGCACTGGTGGCCGGACAGGTGGGTATCGGTTCCACGGTGTTCGCCGTGCTCGTCACCACGAGCTACCAGCGGTCCTACCAGAATCTCTACCGCAAGCCGTCCGACTTCTACGAGTCGGCCTATGCGCCAGGCATCGCCAGCCTGCTGCCGAGCATGAATTCGCTCGACAAGATCTTCACGCAGGGCAAGTTGCCGCCTACTCAGCTCTTCAACAGTACGCCGCCGGCCTCGCAGTTCGCATCGCTGACGCCGCCGAAGGCGCCGCCGCTGGCATCGCCAGACCTGACGCCGGTGTTCGCGCTCGGTTTCGGCAACGCTGACCTCGTGCGCAACGACTACCGGCTGGCCATGCTTGAAGATGCGCTGGTCAATCCGGACGGCGCGTTCCCGAGTTCGACCGTGTCGATGGCGCCGGCAACGCGGCCCGTGCAACCGCTGCGCGTGGACTTCAAGATCAACGATCTACGCAACTGGCAGCCACGCGCGCCGGTCCAGCTATGCGGCGGGCATGACGACCCCACCGTGTTCTTCTTCAACGCCACGGTGCAGCAGGCGTACTGGAGCAGCGCGAAGGTGCCGGCGGGCCTGACCAGCGTGCTGGATGTGGATGCGCCCATCGCCGGCCCAAGCGACCCCTATGCGGCGCTCAAACAAGGCTTCTCGTTGGCGAAGATGAATGTTGCCGCACAGGCGGTGGCGGCGGGTGCGCAGGATGGCGGCGCGTCGGCGGTCATCCAGGCGTATCACGGCACGCTGGTGGCACCGTTCTGCATGGTCGCCGCGCGAGCGTTCTTCGGACAGTTTTGAGCGGGAATGTCGATAAAAAACGCGCGGCGGGGCGACCCGCCGCGCGTTTTTTCCATCAAGCGATTGGTCGATCGGTCGATCAGACGTCGATGGCAGCGTTTGACTGCATCTTCTTGCGCAGCTCGAATTTCTGGATCTTGCCGGTAGAGGTCTTGGGCAGCGGCCCGAAGTAGACCGCCTTCGGCACCTTGAAGCCGGCCAGCAGCGTGCGGCAATGTGCGATCAGTTCTTCGGCGGTGACGCTTGCGCCATCCTTCAGCTCGACGAACGCGCACGGCGTCTCGCCCCACTTGGCGTCCGGCTGCGCCACTACGGCGGCGGCCAGCACCGCGGGGTGGCGGTAGAGCGCGTCTTCCACCTCGACGCTGGAGATGTTCTCCCCGCCGGAGATGATGATGTCCTTGCTGCGGTCCTTGATCTTGATGTAGCCGTCAGGCATGCACACACCGAGGTCGCCCGTATGGAACCAGCCGCCCGCGAACGCCTCGCGCGTGGCCTTGTCGTTCTTGAGGTAACCCTTCATGCAGATGTTGCCGCGGAACATGATTTCGCCGATGGTCTCGCCGTCCCGCGGTACGGGCTGCATCGTATCCGGGTCCAGCACGGTGACGCCGGACTGCAGGTGATAGCGCACGCCCTGGCGCGCCTTCAGCACCGCGCGTTCTTCCTGCGACACCGTGTGCCAGGCGTCCTGCTCCGCGCAGACCGCGGCCGGGCCGTAGACCTCGGTCAGGCCGTAGACATGCGACAGGTCGAAACCCATCGCTTCCATCTGCGCCAGCACCGCCGCCGGGGGCGGGGCGCCCGCCACCATGCCGCGCACCGGCCCGCGCAGCCCTTCGCGCCACGACGGCGGCGCGTTGACCAGCGCGGTGTGGACGATCGGCGCGGCGCAGTAGTGCGTCACACCTTCGTCGCGCATCAGGTCGAAGACGAGCTTCGGCTCGAACTTGCGCAGGCAGACGTTCACGCCGGCGCGGGCCGCGACTGTCCACGGGAAGCACCAGCCGTTGCAGTGGAACATCGGCAGCGTCCACAGGTAGACCGGATGCTTGGCCATGTCCCACTCCAGGATGTTGGAGATGGCGTTCATGGCCGCGCCGCGATGGTGATAGACCACGCCCTTCGGGTCGCCGGTAGTGCCCGACGTGTAGTTCAGGGCAATGGCGTCCCACTCGTCGCCGGGCATCTTCCAGTCGAATTCCGGATCGCCGCTGGCCAGGAAGGACTCGTAATCGGTGTCACCGAACCGCTCGGCGTCGGGCCCGAGCACGTCTTCCACCGCGATCACCTTGAGTCCACGCACCTCGCGCGCCATCTGACGGGCGGCATCGGCGAACTCGGTGTCCGCCAGCAGCACCTTGGCTTCGCCGTGGCGCAGCATGAAGACCAGGTTGGCGGCGTCCAGGCGGATGTTGAGTGCATTCAGCACCGCACCGGCCATCGGCACGCCGAAGTGCGCCTCGACCATCGCCGGGGTGTTGGGCAGCAGCGCCGCCACGGTATCGCCCTTGCCCACGCCCGCGCGGGTCAGCGCGCTGGCCAGGCGCCGGCAGCGCGCGTAGGTGTCGCGCCAGTTCTGGCGCACCGTGCCATGCACGATGGCCAGGCGATCGCCGTAGACCTCGGCCGCGCGGGCGATGAAGTCGAGCGGGGTGATCGGAACGTAGTTGGCGGGGTTGCGGGCCAGTCCGGTGTCGTAGTCGGTCGGCATGGCGTGTCTCCTATGGTGATCCTTGGGGATTCGTCGAATGAAATCCGGCGCAAGCTATCATCTCGCCTCCGGCGGACTCTGTCGTCCGGATGACAGATCTGGCGTTTTCGATGCGTTGCAGCATTGTGAATGCCCAGAAAATTGATTCTTATCAAATGTCTTCGTCCCTTGATCAGGTTAACGCCCTGCTGGCCCAGCATGACTGGTTTTGTGCGCTGTCCCCGGCGCATCAGGCGCTGGCGGCGTCCGAAACCGTTGTCCGCGAATACCCCGCAGGCGGCTATATCGCCCGGCGCGGCGAGTTCTCGCGCTACTGGATCGGGGTGGATACGGGGCTGATCAAGCTCGCGGTCTATACGCCGGACGGGCGCGGTTGCACGTTTTCCGGCGTGCCCGCCGGAGGCTGGTGCGGCGAAGGCAGCGTGATCAAGCGCGAGGATCGCCGCTACGACGTGATCGCGATCCGCGACTCGCGCGTGCTGCTGGTGCCGGAGGCGGTTTTCAACATGCTGCTGTCGGACAGCCTGCCGTTCGCGGGTTTCGTGGTGCGGCAGCTCAACGAGCGCATGGGCCAGTTCATTGCCACGGTGCAGAACGATCGGCTGCTTGGCGCCGATGCGCGCGTCGCACAGGCCGTCGCGCAATTGTTCCATCCGGCGCTGTACCCGAAAACCACGGAAGTGCTGGAACTCTCACAGGAAGAGATTGGCCTGCTGACCGGTCTGTCGCGCCAGCGTGTGAATCAGGCGTTGCGCCGGCTGGAGGCTGGCGGCATGGTCAGCCTCGCCTACCAGACCATCAGGGTGACCGATCTCGAGGGATTGCGACGCTTCGGCTTGTCGGAGTTGTAAGGGCGAGAGGCTGACGGCGTCGAAATTGCGGCGCAGTGTGCGCAATCTGGTGCCGCGAGTCACGTGTCGGACACTTGCGGCTAGCGCTTTCCCTTAATGCCTTTCCCCAAGTGCTACTGGTTGCGGATGTTCCCATACTGAGGGCTCGCCACGTTCGCGCGGCGATCACTTTGACTCATGGGATCTGCCACCATGCTCGCGATTTCTGTCTGGTTTCTCGCTTCCCTCGGTGTCGGCATGTTTGCCACTGCATTGGGACGCTCCAGCCCTGCCTGGATTCTCTTCTCGCTGATCCTGAGCCCGTCTCTTGGGCTGATCGTTGTTGCCGTGCTCGACAAGAAGCGCGTGCGGTCCGCTCGCGTGCTGGCCACTTCCTCCTCGCCCGCGGCGGCGATCTCCGTGCCCGCATAACGCTGCGGGTAGCGCAGGTGGGCCAGGGCCCACCTGATTGCTGTCGTGGCTTAGCTGTGCGCACCGTCGGTGTACGGGTCGCGCCGGTCCGTGACATTCGCGGTGTCTGCATAGACATCGAACCTGCTTGCCTTGCCGCCATCGGTGTACGGATCACGTGGTCCGATGGCATGTGCGTGACCTTCCGGCATCGCCGTCGTAGTAGGGGTGAGTCCGGCGGCGGACGTCACCGTGGCGAAAGATGCAAGCGAGGCAATGGCGGCAACGGCTGCCGCCGCGATACGGGCTTTCATGATCATCTCCTGAGGCAGTAGAAAGGGTGCCCAGCGCCTGTGGCCACAACGGGCCGCAACGGGCCGCAGCGGGTCGCAATGGATCGCATGGCCACCAACGGTCGCGCATGGGCTTGCATGCCGACCACGCGCCCGAGAATCGTTCGATCCTGTCGTTCCGGCTCTACGCGCCGCGGTGCCATGCACCTGTAGAACTGCCCGGCCCGGCGCCTTATTCCCGAAAGAAGACGAAAATATTCCTGGGAATAAATGCCGGATTCCGGCGGTAAATGCCGCTTTGAAGTGACCAGGGCGCTGCTACGCTGTGTTGATATGGCTGTCAGGCAGCCATGCTCGAGCCGGTTGCAGCGGTGCAGTTCGCCCCTGGTGGTCACCGGCATTCCCATATCAAGACGGAACGCTCATGTTCACAGGGTCGATTCATTGGTTGAGAGGCGTCGCGATCGTTGTGCTGCTTGGCGCAGCGTCTGACATGGCATTCGCCGCATCGCAGACGAAGTCGCTCGATACGCAACGCGGTATCCGTGATGGCAGCAGCGGCGGCACCGAGCTGAGCACCGCGCCGCTTTCGCAGCGGGGCGTGACCGGCACCCAGTCGATGGGGTCAACCGACGGATCGGGGCAGTACCCGTACATCGTCGCCCCGTATATCCAGGTGGGGCCCGGCGGCGGGCCGATTCCCTATCCGCCGAATCCACCTCACCCGCCGCAGCCGCCTCGCCCCAGGCCCACGCCGCACGCACCGTAAGCCACGAGCGTCAAGGGGGAGTGGCAGGTGGCTATTGCAGGTTGCCCCAGCGTGCAACCGCTGGCTCGGCATTGGCCCATTTCCACTGGCCATGCTGCTGGCAGGCCGTGACGAAGAACCATTGGGAAGTCTTGGAGGGCTGCCCGTTCGTCCCCGACTCGACAGTGGAGAACAAGGCTTCCTTGCAGAGAGCGAGCGGACTGTCGATGACGCGGATTACCTGTAGCACGCCGCGTTGATTGCCATAGGCGACGGCATGCCGGACCTCCCACGGCTGCTCGAAGCCGATGGGCGTATCACCGATGACCGCTGCGATGCTGTCCTGCTCCTCGCGTTGCCAGTACCGGTAGACGTACTTGCCAGCCGCATCGGCCGCCGCGCTGACGCCGACCGCAACACCGTATCCCACAACAGGATTTGCCGTGACGGCACCGGTGGTAATTCCGGCCACGGCCCCCGAAATTTCGCCGACGGAACTGCACGCGCAGAGACTCGCGATCGCCGCCGACAAGACCAACCTCGCGCAGAGCGGCCTCACTGAAGCGAACCCCACCGCTCGGTAGCGGGCTCGGCGGAAGCCCACTTCCATACCGACCCGTCGCGGCAAACCGCGGCGATATAGAAGCCGTTGCCCTTGTTCGCATCGTCGACGGAGAAAATGATCTCCTTGCAGGCAAGGTAGGTATTGCCCAGCAATCGGGTCACGGTCACCCATCCCTTCTCATCGGGCTCGAGCGGCACGGTGTGAGCCACTTCCCAGGTCGCCACCGCGCCGACATCGAGGTTGCCGGCCACCTGCGCGATCTGATGCTGCGTTTCGGCGTGTACCTTGCGCTGACTGGCCTGCAGGGCGGCCTTGGCGCCAGCCTGCACACCGAGGCCAATGCCCGTGGCAATGGCCGCGTTGTCCGTGACCGCGCCGGCAATGGCGGCGCCGCCCATGCCAGCGACAGCCGTCGTGCCCTCATTCATCAGTGAACTGCAGCCGGTCAGCATCCCCGCCGACATCGCCGTCAGCAGGAGGGTGGTGACACAGACAAGCTTATGCATGGGGCACATCCAGGCAGGCATTGAAACAACCTGCGGAAACTATCACGTTGCCGCAACGCCCGCAGCCATGGCCCTTTGCCATGGGTCATGAATCAGACCGTTCTGGGCATCGTCGCGGAAGTCGTCCTGGAGGCGGCCCACTGATCGAACTGCCCATACGCGGATCGAGTGCGATCACCGATCCGCCGCAAGTCCTTTGATGGTGGCAATCTCGCTTGCCGCCATGGCGAAGCGCTGGCGGATGATCTCGAAGGCCATCATGGTCGCGGGCGCCATGGTGCGGTTGCCATGCCGGACGATACCGAGCGTCAAGTCCAGTTCCAGTGCGGGCCGTACGGCAAGTTCGACAATGAGCTGTGATTTGAGCGCGGAGATCGCGGCAAGGTCCGTCAGCGGGACAACTGCATCGGTGGATGCCACGATCTCCAGTACGGTGCCGATGTCGTCCGAGATCAGCGCGAACTGGTCCTGCACGGGCGCGGGCAGTTCGTAGAGTTGCGCAAGCCGCTGTCCCAGCGATGGTTCGAAGTAGCCGGGCGCGATCAGAGGGTACTCGCGGATCTGCGCGGCGCTGACATTTTCGTTGTTTGCGAACGGGTGATCGCGCCGCGCATACCAGCCAAATGTGCAAGGAAAGATGGATTCGATCGCCAGCCCATCGTGCAGCTTTGCCACGCGGGTGTCGCCGACGAAGAAGTCGATGCGTTCGGCATGCAGGGCATCGAGGAGTCGCTCGGACGTGTCGATCAGGCTGCGCAGCCGCAGTCCAGGCGATGTGCGCAGCAGTTCGGCCAGCATTGGGCGCAGGATTGGCGTGGCAAGCGAAGAGCCCATGCCTACCGAGAACGTGCCGAGATCACCGGACTGCATCAGGCCGAGTGTCCGCAGGCCTTCTTTTTCGTCGGAAAGCATGCTGCGCGCGCGGGGCGCATAGGCGATGGCATAGGTGGTCGGGCGCAGCCGCCGGTCATTCCTGTCGAACAGCGGCACGCCAAGCATGTCTTCAAGCGCGCGGATGCTGCGAGATAGCGCTGGCTGGCTCAGATGAACCGATTCGGCCGCCGCGGCCAATGAGCCAGTATCGAGAAGGGCCAGAAAGTGGCGTAGTTGACGCGTATTCATGACGATGACAGTCCACTTGCATAAATTGCATTCTAACCAGAATTTAGTTGCAATTTACACAAGTAGTGGATGTCTCCAAACTGCGGCCAGATCCATTCCGACTGCCGCATCGTTCCATGTCATCCGCCTCAATTCAAAAGTCACTTCTTCCGGTCGTGGCGATCATCACGGATCGCATCGACCTCCACAGGCATCCGGCTTACTCGGTTCTCGGTGGCTATGTGCGGGCTGTTAGCGAGATTGCCGGTGCGCAGCCGCTGCTGCTCCCGGCGTGCGCCGACGCCATCGATGCCGACACGTTGATCGACACGCTGGACGGCATCGTCCTGACCGGCAGTCCGTCCAACATCGCGGCGGAAAGGTATGGAGCCACGCCCCTGCCGGCAACGACATGCCAGGACCCCCACCGTGACGCCGCGGTGTTTGGTCTGCTGCCAGCCCTGATCGATGCCGGGGTCCCAATACTGGGGATTTGCCGTGGCTTTCAGGAGTTGAACGTCTTGCATGGCGGCACGCTCGAGCGCACGGTGCACGCTCAGCCTGGCCGACTGGATCATCGGGAGGGCGACCACGACCGACCGATCCAGCAGTGGTACGACGATAGCCACGATATTCACATCGTGCCTGGCGGCTGGCTGGCAGGGATCGCCGGGCGTTCGGCCGCGGTCAATTCGCTGCATCACCAGGGCGTCGAGCGGCTCGGTGCCGGACTGCGTATCGAAGCGACGGCGCCCGATGGACTCGTGGAGGCGTTCTCGCTTGCCAACGCAGCGCAATTCACGCTTGCCGTCCAGTGGCATCCGGAGATGCGTATCGACGATTGCGGCCTGGCCAAAGCGATCTTTTCCGAGTTTGGACGCGCATGTGGCGAACGTCGCGCCACTCGGACGCGCGCATCCAGACCGACATTCCCTGCCTGAGGTCATCGACATATGGAATCAGCGCTGCATCATCGAGGAGTCAAGGTGCAACCAGAAGTTCGTAACCTGTTCAGTCGAACCTACGCGGAGGCCCGGCAGAAGTTCCTGCAGGCCGCCGCATCGCGCGGGCTCGACGTCGAGTCCCATGAACTGCCGCTCGATGGCGCACATGGCGAGACGCTGGCCACGGACGTCGTGCGCGACGGGCCGCTGCATGCTTCGAAGCTGGTCATCATCATCAGCGGCGTGCACGGCGTGGAAGGTTATTGTGGCTCCGCCATTCAGACCGGGTTGCTTGGCCTTGGCCCGGTAGCTGCGCCGGACACGGCGGTGCTGTATATCCATGCGGTCAATCCCCACGGGTTTTCGTACTCGCGCCGGGAGACGCAGGAGAACGTCGACCTGAACCGCAACTTCGTCGACTTCTCGGCTCCGCTGCCGGACAACAAGCCCTATGCGGAGATCCACGAGCTCTTGCTCCCCAGGGAGTGGCCGCCCGGCGATGACAACGAGCTGGCGCTGTTCATGTTGCGCAAGGAGTGGGGCGTGAAGGGGTTTCAGCGTGCCGTCTCGCTGGGTCAATACCGCTTCGAGGATGGCATGCATTTCGGCGGGCGCGAGCCAGCCTGGAGCAACACCACATTTCGTCGGATCCTCCAACGCCATGCGCGCAACTGCCAGCATCTGGGCTCCATTGACGTTCACACCGGGCTTGGACCTTATGGCGTGGGGGAGCGCATCTTCGCTTGCCTCGACGAAGGGCGTTCGCTGGAGCGAGCGCGTCGTTGGTGGGGGGATGTGACGTCCGTTCATGCCGGGACTTCGAACAGCATCCCCATGACCGGGCCGATCCAGTTCGCACTCTTCGACGAGTGCGCGCAGGCCGAGCAGACCAACCTCTGCCTGGAGTTCGGCACGTATCCGATGCCACAAGTCATTGGCGCCAGCCGTGCCGAACACTGGCTGCACCGCCACGGTTCGTCTGACCCGCTGCAGGCGGCGGCCATCCGCCAGACCCTCAAGGATGCGTTCTATCCCCAGGCGGACGACTGGCAACAGGCTGTCTGGCAACAGGGCCGCGACGTGTTCCTGCAGACCCTGAATGGACTGCGGGAAGACTGATCGTCTGAGCAGGCCCTCAGCCCATTCATAACGATTCCAAGGAGACAAAATGCGCGCCACCAGTCCGGCGTCTGCCCAGACGCTTGCGGTTCACACGGCGAGGGATGTCGGCGAGCCCGACGTTCGGCCAGTTATTGGTCGGGCCGCGGTTGCCGCCGCCGTTGCAGGCAACGCCCTCGAGTTCTACGACTTCGTCATCTACGCTTACTTTGCCGTCTACATCGGTCGCGCATTTTTTCCGGTCGGTGGCGAGTTCGGCAGCCTGCTGCTCGCGGCCGCCACCTTCGGAGTGGGATTCTTCACTCGCCCACTCGGCGCCGTACTGATCGGCGCGCTGGCTGACAGGGCCGGTCGCAAGCCTGCAATGATCCTGACCGTGGCGTTGATCACCTTTGGCACGCTTGGCATGGCCGCCACGCCAAGCTATGCGTCTATCGGTATCGCCGCTCCCATCATCGTGGTGGCTTGCCGTCTGCTACAGGGCCTTGCGCTCGGCGGAGAGGTGGGGCCAGCAACCGCGCTACTCGTCGAGGCCGCACCGCCGCATCGCCGTGCACTTTACGCGAGTTGGCAATTGGCCAGCCAGGGTATTGCCGTGGCGGTTGGTGGACTGCTGGGCGTTGCGGTGTCGATGTTGCTTCCGGCGGAAGACCTGGCCGCCTGGGGGTGGCGTATCCCCTTCGTGATCAGCATCGCGCTCGTGCCGGTCGCCCTGAAGATTCGCCGCAGCCTGCCCGAAACCTTCGAAGCCCGGACCGAGCGCAGCACCGCCGAGGTGGTCGGTGGCCTGATGAAGTCGCACCGGCGCTATGTTGTTCTGGGTGTGCTGATGGTGCTGTCTGCCTCCGTCGCGTCTCAGATTGGCAACTACATGACCACTTACGCGATCCAGACGTTGCACCTGCCCGCAACACTTGCGCAGACCAGTGCGCTGGTTGGTGGCGTGATGACGTTCGCGTTCGGCCTGGTGGGAGGCTGGCTATGCGATTGGCGCGGCCGGAAGATTGTCCTGATTGCGCCGCGCGTCGCGCTGATGCTGTTGATCGTGCCAATGTTCTGGTGGCTGGGCGCAATGCCCGGTGCCATCAGCTTCCTGACCGTGACAGCGGTACTCGCAGCGCTCACCGCCATGAGTGCCGCGGCATCGATCGTCGTGATTCCCGAGTTGTTGCCGGCTGGCTTTCGCAGTATCGGCGTCTCTCTGGTCTACGCGATCGGTACCACGCTATTCGGAGGGACCACGCAGTTCGTGGTGACAGGCTTGCTGGCCTGGACGCACAACCCTAATGCGCCGGCCTGGTATCTCGCCGCCACCAGCATCGTCAGCCTTGTGGCGATCTGGCTCCTGCCGGAAACGCGCGGCACCGACATCTCCGAATAGCACACGCCTGTTCGCCAGTGGGACGCAGTGCCGTCCCAGTGTTCCCAATCTGCAGTGCGAGCCAAAGCCGGGGTAATTCGCTGGCGGGGGGCAATTGCGCCCATTTTCCTGACCAGCAACCTGTCTGGGCCATGTCGGCTTGAAGTTTTGTGGGAGCGGTCGTGTTTTCGCGCCGTTCCGGCAGGAGTGGAAGGTCTTTCAGACCGATGAGAGGAGAAACATAACGATGAAGAAGATTTTGTTTGCGACGGCGGTGCTTGGCGCCATGGGTACTGCACACGCTCAGTCGAGCGTGACACTCTATGGTGTCGCGGATGCCAACATCGAGTACGTGAGTCATCTTGGCTCTCAGCCGCCAACACCTGCTAATGGCTTCAATGCCGGGCAGGGTGGGAACACATGGCGACTGACTTCGGGTGGCCTGTCCAGTTCACGCTGGGGTTTGCGCGGCGTGGAGGACCTCGGCAGCGGCACCAAGGCCGTGTACGTGCTGGAAAGCGGGTTCAGCATTGACAATGGTGTGCAGTCGCAAGGCCGGTTGTTCGGTCGCCAGGCATACGTTGGGGTCGACAGCCGCTATGGCCAGTTCCTGTTCGGGCGCCAGTACACGTCGCTGTTCCACATCATGGCGAACTACTCGCCCACGGCTTATGCGGTGCAGTACGAACCCGTCGTGGCATTCGCAGGTGCGAACCTTCGCGAAGACAACACGGCCAAATACATCGGCACCTTCGGCCCGGTGACGGCCATCGCGCACTGGTCGTTCGGCACGGGAGTCGCGCTGCCGGGCACGAGCCAGGGTGCGCCAAGCGTGGGCGGCAATGGCGAAGTGCCGGGCCAGTTCCGTCGCGACTCCGCCTATGGCCTCGGTGCGGAATATGCAGCCGGCCCCTTCGGTGTGGCCGTGGCCTATGACCAGTACAACCCGAGTCTTAGCTCAGCCGCGGGCGCTTTCGTCGGTACCGGCTCATTCAAGAAAGCGACGATCGGTGCCAGCTATACGCTGGGTGCCACCGCCAAGATCATGGGCGGCTATCGCTGGGGTCAGAACAAGGCGCAAGACGGCTCCACGCTGATTCTGCGGGACGACTTCTTCTGGATTGGCGGCAACTACCAGGTCACCCCGGCCCTGGGTCTGACGCTGGAGTACAACTACGACAACGTGAAGAACCTGCTGGGCCAGACGCATTTGGCCAACCCATGGCAGGTGTCCTTCATCGCTGACTACACGCTGTCCAAACGCACCGATCTGTACCTGACAACGGCGTTCTCGAAGAACGCGGGCCTCAACTTCGATACGTCGGCCATCAGCTTCGCGAACGGATACTTCCTCGCCAGCGGCCAGAGCACGATGCTCGGCGTTGCGCTCGGCGTACGTCACAAGTTCTGAGCGTCTGGGCCCCGGCCTGCCGGTGGCTAAAAAGGCCAGGCAAGTGAATCCCTTCACTTGCCTGGCCTTGTCGTTTCAACCAGATCAATAGCGCGTTCGCTTTCCTGATCGCCTCTCAGACTTCCTTCGTCATTGCCTTGAAGTCGATCCACTGATCGAACTGTTCGTTGGTGACGTGGCCCGATGCGATGGCGGCCTCGCGCAACGAGAGGTTCTTCTTCACCGCGAGCTTCGCGATCTCGGCAGCCTTGTCGTAGCCGATATGCGGGTTGAGCGCGGTCACAGACATCAGGGAGCGCTCAAGCAGTTCCTGAATGCGCACGCGATCGGGTTCCACGCCTTCAACCATGTGTTCGGCGAAGCTCGATGCGGCGTCGGCCAGCAGTGTGACGGACTGCATCAGGCTGTAGATGATCACTGGCTTGTACGCATTGAGTTCCAGCGTGCCGAGGCTGTTTGCCAGCGTCACGGTCGTGTGATTGCCGATGACGCGGCAACAGACCATCGCCAAGGCCTCAGCCTGCGTCGGATTGACCTTGCCGGGCATGATCGACGAGCCGGGCTCGTTGGCGGGCAATTGCAGTTCGGCAAAGCCGGCACGGGGCCCCGAGCCCAGCAGCATGAAATCTCGGGCGATCTTCAGGAATGACGAAGCCGTGGTGTTCAGCGCGCCGGACAGGTCGGCCAGCGCGTCGTGGGCGGCTTGCAGTGCGTAGCGGTTTGGCGCGGGCTCGAACGGCAGGCTGGTGTAGGTGGCCAGCGCGCGGGCAAAGGCGACGGCGAATCCCGGCGGCGCGTTGAGTCCGGTGCCGACTGCCGTGCCACCCTGAGGCACCGGCATCGCGCGCAGCATGGCCTGTTGCAGGCGCGACTGGGCATCGGCCACCTGTGTCATGTAGCCGGAGAATTCCTGGCCCAGGGTCAGCGGCACGGCGTCCTGCAGATGAGTGCGGCCGACTTTGACGATATCGTCGAATGCCTCGACCTTCTTCGCGAAAGTCTGCTGGAGTTTCTCCAGCGAAGGCAGCAGCGTCTGCTGGATCGCGCGTGTGGCCGCGATGTGCATCGCCGTCGGAAAGCTGTCGTTGGAAGACTGGCTGCAGTTGACGTGGTCGTTCGGATGCACCGGCTTCTTGCTGCCGACCTCGCCGCCCAGGAGCTGGATGGCCCGGTTGGAGATGACCTCGTTCAGGTTCATGTTGGTCTGCGTGCCGGAGCCCGTCTGCCAGACGGAGAGCGGAAACTCGCCTGGCCATTTGCCGGCGATCACTTCCTCGGCTGCGCGTTCGATGGCATCGGCCAGATCGGGCTTGAGCACGCCGAGTTCCCGGTTGGCGCGGGCCGCGCACAGTTTCAGTATCGCGAACGCCTCGATCAACGCAGGCGGCATCTTTTCGCTGCCGATTCGGAAATTCTGACGCGATCGCTCGGTCTGGGCACCCCAGAGATGATCCGCCGGGACGGCGACGTCTCCAAGGCTGTCTTTCTCGATACGGGTGGCGGACGACTTCTCGGACATGGACGGACTCCTTCAGGAAAGGGATCGCAGCGAGTGCTGAGTACGATCTGCAAGGATAGCCGCCTGATGTGATATCCGCCGTGTACGGGAACAAAGTCCCTGCCGCCGGTGCGTGCATAGATGCACGCCGGCGGCGGTTGCCTGGTCAGGTTGGGACGGGGGGCTTCAGGCAGTCATCTTCAGGCACATCTCCATGCAGGCGGCGCAGGCCTTGGCGCATTCCTGGCAATGCCAATGGTCATAGCGCTCGCATTCCTCCTTGCACCACTTGCACACTTCGGCACAGTCTTCGCAGACCAGCGGCGCGAACTCGCTGTTGCGCAGCATGTAGGACGCGGCCAGGTTGGCGATGCCTGCGCAATCCATGTCGAGCGCAATGCAGCGCGTCATCTTCCTCGTGTCGGGCTCCTCCAGGCAAGCGGCCGCGCACTTGAGGCATGCGGCGGCGGCGGCATTGCAGGCTGCGATACAGTCGGCGTAACGGGAGAAATTCTCCTGCACGGTGGGTCGAATCATCGGTGTCCTCCTTGGGGGGTAGGTGGTAGGCAACCGTTATCCACAATAGCAGGCGTATCGTGGTCGTGCCGGACACGCGTACTGGTCTACAATGGCACGCCCGTGCCATGCGCCGGCGGAGTCTGGATGAATCCTTTGAGTGGGGTTTGGCCGACGAAGCGCGCAGAAGGCCGTGGTAGACGAAAACAGGCAGTCAGAAAGGACAGCATCATGGGTGAGGCAAAACGGCGGGGAACGCCCGAGGAACGGGCACAACAGGCGCGTGCGCGCGTCGATGCACTGCGGCCGGCACAACTGGTCTGCGGGGCCTGCAAGACGGCGTTCACCAATTTCGATGCCATCCCGGCGCCGGGATTGCACGGCATCGACGCGGTATTCGGCGGTCAATGCCCGAACTGCGGCAACGACGTGGTCGTGTTCAAGGGCGAGTCCAAGGCCGTGGCCGAGGCCATGCTGGCCTACGAGAGGATGATGGGCGAGAGCGCGAAGCTCGGTTACCAGTCGGCGGACGGCCGCCATGTGCCGTTTGACGCGGATGCGCCCCAGGCGTCGGACGCTTCCGACGAGTCCACGAAGCACTGAGCAGCAGCTCCAGCTCTGGCGCCACCGGCCAGCCGATTCTGACACTGTCAGGCGGCTTTCAGCGCCGAAAGTGGGTCAGGCCCCAGCGTCTGCCAGCAGTTCCGCGGGGCCGATTTCGTAGCGACCCCGGCCCAGGGCCTTGGCGCGATACAGCAGTACATCGGCCTGCCGCATCAGCGTTTCCTCGCTGATCGGCGTGCCCTTGTAGAGAGCCACGCCGATGCTCACGTCGACGTCGGCCAGTATTCCATCGAAATAGAAGTGCCGACCGACCGATTCCAGGATCGCGCCGGCAATTCGCTGCGCCGTGGCTGGCGTGCCGATGTCCTCGAGAATTACCGCGAATTCGTCCCCGCCGATGCGCGCGACATGATCGCTCTCGCGCACACAGCGCCGCAGACGCAGCGCGAATGCCTGCAGCAGCAGATCGCCGGTGGCATGGCCGTGTATGTCGTTGACGGCCTTGAAGCGATCCATGTCCAGATAAAGCAGGGCCATCAGTTGCTGCTCGGCGCGGCTCAGCATCATCGCGTCCCGCAACTGGCTTTCGAAGGCGTTGCGGTTCTGGAGTTGGGTCAGGTGGTCCGTTCGCGAGATGTGCGACAGCCGCAGATTCTCCACCTTGCGCCGCGTGATGTCCTCCACGTGGATGTGTACGCCCACCACCTGCCGGCCATCCTCGCCCCATTCCGGGCGATAGTTCATTTCCATCCAGTGATGATGCGGGAAGTGATACTCGGCCTCGAAGCTGACCTCCTCGCCCCGCAGCGCGCGTTGCAGGAAGGGCTGGGCGCGTGCGTATCGTTCCTCGCCCAGCACTTCGCGCACGGTCTTGCCCTGGATTTCATCCAGCGACATACCGAACACACGCTCGTAGGCGATGTTGTTGAAGACGTAGCGTTCGTCGCTGTCGATGAAGGCCAGCAGTGCCGGGAGCGTGTCGGTGACCGCGCGCAGCCGCCGTTCGCTGCGTGCCAGTTGCAGTCCGCGCTGGCGCATGTCACGCATCAGGCGGATGAAGGCGCCGGTGACATCGCCGATCTCGTCGCGGTGCGGACGCTTTGGCAAGCGCTGAAATGCATCCAGGTCGTTCGCGCTCGCCTGCACCACCTGATGCAGGCGAGAAAGCGGCGTCAGCAACTGGCGTACCGCCAGCCAGATCAGCAGCGCCACCACCGACAGGGCGATGGCCGACATCATCAGGAATCGACGCTGCATCTGGCGCAGTGGCGCATAGGCTTCCTGTGCCGGCATCACGGCCACGAGTTCCCAGCCCGTGCTTGCCATCAGCCGGCGGGCGATCACGGGCCGGGTCGGGGTGAGAAATTCCAGCGGCGCGCTGTGATCGTCCACGCCGCAGGTCTCGCCAACGGCGTGGGCGGGCTTGCGCGCCATGGTGGGGTCCGGATGCTGGACATAGACGGGTTCGCTGCCGGCCGACACCAGGCAGTAGAAGCCCGTGGTGCCCAGCCGGTTATTGGCGATTTCCACCAGGAAGTTCGAGTTGGCAAGGTTGAGCCAGCCCCCCGCGACGCCCAGGAACTCGCCGGACAACGAGAGCACCGGTACCGCCACCAGGACGCCCACATAGCCGCCGACGCGGGAGCGGATCGGCGCGGCAACCACGACATTGCGCGTGCGAATGGCCTCGAGGAAGTAGGCGCGGTCACCCACCTCGACGGGCTTGCCGTCCATGGTCAGGACTGTGCCAGCCGCGTCGACGACCATCACGGCATTGAACGCCTCGGGCATTGGTATCGTGCGGTCGATTGCCTGCTGTAGCGCCGCCCGTACGGCATCGTGTGGCTGCTCATGCGCGGAAGCGAGCGTGTCGCGCAGTTGCGGTGCCAGGTGGGAGAGCAGCTCGATACGGTCATCCATCGCCGTGTCGAGCTGGTCCACCGATAGCTTGACGATGGAGTCCTGCTGATTCTGCAGCGCGTCTTCGAGATCGAGATGGGCGAAGTAGAGCGAGCCGATGACGATGCCTCCGCCGAGAATGCCGGCAAGCACCGTGGTGATCAGCGCAATGCGTACCTTGAGCGACGGCAGTAACCGGGGCATGTGAGTGTCACGGAGTCGATGTGGCATCGAAAGCCTGTGAATTCGCTGGAGCCAGCGCTTTGCGCAGATCTGGTTGCTGGCGAACGTAAGTTATCACGTTCGCCTGATGATGAAAGTCCGGAGAAACCGGGTTTGACAGCCTGCGTTCCATGCGTCTCTTGTCATCGAAAACGAATCGACCGCTACTGTGCGGGCGCAAGCACACAAGGTATAGTGCGCCAGACACGGTGTTCTTCGGGTGTCCATCGCCAGAGAAAGGGCCCACAACGCCTCCACTGCTGTTTCATTCTTTCGTTCATGCAACCGCTCTTGTCACCGCTCGTCTGGCTTCCGCTGCTACTCGCGACGGCTGCGGTCATGCTGGCGGGATGGCTCGCAGGCCGTCTTCGGCGTGAGCGCCAGGAAGCGCGCAAGCAAGCGACGCTTGCGGATGCCTATATCAGCCACATGGCAAAGCACGATGCGCTGACGGGGCTGCCAAACCGGTCGGAACTGCATGAGCGATGCGAAGTACTGCTCGCGGAAGCGCGCCGTCGTGGCACTGGTGTGGCGCTGCTGTTGCTCGATCTCGACCATTTCAAACACATCAATGAAACGCTCGGCCATCCCGTGGGGGACGACCTGCTGCGGACCATCGCCGACCGCATTCGCGGGGCGGTGCGGCCCCGCGATGTGGTGGCGCGCATGGGCGGCGACGAATTTGCCGTGGCGCTTGGAGACTTGCGCTTCGATGGCGAGGCCGAGCTGGTGGCTGCCAAGATTCTTGCGCGCGTGTCCGAGGACCTGCCGCTGGCGGGCGAACATGTTCGCGTCACGCCCTCGCTCGGCATGGCGATCTTTCCCCAGGATGGCAATTCGCTGACGGACCTGATGAAATCGGCCGACGCGGCGATGTATGCCGCCAAGCATGGCGGGCGCGCCCAACTGCGGCGTTTTGCCAGCGAGATGGCGGAGGCATCGCGGACGCGCTTCACGATCGAGGGGTTGCTCCGTCGCGCGCTGGCCAAGGGGGAGTTCCGGTTGCGCTACCAGCCGATCGTCGACGTTTCCAGGCTGGCGTTGCTCGGGGTCGAGGCCCTGATCGCCTGGGAGACCCCCGAGCGCGGCGTGATGCAGCCGTCTGAGTTCATCCCGATCGCCGAGCAGTGCGGTCTCGTCAGCGAGCTTGGCGAGTGGGTGCTGGGCAAGGCTTGCCAGGATATCCAGTCGGTGCGTCAGGAGCTGGGGTGCGATATCGATGTCGCGGTCAATATTTCGCCGCTGCAATTGCGTCAGGCAAGTTTCCCGGCGGCCGTTGCGCAGGCGTTGCGCGCTTCCGGGCTGCCGGCCGCCAGTCTGACCATCGAGGTGACCGAGGGCATTCTCGTCGACGGCAGCGAGACCACCGTCGAGACGCTCCGGCAGGTGCGCCAGCTGGGCGTGGGGATTTCGATCGACGACTTCGGTACGGGCTACTCGGGGCTCGGGTATCTGACCCGCCTGCCAATCAGCAAGCTCAAGATCGACAAGTCGTTCGTCGATGATCTCGCCGTGCCGGGACACGACCGGGCGGTGGCCGCGGCCATCGTCGCGCTCGGGCGCCAGTTGCATCTGCAGGTGGTGGCCGAGGGCGTGGAGACAAAAGCGCAGTTCGATTTCCTGCGCGCCGAAGGATGCGATGCCGTGCAGGGTTACCTGTTCAGCCAGCCGGTTGGACTGGATACGCTGCGTCAGATCCTGCGTGGCGATAGCAGTCTGGCCAATGCGGACGTGCTTGCGGCCTGACATGGCGGCATGACGTCTGGCACGCCGCGGGCGTCCGCAGAAACGGGTACGCAACGTCACGCACGCATCGGGTGGATACGCGGTGGCTGAGACGTTTGATCCCACCCAAACAAACAAACCGGCAGGCCGCTGGCGCGGCGTGCCGGTTTCGTCATTCAAGCGTGGCTTGGGAATCAGGAATCAGGTGTGGGAAACGGTCGCCGGTGCCATGGCGACGGTCTCGGCGACGGGATTGTGGAGTCGGCGATACAACTCGTCGATCCGTGTGCGGCTGGTGGCCAACTCTTCACGCCCCAGTTCGGTGAGCAGGTAGACCCGCCCGATACCGTCGCGCAGGACGCTTTCGAGATAACCCTCCATCTGCAGCGCACGCAGCAGAGGTCGTACGGAGCCGATGTCTACCTGGAATCCGTAATCCATGAGCATTTCCGCAAGCATCGCAACGGTGGCGGGCACCTCCATGGCGAATTGCATGACGTAGACGCGGGCGAGCAAGCCGAGGAACTGTCGTTTCATGTCGCTGGCAACGCTGTAAGGGGGAGGATGGTTGACGCGGGAACACAACGTGCACCATACGCCAGTTGCTGTATGTGGCCCTGCTGTGACATACGATACAACTTTTCGTCACGACAAAAAAAGAAGCCGCCAGGATTGCCTGGCGGCTTGTCGGGAATGCGTCGGAGGGGTCAATTAACTCTGGCGCAGTACAGATTTTAAAGGAATCGAATACGCGATGTCACGCCCTGTGGTAGTGCCCCCTACATTTGAGGGGTGATTACGAAAGGCAATCGAAAGCAATATGCGGCGGAAGCGCAACAATCGCTGTACTTCTACGCTTTAAGATGCGATTTCGATGATTTTGCGGCGCAGCAAAGGCGTCTCCTGGTGGAGCAGGGGAATGTCCGAATCCAGCGTGCTGCTTGCCGGTTTCAGCGCTTTAATACCTTCCCGTGGCGCCGTTGCTGCGCGTGGCATCGACCAATGTGCCGATTCTGTCGCATATCGACAACGGTCTGATGTTTTTCGGTTTGATCATTGCATTTCATAACCCAATGAGACCCGCTGACCTGTTTCGTCTTCTACTGCTGTCGGCCATCTGGGGCGCCAGCTTCTTATTCATCCGTATCGGTGCCCCGGTGCTCGGGCCGCTGCCGACGGCATTCTTCCGGGTGCTGATCGGTGCCGTGACGCTTGCCGCCTGCCTTCCGATGCTCGGGCTCAAATGGGACATGCAGGGCAAGTGGCGTGCCGTGATCATCCTCGGCATCATCAACTCGGGCATTCCTTTCGTGATGTATGCCATCGCCGCGCTCTGGCTGCCAGCTGGGTACTCGGCGATCTTTAACGCGATGACACCGCTGATGGGAGTGCTGATCGGCTCGCTGTTCTTTGCCGAAAAGCTGACGCGTGCCAAGGCTGCCGGTGTCCTGATGGGGCTGGCGGGTGTCGGCGTGCTGACGCGGACGGGGCCGGTGGTGTTCTCGCACGAGGTGTTGCTCGGCGCGCTGGCTTGCCTGGTGGCAACGTCGTGCTACGGACTGGCGGGCTTCCTGACGCGCCGGTGGATCACCGCTCGTGGCGGTCTGGACAGTCGCCTGGTCGCTGCTGGCAGCCTGGTGGGCGCAACGTTGTTCCTGCTGCCTTTCAGCGCGGTCGCGCTGTGGCGAGAGAACACGCTGCCGGCTGCGGGGCCCGGCGTCTGGGCGGCGATGCTCGCGGTCGGGATGTTCTGCACCGCGATCGCCTACGTGCTGTACTTCCGGCTGATTGCCGACCTGGGTCCGGTCAGATCGCTGACCGTGACCTTCCTGATCCCGCCGTTCGGCATCGTTTGGGGCTGGATGTTCCTTGGGGAATCGCTGTCGTGGGCCCACGCCGCAGGGATGGCGCTGATTGGCGTGGCGGTCTGGCTGGTGTTGCGACCGGCCGCGCCGGCTGTGGCGCCGGCGCCGGCCCGGTCGTGATCGTCACGCTGGATCAGCGGCGGTAGTAGTCGTCGTGATGGTGCCACGCGTGGTACTCGCGACGGTCATACCAGCGGCGGCCGTCCCAATAACGATCCCCGTGCCAGCCGACGACGACTGCCGGCGCCACATAGACCGGCGGGCCCGGGCGGTAGACCACCGGAGGCGGCGGCGCTATGTAGGCGGGTGGTGGGGGCGCCACCACCACGGGCGCGGGAGCCACAACGACGGGTGCGGGAGCGACTACCACCGGCGCAGGCACGCCGAGACTGACGCCGATATCGACGCGAGCCATTGCGGAGGCGGAGGCAGCGAGCGCGGCTGCGCCAGCGAGGAAAATCGAAAAGTAGAGAGGGCGCTTGTTGTTCACGGTCTTCAGCCTTCACCAGAAGGGGTGAGTTGCTACGCCTCCACTCTACCCATGTGGCGTATTACCATTCGCGCGCGTTTGTAACGGAAGCTGGCTATTCTGTAAGCAACATCCGGGGTGTCAGCGCGCCGCGTCGACGCCTGCTTCCACCGCCCCAATGCGTGACCGCTGGCAATCGGGGCAGAGCCCATACAGCACCAGCATGTGCTCGCGCAGCACGAAATCATTGCGCGCCGCCACCTGCTTCTGGCGCTGCTCGATCGCCTCGTCACGAAACTCCTCGACGCGCCCGCATTCCAGACAGATCAGATGGTCGTGATGACCGCCCTCGTTGAGTTCGAAAACAGAATGATCGGATTCAAAGCTGTGGCGTAACAGGATGTCCGCCTGCACGAGCTGGTTGAGCACCCGATAGACCGTCGACAGCCCGGCATCGATGCCCAGTTCAAGCATGGTCCGATAGACGTCTTCCGCGCTCAGGTGGCGGCGTTCGCTTGCGCGAAGTACCTCAAGCACGTGCATGCGCGGAGACGTGGCCCTCAGGCCAGCGCGCTTGAGTGGGACTACATCGGCATTCACGTTGGAGGTCATCATGCGGATCTCACCCGCGGGCGGGCGGTGCAATGGAACCAGGCGAGGGCCTGGAATGGAACGGGAAAGAAGAAGTCAGGCGGAAGACGCCCGGTCCGGCGCGTGTTGCATCGTCCCGGGCGGCGCGCCGTGCCTGGACGGCGCGCGGAATAAAAAGGTGGCCTGGCTTGTTGCTGGATGACGCGATCGGGAAAACGGGGTCTGGTTGTTTTCCCGATCTTCCTGCAACTGGCTACTACCAAACGCTCCGTGTTTCGGAGCGGTCCCCACAAAAGTCGGTATAAGGCGTCGCGAGCCCGGTTTCGGCCGGAGACGACGCTCTGAAAACTTGTACCGTCCGGTTCCGGCGACTTGCCGCGCGTCAGACAGTGATCGAATAGTAAATAGGAATCGATCTCATTACAAGAGATTTTTTCGATCGTGGCTTGTGGTCTGATATGTAGGGCAGGTATCGAGCAGCGGGTTCGTCGATACTCGCGCCACTGCGGCATTTCCGCTAGCCATGCCGCTCCTGACTGCCCGAAGAAGTTCGGACCGAACATGCTCCAGTCTTCTGGCTGCTAGCGCACAGATCTTGCCCTTCTAGCGAGCGTAGTAATGGCAATACTTGCCGGGCCTCTGGGCAAGTGCCAGCTCTGCATGCTTGCCATGCCACCATCGAATCCGCGTTGACGGTGGGGCGGCAAAGTGCAGTGCGCCGTCGTCCCGACATTCGTAGGATGCGCTGTGGGTGACAATCTCAAATCGGCTTTCGCCGCTCTCATATCCGCCAGTGTCATTATCTTTGCCTATGCAAAGGTCTCGAACACCGAGGTAACTTCCGTGCTCGCGCAGTTGTTCCACGTGGTCGTCGAGCCGTTGCGCTGGCTCCTCTAGAGCCGCCGACGTCCCTTGGCGGACGCACAGCACTGCACGGAACGTATCCCTGGGCTGGATCCCGGGCCAAGTGCATCGACGCGATCGCAGTGGGAAGCCAAAGCCAGCCCTGGAACGTTCATTCCCGCCTGACACGCTGGTATTCCCCGGCTGCCGGCGCCAACCCCCGAAACCTATACTTCAACGTTGTTGCAGCGCGACTTCTTGCCAGTCGCCCACGCCTGACGGCGGGGTACGGTTGGGTGTTGGCTCGAATGCCGCGCACCGTTCGGGGTATTGGTAATTCGCTGTTCATTCGAGAGCGCTCTACCGCGCCAACCAGGAGACAAGGATGAAAGACGGGGCATCAGGAGCCGCAGCATTCGTCGCCGCACGGGACTTTCTGCTGCGACATCGCGCGGACTACGATCGCGCATATGGGGAATTTGCCTGGCCACAGCTCGGCGAGTTCAACTGGGCGCTCGATTACTTCGACGTCATGGCGCAGGGAAACGACAATCCCGCACTCTGGATTGTGGACAGCCCCAATGATGCAGGCGCGCCATTGTCTTTCAGGGAGATGTCGGAGCGCTCTTCTCGCATGGCCAACTACTTACGCGGCTTGGGTGTCTCGCGCGGCGACCGGCTCCTCCTGATGCTGCCCAATCGGGTCGAGTTGTGGGATGTCATGCTGGCGGCGATGAAGCTCGGTGCCGTTGTGCTGCCTGCCACGACCCAGTTATCTCCCGACGATGTTCGCGATCGCGTGCAACTCGGCGAGGCGCGGTTCGTCGTGGTCGACGGTGCGGAGCTGGGAAAATTCGAAGATGTTGACGCGAGTGTCACCCGTATCGCGGTGGGCGAGCGCGTCGCAGGGTGGCATCACATTGGTGACGCGTATCAGGCGTCGCCAACCTTCGTCCCGGACGGGGTAACCCGCGCGACGGATCTGCTGCTCCTGTATTTCACGTCGGGCACGACATCGAAACCAAAGCTGGTCGAACACACGCATCAGAGCTATCCCGTTGGCCACTTGTCGACGATGTACTGGATTGGGCTCCAGCCCGGGGACATTCACTGGAACATCAGTTCCCCGGGATGGGCCAAGCACGCATGGAGTTGCTTCTACGCGCCGTGGAATGCCCAGGCGTGCGTCTTCATCTACAACTTCGCCCGCTTCGCTCCGAGGGATGCGCTGGACGTGCTCGTGCAACGCAACGTCACTACGCTCTGCGCCCCGCCAACGGTATGGCGAATGCTCGTGCAGGAGCCGTTGGCTTCGTATGCGGTAAAGCTGCGCGAGATCGTCGGGGCAGGAGAACCGCTCAACCCGGAAATCATCGAGCGGGTGCAGAGCGCGTGGGGCATCACCATTCGCGACGGATTCGGGCAGACCGAGACAACCTGCCAAATCGGCAATCCGCCGGGTCAGCCCGTCGTGCCAGGCTCGATGGGCAGGCCGCTTCCTGGGTACCGTGTCGATCTGGTGGATCCGGATGATCATCCCGCAAACGAGGGCGAGATTGTCCTCTCGCTGGCCAGCCGCCCGCTTGGATTGATGGCGGGCTACTCGAACAACGAGAAGGCGACTGCGGAAGCCATGCGCAATGGCTTCTATCACACGTCCGATATCGCGATGCGCCGGGAAGACGGGTACCTTGTCTACGTGGGTCGCGCGGACGATGTCTTCAAGGCATCGGACTACCGGCTGAGTCCATTCGAGCTGGAGAGCGTCCTGATCGAACACGAGGCCATTGGCGAGGCCGCCGTTGTGCCGAGCCCGGACCCGGTAAAGCTGTATGTGCCGAAGGCCTATGTCACGGTTCGCCAGGGCTACGAGGCTGGCCCCGAACTGGCCAGGGCGGTATTCCGCTTTTCGAGAGAGAAGCTCGCTCCGTACAAGCGGATTCGCAGGCTGCAGTTCAGCGAGCTACCCAAGACGATCTCCGGAAAGATCCGGCGCGTTGACCTCCGCCGCCGCGAGATGGAGCGCGAGGATCAGTCGTCGAGGATGCCCGGTGAATACTGGGAGGAAGATTTCCCCGACCTACGTTGACTGATGTTGCTTGATGCCGACGGATGGCGTGGCAAGACCCGCGGAGGGTGGATCAGGAACCGCGCTCCGCTAGCCGCGCTCCCCATTCCGCACTGGCGGCCGGCACCCGACGCGGTCTGGTTTTCCCGGTTCCATCACCCCTGATCCAGGCTTAAACTTGATGCCTCGCTGATATCAGGGGGCGCTCAGATGGATAACAGGACGGTCAAATCCGCAGATCGTGTGTTCGACCTGCTGGAGTTGTTCGAACGCGTGCGCCGGCCGCTGCGCGTTGGCGAGATTGCCGAGCGCCTTGGCGTCCCGCAGTCCAGTGTTTCCATGCTGCTGCGAACGATGGTGGCGCGCGGCTATATGGAGTTCGACGCGCAGATGCGCAGCTACTGCCCGTCCGTCCGGGTGGCATTCATGTGCGGCTGGACCACGCGAAAGCAGGGCGCCGGCGCCTCCGTCCACGACGCGATGCGGCGGCTGTCGAGCGAGACCGGCGAGACGGTGCTGCTGGGGCGCCAGAGCGGCAACATGCTGCAGTACTTGTCCGTCATCGAATCCAGCCAGGGGCTGCGCCTGTCGGTATCGTCCGGCACCCTCCGGCCGATGCATCGCACCGCCATCGGCATCATGCTGATGAGCCGGATGGAAGACGATCAGATCGGACGGATGCTGCGCCGATTCAATGCCGAGGTTCCTGCTGGCGAGTCAGCCGTGCGGCCCGCCGAGATCATGCGTGCCATCGAGCAGGCGCGTCGGCAGGGGTACTACGAATCGGCCAGTCTTGCCTCACCGGGGGCCGGCGTAATCGCCACGCTTGTGGCGACGCCGATACGTGGACAGTGGCTCGGCATCGGCACCGGCGGCCCGGTGGCGCGGCTGCACGCACGGCGCAAGAAGCTGCTGGCCGCCGTGCTCGCGGTGGCGCAGGACTGCTGAGCGCCGCTGTCCCGGAAGAATCAACCAGTTAGCCGGGCAACTGCTGACTGCGTGTCTGAATCGCATCCAGCTTGGTTAGTAGTCGCGTCGCCTGCTCCAGGTGCAGGCGCTCGACCATGCGTCCATCCAGATTGATGACACCCGCCGCTTCGTGTTCGCGACGCGCGAAGGCGGCCACGATCGCGCGCGCATCGGCAATCGCGGCGTCTGACGGCGTGAACGCCCGGTTGGCGGGCTCGACTTGCGAAGGGTGGATCAGCGTCTTGCCGTCGAAACCCATCCGCACTGACTGCAGCGCCTCGCTGTCGAAGCCCGCGCGGTCGCCGAAGTCGTTCCACACACCATCCAGCACCTCGATGCCATATCGCTTGGCGGCGAGCACGATGGACATCAGCCAGGGCACCAGATATATGCGATTGTCGCCAGGATAAACGCCGGTTTCCTTCGCGATGTCGTTGGTGCCGACGACCAGGCACGCGAGCGAGACCCGGCTGTCCTTGCCGGCACGCAAAATGTCGTCGACATGATGGATGGCGCAGGCGGTCTCCATCATGGCCCACAGCCGGGGCGCGGGGCCGTCCACAAGCTTGCCGACCGCGGCGGCGAATGCCTCCAGATCGGCACCGGTATCCACCTTTGGCAACAAGACGGCATCCGCGCGGCACGTGGCGGCCGCGCGAAGATCCGCGTCGAATTCGGCCGTTCCCAATGCATTCACCCGTATCACGGTTTCGTGCGCTGCAAATGGCTGCGTCGCGAACGCGGCGATCAGGTTCTCGCGGGCCTGGGCCTTCATGGCGGGCGCCACGGCGTCCTCCAGATCGAACACGATGACATCGCAGGGCAGGCTGCGGACTTTCTCTATGGCGCGTGGATTGCTCGCGGGCACGTAGAGCACGGAGCGGCGAGGCGTGGTGGTGTTCATGGTCATGGGGTAGTGGGTGATGAGAGACGACGCAGGCATCAAGGATGACACGGATGCCGGGACCGGGATTGCGATCGCAACCGAACGCTGATGAAAGTTTCCGCTGTGAGATCGTCGTAGCTCATCACGTATGTGATGGATCGGCGCAATCCGGAACCATCACATATGTGATACAACGCCTGCGGCCATTTGCCAATACTCAAGCCCATCGACAACAACCCAGCGCCCGTCACCACGGGTCGCCTCCGAGTGGAAACTGATAACACCATCGATGAAGCCACTGCTGGCAGCGGCACTGGCACGGGCTTTACCCAGGCAATGGGCACCTGGATCAGCACGGTCGACGATGCGGAGATCGGCGAGCCAGCTTTCGAGTGGGCACGACATGCCATGCTCGACTGGGTCGCGGTCACCATCGCCGCTGCCAGTGAGCCGCTCGTGGAAATGCTCACAGCAGAATACGCCAGCCAGGCAGCACTGCCTTGCGCCCTGCTGGGCAGTTCGCGCCGCGCGGACGTGGCGCAGGCCGCGCTGATCAATGGCTCCGCCGGCCACGCCCTCGACTTCGATGACGTTGCTTCGGCGATGCATGGCCACCCGACCGTACCCGTGGCGCCCGCGGCGCTGGCGGTGGCGCAGGCCACCCGCGCCAGTGGCAAGGACCTGCTGCGCGCGCTGGTGGTGGGGCACGAAGTGGAAAGCAGGATTGGTGAGATCGTAGGCACGGAACAGTATGAGCTCGGCCTGCATCCCACCGGCACAACGGGCACGCTAGGTGCGGCCGCAGCGTGTGCCAGGCTGAGTGGACTGGACCCGACCACCACGGCGCACGCGCTGGGATTGGCCGCGACGCAGGCCGCCGGGCTCAAGTGCATGTTCGGCACGATGGCCAAGCCACTGCACGCGGGCAAGGCGGCCATGAACGGCGTGATGGCCGCCCGGCTGGCCGCACGCGGCTTTACCGCCAATCCGAACGGCATCGAATGTCCGCAGGGCTTCGGCAGCACGCAGTCGCATGCCGCACCGGCGTTTCCGGATACGTTCGAACGGCGGACGATCATGGCCATCGAACGCACGCTGTTCAAGTTCCACGCATCCTGCTACCTCACGCACTCGACCATCGAGGCCGTGCGTGCCGCGTGCCGTGAGCACCAGATCGATCTGGACTGTTGATTTGCACTGAATCCTGACCCACCCACGGCAGGTATTTGCATCGAATGTTGACCCACGTATAGAACACTTGC